>Ga0308163_10000025_pt1 | contig 490483 bp, 411 predicted proteins | sample PhyTR1_FD_201037 | JGI IMG/M metagenome (GOLD analysis project Ga0308163, IMG submission 201037) | Phyllosphere microbial communities from UC Gill Tract Community Farm, Albany, California, United States - DLSLT.R1 | ecosystem: Host-associated > Plants > Phyllosphere > Unclassified | place...
TTTCACATTAACGGCATTTAAGCCTTTTTTACCGTTAGCAACTTCGTACTGTACTTTGTCGTTTTCACGGATTTCGTCGATAAGACCTGTTGAATGAACAAAAATTTCGCTATCGCCATTCGCAGGAACGATAAAGCCAAAACCTTTAGTTACATTGAAGAATTTTACTGTGCCTTCTTGCATTGTATTAAATATTAAAATTAAGTACGCAAGGTAAGTTTTAATTTTTAAAATCAAAATAAAATTTTAACATTTTTTTAACGTTAAAATTTTGTAAATATCAGATTATTAAGGCTTTTTAATCGCCTTCCCAATCATAGTCAGGGTAATTTCGCTATTATGCGGCACGCCTAATGTAGTTCCGGGTGCTATATTAAAAAGGTTCCTAACATAGATATCGGCAATACCCTGAGCCACCTTTTTTTTCGCCTCGGCATTTTCTGGTAACACATTATAAATCGTTTTTACGTGTATCCCACCCTGAAAATCTACAACGGCCGCAACCTGGTAAGCAAAATCTTTATAAGCCCTGTCAATCCTGATGATATATTGCGGAAACATGTAATCGTAAGCTTCGGTTCTGTTGTTTGCACGGTCTACGGTACTTATTTTTTCTACTCTTGCAATTTTGCTTTTAGGTATAAACTGAACAGGATCTGTAGCCGCAAAAGCACTATCACTATTCAGGTTAACCTTGGCAGAACGCTTTTCAATAAAAGCGGTGTCGGCCTTGGTCGGTTTTTGCAGGTCTTCGGCTTTGGCTTTTAATTTGTTTTTAATGTAATCCTGTGCATAAAAGGTCATATTTACATCCGAGCGCACATCTGATGCAATTACCTTTCCGTCAACCTGGATGCGTTGAAAAACCAAACTGTCTTTGCTGATGTGTTTTACCTTGAAAAATTCGGCTGCGAAATTATATACATTGCCATGATCGTACTGCAGGTAAAAATTCTGCATCCTATGTTTCTGCGGGCTCCAGGCCGACATAGTGTCTTCTTTAACTACCTCGATGATCCACGATGGCTTTTGCATAAAACCTTCTTGATTAAAAGAATATCCATCTTTAAACCTACGTTTTACTTCTACATAACGGATGCCCTTAACGGGCTCAAAAGTAAATTCCCTAAGCGTTGGGTCACTGGTTTTAGTGCCCATTTTACAGGCACTGAGCATGAGCACAAAAAAGGAAAAGTATATTGTATTTTTAATCATTTCAACAAAAATCTTCGGCTAAAATAAGTTTTTTAAAGCTTGTTGTGTTGCAGGAATTTTATCTTTTGGCCTGTTTCTTTACCAGAATAACATTGGCCACTTTCCGCTGCCCTTCATGGTCCCATTTTTTATTGTCCGTTGGATAATTGATTACGCCACCATCAGGCATTCCACTTACCCATAAAGTGGTAGAGCCGCCGCCATCGAAATTGATAGCAGAAGTACAGCCCAACCAGCGCATTAATTTGGTCAGTTCAAACAAACTCATCCCTGCCGAATTTTCATTTCTACCATCAACGGTCAATAAAATTACCCTTCCATTCGGCTTCAAGCCCAAACAGGTACGGGGATGGCGCAACCGATTAAAACCAGCGGTATCTAAAGTTTCATCAATATTGTTTAAGGTTAATAAAGGACCATTTAGCAAAACATTTTGTTCACTCAACTTTGTTTCCCAATCAGCGGATCCATCCCATTTTTTTATTGAGATTTTCCCCTTATCCATTACGATAGCTGCTTCCTGATGCCTGGCCCGGTTTCCGTTTTTATCTAAGCGGTTGGCATTGATTGTTTTTCCGTTCACACGGACAAAATCTACAGATCCTCCGTTTTTTACATCGAAGAAATTGCCATTTACCGCAGCAATTGCCGTATCTCTTAAACCAAAATTACTAGTAGTGATTAGTTCCTTTTCTTCTGCACCAATGGCAAATACAGCTTTACGTCCGGTATTTTTTATTTCTAAATACGAAATATTTTCATTGGCAGCGAAAAGGTTTTTCTGATCAAAATGGTGCCTGAATAAAATTACCTGTTTAGCAATCTTGTTTCTCTGCCATTTAGCTTTCACAAGGGTAATAGAATCGGCATTTTGGCCAAAGGCGGAGAAACCGGAAGTAAATAATGCAAGTGCAAAGAATAGTTTTTTAAGCATAACCTCGTTTTGGTATAAAATTAGAAAACAGTTGTGTTGTTTAAGTTAAAGCATCAAGAATTATACAAAGGAGTACAGGCGATCTAAACCTCGCAGGTTTTGAAAACCTGCGAGGTTTGGTGTAAATAAAAAGCGGAGCAATCAATTTAATGATCTGCTCCGCTTTTTAATGCTGAAAGAGAGGATTTTGAATGATTGAATGGGCTATCGCTATTCAATCATTCTTTAATTCCATCCTTCAAAATTCAATCATTAATTATTTTTTCGGATCTAAAATATCTTTAATACGGATACTTAAATCTTCATAATGTGCTTTTGTAATGGCATCGCCGGCAGCAGCTCTTGCTTTGGTGGTAGCCAATAAAGTTTTAAGCTCTGCCCTAACCAATGGTCTGATATCTGATAAGCCAACATTAATTGGTGTTAAGCCATAACTTGCAGCATATTCTACAGGGAAACCAACCGGAAGCTCTGAATCTTTGGTCATTAAATCCTGTAAACGGTCTACATACGCACGTTGTAAGTTCCGTTTAAAGGCGTCAGCTCTTCCGGCCACAAATACCGATGATCTTAAATCAGTAAATAATTCTGGTAGAGTGTAGGCTTTTGCCGTACCATTTTTAGTTTCGTTATCTAATAAACGTGCGATACGTGGTGCAGATAAAAGGTTGCCTAAGGTATTGGTTTGAACACCTTTAATACGGTTTAATAATACTCCGTTATCAAATTTGCTCAACTGCTCGTTACTGATTAACCAAAGCGGTGTAGTAAACAATTGCTGATTAAAGAAAGCGATAGCTTCTTTTTGTTTTGCTTTAGGTAAGTAAGCGTAAACCGGACCGCTTTGTTCATAAGTTTTAAAGTTTTCGCTTAATCCACCAACGTTTGTAGCTACATGCCCCATGTAACGGTTAAACTGCCCTACAATTTCGGTATAGATTTCTTTTAAATCGCTATAGTCTTTTCCTTTTTGGTAAGTCCATTTTTCTACGTTTGGTAAAATGCGTTTTAAGTTGGCAATACCATAGGTACTCGCTTTCATGGCATTATCACCTAAATCTTCGCTCTGCAAACGCGGATCTAAACTAGTTCCCTGACGGCCATAGAAGTATAAAGGATTACCTGCATTTTTCAAGGTCCATTGATCTAAAACCTCTTTTTCCTGTTCAGCAGTTTTGTTGCCAGGAATCCAGGAATAGCCCCATTTTACCACCCATTTATCGTATTCTCCAATTTGAGGGTGAAGTTTGGTTACACCATCGCCAGGTTGAGCGATATAGTTAAAACGGGCGTAATCCATAATCGATGGCGCAGTACCATGTTTATCAGTAAATGTTTTAGAACGTAACGAATCAACAGGATAAGCGTAGCTAGAACCGAAGTTGTGCGGTAAACCTAAAGTATGACCAATTTCGTGTGATGATACGAAACGGATCAGTTCGCCCATTTGTGCATCACTAAACTGCGCTTTGCGCACTTCTGGATTAATGGCTGCTGTTTGCACAAAATACCAGTTACGCAATAGGTTCATTACATTATGGTACCAACCGATGTGTGTTTCTAAAATCTGACCGGTACGCGGATCGCTGATGTGCGGTCCATAGGCATTGGCAATATCGGATGCGAAATAACGAACAACAGAATATCTTGAATCTTCTACGCTGAATTGAGGATCTTGCTGCGCGGTTGGCGCTTCTTTACCCATAATAGCATTTTTGAAACCTGCAGCCTCAAAAGCTACCTGCCAATCGTTAATTCCCTGAATCAAAAACGGCACCCATTTTTTAGGTGTAGCGGGATCGATGTAAATTACAATCGGTTTTACCGGTTCTACCAGTTCGCCACGTTTGTAGGCATTGGTATCTTTTGGAACCAGATTCCAACGGTGGATATATGCGGTACGTTCTGCTTTTTGTGCATTGCTCCCATAATCAATCTGCGATTGACCGAAGAAACCTACTCTGCTGTCCATTATCCTTGCTTTTACAGGGATTTTTGGCAATAATAACATCGAAGTGTTAAACTCGAAAGTTACTGCAGCATTACTGTTATCCGTTGGCGATTCTGCTGCACGGTAAGTTTTAGCCGTTTTTACCTCAATATTGATCGGAAAAGTTTTTACGGTGTCAATGTAAGAACGTGTAGCATCATACATGGTTACTTTATAGGCCTTACGGATCTGATCGGTAGCACCGATGGCCATTACATCGCCGTTATAAAAATCGGTAACATCGATCACCACACCGGTGGTATCTTTATTATAAGCCTTGATTTCGAAACTGGCTAAAATCTGTGCCAGGTTAGAGTTTTGTACCGATTCGTACATATCGCTGTTTGGATCGGCTTTGGTTGCATAACTTGGTACACGGATGTAAACCTGTTTGCCTCTACGCTCCCATTTCCAAACCTGTTCGTTTAATTCTTCACCACCATATTGCTGGTTACCCACTTTTACGCCTGCAGGTACTTTTGCCAAACGGGTAACCACAAGCATTTCGCGGTTAATCATCGAATCCGGGATTTCAAAGTACCATTTATCATCAACTTTGTGGGTTTTGAATAAACCGTTTGTAGTTTTTGCTTTTGCTGTAATTACTTCCGAAAATGGTTTAATGCCTTCTTTTTTGGGCGCTGCTGCAGCAGCTGCAGGCGTTGCAGGAGTTGCGCCTTTTGTGGTTTTAGATTTCTTCTGAGCATATACCGAACCTGATCCGGCTACACCAAGTACTACGATACCTGCCAAAGCAAGTACCCTAAAGTTTTTCTTCATGTGTATATAAAAGTTAGTTTGCTTGATAATAAGAGGTTAAAGTTAGAGCCTTGTTACACAGCAATTGTTTTGTAACTGGAAAATTACGCTATTTAAATCCTCTTTTCGAGATGTACTACCTTAAAAAAAACTTCTTTACCCCTATAAATCTCAAAAATCAAACTTCTATCGGCCTTTGACTTGAATAATTCGGTAAGATCGTTCAGGCTATAAGTTTCAATACCTTTAAAATTAACCGCAATTATTTCGTCATCGGGACAAAGGCCTGCCTTTTCAGCAGGACTGTTTTCATCAATTTCTCCAATAATTACCCTTTTATATTCCTTTTGATCAAGATAAATGACCATTCCCACCATATCGTGCTCAAAAGGTGCCTTGCTAAAGGCGTTCGGTTTAACATAAATAAAGCCTTCTTCGTAATTAAACTGGATATTGAATTTCCGCAGCAGATCGGCTCCTAAATTTCCATTCCTTTTGGATAGGTCTATTTTTTCTGCAATGGTTTTAAAATCCGGGAATCCGACAACAACATCATTAAAAACATAACTTCCTAAACTAAATTTACCCACCCGGCCGATGTAACCTTTAATCTGTCCGCTGAGGCTCATCCCCAAATTGGCCTTTATTTTTTTTTCGGGCAAAGGATATTCACTGCCCTGCAACATTTCGAGGGAAAGCGCATGACTTGCACCGGTATCCATTAAAAACCTGGCGCTGATCGATTTTCCATCCGGCAGTTCAACACTTCCAACAATGTAAGGTTTCTGGTTTTCGATTTCAATCGGGATTTTCTTTCCGCGGTATTTAACTTTTGCATCACGATCGTAAATAATCAACCTGTTTTCGCTGTACCGTATATCCACAATAAAGCTGCTAAAAAAGCTATAGCCCAGTAATCCATAAATCTTAAGTCCTAAATGGCCCGATAAATTAAAAAGATCTTCTTTTAAAATGGCCGTTGGGATGTGTTCTATAGTAGCGCTCCCTACTTTTACATCCAAACTTTGCGAAACATAAGCTTCAACCGTTTCTATGCCCAGTCCCGAAACTTTAATTTTACGGAGCATGTTAAAGTTTAACGAATCGATAATAGATGGGTCGGTAATAATCATCGGGCCAACCCCGGTATCGAGCACAAAATCAAAAGGGCCTTTACCATCTACATAAACAGGAATAACAATCAGGTTTTTAATGCATTTAAAAGTAATAGATTGCTTTTGCCGGTTCCTTTTAAACAGGAATTCCTGCCCCATGGCAGAAAAAAAAAGAAATACCAGGCCCAGGCAAATGATTAGTTTACGTAAACAGATTATTACACCGGGACTATATTTGGTTAACATTAAACTAAATTTAATAAATTAGTTGATAATTATGTCCCTAAATTTAGAAGATGTTCCGGTTAAAAAATCAAAATCTCACTTTTCTGGTATTTGCGTTATCCATTTGTTTGCTGACGGCTTGTTCTACCAATAAAATTATTTCGAAAAAAGTAGCTAAAGAATTTAAAAACTCGCAGTTAATCAAGCAGTACCAGGTTGGTTTTGCGCTTTACAACCCTACCGATAAAAAGATGATTTTTGAGAAAGATGCCGATAAATATTTTACACCAGCCTCTAACACGAAACTTTACACCTTTTTTGCCAGTTTAAAAATGCTGCCCGATTTAATGCCGGCATTAAGATATATCGAAAGGAACGACTCGTTAATTTTTTGGGGAACAGGCGATCCTTCATTTCTGCAGTTTGCCGTGAAAGATAAATCCGCTTATAATTTCCTGCTTGCCTCTAATAAAAAGCTGTTTTTTGCCCCGGGCCGTTATTCGGGTACTTTTTTTGGCGATGGCTGGGCCTGGGATGATTACGATTATTATTACCAGCCCGAAATTACCGAGATGCCTATTATGGATAATATGGTAACTTCTACTTATGCGGGTTCTAATAAAATCAACATTGAGCCCAGGGTTTTTGCTCCGTGCTTTAAAGTAGATTCGACAAAAACCACAGGCAATTTCCAGGTAACACGCGATTTTTTAACCAATAACTTTCATTATCCTGCCGTTGCTGTTAAACCAGGTTATAATCAGCAAAATCCTTATAAAACAAGTGCACAGGTTACCGTTGAAGTATTATCTGATACCCTGCACAAACCTGTTGGCCTTATCGATCTTAAAATCCCCTCAGATGCCAAAACTTTGCAGGGTGCAAAACGCGATTCGGTTTTAAAACACATGATGTTACCCAGCGATAATTTTATAGCCGAACACTTGTTGCTTGTATGTTCCAACCAGATTGGCGATACCTTGAGTACCGTAAAAGCTATCCAGCACATTACCAAAAATTACCTTTCCTTTTTGCCCGATAAAGTTAAATGGGTAGATGGCTCGGGGTTATCGCGCCAAGATTTATTTACACCCCGCGATAATGTATACTTACTCGATTCCATTTATAAGCTGGTAAACAATCCGGAGAAGCTTTTTGATATGCTGCCTGCCGGAGGAAAAAGCGGTACTTTAAAAAGTGCTTACCCAAAAACTGATAAACCCTTTGTTTACGGCAAAACAGGGTCACTCGGTGGTGTTCATAATCAAAGTGGGTACGTATTAACCAAAAAAGGAAAAACCTATATTTATTCTTTCATGAACAATAATTTTGTAAAACCTACTGCCGAGGTAAGGGCAGAAATGGTGAGGATAGTAACTTACATACATGATAATTTTTAATGCCAGATTTTAAATCAATTGACAAACCCTTTTCGAACAAAATAAACATTGATGGTACCTCCTATTTGTATTTTGGCGGAACGGCTTATTTGGGCATTCCACAAAATCAGGATTTCATTGATTTATATATTGAAGGAGTAAAAAAATTTGGATTAAATAACGGCACCAGCCGTACCAACAATATTCAACTGGGTATTTACGATGAGGCAGAAAAAGTAGCTGCAGCACGATATGGAACAGAAGCTGCGCTCATTACATCTAGCGGATATTTAGCCGCGCAGCTTACCGTTAAAGCTTTATCTGCATTAGGTAAAGTAATTTATGCTCCGGCTACTCACCCTGCGCTCTGGTTAACTGATCAGCCGGCAAATCAGCAAACCTTTAATAACTGGAAGAAGGAAACGATAAACCTTATCAATACGTCCGGAGAGAAAAAATGGGTGCTGATCAGCAACTCCATGAACAATCTTTTTCCTGAAATTTATGATTTTAACTTTTTAACCGAAATACAGGCGGAAAAAGAGATCATTTTAATTGTTGATGACTCACATGGCATCGGTATTAACAATAATGGAATCGGTGCATTTATCAACCTTCCGCTTAAAGCTAATATCGAACGGGTAGTTGTGGCCTCTATGGCAAAAGCGCTTGGAGTAGATGCCGGGTTGGTTTTGGGCTCGAATGCAATTATTGAAAAGCTAAAAAACAGCAACATTTTTGTTGGGGCATCCCCTCCATCTGCAGCCAGTCTTTTTGCTTTTATCCATGGTGAATATATATATCGTGAAGCCTTGAAAAAGTTGCATGAAAATGTAGCTTTACTTACAGCCAATTTAAATACAACCTGGGCATTTGAATCAGGATTTCCTGCATTCTTATCTCAGGATGCTACTTTAGTGGATGACTTATTAAAAAAAAATATCCTGATTTCATCTTTTCCTTACCCAAAGCCCGAATCTGAACCGATAAATCGAATTGTTTTGAGCAGCTGGCATGAAAAAGAAGATATAGAAAAGCTAATCGCTGCCATAAATTTTTAACCTTTTCTTATCCAATTAATTTTTCAATATTTATGACATGAAAAAACTGTTCGTATTCCTGTCGTTAAGCCTACTTTTTATTAATGTAATTTCTGCACAAACCACCACCGTCTGGATTGTTAGACATGCTGAAAAGGATAAATCAAACCCACAGGATACTGACCCTAGCCTATCGGATGAAGGAAAAATCCGTGTCGCCGATTTAGCAAAATATTTAAAAAAGGTAAAATTTGATGTTGCCTTCGCCACGCCAACGAAAAGAACCCACCAAACCTTAGATTCATTGGTGATCCCAAAAGTGATTAACTATAAAGACATTAAATCGCTTGTGGACAGCATAAAAACCAATTATGTGGGTAAAACCGTGATGGTTGCAGCCCATTCCAATACTGTACTCGAAATTATTGAAGCCCTTGGTGGTAAAAGACCAAAAGAAGAATTAACCGACGATGATTATGATTACATTTTCGAATTATCGTTAAAAGAAGATAAAGCAAAGGTTAAAATGGATCAATACGGCAGGCCACACCATTTGTAATTCAAGTGATGTCTGGTATTACCACCTGACGCGATCGGATAGAAATGACAAAAGTATGCTATACGCTCTCAGTCTGGTGACCTTTAAGCAGTTAAGAAAATTAAGGTTATTCCCATTAATGAACCAATGACAATTGAACTAATGAACTACAATTTCTCGAAAGGAATATCCATTAAATCATAATTTCTCCAACCCGAGAAATCGTAATGCCACCATTCGTTTTCCAGCACATTCATGTTATACTTGCCCATGATGGCGATGAGGAAATCGCGGTTTTTCCTGGCTTCGGGTGATACTTTTTCATATTTTGCCGCTGCAGCAGCCGAAAAACTATCATAAGGCGTTGGCATCACCAATTCTTTACCTGTTTTCAGATTGATTAGTGTTAAATCTACTGCACAGCCCCTGTTATGTTTAGATCCTTTTGCCGGATTGGCCACAAAATTTTTATCGCTTGCTTTTTTATAAAACTCCACGGTAATGGCATAAGGCCGGTAACCATCAAATATTTTTAAACCGTAGCCTTTTTTATTTAATTCCTTTTGAATTTTCTTTAGGGCCGCTACCACAGGTTTCCTGGCAAAAGCCCTCGCCTGTTTGTACATTACCTGCTGCATAAAATTGTTTCGGGTAGCGTAGCGGATATCTAACTTAATCGTTGGAATAGCTTTTTTGATTTCAACCAGTTCGTTATTCGAATTCGATTTTACAGAAGCCAGATATTGATTGTAAGAATTTACTATAACCAGCTTTTTTATCGCAACTGGTTTATTTTGGGCACTTACAACAAACGAGAGTAAAAAGAATAAAGCTAGCAGATTGAATTTCATATTTTAGTAGCATAAGAAATAAGTATCAAGATATTTCCATCTCACATTATCCGTCTTACATTTTCCATCTTACATATTTTATTGATTCGAAACCACCAACAGTTCAAGATCCTTGAACGGCAGATTAAACATATCGGCCAGATCTTTATTGGTACAGTTTCCCTGGTAAATATACAGTGCTTCGCGGATACCCGGGTTGTTCCAAACCATGTTCATTAAACCTCCATATTCGCCAATATCCAACAAAATAGGCGCAAAAATATTAGTTAAGGCATAAGAAGCCGTTCTTGGCACACGCGAGGCAATATTAGGCACACAGTAATGGATCACGTCATATTTCCTGAAAACCGGATTGGTATGGTTGGTTACTTCAGAAGTTTCGAAACAGCCACCCTGATCAATACTTACATCAATTACCACAGAGTGTGGTTTCATCCGCGCAACAGTTTCTTCCATCACCACACAAGGGCTACGGCCATGACTGGCACGGATAGCGCCAATCACTACATCACAGGTTATAATGGCTTTATTCAATACGATAGGCTGCATTACTGAGGTAAATACCCTGCTGCCTAAATTATTTTGTAATCGGCGTAAGCGGTAAATTGAACTATCAAAAACCTTCACCTCGGCACCTAAGGCCAAAGCTGTTCTTGCTGCATATTCGCCAACGGTACCTGCACCTAAAATAACAATCTCAGTTGGCGGCACACCAGTAAAACCTCCTAACATTAGTCCTTTACCTCCTGTTACATTACTTAGGTACTCGGCAGCGATTAATATAGAGGTAGAGCCAACAATTTCGCTCATGGCTCTTACTACGCTCAAAATATTACCTTCGTCGCGGAGATTTTCAAAACATAACGCATTGATTTTTTTATGCATCAAAGCTTTAAGGTAATCCTGCTTTAAAGTGCCGGTTTGCAATGAAGAAATAAGGGTTTGCCCTTTGTGCATCAGCTCAATTTCCTCTAACATGGGAGGTGCAATTTTAACCAGGATATCCGCGTCGAAAACCTCTTTTTTATCGTAGGCAATTTTGGCACCCTGCTCGGCATACTCGGTATCAGAAAAATTGGCTGCTATTCCCGCTCCCGTTTCCAAAACAACCCGATGACCATTATTTACCAGTAAAGCTACTGATAAAGGAGTTAAGGCAATTCTATTTTCCTGGAAAGAAATTTCTTTAGGTATTCCTATGTAAAGGCTGTTTTTCTTTTTGCTGGTTTCTAACTTCGCCTCTTGTGTTTGCAACAAACCTTGACGAGCTATATCGGCCATTCCTTCGCGTAATCCTGTAGCCATGCTAAATTAATATTTTGGTAGTTTTAGGTTGTTCAAGGTACGGAAATTCTGTTAATTTATTGATAACTAATTGTTATACCTTCGAAAGTTTGAATAATCTGCGGTCTTCCTCCAGCACTTTTATCTCCACTTTAATGTAGTTTTCGGGCAGTAATTCTGCTACCCTTTCAGGCCATTCGATTAAACAGGTACCGCCGCCATAAAAATATTCCTCATAGCCCAGGTCATAAGCCTCGCGGATATCTTTTATACGGTAAAAATCGAAATGAAACACAGGTCCATTCGGACTTTCATATTCATTTACAATAGAATAGGTTGGGCTCGAAACCACATCGGTAATTCCTAAATGTTTACAGAAATTTTTAATAAAAGTGGTTTTCCCGGCGCCCATATCGCCTTCAAAAATGAAGACTTTTTCACTGCCCGCAAAATCTGAAAGCTGTTGTGCCACAACAGGTAAATCGGCTAAACTATTTACTTCGATATCCATTTTTAAAGAATAAAGGCAAAAGTAATACATAATTGCATTGCTTTTGCCTAATACACATTGTCATTTCAATTTGCGATCTGATAACGAGATTATTTACGATATCTATTTCCACCCAGCTAGGCCATAGCACGATATCTCCGTTCCAATCAATCCGGCCTAACAAATTTTTCGGGCTCCACCTACAAAGCCAACTTACTGGCTTCCAAAGAAAAATTTTCAGCCGGCGTTTTTTGGTTCTTTTTGACGCCAAAAAGAAGGAGCCTTTCGGCGGCGGCGAGCCGAGGCAAGACTGAGATTAAGGACAAAAAATCAATTATATACGTTAAAAATATTGTATCTAATATTTCAGATCCCCTAAACTACCTCGGCGAATACGTCACTACCGGAATAATCATTTCCTCTAAAGAGATCCCGCCGTGCTGGAAGGTTTCGTTATAGTAATTTACAAATTGATTGTAATTATTCGGATAAACGAAATAACTATCTTCTCTCGCAAAAATATAACTGCTGCTGATGTTGATCTTAGGCAACAAAGCATCGTGTGGATTTTTGATCAAAAACACCTCTTTTGCATTAAAATTAAGGTTTCTGCCCTGTTTGTAACGTAAATTGGTGTTTGTGCTCCTATCGCCAATTACCTTAACCGGTTTTTTAACGCGGATAGTTCCGTGGTCGGTGGTAATGATTACTTTAACCTGTTTTTGAGAGATTTTTTTCAATAAATCCCAAAGTGGAGAGTGCTCAAACCATGATAAGGTTAACGAGCGATAAGCGGCATCGTCATTAGCCAGCTCTCTGATCATCTGCATATCAGTACGGGCGTGGCTCAGCATATCAACAAAATTGAATACAATGGCATTGAAATCGTTCTGCAACAGGTTATTGGTTTGGTCAACCAGATCTTTCCCCTGCTCGAAGGTTAAAATTTTATTGTAACTGAATTTACAGTCTTTTCTTAAGCTGCGTTTAATGTTGTCAGCCAGAAAAGCTTCCTCGTGCATATTTTTTCCGCCCTCATCATCATCGTTCTGCCAAAGCTGAGGAAAACGTTTCTCCATATCAAGAGGCATTAAACCTGAAAAAATTGCGTTACGGGCATATTGTGTTGCCGTTGGCAAAATACTGGTGTACATATCCTCTTCATCAATCCTGAAATATTCAGAAATTAACGGATTAATAATTTTCCACTGATCGTAACGCAGGTTATCAATCAGGATAAAAAACACAGGTGTGGTATCGTTAATATGCGGAAAAGCCTTTTTCTTCAACAATTCATTCGAAAGTAAAGGTGCTTTATCCTTGTTCTTGATCCAGTCGAGGTAATTTTCTTCGATAAATTTAGTGAACTGCGTATTGGCCTCCTGTTTCTGCATGGTTAAAATTTCATGCATCTGAGGATCATCCAGCTTCTCTAATTCAAGTTCCCAGAAAACGATTTTTTTATATACATCAACCCACTCTTCATAGTTAAGCCTGTCGCCCAGGGTCATGCCCAAACGGCGGAAATCCTGTTGATAAGCCATTGATGTTTTTTCGCTTACCAAACGTTTATTATCAATCAGTTTTTTGATGGTAAGCAATACCTGTTTGGGATTTACAGGTTTGATCAGATAATCATCAATTTTACTGCCTATCGCATCTTCCATTAAATTTTCTTCCTCGCTTTTGGTAATCAAAACTACCGGCACATCAGGATTTAAATTTTTAATGGCAGAAAGCGTTTCGATACCACTCATGCCCGGCATATTCTCATCTAAAAATACCAGATCGAAGTGTTCTTTTCCAAATGCTTCCAGAGCATCATTTCCATTGGTAAACGTGGTTACATTATAACCTTTATCATTCAACAATAATATATGTGGTTTTAACAGGTCGATTTCGTCATCGGCCCATAATATCTTAGTTTCTTGCATGTTTTTGTAAAAATAGGTATGTATTGCCCTTTAATTTTGGCAGGTAAATCAAACTGTGAATAAAAATAGCAATTTTTGTACCGTATCTAGCTATTTAACTATTTTTAACGATTGAACAAGAAGAAAATAATAAATGATCCGGTTTACGGATTTATCAGTATTCCATCCGAATTGGTGTATGATGTAATTTCGCATCCATATTTCCAGCGTTTGCGCTACATTAAACAGTTGGGGATGACGCATTTGGTATATCCGGGAGCTTTACATACCCGTTTTCACCATGCTTTGGGCGCCATGCATTTAATGAGTTTGGCCATCAATCTGTTAAAAAGTAAAGGTCACACCATAACCGAAGGCGAAGAAGAAGCCGCCATTTTGGCCATTTTACTGCACGACATCGGCCACGGACCTTTTTCGCATGCTTTAGAGCATTCTCTGGTTACCGGGATCAGGCATGAAGATATTTCAGCAAAGCTGATGAACGACCTGAATATCCATTTCGAAGGAAAATTGAGCCACGCCATTGAAATTTTTAACGGCACTTACCCTAAAAAATTCCTTCATCAACTCATTTCAGGTCAGCTCGATTTAGATAGAATGGACTACCTCAACCGCGATAGCTTTTTTACAGGTGTTAGCGAAGGTGTGATCAGTTTCGACCGGATCATCAAGATGTTTAATGTTTATGATGATAACCTCGTTATCGAAGAAAAAGGGATTTACTCTATCGAGAAATTTTTAATTGCCCGCAGGTTGATGTATTGGCAGGTTTACCTGCACAAAACGGTAATATCTGGTGAGATGATCCTGGTGAAATTATTAGAACGTGCAAAAGAATTATCCGCAGCAGGCGAAAACTTATTTGCTTCACCATCATTAAATTATTTCTTAAAAAACGATATCAACGAAGCCAATTTTTTTGCGCAACACGAAAACCTGGAACATTTTACCAATCTCGATGACCAGGATATTTATGCAGCAGTGAAGGTTTTGGTTAAACATCCCGATAAAATTTTGTCTACGCTTTGTAAAATGCTTACTTCAAGGAATCTTTACAAGGTAGAAATGGGCAATGAAAAGGCGAGCGATGACCGGGTGAACTTTTTACAGGATGCAGCCGTTAATCTACTGGAAATCAAACCTGAAGAGGCAAGGTATTTTGTTTTTACCGATTCGATCCAGAACCGGGCATATAATGCCGGGGTTGGAAATATCAAGATTTTGATGAAAAATAACGATATTGTAGATATTGCAAAGGCATCGGATTTATCCAACCTGGAGTCGCTGCAGAAAACTGTAGAAAAATATATCCTCTGTTATCCAAGGGGCATTTAAGCTTATTTAACAAAATATTTAACTTTTACTGCCGTTTTAAGTCTTATAATTGTGTAAAATATACACCACTTAACCCTAGCAGGTTTTTTTGTTCATATCAATTTAACATATACCTTTGTACGATGCAATTTACTGCCACGCAGATAAGTCAGTTTTTGAACGGTTCCATTGACGGAAACCCAGATGTAGCCGTTACCGAACTTTCTAAAATAGAAGACGGGAAGGAAGGCTCTTTGTCTTTTCTTTCTAACCCTAAGTACGAAAACTTTTTGTATTCTACTCAGGCATCTGTTGTTATCGTATCAAAAGATTTCGCTCCAACACAGCCTTATACCAGCACCTTAATCCGTGTAGAAAATCCATATAGTGCCTTTACTATTTTACTGGATAAATATAATGAAGCCGTAAATGCGCAAGCGGCGCAATCAGGCATCGACAAGCTTGCTTTTGTTCATCCAACTGCAAAAATTGGTAAAAATGTATTCATTGATGCTTTTGCTTACGTTTCCGAAAATGTAGAAATTGGTGATGGCTGTAAAGTAAATGCCCAAACTTTTATAGGTGCAAACTCTAAAATCGGCGAAAACAGTACATTTTTCCCAGGCGTAAAAATCTATCACAATTCAGTAATTGGCAAAAGGGTTACCATACACTCCAATACTGTTATTGGTAGCGATGGCTTTGGTTTTGCGCCTCAAAAAGACGGCACTTACAATAAAATACCACAAATTGGAAACGTTATAATTGAAGATGACGTAGAAATTGGTGCTAATACAACGGTTGATCGTGCTACAATGGGATCCACAATTGTAAAAAAAGGCGCCAAAATCGATAACCTGATCCAGATTGCACACAACGTAGAAATTGGCGAAAACACCGTTTTAGCCGCACAATCAGGTATCTCAGGCAGTACAAAAATTGGCCCTAACAGTGTTGTTGGCGGTCAGGTAGGTATTGCCGGGCATTTAACCCTGGCTAAAGGCACTCAGATTGGTGCACAGGCCGGTATCAACTTTAACATTACAGAAGAAAATAAACAATGGCATGGAAGTCCTGCGCAACCACTGCGTAACTGGATGCGTGCCTCGGTAATTTTCAAACATCTTCCTGATGTAGAAAAAAGAATAAACGCGCTCGAAGAGGAATTGAAAAGGCTTACAGCTGAATTGGAAAAGAATACAATAAACAATGAACGTTAGACAAAAAACGATTAAACAAGAAATATCAGCATCTGGTGTAGGTTTACACACAGGCGCTAATGTGACTTTAACATTTTGCCCAGCCCCCGAAAATCACGGCTTTAAATTTCAGCGTATTGATTTAGACGGGCATCCGATTATCGAAGCCGATGCAGATAACGTAACTGATACTTCACGCGGAACAACACTTACCCAAAACGGCGCCAGCGTAAGCACCGTGGAGCACGTAATGGCTTCTTTAGTGGGTATGGACCTTGACAACGTGCTGATCAAATTAGACGGACCGGAAACCCCTATTATGGATGGAAGTTCGATCCAGTTTGTTGATTTATTGGAAGAAGTAGGTACAGTTGAACAAAATGCCGATCGCGAATATTTTACCATTCCCCACAACATTACTTATACTGAAGAAGACAGAAAAGTAGAAATTGTGGCCATGCCGTTAGACGATTACCGTTTTACGTGCATGATCGATTATAATTCTCCTGTTTTGGGCAGTCAGCATGCTGGCATTAACACCATTGCAGAATTTAAAAAAGAAATTGCATCCTGCCGTACTTTCTGTTTCTTACACGAATTAGAATACCAGTTATCGCACAATTTAATTAAAGGCGGCGATTTAAATAACGCAATTGTAATTGTAGATAAAGAGGTTACTAAAGACGAATTAAGCCATTTGGCTAAATTATTTAACCGCAAAGACATTGATGTTGCCCCACAGGGAATTTTGAACAACATGGAACTGCGTTACCAGAATGAGCCTGCCCGCCATAAACTTTTGGATATGATTGGCGATTTAGCTTTGGTTGGTATGCACTTAAAAGGCCACATTATGGCTGCACGCCCTGGCCATGCGGCAAACGTTGCTTTTGCTAAAAAAATTAAAGCAGCCATTAAAAAAGAGAAAAATAAAAAAATACAAAAGGTTTACGATCCAAGTGCAAAACCATTATATGACGTTGTTCAGATTATGGATATTTTGCCTCACCGTCAGCCATTTTTATTCGTAGATAAAATATTAGAACTTTCTAAAAACCATGTGGTAGGCGTTAAAAACGTAACCATGAACGAAGAGTTTTTTAAAGGTCACTTTCCGGGCGCACCCGTATTCCCTGGTGTAATCCAGATTGAGGCCATGGCCCAGGTTGGTGGTATTTTAGTATTAAGTACCGTACCTGATCCCAGAAATTACCTCACCTATTTCTTAAAAATAGATAACGTACGTTTTAGGGCGCAGGTTTTACCTGGCGATACTATCGTTTTCCGCTGCGATTTACTTGAACCGATCAGAAGGGGTATTGCCCAAATGAAAGGTGTAGGTATGGTTGGCGAAAAAATCGTTGTCGAGGCCGAAATGATGGCCCAAATTTCAAAAATTAAACAAGCAGAACCCGCCCAATAATGATACAACCTTTAGCATACATACACCCTCAGGCAAAAATTGCCGAAAATGTGGTAATCGAGCCCTTTGTAGTGATACATAAAGACGTTGTAATTGGCGAGGGCACCTGGATCGGATCGAACGTAACCATTATGGATGGTGCACGTATCGGTAAAAACTGCCGAATTTTTCCAGGCGCAGTGATTTCTGGCGAGCCACAGGATTTAAAATTTGCAGGAGAAATTACCACTGCAGAAATTGGTGATAATACCACCATCCGCGAGTGTGTAACCATTAACCGCGGTACTAAAGATAAGTGGAAAACCACAATTGGTAGCAATTGTTTAATTCAGGCTTATTCGCACATCGCACACGATTGCGAGGTGGGTAATAACTGCATTTTCTCTAACAGCACCACTTTAGCTGGCCACATCACCATTGGCAACAACGTAGTGCTTGCTGGTTTGGTTGCGATACATCAATTTGTTAAAGTAGGTTCGTATGCTTTTGTAACCGGTGGTTCATTGGTACGTAAAGATGTTCCCCCTTATGTTAAAGCTGCCCGCGAGCCGCTTTCTTACGCTGGTATCAACTCTGTTGGCTTGCGCAGAAGAGGTTTTACCAATGAGCAGATCGATGAGATACAGGAAATTTACCGTGTACTTTTCGTTAAACACAATAATGTAACTAAAGCTTTAGACATGATCGAAGCCGAATTTAAACCAACGGAAATCCGTGATGAAATTGTTGATTTTATCCGTAATTCTAACCGTGGGGTAATGAAGGGTTTTGGCATGGGGAGTTAGTAAGGTAGAGGCTTGAAAGGTTTAAGGTGGAAGGTAAAAACCCAGCCTTAAATAAAAATCGAAAAAAAAATATTCATGAGTGAGTTAACGCTAATCAGAACAGATTCAGACCATACCGATTTTAGACAATTGGTTGCTTTGCTGGATCAGGATTTAGCCGTTAGAGATGGCGACGATCATGCTTTTTATGCGCAGTTTAACAAAGTTGACGCGATTAAAGAAGTGATTGTTGCCTACCAAAATGATGTACCCGTTGGTTGTGGCGCCATTAAACCTTTCTCGGCAACCGAAGCAGAAGTAAAAAGGATGTATGTTCATCCAGATTACAGGAAACAGGGTATAGCCGCTAAAATTGTAACCGCACTGGAAAACTGGGCTACCGAAACAGGTTTTTCGGCCACAGTGCTCGAAACAGGCAAAAAACAACCCGAAGCCATAGCGCTTTATCAGAAAATCGGTTATCAGATTACGCCAAATTATGGTCAATATGTTGGCGTTGACAATAGCGTTTGCATGATTAAATCACTTAACGCCCACCACCAAACGCCAAACGCTTAAGCCAAATGAAGATCACTTTACAGAAAGTTGGCAGAAGGTTTAATAAGGAATGGATTTTCAGGGATTTAAGCACCGAATTTTCATCAGGCAACAGCTACGCCATATTAGGACCGAATGGATCAGGTAAATCAACCTTACTTAGTGTTTTAAATGGCAGCCTATCCCCTTCTGAGGGTAAAATTACCTTTTCTGATACAGCAGAGATCCCCGTCGAAAATATCTATAGGTACATTAGTCTTGCCGCTCCTTACCTCGAACTGGTTGAAACTTTTACGCTAAAAGAGATCATTGATTTTCATTTTAAGTTTAAAAATTTTGCTGCCGGCCTTGATGCCAAAAAGCTGATCGAGGTATTAGGTTTGGAAAAAGCGAAGAATAAAGAAATTAAATACTTTTCATCAGGAATGAAGCAAAGAACCAAACTAGCTTTGGCCTGTTGCACCGATACACCAATTTTATTTTTAGACGAACCAACCAGCAATTTAGACGTCCAGGGAATAAATTGGTACCGCGAACTGATCGAAAATTTTGGAAAAGACAGGTTAACCATAATTGGCTCTAACCAAATACAAGAATACGACTTCTGCACAGAGCACATACAAATATCAGATTATAAGTAGGTTAACACCATAGCTCCTACCTTATACACCATCTGTTTTGTCATACATTTGTACTAAAAATAAATTTTTCAAAAAATATTTTGCAGTTAAGAAATAGTTTGTACCTTTGCACCACCAAAAAGAGAAACAATTATTTAATTTATCTCTTCCAGGAAACGTTCATATTTTCCGTCTTGCGGAATTAAAAATATAGCCCTTAAAAGGCAAAGAGTTTTTCATAGTTTAGTTTGAGGTTTAGGTTGATTATGCCTTTGGAGTGGTTCCCAAAGGCATTTCTTTTATACAGCGTTTTTTTGTCGTTTCGGCGGTAATTATTTTATGCACAAGCCTCTTTTTGTTAAACCCGATTGCACGAAAATACTTTTTGGTGCAGCCACTTCAATAAGTTTGCACCTACAATAGCAAAAAGATTGCAGTAAAAGCGGGACTGTCCTACCCGATTAATGCCGGTTTGCTTTTCAAATCATCATTCCTTTTTTTAACTTTGATATTCAAAACAATTGACAAAACAATATTTCATTATAAATGGCAAAAGCATCAGAAGTAAAAAGCGGAAATGTTCTTCGTTTTAACGGAGAGTTGGTAAGTGTAGAAGAGTATATCCACCGTACCCCTGGAAATCTAAGGGCATTCTATCAGGCCCGTATGCGCAATGTAAAAACAGGAAAAATTGTAGAATACCGTTTCCGTACCGATGAAGAGGTGACCATTTGTCGCGTGGAAACCAGCGACTATCAATACCTTTACGAAGACGGCGATTATTTGGTGGTAATGGACAACGAAACTTTTGAGCAATACAACATCCCAAAACTACTTTTTGGCTCTTCTATTAAGTTTTTAAAGGAAGGTATGAATGTAACCATTGCTTTCGAGAGTGATGAACCGATTGTTGCCAGCCTTCCAAATAGTGTGGAGCTCGAAATTACTTACTCAGAACCCGCAGTAAAAGGCGATACTTCTACCAGTGCACTAAAGTATGCTACTTTAGAAACCGGTGCAGAGATCAGGGTGCCGTTGTTTATTAACCAGGGCGAGAGGGTTAAAATTGACACTAAAACGGGCGAATACATGGAGCGGGTAAAATAAATAACTAAAGGTTTAAATTTTCTTAAACCCTAAGCCTTATGCCTTAAACCTTGATAGGTTTTTGTTAAAATAATTTTACCTTTGCCGTCACGAAAAACTAAAATAACCCCAAATTTGGGATAACACAATATGGCAAAAGCATCAGAAATTAAAACAGGTAACATTCTTCGCATAAACAACGAACTGGTTACTGTTGACGAATGGAATCACCGTACGCCAGGAAAAGGTGGCGCATTTTATACGGGTAAATTCCGTAACATTAAATCGGGCAGAATTGTTGAGGCACGTATGAATACCGACGAGGCTGTTGAAATTTGTCGCGTAGAAACCAGCGATTACCAATATTTATACGAAGAAGGTGATTATTTGGTAGTAATGGACAATAATAGCTACGAGCAGTTTAATGTGGAGAAAGCTTTATTTGGCTCTGCTATTAAATTCTTAAAAGAAGGCATGAACATCATCGTTTCAATGGAAAGCGATGAAGCCATTATGGCCCAGTTGCCAAACTTTGCAGAATTCGAAATCACATATTCGGAGCCAGCTGTTAAAGGCGATACTTCTACCAACGCTTTAAAAGCAGCAACATTAGAAAACGGTGTTGAGGTTAAAGTACCGATGTTCGTAAACCAGGGCGATAAAATTAAAATTGATACGCGTACCGGCGATTACGTTGAGCGTGTAAAATAATTTTAAACTCATATTTAAAAGCCTCTGAATTTAATTTTTCAGAGGCTTTTTTGTTTAAGACCTCGCAGGTTTTTAAAACCTGCGAGGTCTCTAAAATATTATCTTTGTTTTATGCTAAAAGCCGAAATCAGAAAACAAGCGTTAAAAGACAGGTTGCAACTAAACGACTCCATGTATCATACGTTAAACGAATCGCTCTTAAAACAGTTTAAAACACTCGATTTTAGCCAAATTAAAACGCTGCATGTCTTTTTACCCATTACAGAAAAAAAAGAGCCGGATACTTTTTTATTGATCGAATGGCTGAGCAAAACTCATCCCGAAATTAAAATCATTGTGCCTAAGGCCGATTTCGAAACGGCGTTGATGACCAACCATGAATACCTGGGCGAAGAAGACCTGCAAAAAAACCTCTATAAAATTTTGGAGCCACAAAAAGGAAACCTCCACGAAGGCGAAATAGACATGGTCATTATTCCGCTATTAGCCTTTGATAATCAGGGTTACCGAGTTGGTTATGGTAAAGGTTTTTATGATCGTTTTCTCCGGGATATAAATGCTCAGAAAATAGGTTTATCTTTGCATCCTGCAATTGAAGAAATCGATGATGTAAATGAACACGACATCAAATTAGATTTTTGCATAACACCAACAGAAATTATAAAATTTTAAGCTTACCAGCATGCCACAGGAAATCGTTATCAAAACCGAAAAACAATACGAAGACAACATGATTGCGGTATTCGAATTACAGGAAAAAGAAGAATTAACCGCCGAAGACCTGATACAGATTGAATTGATGTTAAAGGCCGGTGAAAAATATGAAGCGGAGCACCTGTAAGGGTTCACTAGTTCAGTGGCCATTGGTTTGTTGGTCTGGGTGCTTCATAAAAAGTCTTACCCTTCCCCGATTTTTCGTCATCTCGACTGGAACGTAGTGTAATAGAGAGATCTAAGTCAAATTACACTTAAAATGGCGGATTTGGCGGATAAATCAACCTGGGAACACCCCGTATTTTCTGTGCATCAGTGGCTAAACCTAAGAAATATGCGCTTTCACGAAATCACTCACCAAATAAGCAATTAACTTAGAAGTGAGTTTACTCACCCTTCCATCAAGCATCCTGGTGGCGCCTTCACATATATGCAGGTAAGAAAATTTCTTAGCGTGGATTAAAATCAGTTTCCTGATATCGTTAACTTCAAATCCAGAGGGCGTTTCGGCACTCGAAAGCACATTTTGGATACAATCCAAATCGATCTCTAAACCCGCAACTGGTCCTAATTCACTAATAAGGCTGTTAATATCGCTTCCCCTTAAAATATCATCAAAAAATACAGCCTTTAATTTTGGACTGTTTTCGATCTGGCTTAAAATAGCCTCGTTATTATAATTTTGATGCAGGCCATACATCAGATAATGGTTGAGGTAATTTTCCTTTAAAGCGTAAGAAAATCCATTTCCACTATGTCTGCCTTCTAATTCCCTTAAATCGGCATGTGCATCTACATTTAATACATCAATTGGACCTTTATGGGCTAAAGAAGTACCCTTAATTATGCCATAAGCATTGTTATGACCACCACCAACTACAATTGGAGTTTTGCCCGCTGCAACAATTTTTTCGATTATCGGATGAACCAGTTCATCAATTTCGGCTACTTTAGTTCTTAAACCTTTAATAGAAGAATCTTCAGGTTCAGTAATTTCGAAATGACCTAAAACCAGGAATTCTTCACCATTTAAAAAGCGGTTACTTTGGATATTCAGGAAAGCGGTTAAACTTGTGCGCCATGCCGATGCGGCACCTGCAATACCAGCATTTGCCCTTACCCCAATATCTTCAGGAATACCCAGCAATACAAATTTTGATTTGTTCGATGTTAACCCTTCTATCGAGATTGCTTCATGTTGATAGGTATTAACCCTTTCGCCAAGCTTGATTTCGCCATCACGATGGATAATTAAATGCTCAATGTCGCTTCGCGAATATATTTTAAGGTTATCCATGATAAATCTCACCATTTAAAATCACCGTATCAACCTGGCTTTCACCAAAACTGTACGGCAAATAGGCTATTGAGGGCATTGGTTTTGTGATAAATAAATTTGCTTTTTTTCCAACGGCAATGCTTCCATAACTTTCGCTGATCTCCATTGCTGCCGCACCGTTTAAAGTAGCTGCGTTGATGGCCTGCTCTGGAAACATTTTCATTTTAATACAGCCTAGCGAAACCACAAAATTCATATTCCCTGAAGGTGTTGATCCCGGATTAAAATCGGTAGCCAAAGCCACAGGCAAATTGGCTTTAATAAAGCTTTTAGCATCTGCAAATGGAATACCTAAGTAAAACGAACAAGAGGGTAACAATGTTACAATGGTACCGGCATTTCTTAACGTTTCGATGGTTTCTTCGTTACTTTCTTCCAAATGATCGACTGAAATGGCATTATTTTTAACCGCCACTTCAATAGCGCCCGAAACAGAAAGCTGGTTGGCATGTATTTTTGGTTTCAACCCATATTTTACTCCTGCTTTGAGTATTTGATCGGTTTCTTCTACAGAGAAAAATCCTTTTTCGCAGAAAACATCAATATAATCGGCCAGGTTTTCCGCAGCAATGACTAGCAACATCTCATTGATAATCAAATCGATATAGCCTTGGTGATCATTTTTAAATTCGGCCGGAAAGGCATGTGCAGCCAGAAAAGTTGCCTTGATAGGGATTGGAAACTGATCTTTTAACCTGCGGATTACCCGGAGCATTTTGATTTCACTTTGAGTGGTTAAGCCATAACCGCTTTTTATTTCAACCGCTCCTGTCCCTTGAAGAATCATCTGTTTTAACCTAACTGCAGCACTTTCAAACAGTTCGTCTTCTGTTGCTTTTTGAAGTTTATTTGCTGAATTTAAAATGCCTCCACCTGCCGCGGCAATTTCTTCGTAGGTTTTTCCCTGTATTTTCATCGCAAACTCTTCTTCACGTGAGGCCGCAAAAACAATATGGGTATGGCTGTCGCACCAGGAAGGCAAAACGTAGCGGCCTTTAGCCGAGATTTGAGATGGGAGATTTGAGATGTGGGAAGGGATTGAATCCATCTCACCGAAATCTTTGATCAGGCCACCTTCTATTAAAAGCCAGGCATTTTCAAGAACAGGCAAATGATCGAGTTCGGTGCCGCGTAACACTAACTTATCTTTAGGGTGCAGGCCTACAAGGCCTTTTATGTTTGTGATTAGCATTTATTGGCTGTTTAATTGTTGAAGCTGTATAAATTGGTTAATCGAATATTGGGCTCAGTTAACCGATTTAAGCAATTAACCAGTTAACCTAAAACCTATTCGATTTCCAATAGAACCGGGCAATGATCTGAATGTATGGCATCGGGTAAAATCCTTACATTTTTTAAGCGGCTTTCCATTGGTCTTGTAACCAGGTGGTAATCGATACGCCAGCCCAGATTCTTTCCCCTCGATCCGGCACGGTAGCTCCACCAGGTATAATGATGTGGGTCTTTATTAAAATGACGGAAAGTATCGATGAAACCATTGTCCAAAAATAACTGCATCCACTCCCTTTCCTCAGGTAAAAACCCTGATGAATTGGCATTTGATTTTGGATTATGAATGTCTATAGCGGTGTGGCAGATGTTATAATCACCGCTTACTATCAAATTTGGGATCTCTTTACGCAATTCGCCGATGTACACATCAAAAAACCGCATAAATTCGTATTTTTTCACCTGCCTTTCATCTCCACTCGATCCGGATGGCATATATAAGCTCATTAAGGAAAAATTATCAAAATCGGCCCTTAAAATCCTTCCCTCTTTATCGATCCATTCTTCACCACAGCCAAATTCTACATGATTGGGTTTAACTTTTGATAAGATGGCTACCCCGCTATATCCTTTTTTCTCTGCCGGGAACCAATAATGGTGATACCCCAACTGCTCAATCAGTGCAATAATTTCAGGGATTTGCGAAGGCAGCGCCTTTACTTCCTGCAAACAGACCATATCAGCATCTGTAGCTTGTAACCAGCCAAAAAAGTTTTTGGTACTTGCCGCCCTAATCCCGTTTACGTTATAGGAAATGATTTTCATTCAGTAAATTTCAATTGTTGTGGGCGGTAAATTTAGAAATTAATTGAATAAATGCTTAGTAATTGAGATTTGCTTTCGTTAAATTTGTTTATGAGCATCGAGGAGTTAAAAATAGAGATTGCAAAAAAAGTGTTCGAAACGGATGATGAAAATCTTTTATCAGAGCTGGACATGCTTTTAAGCTACAATGAAAAAGTTGTGTTGGACGAATTACCGAAACACGTTCAAGAGGGAATTAAAAGAGGGCTACAACAAGCTAAAGAGGGCAAGCTAATTCCTTATGACGAAGTTAAAAAAAGACTTTCTGAAAAATGGCATTAACCGTTTCTTTTTCAGAAGAAGCATACGAAACACTGCTTGGAATTGGGGTTTTCATTGAAGAAACCTGGGGATATTACCATGCTGACAAATTTATCCAAACCGTTTATAAGAAAATCGATTTGATTGCCATATTACCCTTTATCTATGAACCCATTTTATTAAATAGCCAAGTAAGAAAAGGTGTAATTTCAAAACATACTTCTTTTTATTATCAGGTCTATCAAGAAGAGATTAGAATTCTTTTCTTTTTCGACAACAGGCAAGAACCTCTGATTACATAACCCTCTTATCTTTTAGTGTAGTCTGCAATAGCTGTTTCTCTAGTTTTTTCGCTTCCCGCCTTTTCAAAAGGGTAACTTCCATTTTCACATCCTGTTTTGGTCGGTTGTTTTTATCGGTTTCCAGAGCGGCAATTTTATCTACCATATCCAAGCCAACCACAATTTCGCCATAAACCGTATAATTACGGTCTAAATGTGGGACGCCCCCTATTGTTTTATAAACCTCACGCTGCCATTCAGGGATTTTAAATTTTAAGCGTTTCTCTTCTACACTGTTTAACTGCTGATCGGTAAAAACCTTGCCCTGAACCAGGTAAAACTGACTACCGCTTGATGCTTTTGCCGGATTAACATCATCACCTTCTCTTGCCGCAGCTAAAACGCCTTTTTTATGAAACAAACTATCATTAAATTCTGCCGGGATCGTATATTTTGGTCCGCCGTTACCCAACAATGAATCTGGTTTGGCATTTCTCGAATCCGGATCGCCGCCCTGGATCATAAAATCTTTAATCACCCTGTGGAATAAAATATCATTATAATACCCTTTTTTAATCAATTTCAAAAAGTTATCACGATGTAATGGGGTTTGATTGTACAGCTTAACGATACATTCGCCATATTCTGTTTTAATACGTACATATTGATTTTTAGGCTTTGCAGCAAAGGCAGAAAGGACTGAAAAAGCGCAAAGGAACAATAATATTTTCTTCATTTAATTGGTGTTTGAGGCTAAAATAAACTAAAAAATGAAATTCAATAAATAAATCCGCGCATTATTCGATAATTTTTGCTTTACCTTTGTACAAATGAAGTTAAAACAAAAAATAGCACTTTCTTTGGCTGTATTCTATGCAGTTAGTGTTATGGGTTTGGCTTTAAGTCTCCATTTTTGTGGAGGCAAACTAGAAAACGTTAAACTTTTTAGCAACGAGGTTTCATGCAAATTCTGCAAAGATATTCCTGCCGAAAAGAAAGATGATGGTTGCTGCAAAAATACTCAGGTAACAGTTAAAGTAAAAGATAGTCACCATGCAGAGGCTCAGTTACAGATGCCGAAACTGTTTTCTATTCAGCTTTTTCTTCATCCTCCGGTTTTAGAATTTCTAAGCAACATCAGCCCGAAGTTTTTTAGTAAAATTTCGAACAAAGCACCGCCATTATCCTCGCGGATTGCTTTGCATATTTTCAATTGCATTTTTAGGAATTAGAATTTAAACATTGACTCGTTAATGCGTCGTTTCGCATGTCGACAATTTTCCCGGTTTTATCGGGAAGCTCAATGTGACATTTTCTTATATTCTAATTCAAAAAATCATGAAAGCAATAAAAATTTTCAGCATCATTATGCTATTTTTCGCCGTTAATGTTTCGGCACAACAAATCTCTACAGCCGATTTACAAGTAACAGGCTTAACTTGTTCTATGTGCTCAAACGCAACACAAAAATCTTTAGAAACCCTGGGCTTTATCAGTAACGTTAAACCCGATTTAAATAAAAACATATTTGTTTTAACCTTTAAAAAAGACGCGAACGTTAATCTTGATCTGGTTCGTAAAAAAGTTCAGGATGCAGGTTTTTCAGTGGGCGGTTTAACGGCTAACTTCAATTTTAACGATGTTAAGGTAGACGATAAAGGTCAGGCTGTTGTTAACGGCAATGTGTACCGTTTTATAAATGTAAAAGGTAAAACCCTTAGTGGAACTGTAAAGGCCAGCGTAGTGGATAAAGATTTCATATCTGGTTCTGCATTTAAAAAACAGGCCACAACTGCTAATTCTGATGCTTATGCCAGCGGCACAGGTGTTGTAAACGGCAAAAAAACCCGTATTTACCATTTAGTTCTTTCTTAAGATGAAACAGATGTTTGTATTGGCGCTGATGATGATCGGCGCTTATGCCAGTGTTTCGGCACAAGAACTATATGTATTTACGGAGCCTGCGAGTAATATGCCCACCAAATCAATCGGCGTAAGAATTACCAATGAAGGCATGTTCAATTATCCGGGTTACGTAAGCCGTACCATTCCGGAAGTGATGATTGGATTCAACAAAAACCTGATGATGCATGCACAGGCTTTTTTTTCGGATATGGATGGAAAATACCGTTTAGAAGGCGGAAGTTTATATGCCAAATACCGGTTTTTATCATTGGATGAGGCACATAGCCATTTCAGGGCATCGGCATTTGGAAGGGTGAGCACCAGCAAAAGGCCAACATATACCCGTGATATCAACCTCGAAGGAGATAATAGTGGCGTACAGGGCGGCTTAATTTTTACGCAACTGCTGCATAAACTGGCACTATCATCAACATTGGGTTATGCGCATGCCTTCGAAAACAGCAACAGGCAGATTGCGGGAATGCCGCAGCCAAAGAACATGTTATCTTATAGTTTATCGTCGGGGTATTTGGTTTTACCGGTGGTTTATAAGGATTACAAACAGCCTAACTTTAATGTATATTTAGAATTGTTGGGCAAAACTGATCCAGGCAGCGGTCAGTCTTATTTGGATATAGCCCCCGCCCTACAAATGGTTTTAAACAGTACAACCCGTATCGATTTCGGCTATCGTTTTCAGGCAACCGGAAATATGGATAACCGCTACACCAAAAACATGTACCTGCTTCGGGCAGAATTTAACTTCTTTAACGTTTTAAAATAAAAAACACATAACAGATGAAAAAAATATTAGGATTAGTTGCCATCATGACAATTGCAACAACAGCTTTCACTTATGCACAAAGCAAAACAGATGTAGCCTTAAATCAGGCATTAACGGCTTATTACGATGTAAAAAATGCATTGGCAACCGACAAAAAAGATTTAGCCATCGAAAAAGTGAAAGTTTTATCGGCAAAAGTAAATGCCGTTAACCACAAAGATTTACCGGCCGATCAGCATAAAATATTTATGGAACAGGCTGCTATTATTAAAAGCAAAGCTGCTCAGCTTGCGGGTTCGAACGACATCAAAACACAAAGAAAGGCTTTTGAGGGAATTTCTTATGCCATGATCAAAACGTTGAAAGGCTTAAAATTTAACAGTCAAACCGTTTATGTTCAACATTGCCCAATGGCTAAAGCGAGCTGGTTAAATGAAAAAGAAAACATCGAAAATCCATATTATGGAAGCATGATGTTTGACTGTGGGGACGTTTCTGAAACCATAAAATCGAACTAATGAACCTGCATATCAAAAATATGGTATGCAACCGTTGTAAAATGGTGGTTAAGGCCGAGCTGGAAAAGCTTGGCTTTAAACCGCTATTGGTTGAGCTTGGCGAAGTTATCCTCGCTGAAAATATTACAACAGAGGATAAAATTAAAATTAGAGAGCAACTGACCCATTTTGGTTTCGAACTGCTGGAGGATAAAAAAACCCAGATTGCAGAACAGACTAAAACTGCCATCATTAACCTGGTACATTACACAAAAGAACCTTTAAAAATCAATCTTTCTGCCTACCTCAGCGAGCAGTTAAAACAGGAGTATACGAGTTTAAGCGGCATTTTTTCTGAGGTCGAAAATCAGACAATTGAGAAATATTTCATTGCACAGAAAATAGAAAAAGCAAAAGAAATGCTCACTTATGGCGAACTCACACTGAGCGAAATTGCCTATCAATTGAATTACAGCAGTGTAGCTCACCTATCGGCACAATTTAAAAAAGTGACTGGCATTACGCCTTCGGTTTATAAAGTAGCTTCGGCCGATAGCAGGAAAACGCTGGATGAGGTGTGACGGGAGGAAATAGTTAATGGTTAGATAGATCATGGTTGATGGCTTACAGGCTTGTCCATCAACCATTAGACTATGAACCATGAACCAATCTCGTTTTCTTATCATACGTCAAGACTGATCTGCTGACACTCAACTACCTTTGTATCTAAAATAAAATCACTAGATATGAAAAAATTATTTTTATTTCTGATCGCTACCTCAATCAGTGTGGCATCATTTGCGCAAACCAGCTGGAAGATAGATCCAATGCACTCGTTTGTTAACTTTTCGGTTAAACACATGGGCATTTCTTTTGTTGATGGTTCATTCAAAAAATTCGATGGGACCGTTACCGCTTCTAAGCCAGATTTAACTGATGCTAAAATTGCCTTTACCGTTGATGTAAACAGCATTACTACAGGTGTTGATATGAGAGATGGTCACTTAAAAACAGATGATTTCTTTAACGCTGAGAAATTTCCAACAATGAAATTCGAAAGCACTTCTTTCAAAAAATTAAGCGGCAACAATTATGAGTTAAGTGGTAAATTAACCATTCGCGACGTAACCAAAGATGTAAAATTTGCGGTTGTTTATGGCGGTACAGCTAAAGATCAACAGGGCAATACTAAAGCAGGTTTCGGCGCTACTACAACCATTAACCGTTTAGATTATAATATCAAATATGATCCAACTGGTGCAGGTGTTGCGAAAGATGTTGCGATCAAATTAAACCTGGAATTTGTTCAGGGAAAATAATTCATAAATCGTCATCTCGACTGGAGCGCAGTCCCGAACTTTCGGGAGAGAGATCTTTTAGCCCGTAATGGTTAGAAACTTCAAGGATTTCTCCACTTCGGTCGAAATGACGATTATTTAAATAGAATACCGATGTCTGCACTATCACAATTCAGAAACTTTACTCAGGGTTTGCCTCAAACGGATTTAATGCCAACGCTTTTTATTGGCCATGGCTCTCCTATGAACGGGATTGAAAATAATGAGTTTAGTGACAGTTGGGTAGATTTAGCTAAACATATCCCTGTTCCAAAAGCTGTTTTGGTGGTATCGGCACATTGGTATACCCACGGTACTTTTGTAACTGCAATGGATTTTCCAAGTACCATCCACGATTTTGGTGGTTTTCCACAGGCACTTTTCGATGTTCAATATCCTGCTCCAGGCGATCCGAAGCTGGCGGCAGAAATACCTGGCTTAATCCACTCAACCCCTGTTGGTTTAGACCACGATTGGGGCCTGGATCATGGTACATGGACAGTGGTAAGGCACATGTATCCAAATGCGGATATTCCTGTTTTGCAACTGAGTATCGATTATACCAAATCACCGGCGCAACATTATGAAATTGCCAAAGAAATTTACGCACTCCGTAAAAAAGGCGTGCTGGTTATCGGCAGTGGCAATATGGTGCACAACCTGCGTATGCTAAGCTGGGAAATGATTAACGGTGGCGGTTATGATTGGGCAATTGAAATGAACGATAAATTCAAAAATTTAATTGCAAACGGCGATTATCAACCTTTAATCAATTACCGCAACCTTGGTAGCGATGCCATGCTGGCCATTCCTACTCCAGAACATTATTTGCCCCTTATTTATACCCTTGGAATGAAAAACGATAAGGAAGAGGTTTCGTTCTTTAATGATAAAGCCGTCGGCGGTTCATTAACGATGACTTCGGTTTTGGTGGGGTAATGGTCTAGGGAGAAACGAATCACCAAAGAACTTGTTTTAGCTGTTTTAAACGGAGCTTGAACCTTAATTTTCTTAACTCCTTAATGGTCAAAAGTATATTTTGGAAATTTACCATTAAGAAATTAAGGTCATTAAGAAAATAACAAATGCTTTGTAAAATTTTTCGCTAGAAAAGACCTATGTCCCGCAGAATGACAGTAACACAAAATTCTATAAAACTTTATGATTATTCTGTAACGCTTATCGCTCATTGAAGCGGTAAATTTGTAGAAATAATTTAATCATGACACATACCTATCAACTCACGGGCATGACCTGTGGCGGTTGCGAAAATAAAGTTAAAAGTAACCTGCTTGTTTTACCAGATGTAACCTCAGTTGAGGTCTCAAAGGACACAAATACCGCTACCATTAATATGGATAAGCACATCGGTTTAGATAGCTTGCAACAAGCTCTGGGCGGTAACGACAGTAAATATCAAATTTCTGCTGTGCATCACAATGAAACGCTTGAAGAAGCAAAATCGTGGGCCGAAACATACAAACCCATTCTGTTGATATTCGGATATGTAACCGCAATATCGTTAGTGGTTTCGTGGCAGAACAATGCCATCAACTTTATGGTGTTTATGCGCATTTTTATGGCGGGTTTCTTCCTGACCTTTTCTTTCTTTAAAATGCTCAACTTAAAAGCCTTTGCGGAGAGTTATGCCATGTACGATATCGTGGCTAAAAAATTCAGCGCATGGGGTTATATCTATGCTTTTATCGAATTAGGTTTAGGCTTATCATTTGCATTAAACCTATCGCCTGTTATTGTGAATTGGGTTACCCTCATCGTAATGACCATCAGTATCCTTGGGGTTTTAGAAAGCGTTTTAAACAAAAAGAAAATTCAATGTGCATGCCTGGGTGCGGTATTTAACCTACCCATGAGTACCGTAACCATTGTTGAAGATGCGATTATGATTGCCATGAGCGCAGCCATGTTGATTTTGATGTAAGCTACTGCCGCTTATACCTAAACTCCGATTTTCGGCTTTTGCCATTAAGCTCGCCTTCAATCCAGGCGAGCATTTCATTTTTCCCCTGGTTTTGGTAAACTATTCTTTGCGGAAAATCGTGATCCTTATTTTCGAAAATATAGATCTGATCTTTTGTGGAGATAAGCTTAAAACAGACTTCCTCACCTTCATTCTGATTAGCAACCGTTGAACAATAGAAAACATCTTTTCCTATTTTTCTAATCTGTAATGTTTCGGTAAGAACGCTATCTTCTTTTGCATTAACGCGATAACTTTTACCTTTCAGTATTTTATCGGCACCATGGCTCCATTGTTCCACAATTTTTCCTTTGGGCGTTTGCATTTCCCATGATCCTAACAAAAAAGAAAAGGTTTTTGATGGATCCTTTTGCGCTTTAACATTGCTATAAGAACCAACAAGAAATAAAATCAAGGAGTATAAATAGATTCTTTTCATTTTGTTATGGTATTGGTAAGGTGTGCCAGGTGATGTTTTCCATGCCAGGCGTACATACCCAGCATATTTGCTAAAGTGAGTTCTTTATTGTGTGCCGGATGAATATATTTTCTTTGGTAATCTTCTACTTTTAATGTTTTTAAAAAAGCAACCCAACGCTGATGTAAGCCTGTTAACAGCTCAATCGACAATTTGATATCACCATTTTTTGCTTCTTCGGTTTCTGCCCAGCGTTCCTCATAATATGGCCTGATTACCGGAATGTCTTCAGTAACGGCTTGTTTAAAACGGATATAGGCATTGATATGACTATCAGGGACATGATGAACAACCTGCCTCAATGTCCAGCCTCCGGGCCGATAGGTTTGGTTTAGTTCTTCATTTGTCAGATTTTCTGTAGCCTTTTTAATTTGGCCAGGTAAAGCCTCTATTTCAGATATCCAGATATCAATCTGTTTTTGATCGAAAATATCAGGCATAGCAAATTGACCTATAGGGTACTTAAGCTGTTCTAAATCCATGGAACCAAAATAAGGAGAATTATCGGATCTGTTGTAATGTTAAATGTTGAAAATTGAACCTAACCTTCGAACATTATAACGTTCCAACATTAAACAATAACTGCGATTACATCAATTTTTTCAACCATTTCAATAAACCCATTTTTGGTGCATAAGGAGGATAAATCATCTTGGTTAAACCCAATTTTGATTGAAAAACCACTGCCCTTTCGTGCGAAAAGGTTTTAAAGCCAAAAACACCGTGGCAGCTTCCCATCCCACTACTGTTAACACCACCAAAAGGCAAATTAGGATTACTGATATGAACCAGGACATCATTTATGCAGGTTCCGCCAGCACTGGTTTCGTTAATGATTTGATGCTGATGCTGTTTGTTATCTGAAAAGATATAAAGTGCCAAAGGTTTATTTTTGCTGTTCACTAAATCAATCGCCTCCTGCAAACTTTTAAAGGTAATAACAGGCAAAATGGGACCAAATATTTCTTCTTGCATGATGGCGCTTTTTTCGTTTACCGAAGTTAAAAGCGTGGGCATCAGGGTTAAACTTTGCTCATCTGTTTCGCCACCAAAAGCCAACACCGCTCCATCAGCAACGGCATCATTCATTAATTTATTTAACCGCTTAAACTGTTTATCGTTAATGATTTTGGCATAATCTTTTTTATTAATTTCAGTGCCCTCACCGAACATTTTTCCGACCGCGATTTTATAATGTTCGATAAAATCATTCCGCTTATTCTCTTCGATCAGCACATAATCCGGTGCAATACAGGTCTGCCCTGCGTTAACCAATTTGCCCCAGGCAATTTTTTCGGCAGCCTTTTTAATATCACAGGTTTCATCTACAATAGCTGGCGATTTTCCCCCAAGCTCTAAGGTAAGCGAGGTCAGGTTTTTTGCGGCTGCCTCCATCACCACTTTGCCAATGGTGGTGCTTCCCGTGAAAAAGATATGGTCAAAAGGGAGTTTCAACAACTCTGTAGAAATATCCGCATCTCCTTCAAAACAAGCAATTTCTTTAGGTTCAAAAGTGGCTGCGATCAACTTACTGATTAGGCCAGCAGTTGCTTCGCTTAATTCGGACGGTTTAAGGATCACACAATTTCCTGCCGCTATTGCCGAAACCAAAGGGCTCATCATCAATTGTAATGGGTAATTCCATGGGGCAATAATCAAACAAACGCCCTTGGGTTCATAATAAATTTTATTGCCCGCAAAAAAATTACTCATGGTTCTGCCTGCCGACTTGGGCCTCATCCACCCTTTCAACTTTTTGATGGCAAAATCGATTTCAGCGTAGGTAAAATACAGTTCAGTTACCGCACTTTCAAAACGGTTTTTACGCAGATCCTTTTCTAAAGCGGCAAATATTTCATCTTCGGCCTTTTCTAAAACCTGCTTAAGTAATTTTAGCTTCCCGATACGGGTTTTAGCATCTGTTCTGCGTAAATCAAATTTATATTTTTGCTGTAAATCGAAAACCGACTTTATCTGTTGTTGCATAATTACCTGATATTATTTGCTTCTACCCTAATCGATTTTCCTGAAATTACGAGTTAAATTTAGTTAAAATGCAGTCTTTTCATTAAAAATTCATTCATTTAAAGCATATTGCAGCAAATTTCAACATTAAAAGATGAAAAGATTGTTTTTTGTTTTCGCATTCATAATTCCCCTGGTTATCCATGCTCAAACCATAAAAACAGATGTACTGGTTATCGGCAACGGCGATGCTGCTTACGCCGCATCTTTTCAGTCTTTTAAATCGGGCGTAAAAACCATCCTGCTTACCCAGAAAGAACAGTTGGATTTAAATAAAATTGCTGAAACTAAAAGGGCACTACAGCCTTTTTACCAAAGTTTTTTAAAACGGGAAACTGAAAATGCGAAAAGTTTGGAAAGCCCAAAACCAAAACCGGATAAAAAAAACCGGGCGAAAGTAATTGTTGTAGATAGTACCTTACTTTTAAACGTCATCAACAATACTGCTTATACAGAAATTAAACGTTCTGGCAGTGGTTGGGAAGCGAAATTGACCAAAGATAAAAGCATTAAAGCCAAAGTTCTTGTGCTGGCCGATAACCCTGAAAAATTGCTTGCTGAATTAAAAATCTCTGCTTTAAATCCAGCATCTTCAAGTCCGTTAAACTATAATGAAAATACTTACCGGACAACGGTATCCAGGATTTCTTCAGGAGCCAGCTTTTTATCCTTGTACAGCTTATTGATCCCAGATCAGGAAAACCTGCTTTATATCTCTAAAGATCAATTTGAAATTGGACAAGCAGCTGGGGCAACAGCAGCTTATGCCGCATTTTTTGACACTAAAACCAGTTTATCAAATTTAAAAAGGATCCAGGGTGAGTTATTGGCTTACAAACATGCATTAATGCCCTTTGAGGATGTTAAAATAACGGACTCCAACTGGTTAGCGATTCAAAAAGTGGGTATAACAGGGATTATCAAAGCAGAAATTACACAGGGAAAAGCCTATTTCGAGCCTGAAAAAGAAGTTACTTATAAAGAAATTAAAGAACCGGTCAAAGCGTATTATTACAAAGCGCAGATCTGGTTCGATGATCATCAGAATATTCCTGTTAACCTGGAAAATACGATTTCTATGGTTTGTTATGTAGGTAATAAATCAATTGAAGCCACAAATGACGAGCTGCAGAAAAAATGGAACAAAAGTTATAGGTTTAACAGTAATTATGATCTTAAAAAAGTATTGACCAGGCGTGAGTTTGCAGTCATCATAAACGAGTATTTAAAGCCTTTCGATGTGGTGAACGTAGATAAAACCGGCAGGGTGATCCGTTAGTGATTAACCACAGATTAAGTATATAATTTCAAATTTTATCTGTGTTCATCCTTTTTATCTGTAGTTAACTTATACAGCTGGGGCGTTGTAACATTTCCATTTCCTTTTAAAATTAGGTAGCACTTTACCTAAATTGCATCCAAACCTAAAATTCATGAAGAAATATTTACTTTTCCTTTTGCTTTGCACAGGCGAATATGCTTTTGCGCAACAATTGGCCCCTTTAACTGTCGAAAAAATTATGCGCGACCCAAAATGGATGGGTATTTCGCCAACTAATTTCCGCTGGACGGCTGATAGCAAAACCCTATATTTTAACTGGAACCCTGAAAATAAAGTCAAAGAAGAATTATTCAAAGTTTCGGCAACTTCTTCTAAACCTGTTAAAGCAGCAGAAAAGGAAGATGAAAAACTTTTAAGTTTAAATTACACCTACAATGCCGATCGCTCCCTTGGGTTAGTAGAAAAAAGCGGTGATATTTATTTACAGAACTTCAAAACGAATAAGGAAACGCGCTTAACCAGCACGCAGGAACGGGAAAGCAGTCCGGTTTTTTTAACCAATGGTAATGTTGTTTACCAATTGGGCGATAATCTTTTCGTGGTTGATTTAAAATCAGCAGAAACCAAACAGCTTACCAATTTTGTTAAAGGTAAAAAAGCCGGAAGAGCAGAAAGCAAACCGGCTACCGAACAGGATAAATGGTTAAAGGCACAACAAACCGAACTCTTCGATATTATTAAAAAACGAAACGCCGAGGCCAAAAACGGTTCACGCGGAGGAAGAGGCCGCTTTGGGAATACCGCTGCAGATACAAAACCGTTAAAAGAATTATATACAGAAGATAAGTTTTTAAACGGGGTAATCATTAGTCCTGATGGACATTTTATTACCTACAAGCTCACTACGCCTGCGCAGAACAACCATAACACCATAGTTCCAAACTATGTTACTTCCTCAGGTTACACTGAAGATATTCCGGGAAGGACCAAGGTTGGAGAAAACGAAAATACCTCGCAGGGTTTTATTTATGATACGCAACGGGATACCGTTTATGCGATCCAGACTTCGACCATTACCGGCATAAAAGACCTGCCTGATTACCTGAAAGATTATCCAAACGAACTGGATACCTTGAAAAAGAAAAATGCGGATCGCCCAGTAAACTTCTTTGGTCCGCTCTGGAATGACAATGGAAGTTCTGCAATTGTTGTGGCTACTTCTACCGATAATAAAGACCGCTGGATTTTAAAACTAGATGCTTTAACAGGAAAATTTACTTTGATCGACCGCCAGCGTGATGAAGCATGGATCGGCGGTCCCGGCATTAGCGGTTTTTACCAGGGCAGCACAGGGTGGATCGATAATAACCGCTTTTATTATCAAAGTGAAGCGACCGGGTATTCGCACCTTTATGTGGTAAACGTTTCCACAGGTGATAAAAAACAAATCACTGCCGGCAAATGGGAAGTACAATCCGTACAACTCTCAAAAGATAGAAATACATTTTATATCAAAGCGAATAAGGAACATCCCGGGATTACCAATTTCTTTAAAATTGGGATAAATGGCGGTGAACTTACTCAGATTACCACCATGAAAGGTTTGAATGACATTACCCTTTCCCCCGATGAGAAATACCTTGCCATTAATTATTCTTACATGGACAAACCCGGAGAACTATATCTCCAGCCAAATAAAGCGGGAGCTAAAGCCGTACAGATTACGCAATCTACTTCTGCCGAATTTAATTCTTACAAATGGCGTCAACCAGATATGGTTACTTTTAAAAACCGCTATGGAGCTGATGTTTATGCAAGGGTGTATAAATCAGAAAATCCACATCCTAATCACCCTGCGGTAGTTTTTGTGCATGGTGCGGGTTATTTACAGAATGTACACTTTGGCTGGAGCACTTACTTCCGCGAATTTATGTTCAATAATTTACTGGCCGACAATGGTTACACCGTAATCGATATCGATTATACCGGGAGTTCTGGTTATGGCCGCGATCACCGTACAGGTATTTATCGCCACATGGGTGGAAAAGATTTAACCGACCAGGCCGATGGTGTTAAGTTTTTGGTAGAGAAATATGGCGTTAATCCGCAGCACGTTGGTTTATATGGCGGCTCTTATGGTGGTTTTATTACGCTGATGGCCATGTTCAACGAGTCGGATGTTTTTGCCAGCGGCGCTGCTTTGCGTTCGGTTACCGATTGGGCACATTATAACCATGGCTATACCTCAAATATTTTAAACGAACCTTATAACGACCCGATTGCCTATAAAAGAAGTTCGCCTATTTATTTCGCCGACAAATTAAAAGGTAACCTTTTAATGGCACATGGCATGGTGGATGTAAATGTGCATTTTCAGGATATTGTGCGCATTACGCAGCGTTTTATAGAGCTGGGTAAAAATAATTGGGAACTTGCGGTTTACCCGGTAGAAGACCATGGTTTTATTGAGCCAAGCAGCTGGACCGATGAGTATAAAAGGATATTTAAACTGTATGAGAATACGTTGAAGAAGTAACCTAAGCCCTTCTGGTTTTAACAAAAACAGGGTTAATTTGTAGCAGCCTTGAATGTACTGTCATGCTGAGACACGAAGCATCTGCAGCCTACGAAACAGATGCTTCGTGCCTCAGCATGACAGCAAAAACAAAAATAGAACCCCGCTATACTTCATACAAACTATATAGTTTTCATCTATATCGTTATCAATAAATACAATTAACTATTAGTGGATCGGGGTTGATTGACTCCTCTTTTAGCCTTACCTTTGTGCCAACAAAATTAAAGACAAAAAATTATGGCAATAGTAGGTAAAAAATTCCCGAGTGTTAGTATTGATGCAATGTCAGACATGGGTGATGACTTGAAAATCAACGTATTTGAAGAAGCTGTAAATAAAAATAGCAAAGTGTTATTATTCTGGTATCCAAAAGATTTTACTTTCGTTTGCCCTACAGAATTACACGCTTTCCAAGCGGCTTTACCTGAGTTTGAAAAAAGAAATACAATTGTAATCGGTGCATCTTGCGATACCAACGAAGTTCACTTCGCCTGGTTAAATACGCCAAAAGATAATGGTGGTATTGAAGGTGTTACTTATCCAATTTTAGCTGATACCCACAGACAATTGTCAGGTATCTTAGATATTTTAGATCAGGAAGTTAACTACGATGAAGAAGGAAACGAATCTTTTTCAGGCTCAAATGTTTCTTTCAGAGCTACTTACCTAATCGACGAAACTGGTAAAGTTTTCCACGAAAGCGTTAACGATATGCCATTAGGCAGAAACGTTAAAGAATATTTACGTTTAATTGATGCTTATGCTCACGTTCAAAAACATGGCGAAGTTTGTCCTGCAAACTGGGAAGAAGGAAAAGAAGCAATGAACGCAAACAGAACTGGCGTAGCTGAATATTTAGCCGCTAACTAATTAAACAAAACGTTATGTTTTTAGAATTAACAGAAGATAATCTTCAACAATATTTAGCCGATAACTCAAAGGTGATGGTTCAGTATGCTGCATCATGGTGCGGAAACTGCAGAATTATGAAACCTAAGTTTAAAAAACTGGCTTCAGAAAATGAAGATGTAGCTTTCCTGATTGTTGATGCCGAAAAACTTCCAAACTCACGCAAATTTGCAAATGTTGATAATTTACCAACTTTCGCAGCTTTTGAAGGCGGTAGCTTGGTAGATCAGGTACAAACCAACAAAGCAGAAGGTTTAATTGAACTATTTAACAAGATAAAGTAATGAAGATTCCGGTTATAAGACAGTTATTTCAAAACACCACTCCGGCACAACTGGAGACCACTTTGGAGGTTTTAGAGGCTTTCTGCGAGTTTAGAGGCGTTAGTGAGCACGAGGTTGATGTTGCAGGCGAAATGATTACCAATATCTGTGGTGCGTTAGAAGTACACCAGATGGTAAGTGAAGGTGCTGCCGAAAAAGATGCGCTAAATGCTTTCGGCCAAAAAGTGATGGGTTCGATTGATCGATAATCGTCTTAAGCTTTAATCTGGCTTTTTCGAAATATAAAATCCCTCGTTGATGACAAAATCAGCGGGGGATTTTTTTTCGTCATTGCGAGGAGGAACGACGAAGCAATCTTTTATGCTATTATCAATTCTTGTTTTTTTGGAAATCAAGGTTCCGTTTTCCATCGGTTGCTCCAGCCCTGCTTTCCCTCCTGCCGATAGAAAACCTGTGAAACAAGCAAGCATACCATAAGTAAATAAAAACAGATGCTTAAATCGGCATCCGTCCAATCAGGTTTAGGTAGCAGGGTTTTGTAATTCTGAACGCACTAAAACCCAATGAAATGAGCATAAGTGTGATTATTAAAAATATTTTGATCCCGAAAGCTTAGAAATTTCTTAAGAGTTTAACTTCAACATGTGCTACTATACATGCAGATTCTTTCAGTCTATAATAGCAGGTCCAAATAGTAAGGTTGTCATTTCGACTGAAGCACAGCGAAGTGGAGAAATCTTTGAACTATGGTTAAAAGATTTCTCCACTACGGTCGAAATGACGACCTTTTGTGAGAACAGGGGAATTAAAAAAGGTCTGTGAGGACACAGGCCATGGTACTTAACCTTACATTAAAGAAAATAATTGCCAAAAAGCTAAAGTAAAGCTTAAACAAAATCCAACTGTAGACACAGTTTGAAGTTTATTTCCTTTTCTTGTTTGAACAAAGAATATTCCTGAAATAACCAGGATGGCAATGGCAATACCCGTTAATAACAACGTATTCTGCAAGAAAGCAGGAAACGCCGCTAAATAATTATTTTTCACGATTTCAAAGGAGCTATTGTTATCTGAAACACGAAACCACCAAATCATATCTACTATAAAAATGGCCAGTAGTAGTGTGGCTATAATAAATTTTGTTTTCAATTTCATTTTTATTAGTTCATATCAATTTTAAATATAACTAATAATCAGCACAATATAAAAAACCGAATGCCTTATGCAATTATGCCGGAGATTCTTCGCTGTGTTTAGAACGACAAATAAAAAGGTCTGTGAGGACACAGACCTTGGATATGGTTTTTTTAACCCTCGCAGGTTTTCGAAACCTGTGAGGGTTGGCTAAAGTATTAAGCTAAATTTCTACCCGCATTTACAATACCAAACACCGTTCTTACCGCAAGCTTTTCTAAAGCATGCTGGTCTTTTTCGTTTTGATCGTGCTGCAGCTTCTCTAAAGCGAAATGCTGGATCAATACCAGAGGCAAAATAATTTTCTCGCGTGTGGCGATCGATTTTTTATCTACAGGATAATTAGCCATTAAAGTTGGCTGTCCTGAGAGTTTTAAGAGCATCTCTTTGGTTAATTTAAACTCTTCATGTAATTGAGTCCAAAAGGCGCCAAACTCTTTGTCGTTGGCTAAATGGGCCGTAATTACAAAGTCCGATTTGCTCATGCTCATCATACAGTTATCTACAATGGTTTTCAGGTAATCAGAATCCTGATAAACCTTAACCACTTTATCCCAATTACCTGCCTTTTCCTGAGTGCTCAAGGCAGTTCCCATTCCATAAAAACCGGGAACATTTTGTTTTAGCATACTCCAGGCCGTTACAAAACTAATGGCCCTTAAGTCTTCGAGCTTCATTTCGCCACCGCCGTTTCTTTTTACCGGACGGCTGCTAATATTGGCCTGAGATAAAAGTTTTAAAGGAGATAATTTCTCTAAATAACTTACAAATAATGGGTGCTCACGCAAATCCACAAAAGCTTTATAACTTTCTTCCGCCATTTCATCAAGCAGGGCTTTATTTTCAGGATCTAAAAGAATGTTATGTTTTTCCTTTAATCCTGAGGTTAATCCCGCATTGATCAATTGTTCAATGTTAAATTCAGCACTTTCTACCGAACCGTATTGCGAGCTGATGGTTTGACCCTGAACAGTTAATTGCATGTTTTTATTGGCAATTTCTTTACCCATTGACGCATAGAAACGGTGTGTTTTACCACCACCACGTGCAGGGGGGCCGCCACGGCCATCGAAAAATGCCAGCTGAATATTGTGTTTAGCAGAAATAGCCGACAATGAGGTTTTTCCGTTAAAAATAGACCAGTTGGCCATTAAATAACCACCATCTTTGGTACTGTCAGAATAACCAAGCATAATGTCCTGTTTATTGCCACGGCTCGCCAAGTGCGCCTTATAAAAGGGATTGCTATACAAGGTGTCCATTATAGCCGCAGCGCCTTTTAAGTCGTTAACGGTTTCAAAAAGCGGTACAAAATCAATCGTCAATGATTCTTTGCTCCAACCGTTCCATAGGAAAAGTTCGATCAGTTGTAAAATATCGCTGGCCTGCTGGCAATTGCTGATAATAAAACGGTGACAGGCTTTTTCGCCATTGCGTTTTTGAATGCCCTTTATTTCTTTAATTACCTCAATGGTATCCGCAATTAAAGCATCAGGCTCGCTTGCATAAACAACGGTTGCTTCTTTAAAAGAAATCAGGTTTAGTTTTTCAGCTTCTGATAATTTATCATAATCAGCAGGATATAATGAAGAAATCGGTTTATTTTCGCGGCAGTAAGCATGCACACTTCTCAGCACGCGGCTATCCTGACGGATATCCAAAGAAGCAAAATAGTTACCGTATAGATCTATCTTACGAATCAGGTCGTTAACCAGGTCAACAAATAAACCTTCGTGTTCTGCCAACAGGGTTTCTTTAATTTTATTCAGGTTGTCCCTTAATTCATCAGAAATATCATGAAGCTCGCAGGTTTGATCGAAAGCATTTTGATAAAGCACATCATGCAGTTTTGCAATATTTTCTTCAACTCCCCTGAAGGTAATGCGACGTTTGATTACCCTGAAATCACGGTAGTAACAGCGGAAAAGAATCTGTCGCAGCATTTTAGAAACTTCTAAAGTGGTATCGGCATGGATGTTCGGATTTCCATCCCTATCGCCTCCAGGCCAGAAACCGAGTTCTAAAATTTTCTTGGTTTCGAGGTTGTACTCGTCCAGATTCTGGTCTATTTCTTCCTGAATGTTTGCCGCAGCGAAGTAAAAAGTATTTTCGAGGAACCAGGCCAGGTTTAAAGCTTCATCAACAGGTGTTGGTGATTTTTTATTAAAAAATGGTGTTTTACCTAACTGCTGTAAAAGCGAATTCATCGAAGTGATGTCGTTATCCCTGATCGCTTTGGTTAAATCGGTAATAATGGCCAAAACACTGCCCGGATAAAACTGGGTGGGGTGCGCGGTTAAAACCAAACGGAGCGAAAGCTCATCAATCAGTTTTTCAATTTTGGCCAGTACAGGTTTGTTATCGGCATTCTTTTTTAAAATAAACGCCAGTGTACTCTGCTCATCAGTGGTATTTAGCTTGGTAAAAGAAGCATCTTCAACCGCATCAAAAAGCACCACCTGACGCTCGATATATTGGATAAACCTGAAAAGAAGGTCAACAATATCTTTACGCTCGGTATAACTGGTGTACTTGGCAAAAAATTCTTCTATAATTTGTGCAGGTTTTTCTCCGTTCGCAATACCTTCTTCACAGCTTTTAAAGAAAAGGGGAAGCAGTGTTCCGGTATCCTTAATTTTGTAAAAAGGCAAGGTGAGAAATAAACTGTTAAACAGTTCAAATTTTGAGATGACCTCATTGTTAAAAATAGATTCACGTTGCGTTGTTAAACGAAGTTTGGGCATAGCTTAGGCAATAGTTTTGTATACCGTAATACTACAAAAAATGCATAAGGTATTAAAATTCTAAGGCTTACAATTTGGAAAATTGTAGAATAAATTTTAATTTTAGAATCTTATTTGGCCACTATGTGGTTAAGTAAGAACATTTGCAATGTTTAAGGGCATTGCATTGATTGTTAATTTTTTGGGTTAAAACAGCCGATGTAATAAAATACACCGGCTGTTTTTGTTTTTTGCCATTATTTATGGCATTTCTTTGCAAATTTTAATGCACATCGGCAGGAATGTTTGCATTTTTTTTAAACTTTTGAAGATATAATAATGGGATCGAGAATAACATGATCAACCCGGCTACCCAATATGCATCGTCGTAAGTAAGCAACATAGTCTGCCTGGTTACAATTCCTTCCATCGCTTTTGCAGCCATAATTTTTGCATCGAACAAAGTTTGTCCTTTTGCCATAAAACCTTTGATTAAAATATTAAAGCGCTCTACAAATGGCTGGTTATAATCATTCACATTCGACAACAAAACACTTCTGTGGAAACCTGAACGGATGTGTATCAAAGTGGTTAAAGCGGCAATACCGAATGAACCGCCCAACTGACGCATCATATTGTTTAAACCAGAACCCTGACCAATTTCCGGTCCTTTAAGGTCCTGGATAGCCAGTGTAGTTAAAGGCACAAACAATAAGGCCATACCCACACCCCTGATAACCAAAGGCCAGAAGAAATCGCCGGTTCCTGATTGTAGCGTCGAATTGCTCAACATCCAACAAAAAACGAAGAAGGCAAACATTCCGAACGTGGCCATAATCTGCGCCGGAACTCCTTTTTTAAGCATAATACCAATAAAAGGCATCATTACAATGGTACATAAACCACCCGGGAATAAAATTTCTCCGGTTTGCAGTGGCGAAAACCCTAACAGATTCTGACAGAATACCGGAAACACGAATACCGAACCATATAAACCGAAACCTAAAATAAATGAGGTAAACATACCCACAGAGAAACTCCTGTGCCTCATAATTTTAAAATTCACAATCGGATGATCGGTGGTCATCTCCCGCCAGATAAACAACAGCAAGCCGAATACCGAAGCAACAGCCAATGCAGTGATATATGGTGTGGAGAACCAATCTTCGCTTTCTCCTTTTTCTAACAATGTTTGCAAACTACCTACTGCAATAGCCAATAACGCGATACCCCACCAATCGACAGGTTGACCCTGCCCTTCTTTAGGGGTTGCCCGAACAAAGGTGTACGTACAGTAGGCCGCGAGTATTCCGACGGGAATATTCACATAAAAGATCCACGGCCAAGAACTGATTTCAAGGATATATCCACCAATGGTTGGTCCTACTGTTGGTCCAACTACCGCACCCAAACCAAATAAGGCTGTTGCAATACCCACATCTTCACGTGGCCAGGTTTCGATAAGGATAGCTTGCGCTGTTGAAATTAAACCACCACCGGCCAATCCCTGAATAATCCTGAATAAAATAAGCTCATTTAATGAAGTGGCGTTTCCGCATAAAAAGGAAACGAGTGTAAAAACGATGATGGAGGTAAGAAAATAATTTTTCCTGCCGAACCGGTTACCCAGCCAGCCGGACATTGGCAATACGATAACGTTTGCTACCGCATAGCCGGTGGAAAGCCAGGCCACATCCTCCAGGGTGGCGCCCAGGTTTCCCTGTATCTGTGGAATTGCCACGTTTACGATAGTCGTATCAATCAGCTCCAACAAAGAAGCTGTGATTACCGTAAATGTAATAATCCACTTTTTTAAACCTACTTCGGCCATTTTTAATATTATTTAGTAGATACTGAAGCTTTAACGCTCATTCCTGGACGTAATTTAGCCAACAGTTCTTTTGATGGATGGATTTTGATTTTTACCGGAATACGTTGAACAACTTTAACGAAGTTACCAGTAGCATTATCAGGAGGCAATAAAGATCCTTTTGCTCCGGTAATTGGAGAGAAATTATACACTTCACCTTCAATTTTTTCGTCTGGATAAGCATCAACTTCGATTTCTACTTTAGAACCCTCTCTGATTTTCTCCAACTGGGTTTCTTTAAAGTTCGCCGTTACATAAATACTTCCATCGTTAACGATAGAGAATAAAGACTGACCTGCCTGAACCAATTGTCCTTTTTGAACATTCTTTTTAGAAACAATACCAGTAGCTGGTGCTTTGATATCAGTATAAGATAACTGAAGTTTAGCAAAATCGATATCACTTTGGCGTTGGCTAATTACATTACTGCTTACTGCAAGTTGCGATTGCGTGGTACCAACCTGTTTAACTGCAGCATTGTATTGATCTTGCGCTGCCTGGTATGCTGCCAGAGCAGATTGTCTTGCTGCTTCTGCAGATTCTTTATTAGCCTTTGCCTGATCGAAAGCCTGTTGTGTTATTGAACCGTCTTTAACCAGGTTTTCGTAACGGTTATAATCTTTCTGTGCTAAATTTACTTTAACGTTTGCAGCTGCAACATTTGATTTTGCTGCATCAACGTTTGCTTTTGCAGTACCAGTATTGGCTTGTGTAGCCGCAATTTGCGATTCTGCCACACCAACACCTGCGCTTGCACCTTTTTGGCCCGATTGCGCTTGTTCTAATTTCACTTTGTAATCGTTATCATCAAGCTTCACCAGGATCTGACCTTCGGTTACATGTGTATTTTCTTCAAAATTAATATCCTTAACATAACCACCAACACGGGCAACAACAGGACTTATATCGCCATCAATCTGAGCATCATCCGTATCTACGTGTTTGCTATAATAACTCCATTCGGTAATCCCGAAGATTATACCGATTACTAGTAAAACACCTAAAATGATGGGTACTACTATGTTCTTTTTTTTCTTTTCAGTTGTCATTGCTGTATTTATTGCGTTATTTTTCCTGTTGATTTTAATAGTGTATAGTAAGCCAAACCTGCATCTGCCTTCGCTATCTCTAAGTTTATTTTTGCCTGATATAATAAAGTTTCTGCATCGATGCGGTCGGTAACCGAAGCCACATTGTTTTTGTATTTTGATGCCAATAACTTATCGTTCTCTGTTGCCTGTGCAATTGAAGTTTCCAAAACCTGGATTTTGTTCATCGCCACCTGGTAACTTTGAAAATTTTTGTTGATGTCGGTTTTTACCTGATCAGATAAAATATCTTTCTGAATGGTAATTTCGCTCTGTTCAATTTTAACCTGGCTTACTTTGTTTTTATTGGTCCAAAGGTTTCCGAAATTCCATGAAACCGTTGCGCCTATTGTAACCGGCATTAAATACTGGTTTGTTGGCGGAATAAAGTTACCGCTTGGGTTAATGTAGTAAAGGTTTGCACCAACGCCAACGGTAGGTAAAGTATTTGCCTTAACAGTTTTGACATTAAAATCAGCCACTTTGTTCTGAATATCAAGCTGTTTCAGCTCCTGGCGGTTAGCGAAAGCCTGACCGATATATTCGTTTAACGAACCTGGTGTTTTTAAGCCAAGGGTTGGATCAACAATTTTAACTTCTGTATCTTCAGGTAAACCCAAAAGGATGTCTAAGTTATAGTTGATTACTTTGCGGTTGCTTTCAATATCCATCTGCGTTAACGTAACATTTGCCTGTTGCAATTGGAAACGCAGTACATCGTTTTTGGTTACAATACCCTGTTCGAAGAAACGTTGTGCCTGTTTAATCTGAGCGGCGATCGATTCTAAATTCTGATCAACCACTTTTCTGCTCTGTAAAACCTTGTATAGAGAATAATAAGTGTCGATTACCGCATAAGTAATTTCTTCTTTGCTTTTATCTGCATCTAAACGTGCAACCTCGGCCAATAATTTGGTCGATTCTTTAGCATATTTTAATTTACCGCCACCGTATACCAGTTCTTGTACTGCTGCTGTACCTACAAAAGCATCTGCTCTTTTTGGTAACTGTAAAGTTGATCCTCCCCCAGGCAGTGAAAAAGTGCTGGTTGGAATTTCAGCGTGGTTGTACATAAAACTCGCATTTCCGGTCGGTAAGGCATTGTCTTTTACAACCTCAAGCTTTGCAACAGCCTGGTCAATTTTGTTTTGAGAAAGTTTTAAGTTTTTACTATTGGCTATGCCAAGTTCTATTGCCTGGTTAATATTTAATTCCTTGCTGCTTTGTGCAAACAAAGCTGCCGGAATTAATGACGCCGCAAGCATTAATCTAATCGATTTGGGTATCATCTTTTTGTTGTTAAATAAACTGTTGTTAGATCTTGTAAGTGAGCTATCGCCCGCTCTTTAATAATTTTTTTGTCTTTCGGGTTGTTCAGGTCGAAATTAGAGCACGATATTACTTTGTGGGGCGCAATAACTATATTGGTAATGGTGCCCATAATGGTTGCAATTACCATCCGCACATCTACTTTATTAAAGGTGCCGTCTTCTATCCCGTCGGTAATAATGCGATCAATAAGTTGCATGTTATGACTCATGGCATCTTTAATCTTATCGTACATTTCGGGTCTCTGGGTTAAAGACAGTTCGCGGTGCATCATTTTATGAAATGCAGTGTTATTCATAATCCTATTTACATAGCCTTCTATAACCTTGTGCAATTTTTCCAATGCCGAAATCTTATCTTCATTGATGATTTTTAACTGAGATGCGAACCCTGCGATACGCTCGTTCATGATCTCTACAAAAACGCCTTCCTTCGAACCGAAATAATAATTTATCATCGCCATGTTCGCTCCAGATTCTTTGGCAATCTGGCGGGTAGAAGTTCCCTCATACCCCGTTTCGCAAAACAGCTTTTCAGCTGCGTCGAGAATGGCCTGTTTTTTATCTACTTTTTCTGTTTTCATTTCTTTTTGACAGCACAAAATTAATCAAACGATTGATTAATTTCCAAATGTTTTACTACTTCTTTTACATTATCTTGATAAAACCCTAATTTTAATTAGCTAATCATCCTTTGAAATGAAAAATAAGTACTTTTTAACAATCGCTTTGCTCAGTATTTCGTGGTTTCTGATTTCATTTACCAGTGATAAAAGAAAGCAGGAACAGGCCTGGATCAGGATCAATCTGCTGGGCTACCCTACCAAAGGTATCAAAGTAGCAGTATGGGCAAGTAAAACCGATGAAACACCTGCGCGTTTTGAGATTGTAGAAAAAGAAACGGGTAAAGTCGTTTATACCTCAAGCCGCATTAAGTCGTTTGGCAGTTACGGTTCTTTTAAGCAAACCGCCCGGTTGAACTTCAGCGATTTTAACAAGCAGGGGAATTTTTACATCAGGGCAAATGGCATTACATCCCCCCAGCTGTTAATTAATAATGAAGTATATAAAGGTGCGGCCGATTTTTGCCTGCAATATATGCGGCAGCAAAGAAGTGGTTTTAATCCGTACTTAAAAGATAGCTGCCACACGCATGATGGCTTTGTGTTGTATGGTGCAAAAGCAGGTATTAAAGACAGTACACATTTTGATGCTTCAGGTGGATGGCATGATGCAAGCGATTACCTGCAATATTCGACCACTACCGCCAATGCCACCTATCATTTACTGATGGCCTACCGTGATTTTCCGCAGGTTTTTGGCGATAAACAACAGGCAAATGGTTTGGCCGGAAAAAATGGCAGGGCCGATATTCTGGATGAAGCAAAATGGGGTTTAGATTGGCTGCTTAAAATGCATCCAAAGAAAAACATCATGTTTAACCAATTGGCCGATGACCGTGACCATATTAGTATGCGGATACCAAAAGAAGACAGCCAGTATGGCAAAGGATTTGAGCGACCGCTTTATTTTATTACGGGTGAACCACAGCAACGCGGCAAATTTATGAACAATACCACCGGAACCAGTTCTACCGCAGCTAAATTTACGAGTGCTTTCAACCTGGGGTCGGTTTTGTTTAAACCAGTTGATCCTAATTACGCTCAATTGCTTGTTAAAAAGGCTAAAACGGCTTACCAGTTTGCTCTACAAAAACCAGGGGTAACGCAAACCGCTTCCGTAAAATCGCCATACATTTATGCAGAAGACAATTGGGTAGATGATATGGAACTGGCCGAAGCGTCATTCAATTTCGGACGCAAAAAAGTTGAACAGAATAAAATAGACCGGGCTTTACAATATGCCAAACAGGAAAGCATTACCCCCTGGCTACAAAGAGATACGGCGGCACATTATCAATATTATCCATTTATTAACCTGGGCCATTATGAAGTTGCCAGGCAAGAAAAGGGAACAACTGCCATTAACTATTATAAAAAAGGAATTGAGGAGGTGTGGAACAGGGCAAAGAATAATGCCTTCTACCGCGGAATTCCTTTTATTTGGTGCAGCAATAATTTAACCGTTGCTTTTGCCATGCAGTGCAATTGGTACGGTACCTTAAGCGGCAATAAAACCTATACAGAACTGGAACAGGCAAATTTAGATTGGCTTTTCGGCTGTAATCCATGGGGTACCAGCATGGTTTACGGATTACCCGAATGGGGCGATACACCAACAGATCCACATTCGGCTTTTACCCACTTAAAAAATTACCCCATTAATGGAGGTTTGGTTGATGGCCCGGTTTACACCAATATTTACAAAGGTTTGATCGGCATTAAGCTAAACGAAGCGGATGAATATGCTGATTTTCAGAGCGAGCTGGCTGTTTATCATGATGATTATGGCGATTACAGTACCAATGAACCAACCATGGATGGAACGGCATCGCTCATTTATTTACTGGCGGCGAAAGAGGCGCAAGCTAAAACCCCAACCGAACATAGCACTTTTTACCTGGGCGCCAATATCCGTAGAGATTCTACCCAAAAGAAAATCTACCTGGTTTTTACGGGTGATGAATTTGGAGATGGCGGCGAAAAAATAAGCCAGGTGTTAGACGATGAAGGGGTTAAAGCATCTTTTTTTCTTACCGGAAGATTTTACAGGAACCCGAGCTTTAATGGATTGATCAAAAAACTTAAAAGTGAGGGCCATTACCTCGGCCCTCACTCTGATCAGCATTTATTATACTGCGACTGGACTAAACGCGATAGTTTATTGCTCACCAAAGCGCAGTTCGAAAAAGACCTTAACAATAACTATGGTGCAATGGCAGGTTTTGGAATCAATAAGGCAGACGCGAAATATTTCCTTCCTCCCTACGAGTGGTATAATGAAACCATTGCCAATTGGACCAAAGAACAAGGTTTGGAACTGGTCAATTTTACGCCGGGCACAAGATCAAACGCAGATTATACCTACCCGGAAATGGGCAAAAGCTATAGATCTAGCGATGAAATTTCTAAATCTATAACCTTCTTTAACGAAAGCCGTAAAAATGGTTTAAATGGTTTTATCCTGTTGTTGCACATCGGAACAGATGCGAGGAGAACCGATAAGTTTTACAACCGCTTGGCAGAATTGATTAGCTATTTAAAAAACGGGGGTTATAAATTGGACAGAATTGATAATTAATTGGATAATTGGGGAGATTGACAAATTAAAATTTAAAATAAATATTAACTTTGCCTCCAAATAACAAAAAACATGAGTGTACAAGAAAACAGCAACAATAATTTCAACTGGTTATATTATGCTTTAGGTTTATTCTTCGGAGTTTTAACTGGAGCAATCATTACGCAAAACTATATTTTCGCTTTATTAGGTGGTGTTTTAGGTTTGTTAACTGCAGGCTTATTTTTAAACGCCATTGTAAAAGGAAGAAAATACTAGTTTCTTTTAGCCTTTTTGCATTTGCGTCCGTAAAAGGACTATATAATTTAATTTCAAGGCAATTGAGAACATTGTGCTTTTACCACTATTGTAAAATCATAAATGCATCATCGCTACAGAAAACAAACTATACCTAAATGAAAAATATCTTCATTGTTGTTTTCGCTCTTATATGCTTTAGCGCAAAGGCTCAACAGGCCAGTACCGCTGAGGTAAAATTCCCTGCTGCAGACCCAAGTCCTGCAGATATTGTTTATTTCCCGCTTAATGCCCCAAAGGTTAAAGCCGGCGATCCGACCAAACCGGTTATCAAGATCGTTTATTCACGTCCACAGAAAAAAGGTCGCGATATTTTTGGGGTTTTAGAACAATATGGAGCGGTTTGGCGGTTTGGGGCCAACGAAAGTACAGAAATTCATTTCTTTAAAAAGGTGAACATTGGTGGCAAAAAAATTAAAGCAGGTACTTACAGCTTATTTGCCATCCCGAACAAAGATACCTGGACCATTATTGTAAATAGCGAAACCGATAAATGGGGTGCTTTTATGTATAATCAATCAAAAGATATTGTGCGCGTAAATGTTCCGGTTAAAACATTGGCTAAACCGATAGAATATTTCTCGTTAACCTTTACACCGGCTACGGAAGGTGCGAACCTGATTATAGGCTGGGACAGAACGCAGGTAGAATTACCGATCAGTTTTTAAGAATAGAAATAAAGAAAAAACAAAGAATCCCGGCCATAAACCGGGATTCTTTTGTTTAACGTGAATTTGAAACCAGCTTTCTGGCTTTACTTTCGCTGGAAATAAATACTTTATACACCTGGCTGATTTTCCACTCGCCATCTTTATTTTTTTCGATGATGACAAAGTTTTGCTGTGCACCATCAAATAGTTCGTAATTAATATCTATCCGGGCAATTACCAGGGCGTCGCTTTCTGAAACGATGGTAGAACTGATATTGCAATCGCGCTGCACTACACCCTCATTTTTTTTCATCTCACTCAATACCTCACTTGCTTTATGTTTAATTACCCTTACATCTCTATTTGAGGTAAAAACAGCATCCTCGCTTAAAACAGCTTTCAGCTTTTTGTAATCAGAATTCATATAGCTGTCCATATAATAATTGATTACTGATTTATGGCTTGCGGTTGGCTTTTCGGTAGCCAAAACATAATTGGTGATTGTAGTACCTAGTAATAAAATCACTAAAGCTTTTAGTTTCATAACTATTGGTGTTTTTTTATTAAAGTTCGGTTAGATTATAGCAAAATAATATGCCGATAACACCTTAATGATGAGGTAACTAAAATGTGATGCAAAACAAAAAAGCCCCGCTCAAAATAAATTGAGGGGGGCTGGATTTATTAATTTTTCATGGTATTAATAGCCTGGGTTTTGTTGTGGTTTTAACACCGGATTTGCATCTAATTCCGATTGAGGAATTGGCGAAACCAATCTGTTATCACCAGATGGGAAGTTTACAATTTTCCAGTGTATGGTAGAACCTGTTCTGTTAACGCCTTTTTTGGTACGCAACAAATCAAAAAATTTATGCCCTTCGCCATATAATTCTTTGTTACGCTCTAATAGGATTTCTTCTATCAGTGCATCGCCGGTGTTTGATGAAACAGCGGTTGCCACTCCTGCCCTTTGCTGTACAGCTAAAAGCGCTTGTTTAGCTGCAGGCTCATTGCTAAGCCTTGCTTCTGCCTCCGCTTCGATCAGATACATCTCTGCAGAACGCATTAGCACCTGGTTGTTAGCTGTGGTAGTGGTAAAATCGAACTTATTAATTAAATAGCCCTCACCCCTTCTTCTGTAAGCACCTGTGCTAGGATCGGCTGTTGTGCTGCTTTTTACCAAAAATTGCTTTTTACGCTCATCGTTTGCAGCAAAAGAGTTAAAAAAGTCGTCGGTAACCCTAAAACTAGAATATCCTGAATCATAAGGATCATAAAAAGAAGATACCGCCAGGAAACCCTGGTTATCATCTGTACGAACATTGATGCCATAAATCCATTCGGTGGTAGCCGTATTAAAACCGGTTAACAATGCCGCAGCAGTACTCAATGGTTTTCCTGTACGTGCAAGTTTTGCATAACGGCTTGCCTCTGCCCAGTTACCCATGTTTAAGTATACCCTGGCCAATGTGCCTTGAATGGCGGCTTTAGTCATCCTGTAAACACTTGTTCTACCAGCAGGCAGGTTTGTTTCTGCGTACTTTAAATCATCTATAATAAAAGCATAAACATCTTTTACTTTATCCCTGCCCGGTGTAGGGTCGTTAGGGCCAAGCGGACCCCTCACAATAGGTACACCTAATGCTTCGGGATTAACGGTATATGGTTGTGCAAACCAACGGATCAGCCAAAAATAAGTATATGCCCTTAAAGCCCTGGCTTCGGCTAGGAATTCGGTTTTCTGTGCATCAGTTATAGGTGCAGTAGGGATATTAGCAACAAACTGATTCGCGTTAGAAATCACCTTTCCACTGTATTCCCACCAGGCACCAACATCACCATTGCTAGAGGTTTCGATAAACTGATATTGCGCTACAAAACGGTTATAATTGGCGGCACCACTTACAATCATTACATCATTACCTTTTACATCGGCACTTAAAATCATATTGTTGGTGTAGCCGGAGAATGTTGTTAAATCGTAAATACCCGTCATAGCCGCCTGAATTTTAGCCAGCGATGAAAATGCTTCTTTCGAATTGATTTGTTGGGTAGGGCTTACCTCAAGAAATTCCTTTTTACAAGCGGTTAAGTTTACCAATAACAGTAATGTACCGATGTAAATGGTGGTTTTATATATTTTTATATTTTTCATTTTTCTCTAAATTAAAATCCAACATTAAGGCCCAACGTAAACGTTTTAACATTTGGAATATCATTATTGGTTAAGCCGGTAAGTGCCGATTCAGGATCCATACCTTTATGCTTAGCAAGCGTAAAAGGGTTTTCTGCAGTTGCATAAATCCTAAGCGTTGATAAATGAATGGCCTCTAACCAGTTTTTCTTTAATGTATATCCTAAGGCAATGTTTTTTACTCTTAAGAAAGATCCATCGTATAGGAAACGGGTAGATGTGCTGTTCCCCAAATCGGTATTGTTGATTACAAAACGAGGTACATCTGTTACATCACCCGGTTTTTGCCAGCTGTTGAAATTATCTACCGATAATTGTTTACCCACATTGGCACCTCCATGCATTAAATTTCCATAAAGGGTATCGTAAATTTTTCCACCTGTTGAGAAATAAGTGAATACACTTAAATCGAACTGCTGGTACCTAAAGGTATTGTTAAAACCACCGGTAAATTTAGGTAATGATGAACCGAAATTGTTGTATCTGGTAGCTGTTGACCAGTTTTTAGTAGTGATTCTGTTCCCTGTTGATTGACCGTTCACCACTTCATCCATATACCACATCGGTTTTCCATCAGCTGCGTCTACTCCTGCATATTCGCGTAAATACCAGTCGTATCTGCTGCCTCCTACAGTCCATCTTTTGGTTGGATCATCGGTATCAATAACCTCAGCCTGGGTCATTTGGTTGATCTTGTTTTTGTTCGAAGTAATGTTGAATGAGATATTCCAGTCGAAATCTTTGGTTTTAACCGGATTTGCATTTAATAATACCTCTACGCCATAATTATCCATTGAGGCTAAATTGGTGGTTAACGTACGGAAACCAGTTAGCTGCGAAACGGGCTGGCCAAATAATAATCCTTTCGAGCCACGTTTATAGTAAGAAACTTCACCACTCAATTTTCCTTTAAAAATGGCAAATTCCAAACCTAAATCGAATGTTGAGTTTTGCTCCCAGCGTAAATCAGGGTTTGGTAACTGGAAATAGTTAATACCGGATTGGCCTTCGTAGTTTTTACCCAATGCGTATAAGCCCTGTGCAGCATAACGTTCAATCCTGTCGTTACCCGTAGTGCCATAACTTGCTCTTAATTTCAACTCGTCAAGCCAGCTTAAGTTTTTAAGAAAATCTTCTCTTCCAATACGCCATGCACCACCTACAGAATAAAATGTTCCATATTTATGGTCAGCTCCAAAAACAGAAGAACCATCTCTTCTTACACTTCCAGATAAATAATATTTGGTATCGTAATTATAGGTTAACCTGGAGAAATACGATGCAAATCTTTTCTGGGTATAATAAGATTGGGTAGTATTTGGGGTTGAAGCAGAAATTAGCTCATTGGTACCCGGAAAAGGAAAACCTGTAGCCTGGGCATAAATGTAATCTTGCTTGGTACGGTAAGCCTCCTGACCTAACAATACGTTAAAACTGTGCAGATTAAAAGTTTTATCGTAGGTTAAAGTGTTTTGGAAAGTAACCGTAACATCTTCTTTAGTATAACGGTATGCCCTGCCTTTAACACTTACCCCATCGCCATGTTCCATATTATAAAACTGACGTTCACGGTTATTGATGTAATCAACAGCCACCATGGTTTTAGCCGTAAAATCTTTTAAAAATTTAATTTCGGCGTAAGGACTCGTGATTACCCTGTTGGTGATGGTATTGTATTCGTTTAGTTTTGATAAGCCAACCGGGTTAAAATCAGGTGTAACCGGGTTGATGTAGTTATAAACAGGACTGCCCGTAGCATCATATACAACATTTCCGTTTGCATCCCTTACATATAAAGGATAAATATTTGCGGTTTGATCGGCAAAGTTTACCGGGTTATCAGAACCTGTATTTCCTGCCGGGGTATTTTGCTCGGTACGGGCCAAACTATTGTTGATCCCTATTTTTAAGAAATCGGTCACATCAGAATTCAAGTTAAACTTACCCGAATAACGTTTAAAATCTGAACGGATTACGATACCATTCTGCTCAAAATACCCGCCAGAAACAAAGAATTTAGTTTTCTCATTACCTCCACTTGCCGATAAGTCGATATTTTTGGTAACACCCCTGCGTAATACTTCATCGCGCCAATCGGTATCGTAAAGCAATGCTACACCATTGGCCAATACACCATTTGCGCCATAAGGATTAGCGGTATTATATGGATTTACAACCAATTTACCATTGGTTAATCCATTCGCGGCTGTCGCTGCAGCAGCTGGTGCTAAACCTGCTGCCAGGCGTTGTGCATAATACACATCCCAATAGGTTTTGTAATATTGGGTGGCATCCATTACCTCTGGTTTATCTACCGCCTGATAAGAGTAACCGGTATATGCGCTCAGGTTTAATTTGGTTTGGCCTGCTTTACCTTGTTTAGTGGTAATCAACACCACGCCATTTGCTGCCCTTGAACCATAAATGGCAGCTGCTGTTGCATCCTTTAGTACTGTTAACGAAGCAATATCATTCGGATTAAGTGTAGATAATACATCAGAAGTTTGCGCTACGTTACTTAAATCGCCATTGGTGATCGGAATACCATCTACTACGTAAAGAGGCGTGCTAGAGGCAGAAAAAGAGCCTACTCCGCGAATACGCACGGTAGAGGTTGCTCCCGGCTGACCAGACACACTGGTTACCTGCACACCTGCTGCTGCCCCTTGCAAAGCTTTTTCGAAAGAAGTAACCGGGCGGTCTTGTAAAACTTCGCTTTTAACTACTGCAGCCGATCCGGTAAAGTTTTCTTTCTTTATCGTTCCGTAGCCAATAATCATTACATCCTGCAGGTTTTTAGAAGATGCAACCAGTCGTACATTTAATGTTTCGCCCGTTATTTTTACTTCCTGTTCAGTATAGCCTACGTAACTGAGCACCAAAGTCTGTGCATCTGCAGGTACCGAGATCGAAAACGTTCCCTGCCCTGTAGTTTGGGTTAACTGTGATGTTCCTTTTATTTTTATTGATACACCAGGCAACGGTAAGCCATCGTCTGCATCAACCACTTTTCCGGTGATTGTTTTATTCTGCGCCAGGGCGTTGAAATAAGACAAAACCGTCACCATTAAAATCAATAGTAATTTTTGTTTCATGTTGAGAAATAAATAGTTAGTAATTAGTTTATAGTCTAGTTTTTAGCCGGGTTGCATAAAACCAAATCAATAAGCAATTTAGGAGCTATCAAAATCTGAAAATGTGCGAAAATCACCGTTTTTAGTAAGAAGGGCTATAAACGCAAAAAAGCAAACTCCAATCCTGGCAGTTTGCTTTTTTAATCATTATTAACCTAAACAGGAAAAAACTTCTACAAATTGTCCTGCAAGAGCTTCAAAAATAGTTTCATCCTGATATACAAAATATGCAGAAATCACTATTTATATTAATTCAACTTACTCTTCCTATACTTCAAAGGGGTAATGTTGAATGTATTTTTAAATAACCTGATGAATGAGCTTGGGCATTCAAAACCCACTAACCCCACAATTTCGTTTAACGAATAAGTGGTGGTCTGTAATAATCTTTTGGCCCGGTTTAACCTCAATTGCATCAAAAACTGGTAAGGACTTATTTCGTAAGCCTCTTTAAATGTTCTGAGCAAGTGGTTAACCGATAAACAGGCCTGTTCTGCAATAGCCTCCAAAGTAATGTTCTGGTTGTAGTTACTGCTGATGTATTCTTTGGCCAGTGTTAATCTTTTTAAAACCTCCTCGCGGGTTTTGGTTTTGATAAAGCTGAGTTTATCCATTTTCTGCACCACTTCTCGATCATAAATTTTATAATAGTTTAAAAGGCAGTGGTGCATGTATTCATTGATCAGCATTTCGTCTTTTAAACCCTTATCAAGCTGGTTTTTAAGGTGTTGTACGTTAAAGCGCATATCGCCGATAAAGGGATACAAAGATTCCATAAAAGCCGGCCGGCTTTTAGCCTGTTTTCCATCCAGTAAACTTTCGTTGCTATTGGATAGGCTATGGTGAAAATCAGTAAAAAAATGCTCTCCGAACGAAACCGAAAATGTATTTACAGGGTTTATCGAATCTATTTTACTGCAAAAGTTCGTTCCGGCGTTTACCACTGCAAAAGTATCAGGGTAAATACTGAATTTCCGTTTATTGATTTCGCAATCTTCGGCACCGTTAAAAACAAACTTAATGGTATAGGCATCATTTTGCTGCTCATAAATTGCCTCGCAAGTGCTTTCGCTTACAATTTTGTTTCTGTTGCTCAATTCTTTAACGTACCTCATGCCATTAATCTTCATTATAGTTTCGCTGTTCTAAAATGATAAATTCGTTACCATAAGGATCAGAAAATGCAGCACTTAAACCCTCACTTAAATAAGATGGTGTTTTTTTAAAAACCACACCTCTCGATTTTAACCTGCAATAATCTTCCAGGCAATCATCACTTTTTAATACAATTTTATTGGTTTGGTTTTGATGCTGATGTTCCGAAAGAAAAATATTGGTTTCGCAGTCTGCCTTAACCAATATTCCTTTTTCCTGTCCGGGAAGCATGGTTGCTTCCGTAGGCATCCCTAAACAATTGGCATAAAAGGCTCCCGCATCATTTAGTTGCTTCACTTGCACATAAAAGAATTTAGCAGAGGAACTCATTATTCCGTTTAATTGTATGGTGTAAAATTAAAGCGGAATTGAAAAGGAAGGATCACCCAAAAAGGGTGATTTTAGCATTATTTTTTAACGGCGGATTCTTATAGCTTAAATAAAACGCTTTTCTTTTGCGGTTTTAATGGCCTCGGCCTTTGAGTTTACATCGAGTTTGATGTAGATATTTTTTACATGGCTCCTCACCGTTTCCTGGTCAATAAAAAGATCGTTGGCAATTTGAGGCTTGGTTTGCCCATTGGCTATCCTATCCAATATCTCTGTTTCTCTTTTGGTTAATGGAGAGTTCAGGTTCTTTTGAAAAGAATGCATCACAATCCGGGCTACATTGGTGCTCATGGCACCGCCGCCTGTACTTACTTCCCTCACGGCATCGATAATTTTTGCCGCGCTCGAATTTTTGGTAAGGTAACCGCCTGCACCCATCGTTAAGGCTTCGAAAACCAGCTCGGGCGAATCGAATACGGTTAAAATGATGATATGGGCATTAGGCAAAGTTTTTTTGATAAATGGCAATGCCTGCAAACCGTTTGTACCTGGCATCTGGATATCAAGCAGAATTACATCGGGCTGATCGGCTTCTAGATGTTTCCTGGCTAAATCGTATGATGCGTAAGAATTTACAACGGCAAAATCCTCTATATCAGTCAATAACGACTCATAACCCATTCTTAAAATATCATCGTCTTCTATTAAAACAATTCGTATAGTATGGTTCATTTTTGGGTGTGTTTAATGTTAGACGACTTTTATGCTATTTTGTGACAGGAATCCGGGTAGAAATTGTGGTTGTGGTTCCTTTTCCTTCTGTGGAAGAAATCTGGAAAGTAGATTTTATACGTTTACATCGGGTTTGAATATTGTTTAAACCTCTTCCCCTTTCTACCGATTCGAGATCGAAACCCTGGCCATCATCTGTGGTTAAAATGTTGATGGTTTGGTGATCCGTTTCGATAACCATAATGAGCACCTGTGTGGCTTTTGCATGTTTTAATACATTATTGAGCATTTCCTTAAAAATAAGCGTCAGGTTGCGGTTAAACTCCATTGATAGGTGCAGCTTTTGGTGCTTGGCCAAAACCCCTTCCATTTTAAAATCAACGCCTGTATTTTGGAATAAATCGATACCAAAGTTTTTAATGTGTACTAAAATTTCGAAAAGATTATCGCTGTGCGGATCAAGGGCCCAAAGGATATCTTTTGTGCCGGTATATAGTAAGCCTGCATTTTCCCTGATCAAGCGGATCAGTTCTTTCTGGTCTTTTTCTGCTCCATCTACTTTTTTATCTAAAAGCTCCGATAAAACATTAATCCGGGTTAATTTATTGCCGATATCGTCATGAAAATCTTCTGCAGTCTGCTTCCTTATTTTTTCCTGCTCTTTTAATTTTAATTTTTCGAACTGGTATTTTTTTCGTTCCCGGGTTTTAAAAATCAGGTAAAAAATAAGCCAGATCAAAAAGATCATCACCAGAAAAGCAATAATCTTGAACAAAACCGTATCGTAATAAGGCGGTACAATGGTAAAGCTAAACTGTTCAATATTGGATTGCTGACCGTTTGCAATGGCATATACCTGAAAAGTATAACTTCCGGGCCTGATGGCAGAATATTCGATTTCCGTATTGGGTACGGGTTTACTAAATTCGTTATCTGTCCCAACAAGCTTATAACGGTAAAGCACACTTTCAGGGTTTGTGAGGTACACGCCCTTAAAACTGATTGAAATATGGTTCTGACTATAGTTTAACTTGTAAAAGCTATCTTTTTTGCTGTTTAAATCAATAGAAAGATCTTTCGACCGGTCATTTTTATGAAAAACACTGACCTGCTGAATATGGATAAAAGGGCTTTTTTTGTTCTGACCTGGAGGTACAATTTTGCATTGGATCAGCCCATTGATGGTCCCCACCAAAATATTGTTTTTGTAATTGATAATCGCATTTTGATTACACTCTACAATTAACGCATGATCTCTAAAAACATCGTAGCGTTGCTCCTGTTTATTGAAGGTTAACTTATTGATTCCACGCCCCGTTCCCGCCCATAAATTCCCACCATTATCGATGGCCAGGCTATAAATATCATTAGAGTTAAGTCCGTTGGCAACTACATAACGTTTAATTTCTTTTGTTTTGAGGTTCCAGGTGATGATCCCATCTCCAAGCGTAGCAAAAACCAGGTTATCACCATGTTTAAGGATGCTTAATATGTGTATGTGGCTAAGTGCTTTAATGTGGAATGTACGGTCGATTTTTTTATTTCTGATCAGCGTAACGCCATTAGAGGTTCCCAGCAGTACACTATCTTTACTTAAGGGATAGGGAAAAATGCAGGAAGAATAGCCTTCAAAGCCGGTTATTCTTTCAATTTTCCCATCTTTTAAATAAGTGGATGATTTTAATCCGTTTATCCAGATGCCGCCTTCACTATCCTCTCCAATACAACTGTTATCAAAATGTTCGGGCTTTAGTACCTGCGAAAATTTTTGACCATCGTATTTCCAAACGCCGTTACCATAAGTTGATATCCAGATATTTTTTGCCCTATCGGCATAAACGAAATAGATTTTTTTATCCTTGAAAACCGGACTATCGATCTGTATTACTTTTTTGCCGTCGTACTTAAAAACCCCTTTATTATAGGTGCCAAACCATAGGTTGTCGTTTTTATCCGCAGCAATCCCGCTTATAGGGTAGGCAATGTTCTGACCTTTAAATTTATTGTAACGGATAAAGGCATCGCCCTCATACTTATAAATCCCATCACTGAAACAGGAAATCCAGATGTTGTTTTCTGCATCGCTAAAAATCTCATTTACCTGATTATCGCTCAGCCCGTTTTCCGCATTGAAATAAATAAAAGAACCGTTTTTATGGATAAGGTATGCGCCTTTTTCAGAACCCACCCACATGTTGCCTTTATTATCCTGCGCCAAAGCATAATAGGTATCAATGGCTGGATTTTTAAAAAAAGGTTTGGTCATTCCATCTTCAACCACATAAATACCGCTACGGTAGGTTAACAGGTAAACTTTGTTCCTGTTTTTCTGATCGAAAAGGATTTTTCTGATGGATAGCGCACTAATTTCGGCCGGCAATTCCTGATAAATAACCCATTTGTTATTCTTGAGCTGATAAATCCCTTTTTCAGCAACAACCGCATATAGATTACCATATTGATCGGCATTAATGGCATTTACGTATAATCCTCCTAAAGGATAAAAAGCAAGCTTACCTTTTTCAATTTTAAAAAGTTTATGTTCGGTAACTCCCCAGATGGTGCCCTGCTTATCTTTTAAGAGGTGGCTTACGTTTTTTCCTGAAAATATGGTGCTTATTTTTCCCTTTTTTAGCACATTTATCCCCACCTCGGTTCCAAAATAAACCTGCCTCTGGTTATCTTCAAGGATGCAGTTTACCGAATTTGAGCTCAGGCCATCAGCTTTGCTGTAAGAAGTAAATACTTTTCCGTCGAAATTGCTTACGCCCCCAAAAGTACCCAACCAGAGCGTTCTGTCTTTTGCCTGGTAAATAACCATCACCTGCGATTGAGGCAGGCCATCTTTTAAACTGTAATTGGTAAAGTTATAGCTTTGGGCGGATAGCTGAAGGCTACAAACCAAAATGAAAGAAATTATGAGATTTATCTTGACTATAGACAGTTTACTGCACATACAATACAAAATAAGCATAATTTCTTTCAAAAGCCATCCCCCTTTTTGGGGGATATTTTATGTGTTACCCATATATGGATCAGTTTGGGTAATTTCCCCGGTTTCTATTTTGCCTGCATAACGCTGCTTAAAAGCTTGATTACCAGCTTGTACAATGCTGAAATCGTACCAATTGTAATTTTTAGCCAAATTAAACACCACATTAATGCTCGATTTCGGTTTTATACTGACCGTTTTTGTTCCGGTTTTGTATTTATTATCGATAACCTGCAGGGTAACTAAAACAGTACTTTTGTTCTCTATGGCAAAAACAAGGTTTCCGTTAAGTTTTTTACTTACCAAACCACTTTGCTCCGGATAAGCTTTGATGACAACCTGAGGATTCTTTTTACTTCCGGAAAAATTCCTGTAGAAACCATTAGGCCCGCTAATGGCAAGGTCGTAAGCTTCGTTATCGAAATCATCTATTTTGATATTGTCTTTCAGGGTATCGCCAGCCTTTACCGCATAAGCCCAGGTTTTACCAGCCACCCCTTTAAATTTGGCAATGGTATTCATATTGAACGGTGCGCCAATACTTTCAGTTTCACTGCCGAATAAGGTTTTAGCCGAGTGGAAAGTAAGCTCGATTTCGTTTTTCACCAAATATGCATCTACCATTAAGTGGTAAGGTAGCGCGCAGGCATGTTTGGTTCCATTCTCCTGTTTAGGCCCATGGATCGATGTTTCACGTGAAAAGGACTCGAATTTATTGATTTTAGCTATCTCGGTTTTATTCAGTGCCGTTGGACCAACCTGTGCGGGTTTGTTTTTAGCATTTCCGATATTGGTTACCACCACATCGCGTTTTAAGGGCTCAGGAGATTTAATTTCTTCACCGTTATAAGGCCTGAATACGGAAGTTAAATCGCCGGAAATATTTCTGCGCCAATCGCTAATGTTGTTACTTTTAACAGCTTTCCCCGTTTTTTTGGCCAGCCATTTTTCCATAAACATCAATGAAGAGGTATGATCAAAAACCTGCGAATTTACAAAACCGCCTTTGCTCCATGGCGAAGCAATAACCAAAGGTACACGGTAACCCAAACCAATCGGACTTCCCTTGCGGGCTTCGAAATCTGTTGCATAGTTGATTCCGCTTGATACTTTTCCACTGCCCGGATCTTCAGGATTCGGAACTACAAAAGGCGGCTGGTGATCGAAATAACCATCATTTTCATCGTAGGTTAAAACAAAGATCGTTTTTTTCCAAACCTCAGGGTTTTTAGTTAAGATATCCAAAGCTTCACTTACATACCATGTTCCATATAATGGCGAACTGGTATGGTCCGAAAAACGCTGTGGCGCCACTAACCACGAAACGGTTGGCAGTTTTCCGCTGTCTACATCTTTTCTAAACTGGTGAAAAATATCCCCTTTTGGAACATTGATGGTTTCTGATTCACCCTGATCGTTTTTAAAGGTAAAAGGCTCAAGTTCCAGGTAATCTTTTTGCGAAATATTGGTGGTAAAGGCTTTATCAATCAGGTTTTTTTCCTTTTGAGATAATTTATCATATTTCGTCTGAACTTCTTTGGCTGATAATGGAGGTTTGACCGTATTATCGCCATTTTTTCTGAAATAAGCTGATAATTTAACGTTGTGCCTGCTGATGTATTCAACAGGATTATCGCCGTAATTTCCCAACCAATCGTCTACTTCACCCTCAGGAAGTTTTGATGTCCAAAGTTCGTTCTGGTAAATGCGCCAGTCGATGCCATTATCTTCCAACGTTTCCTGAAAAGTTGGCCAGTCTACAAATACATTATTTTGCGATTCGGCCTGATCATTGTTCACTACTGCCACACGGTTTGCACTTTTCTCTCCCCGTATGGTTCCGGTAAAAAAGAAGAGGCGGTTTGGTGTTGTTCCGGTTAACGAAGAACAAAAATGCTGATCGCAGATTGTAAAAGCATCGGCCATGGCGTAATAAAAAGGAATATCATTCCGATCGTAATAAGCCATTGTCATTGGTGTTTTTACGGGTAGCCACTTATCATAACGGCCACCATTACGTGCAGCAACCTGATCGTTCCACGAGTGTGGCAAACCACCCTGCCAGGTAATTTTGGTTTTGTTAATGTCAACATGGAAGGGGGCATAAGTATAACCCTGACCATCTTTCTGGAGCCAAACTTTATTACCATCCGGCTGTATGTGCGGATGCGGATCATTAAAGCCACGAACGCCCTTCATTTTTCCGAACATGTGGTCGAACGACCTGTTTTCCTGCATCAAAAAAACAATGTGTTCTGCATCATAAAAGGTGCTGCCTGGCTCTGGGTTAATCGACATGGCTTTTAGCACCGAACTGGGCAAAGTGTTGGCCATGCCCGTGGCCCCGGCAAACAAGGCCGCCTTTTTTAAAAATTCTCTACGTGAGTCCATAAATTATACAATATAGCTTAGATACCGCAAGTTATAGTTTTCAGTTAGCATTTTTCAGTTGACAGTTAAATTTATAGCTCAAATTAGTCCGAAGTCCTTCTTCTGGAACCCAAAGTCGATTAGCAATCTATCCCAACGATAAAAACAATCCAACAATGAAACATTCCCCTGTTTTCAATTGGAAGTTTGCAATTTTCAGTTAACCAATTTCAACAATTAACCAGTTAACCTTTTAATCGAACCAACGTTACTTCTGAAACACCCTTACATAATCAACTTTCATAGTTGCCGGAAAAATAGCATCATCAACACCTTTTTTTCCGCCCCAGCCGCCACCTACAGCTACATTTAAAATCACGTGGAAATTCTGATCGAAAGGCCAATCACCCGATCCTTTTTTGGTATTGTTAAAAGTGAGGTATTTTTGATCGTCGATAAAGAAATCGATACGATCGGCAAACCATTCTATGGCATAAACATGGTATTCGGTATAAGGATTATTTACTTTTAAAGCTTTACCTACCTGAGTTTTGATGACATGGTTAAATTTTTCGGTATGTACGGTTCCATGAACGCTGTCAGGATCGTAGCCTACATGTTCCATAATATCAATTTCGCCGCTTTTTGGCCAGTTGCCATATTTCCAATCGGTTGGCAAAGCCCATATTGCAGGCCACAAACCCCTGCCCTTTGGTAACATGGCACGTACTTCTACCCTGCCATATTTAAAATCGAATTTGTTTTTGGTTACCAGCCTGGCCGAGGTATAATGGCTGGCATCTTTATCAGCCTTTATAGCAGTAATATTCAGGTTTCCTTTTTTTACCACAGCGTTTGCACTATCGGCATCAGTGTAATATTGAAGCTCGTTATTTCCCCAGCCTTTTCCGCCCACGTCATAACTCCAGTTTTTAGTTAAAGGCAATCCGGCATCATCAAATTCATCGGCCCATTTTAATTTCCACCCTTGCGCAACCGGCGTTTTTTTAATTTCTTCGAAAAGCAATTCAGGCTCGTTAGTGGTAATGTAATCTACCTTGTGGGCTAAAAGCCACTGCATTTCGGGTACTGTATTTACCGTCCATGCATTTACAGTTAAACCCAGTTTTTGCGCATTTTCGATCCAGTTGTCTTTCTGGTAAACACTATAATGATAGTCAACACCTGTTAATTTATCGGCTTTCATCTGCTCGGCACTGATTTCGCCCCTTAAATAAGCCACTTTTGCTTTTGGCAATAAAGCTAAAACACGTTTGCAGTAATCGTAATCAAAACTGATGTATTCTACCCAATCGGTAACTTTTAACTTCTGTACCATTTCTACAGATTTATTGGTAACATCGATACCGCGCTCTTTACTGATGAGTGATGGTTTGATCTCTAAGATCAGTTTTGTACTTTTCTGTTTTTTCCCTTCGAGCAAATAAGCCTCTAAAGTTGGGATCTTCTCCCCATTGGTCATGGTTTTAGTCAATAACTCATTATAGCTAACTTTCTCGATGGTTAAACCCTGAAATTCGGGATCGTGGTTAATCACCAAAACACCGTCTGCCGTCATCCATACGTCGAACTCTGAGCCATAACAGCCTAGTTTCACAGCTTCATTTAGAGAAGCGATGGAGTTTTGAGGAAAATTATTTTTCTTCCAGGCGCCACGGTGCGCGATCACCTGGTTTTTGTTCCAGTTAAATTTTTGGGCAAAAGAAGCAGTAAAAATGAACAACATCAGTGCAGAAATAAGTACTCGTTTCATGTTTTGGTATGATTATACAAAAATTCAAAAGTAGATTATTATGAGAACACTCATTTAAAATCTATGTAACCTTTGTATTAATAAAAACAAGATAAAGATTTTTAAATTAATATTTTTAACCATAAATCCACACAGATAAAACCGTGTCTATCAGTGTGCATCTGGCCATTGGCTTTATTTATACTTTATCAAATAAACCCGATTGAAGCGGAAACCAAAAGTTTTTTCTGCTTTTGTTGCAGCAAAAAGCGGGACTGGAACCTGCCAAGAAACACTATCGTTGTTTTCCAAATCAACAAAAATAATTTCTCGAACCCATCACAATTACCTACCAAACGATAACCAATTTGAAATAAACGCGTTACCTAAATATACTTTCCTTTCAATTGACTGGAACAATTTTTACATTTACGGTGATATGGTGAGCAATAACTACAACGAATTATTACGGAAGATCGATGAGTTTATCCGAAAATTTTACCTCAATAAAATTTTACGGGGCAGTATTTATGCCGCTGCGATACTTCTCGCTCTGTATTTAATTGTTTTTTTAAGTCTGTATTACCTCAATCCAACTGCAGGTTTTAAAACTTTTGTATTTTTTGCTTACCTGCTCATCGGCTTATTACTGGTAGGTTTTCTCATCATAAAACCATTGCTTGCCATGTTAAAATTGGGTAAACACCTTACTTTTGACGAAGCATCGGTTATCATCGGAAACCACTTTTACGATATTAAGGATAAATTGCTCAACACCCTGCAGCTTCACCGCCTATCAGAAAATCAACCAAACAACAATCACCTTATTATTGCCAGTATCGATCAAAAAATATTGGAACTTAAACCTGTTCCTTTTTATACCGCTGTAAGCATTAACGATAACAGAAAGTATCTAAAATACCTTTTTATCCCTCTTTCTATCATTTTGTTGATTGCCATCATTGCCCCCGCTATTTTACGTGAGGGTACCAACAGTTTTTTCAAATACGATGAGTACATCGCACCAAAGGCTCCTTTCGGTTTTACAGTTTTAAATAAAAGTTTAACAGTAACACAAGGTGATGATGTAACGATAAACCTAAAACTATCAGGTGATGAACTTCCTGCCGAAATTTATGTCGAAGACGGAAAAAACACTTATAAACTGCAAAAAGAGAACATCAGCAAGTTTAACTACAACATAAAAAACATTCAAAACGCTAAAAAACTGGTTTTTAAAGGAGGTGGCTTCAGTTCTTCCGTTTTTACTATTACTGTTAGACCCCGCCCGGAACTGTTGAATGCAACAGCAACCTTAAATTTTCCTGCTTACCTCGGCAAAAAAACCGAACAGATAGCAAATGTTGGCGATATACTCCTACCAGAAGGAACAAAGGTTACATGGAATTTTAAAACCGGACAAAGCAATTCAATTTTATTTGTTCTGAACGGTGCCGAGAATGTTTTAAAAGTTGAAGACAATGAATCGGTTTTCAATGCCACCATTAAAAATAACTCTAAATACAGCATCACTCCTAAAAATGAATACGTAACGCTTAGGGATTCTCTATCACACCAAATCACGGTGGTTAAAGATCAGGCTCCAGGCATTACTGTAGATGAAAAGCCAGATTCAGTAAGTAACAAAGCACTGTATTTTAGTGGTCAGGTTACCGATGATTATGGTTTTAGTCGTTTAAGCTTTAAATACAATATCAAAGAAAAAAACAGGATTATCGGTTCATTTATTAAAAATATCGCCATCAAAAGTAATGTCACAGAAAATACTTTCTTCTATTACTGGGATTTAAAAACGGCTTTAGCCAAACCTGGACAGGAAATTGAATATTACTTCGAAGTAGCCGATAATGATGGGGTTAATGGCGCAAAAGTTACGCGATCGGAGATTAAAACCTTTAAACAACCTACTAAAAAAGAAACTGCAGAACAGGTAAATGCCAGTAACCAGGCTTTAAAACAGAAAGTACAGTCGGCTATCCGTTTGGCCAATACCATCGAAAAAGAAAGTAAAAAGGTAGCTGAAAGCCTGATTGATAAAAAACAGATCTCTTTCGAAGATAAAAAGCAGATTGAAGCCCTTTTGGATAAACAAAAACAGCTTGATGAAGCCGTAAAAGAAATTAAAGAGCAGAATGATAAAAACATTCAGCAACAGGAAGATCAAAAACAAACCGAGGAGCTTTTAGAAAAACAAAAGCAGATTAAAGACCTTTTTGATAACGTTCTTGATGAAAAAACCAAAGAGCTATTGCAAAAGCTGCAGAACCTGATGAATGAGAAAAATAAAGATCAAACACAGAATGAGCTTTCCAAAATGCAATTAGACAATAAAACCCTTAAAAATGAACTCGACAGGATTTTAGAACTCTATAAACAGTTAGAATTTGAACAAAATCTTCAAACGGATATCGATCGTTTAAATGAACTTGCCAAAGAACAAAAAGAGCTTGCAGAACAAACAAAAGATAAAAAACAAGACTACGAATCTCTAAAGCAAAAACAGGATGCGCTTAACAAAGAGATGAAAGACCTAAAAGATGATCTTAAAAAACTGGAAGAAAAAAACAAGTCATTAGAAAGACCAAACCCTTTCGAAAACCCTGAAAAAGATGTTCAGGATATACAAAAAGAACAACAAGACAGTAAAGATGCATTAGATAAAAAAGATGCTAAGAATGCGAGCCAAAAACAGCAAAAGGCCGCCGATCAGATGGAAAAGTTATCTAAAAAAATGAGCGACATGCAACAACAGGGTGAGGAAATGGAAAACAACCTAAATGCCAAAGAGTTACGTCGTTTATTAGAAAACCTGTTAACTACCTCATTCGACCAGGAAAAAGTAATGCTGGCTTTAAAAAGAATGAATGCTACCGATCCATCATACATTAGCAATGTCCAAAAGCAACGCAGCATTAAAGATAACCTTAAAACCATTGCTGATAGTTTGTACAGTTTAAGTAAACGTGTTCCGCAGATAGAATCGACAGTTAATGAGGAAATGAATAAAATTAATTTCAACCTCGATAAAAGTTTAGAAAGTTTAGGTGATAGAAGAACTCCAGAAGCCAACCGTTTTCAGCAGTTTACCATGACTTCTATCAATAACCTCACGCTGATGCTAAGTGAAGCCTTAAGCCAGCTGCAAAACATGCAGAAAAACGGTAAAGGTGGTAGCGGAAAGAAACAAAAGCAAGGCATGAAGCAGCTTTCGCAAATGCAGGATCAACTGAATAAAAGCATGCAAAAGGCCAAAGAACAGATGCAAAAATCAGGAGGCAATCAAGGTACTGTTGGTAAAGGGCAAATGAGCCAGGAGTTTGGTAAAATGGCCCAGCAACAACAAATGATTCGTCAGGCACTGGAAAAAATCAACCGTGAAGAAAATAAAGATGGAACAGGTAAAATGGGTAACCTGAACGAAGCCATTAAAGAAATGAAACAGACGGAGAGCGACCTGGTTAACAAGCGTTTACAACAGGAAACCTTAAACAGACAGAAAGACCTGTTAACCAAACTGTTAGAAGCAGAAAAAGCAGAACGCGATCAGGAGGAAGATTCAAAACGTGAAAGTAAAGCCGCTAAGGAGTTCCCTCCATCTTACCAGAAAATGGTCGATCAGTTTAAAAAACAGCAACAAAATGGCAACGATATGTTACAAAAACTGCCCCCTAGCTTAAATTATTATTATAAAAATAAAATTGCTGAGTATCTAAAATCGTTGAATATAATCCAATAAATCCACTCGTCATCTCGACTGAGCGCGACAAATGGAGAGATCTAAGACAGGCAGATTTCTCGACTTCGTTACACTCCGCTCGAAATGACGAAATTATATTTCTTAAATTTGCGCCATAAAAAACAACAACATGCCTGCAATTTCCTTTTTCACTCAATCAATTAGCTATAATCTTCCTCAAAAACTTAAAGTCAAAAAGTGGATTAAAGCAACCATTGAGAAAGAAGGCTTTAAATTGCAGGAACTAAATTTCATTTTCTGTAATGACGAATATCTACTCGGTATTAACCAGCAGTACTTAAATCACGATACTTACACTGACATCATCACTTTCGATAATTCTGAAGAAGAAAAACATATTGTGAGCGATATATTCATCAGCATTGAACGCGTAAAAGAAAACGCCAAAACCTTTAAAATTTCAGAATTTGATGAGGTTTGCCGCATCATGATCCACGGAACCCTACATCTATTGGGCTATAAAGACAAAGGAAAAGCCGCTAAAACCCTTATGACCCAAAAAGAAGATGAACATTTAGGATATAGAAATGAATTTGGATTAGCTTAATACTCTTTTATTATCCCATTTCAGATTACCATTTCGAGCGAAGTGCATCGCAGTTGAAAAATCTATTAAACAGATCTCTCCATTCCGCTACACGCCTTCATGACATCCCGATTACCATAACTCCCTCAACAAAAGCACAATAACTTCTTATCTTCTATTTATTTTTTGGTGTTCGTCTAGTGGTTACTGGTGTTCGTCGACAATTAAGCTCTACTGGTATAATACACCAAATCTTATTGCAACTTTTCTTGCCTTCTGCAGTCTTATATTAAAAAAACAACAATTACATAATGAGCTTGAATTCATGTTCTAGCCATTATACAAGATAAAGTTTAGTTTTAGTTAATGATTGAAGCAGCGGTGGAGCGAGTCCAACCGCTGTTTTGTTTTATATCGTTATTTTACAAATCAATCATTGAACATTTGGACTGTAAGCATCAACAATTTGCCATTTTTACCTGATACAGAAGTCCTTTGCAATTTGAATATGCCGTTGCAAGTATTTTATCCTTACCTTTGCACTAATTTTCCTTTATAAATCCGAAATACAAAAAAATTGAGCACACTAATTGCGGCAGAAGGCTTGGGACATGGTTATCATGACGAATGGCTATTTAAGAATTTAACCTTGGGCATTAACTCTGGTCAGCGCGTAGCGTTGGTTGGTATTAATGGTGCGGGTAAGAGTACACTTTTGAAATTACTAGCAGAAAGGTTCCCTCCGCTTGAAGGTAAAATTGTAAAAAATAAAGCTGTTAAAATTGGCTTTTTAGATCAGGAACCCCAGTTTACCGAAGGTTATTCCATTAGTGATCATATTTTTTCTCTGGAAAATAAACAACAACAGTTGATTAAGGAATATGAGGAGTTAATTGAAGATCCGAATCCGGATGAGAAAACGCTTAACCGTTTGTATGAAGAGCTAAGCGAACATAATGCCTGGGAATATGAGCATGAGATCAAGACCATTTTAAATAGAATGGGCATCACTCATCTTCAGCAGAAAATTGCTACCCTATCTGGCGGACAAAAAAAACGTTTAGCCCTGGCGAAACTTTTGATTGAAGATCCTGAAATTTTAGTGCTTGATGAGCCAACTAACCATTTAGATATTGATACCATTGAGTGGCTTGAAAAATTATTAACTACCGGGCAAAAAACAATTCTATTGGTTACTCACGACAGGTACTTTTTAGATAACGTGTGTAATACAATTGTGGAACTGGACAGAGGCAAAATTTTCAATTATAATGGAAACTATGCTTATTACTTAGAGAAGAAATCAGAAAGAGAAGCGCTAGACGCCACAGTTCAGCACAAGAACCAACAGCTATTAAAGAAAGAATTGGAGTGGATGAGGCGCATGCCACAGGCTCGTGGAACTAAATCTAACGCCAGAATCAATGCTTTCTATGATTTAGAAGAAAAAACAAAGAAAAAGTCTGACAATCAGAGCATTAGCCTTCAAATGAAGATGTCTCGTCAGGGTGGGAAAATTATTGAAGTAGAACACATTGCAAAAGCATTTGATGGCCGCCCCATCATTAACGATTTTAGTTACACTTTTAAAAAAGGGGACCGTATTGGTTTGGCAGGAAAAAATGGAACAGGAAAATCCACTCTTTTAAATATCATCACCAGTCAACTTAAACCAGATGCAGGAACAGTTGATATTGGTGAAACAACAGTTTTTGGTTATTATAAACAAGGCGGCTTAACTTTCGATCCAAAAGAAAGAGTAATTGATATTGTAAAATCAGATGCCGAATATATTAAAATGGCAGACGGTTCAGTGATCACTGCCTCTGCCCTATTAACCTTATTTCTCTTCCCACCAAAGAAACAACATGGCATGGTTGAGAAATTAAGCGGTGGCGAAAAGAAACGTTTGAATCTGATGAAGGTATTAATGCAAAATCCAAACTTTTTAATTTTGGATGAGCCAACTAACGATTTGGATATTGACACACTAAATGTATTGGAAGAATTTTTAGAAAACTTCCCTGGCATATTAATGCTTGTTTCTCACGATAGGTACCTGCTTGATAAAATGAGTGATCAGTTATTTATCATGGAAGGTGAAGGTGTAGTTAAAATTTATAACGGGAATTATTCAGAATACCGTTTAAGTTTAGATCAGCCAAAAGCTAAACCAGAAACCAAAAAAATCCCTACTCCAGTTGTAGAACAGGCACCAGTTAAAACTGCAAAAAAGTTAAGTTTCAAGGAACAAAAAGAACTTGATGATAGTGAAAGAGCAATGGAAGAGACAGAAGCTAAAATAGCTTTATTGAATGAAAGTTTGATTAAAGTTGATGCGACTGACTATGTTAAAATTCAGGAAATTTCAAGTGATATTGAAAAATTACAAGCTAAGCTGGATGAATATACCATGCGTTGGCTAGAGCTTTCAGAATAGAATACAAAGCAATTCTATCCTGTTTTTCACGTTATGTTTCACGTGGAACATAAGTTAATCATAAGTTGATTATCACCCTGAGCCTAGTCGAAGAGCTATAGATAATATTAAAGTAGAGAGTATCTTATTATGATCTTATTGACCATAATAAGCTAATTAATAAAATTGTTCCACGTGGAACATTAAAGAAATATACAATAAAATGTTTTCAAAATACGATTTGATTGTTGTTGGTGCAGGTCATGCAGGCTGTGAAGCTGCTGCTGCTGCTGCTAACTTAGGATCATCTGTTTTACTTATCACAATGAATATGGGCACTATTGCCCAAATGAGCTGTAACCCTGCTATGGGCGGTGTAGCTAAAGGACAAATTGTTCGGGAGGTTGATGCCCTGGGTGGATATTCGGGTATTATATCAGATAAATCCACCATCCAGTTCAGGATGCTTAATAAATCAAAAGGTCCTGCTATGTGGAGTCCAAGGGCTCAGATAGATCGGATGCGCTTTGCTGAAGAATGGAGATTAGCATTAGAAAACACGCCTAATGTAGATATTTGGCAAGACAGTGTAGTGGCTTTATTAGTTAAAGATAATACTGTATATGGTGTAAAAACATCTTTAGGAATAGAGATCGAGAGCACAGCAGTAGTATTAACGAATGGAACTTTCCTTAATGGAATTATCCATATCGGAGAAAAGAAATTCGGTGGAGGTAGAACTGCAGAGCGCTCTTCAACAGGAATTACCGAGCAATTAGTAGAACTAGGTATGGAAGCCGGTAGAATGAAAACAGGTACTCCCCCACGCGTTGATGGAAGAAGTTTGGATTATTCTAAAATGGAAGAGCAATGGGGTGATGAAGATAGAAGCAAATTCTCATTCACCGACACCCCGGTTACCACCGATCAACGTTGTTGCTGGATCACCTATACCAATAGCGAAGTTCACGAAACTTTGAAAGAAGGATTCGAAAAATCGCCAATGTTTACCGGTCGTATTAAAGGTTTAGGTCCGAGATACTGTCCTTCTATTGAAGATAAAATTAACCGTTTTGCAGAACGTGACAGGCACCAGATTTTTGTTGAACCAGAAGGATGGAACACCTGCGAAATTTATGTAAATGGATTTTCTACTTCGCTTCCGGAGGATGTACAATTTAAGGCATTAAGATTAATACCAGGTTTTGAGCAGGCGAAAATGTTCAGACCGGGTTATGCCATCGAATACGATTTCTTTCCACCTACCCAATTATCTTTAACGCTAGAAACTAAATTGATCAGTAATTTATTTTTAGCAGGACAGATTAATGGAACTACTGGTTATGAAGAAGCAGCTTGTCAAGGTTTCATGGCCGGTATAAATGCGCACCAAAAAATTCATGATAAACATGAGTTGATCATGAAAAGATCTGATAGTTATATTGGTGTTTTGATAGACGATTTGGTTACGAAAGGAACCGAAGAACCATATCGCATGTTTACGTCAAGAGCAGAACATCGTTTATTATTAAGACAAGATAATGCCGATATCCGTCTCTCTCCTATTGGTCATGAACTGGGATTAATTTCAGATGAGCGTTTAGAAAAAGTAAATCAGAAAATTGCAAATGCTGAGGCATTGGTAAAATTTACCCGTAATCAAGGTATCGAAATGACTGATGCAAATCCAATGCTCGAAACTTTAGGTTCAAGTGTTTTAAATCAAAATGTAAAAATCCATAGCTTAGTAGGAAGACCTCACGTTGGTTTGCAAGATCTGATTAAAGTGAGTAAACCTCTTGCTGAAGCTACCAAACATTTAGATAATGAAACCATCGAGCAGGCTGAAATCAAAATTAAATACGAAAGTTATTTTGAGAAAGAAAATGAGATTGTAGCAAAAATGCTGAAAATGGAAGACAAAGAAATCAAACCAGATTTTGACTACAATAAAATTGTTTCCATTTCAAAAGAGGCACGTGAAAAATTATTTAAGATCAAACCACGTACTTTAGGGCAAGCATCAAGGATTTCAGGTGTCTCACCTTCAGATATATCAGTTTTGATGGTTTACATTAATAAGTAACTGACTATCAGTATTTTAACAAATTAAAATAAGACTTTAAATAAATCGATATAAAGCAATAAAAAGATTTTTTAATGTTAGAGTTCCAAAAAGTGTAAAAATTCGTCAGAACGTTTAAAATATGCCAAATTTAAAAGATCAGTATTTTAACCTTAAAAATTTAGCGGTTCTAGTAACCACGCTCCTATTTTTTGGTTGTGCGAGTATCCAAACCCCACAAGGTGGACCAAAAGATACGAAGCCACCAAAAGTTTTAAGTATGACGCCAAAAAATCAAACGAGGAATTTTAACGCCAAAAAAATCACGATCGAGTTTGATGAATATTTTAATATCAAAGACGAGTTTAAAGAATTTTCGATTTCTCCTGATCAGGAAAAACTTCCGGTTTTAAAGAAGCGTCAAAAAAGACTGGAAATTGTTCTACAGGATTCTTTGGAAAAAAATACGACTTATACTTTAAACTTTGGAAAATCAATAGCCGATGTAAACGAAGGTAACGTGGTTAAAAATTTATCTTATGTTTTCTCAACCGGTCCGGATATAGATTCTTTATCCATCGGTGGCAAGGTCATTAATTCGCTGAGCGACGAACCAGAAAAAGATGCAACTGTATTTATTCTTCCATTAGAAAGAGATACTATTTTTGGAAAGAGACGTCCATCAATCTACACCACTACAGATAGCGCGGGAACCTATAAATTAAACAACTTAAGAAAAGGTACCTATAAAGTTTACGCCATTAAGGAAAGTAGCGGCGGTGGTGATAAAATTTATCAGCAGATTTCGGATGAAGTAGGTTTTATTAAAGAGCCTGTGGTGATCGATAAAAACCTGGATAACATTAACCTTCAAATTTTTAAGGAATTAGCCCCAGAATTTCGCGTGGTAGACCGAAAACTGAATAATGATGGAAGTATATCAATTATTTTCAATCAGCAGCTTAAAAGCCCTAAAATTACGGTTATGGATCCACCATCAGTTGACGTTGGAAAGTATGTACACTTCACCAAGAATAATGATACTGCCAAAATATGGTTGAAAGACCTTAGTTTTGATTCGATTAAAGTGGCGGTTCAGGATCAGGGTAAAGTACTGCAGACTTTAAATTTTACCCGTGGTAAAAAAGATACCTATACCCGTGATGTAACTATAGCAGATAACCTCTCTGGAGGTAAGTTAAATCCGTTTCAGCAATTAACCCTGACTTTCCCATTTCCAATGACTGGTGCAGATCCTTCCAAGATCACGCTATTAGAAGATTCCGTAAAACGTACCAATTTCGAACTGATAAAAGACAGTGTAGATCAGCAGAAATACTACATCAAATATGCCTGGAAAACCAAAAGAACTTACGACCTAAAATTAGGTGCAGGTGCATTTACAGCTATATTTAACGCGAAAAATAAAGATGTACCCAAGAAATTTACACTGGAGAATTCAGATGCTTATACTACACTGGCCTTAAATGTTACTGTACCAGATACCGCAAAAAACTATATTGTACAATTTCTTAACGAGAAAAAAGACGTCATTAAATCGTATCCAATAAGCAAAAATTCAAAGATTCTATTTTCTAAATACCCTGCCGGAAAATACATGCTCAGGGTAGTATACGACGATAATAAAAACGGAATATGGGATACTGGAAGTGTTAAAGGAGGTTACCAACCTGAAAAAGTTTGGTACTTAAAAGCTTTAATGGATTTAAAACCGAACTGGGAGCGGGAAGATCCATTGGTGATACCACTTCCCACTCCTTAGAAAAATCCGTCATCCCGATTGGAACGCGGTGGAACGGAGATATCTATCTCAAAACAGATTTCTCCATTCCGTTTTACCTCAGTCGAAATGACGGCCTAAGTAGTAAACCAACCCGAATACATGATATAATTATCTGGCAACTTATTTAATAAAGCCCTTTGCTCTTCGGTAATGGGTTTTATTTTTTTTGCAGGCGTACCAGCATATAAATAACCAGTTTCGCATATCGTATTCTCCAAAACCACAGATCCAGCAGCTATAATACAATATTCTTCGATAATGGCATGATCCATTACTATAGCCCCCATCCCTATTAAAACGTTATCCTGTACGGTACAACCATGTACAATAGCATTGTGCCCTACAGATACGCGATTACCGATGTGTGTTGAGGCTTTTAAGTACGTAGCATGGATTACCGCACCATCCTGGATGTTCGATTCATTTCCGATCGTAATGGCGTTTACATCGCCTCTAATCACGGCATTAAACCATACCGAACATTTATTACCAATCACCACATCACCAACAATAGTGGCATTTTCTGCAATGAAATTATCTTTTCCTATTTCAGGATATTTGTTTTTTACGGGCAGTATTAAAGGCATAATATAATGTAAGAGGGTTGATGGACAATGGACGACGTGTTAAAGTCCCCTTAAGGGGATTTAACGGTGGACTAAAAAACAGTATCTACCAGTTCTTTAGCATGTTCCGGATAATCGGTAGTATAGTGTAGTCCCCTACTCTCTTTCCTTTGCATCGCCGATTTAATCACCAGGTAAGCCGTTTGAATGACATTCCGTAGCTCGCAAAGTTTAACCGAAACCTTATTCTTTTTATAAAATTCTTCTGTTTCCTGGTAAATTAAAAATAAACGGCGATGTGCCCTTTCTAAACGAAAATCAGAACGTACAATACCTACATAATCTCCCATAACCTTTTGCAGCTCTCTTAGGTTATGTGTTACCAGTACATCTTCATTACTTTGGGTAACGCCCTTCGAGTCCCACTCCGGAATATGATCAGGAATCACATTATTTTGAAAATTCTCAATAGCATCCTGATAAATGCGGTGCGCAAAAACGGTAGCTTCCAGTAAAGAATTGGAAGCCAAACGGTTAGCACCATGTAAACCCGTTGAAGAACATTCTCCACAGGCATATAAATTTTTTATGGAAGAACGACCATATTCATCAACCAGGATACCACCACACATATAATGCGATGCTGGTGTAACCGGGATATAATCTTTTGTCATATCGATCCCAATTGACAAACATTTCGCATATATATTAGGAAAATGCTTTAATATATCTGCTTTACTACGCATGGTAATGTCCAGATACACAAATTCATCACCAGATTTTTTCATTTCATTATCAACTGCACGGGCTACAATATCACGCGGGGCCAACGATTTACGCTCATCATACTCTTGCATAAATTCTTCACCATTTTTACGTCTTAAAACGCCACCAAAACCCCTCACCGCTTCCGAAATTAAAAATGAAGGATACTCTCCAGGATGATATAAAGCGGTTGGATGGAACTGTATAAACTCCATATTCCTCACTTTTCCTTTAGCACGGTAAACCATCGCCATACCATCGCCTGTTGCAATAACCGGATTTGTTGTGGCCGAATACACATGTCCGGCACCACCCGATGCCATCACAGTCACATTTGCCACAATCTTTTCCACATCGTTAAGCTCTGTGTTAAAGGCATATATCCCATAACAGTTAATATCTTCGGTACGTTTATCCACAAATTCACCCAGGTGATGCTGGGTAATTAACTCCAACGCAAAGTAATGTGTTAATATCTCTATGTTGCTATTCTCATGTATTTCATTTAGCAACACCCGCTCTATCTCATATCCGGTGATATCTTTATAGTGTAAAACACGGTGCTCGGAGTGACCACCCTCTTTAGCTAAATCGTAAAAACCAGAGTTGTCCTTATCGAAATTTATACCATAGTCAATGATCTCCTGGATACGCTGAGGTCCCTCTTTTACAACGATTTCCACAATTTTTTCGTCGCATAAACCATCACCTGCAATCAGGGTATCTTCGATATGTTTTTCAAAAGAATCACCTTTATCCACCACAACTGCAACACCCCCCTGGGCGTATTTTGTATTCGATTCGTCTTCGTTAGACTTCGTAACAATTAAAACCTTACCAAACTTTGCAGCTTTAAGTGCAAAACTCAAACCCGCTATACCTGAACCGATTACCAGAAAATCTACTTTCCTCATTAATAAAAACATTTACTTTATCCACGATGTTAACAACTAGTTAATAAATGTTAACTCCATGTCTAAATTATCCTAACAAATAAATTTGAATGTTTAAAGCTACTCTAAAAACACAATTTGCCACAATCTTTTGCGCAATTTTTAAGCAGCTTTATACAAGTAATTAACTTTTTACCCACTTATAAACAATTAACATTCCAGTATTGATAAAAATTGAACCGATTTTCGATAACCCTGAAAATCAAACCTATGATATTACAAAAATGTAATCTAAATGTTAGTAAACGATTAACAACTTATATAAAAGAAAGAATTTTCTGAACTTGCCAACATTATTAACACACTAATAAACAAACAAGATTTATTTATTTAAAATAACTTATTAATTATTGAGACGTGGAAAGCTTTATCTTTGACCAACGTCAAAATTCAAAAAAGGAAAATTTTAAAATGAACATAGATGTCTTAGAAGAAATCAACAAAAAAGGTTTCGCAGAAGAAGAAATTGATCCTACACTCGATCTTTTTGCAGAGATTGAGAAATTAAAAAAGGAAAAGAATGCCATAATACTTGCACATTATTACCAAGAACCTGACATACAGGATATTGCGGATTATATTGGCGATAGTTTGGGCTTATCGCAGGAAGCTGCAAAAACGGATGCTGATGTAATTGTGTTTGCTGGCGTGCATTTTATGGCCGAAACGGCAAAGATTTTATCGCCCAATAAAACGGTTTTATTGCCTGATGTAAAAGCAGGATGCTCATTAGCAGATAGTTGTCCACCGCATTTATTTAGAAAGTTTAAGGAAAAATATCCGGATCACCTGGTAATCACCTACGTAAACTGCACGGCCGAACTAAAAGCTTTAAGTGATATTGTTTGTACAAGTACCAATGCGGTGCAGATTGTAGAGAGTTTACCTAAAGATCAAAAAATCATTTTTGGTCCGGATCGTAATCTAGGTGCTTACGTAGCGAAAAAAACAGGTAGGGATCTGGTATTGTGGAATGGTGCCTGCATGGTTCATGAAATTTTTTCGCAAGAAAAAATTACAAAACTGAAAGAACGCCACCCAAATGCCAAATTTATTGCGCACCCGGAATGTGAAGAAGTGGTTTTAAAAATGGCTGATTATATTGGTTCTACCACCGGTTTGTTAAAGTACACCATCACCAACCCGGCTACAGAATTTATTGTGGCTACCGAAAGTGGAATTATCCACCAGATGGAAAAGGCAAATCCGACAAAAACGTTTATACCGGCGCCGCCAAATAACAGCTGTGCCTGTAACGATTGTCCGTATATGAAAAGAAATACTTTAGAAAAACTATATTTATGTATTAAAAATGGTTTGCCTGAGGTAACTGTTCCTGAGCATATTATTGAACAGGCTCGTAAACCGATTCAAAGAATGCTGGATATTTCTGCTGAACTGGGGTTGTAAAATCTATCAAACCTTACAGGTTTTTAAAACCTGTAAGGTTTATTTAAATTATTTATGGAAAAAAACAACATCCTTAAAAATTATTCAGGCTTATTATGGCTTTTGGCAGGTATTACTGTGGGGAGCATTGTAGGATTAATTTTTGGGAAAAGTGTTGAAAGTATAAAACCCTTGGGTGATATATTTTTGAACTTGTTGTTTACCGCAGTTATTCCATTGGTATTTTTTGCAGTTTCGTCAGCCATTGCAAATATAGACCGGACAAAAAAACTGGGAAGATTATTAACCGTGATGGTTTTAGTTTTCCTGGCCACCATATTAATTTCTGCAGTTTTGACGTTGGTTGCCACCTGGATTTTTCCGATTCATCAACAATTGGGAAATGCAACAATACCGTTAGAACCTGAAAAAATTCAATCATTTGGAGAACAAATGACCCAACTTTTAACCGTTGGAGAATTTTTTGAGATCGGTAGCAGGAAAAACATGCTGGCACTGATTATTTTTTCAGTTTTAGTGGGATTTTCTACACTATATGCAGAAAAAGAGGGTGATGGATTTAAAAAATTTCTTGTTTCTGGTAACGAAGTGATGAAAAAACTCATCATTTTGATCATGAAACTGGGGCCGATCGGTTTAGGTGCCTATTTTGCCTATCAGGTTGGGGTATTTGGTCCACAGCTTTTTGGTACTTATGCAAAAGCTTTAGGTTTGTATTATGGTGTTGGGGCATTTTATTTTATTGTTTTTTTTACTTTATATGCTTTTGTAGCTGGTGGATTTAAAGCCATAAAAGTGTTTTGGAAAAATAATATTGTACCTTCTTTAACTTCTATCGGAACCTGTAGTAGCATTGCCACTATTCCTGCAAATTTGGAAGGGACTACAAAAATGGGAGTACCGGCTTACATCACCAATGTAACGATTCCTTTAGGATCGACATTGCATAAAGATGGTTCGAGCATTAGTTCTATTATAAAAATTGCGGTGGTTTTTGCAATTTTTGGTAAAGATTTAGTACATGTTGACACCATTATTTTAGCATTGGGTATTACGGTTTTGGTGAGTATAGTAGAGGGTGGAATACCAAATGGAGGGTATATTGGGGAGTTATTAATGATATCGGCCTATCAATTGCCACCTGAAGCTTTGCCACCTGCCATGATTATAGGAACATTGGTCGATCCAATGGCTACTTTGTTAAATGCTACCGGTGATAATGTTGCGGCCATGTTGATTGCCAGATTTACCGAGGGTAAAAATTGGATGGAAAATAAAGATTTATCATCCTGAGCATTCTGTCATACTGACGAAGGAAGGATCTGTTTGCTAATATGCACTGGCTTGAAGTCGGGCAATGATTCTTCGCGATGCTCAGCATGACAAATAATTTTAAAAATAAAAAATAAGGGCTTTGCCCTTTAGAAATGTATAATTATTAATAAAAGCCCTCTTATGGGGTTTGGGGTGAATATGTTTGAAAATAAAGAGCGTACAGATATTAATGAATTAGGTGAGTTTGGGTTAATTAAACACCTGACTACTAATTTTAAAATTAAAAATGATTATTCGGTAAAAGGTGTGGGCGATGATGCAGCCGTTTTGGATGCCAAAGGAAAACAGACCTTAATTTCGACCGATTTGTTATTGGAGGGAATCCACTTCGATTTAGCTTATGTGCCCTTAATGCACCTGGGTTACAAAGCAGTACAGGTAAACCTGAGTGATATTTATGCGATGAATGGAAAAGCCAGTCAGATTACGGTTTCGCTGGGTTTATCAAGTAAATTTCCATTAGAGGCTGTGGAAGAAATTTATAAAGGCATCGAACTCGCCTGCAATAAGTATAACATTGATTTAATTGGTGGCGATACTTCTTCAAGTAAGCAAGGTTTAGTGATCAGTATTACCAGTATTGGTTATGCAGACGCTGATAAAGTAGTGTACAGAAATGGTGCACAGGAACATGATTTACTTTGTGTTTCAGGTGATTTGGGCGGCGCTTATTTAGGCCTGCAGATTCTGGAAAGGGAGAAATTAATCTACCTGGAAAATCCTCAGATCCAACCAGATCTGGAAGGAAAAGATTACATCATAGAAAGGCAGTTGAAACCTGAAGCCCGGATGGATATTGTTGCACTTTTGGATGACCTGAACATCAAACCAACTTCAATGATAGATGTTTCAGATGGTTTAGCTTCAGAGATTCTGCATCTGGCAGAACAGTCGGATAAAGGAATGACTATTTATGAAGAGAAAATTCCTTTAGATCCAATGACTTATGAAACAGCCCGTGAGCTAGGTTTAGATCCAACGGTTTGTGCTTTAAGTGGTGGCGAAGATTATGAATTGTTGTTTACCATCAGTCAGGAAGATTATAAAAAGCTGAAACATGATGTAGATATCACTGTGATTGGTCATGTTACCGATAAAAATTCGGGCTGTAAAATGGTTTCGAAATCAGAAAAAGTACATGAGCTAAAAGCCCAGGGCTGGAACGCTTTTAATAAATAAAATAAAGGGTTGTTTATTTTTAACGCCGCTGGCAAAAAAGTTGACAACCCTTTTTCCTCTCATTTTTAACGCTTCATGAAAAAAATAATAACGCTCTTATTTATTTTCTTTACACTTGCTTCTCATGCTCAAAGTAATAAGGAAATCGTATCTGTAAAATTTGGATATGGCTCCACAAATGTGGTTATTAAAGAGGCTAATTCTCCAACTTTAAATCTATTTGGTTACAGTTTTTCAAGCGGAAACACTTTTGTTGGAGAGGGAATTGAACTGGGTTTATCAAAATCCATTAATTCCAGCTTATTTGTCGAATTGGGATTTTCTAATTTCAAAGGTGCTGATTTAATGTATAAAATTAATAGTTACGAAAGAACCTATAAGCTAAAAGGTTTTCAGGTACCTATTTCTGTTAATTATCTTTTTAGGAAAGAGGAAAAAAGATTAAGATTTAATTTAGGTGCTGGATTACAGTATTTTAAATCAACATTAAATCAATTTGAGCGCTATACTAATATTAATGATATTCAGGTAGAAAATCAGCCTGTAGGCATTGATATATCGGAAATACATTTTTTGTTTAGGCCTGGTTTACAATATAGGATAGTTAAGAATTTAACAGCAGCTTTTGTGGTTAAAGTTTCGTTATCTCCAAAAGGGAGATATACTGATAACCCTGCTATTTCAGTTAAATACACATTTATCACAAAGCGATAAGTATTTAAAAATCATTACTTTATTCAAATGACCAAATATATAAAAAATCGTCCTGGGGCTGTCAGAAAAAATAGCTAAATTTGCAAGTTTTGACTTATAATTTAAGGTAGCTATAAATCTTGTGTTTCATTTAAATCCAGGTACTTCGTATCAATCTGTTTAGTGGCCTTAGCACCAAGTTTCTTAATCTTTTCTGAGGTATTGGTTAAATTCCCGGCACCAACTGACAATTTATTAATGGCTTTATCGTAAGCATCCTGTCCGTTTTTAATGTATTTGCCAATATTTTCCATATCGGCCACAAAACCCACAAACTTATCGTACATGCTGCCGCTTAAACGGGCAATTTCCATTACGTTACGGTTTTGGCGTTCCTGTTTCCACATGCTGGCAATGGTGCGCAAAGTTGCAAGCAAAGTTGACGGACTTACAATCACCACTCTCCTGTCCCATGCAAAATTGAAAAGTTCTGCATCTTTTTGTACTGCTATGCTAAAAGAGGATTCGATGGGAACAAACAATAAAACAAAATCCGGAGAATTGATTTTATATAAATCCTGATAATTTTTTGATGATAGCTCCTGGATGTGATTCTTAATGGAGGCTAAGTGCTGTTTTACATAGCCTTCACGCTCTTCGTCGGTGTCTGCTGATACAGATCGCTCATAAGCAACCAAACTTACCTTAGCATCAACCACAAGATGTTTGTCATCCGGGAGGTCGATTACTACATCGGGCTGGTAGCGGCTACCTTCTGCGGAAGTATGTGAGGCTTGAATGCGGTATTCCTGATCCCTAACTAAACCAGAGCGTTCCAGCACCTTTTCCAGAATAATCTCTCCCCAGTTTCCCTGCTTTTTACTGTCGCCTTTTAAAGCTTTGGTTAAATTATTGGCATCTTCCTGGATGAGTTTGCTTTGAATCTGTAATTCGGAAATTACGCCCTTTAAAATATTCCTTTCGTCTGATTCGGCTTTGTAAACCTTTTCTACCTTATCTTCAAAAGCTTTGATATTTTCTTTCAGAGGATTAAGGATAATATCCAGGTTGGTGCGGTTCTGTTCAATAAATTTGGTCGATTTTTCTTCCAGTATTTTATTGGCAATCAATTCAAAATCTTTATTTAGCTTTTGTTGTGATTGCTCGTAACTTACCTTTTGTTCGGCCAGTTTTTCTTTTTCGGCCAGGTAGAACGATCTTGTACTTTCAAGCTCGCGGTTGGCATCTGCCAGGCGATCGCGTTCAGCTTGTAATTCATCAATCAAACGTTGCTGCTCTTCTTTAAGGAGTATGGTGATGTGTTCTTTTTCTACCGACAAGTTAGAAACGCGTTCGTCGGCTTTGGCTAAACTGATTTTTAAAATTTCATTTTCGCTTTTTATACGCTCAAAGTCTTCTACAGATACAATAGATAACGCAGCCTGAGGTTTCTTTAGCAATAAAATGACCAGAACAATTAAAATAACAATTAGTAAAGCAATGCCGACAATATCCATAATGATAAAAATTTTAGCAAAAATGGAGATTTAAAATAGATATACCAAAAAAAATTAGTCAAAATGAAACAGAAAAAACCGTAAAATTTTTCTATAATTGGGCATTACTATTTTATAAATGAATGCATTAACAGTCCTTATTTCCTGCCCTGATCAGGTGGGTTTAGTTACAAACATTACCCGTGTACTGGCTGCGCATCAACTCAATATTATCGCCATGCGCGAGTTTGTAGATGAAGCCAATAAAACCTTTTTTACAAGGATTGCCTGTACCGGAAATCTGGAGGATGCAGAGAAATTGAAGGAAAAACTTTTAGAAAATCTCCCTAATGCTGCTGAGGTAAATTTAATAACGAAACAGGAGAAGCAGATTGCTGTTTTGGTAACTAAAGAGTACCACTGTTTGGCGGAAATACTGATCAAAAACCAATTTAAAACTTTAGGGGCGAATGTTCAATGTGTAATAGGCAATTATGAAAGTTTAAGGGATTTTACCGAAAAACTGGGTATTCCTTATTTTTATGTAGATCATGCAAACAAGGCTAAAAGTGTATTCGAAGCTGAAATAAAAGAAATCATTAATCAGTTTGAAGTAGATTACCTGGTACTGGCCAAGTTTATGCGGATTTTATCGGCTGATTTTGTAAAAGATTATGCGGGTAAAATTATCAATATACATCATTCTTTTTTACCTGCTTTTATTGGTGCCAACCCCTATAAGCAGGCTTTTGAGCGTGGTGTAAAAATTATTGGAGCAACTGCCCATTTTGTTACCGATAACCTGGATGAAGGCCCGATTATTACCCAGCACACCAATCACGTTGACCATAATTTTGGCGTGAAAGAAATGGTACGTGCCGGGAAAGAAATTGAGAAAAAAGTATTATTAGAAGCATTGGAGCTTATTTTTGAAGACCGCGTTTTTGTGAGTGGGAATAAAACGGTGGTGTTTAAATGATGTAAAATGTAAAATGGATGATGGAATTGATTTCACGTTTTTCTGCCACGGAAACTCAGAAACACGGAATATTAATCTCGATTGGTTATCCTGAGCGGAGTCGAAGTATAACATTTATTCATTCTAAAGGTGAAAAAATTAACTTTGCGCCTCTCAGCGCTTCACTCTGCTTCCTTTGCGGTTAAAAAACGTTATAAATTAGCTAAGAGCAAATTTGCCAAATCCTCTCCTGTTTGTGAGCCTATGGCAATGCCCATACCGTTACACCTGGTTGCGCAAAATACATTCGGACGGATTTCTGCTGTAAAAGGTTCCAGTATTTTACCAAAGGCCATAATGCCACTCCAGCGATAGTCAATTTCAAAATCTGTTTTTGGTAGAATTACATTTTTGAGTAAATCTTCCAGTGCCAGCTGAATCCGTTCGGTTTGTCCGAATGTGGTGGTTTCTTCAGCCTCGAAATCAATGTTCCGTCCACCGCCCAATAAAATCCGACCATTTATATTTCTGAAATAATAAAAACCTTTATCATAATGGAAGGTGCCTGCTACTTTTAAATCTTTAATGGGTTTGGTAATTAAAACCTGACCGCGGCCCGGATTAATCTCAATATCAGGAAAAAGATCTTTGATAAAGGCATTGGTTGTAACAATCAACCGTTTACAGCAAAAGTTTCCGTTTTTGGTGATCAGGCAGGAAGCTTTTGATTCTTCCTCAATTTGATCTACCCTACAATTATTAAAAATGCTAATGCCCAGCTGCTGTGCATATCGGATTAAAGCAAACATCATTTTACCACTATCAATCTGAGCTTCATAACGGTTTTCGATTAAAGTACTTACACCTTCGAAACCAAAGGAACTGATCTTTTTATTGCTTAAACCAAAAGCATTGGATCCAACAACATCGTTAACAAGACGGTTAAAATGTTCAATTTTGGATACACCTGTTTCAGCCAAACAATTATCTCCGTTTTTAAATAATTCGTATCCACCTAAACATTGGTAATCTATGGCATTATCGCCCAGTAAATTGCGCAGTTTGAGCAGGCCTTTCCAACGTTTTTCAATGAGCGCTGAAAGTTGATCGACACCAATCATTTCTTCCTGTTCAATCAGTTCAGAAATGCTGCCAAAACAGGCGAAACCGGCATTTTTTGTACTTGCGCCTGTAGGTAAAAATCCCCTTTCGAGGATTGCTATTTTTAAGGAAGGAGCTGTTTTTTTGAGGTGGATGGCTGCGTTTAATCCAACAATACCGCTCCCAATAACAATGACATCATAATTACAAAAAAATGATTCTTTTTCCCAGTATGAAAGCTCTGTTGGCATAGCATAAATGTACTGTTTTTTAACACCAAAATAATATGGGAACGCTTTTTGATATATGCCGGATGAAAAACATACATAAGAAAATGGGAGTTTATTTAATATTAATCATCCCGGTATTATTGTTGAGCATGTTTGTACAATGGCGTTTTAGAAACAAGTTTTCTATGTACGCCGAAATGCAATTAAGCTCAGGTTTATCGGGCAAGGAGGTAGCAGAAAGAATGCTGCATGATAATGGGATATACGACGTGAAAGTGATGAGTACCGAAGGGCAATTAACAGATCATTACAATCCAACAGATAAAACCGTTAATTTAAGTACAGATGTTTATTACAGCCGAAGCGTGGCAGCAGCTGCAGTGGCGGCTCACGAATGTGGGCATGCTGTACAGCATGCAAAATCGTACAGCTGGCTTAACTTAAGGAGTACAATGGTTCCGGTGGTTAGCATATCATCCAATCTTTTACAATGGGTATTATTGCTTGGTGTAATGTTACTGGCTTTCTCAGTAACACCAGTTGTTTTGGCTATTGGAGTGGTAGGATTGGCATTAGTAACGGTATTTAGCATTATTACTTTACCGGTTGAATTTGATGCCAGTAACCGGGCTTTGGCCTGGTTAAAAAATAACAGTGGCGTAATGCAAACACAGGAAGAAAATGCACAGGCTAAGGATGCACTTTGGTGGGCCGCCATGACTTATGTGGTAGCTGCTGTGGGCGCGCTTGCTAACTTACTCTACTATGCATCAATGCTTTTTGGAAGAAGCAGGGATTAAAGGATATCCAATTATGAAAAATACAACTCGGCCGGGATCATCATCCTGGCCGTTTTTGGTTTAAAAATGTTTTGAAAATAATAAATTAGTTTTTGGAAAGCAGTTTCAGTGGGAATAGGAAAGCTTCGGTCCCGCTCCCGCTTCTGCCGATGAAAAATCGGCATCTCGCTTTGATCGGGTTTAGGTGGCACTGTAGGGTGAGCTATTTTGGGTTGCAGATTGCGGAAGAAGATTTTACGCCATGCTGCTAAACCTTTAATATTAGCAGAAACACTGCAATTTAAACCTGATTGGCGTGGAAAGCCCGGAGCGAAGCGAGGACTTGAAATAAAAAGCAGGACTAACATTAAATTGGAATGCTGAAATTGCTTTTCTAACCTAAGTAATCGTATTAACTGTATAGATTTCTCCATTTCGCTGCGCTTCAGTCGAAATGACGTTTCTTCGAAGGATTAATTTAATTTATAAGGCGCTACTAATTGAAATTCGGGTATATCGACATCGAATTCTGAACCATCAATATCGCGTTTCATCAGGTAAGTGCCCTTCATGCTGCCCATATCGGTTTTTAGGTTACAACCCGAAACGTAAACATGGGTTTCGCCGGGTTGGATAATAGGTTGTAAACCAACAACGCCCTCACCTTCTACTTCCCTACGGCTGGAGTTCGAATCGAAAATTAACCACTGGCGGCGCATTAACTGTACAGCATAATCAGAAAGATTAGAAATTTCTACGCGATAAGCGAACATAAAATGTTCGTTGGCCGGATTTGAATATTCTGGCTGGTAAACTGTTTCAACTGAAACTTTAACCCCGTCTGTAATAGCTGTAACCATGATAATAACGAATGTATGAAAAAAGCTTTCAAAAATCAAGCCAGTACCTTAGTAGCATCGTAGTTGGCAAATTTTTCTGCCACTTCTTCTAAAATGCTATAAATGTTATTGATATCGGGCTCGGCCACTAAACGCATGCGGTATGGTTTAAAATCGGGCAGACCTTTAAAATAATTGGCATAATGGCGGCGCATTTCGAAAATTCCGGTTTTAGGACCTTTCCATTCCAGTGATTTATCTAAATGGGTACGGCAAACTTCTATGCGTTCTTCAATGGTTGGTCCGGCAAGGTGTTCGCCAGTTTTGAAGAAATGTTTTACCTCGCGGAAAATCCAGGGGTAACCAATAGCTGCCCGACCGATCATAATGCCATCTACTTCATATTCCATGCGCCAGTTGGCCGCTTTTTCAGGACTATCTACATCACCATTGCCAAAAATCGGGATTTTGATGCGTGGATTGCGCTTAATTTCGCGGATAAGCGCCCAATCTGCTTCGCCTTTATATAATTGTGCCCTTGTCCGGCCATGGATGGTAAGTGCCTGGATGCCCACATCCTGTAGTCGCTCGGCAACTTCGTAAACATTTTTAGTGTTATCGTCCCAGCCTAAACGGGTTTTAACGGTAACGGGCAAATGCGAAGCCTTAACAACTGCATCTGTCATTTTTACCATTTTATCAATATCCTGAAGCAGACTAGAACCCGCACCTTTACAAACTACATTTTTTACGGGGCAGCCGTAATTAATGTCGACTAAATCTGGTCCGGCGGCCGAAGCAATTTCGGAAGCTTCGCGCATGTGTTCGATATCGCCACCAAAAATCTGGATACCTATGGGTCTTTCATATTCGAAAATATCAAGTTTTTGTATGCTTTTTGCTGCATCCCGAATCAAGCCTTCCGAAGAAATAAACTCGGTATACATCATATCAGCCCCGTTTTTTTTGCATACATAACGGAAAGGCGGATCGCTTACATCCTCCATTGGAGCGAGCAATAAAGGGAACTCACCTAAATCAATATTTCCTATCTTAACAGACATTTTCTATCTTCAACGATTAATAAAACATACAAAGGTACAAATAATGAATTTTGTAACACCCATCCGCAAAGGCAGCCACCCACTTTTACAGATATTTTTACTTTGCGTTTACTGGGCCGTTGGTGCGGTAATATGCACATTATTAGGCTTTATAGCGGTTGCAATTGTTTATGGCACCTCTATATTTGGCGAATTTGGTGCCATTATGAGTGGCGACCCTAAATTTATCACAGCCTTAAAAATAATCCAGATTTCTAGTTCTATAGGAATGTTTATTTTACCTCCTATCGTTTTAGCGTATACAGAAGGACAAAAACCGAATACTTTTTACGGATTTAACAAGCCTAATTTTCTTCCTTTTGTTTTGGTTTTTGCCATAATGGTGGTGAGTATGCCTGTTATGGAATGGGTAGCGGTTGTCAATCAAAAAATGGTACTACCTGACTTTTTAAAGGGCCTGGAAAACTGGATGAAAATGAAGGAACAGGAAGCCATGAAAATGACCATTCAACTGATTACGGTGAGGAGTAACTGGGATTTTGTGGTTAACCTGGTGATGATTGCGGTATTGCCTGCTATTGGCGAAGAGCTCTTTTTTAGAGCTGGGCTGCAAGGCTCGTTACAAAAAATGTTGGGTAATCATCACATTGCCATTTGGAGCGCAGCTATTATTTTTAGTGCGATCCATTTCCAGTTTTATGGATTTTTGCCACGCATGTTGCTGGGCGCAGGCTTTGGCTACCTGTATTATTACAGCGGAAGCATCTGGTATGCCATGCTGGCGCATTTTTTAAACAATGCTTATGCGGTTTGTGCTGCTTTTTATATGCAAAAACATAATATGCCACTTGATAAAGCTGATGAACCGATCGGTTTTCCGTGGTATGGCTATTTAATTAGTGCAATAATTACCATAGCTTTGTTTAAATTTTTTAAAGATAGCGCAACACGTGAGCGAAAATTGGGTTAAAGTATATACCACCAGCAATGCCTTTGCGGCCGAGGTATTAAAACAGGGATTAACAGAAGCCGGCATACCAGCGGTAACGATAAATAAACAGCTCTCGGCATATAATATTGGCGAAATAAATGTTTTGGTGAATAAGGTCGATTTCGATAAGGCCATAGAATACATTGTTGAAAACGAAATAGAATAACATGTTAAACACCGTCCATTTTACATTCCCCATCTTACATTTTTAGCATGAAAACCAGGGCAATAACCGCTTTCTTTTTTACCATTGTAATGCTTGGCTCGATCCTTTTGGGGAGTTATGCATTTACTGCATTTTACCTAATTTTAAGCGTTTTATCTTTATTCGAATTTTATAAGTTGATTAAAAATTCAGGCATCAGGCCACACCGGAATATTGGTTTGGTTGCCGGATCTTTGATATTTTTAATGGCAGCAGGTTTACATTACTTAAAATATGATGTGAAATACCTGTTGCTTTGTATTCCTTTGATTTTCTCGGTTTTTATTACCGAGTTGTATAAGAAAAACAAAATTCCGTTCGCCAATATTTCTTACACTTTTGTTGGTTTTGTTTATGTAACGATTCCTTTTTGTTTTTTTCACGCACTCGGCTTCTTAAAAAACTGGAACGAATATAACTTTCATCTTCCACTGGCCTTTTTATTAATGCTTTGGGCAAATGATACCGGGGCCTATCTTTTTGGTGTAAAATACGGTAAACGAAAACTGTTCGAACGCCATTCGCCAAAGAAAAGCTGGGAAGGTTTTTTTGGAGGGATGTTTACCAGCGTGCTGGTTGCTTTTGGCCTGTCGTTCTGGTTTACAGAAAGTCCGGCATGGGTATGGGCTGGTATGGCCTTATTAATTGCAAATTTTGGTACACTGGGTGATCTGGTAGAATCGATGCTTAAACGCAGCCTGGATACAAAAGACAGTGGCGGATTATTACCGGGGCATGGCGGTTTGCTAGATCGTTTTGATGGGTTGTTGTTGGCTGCTCCGGTGGTTTATGCCTATTTGTATTTGATTTTGTATTAGATTAACCACAAAGACACGAAGGCACAAATAAATGAGGTTCATATTAATGTAGTTTGTTATTAGCGATACAATCGCTATTCTTGCTAATCCTCATTACAAACGAGGAATATGATTTTTCTATAGATTTATTTAGTGGAAGCAACCACAACATAATATTTTCTTTCTACCTGCTCACCTGTTTTGCTTTGTACCTGTTCTGTTTTATTAAGGATGTTTTCAATTTTAAAGCCAGCACTTGCCAATAACTCCTGTACTTTTTCTACCTCGTAAAGCGTAAAACCATAAGCAGTAAAAGGAAGATTTTGCATAAAATTTTTATCTGCAAAGCATAAAGCAAGAATTCCATTTGGCTTTAAAACCCGCTTAATTTCATTAAGGTATTTACTTGGATTGCTCCAGAAATAAATGGTATTGACGGTAAAAATTTTATCGAACTGATTATTTTCAAAGGGTAGCGTAGCTCCATCTGTTAGCTTAAAATGGACAATGCCTTTATCAACAAAATCCTGATTGATTTTTTCTGCTTCGACAATAATTGTTTCTGAAATATCTGCGCCATAATACTTTAGATTTTCCGCTTTTGATAATAATTGGGCAATATGCCCACCATTACCATGGCCGATTTCTAAAACAATATCGTGGTTTTGAAGATTTAATGCATCAATGGCCGAGCTGGTCATTCCAAGATTACTGGCATGCATCATCTCCCCTGTTTTAATGCCATGTTCGCCTTCTGGGCAGCTTAATTGTTTCGCAATATTTTTTAAATCTTCTTCTGAATGTTGACGCTCCATGATCAAATTTAAAGATTTAAACCTGATGATTTTTATACCATTTTAGCTAAAATTTATACCATTATTTGATTACCTGTACCGGTTTTTTGTTTTCATCGATGGCCACAAAAGTAAAATCGCCATGTACGGCCAGTTCCCTTCCTTCGGCATACATTTGCTCAATATAAATTTCTACGTTAACCTTTAAACTGGTATTCCCAACATGGTTTACTTTACCAATAAGCTCCACAATGGTACCCGCTGGGATTGGTTTTTTAAAATCGATCCGATCACTGCTTACCGTTACCATAATCTGGCGGCTAAAACGTGTGGCGGTAATAAAGGCAACTTCGTCCATTAAATGCATGGCGGTACCACCAAAAAGGGTATCGTAATGATTTGTTGTATTTGGGAAAACGGCTTTAAAAATACTGGTTTTTGAGTTTTCTATTCTTTCTTCTAAGGTCATGAGGGTAAATATATGATGAGTAAAAAGCTTTGACAACTTTCTGATTAGAAAGTTGTCAAAGTAAGGATTTGCTTCAGAGAAAACGATTAGCCTATCCAGTTAAAAAATGAGGCAAATTAATTCGCCTGAAGATCTGCTGATAGCACTTCTTCCGTTTTACGCATCTCTTTTGCGGCTTCAACCATTTCGATCAATGCTTTTTTGGTTTCGTCCCATCCGCGGGTTTTTAAGCCACAATCAGGGTTTACCCACAGTTGCGCTGAAGGAATAACCGCTTTCGCTTTTTTGAGTAACTGAACCATTTCTTCGCGTTTTGGAACCCTTGGTGAGTGGATATCGTACACACCCGGACCAATTTCGTTTGGATACTTAAAATCGGCAAAAGCGTCCAATAGTTCCATCTGCGAACGTGAAGTTTCAATCGTGATCACGTCAGCGTCCATATCGGCAATGTTCTGGATGATATCGTTAAATTCAGAATAACACATGTGCGTATGAATCTGTGTATCGTCTTTTACGCCACTAGCCGAAATTTTAAAGGCTTTAACCGCCCAGTTCAGGTAATTTTGCCAATCTGCCTTGCGCAAAGGCAAACCCTCTCTAATGGCGGGTTCATCAATCTGAATGATTTTAATACCTGCATTCTCCAGGTCGCAAACTTCATCTCGGATGGCCAAAGCAATTTGTGTACAGGTTTCTGATCGTGGCTGATCATTACGTACAAACGACCATTGTAAAATGGTAACCGGACCAGTTAACATACCTTTCATGTATTTCGAAGTAAGCGATTGCGCATAAGCGGTCCACTTCACCGTCATAGGTTCAGGGCGCGAAACATCACCAAAAATGATTGGCGGTTTTACACAGCGCGAGCCATAACTTTGTACCCATCCGTTTTTAGAAAAGGCGAAACCATCTAGTTGCTCACCGAAGTATTCAACCATGTCGTTACGCTCAAATTCCCCATGTACGAGTACATCCAGGTCGATTTCTTCCTGCCATTTTACCGCTTTTTCGGTTTCCAGCGCAATTAGATGATCATATTCTTCAACAGTAAAAGTTGCGTTTTTAAGCTTGGCACGCCAGCTTCTTACCTCTGCTGTTTGAGGGAAAGATCCGATTGTGGTAGTAGCGTAAATAGGTAGATTAAGCTCCTGTTGTTTGATTTTTCTTGCCGAAAATGGACTCAAACGTTCGGCATCCTGTTCTTTTAAGGCCGAAACACGTTCTTTTACTACCGGATTATGGATGATCTTTGAAACTTTACGGTTACCGATCGCAATTTTGTTTTCCTCCTGTTTTTGCAGGGTAGATGCAGGGCTTTCGTTAGTAATGAGTTTTTTTAAGGTAGCCAGCTCAGCAATTTTTTGCTTTGCATAGGCCAGCCATTGTTTAATTTCTGCCGATAAATTTTTTTCGTTGGTTTCATTGTCCAGATCAACCGGTGAGTGGATTAATGAGCAGGATGGTGCAATCCATACTTTATCTAAACCTCTTTTTTCAACCGCCTGATTAATGATAGAAACAGATTTTTCAAAATCATTCTTCCAGATGTTCCTTCCGTCTACCAAACCTAAAGAAAGGATGGTATCCTCTTTTAACGAAGCTAAAACATTATTTAACTGATCTTCTGCGCGTACCAGATCGATATGTAAAACATTTACCGGCAATGAAGTAGTTAAGGCAAGATTGTTGCCTAAACCTTCGAAATAAGTTGCTAAAACGATCTTTAACCTAGGAAAAGCCTTTCTGATCTCTTTATAAGCATATTCATAAGCTTTTTTGTCTTTTTCGGTTAAATCTAAAGTCAAAAATGGTTCATCAAACTGTACATGTTCTACATTCAAAGCATCTAAACGAGATAAAATCTCGATATAAACCGGAAGCAGGTTTTTGATAAGGTCTATTTTTTCAAATCCGGCTTCTTTTTCCTTGCCCAATAAAAGATAGGAAACCGGGCCGATTAGAACCGGTTTGGTGGTAATACCCAATTGTTTGGCCTCGTAAAACTCATCGATGATTTTAGTAGAGAAAAGTTTAAAAGGCTGGTCTTTGTAAAACTCTGGCACAATGTAGTGGTAATTGGTATCGAACCATTTGGTCATTTCCATCGCTACTACATCCAATCCTTCTTTTTGGTAACCTCTTGCCATGGCGAAATAAAGATCAAGTTCTTCATTCCCTTTTTTCAGGATTACCTCGTTATACCTTTTCGGGATTGCCCCAAAAGTTAAGGAATGATCGAGTACATGGTCGTAAAAAGAAAAATCGTTTGATGGAATCACATCAATGCCTGCTTCTTTTTGGAGTTTCCAATTTTCGTGGCGAATGTTTTTGCCCACCTGAAGTACATTTTTGTACCCAGTTTTATCTGCCCAGTAATTTTCGCAGATTTTCTTTAATTCCCTTTGACTACCTATTCGCGGGTAGCCCAGATTTTGCGTTAGCATCTCTTTTAAAGATTAAGTAAATAAATCGTTTAAAAGCTCAAAACCGTATTTTTTAATAATTTCTGTTCAAAATAAAAAGGAAAGGTTATGGCACAGCCTGCCCGCTTATCAGCAAAAAAGCTTAAAGCAAGCATATAAAATTTTAATTTTATTGTGTACAATCAGACCTGACCAATTACTTTATAACGCGAAAGTACTGTCAATTCAATATAGGCAGGTCTCCTGACTTATTCCCGATCTTATCGCCTTCCCATCCCAGTAAAACGGCACAGTGGCATGAATGATAAGACCGTTGTCTTTTTACTAAAAGACAGAATTTACAGTTGCGCGACAGCTCGTGATTTGCACACGATTCCCTATTAATCCCGGGTGTAATTCCGGGAACCTGTATCGGTTGATGAAAAATAAAGTTAAGAACTTACATCAACGCAAATGTATGGATTAGGATTTAAAGATTAAGGTATTTTTGTAAGCGTTGATTTTACCACCTCTCATCAGTTAGAGACTATGTGGACATATATAGTAAATATTTTTTCGCTCTATGCCGCGGAGGCATGGTACTTTGGAGCGCCAAAGTACCCAAAGCGCTTTGTCAATCCAACAAGGAGCCTCCACACGACCTCTCCCTCATCAAAAAAACAACGGCACTTTGTTTTGTTCGTTGATGCTAATTGAATGTTTTTGCAGATCTGAACACAAAACCACTGCGTTAAGGTTTGGTTGTGCTAAGGGGTTCTGTCCTGCATCTGTTTTTTTGATTTCCCGCTCTTGGGATTGACGACGTTCTTCGGTATAACCTGTTCGTTTTTTCAAAGCAAGCCAACATAGTGCCTTAAAAAATTTCAACGACGCGTTACATAATAAATTAGGTGAACGGGCATAAACACTTATATCTGTGTGCATCCTTTTTATCTGTGGTTAATAGTGTGCTCATGGAATCACTTGTAACAAATTTACAGCAAGCCGTTTTTGGTGCTGATTCTCTATTATATTTGGTTACCTAACTAAACACCCTTATTATGATAAAAAACTACTTGAAAGGGCTTTGCATTGCTTTTTTAATGGTAAACAGCTATGCAGTGCTGGCGCAGGAGGTACCAACGCCAAAATCTCATTTCGGTTTTGATATCGGCGACGATTATCAATTGGCCAATTATACCCAAACAGAAGCGTACTTTAAAAAGCTTGCAACAGCTTCTAACCGTGTTAAACTGGTTGATATCGGGAAAACCGAAGAAGGAAGAAGTCAATATATGCTGATTGTTTCTTCACCTGAAAACCTGAAGAAATTAGATCGTTATAAAGAAATTTCACAACAACTGGCCCATGCCGAAATTACGCCTGAGCAGGCCAAAGCATTGGCACAGGAAGGAAAAGCAGTAGTTTGGATAGATGGAGGCCTTCATGCAAACGAGGTAGTTGGTGCCCATCAATTGATCGAAACAGTATATGAATTTGCTTCCAGAACTGATGCTGAGACCTTACGTATTTTAGATAATGTAATCATCTTGTTTACACATGCCAACCCCGATGGGCAGGAATTGGTGAGCAATTGGTACATGAGAGAAAAGGATCAGAAAAAACGAACAACTTCCGGACTGCCAGTTTTGTACGAGAAATATGCGGGACATGATAATAACCGCGACTTCTTTATGTTAAACCTTAACGAAACACAAAATATCGGCCGTCAGCTTTTTGTAGAGTGGATCCCTCAGATTATGTATAACCACCATCAGGCTGGTCCTGCGGGAACAGTCGTTGCTGGTCCGCCTTATCGTGACCCTTTTAATTATGTTTTCGACCCTACGATATTAACCAGTTTAGATGCTGTGGGAGCGGCGATGCACAACAGGATGAATGTAGAAAACAAGCCTGGTTATACGCAGCGTGGCGGCTCGGTTTATTCTACCTGGTACAATGGTGGATTAAGAACTACAACCTATTTCCACAATATGGTTGGGCTTTTAACAGAAATTATCGGGAACCCTACCCCTTCTGAAATTCCATTGGTTCCGTCGCGTTTACTGCCAAGCGGTGATTCGCCAAATCCAATTACGCCTAGAAAATGGTATTTTAAAAACTCAATCGATTATTCAGTTTCTTTAAACTATGCGGTTTTAGGTTATGCACAGCGTTACCGCGACGAATTATTGTACAACATTTATCAAATGGGCAGAAATTCGATCGAGAGAGGCAAAAAAGATACATGGTCTTTCTCTCCAAAGAAAATTGAGGCCATTAATAATGCTGCAAAGGGTGAAAAAGGTGCCCCGATTGCCGGTGGAGATGCTGATTTTGGACCAAGGAGACAGATTAGTATGAAATCTTTTGATACGGTAATGAAAGCTCCTGCAAACCGTGATCCACGGGGTTATATTTTATCTGCAGATCAGCCCGATTTTAACTCTGCCATTAAGTTTTTAAATGCATTGATCAGAACGGGAATTGTGGTACAAAAAGCAACCGCTTCATTTGCCGTTGCAGGTAAAAATTATCCCGCCGGAAGCTACGTGGTAAAAACTGATCAGGCTTTCCGTCCACATGTGTTGGATATGTTTGAGCCTCAGGATCATCCAAACGATTTTAAATACGAAGGAGGTGCGCCAATTCCACCTTATGATGCTGCCGGATGGACTTTGGCTTATTTAATGGATGTTAAATTCGACCGTATTCTGGACGACTTTTCAGGTCCCTTTGAAAAAAATCCTTATGGGGAACTTTTAAAACCAGAGAATAAACTGCCAAATGGATCAGAATATGTATTAAGTGCAGCACAAAATGATTCTTATTCCGCAGTTAATGATTTATTGAAAAACAAAGTTGAGGTTTACCGCTCTTCTGAAAATGGAGATTTTTATGTTTCATCAGCAGGAAAACCGGTGTTGGAAAAAGCAAACATTAAACTAAAAACGGCTGCTGCCCCTAAAAATAAAATTAAGGTTTCGACAGCCAGAATTGCCCTTTGGGATACCTACGGTGGTTCAATGGCCTCGGGTTGGGTGCGGTTTTTAATGGAACAGTATCATTACAACGCCACAGTAATCTATCCTCAGGATATTGATGCCGGAAACTTAAAATCTAAATACGATGTGATCATTTTTGTAGGTGGTGCAGTTCCATCGGTTCAGGGCGGAGGTGCTGGAAACAGATCTTTCGGGCCAAAGGCAGATGAAATTCCACAGGAATTTAGAAACCGTTTAGGCAGGATTAGCGCTGATAAATCAATCCCTGAGTTAAAGAAATTCTTAGAGGCTGGTGGCAATATTGTAACCATTGGCAGCAGTACCAACCTGGCTTATCACTTAAATCTTCCTGTACGCAATGCGATGGTAGAAATTGTAAACGGAGAAGAAAAAAGGTTGCCAGCTGAAAAATACTATGTTCCTGGAAGTGTGTTAAATGTTGGCGTAGATACCTCTTTACCCACCAATTGGGGAATGGAAAAGGAAGCCGATGTATATTTTGATAATAGTCCGGTTTTTAAACTCACTGGCGATGCCATTGCTTCCGGAAAGATTAAACCTTTAATGTGGTTCGAAACAGCTACGCCACTGCGCAGCGGCTGGGCCTGGGGGCAAGCCTATCTTCAAGATGGTGTAACGGCTTTTGAAGCAAAGGTTGGCAAAGGAAAACTGCTAGCATTCGGTCCGGAAATTGCTTTCAGGGCACAAACGCACGGTACTTTTAAGCTGATATTTAACCAGTTGTATAAATAAATATAATTGAGTTTTTGGTCATATTGAGCTTATCGAAATGCATAAATTGCATTTATGCTGTTTCTTCAGCAAACTACCATTGACAAATTTAATATAAAGGTCGTCATTTCGACTGAAGCGTAGCGAAATGGAGAAATCTTTTAACATAGTTCAAAGATTTCTCCACTGCGGTCGAAATGACGATATCTAGATATAAATTCTATTGAGGCATGAGAACCACTATCCCAAACGATAGTGGCTTTTTACTTTTGCCTTACTATAGCCAATTATAATCCGCTTAATTTTGTATTATGAAAGTAGAAATCTGGTCGGACGTAATGTGTCCGTTTTGCTATATCGGGAAAAGACATTTTGAGCAGGCAATTGAAAAATTGCCCTTCAAAAATGAAATTGAAATAGATTGGAAGAGTTTTCAGCTCAATCCTGAGTATCACAATACCAATAATGAAACGGTTTATGATTACCTTTCGAGGAGTAAAGGAATGCCGGTTGAGCAAGCCAAACAGATGACAAAGCAGGTGGTTGATATGGCGGCGAATGCAGGCTTAAGCATTGATTTCGATACCAATATCCCTGCTAATACTTTTAACGCACACCGTTTAATCCATTTAGCTGCCAAACATAATCTTCAGGATTTAGCCGAAGAAAAATTATTTGAAGCCCATTTTGTTAATAGTAAAAATATTGGCGAAACGGATGTCTTAGTTGATCTTGCAGTTGAAATTGGCTTGGATAAGGATGAAGCTGTAGCAGTTTTAAATAGTGATCAATTTGCTGAAGCCGTGCGCTACGATATTTATGAAAGCCAGAATTTAGGCATCCGTGGCGTACCTTATTTTGTAATGGATCGCAAATATGGCGTTTCGGGTGCTCAGCCAGTTCAGGCTTTCACAGATGCGCTTACCCAAAGTTTTGCCGAGTGGAAAGAAACTCAGCCTAAAACCACACTTACCTCATTAAATAAAAATAATGATGCGGTTTGTGATGAGAATGGTTGTGAGATATAGGTTTGTTTCCCGCTGATTACGCCGATCTCCGCAGATTTTTCTGCGAAAATCAATAGAAAAATCGTCATCTCGACTGGAGCGCAGCGCAATGGAGAGATCTGTCTAGATAGACTTCTCGGCTTCGTTGCACTTCGCTCGAAATGACGTTATCTAGAGGTTATCTCCATTAGCGATCCATCAACGCTGGTTTTTCAACGGAGTTAATAAATACTCTAAACCATTCACCCGAATCTCGAACATAGTAGCCATTAAATCGCCCAATTTACCTTTTGGGAAGCCCTTATCCTTATACCACAGCAAATAACTTTCAGGGATATTGCAGATCAGGTAACCTTTATACTTTCCATAAGGCATTTGCATTTTCACTAAATCGAGTAATAAGGTTGGGTCTAACATTTATATTTTAAGGTAGTGCTGATAATTTGAAAAACATTAATTCAGTCAGTTCATTGACCGAATTAACGTTAATTGAGTCAGTCCGTTGACTGAATTAACGTTTTTTAATCAATCAATTCTAAAGTTTCTATTGCTTCTTCAACGGTTTTTACATTATCAAAAGCAATCCTTAAGGTGTTTTTTACCTCTTTTAAATTACACATACGTGGGTGGTTCTGCGCAAAAGTTAAAACCTTGGTAAAGGTATTCGAATCGAAATATGCCGATTGTTTATCGCTTAAGAAATATCCCCGCAAACTATTTTTCTTGAAACTGATTTTCTCGAAGCCTAATTTCTTACCCAGCCACTGCAAACGCACCACACTCAACATGGTTTTTACCTGTGGTGGAACCGGTCCGAAACGATCGGCCAAATGTTTTTCAAAAATGGCGAGTTCTGCCTCGTTATCGAGTTTAGAAAGCTCAGTATATAAATTGTAACGCTCAGTAATATTGGTAATGTAAGCATCCGGAATGTATAATTCCAGATCGGTATCTACCTGCGTAAAGCCTACAAACGGACGAGCAGGTTCGTTTTCGAAGAGCCCTTTAAACTCAGCCTCTTTTAACTCCTGAATGGCTTCGTCTAATATTTTATGATACATTTCAAAACCGATTTCGGCAATAAAACCACTTTGCTCTGCACCCAGTAAATTACCACTTCCACGGATATCTAAATCGCGCATGGCCACATTAAAACCACTGCCAAGATCAGAAAACTCTTCGATAGCGCTTAAACGCTTACGGGCTTCGGAGGTTAAAGTTGATAAAGGAGGTGAGAGTAAATAACAGAAAGCTTTTTTATTGCTTCGGCCAACCCTGCCACGCATTTGGTGCAGATCGCTTAAACCAAACATGTGCGCATGGTTAATGATGATGGTATTGGCGTTCGGAATATCTAAACCTGCTTCTATAATAGTTGTGGCTACTAAAACATCTTTTTCTCCATTGATAAAATCGAGCATTACATCTTCCAGTTGATCGCCGTCTAACTGCCCGTGCGCAATACCGATCCTTGCTTTTGGAACCAGTTTTTGAATCATTCCACCCAATTGCATCAGGTCGTTAACCCGGTTATGGATAAAAAATACCTGTCCGCCACGGTCTAATTCGAACTGAACAGCCTCCTGAATCAATTTATCATTAAAAACATGCAATTCGGTACTTACTGGTTGCCTATTTGGTGGCGGTGTGCTGATGATCGATAAATCCCTGGCCCCCATCAAAGAGAAATGCAATGTCCTCGGAATCGGTGTTGCAGTTAGTGTTAAGGTATCAACATTTACACGTACTGCTTTTAAACGCTCTTTTGCCGTAACGCCAAATTTTTGCTCTTCATCAATAATCATGATGCCGAGATCTTTAAACTTAACATCCTTGCTCAGTAAACGGTGTGTTCCGATTAAAATATCAACTTTACCTGCTGCTGCTTCAGCCAAAGTATCTTTAATCTGTTTACTGGTTTTGAAGCGGTTAATGTAATCAACCGTAACCGGAAAATCTTTTAAACGTGAAGAGAAGGTTTTAAAATGCTGTAGGGCTAAAATGGTAGTCGGCACCAATATCGCTGCCTGTTTGCCCTCTGCTACCGCTTTAAATGCTGCGCGTACGGCGATCTCCGTTTTTCCGAAGCCTACATCACCGCAAACCAAACGGTCCATTGGATGTGGCGATTCCATGTCCTTTTTCACATCCTGAGTTGCCTTTAACTGATCGGGGGTATCTTCATAAATAAAGGAAGCTTCCAGTTCAGTTTGTAAATAGCTATCCGGAGAAAATGCTGTTCCGGCCTGGGTTTTGCGCAAAGCGTAAAGCTTAATCAAATCCCGGGCGATATCTTTAACTTTTTTTTTAGTAGTTTTTTTTAGCTTGTCCCAGGCATCCGTACCCAGTTTATTCATTTTGGGTACACCACTTTCCTTGCCGCTGTATTTTGCAATGCGGTTTAGGGAGTTGATGTTTACATAAAGAAGATCATTATCCGCATAAATTAAGCGGATCATTTCCTGAGTTTTGCCATTTACCTCCACTTTTTCCAATCCGGCGTATTTGCCGATTCCGTGATCAATGTGGGTAACATAATCGCCGGATTTAAGCTCCCTCAAATCTTTCAGGGTAATGGCCTGACTTTTCTGATAGCCTTTTTTAAGCTTGTATTTATAGTAACGGTCGAAAATCTGGTGATCAGTATAAAATGCGGTCTGGATCTGCGGATCAACAAATCCCTCGCGCAGCATGCTATTGATCGGTGTAAACTTGGCTGTTTTATCAATATCCTCTAAAATGGCATATAAACGTTCGATCTGCTTTGGCGAATCGGTAAAAATAAAATTGATAATCCCCGCTTTTTCATTCTCCTTTAGGTTATGAATGAGCAGGTTGAAATCTTTATTGAAGGATGGCTGGGGTTTGGTTTCAAACTCGAAACGATTATCAGTTTTATAAAAAAACTGTTTGCCGAATTCTACTAATGGGAAATCCTGAAGGTGATCGCCCAATAATTTCTCGTCGCTAAAAGCAAACTTAGGGTCGATCCACTCTGGGTTTTGGGTTTTATCTGCCGCTGGCAAAGCTTTCCAAAGTTCGACAGCTTTTTTATATCCTGCTTTAACAATGTCTAAAGTAAACTCTACGTCTTTAAACCAAAGCTGGGTATCCTGATCAATGTAATCAAGAATACTGATATTGCTTTCCGTTAAAAACTTAGCCTGCACATTAGGTACAATGGTTAACGATTTAACATCGGCCACCGAAAGCTGACTTTCGATCTCAAAACTTCTGATGCTTTCTACCTCATCGCCAAAAAATTCTATACGGAAAGGCAGGTCAGAGGAGAATGAAAATATATCTACAATACCACCGCGGATGGAAAACTGGCCTGGCTCGTAAACAAAATCCCTACGGTCGAAATCATAATCAATTAAAAACTCATTGATAAAATCGATACCCAACTTAGCTCCAAGACTGATTTCCAACGTGTTTTTTTCCAGCGCTGAGCGGTCAATTACCTTTTCGGCAATGGCTTCAGGGTAAGAAACTACAATTTTTCCGTATTCCGAATCGTGGTTCAGTTCGTTCAATACCTCCGCGCGGGCCAATACATTGGCTGTATCTACCTGGGTAAAATCGAAAGATTTGCGGTAAGAAGAAGGGAACAGTAAAACCTGTTTATCGAGCACGCTTTCCAGGTCCGACTGGAAATAGGCAGCCTCTTCCCTGTCCGGCAAAACGAACATGATGGGTTTGTGTAATAGAAAATAAGAAGAAAGGGCAACAATAGCATCGGCTGAGCCCACCAATCCCTTTAATTGTATCTTTGGGTTTCTGGTTGCATTCAACGCTTTGGTAAATTGGGTTACCCTATCGTCGGTTTTGTATCGGTTTATTAAATCTCGAATGTTCAAGGCACAAAAATAAGCTTATCTTTTAATATTAACCCGCAATTTGTGTAAAGGTTTTTTTAACTATTTTTGGCTGGGTTGTGATATGGAAATCAGATTTGGGAAAAAACGAAAACTTATTCTTAGATGGTATCGTTCATTTGGTCGAAATATATTCCCCTTTCGTCGATTAAGGGCAAATCGGTGTAACAAAGGTAGTTCTATAGCCTCTAAATTGTATAAAAAGTGAAACAATGAAGTACATTAAAAGCTTTCCACTAGAACTTTTTTTCTGGTTAACAGCTTTAATATTACTGGCAACAGCGAATGGTCACGAGCATCATTTTACACTTTGTCCTTTAGCCAATTTGGGTTTTAAGGATTGGTGTCCGGGATGTGGTATAGGCAGGTCGATCAGTCATATTTTACATGGCGAGTTTACCGAAAGCTTTTCTGAACATTGGTTTGGGTTTCCGGCACTTTTGATCATCGTTTATAGAATTTATATATTGATAAAAAATAAAAAAAGATTTAAAATTTCAACCACTAATACATAGAAACCATGGATATATTTCAATCACCTCTAATGTCGTTACCAGGTATAACACCAGAGGAATACTCATATTTACAACAAGCAACAACCGGTTTAACTGAAGAGCAGTTGCGTAATTTCTTGATGGTTTACAGCAGTAAAAGAAAAAACCCGTCAGATATGTTGATTTTCTGCTTAATCGGACTGTTTGCTGTTCCAGGCTTGCAAAGGTTTATCATTGGCCAGATTGGGATGGGTATTTTGTATTTGCTAACTTGGGGCCTATGCTTTATCGGGTCAATTATCGATGTGGTAAACCACAAAACCTTAGCTTTTGAACATAATCAGAAAATGGTTTTCGAAAGCTTGCAGATGGTGAGAATGAGCAGTGGATTTCAATAAACCGTTCATTTTAATAAGATTAATGTTTTTTGGAAAGCAAAGACAGAACAGCTTTTAATGTTCGTCCCGCCATACACGACAAGTCCGCACCTGATGAAAAATCAGGCTTGCGGGCTTTCTGTTTCTGTCGGGTTTAGGCAACTTCTTTTCGTGCTAAAACCTTATGCCGCCTCTAACAGCAAGAAAACTCGTGTTTTGTGTAATTTGAATCCCTAATTTAATATAAGTACTGAGATCTGGAATAAAACGATATTTCACACCGAAGTCGAATTCTCCAAATGTTGAACTCTTGTTTCTTCCTATCTGATTTTTTAAAAAACTTTGACCAATCTTAAAATTAAAGAGCGGACTTAATTTTTTTCGACTTACCAAAAGTTCAGCATCTAAACTTGTTGTAAAACCTTTAGTACCGCTTAAATTGAGGTAACTGATACCTATACCGGCAAATAAAAATTTATTAAAGGCAATACCATTAACCAGATTAATTTCATTTCCATCTCGTTGTTTCACCAAAAAATCTCCAGGATAATTTTCTGTTCTTTCGTATCTTATTAATTGAGAGCCATAATACAAATGACAGGCTTCTAATTTTGCACTATACTTTATTTGCCCTTTTAAATGATATGATAAGAGTAAAATAAACGGTACAATAAGGAACACTTTTTTATAAAAGTTTTTGCTAAAATTTAAAAGCATAAAGAGAGGGTTATAAATTTAAATAAACATAAATAATATTGCCCACATTAAAACTTCATTTCAATAATTATCTTTATAAATGAAATTAGCTGAAATTACCAATTATTTAGAAAGCATAGCGCCACTTAATTACCAGGAAGATTATGATAACTCGGGTTTAATTGTGGGCGATCCGAATATGGAAATCCGTGCTGCTTTGGTGGCTTTAGATTGCGTGGAGAAAATTGTAGATGAAGCCATTTCTACGGGCTGTAACCTTATTATTACCCATCATCCTATTGTTTTTAAAGGACTAAAAAAGCTGAACGGCAAGAATTATGTGGAGCGTGTAGTGTTAAAAGCCATTAAAAACAACATTGCACTTTATGCCATTCATACCAATTTAGACAGCATCCACACGGGAGTAAATGCGAGGATCTGTGAACGTTTGGGTTTAACAGGTACCAAAGTACTTTCGCCAAAAGCCGGACTGTTAAAAAAACTGGTTACTTATTGTCCGCAGGCACAGGCCGAGCAGTTACGGTCGGCATTGTTTTACGCCGGAGCGGGGAATATTGGCAATTATAGCGAATGCAGTTTCAATGCCGACGGTTTTGGCACATTTAAGGGAAATGAAGATTCAGACCCTTTTGTGGGTGAAAAAGGTATCCGTCACCGCGAAAGCGAGGTACGGATCGAAATGGTGTACCCTACCCAGGCTGAGCGCAAAATTTTGGTTGCTCTGTTCGAAAACCACCCTTATGAAGAAGTAGCTTACGATATTTATAAACTCGAAAACAAACACCAGCTGGTTGGTTCGGGCATGGTGGGCTGGCTGGAATATGATATGGATGGTTACGACTTTCTACATCTGGTAAAAGACAGGATGCAGGCTAAAGTGGTTCGGCATACCGACGTAATTGGCAAAAGGATTAAAAAAGTTGCGGTTTGTGGGGGTTCGGGAAGTTTCCTTTTAAAAGAGGCCATTGCTGCCGGAGCAGATGCTTTTATTACCGCAGATTTCAAATATCACGAGTTTTTTGATGCAGAGGAAAAATTGATCATTGCCGACATCGGACACTTTGAAACTGAACAATTTACCTCAAATTTATTGCTTGAAATTATTCAGAAAAAATTTACTAACTTTGCAATCCGTTTAACGGAGCAAAATACAAACCCCATAAATTACTTGTTTTAATGGAACAAACCGTAGAACAAAAGCTAAAGGCTTTATACGAATTACAAAATATCCACACAAAAATTGATAAGATCCGCCAGGTACGTGGTGAATTACCAATGGAAGTTGCCGATCTTGAGGATGACGTTTTAGGATTAGAAACTAGAATTGCAAAAATCAAAGGTGAACTTGATGATCTTGAGGATTCAATCGTAACCCGTAAAAATACAATTAAAGATGCGCAAGCTGCCATCAAAAGATACGATACTCAATTAAAAGAAGTTAAAAACAACCGTGAATACGATGCTTTAACTAAAGAAATTGAGATTCAAGGTTTAGATATTCAGGTTTCTGAAAAGAAAATTAAAGAACACGGTTTCGAAATCACTTCTAAAACTGAAATTTATGAAGCTGCAAAAGCTGAATTAGATGGCAGAAAGAAAGATTTAGAAATTAAAAAAGGCGAATTGGATGTAATTACTGCAGAAACTGAAAAAGAAGAGCAGGATTTACAAAAGAAAGCTGATAAAGCTGAGCCTCAGATCGAAGAGCGTTTATTGGTTGCTTACAAACGTTTACGCAAAAATGCGGTAAATGGTTTAGCTGTAGTAACTATCGATCGTGATTCATGCTCAGGTTGTTTCAACCAGATTCCGCCTCAACGTCAGTTAGATATCCGTCAACGTAAAAAAATTATCGTTTGCGAACATTGTGGTCGTATTTTGGTTGATGAGGCTTTAACCCACGAAGTAGCCGAAGGTTAATCCATCACGAAAAAATAATGAAGCGTCCCGATCAAATCGGGACGCTTTTTGTTTAGGCTTGTTTTTTGCTCACACAAAACAAGAATAACTTTTTAGCGTTTAATGTAGATATTTGTTAACATGTGAAGCTGTTGCGGCAGCACAGAACCAAACCGAAATAGAATCCCTAATGAACAAAAGCTTCCGTTTTTTTGTAACCTCTGCCCTGCTCCTCTCCCCTTTGTTTTCACTTGCAAACTTCGATTTTAACAACAATTGCCTAAATGCTTATAAGAGCATATTCGAACTAAAACTCGGTAATGCGAGGGCATATATTTCAACCGAAAAGAAACAGCATCCCAATAATTCTATTATTCCGCTTCTCGAAAATTACGTCGATTATTTTACCATACTTACCTCAGAAAGCAAGGCTGATTTTGACCGTTTAAAAGGAAATAAATCATCCCGGTTGGATCAGGTCAGTGATGACGATAAAAATTCGCCTTATTACCTGTATGCCCAGGCGGAGATCAATTTACAATGGGCGCTCATACGTGGCCGTTTTGGAGAGTATTTTAACGCGGCTATGGAGGTTAAAAGAGCGAATAGTCTTTTACAGGAAAACAATAAAAAGTTCCCGAATTTTCACCTTAATTTAAAAGGTTTAGGACTGATTAATGCTGTTTTGGGCAATTTACCCGATGGCGCCTTAAAAACAGCGCTCTCAACCTTTGGCATTAAAGGGAATCTGCAGAGCGGATTAAACATGTTCGAAAAACTGGCCGATAACCTGCCAAAGTCATCTTATGAGCCTTTTTACGAGGAAGTGGTGTTTTATTATGCTTATGTATTAACCGATGTTGCACATAGTCCTTTGGCGTATGCCAAAACAATGAAATATACCGAAAGGATTGCCGATACGAGTTTGCTTAAAAGTTACCTGCAAAGTTATGTGTGCATTAAAAATTCGCATAGCGATGAAGCCATAGCCATTTTAGCCAAGCGCCCGGAAGGAGGCGTTTATCAGCCTTTTCCTTACCTGGATTACCTGGAAGGAATTGCACACTTAAATAAACTCGACCTTAATGCCGGCACTTATTTTAACCGGTTTTTACAGGCTACAAAAGGTGTAAATTTTGTAAAGGACGCTTACCTCCATTTGGGCTGGATCTCACTGTTGAAAGGAGATAAAGCTGGTTATACGGCATTTGCAGCTAAAGCAGTTAATAACGGCTATACCTATATGGAAAAAGATAAGCAGGCGAAATCCGAAGCTGCTTCAGGAACGCCAACAATTGACCTTTTAAAATCCCGGTTACTGTTTGATGGTGGCTATTTAAGCAGGGCCTTGCAGATACTTGATGATAAGAAAGAAACAGATTATACTAACAGTAAAGACAAAACAGAGCTAAATTACCGCTTGGGTAGAATTTATGATGATTTAGGAAAAGATGATCAGGCATTAGCAGCTTATCAGCAGACCGTAAATGAAGGTAAAAACCTAAAATATTATTTTGCTGCAAATGCTGCGGTGCAAATGGGTAAGGTTTATGAAAGAAGGAAAAATATTGCGAAAGCAAAAGAGGCTTTCAATACTGCCATTGCCATGAAAAATCATGAATTTGAAAGTAGTATTGAAAGCCAGGCTAAGGCCGGTTTAAAACGGCTAGCCAATTAGAAGCGGTGTATAAAAGCGTTAATGTGCATTCCTGCTCCTACTGAAGCAAAAACAGCTACATCGCCGGCCTTAACTTTATAACCTTCAACCTGCTCTTTTAAAACAAGGTCTAACAAGGTCGGTACGGTGGCAACCGAACTGTTCCCTAACCATGAAATGGTCATGGGTACTAAATTATCTGGTACAGTATCTTTACCATAAAGCTTAAATAAGCGTTTCATGATGGCTGTATCCATTTTACCATTGGCCTGGTGTACAAATACAATATTGATGTCTTCTACACTCAGCCCAGCTTTATCGATAGCCTTTTTAATCACCTGAGGTACCTGAACTACCGCAAACTCATAAAGTTTACGACCGTTCATTTTTAAGTAAAGGTTTCCATTGTTTTCATCTGGATGAGAACTCCTGCCCATGGTTAACAGATTACCATAGTTTACAGCATGCGTTTCTGTTTTATGGGCCAATATTCCTTTTTTCTCTGCTGATTCCTCTGCTTCGAAAATCACTGCTCCTGCCCCATCAGAGAAAATCATACTGTCTCTGTCGTGAGGATCAATAATACGGCTCAGGGTTTCAGCACCAATTACCATTACCCGCTTGGCATCGCCACTTTTAATATAATAATCGGCTTGTATGGCACCCTGAACCCATCCCGGACAACCGAAAATAAGGTCGTAAGCTACACAATCAGGATTATCGATACCCAGTTGTTGCTTAACTTTTGAAGCCAGTGATGGTAAAATATCACTTCGGTTACTGTTTAAGGGAATATCGCCGAAGTTATGGCAGAAGATAATGTAATCTAAAGTTTCTTTATCAATACCTGCATTTTCTATTGCTTTTTCAGCAGCCTTAGCACCGATATGGTTACTTAATTGCTCAGGGCAAGCATAGCGCCTTTCTACAATTTCGGTAATTTCAGAGAATTTATGAATAATCTCTGAGTTCTCTTTTTCCAATTGGGTTCCATTCTCAAAAAATGTAGAATTCAAAAATTCGTTACCGGAAATAATATTCTTTGGAATGTAACTTCCTGTACCGGCAATTACCGTATTTATCACTTTGCTCATAATTATAATACCGCATACTAAAACGGTATGTAGTATAAAAATATCAATTATATTCGATAATCGAAAATAAATTTATTTTTAACGGAGTATATTTTCAATTTCAAATTTTAATGATCCTGTTTTTCCATTTACATTAAGCAACCGTTTCCTACTTTTCCGGGGCAAATCAACAGTGTTAAAGCTATAAATAATTTTTGGACAATTTAATGAGAAAAGCGGTGAGAGGCTTTAATTTTTAGGTAAAAACAGCAATGCTCTAACTAAAATCGTCAATCAAAAATACAAATAGCTCTTTAGGTCCGTGAGCTCCTAAAACCAATGTTTTTTCGATATCGGCGGTCCTGCTCGGGCCGGTAATGTTGCTGATCATGGATGGAATCTGATTGCCGTATTTATTTTTTAATAATTGAAAAGCATCCTTAAGATCCAAAACCAATTGGCTTGTTTTTGCAATCACAATGTGGTGGTGTGGAAAAATGCTTAACCTTCTGCCTGCAGCACCGCTATTACTTACCATTACACTTCCGTTACGGGCAACCAATGCTTCGCAAAGGGTAATACCTACCTCTGCCTGCTCAAAATCTTTATCTGTTTGGTAAAAAGGGAATTCGTATTTGCTTAAAAACTGTTGGAGCTCGGGCTCCCAGCAATATATTTTACGCCATTTATATTTATCGGCAAGCTGCAGCATGTTTTCAAAAAAATCGATACCATCCTCACAGAAAATGAAATTGCCTGATATGGCGGTAAGCTGTTCGGCAAATAATACCTCTAGCTCATCTGTATTTTTTTTATACAATGCACTTTCTTCTAAGTTGGGATATGGGTTTTCGCGCTTCTCAAGTAGTGCTTTCCTTATCTTTTTTAGTATTTGTTCTTTCGCTGTCGTATTATCCTTCATATAAAAAAAAAGCTACCCTAATGATTAAACCAGGGTAGCAAATGTAATAATAGAAATTATTTATTTAAGCCTCAACCGGAGTAATATGTCCGGGTGTTCCGCTTTCGCCTTGATTTTCGAATAAACGTTTACCGAAAATCACTTCTAAATCGTCTTTAAATAAAACTTCTTTTTCGATTAGAATATCAGCCAACTGGATCAATTTATCTTTGTTTTCTTCCAATAACTGGATGGCTCTTTGGTATTGGCCTTCAATTAATGCTGAAATCTCTTTATCGATGGTTAAAGCGGTATCTTCTGAATAAGGTTTAGAGAAATTATACTCGTTCTGACCTGAAGAATCATAATAAGTAATGTTTCCTAATTTCTCGTTCAAGCCGTAAATAGTAACCATTGCCCTGGCCTGTTTATTTACTTTTTCTAAATCGCTCAAGGCGCCTGTAGAAATGGTATCGAACATTACTTTTTCAGCTGCCCTGCCGCCCATTGTTGCACACATTTCATCAAGCATCTGATGAGGACGAACAATTAACCGTTCTTCTGGTAAATACCAGGCTGCACCTAAACTTTGTCCGCGTGGCACGATGGTAACTTTAACCAGTGGGGCTGCGTGTTCTAATAACCAGCTTACCGTAGCGTGACCAGCTTCGTGAATAGCGATAGCTCGTTTTTCGCTTGGTGTGATGATTTTGTTTTTCTTTTCTAAACCACCAACAATACGATCTACAGCATCTAAGAAATCTTGTTTATCAACTGCTGATTTATTTTTACGGGCTGCAATTAGAGCGGCCTCGTTACATACGTTGGCAATATCTGCTCCAGAGAAACCCGGAGTTTGTTTTGCTAAAAATTCAGTGTCTAACTCTTCTGATTTTTTTAGTGGGGTAATATGTACTTCAAAAATTTGTTTACGTTCGATAACATCCGGTAAATCAACATAAATCTGTCTGTCGAACCTGCCAGCCCTTAATAAGGCTTTATCTAAAACATCAGCACGGTTTGTTGCAGCCAAAATGATAACATGTGTATTAGTTCCGAAACCATCCATTTCAACCAAAAGTTGGTTTAAAGTATTTTCACGCTCATCATTTCCACCCATTACACCGTTTTTACCACGGGCACGGCCAATGGCATCAATCTCATCAATAAAGATGATACATGGTGATTTATCTTTTGCTTGTTTAAACAGGTCGCGCACACGTGATGCTCCTACCCCAACAAACATCTCTACAAAATCAGAACCTGATAAAGAGAAGAAAGGAACCTGGGCCTCACCGGCAACGGCTTTGGCCAATAAAGTTTTACCCGTACCCGGCGAACCTACCAATAAAGCGCCTTTCGGGATTTTTCCACCCAAATCGGTATATTTCTTAGGGTTTTTAAGGAAATCTACAATTTCCATTACCTCTGTTTTGGCTTCTTCTAAACCGGCAACATCATTAAAAGTAATATTCACCTGGCTTTCTTTATCAAATAAAGTAGCTTTCGATTTTCCAATGCTGAAAATCTGACCGCCACCGCCGGCACCACCGCCCATTCTGCGCATCATAAAGATCCAGAAACCGATTAAAAGCAATACGGGTAAGATGATACTTAAAAACCAGCTTGCTAATGGATTGCTTCTGTTTTCTGATTGAAATGAAATTGCTTTTCTGCCAGCAGGTAATGCTTTTTGCGATTCGGCCAAAGCAGCTCTTAAATCAGCAAATTTTCCACCGTAAGTGAAAAAAACAGTCGGTCCGTTTGATACATTAAAAGAACTGGTGCTTTTGAATGCTTTATACTGAGGTTTGTTTAAACTATCTTTTTTAATGTATACCTCGGCTTTTACTAAATCTTCGGTTTGGTAAGCTACAATCCTGTCAACATCTCCTGTTAACAACATTTTGCTTTCGAAAGTATCGTATTTTACTTCTTTACCACTATCGCCTGTAAATAAAAACTGCGCAGCTATAATAGCAATGATGATGGCAGCATAAACCCAGAAAATATTAAATTTTGATCCTTTTTGTGGTTTTTTCGGGATGTTAGGTATTCTTTTCCCTTGTTTTTCGGTATTTGGATTGTCGTTCATTTGTCTTTGTCAAAATGGTTCTAAGGGTTATGCGCTTTGATAATTTGTGCTTTCAGCATCCCCCCAAAGTTCTTCTATGCCATAAAAGTGGCGCTTTTCGGTTTTAAAAATGTGCACAACCACATCAAAATAATCAAGAATAATCCAATCCGCAGATTCGAAACCTTCTTTATGGCGTGGATCGGCCTGTGTGGCTTTATATATTTCTTTTTCTACACTATCGGCAATAGCTTTTACCTGCGTAGCAGAGTTTGCGCTCGCAATAATAAAGTAATCCGCTACTGAAGTATGAATATTTCTTAGATCTAACCGCACTATATCTTCTCCTTTTTTTTCCTGGATGCCTAGTACAGCTAACTCAGAAAGGTATGTAGAAAGGGCTACTATTTTCTTTTTTACCATTAAAATGCTTTAATTTTGGAATTACAATAATATAAATTCAACACTTGCAAAATAACACTTTTTCGACACTATTTGTTGGTCAAAATTTAATCAAATTAAAAGAAGTTGATTCTACTAATAACTTTTTGAAAGATTTGGTGTCAAAATCCGAGCCATTAGCCGAAGGGACTGTAATTATGGCAGATAATCAGTTTGCGGGCAGAGGGCAGCAAGAGAGTGTTTGGCAAACACAGGCAGGTAAAAATATCAGTACCAGTATTTATTTAAAGCCGTCATTTCTGCCTTTAAATAAACAGTTTTACCTTAATATTGCCGTTAGTTTAGCTGTTAGTGATGCTTTAACCTTTTTTATACCAGATGGGATAAAGGTAAAATGGCCAAACGATATGTACTACCTGAACAAGAAACTGGGGGGCATTCTGATTGAAAACACACTGACAGGTGCTGCTATCAAATCATCGGTAATTGGCATTGGCTTAAATGTAAATCAATCAGAATTTTCTGAAAGTATCAGTGACCGTGCCACTTCGGTCATCCAAATTTTACAAAGAAATGTTCCTTTGATGGATATTATGGAGAAAATATTCATATTTATGGAAAAATACTACTTAATTTTGAGAGCAGGGAAATACAGTATTTTACAAAATGATTACCTTGCAAAGCTATATAAGTACCAGGTTTCTGCGTTATATAAACATAACGGAGAGATTTTTGAAGGGATAATTAAAGGAGTTGAAGATGGCGGTAGGTTAGCTGTTGATACAAAAGATGGCTTGAAAAGCTTTAACTTTAAAGAAATAGAATTCACACACACAAAATAAACACACAATGAAAAAAATCAGCTTAGTGCTTTCGATGGTACTTTTTACCATTGCCGGTGCATTTGCTCAGATCGAAAAGCCGGTAACATGGGCTTACTCAGCAAAAAAAACAAGTAAAACAGAAGCTATAATCTATTTAAAAGCAACGATAGATGATAGGTGGCATATCTATTCGCAAAATGTTAAAGATGGCGGACCAGTAAAAACCACATTTACTTTTGCCCCTTCTAAAGATTTTAGCCTTGTTGGTAAAACCATTGAGCCTAAGGCTATCGTTAAATATGAAAGCACTTTTAAAATGAACGTAAGCTATTTTGAAAAAGCGGTTATCTTTCAACAAAAAATAAAATTAAACAAAGGCACTACGGTTGTTAAAGGTAAGGTAGAGTTTATGGTTTGTAATGATAAACAATGTCTTCCGCCGGAAGAAGTTGAATTTAGCGTACCTGTTAAATAGTTAACTTCAAAATATTTGCAAACAGTCCCGAATTTTCGGGACTGTTTCTTTTTAAAGTAAAATCTATCCCGTATATAGGTTTATAAAGAGCTGTTTATAAAATTATGCTTAATTTCACGGGTTCAAACACACACATAACACACAAATGAAAAAGGTTTTATTATTGTTACTAATGGCCAGCATGTTTATCGCATTGCCGGCTGTTAAAAGTTACGCTATCGTAACGCAAGATACTACAGCAACCGCTCCTCCCGATGATATTGTTTTTACCGAAGTGGGTTCTGCACAGGATAGTGCAGCCAATAGTCAGGTAAAAACGGAAAAAGACACCATTAAAAAAGATACAGCCAAAGTAGAAAAAGCTACTGTAGCCGGTAAAGATGCTCCAAAACAATCACTTTGGGTAACTTTTGGCTTAGGCCTGTTGGCTGGTATTGCCGCTTTTTTTCTTCCATGTATTTTTCCGATGGTTCCGCTTACTGTTGGTTTTTTTACCAAAAGGGCCGAAAGCAGGGCAAAAGGAATCAGAAGTGCCATTATTTATGGTTTATCCATCATTGTAATTTATGTTGGTTTAGGCGTAATTATTACCTTAATCTGGGGCGCGAGTGCATTAAATGAAATATCGACCGATGGATTTTTTAATATTTTCATCTTCCTTATACTGATTGTTTTCGGAGTATCTTTTTTAGGTGCGTTCGAAATTACCCTGCCAAGTTCATTTGTAAATAAACTCGATGCAAAATCGGACGCTAAGGGTTTAAGCGGAATCTTTTTTATGGCTGCAACCTTAGCGGTTGTTTCTTTTTCTTGTACTGGGCCGCTAATTGGAACATCTTTGGTGGCCATTAATACCGATCTGTTAACACCTGTTATCGTAATGTTCGGCTTTTCGCTGTCATTGGCGTTAATTTTTACCATGTTTGCCATTTTCCCAAGTTTAATGACGGGATTGCCAAAATCAGGTGGCTGGCTAAACTCAATTAAAGTTTTTCTGGGTTTCTTAGAGCTTGGTTTATCATTAAAATTCCTATCAACAGCAGATCTGGCTTATCACTGGGGAATATTAGACCGTGAGATATTCCTGGCCATCTGGATTGTACTAGCTTTAATTTTGGGCGTTTATTTATTGGGAAAAATCAAATTCTCTCACGATAGCGACCTTCCTTACGTTTCGGTACCGAGGTTGTTTATTGCAACGGCAACGTTTGTATTTGCCATTTATCTAATCCCAGGTTTGTGGGGCGCTCCTTTAAAAGCCGTAAGTGCATTGGTACCCCCGCTCTCTACCCAGGATTTTGTAATCGGACAGGATAGTGGTGGTGGATCAAACCAAAATGCAGCACCTAACCACGCTAAACGTAAATATGCTGAATTCTTGCACATTCCGCATAATATTGATGGTTTTTTTGATTATCAGGAAGCATTGGCTTATGCCAAAGAAGTAAAAAAACCGTTATTTCTCGATTTTACCGGACATGGTTGTGTAAATTGCCGCGAAATGGAAGCCCGTGTTTGGTCTGACCCGAGGGTGCTGAAAAAGTTAAAAGAAGATTACATTGTGGTATCGCTTTATACCGATGATAAAACAGACCTTCCGGAAGCGGAACAGTTTGACTCGAAAATTTTAGGTACAAAAGTAAATACAGTTGGTAAAAAGTTTAAACATTTGCAGGCTGAAAGATTTAACACCATTTCGCAGCCATATTATGTACTTTTGGGTACCGATGAAAAAGAATTAGTTTCCCCTCCTATCGGAGTAGAATTTAATATAGATAAATATTTGCAATATCTGGACAAAGGATTATCAGAATTTGCCAAGAAACAAACAAATGAATAAGATTAAGAATATTGGCGTTTTAACCTCTGGCGGCGATTCGCCAGGCATGAACGCTGCAATTAGGGCCGTAGTTAGAGGCTCTATTTATTATGACATTGAAGTAACAGGGTATATCCGTGGCTACGAAGGGCTGATCAACAATGATTTTATCCCTATGGATCGAAAATCTGTTGCCAATATCATCCAGCGCGGCGGTACCATTTTAAAAACAGCACGCAGTGAAGCTTTTAGAACCGTTGAAGGTAGAAAACAAGCTTATGAAAACCTGAAAGCAAAGGGCATTGATGCTTTAGTGGTAATTGGTGGCGACGGAACATTTACGGGTGCTAATATTTTTTCTAAAGAGTTCGATTTCCCGATTGTGGGTCTACCAGGAACAATTGATAACGATTTGGCTGGTACCGATTTTACCATCGGTTACGATTCTGCGATCAATACAGTTATTGATGCGGTAGACAGGATCAGGGATACGGCCGAATCACACGATAGGCTATTTATTGTGGAAGTGATGGGCCGTGACTCCGGATTAATTGCTTTAAGAAGTGGAATTGGCGTGGGTGCAGAGGCCATCATGATTCCTGAGGCAAACATGAACGCGGATGATATTTTACATAAATTAGAACATAGCCGTAAAGATAAAGCTTCAAAAATTATTATTGTTGCCGAAGGTGATGATACCGGAGGTGCATTTAAAGTTGGCGAAATTTTACAGGAAAAATACCCACACTACGATACAAAGGTTTCGGTTTTAGGCCACATTCAACGTGGAGGTAAGCCAACCTGTATGGATCGTGTATTGGCGAGCCGCTTAGGTGTTGCTGCTGTAGAGGGTTTAATTAGTGGCGAAAGTGGTGTAATGGCCGGACAAGTAAACCGCGAAATTATTTTTACTCCCTTCGATCATGCCATTAAACACATTAATGCCGAAAAAGTGAGTGCCAAATGGCTAAAACTCATCGATATACTTTCGTTTTAAAACGAAACATGATGTAAAAAGAAAAGTCTTTCCCGCACCGGAAAGACTTTCTTGTTTTTGCTTAGTTTTCGCAATAAGCAATTTCTTAATCTTCTAAAATTACAGCAGTACCATTGGCACTTACCATGAGCATGCTGCCGCCACTACCTACGGTTTCGTAATCTAGATCTACACCAACAATTGCATTGGCGCCCAAAGCAGCGGCATATTGTTGCATCTCATTTACGGCAGTATCTTTTCCTTCACGTAAAACACGCTCGTAAGAACTCGATCTACCTCCTACTATATCTGTTATGCCTGCAAATAAATCTTTAAAAATATTTGCGCCAATTATCGTCTCTCCGGTAACCAGACCGATATATTTTACAATTTTTCTGCCCTCAACTGTAGGCGTTGTGGTTACTAACATAGTTTCAGTTTTTTATCATTAGAACAAAATTTTTAAAAAATGTTACATTTTTCAGAAAGCTTTTTTAAGCAATTCTAAAGCGGTTTTGTGGGGCTAAATCTAAGGGCGCTAAGCGCTTCTAAAAAATAAATTTATGAAATCGCCAATGCTTTTGCATCACTATTAAAAATCATTGTTATGAGCACATCTAAAACTTTACTCCTCCTCCCCTTATTATTAATTGCTTTTTTTGCTGACGCACAAATGCCAGTGTTAAAGGTACAACAGGCCGAAACTGCAGAACAGAAAGACGCCGTTAAACTAAAAAAACTGAATATCGATGTACAGATAACGGGGAACATTGCCACAACGGTGATGACAATGACCTTTCATAATAGCAGCAACCGCATTTTAGAAGGCGAACTTACTTTCCCGATGCCGGAGGGAGTGAGCATTAGCCGTTATGCTTTAGATATCAATGGAAAAATGCGCGAAGCCGTACCCGTAGAAAAAGCAAAAGCAACCGAGGTTTTCGAAAGTATTGAGCGTCGTAGGGTCGATCCGGGGCTACTGGAGAAAGTTGAAGGGAATAATTTCCGTACCAGGATATATCCTTTGCCTGCAAATGGCAGCAGAACCATTATTGTGGGGTACGAAGAAGAATTAAGTTTTAATAACGCAAATGTTTTAAAGTATCACCTTCCCTTAGATTATAATCAGGCGATTGAAAATTTCAGTTTAAAAACCACTGTTTTCGAAAGCATCATTAAGCCAGAACTTGGCGAACAGCCTGATGGCAGTTTCGATTTAAAAGCCAACGGGAATACTTATGTTGGCGAAATTAATAAAACCAATTACCAGCCCAAAAACGGCCTGACTATTAATCTGCCAAAGCGAAATAACCTGCCCGAGGTACAAATGCAAAAAGCATCATCAGGCTATTATTTTTTGGTGAATGTTTTTCCTAAAACCCAGAGCATGGAGCGTAAATGGGCGAACAATATTGGCCTGATCTGGGATGTATCGTTAAGCGGCCTTCAACGCAATACTGATAAAGAAATAGAATTGCTGGATTTAATCATCAGGCAAAAACAAAATTTAACCATCCAATTGGGTTTAGTAAACAACGGTTTTAAAAACGCAGGTACTTTTGTAATTACTAACGGCAATTGGTCGGCATTAAAAGATAAACTGAAAAACCTGGTTTACGATGGGGGTACAAATTTTAGTGCAATAAATGCAAAATCGATTCAGGCTGATGAGTATCTTTTATTTACTGATGGCTTATCTACCTTCGGAAGAAATACCGTTGCTTTAAACAAACCTGTTCATTGTATCAATACAGCGCTAAAGGTAGATTACAGTACCTTGAAATACATCACCTTAAAAACAGGCGGACAGTTTGTAAATCTCAATTCCACAACTGTTAACGATGCTTTTAAACAATTAAATCAACAGAACCTCCAGTTTTTAGGAATCAAAAATGGAAATAGCATCCGGCAAACTTACCCTTCAATGAAGGTAAATGTAAATGGCCATTTTTCTTTAGCAGGTATTATGAGCGATTTTAATACCGAATTTACCCTACAGTTTGGCTTTGGGAATACAGTAGTTGCCGAGCAGGTAGTACGATTAAATGCAACAGAACACACCTTAAGCAGTATTGATGTTAGCCGGGTTTGGGCGCAAAAGAAAATTGCTGAAATGGATATCCAGTATGAAGAAAACAAAGATGATATTAGTGTTTTAAGCAAACAGTTCGGTATCGTTACCCGTAATACCAGTTTAATCGTATTAGAGAATTTAGATGATTATTTGCGTTATGATATTGTGCCTCCTGTTGAATTGCAACAGGCTTATAATGCTGTTTTAAAGCAGCGCAGGGTTAATCTCTTAGAGCACAAACAGGATCTGATCAATGCTGCAGTAGCCATGACCAAAGAGTTAAAAACCTGGTGGAATACCGATTTTTACTATAAAGAACCTGAAAAGAAAAAAGAAAGTTATCCTGATCCAGGACAAAGGGATGTAAAAGGAGATCCTACGGCGGATATGGTAATGCGAGAACCAGTTGGTGACGCACCAAGACGAGAAGTTGCGAAAGCTGCTGAGATGGTTGTTCCTCCTACGCCACAAGCGGTAACGCTTGCTCCGCCTACCGGGGCAGCCAGAAGAGATAAAGAAACCAATCAATTAAATGAAGTGGTGGTTGTAGGTTATACCGCACAGCGAAAAGCTGCGGTTACAGGTTCTGTAACAACGGTCTCCAATAACAGCGGCGCCCCTGGTGCGGCAAGTGGTTATCTGGCAGGAAGAGTTGCAGGGGTTCAGGTTGCAAAAGTAGATGCTATAAAAATGCCGCCACCGGCGCAGCAGCAACCGGCTATCATTATTCCTGAATTTAAAAGTGATAAGGATTACATGAAAAACCTGAAGGGAAAACCTGATAGCGCCTATCAATCTTACTTAAAAATGCGTTCGAAATATATTTCTACGCCAATGTTTTATTTCGATGTGGCCAACTGGTTTTACCAGCAAAAAGATAGTGTAAGGGCTTTAACTATTTTAAGTAATATTGCCGATTTAGACCTCGAAAATGCCGATTTATATAAAACGGTGGCTTATAAATTAAAGCAGACCGATAATTATAAAGACGAACTTTTTATTACCCAAAAAGTTTTGCAATGGCGCCCAATGGATGCGCAAAGTTACCGCGATTACGCTTTGGCATTGGCCGATAACGGGCAGTATCAGGCTGCGCTCGATAATTTATACAAAGTGCTTACCCAAAGTTATAACGCGCAGATTGCCGACAGGGACCAGGGGATTGAAGAGATTGTAATTTCAGAAATGAACAACCTCCTTACCAAACATGGTAATAGCATTAGCACAAAGGGAATTGATAAACGTTTGATCCAACCGCTACCTGTAGATGTGCGCGTAGTGCTCAACTGGAATAAAAATGATACCGATATCGATTTATGGCTAACAGACCCTACTGGCGAAAAAGGCTTTTATGGCAACTCAAGAACTAAAATCGGTGGGCGGATCAGTAACGATTTTACCTCAGGTTACGGCCCGGAGCAGTTTATGATCAAAAAAGCCATTAAAGGAAAATATAAGATAGAAGTGAATTATTACGGTGATAGGCAGATCAACATCAGCGGACCAACAACGGTTACTGCTGAGATTTACATCCGATATGCAACTGGTAAACAGCAAAGAAAAGTTATTGTACTGCCACTTGCAGCAGGAAGTGGTGGCGGAAACTTTGTAGGGGAATTTAATTTTTAGGAATTAGATGATTAATTGTATTCATTGGGGTCGACTTAAGTCGACCCCAATGAATTAATATTAAAGCAGCAAACCCGCTACCTCTTCCCAGGTATTTACACGCTCATATTCGGTTATAAGTAAATTATGTGGCGAGGTAAACAATAATGGCCTGCCGTCAAAATTTACAAAGTTTTTGATTCGGTCGTCAATAATAATATCAACGTTCACAATTTTATTTCCGCAGAACATAATGTGCTGCCAATCGATAAAAGGGAAATGTTCGGCCATCCAATCGTATTTATCTACCAGCGAATTACGAAATTCCATTGCCGCCGAAACAATATAAACATCATATTTTTGCTGCAGGGCTTTAATTACCCGCTGACTGTCGTCGATAACCTCAAGATCTCGGAAAAAACCAGGTTCATTAATATATTCGAACCATTTTTGATTCACCTCCTGGGGCACATGGTGATAAATTTCGTTTCCGGCATCAATCTTTAAATCAAGCGGAACATTATAATCACGGTTATATAATTTGATAAATTTTCCAACGGCATCGGCAATCACCTCGTCCATGTCAATCGCAATTCTTTCCATTTTGTAGCTGCAAATATTTTGGCGCAAATATCCTGAAAACAAAGAAATTAAACTATGTTTTTAATTTCCAGTATTTTAGTTATCTTTGCAGCCCCGCAGCATGCAGCTCCGGGAACTATGTTGAATACATAAATACAAAAGAAAATGGCAACTAAAATCAGATTGCAAAGATTCGGTAAAAAAGGGAAACCTTTTTTCCACGTTGTGGTAGCAGATTCTCGCTCTCCACGTGATGGTAAATTTATTGAGCGTTTAGGTTCTTATAACCCAAATACCAATCCTGCAACCATCGAAATTAACTTCGAAAAAACTTTAGCCTGGGTTAACAGTGGTGCAGAACCAACTGATACTGCTCGTGCTATCCTTTCTTACAAAGGTGTTTTATACAAAAAACACTTAGAAGGTGGTGTTAAAAAAGGAGCTTTAACTCAAGAACAGGCAGATGAAAAATTTGCAGCTTGGTTAGATGCTAAATCAGGTAAAATTTCTGGTAAATCAGAAGGTTTAGCTGCTTCTAAAGCTGACGTTCGTAAAGCAGCTTTAGCCGCAGAAGCTAAGAAAAAAGAAGATAGAGCAGCAGCTATCGCAGCTAAAAATGCACCAGTTGCAGAAGAGGTTGTTGAAGAAGAAGTTACTGAAGAAGCACCAGCTGTTGAAGCTGAGGCAACTGAAGAAGCTCCTGCAGCAGAAGCTACTAAAGAAGAAGGAGCAGAATAATTTTAATTATTTTGTTTTAATTAATAGCGTTCCGGATATTCGGAACGCTATTTTTTTAACTAAAAATGTCATCCTGAGGTACGAAGGATCTGTTTCATCGCTATCAGATCCTTCGTGCCACAGGATGACAATGTAATTATATGAAACACGAAGAAGCATTTTACATAGGTTACGTTACCAAAACACGGGGTTTAAAAGGAGAAGTTCAGGTCTTTTTTGAATTCGACGAATACGAGCAGCTCGAATTTGATGTGGTTTTTGCTGATATGAATGGTAAATTGGTGCCTTATTTTGTGGCTTCGGCTAAATTGCAGGCCAATAAAACGGGTTATTTTAACTTTGATGATGTTGACCATATCGATAAGGTGCAGCCCTTATTAAAAAAGAAACTTTACCTGCCCATTGCGCAGATGCCTGAACGTGATGAATCTGAATTTTTCTATACCGATCTGAAAGGTTTTATGGCCGTTGATGAAACACTTGGCGAATTGGGCGTAATATTAGAAGTAAACGAATACCCTCAACAGTTTGTAGCCACGGTGATCTATAAGGAAACCGAAATCCTTTTTCCGTTAAACGAAGATTTTATTGTGGAAATTGATGATGAAGAAAAAATCCTGACGCTTGATTTACCTGAGGGCTTATTGGACGTCTATCTGGAAAAATAAGCTTCTTTATAAACCTTTTTTCATGGTTTATCGTTAAGCTTCTATGAGGAGTTTATTTATTGCTTTTGCTGCGGTATCACTATTTGTAAGTTGTAATCAAAATAAGCAATCTGAAAATGATAGCGGGAATAAAAATATCCTGTCAAAAAGAACACAAAAGGACTCCATCGAAGTGGTGGCAGTAAAAGCTTTAAGGGCTTTGAAGCAAAAGGATTACAAAACCTTTGCATCCTGTTTTCACCCTGTTGATGGCGTCAGGTTCTCTCCTTACGGATTTATTGATCCAACGCATAAACATGTTTTAGCGAAAGATTTTTTAGAGGCTATAGATAAAAACTGGACTTTAACATGGGGGCATTTTGATGGAAGCGGAGAAGCGATTAAAATGAAAGTGAGGCCATATATCGAGCGGTTTATCTATAATGCCGATTACCTAAATGCGGCAAAAAAGAGCTATGATGCTTTCATCGGTCAGGGCAATACCATTAATAACTTACAAGAAAGTTATCCTCAGCTCCATTATACCGAATATTATTTTAAAGGTTTCGACGAAAAATATAAAGGACTGGACTGGACCAGTTTGAGGTTTGTTTTTAAAAAAGATGGTGACGCCTATTACCTGGTTGCGGTAATCCACGATCAATGGACTACATAAATTCTTGAAGCAAACGCAAATAATTTATTAATAAGATAAAGTTGACTTACCTTTGCAGCATGCGTTTCGATATCATCACAGTTTTGCCCGGTTTATTAGAAAGTCCATTTGCCCACTCCATTTTGCAGCGGGCCCAAAAAAAGGGCATTGCCGAAATCGTGGTACATAACCTGCGCGATTATGCTACCAATAAACAAAAAAGTGTAGACGATTATCAATATGGCGGCGGCAGCGGCATGGTAATGAGTATTGAACCCTTTGCGGCATGTATTGAAAAACTTCAGGCTGAGCGCGAATACGATGAAATTATTTTCATGAGTCCCGATGGTGTTACGTTAAGCCAAAGTACAGCCAACGAACTTTCCATTAAAAAGAACATTATTATTTTGTGTGGCCATTATAAGGGCATAGATCAGCGCATACGCGATATCTTTGTAACCAGAGAGATATCGGTAGGTGATTATGTTTTAAGCGGCGGAGAGCTTCCTGCTGCGATTGTGGTAGATGCTGTGGTGCGTTTAATCCCCGGTGTTTTAAATGATGAGACTTCTGCCCTATCCGATAGTTTTCAGGGAGAGCTGCTTGATGCACCGGTTTATACCCGGCCCGCAGATTGGCGAGGACATAAAGTGCCTGATGTATTATTAAGTGGCCACGAGGCAAAAGTGAATGAATGGAGGCACGAACAGGCCTTAGAGCGGACTAAAACCCGTCGTCCTGACCTTTTGGAATAGAAGCATTTAACGCAATCAAATGTGGAATTCATAAAGAATGTGGAAAAAATTAAAATAGGTTTTTTTTTCTCAAAAATAATCCCTAATATTGCAATCCGATTTTCACGGGATGAAATATCGATTTAATAGCTTAAAATCATGGATTTAGTAAAATTTGTTGAAGAGCAGGCCATCGCGAAAAAAGATTTTCCTGCGTTCAAGTCTGGCGATACAGTGAGCGTGCACTATAAAATTCGCGAAGGTAATAAGGAACGTATCCAAATTTACCAAGGTGTTGTAATACAACGTAACAGTGCTGGTGCTAACGAAACCTTCACCGTACGTAAAATGAGCAACAGTATTGGTGTTGAACGTATTTTCCCTATCAATTCTCCAAACATTGAGAAAGTAGAAGTGAATAGCTATGGTAAAGTTCGTAGAGCGAAATTGTTCTATTTACGTGCTTTAACTGGTAAAGCTGCTCGTATCAAATCATTGAGAAAATAATATTCTTTATTATACGATATAGCCTTCACGATTAATTTCGTGGAGGTTTTTTTGTTTATACCTTTGTTAAATGTTAGATTCTGCTTTTTTCGACCAAGTTTTTTGGGGCAACACTGTAAAAGCCTATTTCCTTTTCGGGGGGATACTATTTTTAGGCCTGGTATTTAAAAATATTTTTTCTAAGTTATTAAGCAGGTTATTGTTTAGGCTTTTCAGAAGTTTCTCTAACCAATCGCATAACGATGCCTTTGTAGCTTTACTGGTAAAACCGATTGAGATTTTCATTCTGTTATCTACCCTCTACCTTTCCATTAACCAATTAAAACACCCTTTAGAGGTTGCTGTATTCCATTACAGTAAATTAATCGGTAAAACAAAGGAATTAATCCCCGTAACCATTGGCGATTGTGTAGACAGGATATTCCTGTTTATGATTATCCTATCCTTTTTCTGGATTATATTAAGGATAATCGATTTCATTAGCCATGTGTTATTGTATAAAGCTTCCCTTACCGAAAATAAGGCCGATGATCAATTGGTACCTTTTTTAAAGGAACTGTTTAAAACCATCGTCATTTTTATAGGCTTTTTTACGCTTTTAGGCTTCGTTTTCGAGGTTAATGTATTAACATTGATTACAGGATTGGGTATTGGTGGTATTGCCATTGCTTTGGCAGCTAAGGAGAGTTTAGAAAACCTGATCGGATCATTCACCATCTTTTTAGATAAGCCTTTTACGGTTGGCGATCTGGTAAAGGTTGATGGTGTAGAGGGAACAGTAGAAAAGGTTGGTTTTAGAAGCACCAGGATCAGAACATCTGAAAAAACCATGGCTACCCTACCCAACAGGGGCATGATAGACGGAGTTTTAGAAAATCTTTCCTTGAGAAATTCGCGTAAAGTATCCTTTGTGATTGGACTTACGTACGAAACCAGTTCAGATTCGTTAAGAAAAATTATTACCGAAATTGAAAGTTACATCAATAATCACGAAGGTACGAGCGATGATGGAAACGCCTCTTTCAAAAGCTTTGGCGATTCGGGTTTGAATGTTGAGGTTAATTATTTTGTAACGGTACTTAATTATACCGAATTCCTTAAAATCAGACAGGAAATCAACCTGGAGATTATGGATATCGTGATCCGTAATAAATCAGATTTTGCTTACCCAACACAACGTTTAATCAGCGACAGGCCGCTTGGCAATGCCACAGAAAAAGAAGTGGGTAATGATGCTACTGATTAAATAGATTCCTACTGCGTAAATTAAAGAAATTGCCATACAGAAGGTGTAATGGTTAAGGGAAAAAGTTCCTTTTTTTGGAAAGCAAAGCCTGTGGTAATGATTAAAGTTTGTTCCTGCTATCCACTGATTCCCGTGGTTTGTGTCTCCACAAACCACTGCGTAAATTAAAGAAATTGCCATACAGAAGGTGTAATGGTTAAGGAAAAAAGTTGCTTTTTTTGGAAAGCAAAGCCTGTGGTAATGATTAAAGTTTGTTCCTGCTATCCACTACAAGTCCTCTCCCGATGAAAAATCGGGATCCGGGCTTTCCGTTGCTATCAGGTTTAGGTGGATTCTTCAGTGTTTCAAAATCCTTTCAATTCCCAAGGTCTGTGTCCTCACGGGCCACCGCGTTAATCAAATGGTAGTAAAAACAAAAAGCCGGTTTAGCATTAACTAAACCGGCTTTTTATAAAATATTATATCCTTAGCTTAAAGTTGCCAATGTGGTGATCCCGCCTTTTACAACCTGGTTAAGTTCTACGTTAACTTTGGTGCCTACCGGAAGAAAAACATCCACCCTCGATCCGAATTTGATAAAACCGAACTGTTCTGTCTGTACCACCTGATCACCTTCTTTTACATACCATACAATCCTGCGGGCTAAAGCCCCTGCAATTTGACGGAATAATACCGGAGTGCCGTTTTTATGCTCTACAACTGTGGTTGTACGTTCATTTTCGGTAGATGATTTAGGGTTCCATGCCGCAAGGTATTTTCCCGGGTGGTATTTAAAAAATTTAACCACTCCTGAAATGGGGTTACGGTTAATGTGCACGTTTACGGGCGACATAAAAATAGAAACCTGTAAACGTTTATCTTTAAAGTATTCGCCTTCTTCTGTTTCTTCGATTACTACGACTTTACCATCTGCAGGGCAGATTACGAGGCTTTCGCCTGAAGAGAAGCTGCGGCTCGGATTACGGAAAAACTGCAATACAATGATGAATAATGCAGCTGAAAAAATATAAATGAACCAGCGCAACCAGGTAATGTCGTGATATTTATAATCAACAATCGCGTTGATAACGAAAATAAACAGTATGCTTAAGGCAATGGTAGTGTAACCTTCTTTATGTATGGTCATTGTGTTAAAAATTATTGGGCAAAGGTGCGAAAAATAAATTAATCCAATCTAAAAATTATGCGCCCGTTGCTCTGTAAATATCGGTCAGGTTTCGGCCAAGGCCGTTATAATCTAAGCCATAACCTACTACAAATTCGTTAGGTATTTCAAAACCAACATATTCCAGCTCTTCAATTTCGTACTTTAATGCGCTTGGTTTTAGCAAAAGTGAACTTACCTTAACCGATGCCGGATTTTTTTCTTTGATCGTTTTTAAAATGTGGGTTAAAGTAAGGCCGGTATCAACAATGTCTTCTACGATGATGATATCCCTTCCCTCAATGTTTTCAGGCAGCCCGATTAGTTCTTTTACATTACCAGAGCTTGATGTACCTTCATAAGAGGCCACGCGCATAAAAGCAACTTCGCAGGGTACGTTAATTTCTTTAATTAAATCAGCCATAAACAAAAAACTGCCATTTAGCACGCCGATAAATAAGGGGCATTTACCTTCATAATCAACGTTCATCTGAATACCCATCAAACGTATCCGTTTATTTAAGGTATCGTTTTCTAAAAATATCTCGAACTCTTTATCCTCTACTTTTATTTTGTGCATTTTGATGTTAAATAGTTAAACGTTGCAAACTGGTAATGGTTAATTGTATAATGTGTTTAATTGTTGGGTTTGGCTAAGAACTGAAAACCGCCAGCTGTAAACTATTCTCGTTTCATCATCTCCAAACTCCAAACACCCAACTCAAAAACTATTGTTGGCTCTTCTCCAGTTCCTTTTGGCGTCTCCGTTCTTCCCTGCGCTCCTGCCTCAACTGTTTTTTTGTTTTGGTGGTATCGGCAGGTGTGGTCGCCTGTTTATTTGTGGTGGTATCCTTTTTAGATCCGCCGCCAAATAAACGTTCAAAGAAACTTTTATTCTTATCATGTACAATTACAACCGGTAAGCCATCGCCATCATCATCAAAAGCAGAAGTATCAACCACAGCGGTATCAGGGGCCAAATAACGACGGAGCCCCTCTCTCAAGCGAACATTATAAAAACCATAACCCGAGGTATCGCCAGGTGTTAAACCTTTTCTGGCCATAATATTCCCCATAAACCTAAAGTAGTTGAACATATAAGGTTTCAAACTGCCATCGGCCATAAATTTATACATCGATGCTTTTGGCTTAGGCACAATACTGGCCAAAAATAGTCCGTCACCAATGGTTAAATCAGCAGGTTGTTTTCCAAAATAATATCTAGAGGCTTCTCCTATTCCGTAAATGTTCTGGCCAAGCTCCATAATGTTGAAATACACTTCAAGCATGCGCTGTTTGCTTACCAGGTGGTTGTGTTCGATAAGCCAGACAATTAAAATCTCTTCGGCTTTACGGGCCAAAGTTTTCTGACGACTTAAATAAACGTTTTTAACCAATTGCATGCTGATGGTACTGCCACCACGTTTAAATTTCTTTTCCTTAAAATTTACGGCAATCGATTTCCGGATCGATTCTTCAACAAAGCCGTTGTGTGTAAAAAAGGAAGGATCTTCTGCCGTTAAAACAGCGTTAATGAAATTTTTAGAAATAGCCGATAGAGGTGTAAAATTCGGATTGGATGGGCCAATGGTAATATCGCGCATCGGTTTCCCATATTCATAAGGCGTGTAAACAAACGTATTATTAATTTTTTGAAGATTCGTTTTGCCCCATTGTACAATTTTAAAATTAACTGGCGTTAGTGTGGAATTAAATCGTACACTGTCAGGTATTTTGGTGTCCAGGTAAAAATTGAGGTTATATTTAACCTTACCCTGTACCTTTAACCCTTCCAGCGATTCGAACAAACCCTGTGGAAAAGCATCTAAAATGCTTTGGGCATCCTGCTCCTCGGCGTTTAACTTTAACTCGTATATCTTATTTTTTCCTAAAGTGTATTTAACAAAAGGATGGATCTGTGCATTTTTTAAGTAAGCTGTTGATGAGCTATCTAAAGCAATATAGTTTTGGCCAACCAGAATATCCGCATCCAGTTTTGCACTTTGGACAATAATATCGTTGGAAGCAATACGCGGCTGATTGATCAACATGTTTTTTACCGACCATGAGCCTGATATTTTATAATCATCGCCACTGTATTTTGCATTTTTAAGCTCCGTTTGTAAGGTGTCGAAACTGATTTTTGCGTGGAGTTTATTATTCAGGTAGGGTAATTCGAGTTTTTTACCGTCAGCATAAACCGTAAAGCGTAATTCTTTGCTTCCTGGATTTACATGTCCATCTACGTGCCAGGTAGCTTCACCATTATTTACATTTATAGCCGATTTTAAGTCCCCGCCATCAATTGTTGCCATGGTGGCAAAGCTTAGTTTAGCCGTATCATGATCATTTAGTTTAAAAATCATGTTCTGCACATCCATATCATCAGGGATTTTGTACAAAACCTGATTTAGGATGTTGCTCGCTATTTCTGATAAGTTAACTTTTCCTTTTGTTTCAGTGCTGTCTTTTTTCTTCCTTTTTAAGATAAAATCGATATTGGTGGTCGAATCTTTAAGCACTACGCTTACAAAACCTTCTTTCAGTTTTACCTCCGACAATTTTACATTGCCAAAAATGAGTGGAAGAAGTTTTACACCTACACTCAGTTCTCCAATGTTAGAAAGGGTATCGCGCTCTTTAGGAACAACAGAAATGTTGGTCATTTTAACCGTACTCAGGCCGGTAAATCCGGCACTGCCGATTTTAACTTCAAGACCATAATCTTTGTCGGCCTTGGCAATTGCTTTGGCTACCATTTTTTTAAGAAGGGCTTCCCTTTTGCTATAAGCTACTGCGCCTAAAGCAATACAAACGACTAAAAAAACACCTAAAACCCAGGCTCCGATTTTTAAATATTTTTTTGGGATCTTAATTTTTGGTATTCGCATATAGTCGTTAAAATGGTTAATTGCTTAAACGTAACAATTAAATGTTTATTTCGTGTTAAAATTACAGTTAAAAAGCCTAAATAAAAGTATTTATGGCTATGTTTTGTTAATTTTGAATTTAAATTAATACAATGCAGATTAGCCCGCAACAAGTTTTAGATGCGCTTAAAAATGTTGAAGATCCCGATCTTAAAAAAGATCTGGTTACCCTAAACATGATTAAAGATTTACAGATAGCAGATAACCAGGTCAATTTTACATTAGAGCTTACTACGCCGGCATGCCCGATGAAGGAAATGCTGAAAAACGCCTGTACAAATGCCATTAAACATTTTGTATCGCCAACGGCAGAAGTCGTGATCAATGTAACTTCGAGGGTTACGCAGCCAAGCAACTCATCTTCACTAGATAACATCAAAAACATCATTTTGGTTTCATCAGGAAAAGGTGGCGTGGGTAAATCTACGGTATCGAGCAATCTGGCTGTTGTATTGGCAAAAGATGGTGCCAAAGTTGGCCTGATCGATGCTGATATTTATGGTCCATCAGTACCTACCATGTTCGACCTGGTTGATGCAAAACCCGGTGCTGAAGAAACCGCAGATGGGAGAACCAAAATTTTGCCGATCGAAAAATACGGAATCAAATTATTGTCGTTAGGCTTTTTTGCTGATCCAGGACAACCGGTGCCTTGGCGCGGCCCGATGGCCTCAAATGCGGTAAAACAACTTTTTAACGATACCAACTGGGGTGAACTCGATTACCTGATTGTTGATCTTCCACCGGGAACAGGCGATATCCACATTACCATTACGCAGAGTTTCCCGATTTCGGGAGCAGTTGTGGTTACCACACCGCAACAGGTTGCTTTGGCCGATACACATAAAGGTTTAGCGATGTTCAGGATGCCGGGAATCAATATCCCGATTTTAGGCGTTATTGAAAACATGTCGTATTTTACACCTGCAGAATTACCAGATAATAAATATTACATTTTCGGAAAAGGTGGTGGAACGGAACTTGCAGCACGTTTTGATGTGCCGTTTTTGGGTGAAATTCCAATTATCCAGAGCATTTCTGAAGCGGGAGATCAAGGAAAACCGGTTGCATTGAACCAAAATCCTTTGTTAGATGGCATATTTGGCGATATTGCAAGTAAGATTGCACAGCAGATTTCCATCAACAACGCGCAAATGGTGAATTGCTAAAAAATTACTATTTTTATAACCTTAAAAAATATATAATGAATTTAACAGAACAAGTAGAACAGGCATTGGAAACCATCAGGCCATATTTAAAGGCCGACGGAGGTGATGTTTCTGTTGAAGAAATTACATCTGAAGGAACGGTAAAACTTAAGCTTTTGGGTAACTGCGGCTCGTGCCCAATGAGTTTCATGACGATGAAATCGGGTATTGAACAGGCAATTATGAAAGCTGTTCCGCAGATTACTTCGGTAGTTGCCGTAAACATGGCGGAGCAAGAGTAAGCTTTAACACTATTTAACTAGGAAGTTTTATTTTAAAAATTACTTTTGTCTTAATGAGATATTGTATTACCCTGATTTGCCTAATTTTTTCCATAACCGCTTTTGCACAACAAAAGCCGGCACAGGATAAACTCATCCAATTTTCAGGGATTATTACCGATATTGATAGCTCAAACGTAATACCTTACGTAACCATCACCAATCTTTCCTCGAAGAGTAAAAGGGTTGGTGCCGATTACAGGGGATATTTTACTTTTATTGTTAATCCAGGCGATACCATCTTATTTACCGCCATTGGATATAAAAAATTCTCAACAGTAATACCACAAGGTACGCCGGATAGCAAATACACTATCATGGTTAAATTGAAAGCTAATGTGATCGATTTACCATCGGTACGTGTTTTTCCATGGGCTACAACAGAAGAATTTACCCGCGAGTTTTTATCAATGAAACTGGCAGATGATGATATGGCCATTGCCAAAAAGAACCTTTCGCGTTCATCAATTGATGGCTTGATCCAGACGTTACCGCGTGATGGACAGGAAATCGGCAGTCAGAATTACCGATATAATTTTGACAGAATGGTGAATAAGAACATGGTTCAAACTAATCCATTACTTAATCCTTTCGCCTGGGGCAAGCTGATGCAGCAGATCTTTGATGGTGATAAAAGCAGGACGAATTAGTCTGGAGTCTTAAGTCCGGAGTCCTTAGTTTTGGGTGCGGAGCCAATTTAAAACACCAATACATTTTATTCTTCATTCAGATTTTTGCGCATTCCAGAAAGATTTGAAAGCTGTTTTTTTAAGTTTTAAAGATAAAATTGTTGGTTCGTGGAGACACGAACCAAGGCGCGTGATAATTCTGTTTACTTCCATAAGTCCGTCATCTCGACTGAAGCGTAGCGGAATGGAGAGATCTATTTGGTTAGATTTCTCGACGTCATTGCATTTTTTGTCATTACTAATTTCAATAGAAAAGTCGTCATTGCTTAGTCGGGTGAAAAAGCCTTCTCGCAATGATGAAACCTCACAGCTGAAATAAATTAAGTATGATGATATGTCAGAGAATCATTGAAATTAAAAAAGGGAAAACGTTTCCATTTTCCCTCTTATATCTTCCATCCAAACCTATCTTTTCTTTAACAATTTCATTTAAGCATCACCATTAACAGCGCTTTCGAAATCTTTTGTCGAAAGGTTCACTTTTAACATAAAGTAGCATTTACCTCCGTCTGAAACAATCACAGGCTCTTTTTTCCAGTCTACATTTAAAGTGTGGCACATACAGTAAATTAACACCTCTTTTTCTCCCTTGCTATTGGTTGTGGGCGTATATTGACGCTTATAGTCTCTGAGGTTTATTAAATAATTTCTTTTATCGTCCTTAGGGGAAAGGGAGCTTAGAATATGTTTATTATAATCTTCCGCAAATCTTAAAAGAATTTTATCGATTTCCTTTAGATCAGTTGAGGTTAACTGCGAAGGTTTTCTAAATGCAGATTTTCCTTCGAAGGGAATTATTGCAATATATGAGGTATCGATTTCTGGCCCATTGTCATAAGTATAATGGGCTCCAGATGAATTTGTTTGTTGGCAGCTAATCAGGCTGATGATTGTAAGAATAACAAAACAACATTTGCTTAATAACTGCCAACAGTATTTCATGTCATTATCTTTTCTTGCTCTTGTTCGGAAACTTCATTTTGTAATCTGTTTTGATATTTCCTTTCGAAATGGCATCGAGTTTACTTTTAAGCATCGTTTTGCGTAGTACACTTACTTTATCGGTAAATAATTTACCTTCGATGTGGTCATATTCATGCTGAATTACGCGTGCAGGCATTCCGTCAACATCATCTGTATGTTCTAACCAGTTTTCGTCGAAATAAGTAATTTTGATGTTCGGTTTACGCATGATGTTTTCGCGGATATCAGGAATACTTAAGCATCCTTCGTTAAAACTCCAGGCTTCGCCGGTTTCTTCCAAAATCTCTGCATTGATAAATACTTTTTTGTAACCAGGTTTGCCATCTTCATCTTCACCAGTATCTACAATAAACAAACGGATCGGCAAACCAATCTGAGGTGCAGCAAGCCCCACCCCGTTTGCGTAATACATGGTGTCGAACATATCGCTGATCAATTGTTTTAATTCAGGATAGTCTTTATCGATATCGGTTCCTACCTTTTTTAAAACAGGGTCGCCGTAAGCTACTATTGGTAATTTCATTGTATTGTATTTTATGTCGTCCGTCATTGCGAGGCACGAAGCAATCTTAAAGCGCTGGGTGAATTAGCGATTGTTGTAGGATTGCTTCGTGCCTCGCAATGACGAAAAAAGTCAAGCAATGCAAATCGCATTTTTTTTACAAAAATAACAATTATTCCTCTATTGGACAGAAAGTAAAGATATTCAGTTGCTCAATATCTAAAATTTCATGGGTAACATCTGCCATTTGTGTGGTGGTAACGGCATTAATTTTCTCAAAAACGGTTTCCAACGAATCTATTTTATCATGATCAATCAGGCTTTTGGCCATTGAAATGATTAAACCGATCCTGTTTTCTTCTCCTAAAGCAATTTGTCCGATAAATTTGTTTTTGGCTTTTTGCAACTGCAGCTCGTTTAAAGGTTTCTCTTTAAGTTTCCTGATCTCTTTAAAGATTAAAGAGAGTGCCTTGGTCTGCTTTTCTTTATCGGTGCCAAAGTAAATGGAAAAAATGCCGGTATCATGTAATGGCGAGAAATTAGATTCGATGGTATAGGCAATTCCGTATTTTTCCCTGATCTGTAAGTTTAGAACCGAGCTCATTCCATTACCGCCAAAGTAATTGTTTAACAACATTAAAGGAACTTTTTGCGATTGGTAGGTAGAATAAGCTTGGGTGCCCAAAATACAGTGCGCCTGCATAATCGGTTTGTAAATGGTAGTATTGTTTTGCGGAAGTTTGCCTGGTTTAATCCTTTTTTTAACAGGATTGTTCTCTTCAACATCTGCAAAATATTTACTTCCTTTATTTACAACGCTGTTTAAAGTATAATTTCCTAAAACGGCGACTACAATTTCGTTGGTGCGGTAATTGGCTTTTCTGAAATTGATGACATCTTCACGTGTAAAGTTTTGCACGGATTCTGTTGTGCCCAAAATATTGTTGCCCAATGCATGACCGGCGAAAAGCATGTCCTCGAAATCGTCATTAATGGCTTCTTCAGGCTGATCTAAATAAGAGGAAATTTCATCCAAAATCACGCTTTTTTCCTTATCCATTTCCTCTTCGGGAAAAGTAGAATGGAACATGATATCGTTAAAAAGATCTAATGTCCGATCGAGATATGGATTTAAAAAAGAAGCATGAACGCAAGTATATTCTTTTGTGGTATAGGCGTTTAAATCTGCCCCAACACTTTCCAAGCGATTTAAAATCTGGTTGGTGCTGCGTTTTTCGGTACGCTTAAAAATTAAATGCTCGATAAAATGTGCTAAACCAGCTTTATTTTCAGGTTCATCGCGAGACCCTGTATTGATGATGATGCAAGCGTGAGATATGGCAGAAGCCGAGGGCACATGCAGTAAGCGTATGCCGTTTGGCAAGGTGTGAACATTGTATTCCATTGAGGGGCAAAGATAAGGCTAATTGCTTACAAAGCCTCCGTATCGGGGTATTGCAATTGTAAAGTGGAAATCAATTTATCTTTGGTCGGTCTTTTTAAGACTAAAAAAACAAAATTAGCAAGGCCAAAAATCAAAAAGAAGGAGTTGTGCGTCATAAAAAAGCCTACGATATTAAAAAGTGCGCCACCTTCTAAAAGTGCAGAACTGATGATAAAGGCACTTTGGTACATGTTGATCTTCGTATCGGCAGTAGCAGATTTATCGATTTTAGAAATTAAATTTCTGTAAAAGAAAATGCTTCCTGATATGGTAATCAGTCCCATAATCGGGAATATAGGGTTAAAAGGCGCAGTAGTTTGTGGATTGGCATCAAAAAACATGATTTCGCGGTTAAGGAAAATAGTTACCAATGCAAAGAGGAAAACGCCAGAGCATAGTGCGAGGTGGATGATTTGGAGTGTTTTTAGTTTGGTGTTCATTGTTGGGTGATATAGGTTTTGATTTAAATTTTAAAAAAGACGGTCGTCATTCCCGCGCAGGTGGGAATCCTAAAGCGTTTATGGATTAAGATTCCCAATCAACCCGATAGCTATCGGGTTGGGAATGACGAGCCGGGTAGAATTTTATTTAGTTATCCCCTCCAGTGAGAATAAAAAGGCCCAGCGTAATGCCACATCCTTTAAATAGTCGAAGCGGCCAGATGCACCACCATGACCAAATTCCATATTGGTTTTAAGCAGCAGTACGTTTTTATCAGTTTTTGTTGCCCTTAATTTGGCTACCCACTTTGCAGGTTCAAAATACTGCACCTGGCTGTCGTGCAAACCAGTTGTAACCAGCATGTTCGGATAAGCTTTTTTCTCTACGTTTTCGTAAGGAGAATAACTTTTCATGTAATCATAAGCGGCTTTTTGTTTTGGGTTTCCCCATTCATCAAATTCGTTTGTAGTAAGCGGAATGCTTTCATCAAGCATGGTATTAACCACATCTACAAAAGGAACATCGGCAATCACACCATTCCATAAATCGGGAGCGATATTAACCACGGCACCCATTAATAAACCACCCGCACTACCGCCATGTGCATATAAATGGCCTTTCGAGGTATATTTCTGATCAATCAAATACTCTCCTGCTGCAATAAAATCGGTAAAAGTGTTCTTCTTTTTCATCAGTTTTCCGTCTTCATACCATTGGCGTCCCATTTCCTGTCCACCGCGGATATTGGCGATGGCAAATACAAAACCGCGATCTAACAGGCTTAAACGTGGTGAAGAGAAATAAACATCAGAATTTGCCCCATATGATCCATAGCCATAAAGCAACAATGGCGATTCTCCATTCTTTTCGAGGCCCTTTTTATAAACCAGGGCAATCGGCACTTTGGTGCCATCTTTCGCCGTTGCAAAAATGCGCTCAGTAACATAATCTTTTGGATTATAGCCCCCCAAAACCTCCTGTTGTTTCATTAGTTTCTGGTCTTTTTTTACAAGATCATAATCGTAGGTAGAGTTTGGAGTAGTTAATGAGGTGTATGAATAACGTAAGGTTGTGCTGTTATATTCAGGGTTAGCGCCTACGCCGGCATCGTAGACAGGTTCGTCAAATTTGATATAATAATCGCTTTTGTCTTTTTTGAGTACGCGCAGCTCGGTTAATCCGTTTTTACGCTCTGATAAAACGGTAAAATCTTTAAATTCTTCAGCACTTTCCAGTAAAACATCGGCACGGTGCGGAATTACCTCTTTCCAGTTTTCTTTTTCGGTTTTATCCAACGGACATTCCATTAAGCGGAAATTCTTGGCGTTCCAGTTGGTTAAGATCAAAAATTTGCCATCAACAGGCATTACATCATACAAAACATCTTTTGATCGGGCTGCAAAAACTTTAAAAGGGCTTTCCGGATGGTCGGCATCTACTATTTTATATTCTGAAGTGAGCGTTCCCTGCGAGGCAATAAAGATATACCGTCCGTTTTTCGATTTACCTACACCGATATAGTTGGTGTTATCTTTCTCATCGTAAACCACTGCATCGGTTTTGGCATCTGCACCAAGCACATGTTTTTTGATTTTTTCGCTAAGTAACGTAACCGGGTTTTTTGAGGTGTAAAAGAAGGTTTTATTATCGTTAGCCCAGGCTACCCCTCCTTCTGTATTGGTAATGGCATCTTTTAAGATCTCGCCGGTTTCTAAATTTTTAATGTTAATGGTGTATTGGCGGCGCGAAACCTGATCGACACCAAAGGCTAAAAGTTTATTGTCGGGACTGATGCTAAATCCGGTTGCGCTGTAATAAGCATGGCCTTTTGCCAATTGATCTACATCTAGTAATATTTCTTCAGCAGCAGATAAACTTCCTTTTTTGCGGCAGTATTTAAAATATTGCTGTCCGTCTTCTGTCCGTGAATAATAATAATACCCATTTTTAAAAACCGGAACTGATTCGTCTTTTTCTTTGATTCGGGCTTTCATTTCCTTAAACAGATCAGCCTGAAACTTATCTGTACTTTTCATCATGGTATCCAGGTAAGCGTTTTCGGCTTTCAGGTAAGTTACAACTTTTGTACTGTCTGGCCCCTTTTTAAAATAATCGATCATCCAATAGTAATTATCTACTACGGTATCGCCATGTATTACTCTTTGGTGCGGAATAATTTCCGCTATGGGTGCCTTTGCATCAGGCCACTTTATTGCTTTCATTTCTTTCTTTTGGGGGTGATTACAAGCCATAATCGCGCTAAGCAATATAAGGCCGGGTAAGATACGTTTCATAGTGGTTTGATTTAGGTTCAATTGCAATTTAATAATTTAGTTCAATAGTTCATTAGCATTAGTTTATTCGTGGTTAACTGGTTAATTGTTTAAATCGGTTAACTGTGTTATGCGCCAAGACTCCTGGCCTCGGTCATCAGGCTTCGGATTCATAGGTTAAACACCGCCATACGCTTAGCGCTAAACGCCAAACTCATTTCCATTTTCGCAAAAATCCATCAAGCCTATAGATAATCATCCGAATTAGAAAAATTGATGTTAAATTGCCACATCCAAACGGTTTGAAGATCATAATGAAATTAGGGTACAAAAAAATAGTTGTTAAAGTTGGTTCAAATGTAATTACGCAAGCCAATGGTTTGCCTGATGAAACAAGAATTAAACACCTTGTAAATCAACTTGCAGATATTAAAAAGCAGGGTATTGAAGTAATTTTGGTTTCTTCAGGTGCGGTGGCATCGGGCAGAAGTTTGATAAAAGTATCAGAAAAACATGATGCAGTAACTACCCGACAACTATTGGCAGCCATTGGTCAGGTTAAACTGATCAATACCTACTCCAATTTCTTTGCATCACATGCTATACAATGTGCGCAGGTTTTGGTTACGAAAGAGGATTTCCGCGACAGGGCCCATTATTTGAACATGAAAAACTGCCTGCAGATTTTGCTTCAAAACGAGGTAATCCCGGTGGTGAACGAAAACGATGTGGTTTCGGTTACTGAGCTAATGTTTACCGATAATGATGAACTGGCCGGATTAATTGCCTCAATGTTAAACGCTGATGCCTTAATTATCCTGTCGAATGTAAATGGCATTTATAACGGTGATCCGAAAATTGAGGGTTCATCTGTTATTGAGGAAATTAATGGTTCAGTTGCTAATTTGGCCTCTTTTATCCAAACTGGTAAATCGCAATTTGGCCGTGGCGGAATGATTACTAAATCGACTATGGCACAAAAAGTGGCCAAATTGGGTATTTCTGTGCATATAGCCAATGGAACGAAAGACGATGTGCTAATTTCTCTGTTAAATAATGATCTGGTACATACCCGTTTTGTGCCCGAAAAAAGTAAATCGGGGAAGAAAAAATGGATTGCGCATTCAGAAACTGCTGCTACAGGGGTAGTTAAACTCAATGATGGCGCTAAAACCGTGCTAACCTCCGGTAAAGCAACCAGTTTATTGCCTGTAGGGATTATCGAAATCCAGACCGACTTTTTAAAAGGGGATATTATTAAAATTATCGACGAAAAAAATAACCTGATTGGGCTGGGTATCGCAGAATACGGATCGGATAAAGCCAGAGAACGCATCGGTCAAAAGAAACAGAAAGCTTTAGTGCATTACGATTATTTTTACTCGGTTATTTAGTTGGGTTAACCACGGAGCCCACAGAGAAAAAATCACAGCGGGACACAGAGTTAACAAAATTCTCTCTTTTCCTCTATGTAATGCTCGGTGACCCCTGTGGTAAAAAAGAAAAACAATGAATTACAAACAATACTTCGAAAAAGCAAAACAGGCTAGTCGCACTTTGATTAGTTTAAGCAAAGAAACAACAGATGCTGTTTTAGAGGATCTGGCTGAAGCTTTAGTGGCCAATATAGCAGAAATTCTTGCTGAAAATGCTAAGGATTTAGCTAAAATGCCTATCGAAGATCCTAAATACGATAGACTAAAACTAAGTGCAGCACGTATTGCGGATATTGCAAATGACCTGAAAAATGTTGCGGGCTTAAACAGTCCATTGGGTAAAATTCTATCCGATAAAATATTGGATAATCAACTTCATATTCAAAAGGTAAGTGTGCCTTTGGGGGTTGTGGGTGTAATTTACGAAGCCCGTCCCAATGTTACGGCTGATGTATTTTCGCTTTGCTTTAAAACCGGGAATGTTGCCGTATTAAAGGGTGGAAGTGATGCTGAATTTTCTAATCTCGCGATCGCAAAGGTAATACATCAAGTATTGGATAATCATAAAATAAACCGCGATGTTTTAACCTTGTTGCCAGCGGAAAGGGCCGCAACCGAAGCTTTGCTAAATGCCAGGGGTTTTGTTGATGTGCTGATCCCCAGGGGAAGCCAATCGTTGATTAATTATGTGCGAGAAAACAGTAAAATCCCTGTTATCGAAACCGGAGCAGGTATTGTACATACTTATTTTGACGAATCGGGTGATTTAGAGAAAGGAAAAGCGATTATTTTCAATGCCAAAACCAGAAGGGTAAGTGTATGTAATTCTTTAGACTGCGTGTTAATTAACGAAAATAGATTGAATGATCTGCCTGCACTTTTATCTCCTTTGGCTGATGGAAATGTAGAGCTGTTTGCAGATGAAAAAGGCTATGAAGTATTAAAATCATCTTATCCAGCTCACTTACTAAATCAAGCCACGCCTGAACATTTTGGTACAGAGTTTTTGTCGTTAAAATTAGCTGTTAAGGTTGTTGATGGTTTAAATGCTGCACTAAACCACATTGCTGATTATAGCTCGAAACATAGTGAAGCCATTATTTCTGAAGATGCCGATAATATTACCCAATTTTTAAATGAAGTAGACGCGGCTGCGGTGTATGCCAATGCCTCTACGGGTTTTACTGATGGCGCACAGTTTGGTCTTGGTGCGGAAATTGGCATTAGTACACAAAAACTACATGCCCGTGGCCCAATGGGTTTAGAGGAATTAATGAGTTATAAATGGGTGGTGAGAGGTGATGGACAAGTGAGGAAGTGATGTTGGATGGAAGATTTGAAAGGGAAAATGGAAGATAGTTGGATTTATAGATTTATTGTCATTCTGAGTGCAGCGAAGGATCTCTAAGCTTTTGGTTTAATAGCCGCAATGGTCATCAACTATGAACCAAAAGACCATGAACTATTAACCCAACGAACAACTGAACTACAACTCAAACACCGCTCCCCTCTCGGGCACTTCAACATCAAAACCGTCTTCCTGTAGTGCCAGCGATAAACTTTGCAGACTTTTATCTTCGCCATGTACCAGGAAAACTTTTTTAGGCTGACCGGTTTGTTTAATTGTTTTTACTAAATCGTTATGATCGCCGTGGCCACTTAACAGATCGGTTTGGCGGATAGTAGCGTAAACCATCATTTCACGGTCTTTAATCCGCACAATTGGTGCACCACTTAATAATTTATATCCCAGGGTTCCTTTTGCACAGTAACCGATAAAAAGAATGGTGCAGTAATAATTCTGAATGTTGTAATATAGGTGATCCTGGATCCTTCCGCCTTCTAACATACCCGCAGATGAAATGATAATGCAGGGATCAAAATAATTAGAAACATCTTTACTTTCTTTCATGGTTTGCACATAAGCCAGGTGCTCAAATTCAAACTCATCACCCATGGTCTGGTAAAAATCTTTTGCCTCCTGATTCACCAGGTTATGGTGTTTGCGGTAAACCTCTGTGGCTTGAATGGCCATCGGACTATCGACAAAAATCTGGATTGGCGGGAGCAGTTTTTTAGTAAAAATCTGGTTTAAGGCAAATACAAGCGATTGCGTTCTGCCAATGCTAAATGCTGGAATAATTAATCTTCCGGGACTTTTTATACAAGCTTCTGTAATTTCCTGAACCAATCGTTCTTCAAGCGTTTGGTTTTTGGTATGCATTCTGCCACCATAGGTTGCCTCACTAACTACATAATCTACTTCTGGCAACGGTTCAGGATTAACTAAAACCGGGTAATTTTCTCTGCCAATATCGCCGGTAAAAACTATTTTTTTCTCTGTGCCGTTATCATTTATGGTTAAAACAGCCGCTGCAGCACCCAACAAATGACCTACAGGCACAAATGTTAGGCTGATATCGCCATTAATTTTGAAAGGTTTATTGAAAGCAATGGTTACAAAACGATCTATCGTATCCATTACATGCTTGTGCAGGTACAAAGGTTTTGGTCCGCTAAAATTGCCGCGTTTGGTACGTGGTTTTCTGCCTGCTTTTCTTAAAAAAAGTTCAACAGAATCGAATAACAATATTGAAGTTAAATCGGCAGTTGGTGGTGTACAAAGTACCTGGCCATCAAAACCCAGGCGTACCAGCGTAGGTAAATTGCCAGAGTGATCGATATGGGCATGAGTTAGAATTACGAGGTTAATGCTTGCCGGATCGAATGGGAATTGCTGGTTTTCTTCCTGATAGGTTTCCTTTTCATAATCTAATCCGCAATCTATCAGTATTTTATAATGCCCAATTTCGAGTAAGTGCATACTCCCTGTTACCTGTTGCGCTGCGCCCCAAAACGTTAACTTCATCTTCTTATCTGTACAGTAAATTCTTTAGCCGTAAAGTAGTATAATTGATGGGATTTTTAAACAATCAGGCGTAATTTTTTAATTATAGTTGATCGGCTTCTCTAAATTTAAGCTCAAAAGATTTTTATCTTTGTAAGAAAATATCAGTTATGCAAGAACCTTTCGACATCGAAATCGGCCCAGTTAATTATTCAGTTTTCCCTGAAGGAAATGATTCTTATACCATTTTTAAAGATGGTAGAGAATACATTCAGATTCAAAAAGATACCTCATCGATCTGGTTAAAAATGGATTATAAAACCGAATTGCCAATTTTTGAGGAAGACGAAGAAGTGAATGCCATCGGTCAGGCCATTGAAAAATACGAGCCTGAAGAAGAGGATGAGGACGAAGAAGAGTTATAGCCATAAAAAAGGCCCGATTTTTTAAGATCGGGCCTTTTGCTTTATTATGGTTTTTACCTTGTGCAATTTGCCGTCCAGGTTTGGCCATCTTTTACAACCAGAACTTTAAGGTTGCTGGCATCAATACTAATGCCTGTTAAGCCTGAGCCTACGCTCACATAACTGTTATCGCCAGTTTTTTCAAACTTTACACCTGTAATATCAGGAATGTTGTTGCCAAAGTAAAAGTTATACGTTTCGCCAACTTTGCTCACGGTTACTTTACCATCAGAACTGTTGATGGTTGTTTCGCCATTACGGTAAGAAACCGTTCCTTTGTAAGTACCCACGAAGAAATCTTTATCTGCTGGATCAGTATCTTTTTTACACGATACCATTACTGTTAATGCTATTAAAAGCATACTGAAAATTTGGACTGTCTTTTTCATCTCTTTCACTTTTTTGTTTTAAATAGGGTTGAATAATGTAACAGCCCTATGACAATGACTATGCCAAAGAAGATTTTTGACCGCTTAAATCAAGGTGATTTAGGAAGTTGATTTAAATTTTAATTAACTGAAATTTAGATGTTTATATCTGTTTGATGTTTTTGTGGTCAATTTTTTTTCGGATAGGAAATAATAGGAGCAGAACAGTGTATTCTTTTTAGAATAATCGTTATTAATGGACAGATTTTTTTAAAATTTTCTTTATTCTTTTATCCAGTTCAGTGGGATCGCTTTCAAAAGTATCTTCAAAACTTTTTCCGGTCTGATAGGCTTTATAATCCTTTGAAATTTTATAGATGCTATAATTATTTGTGCCAGATAAACCGTATGATACCACAACGTGATATTTGCGGTTGTATTCTGGATTGACTATGTTTTCGAAATTTTTAACCCTGTTGATTTTTTTGTTTTTAGGATCAATCAGAAATAAATAATAAAACGCATTGCCACCCCTTGCACCTGTTTCCGAAAAGATCACAATGTCTTTAATGCCATCATTATTATAGTCCTCGTAAGAAACATTATCATTGATCAGCTTTGCATAAATCTTTTGTTTCCAAAATACCTGATCCATTTTTGAACCAATTTTACCAAAATAAACAAGAGCATTTATATCCTCTTCCGTTGTTTCTTTTTCATCTACTTCATGTTGTATGGCCAGTACATAGCTTTTATCTTGAAATGGATAAATGTATTGCCAGGTGACTTTTGTGCCAGCCTGATTAAATATTTTTTGAGCAAACGAATGGCCGGAGATAAATAAAAAACATAGAAAAAATATCCTGTTCATGTTTGGCATTTTACAATTGGTTATAAGGATGGATTTATATTACATTTCTGAAAGTTTTTGGGCAAACTCTTCCGTCATTTCATCAAGGGTGAATAGCCCGCCCCAATTAAATTTCTTCCAGACTGTTTTTGGTTTATTGGTTTTGTCGCTAAACATGTTGCCGCCAGAGGTTTCGCTTTTTTTACGCGTAGAAAAATTAATGCTCGTAATGGTTTCTTCTCCGGAAGATCGGCTGTAACTTCCGATATCAAAGCCGATCAATTCCATTTTTTGATTCTGGAACCTGAAAGTATAATCGAAGTTACTTACTTCGTAAGAACCGCAGCTTAACCAATATTGATAACTTAAAATGAGTGCACCATTCCTTATTGCTATGGCGCCTGTTTCTTGTAAAGGATCGGCCAAACAGGTACTAACCGTATCATTTTCGGTTGGTATAAATTTGGTGTTTTGAACCTGTAATTGGTACTGACCAGGTGTTTTAAAGAGCACTAAAAGCATGCGTGGATTAACGTTGAGTTTCTCTCCACCCATACGGTCGTTTTTGATAACGTTTTTTGGATTGGTATTCTGGATAATGATCGCTTGATCGGATAAATTATCTTTATTTAAATCGCCTTTGGCCTGATAAATTACTTTCCATCCTTTTGGTATAAATGCGTTTGTACCGGCGCCTGTTTTTGGGATTTGAGGATGATCTGTTTGTGCATATAGATGGACAGAAATTAGCGAGAATAGGATGATTATAATGTATTTCATGGGTGATGGTGATGAGCGCTTAATAATAAAAATTGCGATCTGATTTTGGGATTTTTAGTTCAGCCCTGCCGGGAGCAAAATCATCCATTTTGGGAATGGCTTTAAACGGATATTTAAAATTGTAAAAACTATCTTTTGGTATTTTTTTGTCTTCATCACAGGTTCCGTAAGTATAAGCCACGCTCACTTGCCTGGTCGAGAAATTAATATCGTATTTGTAATCAAAATCGCAGGTATCATAGTCATTCATGGTAGAACCGATCACAAACCAATCGTTGTTTTGATAACGGTAAATGTTTTTCCAGGTACTGTAATGCCTGCTGTTGTGGTTAACCGTTTGTTCAGTAATCAGGGTATTGTTTTTAATTTTTATCGAGAGGTTTACGCCGGCATCTACACAAAAACCACAATCTTTATTGCTCCGCAAAATAGTATTGTTGCTTTTCCACAGTTTAATTTTACCGTCAACCCGTTTACAGATATAGAGGATTCTTTTTAAGCCGTCTTTTCCATCGGTTTTGTCCGTATCAAAAGCATATACCACTTCGTCAATGCCATCTTTATCTAAATCGCCCTTGGTTTCGAGAACCATTTTATAATTTTTGGGTGGATTAAAATCGGGTAGTGTTTGCCCGCTACAGTTAAGGAATATTAATAAGCTAAAAAATGCAAGGGATATTTTTTTCATAGCGGATTTTTGTAGATCAATAAACATAATGCTTATTATGATAACAAATAAATTTAAATGTCAATTTTAGTGAAAGAATGGACCATTTATCCCGCCCAGCCGTCCCGATCTAAACTCCTGTAATTAATGGATTCGGCAAGGTGTTCGATTTCTACATTCTCGCTTCCGGCGAGATCCGCAATGGTACGCGCCACTTTTAAAATCCTATCGTAAGCCCGGGCAGATAAACCCAGGCGTTCCATAGCTGTTTTTAAAAGCATAATCCCCTCCTCATTAATCTGACAGACTTTGCGTACCATCTTTGGGCTCATTTGTGCATTATAATGTAGCTCGGGTTTATCCACAAAACGTTTATCCTGAATTTCCCTGGCTTTAATTACACGGTTCCTGATGATGTCGCTTTTTTCGGCATCCTCTGAAGATGCTAAAGACGTAAAATTAACAGGGGTAACTTCTACGTGCAGGTCGATACGGTCTAAAAGTGGGCCTGAAATTTTACTCAGGTATTTTTGAACGACACCTGGTGCACAAACGCAGTCTTTTTCAGGGTGATTGTAAAATCCACATGGGCAGGGGTTCATAGAAGCCACCAGCATAAAACTAGCAGGGTATTCTACCGAAAACCTTGCCCTCGAAATGGCCACTTTCCGGTCTTCCAATGGTTGGCGCATCACTTCTAAAACAGTGCGTTTAAATTCAGGCAGTTCATCCAAAAATAACACACCGTTATGTGCGAGTGATATTTCGCCAGGCTGTGGATTTATCCCACCTCCTACCAAAGCTACATCGCTAATGGTATGGTGCGGCGAACGGTATGGTCTTGAGGTCATTAGGGAGTCGGTTGCAGAAAGTTTTCCGGCTACAGAGTGGATTTTTGTAGTTTCTAAGGCTTCGCCTAAATTTAAGGGCGGCAAAATGGTGGGCAGGCGTTTGGCAAGCATGGTTTTACCCGCTCCCGGCGGACCGATCAGTATCACGTTATGGCCACCTGCGGCAGCAATTTCGAGCGCCCGCTTAATATTCTCCTGCCCTTTAACGTCAGAGAAATCGTGTTCGTAATTATTGATGTTTTTTAAGAATTCTTCTTTCGTATCAATTTTAACTTGTTCCAGCGTTTCGGTTTTATTAAAAAAAGCGGCAACCTGTGCAAGGTTATCTACGCCATAAGCTTCCAAGCCATCAACAACGGCTGCCTCACGCACATTTTGTTTGGGTAAGATGAAACCTTTAAAACCATCTTGCTGGGCCTGTATGGCGATGGGTAAAGCGCCTTTTATCGGTTGTATACTTCCATCTAAAGAGAGTTCGCCCATAATGAAATAGTTCTCGAGATCTTCATTAGGAATTTGTCCTGATGCGGCTAAAATACCGATGGCAATGGGCAGATCATAAGAAGAGCCTTCTTTTTTAATGTCGGCAGGCGCCAGATTGACCACAATTTTTTGTTTCGGCATACGCAGGCCTGAAATATTGATGGCACTGGCTACACGCCGCAGGCTTTCTTTTACTGCAATATCAGGCAGGCCCACCATGTAATATTTGGCACCTGCACTGATGTTCACTTCGATGGTTATGGTTAGTGCATTTACACCATAAACAGCACTCCCGTATGTTTTTACAAGCATTAATTTTTTATTAAATAAAAGCAGGATGTAAATTATTCGGGACGAATAGTGATTTATGCTAAGATAGTAATTTTTTAATTACTGACTAAAATTATAACACTTTGCAACCACTCCCTAGCGGGCCTTGAATTAAGGAAGGAAGCCGATTGCGGTATTTGATTTTGAAGTTCTAGCTAAATTAAGCAATAAGCTTTGTTAAATAAACCTGATTGTACGAATGCCGATTTCTTCTATCGGCAGCAGGGAAAGCAGGGCTTAAGCCCGCCATGGAATGCTGAACACTCATTTCCAAAACCTATAAAACCAAAAATCCCGACCATTTCTGATCAGGATTTAAATATTTGCAATATGTATTTTCGCTTTAAGCTTTGGTCTTTAACCTTTCAGCTAAAACCTATCTACCAAACGGCATTTTAGGCATACCTTTCATCATGGCTGCTGCGGCTGCCGGGTTAGAAAACTGCTTCATCATTTTACGCATATCTTCGAACTGTTTAATCAGCTTGGTTACTTCCTCAACCTTGCTGCCCGATCCTTTTGCAATGCGTAAACGGCGGCTTTGTTGGATGGCATCCGGATTTTCTTTCTCAAATGGCGTCATCGAATTGATAATGGCTTCGATCGATTTAAAAGCATCATCCTGGATATCCACATTCTTCATCATTTTACCTACACCAGGTATCATGCCCATCAAATCTTTCATGTTACCCATTTTCTTGATCTGCTGGATCTGGTTATAGAAATCGTTGAAATCGAATTTGTTCTTGCGGATTTTTTTCTGAAGTTCTGCTGCCTCTTTCTCATCGAACTGCATCTGCGCACGCTCAACAAGTGAAACCACATCACCCATACCCAAAATACGCGATGCCATACGATCTGGATAGAAAACATCAAGTGCTTCCATTTTCTCACCAGTACCGATAAATTTAATCGGTTTGTTTACCACCGATTTAATCGAAAGTGCTGCACCACCGCGGGTATCACCATCTAATTTGGTTAAAACAACACCGGTAAAATCTAAGCGGTCGTTAAATACTTTGGCTGTATTTACCGCATCCTGCCCGGTCATCGAATCTACTACGAATAAAATCTCGTGTGGCTGAGTTTTAGCTTTTACCTCCGAAATTTCGTTCATCAACGATTCATCAATGGCCAAACGACCAGCGGTATCGATGATGATTACATTATTTCCGTTTTGTTTACCATGCGCAATACCTTCCAGGGCAATACCAACAGGATCTTTCGAATCGCGGTTGGCATAAACCGAAACCCCAACAGAAGTTCCTAAAACCTCCAATTGATCTACAGCCGCCGGGCGATACATATCGCCGGCCACCAATAAAGGTTTTTTGCCTTTACCTTTTAAGTGTAATGCCAGTTTACCTGCGAAGGTTGTTTTACCTGCACCGTTTAAACCTGCTATTAATATAATGGTAGGATTTGCTTTGGTATCTAACTCGGTAACTTCGCCACCCATTAAGGCCGCAAGTTCGTCGTTCATGATTTTGGTAAGCAACTGACCCGGAGAAACCGCCGTTAGTACATTTTGTCCTAATGCTTTTTGTCTTACATCATCAGTAAATGCTTTTGCTGTTTTATAATTTACGTCGGCATCCAATAACGCTTTGCGGATTTCTTTCATGGTTTCTGCCACGTTGATTTCCGTAATGCTGCCTTGTCCTTTTAATACTTTAAACGCTCTGTCTAGCTTGTCCTGTAAATTATCAAACATAATTGGGTACAAATTTTTGTAAATGCAAAGATATTGTTTTTTTGCCTAAAAGAGAGTTCAATCGTAATTAAGCGGCAATTTTAAGACCTGATTCTTAAAAATATAGGCATTTCAAAATTAATCGTAACGCTAAAGTTACATTAATACTAATTGATTAGTATTGCTATTAATAAATTAGTAGTATGTTTGTTTATCAATTTTTACAACATGATCAAACTAGCAAAAAGAGAAGAACAAATTATGCAGGTGTTTTGGGACGTAGAGAAGGCCTTTATCAGGGATATTATCCCTTTGCTGCCCGAACCTAAGCCTCATTACAACAGCGTAGCTACGATGGTGAAAATTTTAGAGGAAAAAGGATTTTTGGGTCATGATATAGTTGGCAATATGTTTTGTTATTTCCCGGTTATTGGACGGGAAGAATACCAGAAGCACGCATTAAAGGATGTGGTAAGTCAATACTTCGACAATTCTTATCCACGTATGCTGGCCTTTTTCGCCAAAGAACAAAACTTATCAGAAGACGAATTAACTGAAATTGTTAACCTCATTAAAACAAAGAAACCATGATGTTCTACGTGTTGAGTGTGGCCCTGATTTTAACAGGTTGCCTGTTATTTTATAAGCTTTTGTTGCAAAATGAAACCTTTTTTCCTTTAAACAGGTACGTACTGCTGGTATGTTTGGTACTTTCTTTTAGCCTGCCTTTAATGCCAGTGCCAGCACAATTTTCATTCAGAAAGGCGAGTATAGAAGTTCCTCTTACCATAAATGAACCAATGGCACCTGTGGTAGACGTACCTCAGCAAAAGCCGGCGGTAAAGGCTAAAAGCAGCACAGAAAACAATATCAAGGGTTCTTTCTTTAAAGATATTTCTATCCTAAAGCTGGTGTTGTGGGCTTATTGGCTTGGGGTAGCTGTATTTGCCATCAATTTTGTTTTTCAGCTTTGTGTTTTGCTCTATCGTGCTTATTCCAGACCTGTAATTATTGATGGCCGTTTCAGAATTGTTGAACTGGCCGGCAACCAGTCACCCTGCTCGTTTGCCAACAACATTTTTATCAATCCCGAAAAATATGATTGGGATACCTACAACCAAATTATCCTGCACGAAAAAATCCATATCCAGCAAGGGCATAGCTATGATATTTTAATCGCCGAACTGGCCTTGGTTTTTCAGTGGTTTAATCCCTTTGCCTGGATGTACAGGAAGGCAATGGAAGATAACCTCGAATTTTTGACGGATAATGAACTGCTGGCCCACTCTGATATAGAACCAATGAGCTATAAAATGAGTCTGGTAAAAGTATCGGCCCCACATTTTCCGGTTAGTTTAACCACTAATTACAATCAATCCATCCTTAAAAAAAGATTAGTTATGATGAACGCAAAAAAATCAAACGTAAATTCTACCTGGAAATACCTCTTTATTGTACCCTTGTTTTTGGTATTTATCGCTTTCCTTAACGAGCCGGTGGCTTATGGGAAAAATAGTCCTCAGGTAAAAAAGAGTGAAAAATTTAATTCGATGGAAGAGGATGGCACCTGGTTTGCCACCATCAATGGAGATAAAGTAAATATCCGTTTTGAATCAGACGAAGACGGTAAAAACAACAACAGCAGCCAGTCTTTTTCGCTGGCAGAACTTAAAAACCTGCCAAGGGGAAACGAAGGAACATTTTCGGTTACCCGCGATGCCGGCACCATGAACTTTACCGGAAAATTTGAAAACAATACCGGCATGGGTACTTACAAATTTAGTTCTAATGCAGATTTTACCAGTTTCCTTACCAAAGAAGGTGTAACCAATATCAAAACAAAAGATAACCTGGTATTTTTTATGATCAATGTAAAGAGAAGCTATGTTGCCGGTATAAAAGCTTTGGGTTACGATGGTATTTCTAAAGATAACTTAATCCCTTTGGTTGCTTTGAATGTGACTCCTGAGTACATTAAATCGCTAAAAACAGCAGGTTTGGCAAATTTAACCCTGGGCGAGCTAATCCCATTAAAAGCTTTAAATGTAGATGCTGATTTTGTAAAAGGCATTAAAGAATCAGGCTTTACCAAAATAACAGCTGATAAAATGATCACCTTTAAATCGCAGGGCATTACAGGCGAGTATCTGAAAAATGCAAAATCTGCCGATGAGGAAAGCCGTGCAACGAATGTACAAACAACCCCAGTAAAAGCTAAGCTGGGCAAAACTCCTCAGAAGAATACAACAGAGGATACTGATGAGGATGAAAAACTGAGCAGGTTGATTACCAGGAAAGTGATGAATATTTCTCCTGATTATGCCAAGAGCTTTTCGGCTCAGGGCTTAAAAGTTTCTGAAGATAACCTGATCGCCCTTAAATCATTAGGTGTTACTGCCGATTATTATGCAGGTTTTTCGGCCCAGGGGCTGAAGGTTTCTGACGATAACCTGATTGCCATGAAATCGTTAGGGGTTACCCCCGAGTATTTTGCAAGTTTTAAAACAGCTGGCCTAACAGGTTTAACCGCCGATCAGATTATATCATTGAAATCTTTGAGCGTAGCTGCTTCTGATTTTAGCGAGTTTAAAAAACTAGGTTTTAAAAATTTAAGTGTAGATGATATCATCTCGGCAAAAGCCACCGGAACCTCTCCTGTATTTGTAGCTTCGATGAAGAAAAAGGGCCACAACTATAATTCTATAGAGGATTACATTAAGATGAAAGTGCTTGCGGTAGATTAGTTAAGCAACAGACCAATAAACCAAACCAACTATTTCTGGTGCTTAAGTACCAGGAATAGTTGTATCGGTTTTGCCCTTTTTAAAAATAAATAATCCCGATTTTTCCTAAAAAAAATTGCTGCTTAATGTTAAGTGGTACCACCTTTTATTGCCTTTTTTAATCTGTTTGTTACATATCCCGCGTCAGAATATAATAAACCCAGATGTTATTTAACTTTTGATGCAACATTTTATTTCGAAAACAGTCTTATATCCAACTAACCTAAACGAATGAAACGCTGTATCCTCCCTATTTTAATATTTGTATGTACTTTCTGTAAGGCGCAGGATATCTCTAAACAAAAGCATTTAGAGGCTAAAAGAACAATCCAGATTCCTAAAATTGACGGCGTTTTAGATGACGAATGCTGGAATGATGTGCCTGTTGCCACCGATTTTATCCAGATAAGGCCAAATCCTGGAAAAATTGAAACTCAGGATAGACGTACCGAAATGAAGGTGATTTATGATGACGTTGCAATATATGTTTACGCCCGCATGTACGATAATCCTGACAGTGTTTCTCACGAATTGGTTTCGAGGGATAATATTGGTAACGCCGATTTTATTTCAATTATTGTTGATCCTTTTTACGATAAAATGAACGGAAATGGTTTTTTCGTTACTGCTGCAGGGGTTCAGTTTGATGCTAAATACTCACAGGTAGGTGATGAAGATGCCAACTGGAATGCGGTATGGGAAAGTGCAGTTAAATTAGACGATAAAGGCTGGACCTGCGAAATGAAAATTCCTTATTCGGCATTGCGTTTCTCAAGTAAAGATATCCAGAACTGGGGATTGAACTTTAGCCGCAGGATTCAGCGGGAAAACCTTCAAACCTTTTGGAATTTCGTTGACCCTAAAGTGAATGGTTTTATCAATCAGGAAGGATTGTGGATGGGGATAAAAGACATTAAACCACCATTAAGGTTATCTTTTTCTCCATATATCTCCGCTTATGTAAATCATTATCCCGTTAATTTACCTGGCGTGAAAAACACCACATCACGGTTTAATGGCGGTATGGATGTAAAATATGGGATCAACAACAGTTTTACCCTCGATATGACTCTGGTGCCCGATTTTGGTCAGGTACAATCAGATAACAGGATCCTGAACCTCACTCCTTTTGAGGTGAAATTTAACGAAAACCGTCAGTTTTTTACCGAAGGGACCGAGCTTTTTAACAAGGGTGATCTTTTTTACTCCAAACGTATTGGTTCTATCCCTTCCTATTACGATTATAGTGGCGTGGGCAGTGATAAAATTGTGAAAGATCAAACCGAAGCCAAAGTATTAAATGCTACAAAAATTTCTGGACGGACAGCGAAAGGTCTGGGGATTGGGATTTTTAATGCAATAACCAACAGCATGGAAACAGAAGTGGAAGATGCGCAAGGTAATGTTCGCATGGTAGAAACCCAACCACTTACCAATTATAATATTTTGGTTTTCGATCAGTCATTGAAAAACAACAGTTCGGCAACATTTATCAATACCAATGTGTTGAGGCAGGGTTCGGCCTACGATGCCAATGTAACGGCATTGCTGTTTAACCTGAACAATAAAGGAAACAAATATTTTGTTAATGGCGCAGGTAAAATGAGCTATTTACGGGGTAAAGAAACCAGTACAGGATATAGTTACGGGCTTAAATTTGGTAAACAGAGCGGCAATTTCCTCTGGAGTTATTCGCAACAATACGCCGATGATAAATTTGACCCATCTGATTTAGGCTTTTTTACCAATAACAACTTTTTAGATCAGGTGCTGGATTTTCATTATAATGTTTATAAGCCAAGCAGTTGGTACAATCAGTTTTTAAGCTACTTTAATGTTTTATACTCAAGGAGGGCTACACCGGGTAGCTTCCAAACTTTTTCTGTAGAAGGCGGACCTTATGTTCAATTTAAAAATCTTTGGTCGGCGGAAGTAAACGGTATCTACACCGCTGCAAAAAACGATTTCTACGAATCGAGAAACGGTCAGGTATATAAAGCACCCGAAAGTTATAGTTTCGTTTTATACATTAATCCTAACCGCGCAAAAGCTTATAATTTTGGTGGAAACATCCGTTACAGAGAACAGGAACTTTTTAAAGGCAGGGAATATAATTTTTACTTTTTTCAAAACCTGCGGATAAACGATAAAATTGCTTTTGGTTTAGATCTTAATTTTAACCCGAATTACAATTATGTAAACTGGGTAACGGCACAGGGTGATAAAGCCATTTTCTCCAGATACGACCGCAGAACGGTAGAAAACTCTTTCGATGCCAAATATACCTTTACCAATTTAATGGGATTTACAGTGGTGTTGAGACATTATTGGAGCGACAGAAGAAATAAAGAATTTTACCTGCTTAAACCCGATGGCAATTTAACCGATTATACCGGAGCGCCGCTAAATGGATTGGACAGAAATTACAATGTGTTTAATATCGATTTAATTTATACCTGGCAGTTTGCTCCAGGAAGCACGTTATCCGTTTCTTATAAAGATGCGGCAGAAACTTACGATACTTATTACACACAGCGTTACAATAAAAACCTGAGCGGAATTTTAAATGCACCGCAAAATAACAGCCTTTCGGTTAAGGTTTTATATTATGTAGATTATCTGGATCTAAAGAAAAAGAGGAAGAAGGTTTAAAACCTTGATTTAAGTGGTCATTTCCTTGCCTTGGGTTTAAACCCAAGGCAAGGAAAAAATATACATCCAAGACTAAGGACTAAAGACTGGGGACTTTGGACTCCAAACTTCCAGCTAAAAACTCCCAACTAAACTAACGCGCTTTCCCCGGGCTTATCCCAAATTTCTTGCTAAAGGCATTGCTGAAATGTTGTACAGAAGAATAACCAAGTTCATCTGAAATGTGTTTGATGTCTTTACTACTATCTGCTAATAGTTCTTTGGCTTTCATCAGTTTATAATCGCTCAAATAGCCAAAAACAGTATTTTTAAAAACCTCTTTAAAGCCATGTTTCAGCTTAAATTCATTTATGCCTGCGGTTTTGGCCAGTTCGGTTAAAGATGGCGGATGATTGGCATTGGCCAGCAGGTATTCCCGTGCATAATAGATCCTTTCTTTATCATAAGCCGATTTGAGTGCTGGTTTTTCTGTTTTTTTAGCCGCTTCTTCAAAAGCCTGGGCCTGTAGTGCCAGCAATTCCAAACATTTAGACTGAAGAAACAATAATTTTAATCCACCGGTAAAATGGCAGTTCATAATATCATTAATGCAGCTATGCATGGCCAGGGTGATGGGCAGGTTTTCTGATGAAATTTCTACCGAACGGCTGTTCATGATGTTTTCGGCAAAATTCTTTAGCAGGATGCTGCTTTCGCTGGTTAAATCAATAAAACGTGATCTTTCGAAATTTACCTCGAAAAATTTATGTGGACCTCCCGTATCAAATTCTGCCATCCCATCAAAATCAGGACTATAAATAATATTATGCTGGTTCGCTTTAATATCCAGGCGTTTGTTGGTGAGGTAATTTTCCATAATGCCCCCGCCAGTGAGCGCAAAGTGGAGTTCAACCACATCAGGCTCATCAAAAGCTTTAATTCGCAGGCGACTCTGTTTCACCACCATATCGCCGTAAACAATATAAATACCCGAAAAAGCAATCTGTACGATCTCTGCATCGCCAAAAGGAAAACTGTATTTATCCCGCCTTTCGGTTACCAGTGGCTGATTAAATTGATCAATGTCGAACTTACTTCCTACAACATAATATTTATCATCGCTATCGTAAATGTTTAAGGCCATAAAATCCTTTTGATATAAACTTTAATCCTTTTGGTATAAAAAGATCCGTTTGTTAGACAACTACTTTTGTTCAAAGTTACTAAACAAAAGAATACGATGCCTAAATTACCTTCATGGCTGGCCAACACAATGGAAAAAGTGATCAGCAATAAAATATATCAAGTAGAAGTTGTAGAAACCAAAATGTTAAGCAGCAACTTAAAGTGCGTTACCTTTAAAGGAGATTTTTTTGATGCTAAATTTATACCCGGAAACGAGGTATTGCTGAGGGTTAATGCCAACGAATACAGGCATTATACTTTATCGGGCTTTAACGAGGCACACGAAACCTGTGAAGTGATTTTTTACCTGAACAGACAAGGTCCTGGTCATCATCTGGCCGTAAATATTCAAAAAGGAGACCAGTTAAAACTGATTGTAGACCGTGCGAAAGTAAAATACAACCAAGCATCCAATCAGCATTTCTTTTTTGGCGATGAAACCAGCCTGGGCTTGTACGAATCGCTAGGTAAAAAGGTAATTGATGAAGATCTGGAATATTTTGGGGTGCTTGAACTTCAGGAAGAAAACCTGAATTCAGTTGAACACCTTAAATTATTGATTGATACGGTACCATCTGACCTGAATGCCCCTGCTAAAAATGCCATTACCTGGATGGACAATATGCACCCACTATGTTGGGAGATGTGGCAAAATGCTACGTTTTACTTAACAGGCAGGGCAAAATCAGTACAGCAGTTTAAACGTTACCTAAAACAAAGGGGCGTAAGCTTTAGGCAGATTATTACCATGCCGTACTGGGAAATGGGTAAGGTTGGTGGCGGCTAGGCTACCTCGGGAAGGTAAAGCCAAAGCCGAGGGCCAGCGTTTGGTTGGCCTGTATTTTATTTGTACCCGTATCATCATCAAACAACAATACGCCTGTTAAACTGGTATTCATAAAACGGTTTATTTTTGCGGTTAAAGCAATATCAAGCCTGTGGTCGATTTTACTGGCCCTAAAATCTTTATATGGGATAAACATGGCATATCTGGCTTTCAGGTTGGTATTAGTGAAAATATCTTTATCAAAAGCACTCACAATCTGGAAAGCCAGCTCGTTTTTAAAATTTTTACCTTTTTCTACTGCATAAACTTCATTTTTGCTATCATAAACCGCAGTATCGAGCACAAAAGTTTGTCGGGCAGTACCTGTACCGATCCGGGTAGAAAAATACTTAACAGGTTTATATTCAAAACCGATCGATTCTGTTAAGTAACCCGGCGCCATAAATTGCGAAATTAAAACCTGTTGCTCATCACCATTTCCGTCTCTGAAGTACCTGAAACCTTTATCAAACTGGGATTCGAAACTTACTGATCCAAAAAAGAACCAGCTTTTCGACAATTGAAATGAGGCCTTATTATCCCAAAAAATACGGTCGTTAGTTTTCTTTTGCAGCTGATCTTTATTTTTTATCTTACCGTATTGCAAAACAAGCTCGCTCACATAACTATAGCTGTTTTTGTTGTATTCTGCTTTCCAGTTAACCAAACCGCCTACGGCTACCGAGTTGGTACCTCCACCCTTCCAGTTATTGCTAAACTGTGCCTGGTTAACGTTAATGCCGATACTGGTTTTTGTTTTCCAGTAATTGATTTTTGCATTAACCACCAAAGGTTTAATTTTTACCGGCTCAAAGTTTAACGGGCCCTGTCTGCTTGGCAGTGGACTGCGTTTCAGTTTAATGTTCAGGTCTTTGGTATTGATGGGAATAGTATCAATTTCCTGTGCATGTAATTGGGTAGAGCAGAAATTTAGAATCAGGATGATGGCAGCTAAACAGTTCTTCATTATTACAAAGAAAAAGAAAAATTTTAGAGATAAAAAGCATTTAACGAAATGATTGTCAGATCGACAATTCAATTTGGACAGAAAATTGCCCCATTATATCGATCTGATCCAGCCATACCAATTGCCATTTTTCAGGTAATTAAGGTTGGTGTCATGATGGTAAGCTTCCTTTTCAAAAATGATGTTCCGGTAAGCCTGGTGGTGATTTCGGTATTTAAAAAGGTTGATAAGGTAATTAAAAAGATACAGCAGATAAAAAGGCAAAATAAGCAATTCAAGCTGCTGGCGCAGGTGGATGGTTTCGTGGTTAATCATTTCCGGATCGCTTTTAAGCCTTTCCGATTTTAGCAGTATAAAGGGGAATATGGCCATACCGGCAGCCGGAAGTTTTTTAACGATGATAATTGGCGCCCTCACAGCTTATCGATGGTTATTTTAGGCAATGCAGGCAATTGTAACGCTTTAGGGTTTAATCTGTAACTTTTATAGGCATTTCTGATAAACTGGTTAAATGAATAATCAGTAGCATCGAGCACAAACTGGTAAGTTGGGCGGTATTGCTGCATAAAATCGGTCAGTTCATCATCCTTTATGCCCAACACCTGGCGCACCAGGTTGGCATTAAAACGATAATCGATTAAATCTTCACGATAATCTTTTTCGAGGATTTTCTGCAGGTGACGGGCATTTCTTCCCTGGCGGCTCAACAGATTGTAAATAGCATCAATCCCCAAACCTACCCCGCCATTGCCCAGGTTTAATAAATCTTTACTGCTGCCCTTCATAGTTTGGTAGCGGTATTCCTGTACGTTTTTTTCGTACAGTTGCTGTGGTGTTAAGCGCTTCCGCTGAATCACTACATCGCGCAACCTGATCCCCAACGTTTTAAGCTGAAAATACATGGCAGTTTGCCCCTTAAAAAGCATAGTATCTACTCCGTAACCTGATAAAGCGGCCACTAAAGTATCGCCAGGGATAGCGAATGTGCTAAACTCTCCTTTTGTATTGTTGTATAAACCATCACCGGTACGGATATTGTAAATGTAAACCTTGGCCAGGCGCTGTTTGGTTTCTTTATCAATAACAATTCCCTGCACAGGTTTAGTTTGCGCATAAATAAGCTTAGAAAGGCTTAAAACGAGAATAAAGGAGAAAAAAAATTTCATTAGGTTACAAAACTACAAATATCTGGCAGGCAATGTTTGTACTTAACATTATTTAACCTTAAGTACCTGACCTAATTTAATGGCATCTGTAGTCATCTCGTTCAGCATTTTTAACTGATCAACCGTTAAGTTAAAGCGTTTTGCAATATTGTACAGCGTATCGCCTTTAACAACAGTATAGGTCCCATCAGCAAGAATTGGTTTTGCGCCCGGTGGCGGCGTATCTACAGGAGTAAATTTAGCTTTTTCCTGTGGGATATTCTGGTTAATTTCTGTAAAAACCCTGTCCTCGCGGGCAATTTTCTGCTTTTCGCTTTCAGATTGATCGTATTGATAAAGCTGATATTTTTCTATGGTATTGATCAATAAATCCGGATATTTTGGATTGGTGGCATACCCGGCGGTTTTTAAGCCCTGTGCCCAGCTTTTATAGTCGTTCTTGTCCAGTTGGAACAGAAAACTGTAGCGTTTGCGTTTTAAAAACTCAGAGTGGTCTCTAAACGATTCGCGGGCATCTTTATACACCCTGAAACAGTCATTTTTCTGGTCGTCATCACGGAAATAGTTTTTTCCTCTCCAATCTGATGTGCATTTAATACCGAAGTGGTTGTTGGCATATTTGGCTAAATCGCTGTTTCCGCTGCCCGATTCTAAAATGCCCTGTGCTAAAGTAATGCTTGCCGGAATGCCATTGGCATTCATTTCTTCTACCGCTACACCTTTAAACTCGTCTATATAACTCAAGGTATTATAGCTTTTGTACGAATTGTTATTGGCTTTATTGGCTGCTTTTTCGATTTGTTTGTTGTTTTTGGAAAATTTCCTTGAACCGCATGAGCTTAAAAAAATGAGGATTGCCGCTAATAGGATAAGATGCTTGGTTGAACGCATATCGGGTTAATTGTTTAAATCGGTTAACTGGTTAATTGTGAGCTGCAAATTGCAAACTAGACTTAAGACTCAGGAGTATGGACTCAAGACTTAAAACTTAATCTTTTGTCCTGGTTTAAGGTTTACCTTTTTCATGCCATTTTTCTGCATCAATGCTTTAACTGTAGTGCCCTTCTTTTTAGCAATTGCACCCAGGTTATCGCCAGATCTAACGGTATAAGTTTTTGTTGTTCTCCTGCTTCTGGTATGGTGGCGCACCGGAGTGGCATAAACTGGTTCTTCATATCCTTCAGGCCTTTCGTCGTATTGGTAAAGCTCATATTTTTTAATGAGTCCAATAACCTGACTGGCCCAGCTTCTACTGCTTGCATAACCACAACGACGGATGCCATAAGTCCAGCCTTTGTAATCATACTGATCGTACTTTGCAAATAGGTTGTTAAAAGGTTCGCGTGTTTCCATTATTTCAACAAAATGGCTGTAAGATTCATCTGCATTTAAATAATCGCGGTACGAAGAGCGAATATCTGCGTTATTATTGGGCCCTTTTACTCCAAAATGGTTGTTAAGGTGTTGTGCAATTTTACTGTTTCCTGCACCCGATTCATGTATGGCAACGGCTAAAATAACACTGGCCGGAATTTTATGATCGCGCATTAATTCCTGTGCGTATTCTACATGCTCTGCAATGTAATCGTCGGTATCTTGCGCCTTGGCGATAATTACCGAGATGAGCAGTAAACAAAAAGTAAAAATTTTCTTAGTCATGGTTAACTGTACAAAATTGTTTAATTGTATGATTAATCGATGAAATAATTTAACCGATCAATATTTTATACTAAACTTTCTTCATTTCATTTTTGGTTAATTGCTTAACCGGCGTTGATAAATCAATTAACCGATTTAAACAGTTTCTACAATTAACCCAATTTCCTGATCACAAACAAACCATCGCGAACGGGCAATATCAGTTTCTCAACCCGTTCATCATCAGCGATTTTGTCATTAAAACTAGTAATATTTCTGGTGTCTTTGTCTTGTTTCTCCTGAAGTACTTTTCCACTCCATAGTACATTATCCACAATAATAATTCCACCAGGGCGTACGCGATCGAAAATCAGATCGTAATAAGTGCCGTTATTTTTCTTGTCGGCATCAATAAAAACGATATCGAAAACTTCGTCTAAATCAGCTATTGTTGCGGTAGCATCGCCCAGGATATAATTAATCTGATCTTTATATATTGATTTTGCAAAGTTGCTGCGCACCATGTCTTCCAGCTCCTCATTAATATCAAGGGTATAAAGCAGGCCGTCTTTGGTTAGCCCTTCTGCCAGGCATAAAGTAGCATAACCCGTAAAAGTGCCGATTTCTAAAATCCTTTTTGGAGAAACCATCTTACTGAGCATGCTCAAAACCCTGCCCTGATAGTGGCCAGAGAGCATACGGGGCATTAAAACCTTAAGGTTGGTTTCGCGGTCTATCTGCTGTAGCAGTTCGCTTTCAGGTTCGCAATAGGCAATTAATAGATCTTGTAAATCGTCGTTTATCAGGCTCATTTGTTGGTTATAAACGGTTACTTTCCATAAAATATTGTAAAATAATGGTTGCAGCAATGGTATCAACCCTGTCTTTGTCTCTTCTATCCATTTTTTTTAGCCCGCTTTGTATAATGGCCTGATGTGCCAGCTTAGAAGTAAAACGCTCATCAACCCAGTGTCTGGGGATATCAGGAAACGATTTTTTTAATAGTGTTGCAAAGCCTTTTACATGTTGCGCCGAATCGGAAGGCGAACCATCCATCTGCTTGGGATCTCCCAATACAAAAGCCTCCACCTGCTCGGTAAGCATATATTTTTTAACGTATTCGATCACATCTTTCGGATGCACAGTATCCAGGCCTGTTGCAATAATCTGCAAAGGATCGGTTACTGCAATGCCGATGCGTTTTGTTCCATAATCAAATGCGAGGATCCGCGCCATAAATGTTAAGCGTTGGGTGTTTGGCGTAAAGCGTTTATCACCGTTTAAAAAAATAAAAGCCAAAGGTAAGCTTTTTGAAATAATCGGTAAACCTGAGAGGTAATGCTTTGGTAATGTATGTGTTATCGGCTTAAAAATTGATTCGCTCTGTTTTTTGGAAAGCAATAACTGTAATGCCTGGCTATGTTTGGTCCTGCTGTATGCTTTAGCCCTCATGCTTCGGGGCTGCCGCTTCCATCAGGTTTAGTTAATGTAGGCCGGTGCGGTTTGGGAAAAGTTGCAGCGTGCACCATTTGACTATATAGATTTTGAACTTTTTTTAAGCCTGATAGTGTGTTTCAAATTAAGATCGTAATTACGAATGTGTGAATATTCATATCTATTTCTTATTTTGCACCAAATGCAGTTTAAAGAAATCATAGGACAGGAAAGAGTGAAGCAGCAATTGGTGCAAACGGTTAAAGAAAACCGCATTAGCCATGCGCAACTGTTTTTGTCGCCCGCTGGTTCGGGCGCTGTGCCTTTGGCCATTGCCTATGCGCAATACATTAATTGCCTTAATAAAGGCGAAAATGATAGCTGCGGCGAGTGTTCGAGTTGCAGAAAATACGAACGTTTAATCCACCCCGACCTGCATTTCTCTTATCCGTTTTTTGCTTCTGCCAGTGTAAAAACTGCTGTAGATGTGCTGGAAGAATGGCGTGGAATGTTAATGCAGGACCCTTATTTTGATATAGACATTTGGCGCTCGAAACTAGATGCAGCCAATAAACAGGCCAATATTAACATTGCCGAATGCCACGATATTATCAAAAAACTAAGTTATAAAGCTTTTGAGGCCGAAACCAAGGTTTTAATTATGTGGTTGCCCGAATATTTGGATAAAGCCGGAAATGCTTTGCTGAAATTAATCGAAGAACCACCTGCAAATACCTTGTTTATTTTAATTGCACAAAGTCAGGATCAGATTTTAACCACCATTTTATCCAGAACACAAATTGTGAAGATCCCGAAACTTTCATCAGAAGAAGTAACCGGATTTTTATTAAACAGCAGCGGATTAAATGAAAACCAGGCCATTGATTATTCATTTTTGGCCGATGGAAATTTAATTGAGGCCAAAGCTTTGGCTGCCGATACCCAGAGCGACAGTTCGGGCACATTTACCGCCTGGTTAAGGATGGGTTTTGGAAATAAAGTGCCCGATCTGATCGAGTTTACTGATGAGGCTGCCAAGTGGGGAAGAGAAAACCAGAAGAATTTTTTAAAATATGGCGTAAATTATTTACGCGAGTGCTGTTTGATTTTAAGTGGTGCCGAAGAATTGGTAAAATTGCCGCCCCTTACCTTCGAAACGGCAAAAAAACTGAGTACACACGTACTTACCTTGCCCATGGCAGAGGCCATAATTGGCGAACTGGAGAAGGCACATTACCACATTGAAAGAAACGCAAACCCGAAAATTCTGTTTTTAGATGTATCTTTACAACTGGTAAAAATTATCAAGTTTAAAACGCTCCCTGCGGGGACTCAATATATATACAATTAATATGGGATGTGGAAGTTGTTCAACAGGTGGTGGTTGCACCCCTAATGGATGCAAAAGTAATGGCTCATGTGGCACCGGTGGTTGCCAAACAATGGAAGTTCACGATTGGCTGTCTAATTTGGATATGCCTTCTAATTATAAACCTTTTCAGGTTACCGAAATCAAATTTAAAGGCTCACGTAAAGAGTTTTTCCTCAATAATGATAACATTTACCTCGAAATTGGAGAACTTGTTGCTGTTGAAGGGCCAACGGGTGGTTTTGATGTAGGGCACGTTTCTCTTACCGGCGAACTGGTAAGGATCCAGATGAAACGCCGTAAAACGGCACTTGATCAGGTAACTAAAAAAATCTATCGTAAAGCTACCGAAGCTGATGTAGAAAAATGGAACGCCGCCAAAGGGATGGAGTGGGAAACCATGCACAAAGCCCGTAAACTGGCATTGGATTTACGTTTGCAGATGAAAATCAGCGATGTAGATTATCAGGCCGATAAAACCAAAGCCACTTTCTTTTATACTGCCGATGGTCGTGTGGATTTCCGTGAGCTGATTAAAAAAATGGCCGAAAGTTTCCGTATCCGGATTGAAATGCGCCAGATCGGGATGCGCCAGGAAGCTGGCCGTTTAGGCGGAATTGGCTCTTGCGGTCGCGAATTATGTTGCTCTACCTGGTTAACCAATTTTAAAACGGTTTCTACGGCTGCGGCGCGTTATCAAAATTTATCATTAAATACCCTAAAGCTTGCTGGTCAGTGCGGTAAATTAAAATGCTGCTTAAACTATGAGCTGGATACCTATCTGGATGCTTTAAAAGATATTCCCGATAGAATTGAAAACCTGGATACTGAGGCCGGTTATGCCCGTCACCAGAAAACCGACATTTTCAAAAAAATCATGTGGTTCAGTTACCAGGGTGATGAAAACTGGATTCCGGTTAAAGCTGCCCGTGTTAAAGAGATCATGGCGATGAACAAGGCTGGCAAAAAAGCGCCAAACCTGAAAGAAGAAGCCGTTCAGATTGCCGCACCGGTTGTTGTAGAAAAATCGTTCGATTACGAAAATGTGGTTGGTCAGGATAGTTTAACCCGTTTAGATGAACGTTCGCGTGGTAAAAACAACCAGAACAGGAACAATAACCAGAAAAATAACAGAAACAACAGCCAAAATAAAAGAGAAAGAGTTCCTGCCGGAGAAAAAAATGCAGGGCCTAATAATAAGCTGCAGCAGCCTCAACAGGGCGCACAAAAAGCCCAACAGGGCGGAAAACAACAGCCTAACGGACCAAAACCGCAACAAAATGCAGGTCAAAAGCCTCAACAGGCGGTGCCGAAACCACAGCATGTTAACGGGCCAAAACCTCAAAATAACAAACCAAAGCAGCAACCGCAAGCACAAAAACCTGTTGTAAATGTTGAAGGAAGTGTTGCCGCAGATGGAGCTAAGCCAGAGCAAAGCAAAAACAAGAACAGAAATAATCGTAGGAAAAACAATAACCGCCGAAACAATAATAATGGCTCAGAAAATAAACCTGCTGCTGAATAAAAGACAAGTATTTTTGCTTGCTTTTTTATTGATTACTTCGCTATTTGTTGGCTGTACATCCGGCGTAATTGATAGTAATGTAGAAATTGCCGACCGCAGGTGGACCTACCGTAACCAAATTTCGACACAGTTTGAGATTAAGGATAATACTAAGGCCTACAACATTTATTTTAAGTTGAGGCATACTGCAGATTATAAATACGCCAATATTTTTATCCTTGCCCATTTTAAAGATGGCAAAAAGGTGGTCACCAGACGTTATCAGTACAAACTGGCCAAAAATGATGGCGAATGGCTGGGCAGTGGCTCTGGAAATGTATTCAGTTATTCATTACCCATGCTTACCAACTATCATTTTCCGCACAATGGCAAGTTTGAGATCGAAATTGAACAGAATATGCGCGATAACCCGCTTTTGGAAGTGAGTGATGCTGGTGTTTTGGTTGGTTTAGCACAATAAATGTTTATTTTCTTGTATTGGAATTGATTTTCGCAATATTTTAATTTTTTGTCTTTGATTCTCTACAGAAAAGGCGTATTTTTTTAGTATTTTATTCTTTATCAGCAAGTTGCTGTTTAAAATTTTGTAATAAAATTGTTATTATTGTTTATAAACCTATGAACTATGATAAAAATATTATTCAAAAACTCCCTAATCCTTCTCTTACTGTTCGTTTCCAATCATTTGCTTGCCCAAGGCTTAAAGGGTAAGGTTACGGATTCAGCAGGATTAGCCATTCCGGGCGCTACAATTCAGGTAGTTGGCTCGAAAACTGGAACATCTTCTGATGGAAACGGACTTTATGCCTTAAAATTTCCTTCTGCCGGAGCTTATAAAGTCCGGATTTCTTTTACCGGTTATCAAACTTCTGAAGTAGCTGTTCAGATTGATAATACCGTTAAAACGATGGATTTTGCGTTGCAGGATACAAAAGAATTATTAAGTGATGTAGTTGTGGTGGGATCGAGATCAACACCGAGAACGAACATTGAAAGCGTGGTTCCCGTCGATCTGATTTCTACAAAAGATGTTAAAGTATTTGCACAGACCGATTTAACGCAGATTTTAAATTTTGTGGCGCCATCTTTTAGCTCTAACCGTCAAACGGTTTCTGACGGTACCGATCACATCGATCCGGCATCATTACGCGGTTTAGGTCCCGATCAGGTTTTGGTGCTGGTAAACGGAAAACGTAGACATACTACTGCACTGGTAAATATTAACGGTACTTTTGGCCGTGGTTCTGTTGGAACAGATTTAAACTCCATTCCGGTTTCAGCAATTGAGCGGATCGAAGTTTTACGTGATGGTGCTGCAGCACAATATGGCTCGGATGCCATTGCCGGGGTAATCAACATTGTGTTAAAAAAGGTTACACCATATAGTTTTTCCACCTCTTTTGGTCAATCTTCTTCGAATGCCCTCGGTCGTGATTTTAGCGATGGCAGAACTTTTCAGGTTGATTTTAGCAAGGGTTGGGCATTTAAAAATGATAAAGGTTTTATCAATTTTGCAGCCCAGTATCTTCAACGCGGATACACCAACCGTGGTGGTTTAGATACCCGTCCTTTATTATATTCTGCAAGTCCAACCAAAGGGCCAACAGAAACCGAAGCTGCTTTTCAGTCCCGTTTTGCCAGTTTAAAAGCTGCCGATGATGCCAGAGCTGCCGCAAATGGTTTGGATAGAAATAACATGCGCGTTGGTAATTCCGACTCAAAAAATGGAGGTGGATTTTTAAACGGTCAGTTCAATTTCGGTAAAACAACTCAGTTATATTATGCTGCCGGTTTTACCCATAAAACAGGAAGTGCAGCGGGTTTTTACCGCTTGCCAACGCAGACTACACAGATAGATTTATCCATCTACCCTAACGGATTTTTACCATTTATCGATACCAAAATCAATGATTATTCGTTTTCTGCAGGTTTAAGAGGTAAAATTGGCACATGGGACTATGACCTTAGCAATACCAGTGGAGAAAATACAATAGCATTTAATATTAATAACACGGTTAATGCTTCTCTGCCAACAGGAACAAGTCCTACTTCGTTTTATGCCGGCGAATTACTATTTAGACAAAATACCAGTAACCTCGATATAAACAAAAAACACACCTTTGACGGAGGATTTTTAACTTCATTGAATACAGCCTTTGGCGGAGAATTTAGGATAGATAATTATCAGATCAAAGAAGGCGAACTTTTATCTTATTCAAATGGCGGAAGATTAATCGGAACATCCCCTACTGCATCGGGTGCGCAGGTATTTCCTGGATTTAAGCCGAGCAACGCATTGGACAAATCGAGGCACAACGTTGGTGCTTATGCCGATCTTGAAGCTGAATTTGGGCCGCGGGTAACTTTAGGGGCTGCCGGCAGATATGAAAACTACAGTGATTTTGGTTCGAATTTTTCTTATAAATTTACAGGTAAGGTTAAACTTTTTGGTGATATTTCGCTGCGTGGGGCTTATTCAACCGGATTTAGAGCACCATCTTTACACCAGCAATATTTTAATAATGAAAGCACGCAATTTGTAGGCACCAATGCCACACAGGTGTTAACGGTAAATAATGCAAACCCTATTGTTGCCCAGTTTGGTGTTGGTGCATTGAAACCTGAAATTTCTAAATCGGGAAGTTTAGGTTTGGCCGGTAAAATCGCCAAAACCTTTACTTTTACCATTGATGCTTATAACATTGATATCAGCGACCGGATTGTTTTCTCCAGTCAATATGCCCGCGAACGCTCTGGCGGTGTTTTAGTGCCAACCGGAGTGGTGAACCAGATTTTAAATACGGTAGATCCATTGGCACAGATTAACAGTGTACAGTTTTTCACTAATGCCATTACTACGAACACTGCAGGAATCGATGTGGTTTTAACCAATAGATTTAACCTGGGCGCAAAAAGTAGTTTAATTTTAAGTGTTGCCGGAAATGTGAACAAAACGGTGGTGAGAAGTATCCAGGGATCTGATAAAATTGAAAGCGACGCATCGTTAAAAGCTAAATTATTCGATCGTTTGGAACGCTCCCGTTTCGAAAGCTCTGTGCCTAAAAATAAACTGAATATCACCGCAACCTATAATGTGAATAAACTTTCACTTGTTGCCAGAACGGTTCGTTTTGGTGAAGTCACCTATTTAAATGCCATCGACCCAAATATTTCTGCCAATGGTTTACCAACCCAGCTGGATCAAACTTTCGCTCCGAAATGGGTAACTGATTTCTCTGTAAGTTACGCTGCAAGCAAAACCTGGTCGGTAACTGTGGGAGCGAATAATATTTTTGATGTTTATCCAGATAAATTATACATCGATCCAAGGAACAATGAAAACAACCTCAGCGGTATCGCTACCAGTAATTATTCAGGTGGATTAGACAATACTTCTAATGGGAGGTTCTTGTACCCAAGGGCTGTTAGCCAGTTTGGTTTTAGTGGCAGGTATGTATATGGCAAAATTGCCTGTACATTTTAAGGATTTTAAGTAGCTGTCTCAAAGAATTTTAATATCAATTTATCGTCATTCCCAACCAACCCGATAGCTATCGGGTTGGTTGGGAATCTTAATGCTAATGCAATATTCATTAAGGTTCCCGCCTGCGCGGGAATGACGTAACGTTAAAACAATATTCAATTTGAGACAGCTTTTCTTGAAGATTGAGACTACAAATACTGCAGCAAACTTTCCAGTTTCATGCCTCTTGATCCTTTTAATAATACTAAATGATCTTGAACCTGGTTTTCCTGTAAAAAAGTAGCTGCTTCGGCAGGTGTTTCAAAGAAAATGCCTTTTACATCATTTCTATAGTGAAAAAAGTCTTTCCCGATGAAAATTAGCTGATCCAAACCGCTTTCATTGGCCTGTTTCGCGATTAATTCGTGCTGGCCAGGAGACTCAGGCCCCAATTCGAACATATCGCCTAAAATCGCAGTCTTTTTACCGGCCGATAACACTGCAATATTTTTCAGTGCTGCGGTCATGCTGCTGGGGTTGGCATTATAGAAATCGCAGATCACCGTATTTTTTTCAGTTTTGGTGAGTTGCGAACGGTTGTTTTTCGGATGATAGTTTGACAAACCAGTGTTGATTTCTTCAGGACTCATATCAAAAAAATCACCAATACAAATTGCCGCAAGTATATTTTCGAAATTATAGCTGCCTGTTAAATTGGTTTTTACAGACGATGAAACCTCGTGATTGGTCCAGTCTACTTCGATAAAAGGATCGCTGCTTTTTAGTTCCCCTTTAATGGTGTTGCCGTTTTCCGTTCCATAATAAATCAGTTTATTTAATCCGGCTACAGTGCTCATTTCGAGTAAATTGGGATTATCCCTATTAATAAAGGTATAACCATTGGTTTGTTTGAGGTAAGCATAAAGTTCTGCCTTGCCTTTTTTTACACCTTCAAATCCGCCAAATCCATCTAAGTGCGCCATGCCTACATTGGTGATGATGCCGTGGGTAGGCTGTGCAATGGTACAGAGCAGTTCTATTTCTTTCTGGTGGTTGGCGCCCATTTCAATTACCGCAATCTGCACATCATTTGTGATGGATAATATGGATAAAGGAACACCAATGTGGTTATTTAAGTTGCCAAAAGTGGCAAAGGTTTTATAACGTTCGGTTAATACGGCGTTTACCAGCTCTTTACTGGTGGTTTTTCCGTTGCTACCTGTTAAACCAATCACAGGGATGTTGAGCTGTTTGCGGTGATGGCGCGCCAGATCCTGTAAAGTACTTAACACATCTTTTACCAATAAACATTTATCGTGTTGAGCATATTTTTCTTCATCGATTACGGCATAAGCTGCACCTTTCTCAATAGCCTGGGCCGCAAATTCATTGGCATTGAAAAGATCTCCTTTTAGTGCAAAAAAAATACAACCGGGGCTAATGTTTCTTGTATCGGTAGAAATAACACCATGTTTTAAATAATATTGATAAAGCGTTTCTGTATTTGTCATTTTAAATGAATTGCTAAGGTAAAATTACAAATGCAAGTTTAAATAAAATAGTCTTTTCCGTTCTTCATTGTTTCTTCATCATTTTAGGTAAAATAATTGGTATATTCATATACTGATTGTGAGGCTCTTAAGAGCATCACTTTTAATCATTATTAACTAACCTAAACTTTAAAACATGAAGAAACTATTACAAAGTTTGTTCGTTCTGTTGCTATTTGCATCTATGGCAATGGCTCAGGAAAGAACAATTATGGGTGTTGTAACATCGAAAGAAGATGGTGTACCGATCCCTGGGGTAAGCATAAAAGTTATTGGCACTAATGAGGGTGTATCAACTGGTGCAGATGGGAAATTTTCGCTTAAAATTTCATCAGGAGCAAAAAGTTTACAATTCTCATCTTTAGGTTTTACCGCTCAAACAGTAAACATAGGCACTTCTAATGTGGTTAATGTTGTGCTGGTTACCGACTCAAAAATTTTAGGGGAGGTAGTTGTAACGGCATTAGGTATAAAAAGGGAGAAGCGAACACTTACTTACTCTACACAAGAAGTTAGTGGAGGGGCACTTGTTGATGCAAAGGAAAATAACCTGGTTAATGCCCTTGCAGGTAAGGTTGCAGGTGTTCAGATTACGAATTCGAGTGGTGCTGCCGGGGGATCTTCAAAAATTGTAATCCGGGGTAATACTTCACTAACAGGAGAAAACGGAGCTCTTTTTATTTTGGATGGTGTGCCCATTGATAACTCTGAGGCAGGTAATCCCGATGGTGCATTAAGTGCCGGAGGAACATCAAACCGTGCAATTGATATCGATCCGAATATTATTGAAAGTGTGACTATCTTAAAAGGTGCAGCGGCAAGTGCATTATATGGAGCAGCCGCTGCAAGAGGAGTTGTAATTATTACCACTAAAACAGGAAAAGGAAAACCATCTGTAACCTTAAGCTCTGGAATCACCTTTGATAATCCGATCTTGCCAGAATTTCAGGATAAGTATGCTCAAGGTAGTAATGGAGTATATGTGGATGGCAACAATGGTAAGCTAAGTTCATCTTCGTGGGGGCCACTTATTGATGGCCTATTGGTAAATGGACAGCCTGTACAGAAGCACGATCCTAGAAAAGAATTCTTCAAAACAGGCTTTACAACAGATAATACCCTAGCGGTAAACGGCTCAACCGATAATTCAACTTATCTGGTCTCTTATTCTTATTTAAAAACAAATGGAACGGTGCCGTCAACAGATTTTGGCAGACATTCATTGTTTACAAAGTTTTCTAATAAAATCACCAAAGACCTCACCATTACAGGCCAATTTAACTATGTTAATTCTGTAAATAATCGTTTAGCCGAAGGTAATGGATTGGCTAGCCCATACTGGACGATTTATGCAGCTCCAATATCGTGGGATCCATTCCCGACAACAAATCCAGATGGCACACAACGTGTATATCGGGCAGCTCGCAATAATCCTTACTGGTTAGTTGATAATACAAAGTTTGTATCAGCTGTTAATCGTTTTCTACCGGTATTTACCGTTAGTTACAACCCACTTCCATGGCTAACCATAACTGAACGTGGTGGTGCTGACATTTACAATGATAACAGTAACTATCATGAGGCACCTGGTATAATAGGCGGAGAGTCTGCAGACGGCAAAATGTACAATCGTGAAATAAACTACAAACAGTTTAATAATGATATTATTGTAGAAGCGAAAAAGAATTTCAATGAAGATTGGTTTGGTAGCATACTTGTGGGTAACAACATTCTTAGCAACTCTCAGCGGGTTGTGTTTGATAAGGGTGTAGGCTTATCTGTTATTGATTTTTATAACATCAATAATGCTTCCACTCAAATATCTTCTATAAATAATTATACTAAGAGAAAAATTGGTTATTACGCACAATTAACAACCGAGTATAAAAGGATGATATCTTTATCTTTAACAGGGCGCTATGACGGTACTTCAGTTTTGAGCCAGGATAAAAATTATTATCCTTATGGATCTGCATCAGCAGCATTTATTTTCACCGAGCCACTTCATCTTGAAGATAATAACATATTAAATTTCGGTAAAATCAGATTGTCATATTCTTATGTAGGAAACGATAATGTAGGCCCATACGCACTAAGTACTACATATGTACATCCGGTAATTTCGAATATAGAATTTCCTTATCAAGGCCAGAATGGATTTCTGCTTACCAACACTTATGGTGATCCAAATCTTAAAAATGAGGGATTAAAAGAGTTTGAAACTGGGATTGAATTAAAGATGTTTAGAAGTAGATTGAGTTTGGAAGCCACTTATTTTGATAAGAAAAGTGTGGATTTAATTACTACAACTCCAATTACGCCATCATCAGGTTTTAACGCTGCTACTATCAATGCGGCAAGCATGTATAATAAGGGTATTGAATTAATCCTGAATGGTACACCTATTAAGACGAAAGATATTACCTGGAATATTGGCCTTAATTTCTCTAAAATTAAGAATGAAGTTACAGAAATAGGTCAAGGCTTGGAGAACATACAATTTGCTGGCTTTACAAACCCAGGTATTTTTGCTTATAAAAATCAACCTTATGGTGTAATATATGGTTCAAGATATAAAAGAAACGGTGATGGAAAATTATTAATCGATGATAATGGATACCCAATTATTGATGATCAGTTAGGTGTAATCGGAAATACCACACCAAAATGGAATGCGGGCCTAACGACCAGTTTTTCATATAAGGGATTTAGTTTATCAGCCGTATTTGATATGAGGTATGGGGGCGATGTTTATAATCTAGACGGTCATTATTTAGATTTTTATGGAACAACAAAGAAAACCGAAGACAGGACAGCGACTAAAGTATTTGATGGTATTAGAGAAAGCGACGGAGCGGTAAATACAACTGTAGCTAAACTCGATCAGGGATATTATCAAAATAATGAAAGTGTTGTAGATGAAACTGGGGTTGAGGATGGTACCTATTATAAATTAAGACAAGTTACATTGGCTTATAACTTTAATCCGTCCTTTTTAAAGAGAACACCATTAAAGGGATTAAGTATATCGGCCACAGGCAGAAACTTATGGGTTTACGCACCACATTATACAGGATCAGATCCGGAAGTGAGTTTGTATGGAACTGGTAATGGCGCAAGTTTTACCAATTTTGTTACCCCAACAAACAGGAGTTATAATTTTGCAATAAAAGCAACCTTTTAATCTAGAAAAACCATGAAAATTATATATTATTCAATAGTCACCGTATTGCTGCTTTCTTTTACGGGCTGTAAAAAATTTTTGGATATCAATCAAGATCCCAACAATCCCACAACGGTGCAGGAATCATTGATTTTATCTCCTGTTGAACTTTATACTACAACGCAAATTGCCGCTGGTTATCCATCGGTTACAACCGCCTATTGGACACAACAGCTGGCACTAAATCAGGAATCACCCAATATTGATACTTATCGGATTACGCCTACGGATGTAAACAACACCTGGAGTTTTGATCTTTATCCCGCCATCTTTTATAATTTACGCACCCTGATCAGTAATGCCGATCAGAAAGGCAGTACTGCTTATTCAGGTGTGGGCAAAGTATTATTTGCTTATAATTTAGCTGTTTGTACCGATTTATGGGGCGATATTCCATATTCACAGGCATTTCAGGCATTAAATGGTACAAAACCAATATATGATTCCCAAGAAAGCATTTACAAGGTTATTCAAAGTACACTAGATGAGGCTATTGCTAAACTAAGCAGTACATCATCTGGAAAAGCTATAGGTTCTGACGATTTTATTTATGGCGGGAATTTAGCCGCTTGGAAAAAATTTGCTTATACGCTAAAGGCTCGATATTATCTGCGTTTAAGTAAGGCGGCGGGCTACAATGCTGCTACGCAGGCTGATTTGGCACTTGCTGCACTTCAGAACGGTTTCACTTCAAATGCGGATAATGCTTCCATCACTTACGTAGGAACAGCAAAAGCAGAAAATCCCTGGTATCAAAACACATTGCCAGGTGCAGGCGGAGTCGTTTTGTCATCTTATCTTGTTAATATTCTAAAAACAAATAACGATCCAAGGTTGCCAATTTTGGCAAATCAAGGTTCGGGTAGCGATTATATTGGAAGAACGAGCGGTACAGCGGCGGCCACAGACCCAAGCATATATGCTACTGTAGGAACATTTTATGGCGGATATATTGATGGGAATGATAGTGGCTCAGCAGCTCCCGTATTCTTGGCAACTTATGCAGAAGCATTATTTATTAAAGCGGAGGCAACGCTTTATAAATCAGGGGCCGCTGCGGCAACGCCGATATATAACAGTGCCATTGGGGCACACATGGATATGTTAAAGGTAAATACTGCAGATAAGGCTACTTACCTTGCTGCCCATGCAACACTCGATCCTTCAGTTCCTTTAAAAACAATAATTAGTGAAAAATATATTGCAGATTTTTTATCACTTGAAGTGTATAACGATTGGCGCAGAACAGGATATCCTGCTTTAGCTGTTGTGCAAAATGCCTTTAAGCCTTATATTCCGCAACGTTTTCCTTATCCTTCACAAGAAATCACCTCAAACCCACAGCCACAGCAAAGCATAGCCACTTCAGCTAAGGTTTGGTGGGCAAATTAACTTTTTTAACACCTTTTTAAGGCAATCCGGTTAAGGATTGCCTTTTTTCGTTTCAAAAGCTGTTTACACTGGATTAAACCACAAGAATGATATAGTTTACCAAACTAAAATCAAGATTATTTTATGTATTATTGATTAAACAATTAATTTTCATGAAATACTGCCTATTTTACGTTGCTCTATTTATTAGTATAAGCGGTTATGCCCAAATACAAAGCCCAGACCAGTTTTTAGGTTATCCCCTTGGTTCGCATTTTACACCACACCATAAAGTGGCCGAATATTTTAGACAAACTGCTGCTGCTGCGCCAAAGAATATCAAACTCATCGAATACGGGAAAACGAATGAGGGCAGGCCGTTAATGGTAGCAATTGTTTCTGCTGCAGAAAATATAGATAATCTGGAACAGATCAGAAATAATAACCTTGCTTTAACTACAGGTACCAATAATAGTGTTGATTTAACCAAACAGCCAACTCTACTTTGGTTGAGTTACAATGTGCATGGTAACGAGGCTAATTCAACCGAGACGGCAATTAAAATGATTTATACGCTTGTATCGGGTACGAATAAGCCAGCTACCGAGTGGTTAAAAAATACGGTTGTGATCATCGATCCCTGCTTAAACCCGGATGGAAGAGACCGTTATGTAAATTATTTTAATAGTGTAGTGGGTAAAATACCCAATTCAGACCCCTCTTCCAGAGAACATATCGAACCATGGCCGGGTGGTAGACCGAATCATTATTATTTCGATTTAAACCGCGACTGGGCCTGGCAAACGCAGATCGAAAGTCAGCAAAGGTTGGCCTTGTATAACCAGTGGATGCCCCAGGTGCATGTCGATTTTCATGAGCAGGGTTACAACGAGCCTTATTATTTTGCGCCAGCGGCAGAGCCGGTGCATCAGGATATTACGCCATGGCAAAAAAGTTTTCAGGTGGTCGTAGGAAAAAACAATGCTAAATATTTTGATGCAGAAGGTTGGCAATATTTTACCAAAGAACGTTTCGATCTGCTTTATCCTTCTTACGGCGATACCTACCCCCTTTATAACGGATCAATTGGTATGACTTACGAGCAGGGCGGAATCAGAGCCGGATTATCGGTGGTAACCAATGATGGCGATACCTTAACCTTAAAGGATCGTATTGCGCACCACTTTACTACAGGGATGTCGACGCTCGAAGTAACTTCTTTAAACCACAACAAGCTTTTAGAGGAGTATAAAAAATATTTTCAGCAGGAAATGGCTAACGCCCCGGGTATTTATAAAAGTTATATCATTAAGCCAACCAACCTGTCACGATTGAAAAAACTGGCTGAACTCTTAACCAAAAATAAGATCGAATTTGCTTATGGCGGAGATAAAACCGGAAGGGCTTATGACTATGATACCCAAAAGGAAGAAAACTTTTCAATTAGCCGGAACGATTTAATTGTAAATGTTCAACAGCCAAGGGCTGTTTTAGCTAATGTTTTATTAGAACCACAAACCTTTGTAACCGACTCCAATACTTATGATATTACGGCCTGGGCCCTGCCCTATGTGTATGGTTTAAAAGGTTATGCCAGTAAAGAAAGCATCAGGGGCAAGTTTTCTTCATTAGAGGAAACCAAGTTGGTAAATACAGAAGTAGATAAACCCCTGGCATGGCTGTTTAGCTGGGGAACCAGTGAAGATGCCCATGTTTTAATCGCATTGCAAAAAGAAGGGATAAAAGTAAGGCAGGCCGATCAGCCCTTTTCGGTGAACGGTAAAGATTACCCCGCGGGAACTTTAATTGTGTTAAGGGCAGAAAACGAACGCCTGGCTAAAGGCGTAAAAGATAAGATTGCTTTTGTTGCCAAAATGCTCGATAAACCCATTCAGGCGGTAAGCAGTGGTTTTGTAGAAAAAGGTAAGGATTTTGGCTCTAATGTTTATCCATTATTAAAGCAGCCAAAAATAGCCGTTGTATCAGGCATGGAGGTTTCATCCCTGGCTTTTGGCGAAACCTGGTTTTACCTGGAGCATGATTTAAACCTTTCGCCGAGCATTATCAATGCTAAAGACATCAACAATTTAGACATTAATAAAATCAATACACTTATCCTGCCTGATGGAAGCTATACTCCTTTTATTGGCGATGGCTTAACTGCCTGGTTGAACAAAGGCGGTAAACTGATTTTAATGGAGGATGCCATTGAAAGTGTATTGGAAAAAAAAGGATTTGATATTAAAAAGAAAGAAGCTGCGGTAAAAAAAGACGAAAAACCCGAAGCGAACAAACTGCTTTTTAAAGATAAAGACAGGGATGATTTCGAAACCACCATACCGGGAGCCATTTATAAGATTAACCTTGATGCTACCCACCCTTTCTCTTATGGCCTGGGCAAATTTTATTACAGTTTAAAAACCGACCGTAAGATTTACGAACCTTTTGCTAAAGGCTGGAATGTAGGGTTAATTAATGATAAAAGTTTAATGGCTGGTGTAGTGGGTAAAAAAGCCCGCGAAGAGCTTAAAACCGGATTACTCATTGGTGTGCAAGATTTTGGCCGCGGACAGGTGGTTTACCTCGCTAATGATCCGTTATTCAGAAATTTTTGGGAAGGAGGCAAAACGCTTTTCGGGAATATTGTGTTTTGTAGCTATTAGTATCCATACAGTGAGCACTTTTAAGTGAGGCTAAAAAATACGTTTTTGTATTCTTATTTAGACGTAAAATAGGCTTTTAGGTGTGTTTTGAATAGATTTTTGTTAAAAAATGTTAAAATAAATTTGGCTAACCATCTAAGTAACTCTATTTTAGTTGCGTTATTTTAATACATTACTAACCTATATCTACTATGAAAAAACTTCTACCGAGTTTGTTCATCTGTATGTTTTTTGCACTAGCGGCATTGGCACAAGATCGAACAATCAATGGAACAGTTACGTCTTCAGAAGACAAACTGCCAATCCCTGGCGTAAGCGTGAAAATTCAGGGGGCCACAGGGGGCACCTCAACCGATGCTAATGGAAAGTTTTCCATTAAAGTATCTTCAGATGCTAAAATAATTGTCTTTTCTTCCATTGGATTTGCGTCTCAGTCCAAACCAATCGGGAATTCGGATGTAATTAATGCTGTCCTATCTAGCGATTCGAAGGCTTTGGGAGAAGTCGTTGTTACCGCATTGGGTATCCAGCGGAAGCGAAATGAGGTTGCTTACGCAGCTCAATCTCTTGATGGTGCATCAGTAAGTGAAAATAGATCACCTAACATAGGAAGCAGCTTATCTGGTAAGGTGTCTGGCTTGGAAATCCGTCAGAATAACACTATGGGCGGTTCAACGAATATAGTTGTTCGTGGAGTGAAATCAATCACAGGTAACAATCAGGCACTATTTGTAATTGATGGTGTACCTGTTGCCAACACAAGTATGAATACCACTGGCCAAACAAGTGGTGTGGGTGGTTACGATTACGGTAACCCTGCTTCAGATATCAATCCGGATGACGTTGAAAACATTACAGTGTTGAAAGGGGCAGCAGCTTCTGCACTATACGGCTCAAGAGGTAGTAATGGTGTAATTTTGATTACCACCAAAAAAGGAAAATCTGGGTTGAATATTACAGTTAATGCCGGGCTTAATTATTCGATTATTGATAAATCAACTTTTCCAAAATATCAAAAAACATATGGTGGTGGTTACGGGCCATATTATGGGCCAAATGAGGATTCTTATTTCAATTTAGCCGATATTAATGGCGACGGTACACCTGATTTAGTAGCCCCATTAACTGAGGATGCTTCTTATGGTGGGAAGTTTGATCCAAACTTATTGGTTTATCAATGGGATGCGTTTGATCCTTCTTCTCCGAACTATAAAAAGGCAACTCCGTGGGTTGCAGCAGCAAACGATCCGACAACTTTTTTTGAAAGACCTGTTTCTAATAATCAGAGTATTATGCTCACCAATAGCTATGATAAAGGGACTTATAAGTTAGGTTTCAATAGGGATGATCAAAACGGAATTTTACCCAATTCAAGTATTCAGAAGAATGTATTTAATTTCGGAGCAACCTATAACATTACCAGCAAATTAACAGCAGGTGCAGAAGTGAACTATTTTAATGTTGAAGGTAAGGGCAGGTATGGAACGGGCTATAATGGGAATGGTGTTTATAACCCTGCAACAAACTTCAGGCAGTGGTGGCAAACTAACGTGGATGTAAAAGAACTTGAAAACGCCTATCTAAGAACTGGAAAAAATGTAACCTGGAACTGGTCTGACCTTACTGGAACAAAACCAATCTACTGGGATAACCCATATTTTTCCAGGTATGAAAATTATGAAACGGATGCCCGTAACCGATATCTGGGCAATGTAAATTTAAATTACAAGGTAACCGACTGGCTAAATTTATTGGGTCGCTATTCAATGGATACCTATAATCAAGTGCAAGAAGAAAGACAGGCGATAGGAAGTTTAGATGTGCCATTTTATTCTAAATATTTAGAAGATTATAAAGAAAGCAACGTCGATTTCCTTGCAAATTTTGATAAGAATATTTCTACAGATCTGAATTTTAAAGGACTTCTGGGCTTAAACATTAGAAAGCAGCGAACACAATCAGTTTTTGCAATTACCAATGGAGGATTGGGTATACCGGGGATTTATTCATTAAGTAACTCATCAAATCCTATCGAAGCCCCTGTTGAGCTGGATCAGAATAGAGAAGTTCATGGTTTATTTGCCGGCGCATCATTTACTTATAAAAATATGTTAACTATCGATGGGACGATCAGGAGAGATGTTTCTTCTACCCTTCCAAAGGGAAACAATGTATACTATTATCCTTCTGTTTCTTTGGGCTATGTATTCTCAGAAATGCTTAAAGATTACAAATGGCTTTCTTATGGTAAATTAAGGGCAAATTATGCAGAAGTTGGTTCTGATGCTCCTGTATACAGCCTTCTGGATACCTATTCATTAATCACGCCAATTAATGGCCGTGCACAAACAGCCGTTCCAACAACTAAAAATAATCCAAATTTAAAGCCTGAGAAAACGAAAAGTAAAGAAATTGGTTTGGAAGCATCTTTCCTGAATAACCGGATCGGGATAGATTTTACTTATTACAATACCAAAACGGTAAATCAGATTATTCCGGTAAGCTTGTCTACATCAACAGGTTACAATTCTCAATATTTAAATTCGGGCAGTGTTGTAAATCAGGGCGTCGAGCTATCTTTAAACGGTACCCCTTTTAAAACCAGTGATTTTGAGTGGAAAATTAATGTAAACTTCACCAAGAACAGCAATAAAGTAACTGAGTTATTTAAAGATGCAACTGGTAATGAAGCACAAAATTTATTGATCCAAAGTTTTCAGGGTGGTGTCAGTGTAAATGCTACACTTGGCCAGCCTTATGGAACAATAAGAGGAAAAAACTTTGTATACCTAAATAGAGAAAAAGTTGTATTGGCAAATGGAAGATATGCACAGTCTGAAACTTCAAATGAGGTAATCGGTAATATGAATCCTAAATGGATCGGGGGCATCAACAACAGTTTCAGGTATAAGGATTTCAATTTGAGTTTCTTAATTGATATGAGACATGGAGGAAGTGTATTCTCTCTGGATCAATACTATGGATTGGCAACAGGGGGGTATGTCGAAACCGCAGGTTTAAATGATTTAGGGAATCCTTCGCGTAACGAGATTGCTCAGGGTGGAGGTTTTATCAACCCTGGCGTTCATGCAGATGGAACACCAAATACAACACGGGTTACCAATTCAGAATTTGGATCATATGGCTACAGGCGTTTGCCCGCCGCGGCATTTGTGTATGATGCCAGTTTTATAAAGTTGAGAGAAGTTGTTTTAGGCTATTCATTACCTAAAACATTTGTAAGTAAACTAGGCCCTGTAAAAGGGGTTGATCTTTCTTTAATTGGAAGAAATTTATGGATTATCCATAAGAATTTGCCAAATGCAGATCCGGAAGACGGATTGAGCTTTGGCAATGTTCAGGGGTATCAGGTAGGTTCTTATCCAAGTGTTAGAAGCTTTGCATTCAATTTAAAAGTTAGATTTTAATTACAATTAGTTATGAAAAAGATATTATTAGCCCTGATCGCAGTGCTACTTGTTGGAGCGTGTAAAAAAGATGTAACTAGTGTTAACATCGATCCGAAACGTCCATTAAATGTATCATCTGCCTCTCTTTTTACAAACGCTCAGCGAAGTTTTGTAAATACAATCACCTCATCCAATGTTAATTTAAATATATTTAGGTTGATCGAACAACACTGGCAGGAAACTACTTATATAGATGAAAGTCAATACGATCTGCAAACCAGAACGATACCTGATAATTTGTGGAATGCGTTTTATCGGGATGTGCTGAAAAATTTTAAAGAATCGAGAAGTATAGCTGCTACTGAAGGAAAATCAGCTGTTGATCTTAAAAACCAGCTGGCCATCACAGATGTTATGGAAGTGTATACGTGGTACTATCTGCTTACTACTTATGGAGACGTACCTTATACAGAGGCTTTGAATATTGATAACGCGTTTCCAAAGTATGATGACGGATTAACCGCTTTTAAAGAATTGCTTAAGAGATTAGATGTTGATATTGCAGCCTTTGATCCATCATCCACCTCATTGGGAGCGGCAGATGCCATTTACGCAGGAAATCCACAGAATTGGAAAAAGCTTGCCAACTCGCTGAAGCTTAAAATTGCGTTAACCATTGCCGATGCGGATAACCTTACTGCAAAAGCAGCTGTCGAATCGGCTGTAACATCTGGTGTATTTGTTTATAATGCCGGAAGCCCCAATGCAGATAATGCAAGATATCCATTTACTACGATTACACCCAATACCAATCCAATATGGGTTGATCTGGTACAGAGTGGGCGGTTAGATTTTGTTGCCAACAATACGATAACCACGCAGATGAACACCCTTAATGATCCAAGAAGGCCGTTCTACTTTACGCTTGATGCTGATGGCCTTTATTCTGGTGGTAATCCCGGTGAAAGTAGTCCTTATGCAAATTTTTCAGCGCCAGCGGTTAATATTACCAAAGCCGATTTTCCAGGTTCTTTAATTGATAATGCTGAAGTACAATTCTTATTGGCCGAAGCAGCAGAAAGAGGATATACAGTTGGTGGCACAGCAGGAACATTTTATAGCAACGCGATAACCGCATCAATTTTAGACTGGGGCGGCAACCTAGCAAGTGCAACAAGCTATTTGGCACAACCAACAGTCGCATACGCGACCGCAACAGGCACTTGGAAACAAAAAATAGGTACCCAGAAATGGTTGGCTCTATATAACAGGGGCTTAGATGCATGGGTAGAGAACAGGAGATTAGATTTTCCTCAATTACCGAAAGCAACAGATGCACTAACTGATTTTCCGGTGCGCTTTACCTATCCTGTTAAAGAACAAAATGTTAACGATGTAAACAGAGCTTCAGCCGCGGCTAAAATTGGTGGTGATAAAGTAACAACCAAATTGTTCTGGGATAAATTTTAGAAACGGAACTACGTTTTGATAGATGAGATTTCTTTTTAAAAGATTTATAATCTCATACGGATTTACATAATTTATTTGGAGTTAAAAGAGAGGCAATTTTGCCTCTCTTTTTTTATTTATTATCTAGCTGCATCAATATTATAGCACTGCTTTCTCACTAAGCATCCAATAATACTCTTCGTTTATCAGGTCTCGCTGCATTGAATTATGTCGCCTATATTATAGTCAATTTTCGGAAAGCGGTTATTTCTTTAGCTCTGTTTTGAACCTAACCGATTATTGTGGTTAATTTTTTGCTTGGTTCTTATAATGAATTCTAAATATTCTCGAAAAATTAGTGTATATATTATTCCTTTAATTTTTGGCATAGTTTTTTTTTGCGAAATCTGTGGAATGCGGGTATTTAGCGGGCATTAATTTCACATTTAAAGTTAAAATATAGCTATAAGCATGTAAAATATTTCACAAGTTGTATATAATTTCCCCAAAAAGCCTTTTTAGTCAGACAGTAAAATTGTCAAAATAAAGTCATTATGTTTTTTGGTTTTGTTAAAATTTGTTAAAGTATAGCTTATCTCCACTATATTTAGCTTTTCAAAAAATCATTAACTAACCTATTTTTAAATTATGAAAAAACTTCTACAAAGTTTGTTCATACTTATGTTTGTTGCTTTTACAGCAATGGCACAAGAAAGAACAATCACTGGTACAGTTACATCTGCGGAAGATAATCTTCCCATACCAGGTGTAACAGTAAAAATTAAAGGTGCTACAGGTGGGGCAAGTACGAGTGCGAATGGTAAATATTCCATTACTATTCCATCTTCAGCAACTGCTTTAGAATTCAGTTCGCTAGGCTTTACTGCTCAGGTTAAAACAATTGGCTCATCAACAGTAATCAATGTCTCTTTATCTACAGATGCTAAATTACTTAATGAGGTTGTTGTAACGGCAGTTGGTATTGAAAAAAGCAAAGCTTCTTTAGGTTACTCTGCAGATAATATCAAGAGCGCTGATTTAACAAATGGTAGACAAACCAACTTAATCAATGGTTTAACTGGTAAAACTCCAGGTGTACAAATCGGTCGTTCGAGCGGTGGTGTAAATACTGCAACGCGTATTACAATGAGGGGTACAAGATCTTTACAGGGTGAAGGGCAGCCTTTATTCGTTATTGATGGTGTTCCTATTGACAACTCATCTACACAGCCATCTACTTCATCTACAAATCAGGTTGACGTTGGTAACCGTGTTGGTGATATTAACCCGGATGATATTGAATCGGTAACTGTTTTAAAAGGCCCTAATGCAGCTGCACTTTATGGTTCTCAAGGTAGAAATGGTGCGATTATTATTACCACTAAAACAGGTAAAGATGCTGCCAGTAGAAATAAGAAAATGGAAATTAATGTAGTTTCATCTTTCAACTTGGATAACGTTCAGAAATTGCCTGAATTGCAAAATGAATACGGATCAGGTTATGAAAACGGAACTGGTAACCCTCCAATTTATGATGAGATCGAAAATACAAACTGGGGGCCTAAATTTGATGGTTCAATTGTTCAGTCAGGTCCAACATTAGCTAATGGACATAAATTAATGATTCCTTATAGTGCGGTTCCAGACAATGCGAAGAACTTTTTTAATACTGGCTCTAACATCCAAAACTCTGTTTCGTTTTCAGGTGGTAGTGAAAAAGGTTCATTTTACGCATCGTTATCTGACAATGAGGTAAAAGGTGTTGTTCCAATGGATAAATTCAGAAGAAATACATTTAAATTATCTGGATCAACCAAATTAGCTAACAATGTTAATGTAAGCGCTAACATCAGTTATAACAAGAACTTAACTAATACATCATTCAGTGGTACAGGTAATGCTACCGTTATTAATGACGTACTAAATGTAAGCCGTCAGATTAATCTAGAGGATTTTAAAGACTGGAGAAACTATGAATTTGCAGGTACTCAGGGTTTCTTTAATGGTTATCAGCCAAACCCTTATTATGCACTAGAAAATAATAGATTTAACAGTAACCTCGATAGGTTTTTAGGTAGTTTCCAAGTTACTTATGATCCTTTAAAATGGTTAAATGTTACTTATCGTTTAGGTACAGATTATGCTTCCGATAGAAGAAAACAAACTTTCGAAAAAACAACTTTCGGTACAGGCCAACGTCCAACAGCAACCCCAGGTGGTATAACAGAAGATGCATTTTCTAACAGGATTGTAAACTCAGATCTATTGTTGACTTTCAAAAAAGATATTAACGAGGATTTTAATGCAACCTTGATTTTGTTGAATAACGTTCGTCAAAATGATAGCCGTAATTTAACTGCTTCTGCAAGTGCAATCTCGACTCCAGGATTCTTTAACTTATCAAATCGTGTTGGAGAACTTGGTGGAGGTGAAACTTCATTTAAAAACCGTATTATTGGTTTCGCTGGTGATTTAACCGTTGGTTATAAAAACTTTGTATACTTAAATGGAACATTAAGGAATGACATTTCTTCAACTCTTCCTAAAGATAATAATTCTTATTTCTATCCATCGGCCAGTTTAAGTTTTATAGCAACAGAAGCTATTGATGCATTGAAAAATAGTGATGTGCTTTCTTATGCTAAATTAAGGGCAAGTTATTCTAAAGTTGGTTCTGATGCATCTCCATACAATTTAGTGCCAACTTTTGGCGCAGCGGCTGGTTTTCCATTCGGTTCTATTGCAGCTTTTACATTATCTAATACAACTCCTAATCCAAACTTAAAACCTGAATTCACTACTTCTTATGAATTTGGTACCGAATTATCTTTCCTTAAAGATAAATTGGGTTTAGATGTAACTTATTATAAAACCTCTACTGATGGTCAGATTGTAAATGTTGGTATCCCATCGTCAACAGGTTTTACTGCTGCAACAGTAAACTCAGGTGTAGTTACTAATAAGGGTATTGAGGTTGCTTTAAAAGGCAATCCATTCAGAAACCGTGATGGTTTTTCTTGGAACTTTAGTTTTAGTTATACCTATAATAAAAATATTGTAGAATCTTTATTTACACCACAGTTGTCATTGGGCGCGGGTGATCCTGTTCCAACAGCTATAGTTGGTCAACCTATTTCTTTAGTGGGTTCAGCTTATCTAAGAGATTCACAAGGTAGGGTTGTTGTAGATGCAACCTCTGGTTACATCAGATTAGACCCAACATTGAAAAACCTAGGACAGGTTAGTCCAAAGTATATTTTGGGCTTCAATAATACATTCTCTTATAAAGGTTTCTCTTTGTCAACAACCCTTGATTTCAGATCGGGTAATGTGATCTACTCTGGAACTAAGAGTACCTTAACATTTACAGGTTCAACTGAGGAAACAACTCAATACAACAGAGAGAGATTTATTTACCCAAATTCAGTAATCGAAACCTCGCCAGGTGTTTTTACACCTAATACTACGGTTAGAACAAGAAGTGGCAACTTCGACTTCTGGTATGGTAATTTCAATAGTTTCGCAGAATCTAACATTGTTGATGCGGCTTTCTTGAAATTAAGAGATATCTCTTTCGGATATCAGGTGCCAGCTAAATATTTAACAAAAACTCCTTTTGGCAAAGCAAGTTTATCAGTTACTGGTGCAAACATTTTATTATGGACGCCAAAATCTAATAAATACATTGATCCAGAAGCAAGTATTTTTGGGACTAATAATTCTCAAGGAAGAGAATTTACTAGTATTCCATCAACCAGGACATTTGGTGTAACTTTAAATGCTACCTTCTAGTATTTATAAATAATAAGAAATATGAAAATTAAAAATATCATAAAGGGAATTGCACTATTATCGCTTACGTTTGCGGTAACAGGCTGTGAGAAGAATTTTTTGGATATCAATGATAACCCAAATACCCCGACAACAACAACTCCTGAGCTTGTTTTACCTGCTGCTTTGTCGAATACAGGAGCAAATGTTAATAATAACTTAAATATTTTGGGGAATTTATTAACTGGTAACTGGGGACAATCACCAGATTTCTTGTTCTATCAACCTCAGGAAACTTATCAGTTAACTCCGAATACATATGATGGTGTTTGGACTTCATTATATGCAGGTGGTTTAAATGATTATAAATACGTAGAGCAACAAGCAACAGCTGCGGGAAAGAAAAATGCTCTAGCAATTGCTAAAATTATGCAAGCTTATAATTTCCAGTTGTTGGTTGATACATGGGGAAATGTACCGTTTACTGATGCCCTTAAAGGTACAGCGGTTAGTAATCCGAAGTTTGACAAAGCTGAGGATGTGTATGATGGTATATTAACCCTCGTTAACGATGGAATTGCAAGCATTAATGTTACCGCTACAGGTGATAATCCTTCAACTTCTAGTGATATAGTATTTGGGAGCGGATCTATAACATCATCACCTGCAGTAGCAATGAATAAATGGTTAAGATTTGCCAATACTTTAAAGTTACGTGTTTTATTAAGACAATCATTAATTCCTTCACGTGCAGCAAAAGTTAGTGCAGGATTTGCATCGTTGGCAGGGGCTACATTTTTAGCTGCTGGTGAAAATGCAGGAGTTAACCCTGGTTACATTAACCAAGCAGGTAAATTTAGCCCGCTTTATGGTGCGATAGGCTTTAGTGTAACCGGAGCAGAAACTTCAAATTATCAGGCAACTAGGGCAAATAAATATGCTGTAGACTTTTTAATTAATGTTGCAGATCCTAGGATTAGTTTGATCTACAGACCTGCTGTTACTCCGATCCCTGCAACTCAGACCTACACAGGTGTTTACCCAGGAACTACTGCAACGCCAACAACAAAAAAAGATAACTATTCAGCAGTTGGAGCAGGTGTTTTACCAGCTAGTTCAAGTAATGGTTTCGCGAAACCAGCTTATCTATTAACAGCTTCAGAAGGCTTTTTCTTACAGGCTGAAGCTATTTTGAAAGGCTTTCTTCCTGGTGGTGCAACAGCAGCACAAACTGCTTATCAGACTGGTATTGAAGAGTCGTTCAAATTACTTGGTTCTACTTCTGCAGCGGCTAATACTTATTATACAACATCTACTTCACCATTAGTTAACTGGACGCTGGCATCAGCTGCAGGTCGTCAATTTGAAGCAATTATTACCCAAAAGTGGGTATCAAACAATGGTTTCAATGGTATTGAGGCTTGGGCTGAGTACCGTAGAACTGGTTTCCCTGCTAATATCCCGGTTGGATTAAATAATGTAAGTGGTGGTAAATTGCCTTTACGTTTACCTTATCCTCAGAATGAAATTGCTAATAACAATGCAAATGTTCCCGTTATTAATATTTTCAACGATAAAATCTTTTGGGAGAAATAGTTTTTTCCTTGTGTCTGGCTCTAGTATATGTTAACACTTATTTAGGGCAGGAGATTGTTAAACAAAAAGGCTGGTTAAAACCAGCCTTTTTGTTTTCAAAAAAAATTAATACAAGTAATCCGTTTATAATCTTTACCAAGTTTATTTTCATCTCATAATTTTGTTTACATAACTTCTTGCCAATCACTTAGAAATTATAGAAATCAAACCTTTAACTAAATAATTATCGATAAAATTTTATAATAAAAAAGTATTCAAACTGCCATAGTTTGTGAAAGTGCAACTTTTTCGTTTTTTTTGGAATATAAAATTTGAGTCTCATTTCAATATTTTTATAAATTCGGCTCCTCATTAATTCAATTATCCCTGACGAACTTAAATTTCATGAACAAACTTCTACAAAGTTTGTTCGTGTTTTTGTTGATTGCATCTTCTGCAATGGCTCAAAACCGATCAGTCTCAGGTACAGTGACTTCAAAAGAAGATGTTTACTTCCAGGACTGAGTGTAAAAGCAAATGGCGCGAGTGCTGTTACTCAATCTCTGTTAATGCAAATGCTTGTTGAATGTGCTGGTTTTAGCAAAAACGATAGAATTTTCTTGCATTAGCTATTAGTTAACAGACTTTATCGGTTGTGGATGTAATTAATTTGGCGCCAGTTATTGAAACAAATCTCTAAAGATGTTGTAATACGGCTTAAAAGTATACTATTTCATTATATTGCTTCCAAGCAGCAGCATGTATTTTGTTCATCACTTCTAAATAGAACCAGGTAAATCATTTGAGGATTATACTATCGGGGCTATCAATGTATTTTATGGGACTTCTAGGCTTAACATTAATTATTTCAATTGATTACTTCTTCAGGTTCTGTATCAGAAGCTCAAGGGCCTGACTCTTTAAGCACCCGTTTATGGTGGGATAAACCTTAATATTTACACAGATCATTAGTTTAAAAGAGGGGTGCGAATTTAGCAATCCTCTTTTTTATTTGAGATGTCTAGTCCTAATATAGCGATACAAAAAAAGAAGTATCCTTATGGACGAAAAGACAAATTATTCAAAACGTAGTCAGAAAGACTATACCTTAAGCTTTAAGCTAAAGGTCATTAGAGAGGTTGAAAAAGGTGAAAGATACAGAAAGGAGGTACTCACGCATCATTCTGACAGAGGGCTACAGTACTGTTGTGATGAATACCAGCAAACACTAGTTAAAAACAAAATAATATGCAGCGTGACTGAAAGTTATGATCCATATAGAAATGCGCTAGCTGAGCGGGTAAATGGAATTTTAAAGCAGGAGTTTATCACGGTAAAAAATGGGATCTGTATCACAAGAACAAAAAATAGTTTCTGAAAGCGTTAATGTTTATAATAATATCAGACCGCATCACTCATACTTCATGAATATCCCAGAACAAATGCATAAGCAAAGAAAGATTAAAATCAGGACCTGTAAACGAAAAAATAGCAGCCAGAATGCTAGCTGCTATATAAATTGTATTTTTATTTAATTATTAATCCTGTATCAATTTTTCAGGACTAGTCAAGATAATTTTTTGAGATGGTGTCTTTTCTGATTTCTCACTTTGTAAAAATTTCTTTAAACGGTATTTTTTGGCATGATTTTATTTAATTTCTACATTAGCAGAAAAAGATTTTTGCACATTTTATTCATCATTTTTTTTATCATTTTTTTAAAAATGCCCTAAACAATGGCCAAATAACCAGATTAAATGTGAAAAATGCCTCATTTCGACTTATTTATCATACAGCTTTATTGTCAAAATAAAGTCATTATAATTCATCGTTTGTTAATTATTGTTAAACTCTTGTACATCTACATTATATTTAACGCTTCAAATAACTATTTCAATAACTAACTTAAATTTCATGAAAAAACTTTTACAAAGTTTGTTCGTATTGATGTTTGTTGCAATTACAGCGATGGCTCAAGAGCGAACAATTACTGGAACAGTAACATCTGCAGAGGATAACATTCCTCTTCCAGGTGTAAGTGTTAAAGCGGTCGGGTCACAAGCGGTAGCAGTGACGAGCGGTGACGGAAAATACTCCCTTAAGATTAGCTCTTCTGTTACAGCAATCCAGTTCTCTTATATTGGATTTACAACCAAAACTGTTAATCTTACTTCTTCAAATACGTTAAATAGTGCATTGGCTCCCGATGCTAAAAATTTAACTGATATAGTGGTTGTAGCTTATGGTACTCAGAAAAAAGAATCGATTACAGGTTCTGTTTCTAGTATTAGTGCTAAAGATTTGGAAAAAAGAACTGTAACAAATATTACGGCTTCATTACAAGGATCAGCGCCAGGTATTTCTGTATTGGCATCTAACGGGCAACCAGGTAATAGCTCTGCTATCCGTATTCGTGGTTTTGGTTCCTATTCATCTTCAAATAGCCCACTTATCGTTTTAGATGGTGCGGTGTATGATGGTAGTATTGGTGATATTAATCAGAATGATGTTGAGAGTATTTCGGTATTGAAAGATGCATCTTCTTCAGCCTTGTATGGTTCTAGGGGAGCTAATGGAGTAATTATCGTTACAACCAAAAAAGGTAAATCAGCAGAACCAGCAATCAATGTTAACTTTAGTCAAGGATGGTCTACCCGTGGAATTCCTGAGTATGATCGTTTGGATGCTACTCAATATTATCCTGCGGTTTGGCAAGCGATTAAGAATAATTTAATGTTTTCAGCTTCTCCAGTGTTAACAGATGCTGCAGCGTCAACAAAAGCGTCGGCAGATGTGTTTACAAACTTAGTTTATAACCCGTTCAATGTTCCCGGAGGTCAAGTTGTAGGTACTGATGGTAAACTTAATCCAAACGCATCTTTATTATATGACGATTTTAACTGGTATGCACCTTTAGAGCGCACAGGGAAAAGGACAGATGCAAATGTTAACACAGGAGGAAGAAGCGATAAAACAGATTACTTCGTGTCATTAGGTTATTTAAAGGATAGTGGTTTCATTCTGAAATCAGACTTCGAACGTTTTAACGCACGTGTAAATGTAAATACTAAACTGAGGTCATGGTTAAAAACAGGTTTGAATTTATCAGGTGCAATGTCTGATGCAAATACTGCAAGTGATGCCTCTACAGGAAACGGTTCAAGTTTTGTCAACCCGTTTTCATTTGCAAGAGGAATTGGCCCAATTTATCCAGTACATGCCTTTAATGCTGCTGGAGAACCTATCGCCAATTCTTTAACAGGTGAGCAATGGTATGATTATGGTATCCATCCAGGAGCTGTAAACCGCCCAGCAGGAGCTTCTCCTGGTCGAAATGTTGTTTATGAAACTATGCTTAATGATAATGCTTATAGAAGAAGCCAGTTAAGCGCAAGAAGTTATATTGAGGTGAAGTTCTTGAAAGATTTTACATTCACACCAACAATCAGCATGGATTTGAGAAATAATAATGTTGATCAGTTCCAAAATCCAATCGTTGGTGATGGTGCAGGTTCGAACGGTTACAAATTCCAAAGTAATGCAGTTACTAAATCATATACCTTTAATCAAATCTTAAATTATAACAAAACGATTGGAAAACACACGATTTCGGTAATAGCAGGCCACGAAAATTATTACTTTAAATATAGAATATTCCAGGCTGAGAGAACAAATATGGTTGCTCGTGGTAACACAGAGTTTGCAAATTTTGTTACATCAACTAGTTCATATGGTAGAGAGGATAACGACCGTATCGAGTCTTATTTGTCTAAAGCTAGCTACAGTTACGATGATAAATATTTCATTGATGCTTCATTAAGACGCGATGGTTCTTCAAGATTTTCTGCAGAACAAAGATGGGGAACATTTTTCTCAGCAGGAGCTACTTGGGCCATTAAAAAAGAAAACTTCTTAAAAGATGTAAGCTGGTTAGATGATTTAAGAATAAAAGTTTCTTACGGTCAGGTGGGTAATAACGCCTTGCTTGATGGTAGTGGAAATAACAGGTATTACGGTGATAGGGCCTTTTTTGATCTAGGTTCGAACAGTAATACTGAAGGTGGTGTTTTATTGGCATCTATTGCTACACCTGATTTAACCTGGGAAAAACAAAACACGCTAAATACAGGAATTTCATTTGCGTTTTTTGGAAGAAGATTATATGGTGAATTAGAATACTACAACAAACAAGTAGATGATTTAATTTTCAGCGTTCCTCAGCCATTATCTGCAGCGGTTACCAGTGTTTATCGTAATATTGGTTCCATGTATAACAGAGGTGTTGAGCTTCAATTGGGTGGAGACATTATTCGCGAACAGAATTTTACCTGGGGCTTAATTACCAACTGGAGTATTTTTAAGAACCAGATTACTAAGCTTCCAGCAGAAACTCCAACAATTATCAGTGGAACTAAAAAACGAGAAGTGGGGCATGGAATCTATGATTATTGGTTAAGACAATACGCAGGTGTTGATCCAAACGATGGGGCTGCATTGTATATACCTGCTGATGGAACTCTTGCTGCAAACATTCGTACTGTGAATGGTGTACAATATGTAACTAATCAATCATTTGCAAAATTTGATTATTCAGGTTCGGCAATTCCAGATTTGATGGGCTCATTTGTAAATACATTCAGTTACAAAGATCTAACGTTATCATTTATGGTAAATTACCAGGTTGGTGGTAAAGCTTATGATTCTATATATCAAGGTTTAATGAGTACAGGTTCTTATGGTGGTGCGTTGCATCAAGATATCTTAAATTCTTGGACTCCAGCAAATAATACTTCAGATACACCAAGAGCTGATTTTGGAGCTACTGCGAATACTAACGCAACATCCAGCAGGTGGTTAATTGATGCATCTTATTGGAGCTTACGTAATGTTAACTTATCTTATAGCTTGCCTAAAGCTTGGTTAAACAAAATTAAGGTGCCAAGTGCCCGTATTTTTGCAACTGGCGAAAACTTATACCTTCATTCAAAAAGAAAAGGTTTAAATCCTTCTGAATCTTTTGACGGTGTAAATGCTAATACCTATCCTCAAAGCAGAAACTTTAGTTTGGGTATCAATTTAACCTTATAATCTTAAAAATAGCGTAGAAAGAGATATGAAAAAGCTTTTAATATTAACCAGCTTAGTGGTAGCTTTAATCGCTCCCGGCTGTAAAAAGGAATACCTTGAAACCAAACCAACTGATCAGATTGCTTTGGAAGAGGTGTTCACTTCAACAACAAATGCAAATGCAGTAATTAGTGGTATTTATGCCTATATGAATACCAGAACTACAACCACAACTTCAAACGCACAAGGTAAACCAGGTGTTGCTGGCATATTGTTGGGTATTGATTTTATGGGTGAGGATTTGCATCAGGCAGCAGCTACATGGTTTACTTCAACAGGTGAAGGTAACTATGTGTCGCCACGAACCGATAACCATGCGAGCAACCTGTACTATTACCGTACATTTTACCGTATGATTAACAACGCTAACTATGTGCTTGATAACATAGATTTACCAAGTGTAACAGGGTTAGAATCGGAAAAAATAAGATTGAAAGCAGAAGCTTTAACTATTAGAGCCTATGCTTATTCATATCTAGTTCAATTTTACGGAACAAGATATAATGCTGCGGCAAAACCGAATGCTCAATTGGGCGTTCCATTGGTATTAACTACTGCTGACCTTATAAAGCCACGTGCTACAGTGGAAGATGTTTACACTCAGATAGTAGCTGATTTGGATAAGGCAATTGCTTTAAATTCTACCACTAAGGCAAATAAAACACATGCTGATGTTTGGGTGGCAAGAGGTTTAAGAGCAAGAGTTGCTTTAACCATGCAAGATTATCCAAACGCAATTAAATACGCAAAAGATGTGATTGATGGTGGTAAATATCCATTAATGAGTCAATCAGATTATGTAAGTGGTTTTAATAATAATGCGTTATCTGAATTCATGTGGTGCGCAATGCCGACTACTGAACAAGGTGATACATTTGGATCATTTTATGCACAGATTGCTTATAACGCAAATTCCACTTACATGCGTGGTACGCCAAAAATGATTAATTCAAATTTATACAATCAAATACCTGTTAATGATGTGAGAAGAAAATTATGGGAACCAGCTCCTACAGCGGCTAACTTTCCACTTCCTACAGCAGCATTTACCCGTCGTGCATATATGAGCAGAAAGTTTTCTGTAAAAACGGTTGGCGATCCTTCTTTAGGAGATACACCTTGGATGAGAAGTGCAGAAATGTATTTGATTTTAGCAGAAGCATATGCACGTAGTGGTCAGGATCCTCTCGCACAAACTGCATTGTTTGATTTGGTTAAAGTAAGAGATCTAACCGCAGTTAAAACGGTTAAAACCGGAACCGCGTTGGTTGATGAAATAATGATTAATCGTAGAGTAGAGCTTTGGGGTGAAGGTTTCAGATACTTAGACCTAAAACGTTTAAATCTACCTTTGGATAGAACTGCTGCAAATGTTCCTAATTATGTAGGTACATCAGTAGCAAATCTTTTAACTATCCCTGCGGGCGATGTTAAATTTTTGTTCTTAATTCCACGTGATGAGTTGAATGCAAATCCTCTTATTCCACAGAGTGCTCAAAACCCATAGTTTTTCGTTCTATTTATTTAAAAGGGCGCTCAGTAATGGGTGCCCTTTTTTGTTTTATAAAGGATTTGGTTGATTAATTGTTCTTTATATTTGGCAAGTACCATTATTTTAGTTATTGTGCTTTAATCTTCTGTTTTTCTAATCCTATTTTAATGTAATTGTATCTTTTTAAATAGATTATTGACTGCTAATGGTTTAATTATACTGCTTTTTTAGCGTTTTTGCTGTTTTTAGTGGGTTTTGTAGAGGATATTTAGTTTCTTCCTTAATAATCACTAAAAAAATAAGTCATTTTTTATTTTGTAAAATTTGCATGACGTTTTTCTAAATCCTATATTGGGTTGTTAAACCGAAACTAAACTAACTTTTATGAAAAAACTCGTCTAGAGTTTGTTCGCATTTCTGCTTATTGCAACCGGAGCAATAAGCTTGGATAGAACAATCAGAATCGTCTCAATGGTCAGCAAAGGCCATAATGCCACCCAAATAATTGTTAAAATTAGAATTGCAGCGATTAGAACCACCATGGTTGTAAGTTTTTTAACTAGGCATGTATTTGAGTAGAGCTTTTAATAATCAGTTATTTAGAGAAGTTTAAGTGAGGAGAAATAAAAATAATTATTTTTATTGTAAAATTTGTATTACAAAATACTAAATCCTATATTGTAAATTATTAACTAAACTAAACTTTTTTTATGAAAAAACTTCTACAGAGTTTGTTCATATTGCTGTTTATTGCAACCTCTGCAATGGCGCAAGATCGAACAATCACAGGAACAGTTACGGCCAGTGAAGATGGATTGCCACTTCCGGGTGTAAGTGTTAAAATCAAAGGTGCAACCGGTGGAACCACAACGGGGGCAGATGGTAAATTTTCCTTAAAAATTTCTCGGAGTGTAACATCATTGGAATTTACGTCCATCGGATTTATTTCTATAACCAAAGCTATTGGTTCTTCAAATACATTAAACATATCATTAGAAAGTGATTCAAAAACATTAACAGATGTTGTTGTAGTGGGCTATGGTACTCAGAAGCGAGGTGAAACTACAGGAAGTACTGCATCTGTAAGTGGCTCGGCTATTGCTCAAAAGCCAATTCAGAGTTTAGAAGCAGGTTTGGCGGGTAGGGCTTCGGGGGTGCAGATAACTGTCCCTGCGGGGGTATTAAATACGCCACCTGTATTCAGGATAAGAGGTACTAACTCTATTTCGTTAAGTTCTCAGCCTTTGTTCGTAATTGATGGTGTGGTAGCAACTACTGGTGACCAAGGTTTAACTGCTTCTGCAGCAAATCCGTTATCGAGTATTAACCCAAATGATATTGAGAGTATTGATATTGCCAAAGATGCCGCTTCAACCGCTATTTATGGTAGCCGTGCTGCTAATGGTGTTGTTTTTGTTACTACCAAAAGGGGAAAAACAGGTTTGCCAAAAGTAAATTACGATTTTTGGGTAGGTTGGTCCGAAGCTTATCGCTTGCCAAAATTACTTGATGCTTTTCAATATACCGATTATAAAAACGAAGCAATTGCTAATGCAAATGCTATACGCTCTGGGAGTGTGAATGTAACTTTCAATGGTGTTTCGCAGATTCAGAAATTCGTTTTAACCAATGGCCCAGATGGACAGCCAATCAATACCAACTGGTACGATTATGCTTATCGTACTGGTGTTTCTCAAAATCATAATGTAAATGTTTCTGGTGGAACTGAAAATACCAAGTATTATATGGGTTTTGGCTATACAAACCAACAGGGTATTTATCAGAAGAATGATTTTAAAAGATTAAATGGATTATTCAATATAGATAGTAAATTGAATAAATTCATAACCATCGGGGGTAAATTATCTTATTCTAATGAGAGAAATTTAGCTGCAATTTCTTCAGGTTCATTGAATGGAGAAGCTTATGGTACTTCAGGCTTAGCCAGAACAGCATTGGTAAATTCGCCAAACGTGTCACCATATAATAATGATGGTAGCTTTAACTTGGGTGCTACATTTGTTGGTCCGATGAACAATATTGTAACCGGTAACCAAGTTGGTTTTTACAATTTTGCCCAGGTACTTTCTTTAAACAGAGAAAATAATGAGTTAGACCACTTACAATCTAACGCTTATTTACAAGTTAGTCCATTTAAATGGTTAAACCTGAAATCGATGTATGGTATTGATTATATTAATAGTGATAACGATATCTTCTATAATCCTGTTCATGGACCCGGTCAAGGTGTAAGTGGAGAGGCTATTGGTGCTTTCAGGAAAAGAAAAAACTGGACCTGGACAAATACCGCTCAGGCTGATTACGAAATATCTAAACACAGTTTCAATTTATTGGTTGGACAAGAGCAACAAAGAAATACGGTTACGGGTTATGGTATAGACCGTCAAGGTTTAACAGATCCGGCTTATGATGTTGTTCAGGCTGGTTTTACATTAAATAACTCTACAGCGGCAGCTTACGGAGAAAATTACCTGCTTTCTTATTTTGGCCGTTTAAATTATAATTACGATGGTAAATATTTCTTGAGTGGTAACTTAAGGCAGGATGAGTATTCAGCCTTAGGGATTAAAAAAGGAACTTTCTGGGGAGCATCCGCTGGTTGGGAAATTACTAAAGAGAATTTTTGGGCCAGTGCAGGTTTAGATAAGGTATTTAGTAGTTTCAAAATTAAAGGTAGTTACGGTAAAGTGGGTAATATTTCTGGTATTGGAGATTATGCTACTTTCTCTACTTATGGTTCTGCTTTATATGGTGGTATCCCGTCTTCTATCTATAGTGCTGCTGGAAACAAAGAACTTACTTGGGAAACCAGTAAAAAAACGGATATTGGTATTAACTTCGGTATCTTAAAAGGCAGGATCGATTTTGAAATTGATTATTACAAAAATAACATCGATGGTTTGATCCTTAATGTATCTCAATCACCATCAACCGGTGTTCCATCAACTGTTGCTACCAATATTGGTTCTATGTACAACAAAGGCTGGGAGTTTAATGTGAATGCTTCACCACTTAAATCTGCAGATTTTTCTTGGACCAGTAACTTCAATATTGCCTATAATAAAAATGAGGTTACCGCCTTGGCGCCTGGTTTAACTGAGATTATAACCCCAACAGGCTCTACTACAACGGGAGAAAATGTTAACCGGTCAATCCCTGGCTATTCTATTGGTTATCTTTATGTGGTGCGTACGGGTGGTGTAGATCCAGCAACTGGAAGAAGAATATTCTATAACAAAGCGGGTAGAGCAGTTACTTATCAACATATAGTACCTACCGGTCAAGCAAACTGGACTTATCTTGATAATGGTGCTACTGCTCCAGCTATCACCCAAAGTGCTGATGCGGAAATGTATAAAAATACTGCGCCTAAGTTCTATGGCGGTTTTGATAATACTTTTCGTTACAAAAATTTTGATTTGAATGTAATGTTAACCTATCAATTAGGTTTCTGGGTATCTTATGGAACTAATGCAGGTTTGCACGATCAGAGGTATTGGAACAATGCTGTTGATGTGTTAAACCGTTGGCAAAAACCTGGTGATATTACCGATTTCCCAAGAGCAGTGTATACTGATAACGTTTCTTATGGTAATACTATTCCATTGGATATTAATGTTTTCAAAGGAGATTTTGTTAAATTAAGAAATCTAAGCCTTGGTTATACAATTCCCCAAACTGCGTTTGGAAAATCGGGCATTAACCGTCTTCGTGTTTATGTAGCAGGTCAAAACCTTGCGATTATAACTAAATACCCTGGTCCAGACCCAGAAGTTTCTTCAAATGGGTCAAGCTCATCTGGTCAAGGTTCGGATAGAAACTCTGGTCCAAATGCGAGAACTTACACCATGGGACTTAGCTTAGGTTTTTAAAATATAAAAGAAAAAATCATGAACAAAAGAAATTTATATATAGCAATATTGTGTTCGGCTGTCCTATTTACAAGTTCTTGCAAAAGGGAATTTCTAGACCCAGCACTAAAAACTTCTGTGGCTGCAGAAAATGCATTCGATACGCAATTCCGGATTGAAAGTCAGGCAAACTCATTATATGGGTCATTAAAAAACGGCTCCTTTTACGGAGGTAGGTATTTGGTATATGGAAGCATAAGAGGAGAAGATTTTATAAACGAAACAGGAAACTTGGTAACTGCCTCTGATGTTTGGAGTATGAACCTTGCCAACAGTGCAACTTCAGTTAAAACCTTATGGTCTCAAGCCTATGTTACCATTAACAGGTGTAATGTTTTTATTGATGGTATGGCTTCCAAAGGAAATGCTGTTGTTGGCGATGCACTGGGAGCAAAATATGTTGCTGAAGCAAGATTGATTCGGGCTTTATCTTATTACAGCTTATTACAGGTATTTGCGAGGCCATACGCTGATGGAAATGGAAGCAAACCTGGCCTGCCACTGCGATTAACAGGAATTACAGGCCCTGGTTTTTCAGATTTAGCAAGAAGTACCGTAGATCAAGTATATATCCAGATCATTTCTGATTTAAATTATGCTGAAGCAAATCTTCCAGCTACAAACGCTACAGCTTTGCTTAATACTACAAGAGCGCATAAAAATACCGCCATCGCCTTAAAAACTAGGGTTTATTTAAGTATGGGCAAATGGACCGATGTTATTACTGAGGCAAATAAATTGGTGCCAGCAGTTGCACCGTTTAAAGCTAAGGCAAATGTGGCGAATGATTTGGTTGCGGATATTACTACTGTTTTTAAAACGCCGTATACTACTTCCGAATCTGTATTTTCATTACCAATGACTACCTCTGCCAGCCCGTTAGATTACCCTGGAACGCAAAACTCTTTGGCTTCGTATTTTTACTTTACCAACGCTACGCCTGGAACGACAGAGTTTTCGTTAAACCCTATTGGTGTTATTGCTAATACGGGTTGGAAATCTACAGATAAAAGGAGAGCTTTGATTTTTACCTCGGCAGCATCAAAACAGTTTGTAGCTAAATTTACAACAGCAAGTCCTTATACCGATTATGTTCCGGTAATTAGATGGGCCGAAGTGCTCCTGAATTTGGCAGAAGCTAGGGTACGTAGTACAAATACAGTTGATGCTCAGGCATTATTATTATTGAATGCCGTTCGTCAACGTTCAGATGCAACTACAGTGCTTGCGCCTGCTACTGTTAGCGATTTTACAGATGCTTTATTATTAGAAAGAAGAATAGAGTTTTTGGGAGAAGGTTTAAGAGCCCCAGATTTAACCCGTTTATTGCTCACTATTCCTTTAAAGGGAAGTGCACCGGCTAAATCGCCAACCGAAAATGGCTATATCTGGCCAATATCTTCAGAAGAGTTATCATTGAATAGATTAATGACAGATAATTAAATAAAAAGGGGATTGTAAATCTACAATCCCCTTTTTTTTCTTAAACCTTTTTCTATTTCTTATCCACGCTATACTTCCCCGGGCCAATAAAAATCAAACCGAAAAATACAATGCCTAATTCTATTGCATGACTGGCGCCTCCTAATCCATCTCCTTTGCCAAAATGCACTAAAGCCGCAATAATCATGGTGAAGATCAACAAAATCAGGGCAGGTCTGAAAAACAGACCTACAATCAAAAGAAAACCGCCAAAAGTTTCTGTAGCTGCGGCCATAAAGCCCCAAAATATCGGTAAAAAATCTATGCCGATTACTTTCATACTTCCGCCTAAGTTTGTCCAGCCATTTGGTCCGCCAGCCAGCTTCGGAAAGCCGTGAATGATAAACATCACCCCTATACCTATGCGTAGAAGTAACAAACCTGTATTGCGGTATTTTCCTAAATTATCTAAAATCGCCATCTTATAAATATTTAAATTGAACGTTATTGGTTTCTACATGTAATGCTACCTCAGCACCTAAAGTCATGCATAGGTTGTTTTCGATATGCCCTGTAGGGAAATTAAAGCAAACCGGATAGTCATATTCCTTAACAATGTCCCAGATTACCTCGTCAGCTGTTTGCCCGAATGAAATCTTTTCTTCTGCTATCTCATTAAAAGCACCTATAATCAAGCCTTTTAACTTCGAGAGTTTATCTGCCCTTTTTAGCATCCTTAACATCCGGTCGATGCTGTATTCGTGTTCACCAACATCCTCCAGAAAAAGAATTTTACCTGTAAAATCCATTTCCGAAACTGAGCCTTGCATCATGGCCAATAAAGTGAGGTTACCGCCGATTAAAATCCCACTGGTTTCTCCTGTTTTATTTGTAAATGTACTTTTGTAATTATACTCCTGTTTTTCGCCAAATAAAGCCTTCTGTAAAGAATTTATGGCTTCGGGGGTAGATTCGTCAAAGGTGTAAGGCATTTGGGCATGGAGGCACTGTGTATGGCTTTGTGCAATCAGGTGTGAAAGTAATACCGTAATATCGCTGAAACCCACAAACCATTTCGGGTTCTTGTCGAATTCCGTAAAATCAAGTTCATCAATGATACGGATGGTGCCATAACCTCCACGGCCGGAAATAATGGCTTTGATAGACGGATCATCCAAAAAACGTTGAATATCTTTTGTTCTTAAATTGTCGCTTCCGGCAAACTGGTGGTGACTTGCATATACACTATCACCTAAAATAACCTCTAAGCCCCAGCCTTTCAATATTTCAATGGCATGGTCTATTGGTTTGGGTAATTTTTTTGCCGGACAAACGAGGGCAATTTTATCTCCTTTTTTTAAATACGGGGGCTGCTTAATCATCTTCAAAACACTTATCTTTGCCAAATTAATAAAAATTGTTTTGGATAATAGTAAAATAAAAAGATATACCGTAACTGCAGCGCTTCCATATACCAATGGACCGGTTCATATTGGGCACCTTGCCGGTGTTTACATTCCTGCAGATATTTATGCCCGTTACCTAAGATCGAACAAACGCGATGTGAAATTCATCTGCGGATCTGACGAAAACGGCGTTCCAATTACTTTAAAAGCCAAAAGGGAGGGAATTACCCCTCAGGAAGTGGTAGATAAGTACCACAAAATTATTGGTGATTCTTTTAAGGAATTTGGGGTTTCTTTTGATATTTATCACCGTACCTCTTCGCAAACCCACCATCAAACAGCGGCCGATTTTTTCGAAACGCTTTATGAAAAAGGTGTTTTTACGGAAGAAATTACTGAGCAATATTACGATGCCACAGCAAAGCAATTTTTGGCCGACCGTTACATCACGGGTACCTGCCCAAAATGCGGCAATGAAAATGCCTATGGCGATCAGTGCGAAAACTGCGGTTCTACACTTAATGCTACCGATTTAATCAATCCAAAATCTACCCTATCGGGCGATAAGCCGATTTTAAAAGAAACCAAGAACTGGTTTTTACCGCTTGATAAATACGAAGACCGTTTACGTACCTATATTGAAAGCCATAAAGAATGGCGCCCGAATGTTTATGGCCAATGCCAAAGCTGGTTAAATGCTGGTTTACAACCCAGAGCAATGACCAGGGATTTGGATTGGGGCGTACGTGTTCCCCTTCGCGATGCAGAAGGTAAAGTGCTTTATGTGTGGTTTGATGCACCAATTGGCTATATTTCTGCTACCAAAGAACTTTGTAACTACGCAAAACTCGACGTTTGGAATCCAAAGGCTGAAGAATATTACATCAGCAGCTACGAAAACGATAAATGTGGTTGGGAAGAATATTGGAAAAGTGATGAAACCAAGTTAGTGCACTTTATTGGTAAAGATAACATCGTTTTCCACTGTATTATTTTTCCTGCGATGTTAATGGCACATGGCGAATATACTTTAGCCGATAATGTACCTGCCAATGAATTCTTGAATTTGGAAGGTCAAAAAATATCAACTTCTAAAAACTGGGCTGTTTGGCTGAATGAGTATTTAAGGGAATTTGAAGGTAAACAGGATGTTTTGCGTTATGTATTAACAGCAACCGCTCCCGAAACCAAGGATAATGACTTTACCTGGAAAGATTTTCAGGCCAGAAATAATAATGAATTGGTCGCCATTCTGGGTAACTTCGTAAACCGGGTAGTGGTACTTACCCATAAATATTTTGGTGGCACCGTGCCTACCTGCATGGGAATTACTGATGTAGATCAGGCGGTTATTGATGAACTGGCTGGTTATCCTGCTAAAATCTCTGCTTCTATCGAAAATTACCGATTTAGGGAGGCCTTATCAGAAGTAATGAATGTTGCGCGTTTAGGTAATAAGTACCTGGCCGAAACTGAACCATGGAAACTGATTAAAACCGACGAGGACCGTGTGAGGACGATTTTGCATATTGCGCTTCAAATCGCAGCCAATATTCAGATCCTGATTGAGCCTTTCTTGCCTTTTACCGCCGAAAAACTAATGAAAATGCTTAAAAACGGTGGGCACGACTGGGAAAATGCAGGTACGGTTAGCTTGTTAAAACGTGGTCATGAGATTGGTGAGGCTGTTCTTTTATTCGAAAAAATAGAAGATGCTGAAATTGATTTCCAGATTGAGAAATTAAACCAGAGCAAAGCAAGCAATGCGGCAAGTACAGCAGTTGCTGTTCCGGCAAAAGAGAATATCCAGTTTGATGATTTTTCTGCCATGGATATCCGTGTAGCAACCATTGTTGCTGCCGAAAAGGTGGAGAAAACAAAAAAGCTGTTAAAATTAACGGTAAATACTGGTATTGACGAAAGAACAGTGGTTTCCGGTATCGCCGAATATTATAAACCAGAAGATATCGTTGGTAAACAGGTAAGCATGATCGTAAATCTTGCTCCACGCGAAATCAAAGGAATTTTATCGCAGGGCATGATCCTGATGGCCGAAAACGCCGAAGGAAAACTCACTTTTGTGGCTCCTGTAGAGAAGTTTCAGGAAGGTAGCGTAATCCGGTAACAGGATCAATCTAAATTAAAAAAAGCCATTTGGTCGACTGATCAAATGGCTTTTTCTTTGCATAGAAGCTGAATTAAGGATTCATCCGCTTAAAATATTCGCTTATCGTATCATTATTTGCTTTTGCCCGGTCGCCGCTTGTCCCGAAGGTCAGTTCTGTTTTACCTTCCTTCATCTGTTCAAATACCGAGGCTACAAACTCACTCACAGGAGGATGTGCATCATGGATCCCTTTTCCACCCAAATCAGTGTTTAAGGCTGGCGGAATCATTTCAATCACCTCTATTTTCGAATCTTTTAGGCTATGGCGTAAAGAAAGCGTAAAAGAACGCATAAATGCTTTAGTGCCACAATAAACAGGTATAGTAGATAAAGGTACAAATGCCAGTCCTGAGGTTACATTAATAACCGTATCCAGTGCATCCAGGTTGCTAAACAGTTTTGTTAAGTGCAGTGGCGCTAAAACATTGGTGGTAATTTCGTCATTTGCTTTTTCGTAAAAATCATCATCACCAATGTTCATCCAGTTTTGGATACCTGCATTGTTTACCAGTACGTTTAAATCACTGTGATTTTCAGCAATCCAATTGTACAGCTCAATTCTGCTTTTTTCATCTGATAGGTCGCACACCTTTGTGATCACAGAAGGTAATTTTTCTTTTGCCTCTTGTAATGCCGATTCACGTCGGCCACAGATGATCACCGTATTATTTTCTTTTATAAATCTTTCGGCCAGCCCGAAGCCTATGCCACTTGCACCGCCTGTGATCAGGATTTTGTTATTTGCTAATTTCATGTTCTTAATAAATTGATAAGGCAAAGATGAAGCTATTAATAAGATTTATTATGGTGAGTAGTACAGTTTTTTCGTATGCCCTTAAAAGATAGCGATCACTAAATAAAACAGATTTAGTCCTCCAATGGTAAACCATTAATGCATGTTAAAATGAATTCTCTTGAGACGAAACTTTTGTTATATTTGCGCAATCAAAATAAAATGGTCCCGTAGTTCAACGGATAGAATAGAAGTTTCCTAAACTTTAGATATGAGTTCGATTCTCGTCGGGACCACTAAAATGTTAAGCCTTTGGATAAAATCTGAAGGCTTTATTGTTTTATTCCCACACCTGACTCCTTTAAAACCTTCCTCAAAAAAAAATGTTTATCTCCTACAAATACTTTTAATGCATAATTAAACACTGCTGAAATTTCTATCAATTTAATCTGTCTGTATTTATAGTTTTAGTAGATTAATGATTAATTTTAGCGTTATTAAGCAGTAATTTAAGCCTTTTGTTAAAATTATAGGTAAATATCATTTGTTTTACTACAGTAATGATGCTGCCATCGTTTTAACGCCTTCAAGGCAGGAAACAGTTTTAATTAGGACTTTAGCAGGTAACTGTTAACCCCTAATTGTATGTTAGCAATAAAGAAGGGCCAATTGGCCCTTCTTTATTATTGTTGCTTGCAACCGCGACCGCTTAAGCTGCGGATTCGGCTGGAATTATAAGTTTATTGTTTCACCGATTGCTGGCAACAACAAGGTTTTCTTTTCGCGTTCAAATTTATCAACAGCGGCTTTGGTATCAATTTCAATTACCGGGAAGGTATTGTAATGCACACCGATCACTTTATCGCAATCAAAGTATTTTGTCGCAATTAAGGCATCATCTACATCCATGGTATAATTTCCACCGATAGGTAAAATAGCATAATCAAGATTATAAATATCAGCCAAAACCTTCATTTCGATGGTTAAACCGGTATCACCCGCAAAATAAATCTGTTTACCATCAACTTCTAAAACGAAACCAGCTGGATTGCCACCATAACTTCCATCGGGTAAACCAGAAGAATGCGTAGCAGGTACCATACGTACCGTTCCCCAATCGAAGGTAAATTTGCCGAAATTCATTCCGTGTACTTTTTCTACGCCTTGTTTTGAAGCCCAATCGGTAATTTCCGGCATTGCAATAACGGTTGCCTGGGTTTGTTTAGCCAATTCAACCAAATCAGCTACGTGGTCGCCATGACCATGGCTCACTAAAATGTAATCAGCTTCAATCGCCTTAATATCTACATCTTTAGCTAATGGATTGTGTGATATAAATGGATCGAATAATAATTTTTTGCCAGAAGTTTCGAGTAAGAAACAAGATTGGCCATAATAGGTGTATTTCATGATTGTAGTATCAAGTATGTAGATCTAAGTAGCAAGATTGATTTTAACGATATTATTGCCCAAACATACCGCCTAAGCCACCCAGCATATCCTGCGCAGAGGCCTGCATTTCGGCAGCACTAACCTGCTCGGCACTTGCCATGGCTTTGTTAATCGCAGTTAATAATAATTCTTCCAGTTCTTCTTTATCGGCGCCTTTTAAAAATTCTTCATCAATAGCAACTCCGGTAATGGCCTTATTTGCTGTAGCTGTAATTTTTATTGCTCCATTTTCAACTTCGCCATATACAGATATGGTATCAAGGCGTTTTTTAATTTCTTCGGCTTTTTGCTGAGCCGCAAATAATTTATCGAACATAACAGTTTTGTTTTATAGTAAAACTAAATCCGGCCTAATATAGTATTGGCTTCATCAAGAAAGCGTTCAATTTTTTTAGTGCCTATAAAGCTTTTAAGGTTTAAAATGGTTGTTTTGTTTTTGGCAGGCAAAAAAATCTCTGCCCTAACTTCGGTACCCGAATAAATAAGATTGGTTGTTTTGCGGATCACCTGAAAGCGGATCAGGTCATCAAATGGATATTCTTTTTTAAAACGACCAGCAAAAGTAGAACGGATAATTTTTCTTTGGCTTTTATCAAAACGGATGTTCGAAGTTGCTGCAAAAAGAAGTGCTAAGCCAATTGCCGCTGGAAAATAGGTTAGGAGTATTTTTTGAACAGATCCTTCATTTGCCAAAAAATCCGGACTAAATAATATCGCAACAGTGGCACCGATCAAAATCAAGCCAACAATAAAACTTCCTATCTTATTATCCCGCAACAGGTAAATGCCTCCTTCTTCTTTAAAAAACCTAAAATCGTAAATGGTCTGTTTAGGGATTACAGGTGCATTGGCGAATACCAGTTCATCAATTTTTGGTAATACCTCTTGCTGATAAGCAATCAGATTGGCATCATTGGCTTTACCATATCCGGAAGAAACAAGTAAGCCTCTTCCATGCCTGTTGCTTTTTTTAAACAGTTTGTAATTAAAACCACTTCCGAGTATTTCGTATGGTTCTACTGAGGCAATATCTTCAAAAGGAATTGATCCCGTTGGCAAAAACGCAATCTTTTTATATAAAACCCTGCTGTTGCCATCAAAAATAACCTTAGTTTCGGCTATTAAAATCAGTAGTAAGGGAATTAATAATAGGAAGCCATAATATCCTAAGGTAAGGCCAGCAGAATAACCTTGTACTGATTTTGATAAATAGAAAATAAATGCTGCAACCAGTACAAAAAATATAAGCCCAACTATCCTTAAATTTCTTTTAGGATAGATGGTTAATGTACCCGGTCCGATAATCCATTTTGTTTTTGCCATAAATTTAATCTTCGTCTGAACCTGGCAAACTGCCGTTGCCATGGTATGCCCCCTTGCGGATAATCGGCATGTCGAAGTGTTTATAAAGATCGTCGAGATGCATTAAACTTCCGTTGGTCAGGTTGCCTAAAAACACAATAACAATGTTTTTGTTTAGATCTCTTACATAAATATGGCGGAAACCATGCCACCAACCCGTATGGTACACCACTTTGTCCATTTTTTCGCCATCGAACATCCTCCAGCCATAACCGTAGTTAAAGTGTCCATTTACAGGCTTATTGTGACCAGTATAGGCAGAATCGAGGCTTTTTTGGGTCAATAACCTGCCGTTTTTTAAGTATTTGTCGAAAAGCACCAAATCGTGTACGGTACTGTAAATTCCCTTATCACCAACCGGACCGTCCAAAAAATTCTGTGCCACAGAATAACGCCAGGTACGGTCGTGACCAACTACATCAACCGGGATTTTTTCGTATTCGGTGGTGCTATATACATGGGTATGCTTTAATCCGGCTGGTTTAAAAACGTGCTCCATCATATATTGCGAATAACGCTGTCCGGTAACTTTTTCTATAATCGCACCCAAAACCATAAAGTTTGAGTTATTGTAATGGAAACGGTTATCGGGTTTGGTATAAGGATTGGGCTTACGTTCGGCAATCACATCCATTACTTCCTGGTTGGTTACCCCTTTTTTCATATTACGTTTTTCCTTACGCCAGATATCGTCGATAAAGTACACGTAATTCATCATACCACTGCGGTGCGAAAGCAATAACTTAACCGTTATACCTTCATAAGGGAAATTGGGGAAAAACTTTTTTACGTTGTCGTTTAATGAGAGTTTTCCTGCTTCTACCAATTGCATAATGGCTGTGCCGGTAAATGTTTTGGTAATTGAAGCCAGTTCAAACTCAGAGTTGATGGTTAAGCTATCGCGGTGCAGGTAATCGGCCCAGCCAATGGCTTTTTCATAAAGAATTTTACCATCCTTGGCCACCAACATATTTCCGTTAAAACCATATTTTTTATGCAGGTTGTCAACAAAATCAGCAATCCATTTGTCGCCTTTTTGTGGATTATAAACTAATAAAAGGCTGTCGGCTTTATCGTCTTCTTTAGTGCGGATCTTTTTTTCAGCAGCCTTTTTTTCTTCAGCTTTTTTGCCTGAACATGCGGTTAGTAAAGTTGCAGAGAGGGCTAATGCTGAACATATATATCGAAAATTCATTTATATCAGGGATAGTGTATTTAAAACCCGAAAATTAAAGAATTTTAGACGGTTAAAACGAAAGAGTTTTACACATTTTCGCATTTTTGATTGTACCAGCACTCAAATAAATGGCCTTTGCTCCCATAAACAGGATCGCTATCAGGATTTTTTACTTTGGCAATGTCTTCATCCGCTTCCGGACGCTCTTCTGCCCTGCCATATTTCATATTATATTCTGCACCATTTGGATAAGCACCAACTACCGTAAAGTCGTCGCTGGAGTTTAATTTCTTATGGGCTACACCTGCCGGAATGATGATCACGTCACCCTTATCCAGCTCAACACAAACACCATGTTCTCCTCCAAACTGTACATCAGCCTTGCCGCAGAACACGCCCATTACTTCATGTGTATTACTATGGTAATGGTGATAATCAAAAATACCATCAACCCACGAATTGGTATAACCATTCTGCGCAAAAACCTTTCTGATCACCTCTTCGGTATCATCTGGATGCAGCCTGAATGTACCTTTGTATATCATTAATGGCAAAATAGGGTTATTAGGAAAATTGCCATTCTCTTCTATCTTGTGCGCAACCAGGTAAGCTTCTTGTATCAATTTTTCTTTGTCCATGATTTGGGTGTTTTAATAATTAACAAAGGAATTGGAAAAGGGTTTCGGGATTTGATGAATAGCCTTATTATTATCCCGCAGATTTAAGAAGATCAGCGCAAAGCGTTTCCACTTGTGCATAAACCAAAGTTATAATTTTGATAATTATGGAGATTATGGTATTTTTAATTAATCATCCTGATTTAAGAATGCCATTAAATTTTGATATTATGGATGAGAACGATATCTCCTATCTGATTAGGGGTGCAGTATTTACAGTTTACAATGCACTAGGTCCTGGTTTATTAGGATCTGCTTACAAAACTGTGCTATCTTATGTTTTAACTGAAAAGGGCTTAAAAGTTAAACAACAAGTACAATTACCAATATTTTTTGAAGACATAATATTAAATACAGGCTATCGCATAGACTTATTGATAAATGATTTGGTGATTATTGAAATCAAATCTGTAGAAACAGTTGCTCCGGTACATCATAAACAAGTGCTAACATATCTCAAGCTTTCAGGCTTAAAGCTAGGATTGCTTGTTAATTTTAATTCTTCAAACATATCTGTATCTATCTGGAGAAAAGTAAATGGTCTTTTATGAATGTTTTCCCACAGATTTAAGAACATTAACACAGACCTATGTATTTTATCTGCGTTTTTTGCGGTATCTGCGGGAAAACAAATTAAAGGGTTTTCATGCATTCAGAATGACAAAATAGATCTTACTTCTGGCTTGCAGCCCAGGCATCCATTTTGGCTTCAAAAACCGATAAAGGGAAAGATCCGTCTTTTAACACTGCGGTATGAAAAGCAGCGAGTTTAAATTTAGGTCCCAGCTCTTTTTCGTATTTAGTTCTTAATTCACGTATTTTCATAGCGCCTGTTTTATAACCTAAGGCCTGTGCAGGTATGCCCATGTAACGTTCAATTTCTGCGGTGGCACCTTCGGTACTGATGGCTTCGTTATCCGTCATATATTTAATGGCCTCTTCCCGGCTCATGTTTTTAGTATGAATGGCCACATCAACCACCAAACGGATGGCACGGTGCATTTCATCGCCCAGAGCGCCCATGTGTTGATAAGGATCCTGATAAAGGCCCAATTCTTTACCCAGCGATTCGCAGTAAAGCGCCCAGCCTTCTACATAGGCATTGTGTCCACCAAAACGACGGAAATTTGGCAGCGATTTGTTCTCCTGTGTTAAAGAAATCTGGTAATGGTGACCAGGGATAGCTTCATGAAGAAATAACGATTCCATGCCTGATGTGGTATTGAATGTTTTGGCATCCAAAATCGGCACGTAGAAAATGCCTGGACGAGAGCCATCTGCCGAGCCCTGATTATACTCTGCACTTGCCGATGCTGCCCTGAAAGCTTCTGTTTGACGGATTTCGAAAGGTGTTTTAGGCTCCACCTCAAACATCTTTTTCAGATTGGGTTTCATGCGTTGATGGATATTTTCAAAAGCAGCCAGCACTTCCTGCGGTGTTTTGTAGGGCATGAATTTTTTATCGATTTTCATATATTCGAAAAAGGCCTTTAAATCACCTTTAAAACCTACCAGATTTTTGATGCTGTCCATCTGGCCTTTAATGCGGGCAACCTCTTTTAAACCGGTCTGATAAATTTCTTCAGGGGTTTTATTGGTAGTGGTTTGTTGTTTTACCAGATAAGTATACCAGGCCAATCCACCTGGCATAGCAGAATAGCCCGAAGTTGTACGGCTTTTGGGCAGGTATTCGTTTTGCAGATAATCGCCTAATTTTTTATAAGTAGGAATGATTCGATTGGTGATCGAATTGCGGTAGGCAGCTGTCAATTTTTCTTTGTCCGAGGCAGAAAAACTTTTAGGCATTAACTTAACAGGGCCATAAAACAAACTTTCTTCAGGTTTGGCTACCACCATGCTTTGCATCTGAGGAATCATTTTTACCACCAATGCTTTTGGCAATACGATACCTGCTGCTGCACCTTTTTTGAAATTCACAATGGCTGTATCGGCCCACACCGCAAATGCATCAACACGTTTTAGCCAGTCTTCGTAGTTTTTCACCGTTTTAAAAGGCTGGATCCCCGTTCCAGAACCAAATTGACCAATGGTTAGGGGTAAAGCAAACATCTGGTTAAAAGGCAGGTATTCGGAATGATACTTTAATCCTTCCAGATTAATTTCCAATTGGTCTTTTAGGTAGTCGTAAGATAATTTATCGTTTGCGCCAAGGCTTTCGCGGTCATATTTACCCAAGCTATCCAGATAACGCTGATTGTAGCTTTTAAATTCTTTTAAATAGGCTTGCGACCCATCGTTTGCCAAAAGATCGTTATAACGCTCATCTCCGATGTAGGTGGCGCTTAAAGGGTTTATTTTTAATCCATCCTGATAATATTGTTCGCAAAGGGCCGCAAAATTTTTGTTTTCTGCGCCACTATCAGAACTGTTTTTTTGCTTACAGCCAAGCATTGCAGTAATGCAGGCAGCAAAAAGAAGTGTTTTTTTCATTTGTTTTGGTTTATGGTCTTTAATCAAAAATAGCAAATTAACTCGCTAATTACTAAAAGCCTTAAACGCAAAAAAGCCATCCAAAAAGGATGGCTTTCAATATGTAGTCAGTATAAACTGTGAATTGCTAACTGATTACGCTAATAACCTGATTGGCTCTTCTAATAAACCTTTTAATGTTTGTAAGAATTGTGCACCTGTTGCACCATCAACCACACGGTGATCGCAACCTAAAGTCAATTTCATTACATTACCAGGAACAACAGCTCCATTTTTAACAACAGGAACTTGTTGAATAGCACCTACTGATAAAATTGCACCATCAGGAGAATTGATAATTGAAGTAAACTCATCAATACCAAACATACCTAAGTTAGATACGGTGAAAGTAGAACCTTCCCAATCTGCAGGCTGTAATTTCTTAGCTTTTGCTTTTCCACCGAAATCTTTTACTTCAGCAGAAATGTGCGATAATGATTTACCATCAGCAAAACGTACTACTGGCACCAATAAACCGTCTTCAACAGCCATGGCTACACCAATGTTGGTATGTTCGTTAAACCTGATTTTATCGCCACCCCATGATGAGTTAACTGCCGGGTGTTTTTTCAATGCAACAGCAACCGCTTTGATTACGATATCGTTGAAAGAAACTTTAACCGGAGCAACAGCATTAATTGCCGTACGGGCAGCCATTGCATTGTCCATATCAATACTGATGGTTAAGTAGAAATGTGGGGCAGTAAATAAACTTTCGGCCAAACGTTTAGCAATTACTTTACGCATTTGCGAAACCGGAGCTTCTGTATATTTAACTTCGCCAACAAAAGTAGGAATAACCGGTGCTGGTGCAGCAGCTTTATCAGCAGCCGGAGCTGATGCAGACTCTGTTTTAGCAGGCGCAGCCGATGGTTTAAAGTTTTCGATATCTTTTTTAATGATACGACCACCTTCTGCACTACCTGCAACCTGTGCTAAATCGATCCCTTTATCTTTCGCAATTTTCTTAGCTAAAGGAGATGCTTTAACGCGGCTATCTGAAGAACTTTCTGCTACAGGAGCGGATGATGAACCTGAATCAGCAGTTGCAGCTTGTTTTTCTTCTTTTGGTGCTTCTGCACTTTCAGCTTTAGGAGCTGGAGCTGAACCACCTGCCAAAATTCCACTCACATCGGTTCCTTCGGGACCAACAATAGCGATAATTCCGTTAACTTTAGCAGCCTGGCCTTTTTCTACACCAATGTGTAATAAAGTTCCGGTTGCATAACCCATTACTTCCATAGTAGCCTTATCAGTTTCTACATCAGCAAGAACATCATCATCCTTAACTTTATCGCCAACTTTTTTATGCCATTCGGCAATTACGCCTTCTGTCATGGTATCGCTTAATAAAGGCATGCGGATAACCGTAACACCTTTAGCAGCTAATTCTTCTTCGCTTAAGCCACCGCCTTGAGCAGGGGCCGCTTCTTCTTTTTTATCTTCAGCTTTAGGAGCCTCGTCTTTACTTTCAGACTTCGGACTTGCCGACTCCTGACTTCCAGCCTGTTCTGCTTCTAATGCTGCTTTATAATCTTCACCTTCTTTACCGATAACGGCCATGATGGCATCAACGGGAACAGCCGATCCTTCTTCTACACCTATGTATAAAATGGTACCATCCCAATAAGATTCCATATCCATTGTTGCTTTGTCAGTTTCTACTTCTGCCAAAACATCGCCGCTTTTCACTTTATCGCCCACTTTTTTATGCCACTTAGCCAAAACCCCTTCGGTCATGGTGTCGCTCATTTTGGGCATTTTAATTACATCAGCCATTATATCTAATTAATTGAAATCTTATTTAATATTAGTCCATTACGTAAGGGTAGTTCTCGGTCATATATACATCTTTGTACAACTCAGATGCTTCTGGCCAAGGAGATTCTTCAGCAAATTTCACTGCCTGATCAACAGTTGCTTTTACTTTAGCTTCTACTTCTTCAATCCATGCTTCGTCTGCATACTTTTCTTTAAGAATAGTTTCTCTTGCATGCTCAACAGGATCTTTTGCTTTGTAATCTTCTAACTCTTCTTTGGTACGGTATTTTGCCGGATCAGACATCGAGTGACCACGGTAACGGTAAGTTCTCATTTCTAAGAAAGTTGGCCCTTCACCTTTACGCGCACGTTGAATTGCTTCGTCCATTGCATTGTGTACAGCAACCGGATCCATACCGTCAACTGGTGCACATGGCATATCGAAACCTAAACCTATTTTATAAATATCGGTCATGTTAGTAGTACGTTGTACTGATGTACCCATTGCATAACCATTATTTTCGCAAACAAAAATAACAGGCAATTTCCAAAGCATGGCCATGTTAAAGGTTTCGTTTAGTGCACCCTGACGTACTGCACCATCACCCATATAACATATATTAACGTTGTCGGTACCTTTATATTTTTCTGCAAAAGCAACGCCAGCACCCAGAGGAATCTGACCGCCAACAATGGCGTGACCACCGTAGAAGTTATGCTCTTTACTGAACATGTGCATTGAACCACCTTTACCTTTAGAGCAACCTGTAGCTTTACCGTACATTTCTGCCATAATACTATCGGCACTTACTCCTAAAGCTAAGGCATGGGCGTGATCACGGTAAGTGGTAATCATTGAATCGCCTTTTTGCATCGCAGATATTGCACCTGCAACTACAGCTTCTTGTCCAATGTATAAATGACAAAAGCCACGTATTTTTTGTTGTCCGTATAACTGGCCGGTTTTTTCTTCGAATTTGCGCATCAGCAACATCGACTCAAACCACTTTAACCAGGTATCTTTATTTATTTCTACTGCACTCATTTTAGGGTATTTGTTTTTTGCGACAGCAAATCTAATTTTTTTATTGTAATTTTTGGCACTTTTAAGTGTAAAAACATCATAGTAATAGGGCTAAAATCAGAATTAACACTTGTTTTACAATTAAATACAAACCCTAAACACTCTTAACGATTTAATACTGATTTCATATAACTAAATCAATGCCCTTTATCATAATAAGTATTCAATTTATTCTGAAATTTAATTTTGCATAAGCGCATATTTCCATAATTTAAATATAACACAAACTTAAAACATACAGGAATATCCAAAATGAAAAAAACATTTTAAAAAGATGGTTTTAAGGCAAAATTTTACTTCAAAACGGTGGATAAAAAACAAAAATGTTAATAACTTTCGTTTTTTATAACATTACATTTGGATAACATTTGTATAATCAATACTTTTGACAACCAACAATAAGCCCATGTGGTGTACGTTAATGTGTAAGTGAATACCCAAACATAACTGTATAACATGATTAAAAAAATTTTGTTTTCTACCCTAATCGCTATCTGCACGCTCTCAAGCGCATTTGCGCAAACAAAAACAAAAGAATCTGGTAAAGAATTAAATGACCCTGATAACCTCGCTTCACAATATTTTTCGCAGGTAATGGGTGTTGCAGTAGATGCAACCTCGAATTTAAAACTCTACAAGTTTATATACGAATGGATCGGAACCCCATATAGTTATGGTGGAAACAGCAAAAGAGGCATTGATTGCTCAGCTTTTACTAAAGCGATTTACGACAAAGTTTTCAACACTACCATCAGAAGAAATTCACGCGATATTTTTAGCATGGTAGATCCACTGTCTAAAGAGGATTTAAAAGAAGGCGATCTGGTTTTCTTCAAAATTAAAAGCAGAAGTATCTCACATGTTGGCATCTACCTTGGCGATAATAGGTTCGCACACGCATCCAGCTCGCGTGGTGTAGTAATCAGCAACCTGAACGAACCTTATTACAGCCGTTATTTTTACAAAGGTGGGCGTGTTTTAGAATCGTTTAAGAAAGAATTTGAAGTAGAATAGTTCAGTTAGCTGTTGACGATTTTCAGTTAACAGTTAATAAAATACATATAGAATCCTCCTAAAGAAATTTCGGAGGATTTTTTTTATCCCGCAGAAATCTCAAATGAAGTTTTTCAACACCCTAATATTAGCCGTTTTTACCATAATTATCTTAATCAGCTGCACCAGTAATAATGCGCAGGTTAATACACCCATTGTAAAACAAGATACAACCGTCAGGAAAATAAAGGATACGATATCGATAACTGCCGTTGGTGATATTATGCTTGGTTCTGCTTTTCCATCAAAAACCAATCTTCCACCAGATGATGCCGTTAACAGCTTTCAAGCCGTAGATAGTTTATTAAAAGGTGATATCGTATTTGGAAACCTGGAAGGCTGTTTTCTTAATTCGGGCAATTCGAATAAATGTAATGGCATTAACCCGAATAACTGTTATGCTTTTAGAATGCCTGAACATTACGCCGGAATATATAAAATTGCGGGATTTAATGTATTGAGTATTGCCAATAACCATGTTGGCGATTTTGATGCAAAAGGAAGAAAAAACACAGCAAGGATTTTAGATTCGTTAAAGATCCACTATGCGGGGCAGGTAAACAAGCCTTATGAAATTTTTGAGAAAGACAGCATAAAATATGCTTTCTGTGCTTTTGCTCCAAATGAAAACACAGTATCCATCAACAAGATCGACAGCGCAAAGGCTTTGGTTGCACGTTTAAAAACCATGGCCGATATTGTAATTGTTTCTTTCCATGGCGGAGGTGAAGGGGCAAGATTTGAACATGTCACCCGTAAGAACGAAATCTTTTATAAAGAAAACAGGGGCAATGTATATGCCTTTGCTCACGCAGTGATAGATGCCGGGGCCGATGTAGTATTAGGCCATGGGCCGCATGTAACAAGGGCCGTTGAAGTATATAAAAATAAATTCATAGCTTACAGTCTGGGTAATTTTTGCACCTACGGAATGTTTAGCTTAAAAGGCAATAATGGTATTGCCCCTCTGCTTCAGCTAAAAATAAATGCAAAAGGCGATTTTTTATATGCAAATGTGATATCCATTAAGCAGGATAAAATCAACCGATTAACCCTGGATGATAATCAGGGTGCTTTTAAACGTATAAAAGAACTGACCGATATTGATTTCATAGGTCATCAACTTAAATTTGAAGAAAACAAAATCAGTTTAAAAGATTAATCTTCTGCGACACCAATCTCAAATTAATTCAGAATATTTGCCTTATGAAAACGGGATTAATACTTCACTATATTATCGGTATCGCAGCGGCTATTTTAGTTTTGGCAGCTGCTTACTACATTCAGCAAAACCCCAAAAACCTTTTATCTGCCGGGATTATCATACTAGCAGGTTGCCTGGTCGCTTTTAGTCAATACCAGATCATTAAACACAAAAAGAAACAAAAATGATTGCTGTTCTTTTAGAAACTACAAATGCTGCAAACTTTAAAGATGGAATTTATCTTGGTTTAGCTATTGGCGCAGCGGTTGTACTTTTTCTTTTATCAAAAAAGTTTAGAAGAAAGAGTTAGTTAACTCTCATCCTTCGTATTCTTTACCAAACCAATACCCGAAACAAAGAATATTAGTCCGATGATACCATAAACCATTAATCCCCTTGTATTTTGACTGTGGTTTACAAAGCCATATCCGGCATAAATTAGGCCGATTATACCTAATATGGTTAATACTGTTCCAAAAGTACGTTTTACGTTCATGATTCTATTTTTTAACATAAGACAAAATTTTCAGGCTTTTGTTTGAGCGCTGTAAAATGGAGTATTAATTGTTTGTGTTTATTTTTTTATAACTTCATAAAAAAATCTAATTATGCAATACACCATTTACGTTGTAGCTATTGTAGCATTCATTATCCTACTCAGCTCGTTCGTTACCGTTAAACAGGGAACCATTGCGGTGGTAACGGTTTTCGGTAAGTACCGCCGTCAGTTAAGACCAGGTTTAAATTTTAAAATCCCATTAATAGAGCAGATTTATTCCCGGATCTCTATCCAGAACCGTTCGGTTGAACTTTCTTTCCAGGCAGTTACGCAAGATCAGGCGAATGTATATTTTAAAGCCATGCTTTTATATTCTGTAGTAAATCAGGATGAAGAGACCATTAAAAATGTAGCTTTTAAATTCGTAGATGCCACCAACCTGATGCAAGCGTTAATCAGGACCATCGAAGGTTCTATCCGTGCTTATGTAGCCACACAAAAACAGGCAAATGTACTGGCGCAGCGTAACGAAATTGTACTTCATGTTAAAGAACAGATTGATCAGGTTTTAGACGGCTGGGGTTACCACCTTCAGGATCTTCAGTTGAATGATATTACTTTTGATGAAGAAATTATGCGCTCCATGAGCCGTGTAGTAGCCTCTAACAATTTAAAGGCAGCGGCAGAGAACGAAGGTCAGGCTTTATTAATTACCAAAACCAAAGCTGCAGAAGCGGATGGTAATGCGATTAAGATTGCTGCTACAGCAGAGCGTGAAGCTGCTCAATTACGTGGACAAGGTATTGCCTTATTCCGTGCAGAGGTTGCACATGGTATGAGCAAAGCCGCTCAGGAAATGGAACAGGCCAATCTGGATATTTCTGTAATCTTATTTACCATGTGGACCGAATCAATCAAGCACTTTGCAGAAAATGGAGATGGTAATGTGATTTTCCTTGATGGTAGTGCAGATGGGATGAATAAGACCATGAAAGAGATGATGGCCATGCAGTTAAATAAACAAACCGAGCCATCAGCGAAAAAAGGTTAAAAGAATAACCAAATCTGACAAACTACATTTTAGTGCATTTAACTATCTAGCGAATTCTTGATTAAAGTTGACAACGCTGATAGTAGCAAAAAATGCCTCTTTAGTTTTTTTAGCTAAAGAGGCATTTTAATTTTAATATATTTCTGTATTAATTATTCTTTGGCATCAAACCCAGGTTCATTACATAACTACCTGATTGCTGCATAAAATCGCCCATTACTCTTAACGATTCATCTTCAATAAAATCGAAAGCATCTTGCTTGGTTACTTTATCTCCCTTTTTAATGGCAGGCAATCCTCTTAAAGCACGTAATTCATTTTGTCTGGCCAGGGTTTTAGCTTCCTGAGCCTCGCGCTCTGCTTTAAGTTTAGCTTCGTTTAAGGTTACAGAAACTTCATTATCACGTTTTTTAAGATCTGCGATATCCTGTTTAAGGTATTTGAAATCTAAAGAGTTCGCGATACGTTGTTCGCTATTTTTTGTCAACTGGGCTTTAACAGCAGTTAAATTGGCAACAGCCTTAAAGTTAGAGCTTGGAATCACGTCCCATGGTAAAGCAGATGGTTCTGTATCTTCACCAATTTTATCCATTGGGTATAAAGAAGGGAAAACAACATCAGGTGTTACCCCTTTATGCTGTGTACTACTGCCTGCTACACGGTAAAATTTAGCCATAGTTAAATTGATCTGACCTAAGTTAATATCAGCCGCGCTGGCGCTGCTAGGTGATGTTCCAACAGTTTTATCTTTAGAAATTAACCCAGCTACCCTTTGCAACATGCTTGGATTTACCAATTTGTTTAAATCGATAGAAGACTGAACCGTTCCTTTGCCATAGGTTTGGCTACCCATAATAATACCCCGGCCATAATCCTGAATGGCTCCGGCAAAAATTTCAGAGGCTGATGCACTTAAACGGTCTACCATTACACCAAAAGGACCATCCCATGCTACACCACTATTTTCATCTTCGTCAACTTCAATTTTGCCTCGTAAATCTTTTACCTGCACCACAGGGCCCTTATCAATAAATAAGCCTGTTAGTGAAATAGCTTCAACTAAAGAACCACCACCGTTTCCACGTAAATCCATCACAATGGCATTTACTTTATCGTAAGTTTTTAACGAATCGATCAGTTTTCTTACATCACGGGTGGTACTCTTATAATTTTTATCTCCGGCATTGGCTGCTTTAAAATCAGCATAAAAGGCTGGCAAAGTGATGATACCTATTTTAACATCTTTACCGTTGCTGTTGATGGTTTTTACTTTTTTCTTGGCAGAAGTTTCTTCCAATACAATTTTATCACGAACCAATTCGATGATTACCGGTTTCGACGACATTTCTTTTCCAGCCGGAATCACTTTTAAACGCACTTTAGTGCCTTTCGGACCTTTAATTTTCGATACGGTATTATCTAATCTCCATCCCACCACATCAACAAACTCACCATCACCTTGTGCTACAGCAATAATACGATCGCCAGCACTTAATTGTTTACCTTTAAAAGCAGGTCCGCCAGCAATGATTTCTGAAATTTTAACCACCTCATTCTCCAACTGTAAACGGGCACCGATACCTTCAAAAGAGCGCGACATATCTTCGTTAAAAGCAGCGGCATTGCTTGGGTTGAAATAATTGGTATGTGGATCAATAGATTCTGTAAATGCATCCATTAAAATCTGGAAAACATCCTGATTATTCATTTTAGATGTTTGCGACTGTAAATTCTGATAACGTTTGGTTAACGTTTCTACATTTTTGTTTTCAGCGGTTCCGGCTAAATTCAAATTGATCAGCTCGTACTTAACACGTTTTTTCCAGGTATCGTTTAAGGCAGTTGTAGAAACCGGCCAAGGCAGTTTTTCCCTGTCATACACATAGGTATCGGTTTGGTTAAAATCGAATTTGGTTTTAATCTGCGCTAATGAGTATGTGAAATATTCGTTAAGCCTTTTAGCGTAAACATTATAGATGAAGAATGGACCACTTAAATCGCCATTTTTAAAATCGTCGTCTAAAGTATATCTGTATTTTTCAAATTCTTTAATATCAGATGCAAGGAAATAATTTTTACCCTGATCTAATGATTTGATGTATTTATCTAAAATAATGGAAGATATAGAATCGTTAATCTGAATTTTCTTATAATTATAACTCTCGATCAGATTCACAACCTCCTTAATCACAAGCTGTTGCTGCTGATCCGGCTTTATATTGGTAATTCCCTCAACTATCGGCTGAGTTTTGGGCGCAGCATGACAGGCAAGTACGGCTCCGGTAAAAATTACAAAAAATATTCTCTTTAACATCTCTTTAAATGATTTAAAATCCATTTCCAATTCTATATAGCCAATATGATACCATTTTAGCAAAAAAACAAAAAAGAGACAGCATTATTACCGTCTCTTGTTAAAACTTTATCAAATCTAACTAAAAGCTTTTTATTTAACAATTTCTTATAGCACAACGTTAAGAGATATTTTTTGTTTTAATCAACATTTAAAATTTGACCAAATAAAGACTTATAAGCGCTTTTAAAGCAACATCTTATGCTGTTGACGAGAAAATATCAGAAGAATATGCCTTTTAGCTGAATTATCCTTTTTTAGTAGCGGTTTTGCTGGCAATTATTTCCCTGGCATCCTTAATCTGTGCTTTGTACTGGGTAGTTTTAATTGAATTGGCCAACCACTCTGCAGATTTTAAATCTCTTAGGGCAAGTGTAAAATCTTTCTTTTTGATTTTTACCTGAGCAATTCCCAAAATAGATTCAATATAGGCATTATTACTTTTTAGCTGTTTTGCCAATATCCCCTGCTGCGTGTAAAACCACATCGATTGTGTGTATTTGGTATTAGCGAGGTAAACTTTGCCCAAAAGGCTGTAGGTATTCATGATCCCCGCGCGATTGCCGGTTTTAGAATAGTTTTTTAAAGCAACATTTAGAAGGATCTGTTCTGCATCGGTAAAACGGCCCAACTGATAATGCATGCTGCTCATTTTTATAACTGCCTGCCCGTATCTGTTGAAGTTTTTTACCGAATTATATTCGAAAGCTGCTTTTCCAAATAATGTTAGGGCCTCGTTATAATCGCCTTTTCGCTCTAAATCTTCTGCTTCTTCAAAAAAAGAATTCCCGTCTTCCAGATCAAATTTAGATACCGCTATATTGATAGCGCTACCTCCATTAGGTTCCTGGATTTCTGTTTTGTCTATGTTTTGAGCCTGAAGTTGTAACGATGCAAAAAGGCTTATCAAAGCCAGTACAATTTTGGTCATGCAACAAAAATAATACTTTAATTCTAATATTAGCTAAATACCTGTAAATTAACATCGAAAGATGCCCAAACCATGTAAGGATGAGAATCGCAATGGTATATCTCGCCACTTGCCGATATGCCTACAACACCCGCAAAACCATCAAAAGCCTTAAGTTCGGCGAAAGATTTATCAGATGCGTCTTTTAAAGAAAAACCATCGGTAACACGGGTTACAATTTTAGCAGCCAATGCGCCGCTAACAATATCTTCGCCAACACCGGTACAAGAGATGCCTGCATATTGGTTGGCGTAATTACCTGCTACTGTTGCAGAATCGCTCACACGGCAAGGAATTTCGAATCCTTTACCCCCTGTAGAAGTAGCTGCTGCTAAATTTCCATCGGCATCAAGCGCCACGCAACCCACAGTTCCTTTATTGTTTTTCTGGTTTAATTTGGATTCGTATTCAGCTTGACGTTGTGTGGTAATAGGATTAAAATATTCAAAGCCATTGTCGCGGGCAAAACGCTGTGCACCATCACCACTTAACACACGGTCATCATAAGTTAAAAGGTTATGCGCTATCCGGATCGGATTTTTCACATCCTCCACATTGATTACGCCACTAAATTTTTCGGTTTTGCCATCCATTAAAGCAGCACTTAACCGCACTTTTCCATCACTTTGGATCTGTGAACCTATACCTGCGTTAAACAATTCGTTATCTTCTAACAGGCCGACGGTATAAACAACAGTCTCTAAAGCCGTATGCGTTTTCAGGTACTCGTGTCCAAGCGTAACAATCGAAGCTAAAGCATCCTGTTTGGCCTTTTTTGTTTCCTGATTGGTAGATGACTCACTAAAGAAGCCCCCATGTATAATTAGTTTCATTTGTTAGATTTGAGTATTGAGATATGAGATTTTAGACCTTAAACCCTAGGCCTTAAATCTTTTACCCTATTGGAATAACCTTAGGGTGATGGATGACCAGGCTATGATCATTTAAATCATAAACATCGCCATCGCACATTACGTGTACCACCATGTTTTTTATCGAAACAGGCTGTCCCATTTCTACATCTGTTAAATTGGTATCGGCCATATTGCGGCCATCCACTAAAATAACCATGCCCGAGCCAATGGCTTCCATGGTATGTCCGTCTGATATGAAAAGGCCGGTATCTTCACCCAAACCAATGCCTAAAATCCCTGGATTACTGGCTGCTGCATATAACAAACGGCCAATCCTGCCGCGTTGTACAAAGTGGGTATCTACAATAACATCATCGATAAAACCTAATCCACCGGTAATTTTAACTTCACCTTTAAGTAAGGCATCTTTACTACTGCCCTGGTAAATCATATTTTTAGAACTTGCAGCCGCTCCGGCAGATGTACCTGCAATTACCACAGGTTCATTTCTATATTTTTCTAACAGGATCTGGTGGATTTTTGTACCGCCAAAAATGGATGAAAGGCGAAGTTGATCACCACCGGTAAAAATAATTACTTCGGCTGCTTTGATGCGCTCATAATTTTCGTCAGAATTGGCTTCCTCACGGTTGGTAATATTTAACACCCCAACATTATGTACATCCAATTGTGCATAAGCCTTGATATATTCTTCACCAACTTTTTCAGGCATTAATGATGCTGTAGTGATGATCTCGAAACGTGACTGGGTATCGTTAATTGATTCTGTAGTAATCCTTTTTAAAATCCCACGCTCAAAAAAGTTCATGTTTTCAGGTAGTCCAAATTGCGTTTCTGCGAAGCTACCGGTGTTTATTGCGCCACCAATGATGATGAGTTTACCTTTCGGAACCATTCTTTGTATATATAATTGTATCAAAAAACCCAAATATATAGGCTTAAGATAAAAAACACGACTTTTTTTGTCAATAATATTCAATTTATTAACAAACGTTAAAATAATCTAACCTAAAATTAACGTAATAGTGCTTGAAAATAAAACAAATACGTGCTAAAATTGATTTACGTAAATGGGACGTCTAATTTCAAAATAAATGCATATTTTACAGTCATCAATTTCATTCTCAAAATTGAGTTAAAAAGGCTGTCCCAAACCCTTGTTAAATTAAAAAACGAACAAAACATTACATGAAGATATTAAACATACAAGTATTAAGAGGGCCAAATATATGGTCGATTAGCCGGAAAAAATTGATCCAGATGCGGTTGGATTTAGAAGATTTAGAACAAAAACCAACCAATGTGATAGAGGGTTTCAGCGAACGGATAGAGAAACTGTTGCCAAGCATGTTTACCCACCGTTGCTCAAAGGGTGTTGAAGGAGGCTTTTTTACCAGAGTAAAAGAAGGAACCTGGATGGGTCATGTAATTGAGCACATTGCTTTAGAAATTCAGACACTCGCTGGTATGGAAACTGGCTTTGGCAGAACACGCATGACGAAAACTGAAGGCATTTACAATGTAGTTTTCAGTTACCTGGAGGAGAAGGTAGGTGTTTATTCGGCCGAAGCAGCGGTGAGAATTGCCGAGGCTTTGATTAACAATGAAGAGTACGATTTAGAACACGATATCCGCAGAATGAAGGAAATACGTGAGCTGGAGGCTTTAGGCCCAAGTACAGGTTCGATTGTAGAAGAAGCGGTAAAAAGAAGCATTCCATGGATCAGGCTGAACAAAAGTTCGCTGGTACAATTGGGTTATGGCAAAAACCAGGTGCGTTTTAGGGCTACCATGACCGAAAAAACCAGCAGCATTGCGGTTGATATTGCCAGTAATAAAGAAGAAACCAAGCGTTTACTTACTGAAGCCGCTATTCCGGTTGCCTCAGGCGTAACCATTTCCAATCCGGATGACCTTGAAGCATCTGTTAAGAAAGTTGGATTTCCATTGGTTTTTAAACCTTTGGATGGAAACCACGGCAAAGGCGCAACCATTAATGTAAAAACGCTGGAAGATGCGGTGGCGGCTTTTGAATATGCCAAAACCTATTCGAGAAAGGTAATTATTGAAAAATTTATTACGGGCTACGATTTCCGTGTGCTGGTAATTGATCATAAAGTGGTTGCAGCGGCACAACGTGATCCGGCCCATGTAAGAGGAAATGGTATCCACACCATCCAGGAATTAATTGATAAGGAAAATGAAGATCCACGTCGTGGTTATGGCCATGAGAATGTACTAACAGAAATTGCTGTCGACCGTGATACGCTGGATTTATTAGCCAAAAAAGAATATACTTTAGAAACCGTTCCCGAAAAGGGGGAGATCGTTTATTTAAAATCGACGGCTAATTTAAGTACCGGAGGCACCTCGATTGATGTTACCGATATTGTTCACCCACAGAATATTTTCATTTGTGAAAGGATTTCGAGGGTTATAGGCTTGGATATCTGCGGTATTGATATTATGGCGCAGAATCTTACGCAACCTTTAACCGAAAACGGTGGGGTGGTATTGGAAGTTAATGCTGCTCCTGGTTTCAGGATGCACCTTGCACCGAGCGAAGGTTTGCCACGCAACGTTGCAGCCCCCGTAATCGATATGCTTTATCCACAGGGGAAACTATCACAGATTCCGATTATTGCCGTAACCGGAACGAATGGGAAAACTACTACTACCCGTTTGATAGCGCATATTATCCGAAGCAACGGTAAACGTGTAGGTTTTACTACCAGCGATGGGGTTTATGTACACAATACCATGTTGATGAAAGGTGATACTACCGGCCCGGTAAGTGCAGAATTTATTTTAAAAGACCCGACCGTTGAGTTTGCTGTTTTAGAAACTGCCCGCGGGGGAATTTTAAGGGCCGGCTTGGGCTTTAATGCCTGCGATATCGGTGTAGTAACCAATATTCAGGAAGATCACCTCGGCCTTTCTGACATCCATAATCTTGATGACTTAACCCGTGTTAAAGCGGTTGTAATTGGTGCTGTACGCCGTAAAGGCTGGGCGGTGTTAAATGCCGATAACGGTTATTGCGTACGCATTGGTAAAGATGCCAGATGTAATGTTGCTTATTTTAGTATGGATGAAAATAATCCGGTAATTAAAGAGCATTGCAGAAAGGGCGGTATTGCCGCGATTTATGAAAACGGATTTATCACTATTAAAACAGGTGACTGGAAATTGAGGGTTGATAAAGCCACGCACATTCCACTAACTTTTGGCGGTTCGGTAAACTTCATGATCCAGAATGTGCTGGCCGCTACTTTAGCCGCTTATTTATGGGGTTATAAACCTGAAGATATCCGTTTATCATTAGAAACCTTTATTCCTTCAGCAGCACATACACCTGGAAGGATGAACATTTTCAGGTTTAAGGACTTTAAAGTTCTGGTAGATTTTGCACACAATCCTGATGGATTTAACGGCGTAAAAGGTTTCTTACAAGGTGTAGAGGCTACTGAACATGTGGGAATTATTTCTGCAACTGGTGATAGAAGAGACGAGGACATTATCGAAACGGCCCGCATTTCTGCTCAGATGTTTGATAAAATTTATGTTTGTCAGGAGAAATATTTACGTGGAAGACAACAACAGGAACTGATTGATCTGCTGGTAAAAGGGATTAAAGAAGTTGATCCAAATAAAAAAATTATCATCAATAATAAAAGTACCGAATGTTTAAAAATAGCGATTGAAACCGCTCAAAAAGGCTCATATTTAACCATTTTAAGCAATACGATTGATAATACCATTCAGCGTGTTACCGAACATTTAGATAGGGAACTGGAATCGTAGTTCTTGATTGAGTTTTTCCGTCGGGAATCGTAATGCAATAAGCTTTAAGATTTCCGCGCAGGCGGGAATGACGACAGTAATAAAAAAAACCTCCTCCGATTAAGTCGAAGGAGGTTTTTCCGTTTTTATATTTCGCTCATTTATGCCTGGGCATCACGTAATCTTTTAATTTCGTCGTGTGATGTTCTTAGTGATGCTTTTTGATCAGAAATCAGTTCTCTGATGTTTGCAGGGATTTCTTCTTCCTCTAAAGCCATTTTATAACCATTTTGGGCTGCATCCTCACCAAATTCGCAGTTATTTAATACTGTTTTGCGGTCGTGGCCGGTGAAGATAGCTTTTACATCCATCCAAGCTCTATAAATTTTACCTGAGTTAGTAGTTCCTGTCTCAATATCTTCGCCTAGTGCGCTTACTTCTGTAGCTAAAGCCATTTTATATTTCTGGCTTTCAGCAATCATATTTAAAAATAGCGTTTTCAGATCTGCATCACCGTCTTTTAATTCCTGACGGGCTTTTTCATAACCTTCAATACGGTCGTTATTGATTTGGATCAGGTCATTCAATACCTCTGCTGTTGCTGTTGTCGTTTTCATGTTGTTATTTTTTATAGTTTCGATGTATAAAAGCAACACGTTCAATCAAAAAAAGGTTTGTCATTTTTTCGATTGATTAACAAAAGCCAACAGAACAAGCTGTTTATCAAACTATTTCCTGGAGAAATACTGTGTTAGTTTTTCTTTTACAAAACGCCTTACACGGGTTACCATATTCCCTTTTCGTTTGGTTAAAAAGGATTTGATGGCTTTATAGGCAACGGGGTCTTCTGCAATTACGGTCGGGAATTCGACAATAGGTTTAGGGTTAATGATGACGTTATAGATATCGTTTATTCCGGAGTGTACCCCCGTACCATCATGCCCTATATTATTTACCAGCGACTGTGATGGATTGAGTGTTAAACCACCTTTTAAAAAGATAGATGCATACCACCTGATGGCCCAGCTGTTGTTTTTCCCTTTTTTAAATTCTAACATCTGCTTCCAGAAATTCATTTTATTATCAATGGAAAAAGCGGCTTTTTTCTTTTTATCAAACTGTTTTAAAAGGACATCGATATTGGGTTCAAAATTTTTCCAGGCTCTTCCCCAGGTAGCCCATCCCCAACTGGTGGCTGCCCGGTAAAAAAACGACGGAGCCAGTTCTTCGGCTTTTAAAGGATACATATATGCACCAATGTGCATTACTTTCTCTTCTTCACTATAACGGTTTAATGCCTCGTTGAAATAATGCAAAGTGTGTGGCGAGGTAACCAGGTCATCTTCAAAAACAATTACCTGATCGTATTCTTCTATTAGCTGGCTTACACCTGCAATTACCGAATTGGCTAAGCCTGCGTTATCCTCTCTCTCGATTACTTTAACGGATTTAAAGCCTTTGGTTTTATTGATAATTTTCCTTACCGAAGCTACATTTTCTTCATCACGAATGGTTTTTGCACCATCAGAAAAGATGTACAAATGGCTATCGGCAGCCAGCTCGTTCTGTTGCAAAAATTTTAACGTTCGCTCGGTATGCTGCGGACGGTTATATACGAAAAGTGCTATGGGTGCAAGGTTTTGCATTTTTGTTTTATTTCAATTACCTATCAATAGTAGAATTCTCAGCTCCGTTTCACTTCGCCCGAAATGACGGCAACTCTAGTATATTCTTTATTACCTAAAATATCTGCAGGTTATGATCTGATTTTTTGGTTAGTACGGTGTATGCATTGGCAAACTGTTCTTGTTTTTTCCTTCCGAATAAATTACCCAAGGTTTTCTTGATGCGGTATTCCAGTTCAATTTTTAAGTTTTTAGAAAATGTTTTTGGCGCCTTCCTATTGATAAATTCATTAAACTTTACCGTTTCTGGAGCAGTCATCGAAACTTTATCTTCTAATATTTCCAGCCCTTCACTCTGCAGCAAAAACCTTAAAGATGTTGGCGTATACATGTTGATGTGTCCGTAATCCAAAAAGTGTTTCATCCTTTCATCTACACCGAAACGGTAATCCTTGGGCACTTCTACCACAATATATTTAGCAACGCGCTTCAATTCCCTGATCAGGATCCGTTCGTGTTCTACATGTTCTAAAACGTGTGCAAGAATAATCAGGTCGAAAGTATCATCTCCATAAGGAATTTTATAACCATCAAAAGTCTGTGCCTCTTTTAAGCCCGAAAGATTACGGTCTTTAATAATATCGACACCACTTTCTGCAATTTCCAAAGCATATAGTTCTGGTGCGAAATGCCATTCATTTAAAAAATGTAAAATGCTGCCATCACCCGCACCAACCTCAAGCACTTTTTTAGGCTTTAGTCCTTTACAAACATCAACAATATTCTGGGCTTTATATTTAGCACCGAGCATCCGCCAGACTACATCGCTATCGGTATAAAAATTATCGTAAGCCGTTTTTACTTCTTCACTTAACATGCAGTTTGTGTTGTTAATTGCGATAAAAATAGTTAAAATTAGTAAATACCGAGTTTTTTTTACAATACTATACTACCGTAAAACTGTAATACTCCCATTATAAACGGAATTGTACTTGTCTTTAAGTTCAATAACGTAATAATATACACCAACAGGCACCAGATTACCCTTATATGTTCCATCCCAGGCGGCTAAATTATTAGCATTTTGATACATTGGCGTTCCATACCTATTGTAAACCGATATTTTAGAACCGGGATAGTTTAAAATATTCCCAATGTTCCAGTTATCGTTAATGCCATCACCATTTGGTGAAAAGCTTTTCGGAATTTCTATTGTATTTAAAACAATAACCTCGATCGGAATTACTTTACTGCAGTTAAACCCATAATTAATTTTTAAGGTATAAGTAGTATTTTCTCTTGGGCTGGCATCAGGGCTTAAACTATATGGATTCTTCAAGCCTGTTTTAGGAAGCCATTCGAAACTATAAGGTTCATCTCCTAAATCTGTAATTACATTTAAATTAACCACTTTACCGTAATCTATGGTGAGCCTGGCAGGTGCAGTTACAGCAATGTCGCGGTATGAAATGATTTCTACTTCATCTTTGGAAGTCGTATTACAATTGTTGTTTACAATTTCCCACTGAAGAACTACCTGTTGACCTGAAGGGAGATTATTGATAACAGCATTTGGATTATTAATATCTGCAGGGGTAAACGGATTAAAGTTTACAGGCGAAATAACAGACCAAGTACCTACTTCGTTCTCACCAGGTTTATTTCCGCTTAAAATAACAGATGATTTTCCGCATAGATTAAGATTTTCACCAGCATTTGCAATGGTTGGTAATGGATTAATGGTGATTTTTAATACATTACTTAGCGCCGGGCAAGAATTACTATATGTTGTTCTTCTAAAAGAAACGGTACTTGTTAGGTTATTCAATACAATATCTTTCGCTGTTTCATTTACGATAGTACTCCAATTTGCACCATCATTGCTTAATTCCCAGGCATAATTTATGGCCGTACCAGCGGCTCCAACAGGATCAGAACCCGTAATGCTAAGTCGTCCGTTGGTGTTACCGCAATAATTTAACGTTTCGGTACTAATGATGTTGTTTTGTGTATGTGGGGTGGTGGTAATCTCGTATTTAGAGTCGAAATAGGTGGTACCGCCCGTGGTAATCATTCTTCTATACAGTATAACTTTGGCTGTATTTTCAAAATGCTCAACGGTTTTTAAAGAAAAATCTGCATTGTTGGCATTCTGGATATTTACCCAGGCTCCCGAATCAAAAAACTGCCATTGCATGCCCGGGCTGGTTCCAATAAAAGCCTCGCCGGTAAGCTGCACTGTTTCGCCTGAGCAAATTGCAAGCTTAGTTGTTTTATCAACACCTATTCTAATATCTTTCTCAATAATACAATTATTTCCGTAGGTAATTTTTAGATGATAGACTGTTGTTTTATCAGGTTTTGCTGTAGGCGCCAGTACATCCGGATGATCGAGGCCGTTACCTGGGCTCCATGTAAATGTATAATTATTAACAACAGGTGTTATGGTAGCGGGAATCTGTACCGATTGACCTTCACTAACGGTTAAATTACCGGGTAAAGTTAAAATAGCTTCACCATAATTGTGGATGGTGATGGTAGATGATGAGGATGTTGAGCAGATATCCTGATTGATTGTCCATTTTAAAACTACATCAACATCACTGGGTATATTGTTAATCTGCAGGTTAGGATTATGCTCATTAGCAGCATTAAAAGGATTGTAGCTAGCCGGGCTTACTACCTGCCAGGTACCGGTTTCGTTCAGGGCAGTCGCATTTGCATTTAAAGTAACCGTACCGCTATTGCAAAGTGCAATGTTATTTCCTGCAAACGAAGCTGTAACCTGTGGTTGAACTTCTATTTTTAACGTATTGCTATAACTAATGCAACTTGCCGAGAAAGTAAGGCGTTTAAAATATTTGGTTTTGGCAACGGTAATTGAAAGGTCTTTCCCTGTTTCGTTATTTATATCCCGCCAGGTTAATTCGTCGTCGCTTTCCTGCCATTTATAAACCGCTGTTTGATTTTCTGCCCCCTGCGGAACTGTTCCGTTGATTACAATATTGGATGTACCACCACATAGCAAATTCTGTGCTGTACTGATTAAATTGTTAGTGGTAGCAGGATGAATTATAATATTTATTGCCGGTTCGATAATTTCAGTATTTGCCGAAAACACCTTCCTTCTAAACTGATAAGTTATATCTTGATTAGTAAAATTGGTCAGCCCTTTTAGTTCGTAATCTATGCTTGAGCTAGCATTAGGTGCAGCGATCCAATTACCAGCCGGATCTTTAATCTGCCATAGGTAAGTGGTTGATGGTTTTGTGTTTGCCGGAACACCCACCAGAATCTGTGTAGCCCCTGAGCAGATTGTTATTTCGTTTGTTTCTTCTACCTGCACAGTTACCAACCACGTATAATCCTGGCAGTTAGAGGTGATGATATATTTCTGTGGCTGCGTAAAATTGTTGGCTACCCCTGATAGTGGCGCAACAACACCTATATCGGTTGTTAACGTTGGTTTAAGCGCAGTAACATTGGTTCCGGCCCTCACCTTAATGGTTATCGTTTTATCCTGTGTATTTATTAATGCAGGCGCTGTTTGTTCTGCAAGTTCAAATGAAACGATGTTTGCATCACCAGTAAACTTAATCTGGTTATATTTTGAAATGTAGCCATCTGATGTACTGTTTTTCGCCGTAATCTTTAGGTCGCATATTCCAGGGTTAAAATCTACAGTGCTACAAAATGATCCGCCAAGTAAAACATTCTTTTTCGAATCAACTGCAATTTTATGCCCAAAGTTACCCGGGCAGCTACTGCCAAAATTAAATGCCCATACATAATTGCCCGCTCCTGTATATTTTCCAAAAAATGTATCCCTTCCACCGTGGTAGGTTAATGTTTTATTTAAACTGGCATCACCGAAAATCAGGGTTCCATCAAAGTAACCTCCGATATATACGTTATCATCTACATCGGCGGTAATATAATAACTATAAGGTGTTGGGCTATTTCCGCCGATGTTTTTGCCCCACAATGTTGCACCTGAGGAACTGTACTTTCCAACGAAAAGATTTTTCCCTCCCGTTGATGTTAAGGCAACATTATTTGTAGGAGAACCCAGGTTTACCGTACCACTGTAAACACCGGTTAGATAAATATCGTTGTTTGGCCCCGAGGCTAAAGAGGATACAACTACAGAGGCACCATCAATTTTGTCGGACCATATTAGCTGACCGGTTTCGGTATATTTTGCAATAAAGTAATTTTGAAAAGTACCTGTAATATTGCTGGCCGGACCTTTGGGGTTTAAATCGATGCTGGACGAAAAATAGCCCATTATGATAATCTCGTTGTTGGTATTGGTTATTACATGCCTGATCTCATCGGTACCGAATGAGGAGAAACCATAAGCCCATTGAATATTACCGTTTTTATCATATTTTACCATAAAGCCATCTAAGTTTTGTTTGGGTGTTAGGTTAAAGCCACCCAGGTTTATGCTAGATGAATAGGAGCCTACAAAGACAACATTACCTAAACGATCAGCGGCAACAACATGTCCATATTCGGTTGATGAGCCACCTACATTTTTCGCCCATTTAAAATTGCCATTCAGATCTAACTTTACAATGAAAGCATCGTTTCCTCCAGCGTTGTTAAGATTGAAGGTGCCCGATCCTGGATCGCAATCCATACTCGAAGAACTAAACTGGCCACCAAAAATTACATTTGATTCCTCATCAACTGTTAAATTATTCACCTGATCAAGCCCTGATCCGCCAATGCTCTTTGCCCAGATTAATTTTCCATCAGGTGTATATTTAGCAATAAAAACATCATAATCATCATTTGATGTCAGACTAACGGGTGCAGAAACACCCGATAAATCTACAGTGATCGTACTTCTGAAATTTCCGGCTATGTAAACATTATCAAATTTATCAACAGCAACACCAGTCACCTTACTTTCCCCAAAACCACCAATATCCTTAACCCAATCCGGAATGGGCTGCTGTTGTGCATAACTGTTAAAAGGAAGGATAAAAAATGCCAAAAGATATAATAACCTGTAAAATGGCTTGATTTTATTGTGCATTCTAAGAGCGGTAAAACAATGTTTTTAGATTATGGAAAAAAATAAAAATAACACAAATCTACAACTAATTAAAATAGCAGGTTAATTATCGCTTAATGATTTTTTTGTTGATTTTCAAGAATTTAAAGCCCTATCAGTAAGCCGAACGTAAATCTTAAAGAGCACACCTTTATGGGGTTGTAATTCCAAAAAATCATCAGCTTTTTTTACGCTCGTATTTTTAATTACAAACACCCTATAATCTAATTAGTTATACAACTAAAAAAGTAATTATACAATATTTTAAGAAATTTAATTATACATCAACATTCTTAAAATGAATATATTTTATATCTTGCTATCCTAAAATTTTATGAAAAAAATATCTAAAAAATGGATTAAAATTGCATTTGTAGCATTTGCAATATCCACAACACTCCTCTCTTGTAGCAAAGAAGATTTCCCACCCCCAAAAGAAGTAGAATCTGTTAAAGTAGTTAACATCACTGATTTGAAAAACTACATGGCTGAACTCATTAACGTTAATGTTGATGACATCAGGTACGATGAGAAAAAAGAAATATTCTTACTAAATGGTACTGAACAGATAGATAGAGAAAACTTAACCGAATTTTTATTTAGTTGCTAAAAAGAAATAAATTATGAAAAACTTAACGTTACTGTCAATTATTTTTATGCTTGTTATTGGCGCAGGCAAGGTTAATGCACAACAGCATTATGGGGATATCACAAATTTTGAAATTTTGCCCGCTTACCTTAGCAGTGGAAAGGTATTATTGAGCAATACCTCTAATACTACCCCCGTTCAATTCAAAGTATGGTTTCACCGCATTTCATCAACATATCCAAACTGGAAACCTTTTAAAATGAGTGTAGTTTTAGGCTCTTATAAAATCGACGATTATGGATCGGTAACCGGAGTAGATTACTTTAGCACTCCTGTTGAGGTAAAAAGTTCCGATTTTCCAGCAAGCCCAAATAATGCTTTTTTAGATAAAACTTTCAGTGCAACAATAGATAAAACGGTATTAACCAATCCGAACAGAAAGATCATTCTTTTTTATAAAACAGCAGATATGACCGGATATGCCTATTATAATGCGATGTACAATTTTATAATAAACAGTGGCAGCGGGCCAGGAAATCCAACAAACCCTACAAATCCAACAAACCCTACTGATCCAACCACTCCTATCGGACCAATTGGATCATCGGGAACATTGGCAACAATGGCTGGGATAGATATAGGAGCAGATGATGGCGTATATTTTTGGGGCAAAAATGGTAAAGTTACAAAAGGTAATTCAACATCAATAAACGGCCCAACTGCCAACTATGTTCTCCCAAATGGTCGCGATTATAGCCAGATTATTGATATCGCCATCTCAAGCAGTGGTTATGTATATGTATGGTATAACGATGGTATAATGTCTGTTGGGCACACCACAAATTTAGGAGATTTTATTGCCCCTAAAAACTATACTTTACCCGCCGGAAAAACCCCGGCAGACCTGGTAGGGATATCGATCTTTAAAGGAAATGACCACATTTATGCTTTTTATACGGATGGAACATTTACCGAAGGCAATTCAACAGATTTAAGTGCTTATGCATCCTTCAAACCATACACAATACCTCCGGGTAAAAACTTTAGCGATATAACTGACATAGGCATTGCCACCAGTTCTTCGGCCTTCTATGCATGGTATACCGATGAGAAAATGTCAGTCGGATATGATGCAAGTAATTTAAACAACTTTATACCACTTAAACCGATGAATTAATATTCACACTTTTTACTTAGTTTTGAAATCGATAGATTCAAAACTAAGTAATTAAATTTTTATGATTAAAGCGATAAAGAAGGTCCTATTAAAATATTTACCTGTTAATTATTTCGCCTACAGTAAATCATACTCGCAAGATGGTGAGGACATGATACTTAAGGCGATTTATGAGCAGAAAAAAGGCTATAAGGGCTTCTTTGTTGATGTTGGCGCACATCATCCCGTAAGATATTCCAATACCAATTACTTTTATAAACGTGGATGGAAGGGGATTAACATTGAACCTACGCCGTCGGCTATTGTCGCTTTTAATACCTTTAGAAAAAGAGACATTAATTTAAATATTGGTATAGGTCCGGAAAAAACCAAACTTAAGTTCTACTGTTTTAACGAGCCTGCATTGAATAGTTTTTCTGAAGAGGTTTCTAAAAGGATCGACGCCGAATCCGCTAAATATAAAATTATAAAAGAACTTGATGTTGATGTACTGCCTTTAGGTGATGTTTTGGATCAACATCTGCCAGCCAATACCACTATCGATTTTTTGAGTATTGATGTGGAAGGTTTGGATTACCAGGTTTTACTTTCCAATAACTGGGATAAGTATAAACCAAGTGTTATTTTGGTAGAAGAGAATGTTAATGTTGATGAGTTGAATAATTCGCCGATATACAAATTTCTAAAGGATAAGGGTTACACCTTTTTTGCAAAAACTTTACGCACCTGCGTTTATCGCCTATAATTATTTGTTAAATATTTTTTGGAACGCGGTAATAAGGAACAGTGATTTTAACATCATCAAACCTTGTTGCCGCGTTTTTTTGAATAACAGAATAAAAAAAGTAGAACAGAAATAAGCAATTACCGTAGCTATAGCCGTACCGATCATACCCATTTTTGGGATCAGGATTAAGTTTAATACAATATTAACGGCTGCTCCAAAACCCGTACGGATAAAGGTAAGTCGGCTAAATCCTTCCGCAATCAGATACTGACCACTCGCTACACCTAAGAAAACAAAAATACTTCCCCATACATGTAAGGCTAACGCTGGCGCGGCAAATGCGAATTCGGGGTTATATAACCTATAAATATAGGGTGCAGCAAAAGTTACAAATAAGGCAAATGCAAGACTTAGCCAGGCCATTAAATCGTATAAATTTTGAAGCCTTTTTTGGTACCGCTCCGGATTATCTCTTCTGGCATTTAAAATTGCAGGAAAAAGCGAGGTTACAATGGCCACAGGTACAAAGTTTAAGGCTTCGCTTAGGCTAACCGCGGTTGCATAAGCTCCGGCCTCTGCAGTTCCCTTTTGCCCCATAATTTCTTTCAACATCAGCAGATCTATCTTCATGTAAACCGAAACCATGATCCCCGAAATAATTAATGGCCACGAAAAATGGAGCAATTTGAGGGCTAATTCTTTATTAAAATTCCATTTAAAAATGTTTCTGCCCTTCCGTTGGTAAACGTAAAAATAACCTATTGATAGCAGGGCGGTATCAAAAAGAAATGAATACACGAAATAGATCAAGTTCGCAGAAAATACAATCAGCGCAACTTTGGTAAGCGCTGATATGAAATTTCCAACAATCTGTACCTGCATAATGTATTTCGACTGTACTTCGGACTGGAAATAAGAATCGATTACGGTTAAAGATTGAAATAAGCCCGTAAAAGATAATATTAAAATAATATGATAAGGAATATCAGAAAGCGGGCGGATGGTCCAGGCTAAAAAAATAGCAGGTATGCAGACCAGACCAGCAATAACCTTTAATAAAAATGCAGTCCCTAATATGGTATCTCTATTTCCCGGAAACTGATGAAGTTCTTTTACAATGAACTGATCAAGTCCAAGACCAGCAATGGATGCAAAAAGATAAGTATAAGCAATTGCACTTGTTAAAATACCATTATTAAAGGCAAGCAGGTAATTGGCTACCATAATGCTAACAGCCATTTTAATAGCCAAACTGCCAACTCTTCCAAGCATTAATAGCCCTGTATTCTTCAAATACTTATTAAATGCTTCTTCGTCAAAACCTTTTATGGCGGGTAATTTCATTAACGCAAAGATGTAAAAAATGTTTGTCACTAGCGCCATATTCAAAAGTGGCATAAACATTTATAAACTTAATGTGTTAATTATTAAGTATAAACATAAGGATATGAATAAGAACCAAATTATTTATTGCTTTCTATCTATATTTTTAATCTTCAGTTCTTGTAAGAAGGACAATAATGATTCGCCTGCAATGAGTGAACCGCCTACAACGTGGCAGGAACACTGGTTTGAGCATACTCAATTATTAAATCGCGTATTCTATAATGACGACTTAGTAGTTTATTATGATAAAGATGTAAATAAGTCAATCAGTTGGCCTAATGATTATTTAACAAACGTTTGGCGGTATACAAAAAATGTTTACGGTAATTTCGGAGAAGATGGCAGGCTATTCGCAGTCTTCCACACAGCAAAATATGCCGGAGGCCATCCCTCTAATTATTTTGACAGCAGCCATGACAATAGAAATGTTATTGATGTTGGTTTATTGGACAAAAATGCATGGGTTGATTTTACCGCTATTGAGAAAGATATAGTGACACATGAAGTTGGCCACATTGTTGAGTTTGCTTCTAAAGGAAAACATAATTCGCCTGCTTTTAAAATATGGGGGGATAGTAAGTGGATGGAGATTTATCAATACGATGTGTACAAAAAACTTGGTATGACAAGCGATGCAGATCGGTGGTATGCTAAATGTATGGCTACTGTAGATAATTTTCCAAAGGCAAATACACAGTGGTTTAAAAATTGGTTTTATCCTATTTACGCCAATAGTGGAGGTACAGCTACCTTGAACAAATTCTTTACACTGCTTGCACAAAATTTCCCATCAAATGGCACTGATTACACAAGGGATATGAACTGGGGCGAATTTGTACATTTCTGGAGTGGTGCAGCGGGAAAAAATTTAAAACAGCAGGCAACTACTGCTTTTGGCTGGACAACAGAAATGGAAAATCAGTTTGTTAAAGCAAAAACAGATTTTCCTAATATAACTTATTAGAAAAATTTGTGTATTAAATAAGGTACTTATCAATACAAGTATCTTATTTCCCCTCACTTTTCAATTCCAAAACTTTAGTCTCTGTAGCTTTGATCTCAGGAGCCGGAGTTATTGTTTGAACAGGTTTGCTGTTTAATGGTGCACCAATGGCAAGATCACACCTGTGGTTCGGCTGACCATGTGGCGGATTTAAACCTTTGCCTACTTTCACAGCTGGTATCTGGGTAACCGCAGGCTGCCTCGTAGTAACCACCTGCGTTGGTTTACTATCTAAAGGGGCACCAACAGCAATATCACATCTATGACCAGGCTCGCCATGCTTAGGATTTAGCTTTTTACCTGAAGTATTTACAACAGCAGTCGCAGCAGCAGCAGCAGCAGCTACTGGCTGTGGATTTGTATTTTGTTGAGGCTGTACGCTTGCCGTAGGGTTTAATGGAGCACCAACGGCCAGTGCGCAGGTATGTCCGGCTTCGCCATGCGGCGGATTAAAAATCAGATTACTTTTATTATCCTGCGCTACTGGCTGAGCAACATTGCTTTTTTGCAGTCCCTGGAGTCCGGTAGGAGTTGGAATAACAGCCTGAGCGGATTCTTTCTTTTCGCTGTTGCAAGCACAAAGTGTAATAAGTGTTAGGAGGTAAAAAGCGTATTTCATGAGCAAAAGGTTTAGGATTAACCAAATATGGCGAAATTAATTTAGGCCTGAAAGCTCTTTTCTATTCTTTCTAACTGTTTTAAGTGGTGTTTTAAATGTATTTCGATAAACCTAAGCCATTGTTTAGCATTTAAATAGCCTAACCTGGGGTGTTTTGTTTTGCGATTGGCTTTTGCATGTGCAAGTAAAGGATAGTTATCATCCAAAGCTTTTTCAAATTCTAAAATAAAATCGAGGGCTTCTGTTTTACTGATTTTTTTTACACGCTCTGCCAGTCGTTTCGGCACCTTATACTTTTTTGCCGGAGGTAATGAACCCAGCAATAAAATCAGTTTTACAATAAAATGTGTCGGTTTGTTTTCGCCTTTACCATTTGCTGCGTGTTCAAAGGCAATTATTGAAAGCAAGCTCGAATCAAAAATATGTGAATATACTTCGCTATAACTCCAGCCTGAAATTGGAGGGGTAGTTTGGAAAATATCTTCAGGGTAACGCGATAATTTCAATTTGTAGGCATCGACCACCTGATGTATCGATGCCTTAACTTTTGCAGCCGTCATTTAATAAAGATAAGCCGAATTACGGTTTCTCCAAATACTTTAAAAATTCATCTTTATAATAAGGGAATTCGAATGTCTCAGCAATTGTAAAATAATTTTGCGGATCTACAACGGTTTGATAGAGGCTTTTGGCAATCTTTAACCGTTCTCCATCAAATGTGAAAGTTTTAAGGATAAGTTTGCTCTGACTGCTGGAAAATGAAGCATTTTTGCTCACTGCATTGATCAATCTTACCCTTTCGCTATCAAAATCGGATTTTTTATAACTCGTATAAAATTCCTGAAAAGCCTCTGTTGATAATAAACGGTAATTCGGATCTGGCAGCACTGGCGGAACAATACCCGTATTATAATCTCCGGTATACCCATCAAAATCGTCGAGTGCGTATTGCCTGTTCCGAAATATATTCATCTGTTTCAACGTGATTAATTCTTTACCTTCCAGGCTTAAAACAAGCCTTTGTTCCGGAATCACCCTTACCCGTTGTTTTAAGATTTCTGTATTGCCCTGAATAATAGATAGTACTGGTGTAGAATTGTAGACATCGTAAAAACGGAACCTACCGTTGGCAGACGAAACAAGTTCTTCGTCTAAATACACGTTGTATTTCCCTGGATTAACGATTTCTAAGAAAACTTCGGCAGATCTGCGGTTGTTTTGAGCGAAACTTAGGGTAGCAAATAACATTGCCAGTCCTAAAAAGATGGTTGTTTTCATTTTAATTAAGGTTTCATTTGTGTGTGTTTTGGATTAATGCCAAACAAATGCCAAAACCAAACAAAAAAGGAGTAGGATTAAAAAAGTTTCAATAATTCTTCCAAATGAACAATTTCTTGTTTTACATCTGCAGGTTTTTCTTTTTGCGAAGGATTAAAAAAGATGGCCTCCATACCAAAATTTAATGCACCATAAATATCGGCTTCCAAACTGTCACCAATCATAATACTTTCTGCCTTTATCGCTTTAGCTTTATCCAGTGCATATTCAAAAATGACAGGATTTGGTTTATTTACGCCTACATCTTCTGAAATAATCACATTTTCGAAATATGGATTCAGGTTAGAAAGGTTCATTTTGGTTAAGGTAGTCTCCTTAAAACCGTTAGAAATGATATGTAGGGTGTATTTTTGCTGTAAATATGCTAATACGTTTTCTGCCCCATCGAACAGATTGGTTTTAGTAGGCGAAATACTTACATAATCATCCTCAAACTGATGTGGAACAGCATCAGGATGAATCCCCAACTGAATAAAAGTTTTGCTAAAACGCTCCGATCTTAAAAAGTCTTTGGTGATTTTGCCCAGATGGTAATCGGCCCATAACTGATGGTTATTCTCGGTATAGGTGCTGATAAAATCGGCGCAGGATTTAAGGCCAAGTTCATCCAGTTTATAAGTATGATAAAGCTCGTTTAATGTTTCTTCGGCATTACGGTCAAAATCCCAGATGGTATGGTCAAGGTCGAAGAAGATATGTTTTTTCATTTGTGATGTTTTCCACAAAGGTAACTTAATGATTTTTGATTTATAAATAATCTACCACCTTTGCGTTAAGCTCCTCAATAAGCTCCCCATCCATGTACTGATAATCATCTGGAATTTCCAAAGTAATCATTTCTTTTTCATAAACTTCTTCAGGAAAACGCTCGGTAATCCTTTGCTTATGTTTTTTCTCCATTACAAAGATCAGGTCTGCCCAAGCGATCAATCTGGCACTGATTTTAATCCTTGCCGAAGGTTCCGTACCAGCCGAACGTACCTGATGTTCGGGATGGTTTTTATAAATAGTTTCGGCAGTAGCACTTCGCCATTTATTTCTACTGCATACAAAGAGGATATTCAATTTTATTTCATGAGGGTTAACGACTCCGGACTAAAGACTTCAGACTAAGGGCTAAACTTTCTCTCCATAAGACAAATCGCCGGCATCACCTAATCCGGGAACGATGTAAGATTTACTGGTCATTTCTTCATCAATGGCACCAACCCAAATTTTCGCCTTAGGCAAATTGGCGCGTACATGGGCAACGCCTTCGGTACTGGCTATTGCGGCAACAATATGAAGTTCTTCAATTTTGTAGCGGTTAATCAATTCTTTACAGCACATTACCATGCTCTGTCCGGTTGCCAGCATAGGGTCAGCCATAATCAAAACTTTGCCGTCTAAGTCAGGAGTAGAAATATAATCCATCTGGATCACGAAATCGCCACTCTTTTCAACTTTTCTGTAAGCCGAAATAAAACAGCATTCAGCCCTGTCGAAAATATTGAGCAAACCTTGTTGCAACGGCAGCCCGGCCCTGAGTATGGTAGCCAGGACAGGTTGTTGTGCTAAAACTTCGCAAGGCGATACGCCTAAAGGCGTCGTAATTTCTTTGGTGCTATATTTTAACGATTTACTGATTTCGTAAGCAAAAAACTCACCAAGTCTTTCCAGATTTTTGCGGAAACGCATCGAATCTTTCTGGATGTTTTCATCCCGAAGTTCGGCTATAAAGGTATTGGCAATCGATTTTGTTTTGCTTAGGTCAAAAATCATCATTCTTGTTTTTCGGGTTTTATAAAATCAAGCCCTAATTGGAAGTTAAGAGTTTTTAACCACAGATGCACACAGATAAACACGGATTTTCTATCTGTGTACATCCTTTTCATCCGTGGTTATATTATTTTACTTTGCCCATCGGGTTTAATGGTTAAAATTAGCGATTTTAAGGCGATAGTTTAAAAAATTAGTTTCCTGCGTAGTTAAGCGTTTCAATAAACAGTAACCTCAATCTTTTATATTTGGGATGATCTGATAAACTTTTTAAACTCCAACTGCTATAAAATATGCCGCTTACAACCTTAACCGCATCAATATATTGATGTAAGGTTTTCGTCGCCGATTCGGTTGTTAAGTACTGCAGAATATAATCGGTTAAACAAAAAGAATTCACCACCAGAGGTGTTACTTTTTCGAGCTGAAGATCGTACCAGTTAAAAGGAGTACAAGTTCCCGCCCTAAAGCCTGGCACATTGCTATAGCCCATAGAATAATCGGCAGTAATGCCAGAATTAAGGATATTCAAATAACAGATTGGAAATTTTAATACTTCCAATTGCTGACTGGTTAGGGGAATAGCTGTTGGATGGATTTTCTTAAGTTTGATCAGTCCTTCTTTAATCTCGGTCATTTTCTGCTTGTCGCTGGCACAAGGCCTGAGTAACCCTACAGATTGATCCTCAAAATGCTTGGCAACACCATTAATTTGAATGTAATCCATCGGTACTTCAGGAAAATCGACAAAATAAAGGGCTTTATTTTTTTTCGCAGCCACAATTTTATTTACTTCTTGCAGTACCTGCTCATTATTGATGCCAACTCCGGTGAGCCGATCAAATTTTGAACTCAGGTAATTATTCTCTTTTTTAAAAAGCGCACTAAAAACAAATTTAGTCCGGTTTAAAAAACCTTCTGGTAAACCTGGTAAAATATTGAAGTGAATGGTAGGCTGATGCTGGAATTTCTTTTCGTGAAATTTAAAATTTGGATGTTTTTTTCTGATGATGCTTTTAATCATTAATGCCCATTCATCAATAACAGGTTTATCTAAAACCTTCCATTTATACTGGTAACTTTTTGAGGGCTTAAATTCTTCTTCTGTATTTTTTTGGTGAATGTATTCTTCGTAACGGCTCAGCAAAAAAAAGGACGCCGCAAAAACATCAAAGGGTAAAGCAGATTGCTCTACCGGAAAAGGAACCTGGTACTCGCCAAATGAAATGGTTTTTGGTTTAAATTCTTCCAGTTTATTGGAAAAAAGCAAAGCGGTGCTTTTAAAAAAAAGCTCATCACCTAATGGTTCATCACCATAGCTGATCTTAACCAGTTCACTTTGCATAAAATACTGACTATTACCTGTAAATTCTATTTCTGCTTTAAGGATATCCTTAAAAATAAAATTGAAGATATATTTTATCCTGGGCGTTAATATATTGGAGAAGATGATTAGATGCATAACCTATTTTAACAACACGGGATTTAAAAAAAGATGACAAGAAATATTCCTCAGCTAATATTAACCTATAATATAGCCTTTTAAATTTAACGGTAATTTAACATTGAACCGTTATCTAATACAAAAATTACAATTAAAAGTTTGCGGTAAACTTCTTTTCGGGATACAGTATTTTAGTGCTTTTACGGGTGCTAGCCTTTACAACGTGTACGATACTCATCTGATCATCAAACATATCGTATAAAATGGTGTCGTTAACTTCAACCGATTTTACAGCCGGCATTTTTTCCACTTCCAGGTAAATATTGGTTGCTTCATGATCAATTTCGAAGCCGATGTAGTTCATGGCAACCGCTTTTCCATTGGCTTTTAACTGCAAGTGCGAGAGCAGGTACTTTTTAACCAGTTCATCCATTGCAGTTTTCATATTCGCATTGCTTAAATCCGTTTTCTGCTTATATAGTTTCACTAAAATGGCTTCAAAATCATCCGAAAAAATCCTGCAGCTTACTTCTAAGGTTTTATCCCGGGCGTTAAAATTTATTTCGGTCGTGCTTACATGCAAAGGATGTTTCATACCTGCATTAACCGAACAGCAAGCACAGCATAATAGCAAAAGGATATATTTTAATCTATGCATCAATATCAAGGTGTTATGGCCAGCAAAGTTAAGATTTAAAGTTTAAACCAAACAACCGCCCTAAATAACATAAAAATTAGTAACAAATTTGGTATTTATGGTTTTGTTTTAAGGATATTTGGGCTTTTTGCAATTAAAAACATAATTTTAAGCCTTATAAACTATTTTAACTCCAATAGTTAGCTTATTATTTCATGCCGTTGCAAGACTTTATCTTTTATTTCAAATTAGGTTGGGAGCATATTATAAGCGCCGATGCATTAGATCATCAACTTTTTATCTTAGCATTGGTTGCCATTTATAGTTACCACAACCTGAAACAAGTGCTGATATTAGTTACTGCTTTTACGATTGGCCATTCGCTTACTTTACTTTTGAGTGTTTTAGACATCATCAGGTTCGAAAGCAAATGGGTAGAGTTTTTAATCCCCTGCACCATTGTCATTACTGCGATAAGTAATCTGTTCAGGAAGAATTTTTCGATGAAATCTGTAAAGATCAATTACTTTTTGGCATTGGGTTTTGGATTGATCCACGGCATGGGTTTCGCCAATTCCATCAGGATCATGCTGGCAAAAGACCAGAACATTGGCTGGGGCCTGTTTGGTTTTAATGCAGGGCTTGAGGCAGGACAGATTTTTATGGTGATCATTATTTTATTGATTACCTTTTTCATTTTTAACTATACCCGCATTAAACGCCTAAGCTGGGTATTATTTGTATCGGCAGCCGTATTTAGCCTGGCTTTAAAAATGGCTTTAGAAAGAATTCCTCTTTAACTAATGTATTATGAATAAACTGTTTACTTTAACTGGTCTTTTACTCTTTTCGGGTACTTTGACCATGGCCCAAAACATTCAGAATAACCCTGGCAGTAACCACGGGAACAAATTCGAACAGCTGGGTACTATCTTACCTACACCAAACGAACAACGTACAGCCAGCGGGGCACCAGGTGTTAAATATTGGCAGCAACGTGCCGATTATAACATTAAATGTGAACTGGATGAAAAAAACCTGTTACTTACGGGATCTGAAACCGTAACCTACACCAATAATTCTCCTGATCCCTTAACTTATATCTGGTTGCAGCTTGATGAAAACGAGCACAGTACCGATAAGAACGCAAACTATCAGGATGCGACCAAAATGCCTCTTATGGGCACAACCAAAAATTTGGACCAGTTAAGCGCAACTGCTAACAATGGTGATGGAATCAACATTACCAAACTAACGGATGCAACAGGTAAAAACCTAAAATACACGGTTAATAAAACCATGATGAGGATTGATTTGCCGGTAGCTTTAAGAACAGGACAGAAATTAATTTTTAATATTGATTGGAACTACAAAATTACTGACAGAATGAGTGTTGGTGGCCGTGGCGGTTACGAGTTTTTCCCTGCAGATGGCAACTACCTGTTTACCATGACGCAATGGTACCCACGTTTGTGCGTTTACAGCGATTTTCAGGGCTGGCAGAACCACCAGTTTACAGGAAGAGGCGAGTTTGCCTTAACCTTTGGTGATTTTAAAGTACAGATGACTGTTCCGGCAGATCACCTGATCGGTGCAACAGGAGAGTGTATCAACTATAGCGCGGTATTAAACCCAACGCAATTGAGCAGATACAATTCTGCAAAAACTGCAGCAGCTCCGGTAGAAATCCAGACTTTAGCTGAAGCGAAAGCCGCTGAAACCAAAAAATCGACCGCTAAAAAAACCTGGGTTTTCAACGCCAATAATGTGCGCGATTTTGCATGGACTTCTTCCCGTAAGTTTATCTGGGATGCCATGCCACAAAAAATTCAGGCCAATAACAACACCGTAATGTGTATGAGTTTTTACGGAAAAGAGGCTTATAACCTGTACAGCAAATTTTCTACACGTGCAGTAGCGCATACCATCAAAACCTATTCAGATTTTACCATTCCTTACCCTTACCCGGTTGCTCAAAGTATTGAAGCAGCTAATGGAATGGAATATCCGATGATCTGCTTCAACTATGGCCGTACAGATGCCGATGGAACTTACAGCGAAAGCACCAAAAACGGAATGCTTGGAGTAATTATCCACGAGGTTGGGCACAACTTTTTCCCAATGATTGTGAACAGCGACGAGCGCCAGTGGACCTGGATGGACGAGGGTTTAAACTCTTTTGTTGAGTATTTAACAGAAGAACTTTGGGATAACAAATTTCCAAGCAAAAAGGGGCCTGCTTACACCATTGTTGATTACATGAAATTGCCTAAAGATGAGTTAGAGCCAATTATGACCAACTCTGAAAATATTGCGCGTTTTGGTCCAAATGCTTATTCGAAACCAGCTACAGGTTTAAATATTCTCCGCGAAACCATTATGGGCAGAGAACTTTTCGATTACGCATTTAAAGAATATGCCAGAAGATGGGCTTTTAAACACCCTGAACCTGCAGATCTTTTCCGTACCATGGAAGATGCCAGTGGCGAAGATTTAGATTGGTTTTGGAGAGGCTGGTTTTACGGAACAGATCCATGCGATATCTCATTGGATAGTGTGAAATTTGCTAAAGCCGATTTCCCTAAAGAAGTTCCTGCTGCCAGATCGAGGATGGTGAAAATTGATAAACCAGCGGTAAATGCTTTCGAAGATATTTCAAAAATCAGAAACCGTGAGGATAAAAAAATCAACTTCTATGTAGATAAGAATACTGCAGCGCAGGATTTTTATTATAAATACGATAGAGGGTTGGTAACTGTTGACACTACTGTAGCTACCAAAATGGATATGACACCACCTGTAGAAGTTGTTGCAGAAGCTGATCAAAATAAATATGCTAACCAGTTTTTATATGAACTAAGCTTTAGCAACAGAGGCGGTTTGGTGATGCCTATTATTGTGGAGTTTACCTATAAAGATGGCACCAAAGAGATCGACCGTATCCCTGCACAGATCTGGAGGCATAATGAGCTTAAAACTTCTAAATTTTATGTAAAAAACAAAGAAGTTGCTTCAATTTTAGTTGATCCGTTACGCGAAACTGCTGATATCGATACGTCAAACAATACCTGGGGCGGTAAAGCAAAAGAAAGCAAATTTAGGGTTTACAAAATGAAAGCTGGTGGTGCTGTAAGAGGCCAGTCGGTTGGTAAAAATCCTATGCAGGCAGCTGCCGGAAAATAATAGCATCATCATTATCGCGGATCGTCATTCCCAACTTGATTGGGAATCTTAAAGCTTCTGCATAATTAGATTTCATAAAATCCCCGTTGAATTTTCTTCAACGGGGATTTTATTTTTCCAACTTTCCTGACTTTCGCCTGTTTTACTCTTTACAGCCTAAATCGTATATTTCCTCCAAGCGGTTTATGTTTTTATAAGCGGAGGAGAGAACATTAAAATTGATTTAAAGATCAATTTTAACTAAGTTTGATATACTCATGAAATTTAAAATCACCTCAGAATATCAGCCTACCGGAGATCAGCCAAATGCCATTAAACAACTGGTTGATGGTGTAAACGCTAACGAACATTATCAAACTTTATTAGGCGTTACAGGATCTGGAAAAACCTTCACCGTGGCCAATGTAATCGAGCAGACTCAAAAGCCTACTTTGATTTTAAGTCATAATAAAACCTTAGCCGCACAGCTTTATGGCGAGTTTAAAAACTTCTTCCCCGAAAATTCGGTAAATTACTTTGTTTCGTATTACGATTACTATCAGCCAGAGGCTTTTATTGCTTCCAGTAATACCTATATCGAAAAGGATTTAAGTATTAACGAGGAGATCGAAAAACTACGTTTACGTACCACCTCTTCATTGATGAGCGGCCGGCGTGATATTATCGTGGTCTCATCCATCTCCTGCATTTATGGTATGGGTAATCCTGAAGATTTCTCAAGGATGGTTTTCCGCTTTGGCGTAGGTTTACGTATTTCGAGAAATGCTTTTTTACACAGTTTAGTTGAGATTTTATATTCGCGTACTACAACCGACTTTAAACGCGGAACTTTTAGGGTTAAGGGGGATACTGTAGATATTTATCCTGCTTACCTTGATCATGCCTATCGCATTTCCTTTTTTGGTGATGACATTGAAGAACTTTCGGCCATTGATCCTGTTTCAGGCAAAACCCTGGAAAAACTCGAAGATATGGCCATTTATCCTGCCAATCTTTTCGTTACCCCTAAAGATAGGTTCAATTCCTCTATTTGGGGTATTCAGGAGGAACTGGAAATCCGTAAGAACCAATTGATTGCCGACAGGCATTTACTGGAAGCCAAGAGGCTGGAAGAACGCACCAATTTTGATATCGAAATGATGAAAGAACTCGGATATTGTTCGGGTATCGAAAATTATTCACGTTTCTTTGACGGAAGACAGCCGGGCATGCGCCCTTTCTGTTTGCTGGATTATTTCCCGGAAGATTATTTAATGGTCATCGATGAAAGTCACGTTACCGTTCCACAGATCAGGGCGATGTACGGCGGCGATAGGTCGAGAAAATTATCGTTGGTTGAGTACGGATTCCGTTTACCCGCAGCACTGGATAACAGGCCATTAAACTTTAACGAGTTTGAGGCACTTGCTCCACAAACCATTTATGTAAGTGCAACACCAGCCGAGTACGAACTCGAAAAATCAGAGGGCGTGGTGGTAGAACAGGTGATCAGGCCGACCGGATTATTAGATCCTGTGATCGAAATCAGGCCAGCCATTAACCAGGTTGATGATCTTTTGGACGAAATTGATATTACCATAAAAGACGGTGGACGTATCCTGGTAACCACTTTAACCAAACGTATGGCCGAAGAACTGACCAAATACCTGGATCGGTTAAATATCAAAACCAGGTATATCCACTCTGAAATTAAAACTTTGGAGCGTGTCGAAATTCTGCGTGGTTTGCGTTTAGGCGAATTTGATGTTTTAGTAGGAATTAATCTTTTACGTGAGGGTTTAGATTTACCTGAAGTAACATTAGTAGCCATCTTAGATGCTGATAAAGAAGGTTTCCTTCGTTCTGAGAAATCACTAATCCAAACCATTGGCCGTGCCGCCCGTAACGATAAAGGCCGGGTAATTATGTATGCTGATGGCATTACCGATAGCATGGAAAAAACCATTTCGGAAACCAACAGGCGTAGGGATATACAGATTGCCTATAACCTTGAGCATGGCATTACACCAAAAACCGTTGGAAAATCCAGAGAGGCCATTTTAGAGCAGACTTCAGTACTCGATTTCTCTCAAAAAGCAAGCGATAACAAAGCCAGGGCTTATGTAGAAAATGCCGAAATCAGCATTGCAGCCGATCCGATTGTACAGTATATGGGTAAAAATGAATTGCAAAGAGCAATCGATAATACCCGTAAGGATATGCAGAAAGCGGCAAAAGACATGGACTTTTTACAAGCCGCAAAACTCCGCGACGAAATGTTTGCCCTGGAGAAAATGTTCAACGAAAAATTCGGTAAGTAACGATTTAGTTTTAAAGAATGGTTTTTAGATAAATTTGGGTTACAATTGCAGTTCAATAAGTTATCTAAAAATCATTCAATGAAATCTTTTAAACTCGTAACGCTGATCGTACTCGGCGCTATCGGTCTGAAAAGTCAGGCCCAAAATTCTACGACTATTTCCCTGCCACTCGCAGGAAATGCCTACAGTTCCTTACATCAGGATTCGGAAAGAACGTTATCCAACAAGGGAATCGTAAACTGGAGCAACCCGAAAGAGTATTTTACGGCTTATCTCCGTGTTTCAAAGCCAGGTACGCTGTTTATTTCGCTTAGCGATAAACTGGTTATCGAAGGGCAATCGACACTAGAATTTTCTATTAAAAATCAAACCAAAAAAGTAAATTTTGATGAAGCCAAAACTTTTGATGGTAAAATTGGCGAATGGACGATCAAAGATACGGGCTATGTTGCCATCACCATAAAGGGGATAAACAAAAGAGGAGCTAACTTCCCTTCCATCCAAACCTTAACCATCAATGGAACGGCAACAGAAGGAAAAACCGCTTATGTAAAAAACAATGAAGGCAATTTCTTCCATTGGGGCAGGCGTGGACCATCTGTTCATTTAAATTATCAACAGCCCGACAATGTAAATGCAGAATGGTACTATAATGAAGTAACCGTCCCAAAAGGCGAAGATATCCTTGGCTCTTATTTTATGGCTTGCGGTTTTGGCGAAGGTTATTTTGGCATGCAGGTAAACAGCCCGACCGAAAGGCATATCCTATTTTCGGTATGGAGCCCTTTCAATACCGACGATCCTAAAAGTATACCAGAATCGCACAAAATTAAAATGTTAAAGAAAGGCGAAAGCGTACACACAGGAGAATTTGGTAACGAAGGTGCAGGAGGGCAGAGTTATTTAAATTATCTTTGGAAAGCAGGAAATACCTATAAATTCCTGCTTCATGGCGTACCCGGAAAAGATAGCGTTACCACATACACCGCTTATTTCTTTGCTCCGGAAACCAATAAATGGCAGTTGATTGCCAGTTTCAGCAGGCCACAGACTAAAAGCTACCTTAAACGTTTCCATTCCTTTTTAGAAAACTTTTCGCCTGTTCAAGGCGATTTATCGAGAAAAGTATTGTTCGATAATCAATGGATCTGTGATGATAAAGGCGTTTGGAGCGAGTTAAAATCAGCACGTTTTACCACCGATAATACGGGAATGAAGGGATACCGGATGGATTATCAGGGAGGAACGGAAAAAGGGGCATTCTATTTAAAAAACGGTGGTTTCTTTAACGATTATACCACACCGAGAAAAATCCTCAACAGAACCTCCAATGGCAAGAAACCAGAAATAGATTTCAGCAAATTGCCTTAACATTCAAAATAATTATGGATTTTTGGAGCTTTTATCATCAACTTATTACAGCAAAATGGACGGGCAAAACAGAAAAGACATTTATCCAGGTTTAGAAGTCGGAATTATTTTGAAGAAAGATCAAAGGTCAGGCAATATTACTTACGGGGTAGTTAAAGATCTTCTTACTTCTTCAGCATTTCATTCGAGAGGGATAAAAGTGCGGCTCGAAGATGGCCAGGTTGGCCGCGTTGCTGAGATAGTTGGAGACTAATGAAGGTTTTGTTAAAACCATTATAGGCGTATTTGCGTATTATATTGTAATGAAATTGCAATTAAAGGCTAAAAAAGTAACAAAATAAATTTTATGACGTCTATATTTGTAACAACAGTAATTTAAAGAATGGTATTAGTAAAATTCATTTTCATCACAATATTGGTGCTTTGGCTGATCAGAATGTTGATCAGGCTGATTCTACCTATGCTGTTTAATAACCTGGCCGGCAAAATGCAGAGTCAGGCAACAGGACAACAGCAACAACAGAGACGATCGAAACCAGAAGGTTCTATCTCGATAGATTATATGCCTCCAAAACCCGATCAAAGTAAAACAGATAAACTCGGCGATTTTGTAGATTACGAGGAAGTAAAATAAAAAAGACCCTGAACATGTTTCAGGGTCTTTTTGTTTAAAATCAAATCTGTTCTTCTATTATAACTTTCTTAATGATCTATATTCAATTATTAACAAGGACCATTTTGTTCATCAATACGCTTCAGTATAGACGAGAGCACTATGGTGTAGATTACATAAGCTACAAACACAAAAAAACCAAGCTGCAGGGCCGAATTATTTGCCGTTACGGTTTTTAGTGTATCATTTTGCATGTTAAGCCCAGAGAGTTGACTCTTTAAGATCCCGTTAAGACCAATATAAGTCATCGCAACGCCAACCACCATTACATCGGCCATATCCCATTTACCAAGGTCAAATGCCAGAAACCGTAACACTTTTCGGCTACCAAAAAGGTGGCCACAGGATACATGAACACCCCTGGCGACAATTCTTAGCAATGGAAGAACTACCACAAAAATAAGCAGTAATACACCAACCAATACGGCATCGGGTTTGGGCTGCTCAATCAATGTTCCGATAATCCCTAAAATGCTTTTACTCTGAAAAAACAGCACCTGGTTGGTAAAGGCAATTTTATCACCTAATAAGGCAAACTCCAAGGTTTGAATGCGGGCATCAACCTCTATTATAGGAGAAGTAACGCCAACGGTAAGCAAAATGGCCGCGAATAACAGCGACATGATAAATAAGGGTACATGTAATTGCACTTTTTTTCTCAAGAATAACCATAATACTAAAGCAATGGCTACGCAACCAAGCATCCCAAGTGCATATTGCAAACTGTCTTTTTTTATCTCTGCCAACCTCGTATTCACTAAGCTATCAAAAGCTTTTGCATTTGTTACATGGTATTTATGGTAGATATTTTGCTCAACAGTGGTAATGGTCGTATCTGTACTATCGTAGGTTTGCGCTTCCAGCTCATCTACTTTACTGGTGGCAATTCCTTTTAATCTTTTCAAGCTGGTGGGACTGGTAATCTTGGTTACAATCGTTTTAGCGAAAGAAGGTACTTGTGCATGAAGTTCATCTACATCTACAAAACTTTTAAAAGCCAGTTTTTTAAGCTTGCCACCAAGGCTCTTCTGTGGTTTGGTTATTTCAGATACAGCTTTATTTACGAGGCCGTGCAGTTCTTTCTCCACCTCTTTCCGCATTTCTGTTTTTTGCTTCGCCGTAAGGTTAAAACCTTTCACCCTGCGGTCAACAACAGCCGAAATTTTCTCTCCCCATCGGTCGACAGAAAATATCCCAAAAGTGATGTTGTTTGATAGACTGAAATCTTCCTTAACGTGTTTTTGCTCCACAGAAAGCTGATGGAACCTGTAGCCAAAATAAGCCTCTCCAAACAAAAGGATGCTCAGCGCAGCAATAAGCACAATAGGGGCAATCCTGCTTTTCTTTTTCGGTATATCTTGTGGGGTATTTGTTATCGTTGCCATAAATAATTGATCAAACAGCTAAAAATGAAATGTTTTAATGGGCATCATGTGGTGTAATGAACTTCAATATTGTCGATAAAATGAGTCCATAAAGCACGAAACTGATAAATATAATGTACCCAGGCTGCAGGGATGTATTGTTGGTGGTTAAGATGGTAAGCGAATCATTTTTAATATTCAAGGCTTGTAACTGTCCTTCCAGCAGTCCGTTTAGCCCGATATAGGCCATCAGAATGGCAATTACAATTACATCGGCCATACTCCACTTGCCAGATTGGAAAGCAAAATATTTAATCACTCCGTTTTCAGCCAACCGTTTATTGCCTAAAAGGTGAATACCTGTTGAGCTGAGCTTAACCACAGGAAAAAGGATACTAAAAACCAATATCAGCACGCCTACCAGTATTGAATCGATTCCAGGTTGACTAATCAATACCCTAACTACGTCCATAATGCTCTTGCTCTGAAAAAACAGCACCTGATCTTTAAACAATACGTGCTCACCCAATAATACAAAATCAAGCGACCGGATCCTGGCATCTACCTCAATCATCGAAGCCGTAAGTCCAACCGCTAATAGAATAAATGCAAAAAACAGCGACATTACAAAAAGGGTAACATGCAGGTCTCTCCGTTTGCGGAGGCCCCACCAAAATCCGAGCACCACCACAACACAGGCAAGCATCCCAAAAGAATATGCATAAGTTTTACCACGAATTTCATCCAGCGATGCGACTAATTTTTTATTTAAAAGCTCAGTAGAAGACACCTGGTATTTCTGGTACATCGTTTTAATTGCGGCTGCATTTGCAACAAACGCACTATCTTTTTTTTCTTCATTGGCAATTTCATTAAACTCGCCAATGGCCATTTTACTTAACTGCTTTTTGTTCTTAGGGTTATCTACCTCAGCAATAATTTTCCTCGCAAAGCCAGGCACCTGCGCTTTTATACTATCAGAATTCACGAAATTTTTAATGGCGAATTTCTGTATCTTCCCACTTAAAGTCTTTTTGGGTTTATTTACAAGGCCTTCTGCTTTATTGATCAATGCAAGCAATACCTGTTCAACTTCATGTTGCAACACCTTTTTTTGCTTTTTGGTCATTTTCAGGTTACCTACCTGATGGTGCACAATCTTTGATACATTATCCTTCCACTGCTGTACCGAAAACAGCCCGTAAGTAATGTTATTGATATTCGAGTAATCTTTCTTAATGTGCTCCTGTTGATCGGAAAGTTCATGTAACCTGAACCCAAAGTAACCTTCAGCACCAAGCAGCAATGCAAGGGCTAGTATAAGCAGCAATTTAGGAAGAAAAGACTTCCGCTCCTTTGTATATTTTTCTTGTGTTTCCAAGCCGGTTAATTTAAATGGTTATGTCAATTGACGACAATATTTGGTCTGGTATTGCCAGATAAAACCAACAACACTTGAAAAGGTTTTAAAAGCGCGATAAAATTGTGCAAATTGATTTGGTAGCCATGACAGCCGCTATAGTAGCGAAATCTTTAAATCTGAATAAAGAATTTTGTCGCGCTCTGGTCGGAAGGATAATAAACAAAAAAGGGCCTCTAATTTTCATTAGAGACCCTTCAAATTATAAACCTGAACCTAATTCTTTTTAGCAGCTTTGTTTGCTTTATAGCGCATATCAGCTGTACCGTCTTTTTTGGTTGGACCGGCAACTTTAGTTACTGCTTTTGCTTTGTTTTCTTTAAAACGCATATCCGGAGTGCCATCTGCTTTTACTTTAGCAGCTGTAGTAGTAGTTTTAGTTTCTACTTTTTTAGCCTCTTGTTTTACACCTGCTTTTACTGGTGCAGTTGTAGTTTTTACTTCTTTTTTAGCAACCATTTTAGCTTTAGCTGGAGCGGTTGTTGCTGGTGTTTGAGCAAATGCTGTGGTTAAACCAAATGCTGCGATTGCGATTAAACTCAATAACTTTTTCATAATTTTCGATTTTTGTTTTACTCGTTTTTTGTTGATATAAAATTCATTAATTGATATGAAGTTTTAATGAAGATAACGAATATTTTTATTTTTTTTAAAAATCTAATTTATCGTAAAGTTAATATTGATGTTGTAAGGCACGGTGACCGGTTTTCCGAACAAGGTAGCCGGAATCCAGTCTGGTGATTGTTCCATTACCTTAATGGCTTCTTCGGCTAAGCTGATGTGAGGTGCAGAAATTACTTTAATCCCTTCTATTTTGCCCGTGCTACTTACCAGAAATGATAGGTAAACTTTTCCCTGGGCCTTACTGTTCCGGGCTTCAAGCGGATACCGGATACTTTTACCGAGATACATATAAAACTTTTTCATGCCGCCAGGGAATGATGGTTCGGTTGTAATATCGGCTTTGGCAACCGGTTCCCCATCCATATCCAGGTAGGTACTATCCGTTACTTTATTTCTGGCATCATATAACTCTTTAAGTGCAAGCTTACCGTTTTCGTAATTGATCTTCCACTCACCGGTTTTCTTATCATCGGTATAGTTTCCACTTGTTTTTGGGCTGCCATCTTTCCAATAGCTGGCGTAAGCCCCGTTGAGCTCATCTTCCTTAAATGTTTTGGTTTCCTTTGGCTTATCATCAGCATCAAAACTTGTCCAAAGGCCTGTCTTTTTGTTATTCAGGTAAAATCCTTTTAATGAAACTTTTCCATCTTCATATTCAAGATATTCGCCGTTTAATGTTTTTAGTTTTTTATCGCTAAAGATCTCCGTTTTAGTTAAAGCCTGTTTGCCGTTAAAAGTTTTTCTGATCCAAAGACTGTCCTTTTTGTAAACTTTATAGCTTTCTGCCGCTTTAGCAGTAGCTTTATAATAATTGTCGCCAAAGTTATAAGTAATTAGTGTATCGCTCTTTTGCGCCATACAGCCAATAGTTATCAGGCAACTTAAAATAAGAATGGAGAGCGTTTTCATATTAGTGTGCAGCCAGCCAGTTATCGCCCTCTCCAATTTCTACTACAATAGGCACCGTTAATTTAATGGCATTGGCCATTTTATCCTGAATGATGGCTTTCATCACTTCTTTTTCTGAACGGACTACATCAAACACCAACTCATCATGCACCTGCATGGTCATGGTTGATTGCAGATTTTGCACTTTCATTTCTTTATGGATATTGATCATGGCAATTTTGATCATATCGGCAGCAGAGCCCTGTATAGGCGCGTTGATCGCATTTCGTTCTGCAAAACCCCTTACCGTTTGGTTGGCCGAGTTAATGTCTCTTAAATAGCGTCTTCTACCCATTATGGTTTCTACAAAACCATTTTCCCGCGCAAAATTCATGGTATCGCTCATATAACGTTTAATGCCTGGGTATTGCGCAAAATATTGTTCAATAATTTCGGCAGCTTCTTTACGCGGAATACCCAGGTTCTGAGATAAACCAAAAGCCGATTGACCGTAAATAATACCAAAGTTAACTGCTTTTGCATTTCTACGTTGCGTTCCATCTACCTCTTCAATGCTTACGCCATATACTTTAGCTGCTGTAGCCGTGTGGATATCGATCCCTTTGCTAAATGCATCAAGCATATTTTCTTCTTTACTGATTTCTGCGATAATGCGAAGTTCAATCTGAGAATAATCGGCTGATAACAGGATATGGTTTTCATCTCTTGCAATAAAGGCTTTACGTACTTCTCTGCCACGTTCGGTACGGATCGGGATGTTCTGTAAATTCGGATTGTTAGAACTCAACCTGCCGGTAGCGGCTACGGCCTGGTTGTAAGAAGTGTGTACCCTACCCGTTTTCGGGTTAACCATTAATGGTAAAGCGTCCACATAAGTTGATTTAAGCTTCTGTAACTGGCGGAAATCTAAAATATCCTGTACAATATCACTTTTACTTGCTAAAGCCATTAAAACGTCCTCTCCGGTTTGGTATTGACCTGTTTTAGTCTTTTTGGCTTTCGGGTCAAGCTGAAGTTTATCGAATAACACCTCTCCCAATTGTTTTGGTGAGGCCAGGTTAAATTTAATCCCGGCTTTATCGTAAACATTTTGTTCGAATTTGACGATTTCAGTTTCAAGCTCTTTAGAGTAAGCCTGTAAGGTTTCGATATCAATGCGTACGCCTTCTTTTTCAATATCGGCCAATACGTATACTAAAGGATTTTCAATCTCTTCAGCAAGTTTTGCAGCGTTTAATTCTTTTAATTTTGGCTCGAAAATGTGTGCCAGTTGCAAAGTTACATCAGCATCTTCAGCAGCATAATCTACTACATCAATTACCGGCACATCACGCATGGTGCCCTGGTTTTTGCCTTTTGCGCCGATTAGTTTGGTTATCGAAATTGGCGAATAACCCAGGTAATTTTCTGACAACACATCCATGCCATGGCGGGTATCAGGATCGATTAAGTAGTGGGCCAGCATCGTATCGAACAGTTTACCTTGTACCTGAATGCCATACCACTTTAACACCAGTATATCGTATTTGGTATTCTGACCGATTTTCTCGATGGCCTCATTTTCCAATACCACCCTAAATTCGTCAACAATAAGCTGCGCTTCTTCCCTTTCTGCAGGAACAGGGATATAATAACCTGTGCCGGGTTTTATCGAGAATGATAAACCCACTAAATCGGCCATGTTTGCATCAGTGCCGGTGGTTTCGGTATCAAACGAGATCCGTTTTTCGGCAAGCAATAATTTAATTAAATCGGCACGCTGCTCAGCAGTATCAATCAATTGGTAATCGTGTTCCGTATTTTCGATGGTTTTGGCCGGAAGTTTTTCTGCCGGTTCTTCCTCAAGTGTATTGGTATATTGTATGGCCTCTCCCGATTGATTGCCAAAAAGATCGGTTTGGGTACCTTCTTGAAAACGTGCCGTGGTAACCGAAAATTCATCACCAAATACCCTTCGGCCTAAAGTTCTGAATTCTAATTCTGTGAATAATGGTTCCAGCAAGTCGCGGCTCGGATCGCAAAGTTCCAGGCTGGCTTCATCAAGTTCAACGGGAACATCCAATAAAATAGTCGCCAGTTTTTTGGAGATCAGTCCTTGTTCTGCAAAGTTTTCTACGTTTTCGCGTTGTTTGCCTTTTAATTCGTGTGAGTTGGCAATAATGTTCTCCATTGAGCCATATTGCTTGATCAAAGCTTTTGCAGTTTTTTCACCGATTCCTGGTATACCTGGGATATTATCAACGGCATCGCCCCACAAACCTAAAATATCGATTACCTGCAATACATTTTCGATCTCCCATTTGGCCAATATTTCCTTTACGCCCAATATTTCCATATCGTTACCCATACGGGCAGGTTTATAGATAAAAATATTTTCTGAAACCAATTGTGCAAAATCTTTATCCGGTGTCATGCAGTAAACCTGATAACCTTTTTGTTCTGCTTTTTTGGCCAGTGTACCAATAATATCATCAGCCTCATAACCATCAGAAGTGATCACAGGAATATTAAAACCGGTAATCAGTTTAATTACATAAGGCATTGCAGCAGCCAGATCCTCAGGCATGGCCTGACGGTGTGCTTTATAAGCTTCGAAGGAGGTATGTCTTTCTGTTGGTGCTTCAGTATCAAAAACCACTGCAATATGTGTTGGTTTTTCTTTCTTCAAAACATCTAATAAAGTATTTGTAAAGCCCATTACTGCCGATGTATTGATACCTGTTGACGTAAAACGTGGGTTTTTACTTAATGCAAAATGCGCCCTGTACATTAGCGCCATACCGTCTAGGAGAAAGAGTTTTTTATTCATGTGATTACACCGATTTAATGATTGCCGGCAAATAGATTTACCGGATGATAAAAGTAACCAAAGTTAATCATATCGGTAAAATGCTTTATCAACAAAAAAAATTAAAATTAAATTATTGAATTCTTTAACTTTCATCATCATTAAATAAAACGCGCTATGAAAATATTTTATACATTAATTTATTGCCTGATTGCAGGCTTGGTTAAAGCCCAGCTTCCTTCCGATACTTTGGTTACCTATATTACTTTTGAAAACCTGAAAGGGAATGATGATGGGTATGGTGCATCTATCAACCGGCCAATAGGTACTGGTGCCTTTAAAAATTTAATAGATAGAAGTTACTTAAGCTTACGCATGGCCAAACTGGAAAATTCTTATCGCTGGCCGGACGGATCAAAGATTGATTTTACTAAAAGGAAAAGCGAACATTCAGCTACAGGAATTGTAGACCGTTATACTTTGATAAATCCTAATTTAAAAGATACCATATTTCTTTTTGTTGATCCCTATAAATTAGATTCTACTTTCTTTGTGCCTAAAGGGCTGATCGCACTTAACAAAGAAGCTTTAGCCAGGGAAATTACCCCACAATTAAAAGCTATTGATGATATTAATGCAGCGAAAGATGCCTTTGGTAATCAACAGGATAGCATCAATAAGGTTGCCAACTATATCGCTTCGCATGCTGGTCTTGTTAATTTTGTTGATCGGGAAAATTTAGCCAAAGTGATGACAGATACGCAGGCGTCTGCAGAAATAAAAGAATATCTGTTTAAGATCTACATCATCAATAAATTTTATGCATTGGGTAAAAACATCAGTAATACGAAAGCTTATGCCTTAGGTAAAATGAAAGAGTCGTTCAACAATTTTCAAAAAGAACATCCAGGTATAGAAACAGGAAATATCAAAATTAACCTGAATTAGTACGAATTGAAATTTAGTTCCGTTATTTGTGAAAAGCCAATTGATTATATGAAATTTCTGTTTTCTATCTTTCTTTTCTTCCTTACCTTAAACCAGCTTTCTGCTCAGGATTTTATTGTTAAAAACAACGACGATGTCATCCGTGGAACGATAAAAGGAACCGATTATTTTTCGGTGTTTATCAGTGCCAATGATGAAGCGGATGTAATTTTGCCTGCAAAAGACGTTAAAAATTTCTTCTGGAACGGCAATAGCTTTGTAAGCAAGGGTTTTGCAAACGGGCGTAATTTCGAATACCGTTTCGTGAAGGTGATTGAAATGGGAACGGTTAATCTTTATTCGTTTGGTGGTGGTACTCTGGTGCCTGAGGCTAAAGAGAAAAAAGTAAGGTTTAGGCCATCAGTAGGTATCGGTACCGGAACCGGTGGTTATGGCGGCATGGGGATGGGTGGAGGAATCAGTATTGGCGGTGGACGTAGTTCGGCACCTGAAAGACCAGCTGGTGCGCCTGCGGTACGCTATTTCATCGAAAAACCCGGCGCAGGTCCGCTACAAGAAGTGCCAATGAAGGCCATTACCGATGATGCCAAAAAACTAGAGGTTAAAAATATTCTGTTGCAGAAAATGGGCGATCAACCTGATTTGAAAGCGAAAATAGAGATGGGTGCAGAGTTTAACAGCAGGGATGTAGTGGAGTGGGTTAAGGAATATAACGCGACAAAGAAATAAAGCCAGGATTAAAAATAGATTTTAGGATTGCAGGATCGTTTTGCATTTTAATGGCCAAGATGTAATTATATGGGTAAAGGAGTATAATGCGACAAAGAAATAAAGCCAGGATTAAAAATAGATTTTAGGATTGCAAGATCGTTTTGCATTTTAGCCAGGATTAATAATAGATTTTAGGATTGCAAGATCATTTTGCATAAAAATTATCTTGCACAGCAGTTTAACAAGTGATCGTTAACCATTCCGGTGGCCTGCATGTGTGCATAACAAATTGTAGTGCCAAAAAACTTAAAACCACGCTTTTTCATGTCTTTGCTGATCCTGTCTGAGAGTTCGGTGCGTGGCGGAACGTCGCTCATTTTTTCGATATGATTTATAATGGGTTTGCCATCTGGTACAAAACTCCATAAGTACTTAGAGAAACTCCCGAATTCTTTCTGCACTTCGATAAACAATTTGGCGTTGGTAATGGCGCCATTCACTTTTAAGCGGTTGCGGATGATGCCTTCATCGTTCATTAACCTCTCCACATCTTTTTCGGTAAATGCCGCAACTTTTTTAACATCGAAACCGGCAAAAGCCTTACGGTAATTTTCGCGCCTGCGGAGAATTGTTATCCAGCTCAAACCAGCTTGTGCACCTTCCAGTATTAAAAACTCGAATAAAATTTTATCATCGTAAACCGGCTTCCCCCATTCTTCATCGTGATATTTGATGTAGAGCGGATCGGAAGTGGCCCAGGAACAGCGTATAGTTGAGTTTGGAGTTTGGGGTTGGGAGTTTTGAGTTGGCATGTTGGAAGAGTTTGGAGTTGAGAGTTAATATAGCTAAGTATTAAGATGGCTTGATCAGGAACTTTTCTGGATTGCTCATCATGTACACCAATAACTTTGCTACTTCTTCTGCTTGATTATTTAATATATTGAATTCGTCAATAGAGATATAATTACATGCCAGAGCAAATTCTAGCCATGTTTGGGTTTCGCCATTTTCGGTATCTGCATCGGAGAGTTTGCTCACAAAATGATTTGGGTACTTTCGTTTTCTATAAGCTTCCGCTAAGTTTGCGCAAACACTTCTTGAACATCTCCTGATCTGATCTGTTAAGCTGTATTTTTCTTCTGATGGAAATCTTTTAGAGATATGGAATATTTCCATCGAAAGTTTAAATCCTTTCTGATAAGCCATTAAATCTTTAATTGTTCCCATAACTAAATATAAAAACATTCAACGAAATTTTCTAACCAGTTTAACTAATCCTCCTGACTCCCAAATCCAATGTGGGACCATGTCAAGGACTCCCAACTCTAAACTCCCAACTCCGAACTTAATTCGTCCCAATACTCAACTGCTCTTCTATAATGCGGAATTACAATACTGCCGCCCACAAGATTGGCAATCATAAAAATCTCGTTCATTTCGTCGCTGTTTACACCTGCGTCGAAGCATTTGCCCAAATGATATTTAATACAGTCATCGCAACGCAGCACCATTGAGGCTACCAGACCCAGCATTTCTTTTGTTTTAACATCCAGGGCACCATCAGCATAGGAAGTGGTATCTAAAGCAAAAAAACGTTTGATATTTGTATTCGCCGTTTCCATAATCCTATCGTTCATTTTTTCACGATAGCCATTAAATTCTTCTACTAACTTTCCCATGTATATTAATTATTGAATGAATGATTTTTTGAATGAGAGATTTGACGTTAATATTAATTTATTAATCAAGGTTGATTTCTTCCAACGGGTTCCAGAATACTTTTTTAAAATTGACCACCTTATCATTTTTAACTTCAACCCCTTCCTCTCTTAACAGCTCTTCCATTAGTTCAGGTGGTTTAAAGTGAAATTTTCCGGTAAGCAGTCCACTGCTGTTTACTACGCGGTGAGCAGGTACTTTGGGGTAAGCTGAGCCGGCATAAAGCATGGCGTGGCCAACCATTCGCGATGATTTAGCAGCACCTAAACTTTTGGCAATTGCCCCATAAGAAGTTACCCTTCCTTTCGGAATTAAGCGGGCAATTTCATAAACCTGTTCATAAAAATTGGTATCCATTATTCAAAAGAAAATTGAATATAGTTAATATTTTTATCGTGTAATAAGTATTTTTTCTCGTAATAGGTTTTGATCGATAGTACTTCGTCAACCAGATCCGAAGTGTATAAATGATCGGTATTTTTATGCACTGGTAAGTCTAGTTCTGCAACTTTTTCGCAGGTATAAGCATATAACTGATCGTTATCCGTTTTTAAATTAACATTGCCGCCAGCTTTTAAAACCAGTTTATACCTGTTCAAAAATGCAGGGAATGTTAAACGTTTTTTCTCTCTGCTATCCTGTGGTTGCGGATCCGGGAAGGTAATCCAGATTTCATCAATTTCTCCTTCATTAAAATAATCCAGAAGGTTTTCAATCTGTATTCTTAAAAAAGCAACATTGTCAATCCCGTCTTCGATAGCGGTTTTCGCGCCACGCCAGATGCGGTTACCTTTATAATCAATACCTATAAAATTCTTTTCAGGAAACAGCCTGGCCAGATTTACTGAATACTCACCTTTTCCACATGCCAGTTCGAGCACAATTGGATTTTCGTTTTTAAAATGTGCTGAAGCCCAATTCCCTTTTAAGGCCTTTCCTGCGTCTAATTGATATACGTTTGCAAATGTTTCGATTTCTGCAAAACGCCTAAGTTTATCTTTACCCAAAAGTTTTTTTTCTGCAAAAATACAATTAAATCAATAACCCATGTTTCTTTTGCCAGAAAGATTCATGTCAATCTTGTTTAGGAATCGTATTTTTGTAGCCTATAAAAATTACTGTGGAAAAAGAAGCTAAGATATACATTGCAGGTCACCGTGGCATGGTGGGGTCGGCCATTTACCGTAAACTGCAAAAAGAAGGTTACGCAAATATCATCACCAAAACTTCAGATGAACTGGATTTGCGCAACCAGCAGGCGGTTACTGATTTCTTTGCTGAAGAAAAACCGGATTATGTTTTTCTTGCGGCAGCAAAAGTTGGCGGCATTGTAGCGAACAATACTTACAGGGCCGATTTTCTTTACGAGAATTTAGCCATCCAGAATAATGTGATCCATCATGCATACTTAAATAACGTTAAGAAACTGATGTTTTTAGGATCAAGCTGCATTTACCCGAAAATGGCACCACAGCCTTTAAAAGAAGATTACCTTTTAACCGGAACTTTAGAGCATACCAACGAGCCTTATGCCATTGCAAAAATTGCGGGTATTAAAATGTGCGATGCCTACCGCGATCAGTATGGTTGTAATTTTATTTCAGTAATGCCGACCAATTTATATGGTTTTAATGACAATTACCATCCTCAAAACTCGCATGTTTTGCCGGCTTTGATCCGAAAGGTGCATGAGGCAAAAGCGAACAACGAAAAAGAGGTGGTGGTTTGGGGATCGGGTTCGCCAATGCGCGAGTTTTTATTTGCAGATGACCTGGCAGATGCCTGTTATTTCCTGATGCAGAATTATAACGAACCTAACCTGATCAACATTGGTACCGGGCACGATTTAACGATTAAAGACCTCGCTTTATTAATTAAAGAGGTATTGGGTTTTGAAGGCGAATTGGTATTCGATGCCAGCAAACCCGACGGTACGCCACGTAAGCTAATGGATGTTAGCAAGCTTCATAATTTAGGTTGGAAACATAAAATTGAATTGCCTGAAGGCATTGCAATGGCTTATCAGGATTTTGAAAGCCGGTACTAAATAAATTTTACAATGTTGCGCAGTATAACATCCTGCGCAATTTTATTTACACCTTATTTTTTAGCAGCAGGATCATAAATTGCTACTGCCACCTGGCTATCGGCACAGCCGTAATATAAGAACCATTTCTTTTTGAAATAAACCAGCCCTTCGATAAAAACCGTGCCTGACGGGTATTGGCCGCTTTTTTCGAAAGGTGCAGTAGGCACGAAAAAGGGTTGATCGAGTCGCGCTATCACTTTTGAGGGATTTTTCAGATCGAACAACACCTGCCCGGCCGAATAGGTATTGGCCACATAATTGGTATCTCTTTCGGCATCGCTCCTGTTTTTACCATTGTATAAAACTAAAATACCTTTATCGGTAACAATTGCTGGTGGACCGCATTCGGTCAGGTCGCTATCAAAGTAATTTTTTCGGGGTTTCACAATTAAATCTAAATCACCTTCCGCATTTAAAGCAGGTTCCCAGTTAATAAGATCGGCCGAAGTGGCAATATTCATGAAACGTTCGCCCCAGTACATCATATATTTGCCGTTTATTTTGGTAATTACCTGTTTACCATTTTCTACCTTGGTTACAATAGAACCGGATTTGCATTTGAGATCCTGAAATTTGCCATTATAGGCCTTCCTAAATGCGGCACCGTGTTTAGTCCAGTGTTTCAAATCTTTGGAAGTGGCTACAGCCAACCGAAATATATTTCGGTTCCATTGGGTATACATCATTACATACAATCCTTCTGCGGTTACTGCAATTCTCGGGTCTTCACAACCACCCGACCATTCGGATGCTTTCTGATTGTCTTCATCAGGATAGAGCACCGGCTCCGGATTTCTTTTCATTTTAATACCATCACTACTTTCGGCAATGCCTATTCTCGAGGTACGCATGCCAATCCCAATGCCTGAGCGGTCTTCTCCGCGATAAAGTACATATATTTTATTTTTGTATTCGACAGCTGCCGGATTAAATACATCGCTCGCTTCCCAGGCAATTTTTTGTTTACTCATTGGGTCGAAGAAAAGACTTTCGGTTTTTGGCGAAATAATGGGATTAACATTTTCCGGTCGTATAAATGGTCCTAGTGCCCATTCGGGTAATAGACCCTGGGCATTTGCTGCAAAGGCCAGCGGAAGAAAAACTATAAGAAGAAACAGGCGTAAAGTAATTTTGTTCATAAAGCTAATATACCCAATTAATTTGTTAAGCAAGTGATAGTTAGGTTATTGCTAGTTAAATCAATGGCGCCTAAATATTGGGCTAAACTTTTTGCTTAAAGGTCTCATTTAAACAAAAAATTATCATCTTATTTTCCGAAAATCAACCTTTCATTTCTTACCCGCTCAGAGATTTTTTATTATAGTCAAAATTTATATCTTTGGTAATGTAAATCAATTTTACCTATATGACTTTAGTTCAGTTAGAATATATTGTTGCTGTTGATACCTATAGAAGTTTTGTAACTGCTGCCGATAAGTGTTTTGTAACCCAGCCTACCTTAAGTATGCAGGTGCAGAAACTGGAAGAATTAATTAGTGTTAAAATTTTCGATCGGAGTAAACAACCTGTAAGTCCTACGGAAATCGGTGCACAGATTATTGCGCAGGCCAGAATCATCTTACAGGAAAGTGGTAAAATAAAAGAACTGATCAGTAGCCAGCAGCAGGATGTTTTAGGCGAATTGAGAATTGGGGTTATTCCAACGGTTGCGCCTTATTTATTACCAGAGGTAATTTCAGCCATGCTGGAGAAATATCCTGAGCTAAAACTTTTAATCTGGGAATATACCACTGAAGATATTATCCATCATTTAAAAACCGGCGTATTGGACTGTGGAATTTTAGCTACACCTTTAACCGATCCGAATATTAGCGAAACGCCATTATATTACGAGAATTTTGTAAGCTACATCAGCAAAAACAGCAAACTGTATAAAAAGAAAGCGGTTGATGCTGAAGACCTGAACGATGAAAATATCTGGTTGTTAAACGAAGGCCATTGTATGCGTAACCAGGTTCTGAATATCTGCCGTTCTACAAAAAATAACCGTTTACAGGGTTTAGAATATAATACCGGTAGTGTAGAAACTTTGGTGAGAATGGTCGATTTAAACGGTGGTGCAACCTTGCTGCCGGAGTTAGCCATTGCAGAATTAAACGCCAAACAGACCAGTAAAATCCGTCATTTTAAATCTCCGGAACCGGTGCGCGAGATCAGTTTAGTTACACACAAAAACTTCATCAAGAAACGGATGCTTAATGCTTTAAAAGACGAGATTTTAGAAATCATCCCCAAAGCAATGAAGCAAAAAAAGAAAAAGGATATTGTTGGGATTTAAGTTTCAACTTACGCTGCGATCGTCATTGCAATGACGGCTTTTCTATAGGATTGATTCTGTGATTGATTGATTTCGCAACCGCTTAAACTAATTCCCTATCCTTATCCACATGCTCTGCCAGTTTATAACTTTGGGCTTCGGGGTTTTTATCTTCTAAAAAGATCAGGATGAACAGCGAAATAATGGGGATTAAAAAAGAAATGAAAAACCAGAACCAAAAATTTCGTCCGGTTCTTTTTGCTAAAAAACCAGCAAGGAGCTGCGGCGATAACAGCAGTCCGAGTACAATAGATCCGAGGATTATTTCCGGCATCTGATAGAGGCTTACTCTTGTTGATCTAAGCCTTAAATATTATTGTTTTTGCTTTTCAAGCGGTGGGGCAGAAAGCAGGCCTTTAATGTCGCTTTCAACTTCTTCTTCCTCGCCTTTTTTCTTTTTCTTATTTTTTGCTTTTAAACCTTTGCCGCTTAAACGTTCTTCAATAACCTTATCGTATTCAGTTTGTTGCTCAGGTCTTAAAACATTGCGGATGTTTTTTGTGGTTTCGTTCTGCAGTTTGTAAAATTTATCTACATCCTCCTCGCGCGAGTTTCCGGCTTGTTGTCTTTTAATTAAATCGGCCTGTTCTTTTGCCTGGTTAAAAGTAAAGCTATAGATTACGCTTTTTTGCGTAGCATTCAGTTTTAATCTTTTATCCAGATCATCTACATTTTTTTGTGCAATTTCTGTAGGTGTAGGCATTTTGTTCTGCTGTGCACTTACCAACCCATTTACACCAACAACAATTAAAAATAAAATTACAAGCCTTTTCATTTCGAATATTTTAATATGTGCGAAGTTACTTAATTATCTTAAAACAAGAAAGTCCCGATTTTTAACCGGGACTTTCTTAAATTTTATTGGAATTAGCTTTACAAAGCTTTTTTGTAAAGTTCTGCAACTGCATCCCAGTTCACTACATTCCAGATTGCTGCTAAGTAATCCGGACGTTTATTCTGGTATTTTAAGTAATATGCATGTTCCCAAACATCGATACCTAAAATTGGAGTTCCTTTTACTTCAGCAATATCCATTAATGGATTATCCTGGTTTGGAGTAGAAGAAACCTGAAGTTTTTTATCAGCACCAACTGATAACCAGGCCCAGCCTGAACCGAAACGGGTAGCACCAGCTTCTTGTAATTTAGTTTTAAGCTCAGCAAACGAACCGAAAGTTTCGTTAATTGCTTTAGCTAAATCGCCGGTTGGCTCACCGCCTTTATTCGGGCCTAAAATGTTCCAGAATAAAGAGTGGTTATAGTGACCACCACCATTGTTTCTAACAGCAGCAGGGAATTTTGAAATGTTTTTTACAATTTCCTCGATGCTCGAAGTTGCTTCTGGTTTACCTTCTAACGCTTTGTTTAAGTTGGTAACGTAAGCTTGATGGTGTTTATCATGGTGGATTTCCATGGTAGTTTTATCAATATGCGGTTCTAATGCATCGGTTGCGTAATGTAACGCAGGTAATTCAAAAGCCATAATGTTTATGTTTTAAGATTTAAAAATGTTTCTTGTAGCAAATATAACATTAGAACGTTAAGATTTGTTCATGTTATTATCATCAAATCGTTTTCTGGGTTAATGTTATAATGTTGAAGGTTTAAATATTGTAAGGTTTAGGGAGGAAAGTATTCATGGTTTGTTGGCTCATCGTCTGATTATCACATGCTCTATAAACTACTATGCCATGAACCGTCAACTAATAAACCATGAACTCCAAGCGTCTACCTCTTCTTCGCAAAAAATCCCTTCATCAATGCGCCGCACTCTTCCGCCATTACGCCGCCTTTTAGCACAGTTTTAGGATGGAGCAGATTTACATTTTTCGATATAAAACCTCTTTTTTCTTCACGGGCACCGTAAACAATCCGGCCAATCTGTGTCCAGTAACTGGCGCCGGCACACATTACGCAGGGCTCTATAGTTACATACAGTGTACAATCTTTTAAATATTTTCCCCCAATGGTTTGGGCGGCTGAAGTAAAAGCCTGCATTTCAGCATGTGCGGTAACATCGTTAAAACGCTCGGTCAAATTATATCCGCGGCCAATAATCCTGTTTTTACTTACCACAATGGCCCCGATCGGAATCTCATCTTCAGCTAAAGCTTTTTTCGCTTCCTCCAAAGCCAGTTTCATGTAATGAATGTCTTCTTCCTCGGGATTGGTATCTTCGAAATTATAAAAACTCATGCGGCAAATATAGGGTAACACTTCCGAAGTTTACTAAATCAATGCGTAGGGAAATTTCAGAGGTGTTATAGGTTTTGGAGCGCAATTGCATTGCTAATCGGTTACTTCAGTCCTGCTTTACGTTACTTCCGATGAAAAATCGGAATCACTTCAATCAGGGCTATTTTAGCCAGGCCTGAGCTAAAAACTTCCGAAGTCGGCTAAACCAGCTTACTTCCATTAGGCACTTTGCTCTGCAAAGCAGTTAATACAATATCACCGTTTTCGTCGGCAAAACCCGTAACCAAAAACTCAGACATAAACTTGCCAATTTGCTTCTTAGGAAAGTTGATCACCCCAACAATTTGTTTTCCGGGCAACTCTTCCAGTGTATAATGTTTGGTAATCTGTGCGCTACTCATTTTAATGCCAAATTCGCCAAAATCTACTTTTACTTTATAGGCGGGTCTGCGGGCTTCAGGAAACTCGAAAGCCTCTAATATCGTGCCCACCCTTAATTCTACTTTTTCGAAATCATCCCAGGTAATCTGTTCCATAACTTAATTTAATGTGTTGCCCAAAAATATAAATTAATTCATTCAGTCAAGGTTCAAATGCCAATAATAGGGTGTGAGAATTATCTAAATGATAAAAAATTTGCGTTTTATATTTTTACATCTATCTTTATGCAACCGTTTGCATAACCAAGTATAAAATAATTTTCAATCATGTATTTATTAGGAATTGATTTAGGTACCTCCTCCATAAAAGTTGCAGTTGTTGATATAGCCACACAAAAAAAAGTCGCTGTCGCTCAGTATCCCGAAGAGGAAACTGCAATTAAATCCCTGCAATCGGGTTGGGCAGAGCAATCGCCTGATGAGTGGTGGCAAAATGTACAGCAGGCTATACTTAAATTAAATGCCAGTGGTTTGTTCGATCCAAAAGAAATTAAAGCCATAGGTATTGCTTATCAGATGCATGGGCTGGTTGTGGTAGATCAAAATCAAGAGGTTTTGCGCGATAGCATTATCTGGTGCGATAGTAGGGCTGTTGAACTGGGCAATAATGCTTTTGATTCCATTGGTCATGATCAATCATTGAAACACCTGTTAAATTCACCTGGGAATTTTACCGCCTCAAAACTGGCCTGGGTAAAAGCGAACGAACCGGAGACCTATAAAAAAATTGATAAAATGATGCTGCCCGGTGATTTCATTGCTATGAAATTAACCGGCGAAATCACGACCAGCATTTCTGCGCTATCGGAAGGTATTTTATGGGATTTTGAAAACCACGAAATTTCTAGAGATGTACTGAAGTATTATGGTATTGACGAGCAGCTTATTCCAATTGTAAAACCACTGTTCTCAGCGCATGGCCAGTTAAAAACTGATATAGCGGATTCATTGGGTTTATCCGCTGGAATCCTTGTAGCTTATAAATCTGGCGATCAGCCCAATAATGCACTTTCCCTAAATGTGTTAAAGCCTGGCGAAGTTGCCGCAACTGCCGGCACATCGGGGGTTATTTACGGGGTAAGCGGCGATCTTACTTACGATAAACAATCGAGGGTAAATACCTTTGCACATGTAACTTATTCAGCAGAAAAAAAACATACGGGCGTGCTGCTTTGCATTAATGGCACAGGGAGTATGTACCGCTGGGCCAAACATACTTTCGCACCCCTATCTACTTATGCACAACTAAACACCCTGGCTGCCGAGGCGCCAATAGGAAGTAACGGATTAAAAGTACTTCCCTTTGGTAATGGTGCCGAAAGGATGTTGAATAACAAATATACAGGCGCTCAGTTATTGAATATTGATTTAAATACACATGATCAATCTGATATTTTTAGGGCTGTACAAGAAGGAATTGCCTTTGCATTCCGTTACGGATTGGACATTATGCGCGAAAATGGCATGGAGCCTAAGGTAATCCGCGCCGGTTTGGCAAACCTGTTTTTAAGCGAAGTTTTTGCACAAACTTTTGTAGATGTTACCGGAATTCCGGTTGAGTTATACGAAAACGACGGAAGCATTGGCGCAGCTTTGGGTGCAGGCATTGGTGCGGGTATTTTTAATAGTGCCGAAGAGGCATTTACCAACCATGAAGTAATTAGAACTTTAAATCCGAAAAATTCAGCAGCGTATGAGCCAATTTATCAGGATTGGAGAATAATATTAGAGAAACAGTTAACTGAATAATAGATAAAGGTTAATGGATCATGGTTTAATAGTTCATAGACAGGTTGGCCATGAACTATCAACCAAAAAACGATCAACCAAAAAATAAAGAAAACATTATGACAAAAGTAGTAACAGGAGCAAAAGAATTTTTTAAAGGTATCGGGCAAATCCAGTTTGAAGGATTAACCAGCGATAACCCTTTAGCCTTTAGATGGTACGATGCCAATAAAGTGGTTGCAGGCAAAACCATGAGCGAGCATTTTAAATTTGCATGTGCTTATTGGCACTCGTTTAATGGCAATGGCGCCGATCCTTTTGGTGGACCAACGCATGTTTTCCCCTGGGATGAAAAGAAAGATGCTGTAGAAAGGGCAAAAGATAAAATGGATGCCGCCTTTGAGTTTATTACCAAAATGCAGATCCCTTATTACTGTTTCCACGATGTAGATGTAGTAGATTATACCGATGATGTTGCCGAAAACGAACGCAGGTTACAAACATTGGTTGAATATGCCAAACAAAAACAGGCGGATAGTGGCGTGAAATTACTTTGGGGAACCGCCAATTTGTTTAGCCATAAGCGCTACATGAATGGAGCCTCTACTAATCCCGATTTCCACGTACTGGCCCATGGTGCTGCACAGGTTAAAGCCGCTTTAGATGCAACAATTGCCCTGGGTGGCGAAAATTATGTTTTCTGGGGTGGACGTGAAGGTTACATGAGCCTTTTGAACACCAATATGAAACGCGAGCAGGAACATTTGGCGAAATTTTTACACACTGCCAAAGATTACGCCCGCAAACAAGGTTTTAAAGGTACTTTCTTTATCGAACCTAAACCATGTGAGCCTTCTAAACACCAATACGATTATGATGCGGCAACAGTTAAAGGCTTTTTACAGCAATATGATCTGCTGGCAGATTTCAAATTAAATTTAGAAGTAAACCACGCAACCTTAGCAGGTCATACTTTTCAGCACGAATTACAGGTTGCTGTTGATAACGGTTTGTTGGGATCAATCGATGCTAACCGTGGTGATTACCAGAATGGATGGGATACCGATCAGTTCCCGAATGATATTAACGAACTGACCGAAACCATGCTGATCATTTTAGAAGGTGGCGGACTGCAAGGCGGAGGTGTAAACTTTGATGCCAAAATCCGTCGTAACTCTACCGATCCAAAAGATTTATTTTATGCACACGTAGGTGGAATGGACATATTTGCAAGGGCCCTGATTACTGCAGATGCCATTCTTCAAAAATCAGACTATAAAAAAATAAGGGCTGATCGCTATGCTTCTTTTGATAGCGGTAAGGGAGCTGAATTTGAACAAGGTAAATTAAGTTTGGAAGACCTTAGAAATTACGCTGCAGAAAATGGGGAACCGGAAGTACGCAGCGGAAAACAGGAATATTTAGAAAACCTGATCAACAGGTATATTTAAAAAAAATGTCAGTCTGAGCGTAGTCAAATACCATCACGCATAGTGGTCTGTGTGCTCACAGGCCACTTGCATTTTAGAACTTTCTTAAGATCCCAAAAATAATAAACGTCATATTAACATTTTTTAATTTAAAAAAAAGCGGATATTATTTCCTGATTTTATTACATTTAACTTTCTAAACCAAATAACCACTATTACTTTAATGAAACAAAATTTATTGGACACGAAGGATTACATTGTATTTGCAATCTACTTCGTCATTGTGGCTGCTTACGGTCTGTACATCTACAATAAGAAAAAATCCGCATCCACAGGCTCAAAAGATTATTTTCTGGCAGAAGGTTCGCTTACCTGGTGGGCAATTGGTGCATCTTTAATTGCATCGAATATTTCGGCTGAGCAGTTTATCGGCATGAGCGGATCGGGCTTTAAGATGGGATTGGCAATTGCAACTTACGAGTGGATGGCGGCCCTTACCCTGGTAATTGTTGCCGTTTTCTTTATTCCGGTGTACCTGAAAAACAAGATTGCTACAATGCCTCAGTTTTTGCACCAACGCTATAATGGAACCGTAGCCATGATTATGGCGGTGTTCTGGTTATTGCTTTATGTGGTGGTAAACTTAACTTCGATCCTTTACTTGGGAGCCCTGGCAGTAAGCAGTATCTCCGGTTTCGACCTTACCTTTTGTATGTACGCCATCGCAATATTTGCGATCTTAATTACCCTGGGTGGAATGAAAGTAATTGGTTATACCGACGTAATCCAGGTGTTTTTCTTAATCCTTGGTGGTTTAGCAACTACTTATTTAGCTTTAAATTTGGTTTCTACCCACTACGGTACTTCAGGTATTCTTGATGGTTATAGTTTAATGACTTCAAAAGCATCAGAGCATTTCCACATGATTTTGAAACCTGAAAATGAAAACTATATTGATTTACCAGGATTAAGCGTGCTTGTAGGTGGTATGTGGATTGTAAACCTAAACTATTGGGGCTGTAACCAGTACATCACTCAGCGTGCATTAGGGGCCGATTTAAAAACTGCCCGTGGTGGTATTCTATTTGCGGCATTCTTAAAGTTATTAATGCCGATTATCGTGGTATTACCTGGTATTGCAGCTTATGTATTATATAAAGATGGTGCTTTCCAAACCGAAATGTTGCAGGACGGATCGGTTAACCCGGATCGTGCTTACCCTGTATTGTTAAATTTATTGCCTGCAGGTTTAAAAGGTTTATCTTTTGCAGCTTTAACTGCTGCAGTTGTGGCTTCTTTAGCTGGTAAAGCAAATAGTATTGCAACGATTTTTACCTTAGATATCTATAAAAAAGTATTAAAAACCGATGCTTCTGAGAAAAATCTCGTTTTTACAGGTAAAATTGCTGTTGTGGTGGCTATGGTGTTGGGTGTGTTAATTGCACCACACCTGGGTATCGATAAAAAAGGTGGATTCCAATATATTCAGGAATATACAGGTTTTGTTTCGCCAGGTATCTTTGCCATGTTTATCCTTGGTTTCTTCTGGAAAAGAGCAACCTCAAATGCGGCACTTTTTGCCACTATAGGTGGTTTTGGATTATCGTTATTGCTAAAATTCCTTCCGGGATGGACCGATCTTTCATGGTTATCAGGAATGGGCTTCTCCGTTAAAAATGCAGTTGGCATTTACGAAATCCCTTTCTTAGACAGGATGGGTTTTGTATTCGTATTCTGTATCATAGGTATGGTGATTATCAGTTTGTTCGAGAACAAAAATGGTGTTAACCCTAAAGGATTGGAAATCGATTCTAAAATGTTTAAAACCACAACCAGTTTTGCGGTTGGTGCATTAATTATTATTGGATTATTAGTAGCCCTTTACGGTATTTACTGGTAAAATTCCTTATTAAATATTTTAAAGCTTTCTGGGGATACCGGAAAGCTTTTTTGTTTTAATATAGAATATGGATATTGTGTGTCCTTTTTTTGGGGAAAGCAGATACAGTAACGTTTAGAATAGGCTTGGCCCTGCTCTCCGTTCTTTCTGATGAAAAATCAGAACCACTTCGATCAGGTTTAGCTGGCAATCATAATGCTACTATTTATGATTGCATGGCGCGATTTCCGAAGTTTACCGGTTCCGGGCTGTGAGAAACTTCGGAAGTCTTAGCTACAGGCCCAAGTTATTTAGCCCTGATTGAAGTGTAAAGCCCACAGCGCAGCGAGGACTTGAAACGAAAAGCAGGACCTCAGTATCCGATTAGCACTGCAACTACGCTGCAAAAAATGAATTGAACAAGTGATTTATTTCGTGGAGACACGAAACAAGCCAATACTTACTGCGCGCAAGGCCCGTCAGGAATTTCTTTGCTGATTTTAATTACTTTCGTAACCACCAGTGTAGAATCAAAATCGGCAGAAACAATGGCTGTGTCAGTTTTTTTAAAATAACCTTCTAACTCCACATATACAGGCTCATAAGGTTTTTCGAAACCTAAGTTACTGTAGGCGAGTTCCAGTTTTTTTACGCTGTCGGTAACCCAATAATCGCGGGTATCTTCGCACAGGGTAAAAGATTTCATTTCTGGTCCGAAGCTATATAAACCTTTAACAACTTTAAGATTGCTTTTTTCTCCCTCGGCTTTATCGTTTCTACAAGCTGTAGCGGCCACACCAAGGAGCATAACGAATACAATTGCTTGTTTAAATAACTTCATTTTATATGGATTGATTAATTTGATCTATCTTTTTAACACTTAAATTGGATGACAAAGCAGATGCCAAAAATGAGAAGATACCTACTGTAACAAAAACTAAAATGAAATCTTTCCATTTTAGACCTATAGGATAAGAACTTACCAAAGTTTTATTTTCTTCGCCCATTTTAATCAGGCCGTAAGTGTGCTGAAAATAGTAAAAAATGAGGCCAATAATTAAACCCAATAAGCAGCCCGACATGGTAATCATCATGCCCTCGAATAAAAATATGCGTTTGATTAACTTTTTTCCGGCACCTAAGCTGCTCAGAATGGCAACATCCTTCACTTTATCTATTACTAACATGGTTAACGACCCTATGATATTAAATATAGCAATAATCAGGATAAATGTAAGAATAATATATACCGCCCATTTTTCGGTGTTCAGAATGTGGTACAGTGATTTATTTTGCTCGGCCTGGTTTCTTACCTCGTAATCGTTACCCGCTTTTTCGATGACTTCTTTTTGAAAGGCATCTACATCAACGCCTGATTGCAGATTGATCTCAATCGCCGACACATTTTTTTCTTCACCCAGCAATCCGCGGGCAAAGTCAAGGGGAACAATAATGCCGTTGTCAAAATCCTGTTGTACTTCAAAAACACCACTTACGCGGATACTTTTCGCCACAAAATCGTCGGCCGGGTTTAAACTGTTTGGCACGATATCTTTTTTTGGCGAATAAATTTCCAGTTCGGTAAAAGGATCTACCGTATTTACGGCCAGATAACTTTGCAAAGCCGAACCAATTACGGCATTATTGCCACTTCTATTGTGCAGAATAAAATGGCCTTCTTTAATGGTGCTATCTAATTTGGTGTTTTTTAAATAATCTGCGCTTACCCCCTTTACCATCCCAACTGCCTGTTTGTTATTGTATTTTAACAAAGCATTTTCTTGTAGTACCTCCGTAAAAGCGGCAACAGATTTGTTTTTTCTGAGCTGGTTAAAATAAGTGGTATTCGGATCGAAAGTTTTGCCCTTAGCGGGTGTGATTGCAATTTGAGGGGTAATGGTATCGAACATATTCAATACCACAGTTTCTAAACCGTTAAATACCGAAAGGATAATAATCAATGCTGCACTGCCCACCATTACGCCCACCATTGATATGCCCGATATCAGGTTAATGGCATTGGTCGATTTTTTGGCAAAAAGGTACCTTTTGGCAATATAAAACGATGTATTCACAGGGGTAAATATAGGTAAAAGGTTGAGGGTTTAAAGGTAGAAGGTATAGGGTTGTAAACCTCTACGCTTAAAAAAACTCAAAAACAATAATTAATATTAAAAAAAAGGGTTGTGTTGCTTTTCGAAACCAATGCTGGTAGCTGGTCCGTGGCCAGGGTAAACTTTGGTTTCATCAGGTAATACAAAAAGTTTATCAGAAATGTTTTGAATTAATTGCTGGTGGTTACCTCCCGGAAGATCGGTACGGCCAATGCTACCATAAAAAAGCACATCGCCACCCATTAAAATATGATCGGCAGCACTATAAAAACATAAATGTGCGGGCGAGTGGCCAGGCGCAAAAATCAGATTTAAAGTGCTATTGCCAAAGGATATGGTTCCGGTTTCAGGTAAAAAAGTATCAGGCTGCGGAGAAACTTCATACCGGGTGAAACCCATTGATGGCGCATAACCAGGAACTGCGTTTAAAATTGCTAATTCGCCTTCATGAAACTGTGGTTTTAAACCATAAGTATCGAAAATAAATTTATTGCCAAAAACATGGTCGAGGTGGCAATGCGTATTTAACAATAAAACGGGTTTAAGATTCTCTTGTTTAATAAAGGCCGCCAGTTCATTCTGCTCAAAACCCTCATACATGCCCGGATCGATAATAACACACTCTTTGGTTTCATCATAAAGCAGATAAGTATTTTCGCTATAAGCGTTGAAGGTGAAGGTTTTTACTGTAATCATAAGTTTTTAGAAAAAAAGCTGATAAGCCATCAGGATAAGTTAATTTTTCCACTTAAAAGTGGCAATCAGGGTATCGATATCTTGTTTAATAAATTTAACAACGGGTGCTATCGAATCGTATTGCGGCCGCTCGTTAAAATATAGGGCGCCCCTAAAATAATGTTTCGCGCTATCGGTTAAAAAAAACTGCACAGATGATGCTGTATTTCCTTCTATGGCATAATAAATACCATATACCTTGCGGTTAGGATAGTTGATGATTCTTTGATCGATGGCGCTGGCTTTTATGGTGTGTTTAAAAGCAAGTTTGCGGGCATCTTCTACCATCTCATCATATTCGCCTTTGCCTGATACATCATAATACGTTAAGTGTAAAAAGCCATTAAACTGTTTGAAATGTAAATTGTACCAGTTTTTTTGGGCATCGCGGCTCTGATCCTGCTCTACAGTTGCGTAAGTAGGGTATTCAAAGCTAAAGGGAACCGGTTTAGTAAATGTAGTGTAGTCCTTTTTGGGGAATACGATCCTGAAATAAGCTTTAGGTTTAGGACTATAATCGTGGTTTTGACAGGAAGTTAAGAACCATAGGGCAACAAAAGGAAAACAGATCAGTTGTTTGAATTTCATCGCATAAAATAGTTTCCTTCGCATAAATATACCGGTTATTTATTCCAGATTACCCAGGCCTTTTCAGCCTGTTTGTATAACATTTCCAGCCCATTTTTTATGCTGGCACCACGTTCTGCAGCTTTTGCCAGGAATTCGGTTTCCAGCGGATTATAAACCAGGTCGTAAGCCAGGTGCTCAGACCCAAGCTGACTGTAATCAATTTCTGGAAAGGTATCAATATTTGGCGACATTCCCAATGGGGTGGTGTTGATCAGCAGTTTGTGCGATGCCAAAATTTCTGGTGTAAGCCCGGCGTATAGGATAGCGCCTTCAACAGGTTTACGCACCACCACCTGGTATTCGATATTGAGTTTTTCTAAAACATACTTTACCGCTTTTGCCGCTCCCCCATCACCAAAAACCAGTGCTTTTGTATGCTCTGGACCTAATAAAGGGGTCAAGGATGTTTCAAAACCATAGGCATCGGTGTTATAACCTTTCAAATAATTTTCGTTTTCGAAACTTTTAATGGAAATGCAGTTTACGGCACCGATTTTCTCTGCAGCTTCGTCTACTTCATTTAAATAACAAAGTACGTTTACCTTATGCGGAATGGTTACGTTTAAACCGCAAAGCGATGGGTTTTCGCTCAGTAGGTCAGGCAGTGATTTGATATCTTCAATGGGAAAAAGCTCGTATTGATGATTGGTGATGCCTTCATTTAAAAACTTTTCGGTAAAATATTTTTTAGAGAAAGAATGAGATAAAGGATATCCGATTAAGCCGTATGTTTTCATATTGATATAAATAAGCAAAACCTAACAGGTTTTTAAAACCTGTTAGGTTTATTTAATATGCCCCGCAATGCAATGTTTTTAAGTAAAGCCATTAACACAGGTAAAAATAATTTAACCACAGATAAAAAGGATGCGCACAGAGATAAAAATCCGTGTTTATCTCTGTGCATCTGTGGTTAAAAATCTTAACTTAATAACATTAACCGCAATGACGGATTTTGTATTTATTTTGCCTGGTTCAGGAAATAATCGAAAGTATCTCCACGTAAACCCAGTCGAATGGTTTCCAAAGGAATTACTTCAGCAGGGGCAATATTGCCCAGGTTTACATTACTGCCGATTAATTTGATAAACCAAACCTGCTGCTCTTTTTGTGGTGCTTCCCAAATAATGGTTTCTTCGGGGATCTGGGTTAAAATTTCGTCAACCAAACCCTCACGCACTTCGCCGCTTCCGCGGTAAATACCTACGTTACCGCCTTCGCGGGCTTCGGCAATTACCTTCCATGATCCGGCTTCAAGTTCGGCCTGCATTAATTTAATCCACTTGTATGGGGCAAATATTTTAGCTGCATCTTTACTGCCTACTTCCGAAATTACCGTTACCTGTTTAGAAAGTTCGCGGATAAACTCACATTTTTTATCATGTTCAATTTCGATAGACCCGTCAGAAACCTCTGCATATTCCATTCCATACTGGTCTAAAACACGTTGATAATCTGAAAACTGGTTGCGGATGATAAAGGCTTCAAATAAGGTTCCCCCAAAATAGGTAGGAATGCCTGCACTTTTATATAAAGCTAATTTTTCTTTAAGGTTTGGTGTTACGTGTGAGGTAGCCCAGCCTAATTTTACGATATCTGTATGTACGCCGGCAACTTCAATAAAATCTTCTACCTGGCGCAGGCTCAATCCCTTATCCATAACCATTGTTAAGCCTTTTTGGCGTGGTTTAGCTGGACGTTCGGGAACGTTTAATAATGGATAATTCATATAGCTACAAAAGTGAAAAAAATTTTGAGATTTATTTGTTAAATTTTTCTCACAAGGTCTTTACCTTATATATCGGTTTATAACGTTCAAAATGGCACTATTATCCTGCAATTGTGGTAAATATTCAAACAAAATATAGTGTTTGTCAGGGTCAGTTGTTAAAGCCGTTTCCAGGTATCCCAGCGCATCGCTATAATTGCCCATGGCAAAAAGATAGGCCACCATGCGGTAATAAAGTTCAGCAGCTTCAGGATTGTTCTTAATTGCCTCGGCCATTGTTTCTGATGCTTCGAGCAGTTTTCCCTGTTCGTAAAGCACGGTACTAAAATCTAACCAGGCTTCAATATCCATCGGGTTAAATTCCAATACTTTTTCGTAAGCCTCGATTGATTCATCAATCTGGCCTAATTTATAATAAGCATCGGCCATGGCAAACCAGAAATCAGGGTTCTCGGCTTCTAGATCAATCGCTTTTTTGTAAAAATGAAGCGATTCGAAAAAACGTTCCTCAAAATTCAGCGTAACCCCAATCCCAAACCAGGCATCTGCCATTTTTGGGTCCATTTTTACCGATTTTTTGTAATAAGAACGCGCTTCATCCATTTTTTCCAGCTTTTCGTAACATTCGCCAATGGCACAATAAGTATCAGCATTGGGTGGTTCGTACTCGAAAGTCTGTTTGTACACATCAATGGCCTCATCGTATTTATCCAACTGTACCAATGCGTTTCCTTTATTGAAATAAGCCGAACTAAAATCTTCTTTAATTAAAATCGCATAATCGTAAGCATCAATTGCTTTTTCAAAAAGATTCAGTTTGTGGAAACTATTGCCCAGGTTGTACCATGCCGCATACGAATATGGATCGGTATCGATATACTGCTGGTAAAACTTGATGCTTTCCTCCTGTTTGTCCAAAACATCATAACAGAAAGCCAGCTCATATAAACCATCCTGGTTTTCCATATTCTGCTCTAAACTCAGCTTAATATAGGTAATGGCATTTTCGTAATCGCTCATGCTTTGGTACACATAAGCCATCTGCAATAAAATCTCGTCGGTACTTTCTGCCAGGCCTAAAGCCTTTTCATAGTTTTCCAAAGCCTCATCATAACGTTCGGTATTCTGAAAAATATTACCGCGCAGCAGATAAATATCCGGTTCTGACGGTTCTAAAAGTTCAGCCTTCTGCAAAGCGATGAAAGCATTTTCGTTGTTGTTGGTTAAGATGTAAAGATGAGCCTGTTTGATTAAAAAAACAGTTGCATAAGGGTGCTGACTAATTGCAAAATCAACTACCTGCAAAGCTTTGACCGGATCATTTTTCTCAATGTAAAAATCTACAATGTATTCGAAAGCGCCTGCATCGAAAAAATACTGATCCTGATTCCGGAGCATCTCTTCGTAACGTTCTACTGAGCGTTGTGCGTCTTCGTTGGATTCAAAAAAGAATTCTTCTTCCATATATTATACTATTAAAGAACCGTGCCAATTAGCAGAAAAACACATTATAAGTTTACCAATTTTAATTATCCGTTTTTAAAATAATTATTAACATCAATTGCTTAAATCAGTGTAAATGGCTGAATATAAAGCGTATTAACTGTGGTTAAGATGTGTGGATAATCGATAGATTTTTTGCAACATCGCGGTTCCTTTTCCCTTCTTTTACAAAAATACTATAAATTTATGGGATATACGTAATTACGAAGTCATGAAAGGATTAGCCATTTTTGTGCTGTTTTCAATCGGTTTGAGTGCGAATCTGTTAGCTCAAAGCAATGAAGAAGGCGCTGTTAAAAAAGTTATAAACAACCTCTTTACCGGGATGAAAACCGGTGATAGTACATTAACCAGGTCTGCTTTTGCGGCTGGGGCAGTGATGCAAACCATTGTAAACAAAGATGGAAAAGTGAGTGTTAGAACAGAAGCAGTTAACGATTTCGTTAAACTTATCGGTGCGCCACATAAAGAAATATATGATGAACGTATTGTGTTCACTAAAATACTGATAGATGGCCCTTTAGCTTCTGTATGGACGGATTACCAGTTTTACGTTGGCGAAAAATTTAGCCATTGCGGGGTTAATTCCTTTCAATTGGTTAAAGGAGACAAAGGCTGGCAGATTGTTTACATTATTGATACGCGGAGAAAGGATGAATGCAATTAATTACTTTGCCTTTATCGCTTCCTAATGGAGCGTATTGTAAAATATGAATACTTTAGCCAGGTCGTCATCTTCTCTGAGGTTCAGCTGTTCGTTTTTAATAAATGCGGTTATTTCATTTTTTTTATCGCCTAAAACTGTTGCGGTATTTTTTTCTGATGGCGTAAATTTTTGAATGAGCCCGCCTTGATTGGTAAAGTAGATGCTTTGCTGAACCATTTTGTTAACCTTCTTTTTGGTGTACCAATCTTCTGTGACCTCTTTTTTTACTGTATATTGTTTTAGCAATGCGACTTTTCCATCGGCTACTATTTCGTAGAAATTGTTCGATTGTGCTTTCCCCATTTTGGTAAATTGATGAGATTTGCCCAGTGAATCGATTAAAGAAAACGATTGTACCGAATCCTGGATTGCATAAATGTTATCATTCTCCGTATATTCCAATTGCTGCGTTTCTAAATTATAGCGTAAATCCTTAACGTTAAATTCCTTCTCACTGAGGGTTTTTATTTTGCCGTTAGCATATTTATTGTTAAAGTAAACGCTTCCTTCTACAGGGTTTTTTGCCATCGATTTTAGAAGTGGTTTTGCGCTTGGACCAACTGTTACATTTTGAGCAAAAGAAAAAAATGCCTGAATGGACAGAAAAAAAAGTAAGTAGAGGTTTTTCATGTGTTTTCTTGATTTAAAATTTCTAAAAATTAAAAACTTAGTTGGTTTTTGGCTTATTACTATTTATTAATCGGCAGGTTGTTTTATGTGTTGTATTTGTTTGAAATTCTGCTTGCTTTTTAGTTTGAAATTCATCCTGATTGTAAATTACTAAAACATTTTAGCTATATTTTAAATGCAATTTATAGTATTTTTGATATAAATGATATTTTTTTTGATTTATTGATAAAAATAACTGTAATTCGGGGATTATTAACTTAAACAAACTTCAAAAAACTATGAAAAAACTCGTACTGTGTTTATTCATATTTTTATTTTATGGCATTTTACAAGCAGATGCCCAGAGTAAAAATATTACTGGTAAAGTGGTTGCGTCTAACGATGGACTGCCCCTTCCAGGAGTTACTATCCGTGTAAAGGATACAAAAAAAGCAACCACTACAGGTTCGGATGGTAAATTTACCATCAATGTGGGGCCAAATGATGTATTACAGTTCGCTTATCTTGGGTCTTTACCCAAAGAAATTACGGTTGGTACACAATCAAACCTGAATGTTAGTTTAGAGCCCGATTCGAAAACTTTGAGCGAGGTGACTATTTCTACCGCTTTGGGTATTAAACGTAAACCTAAAGAAATCGGTTATGCCACGCAGCAGGTAACAGGTAAGGCCTTAACCGCAAGCAGGCCTACCAACTTGGCAACGGGTTTATCAGGAAAGGTTGCAGGTTTACAGATTAATCAGGCAAATAATCAGATCGACGCCGGTGATCAGGTGCGGGTTGTATTACGTGGTAACAGGTCATTTACCGGAAACAACCAGGCGCTTTTGGTATTAGATGGTATCATTGTGCCTTTAAGTCAGTTAAATTCGATTAACCCGAATGATATTGATAACGTGAACATTTTAAAGGGTGCCAATGCTGCGGCACTTTATGGTTCAGACGCTTCGAACGGTGTAATTATTGTGAGCACCAAGAGGGGATCTTCTGACGGAGGTAGTATAACCTATACTAATTCCACTTTACTAAATCGTTTAAGTTACTTCCCTAAGCTGCAAACAGAGTTTGGCGGCGGTACTACTCAGGATGATTTTGGATTTGGCTTATACACGCCATTCGAAAACCAAACCTTTGGAGAGCGTTTCGATGGCAGCATCAGACCATTGGGCCGCATCTTAGAAGATGGCACTTACCAGATGGTTCCTTATACCTATAAAGATGGAGAAAAAGAGAATTTCTTCGAAACCGGAATTGACGAGCAGAACGATCTAACCTATTCGGGCGGAAACGAGAACGGAACAACCTATATCAACCTTCAACGTGTGAACAGTAAAGGTTATGTCCCGGGTGATAAATCCAACAGAACTGCGATCCGTATTAACGGAACCCGTAAACTGAATAAATTTTTAGCTGATTATTCATTTAACTATACCCAGAGAAATTACGATAAGAGTAATAATCAGGTATATAACAACGTAATTAATACGCCAGGAAACGTACCATTGACTGAGTACAGTGATTTAAACTCTAAATATGGTAATCCTAACGATTATTATAATGATTACTACAATAGTCCTTATTTCGGCTTACAACAGAACCGCAACAATGAAAGAAGAGATGATTTATTGGGTAATGTTTCATTTACCTATAAGCCTGTTGATTGGTTAAGCCTGTTGGCAAGAGGTGGTTTGAGTACAAAAAATACTCAAGGTAAAGATAAAAACTATGCCTACACTTATTCGGATTTTGCACATAACTCCGGCAAAGGCATAGCAGCTAACCAATACACAAAATCATCGGTGCGCGATTACAATGAATTTGAAAGCAGGTACACTGGCGATTTTCTTGCAACAGCTACTAAAACGTTTAACCAATTCAAATTTACTTTAATTGGCGGAGCGCAGGTGATTCAGAAGAACTATAAGTACATGACGCAAGCCGGAAATGATTTAGTAGTTGATAATCTTTTTAACCTTAATAACCGCTCAGGTGAGATTGTTGGTTCTGAAAACGAGCGCAACTCACGTCAGCTGGGTTTATTTGGAGATTTAACCGCTACCTATCATGATTACTTAACCATTCATATCTCTGGTAGAAATGACTGGGATTCAAGATTAGCAAAAAGCAACCGCTCGTTTTTTTATCCTGCCATTGATGCAGCTTTAACACTTACAGATGCAATCCCTGCGTTAAAAGAAAGCAAAATCATCAGTAACTTAAAAATCCGTGGAGGTATTTCTAAAGTATATGCGGTACAGATCGATCCGTATAAATTACTCTCTACCACCAGTCCGGCGGGAAACTTCCCTTATGGTAGTACGGCAGGATACTCTATTGATAACGCTGTGTATGATCCTAACCTGAAACCAGAACAGACCATTTCAAAAGAAATTGGTGTAGATATCGGTTTCTTAAATAACCGTATTACCTTAGAAACTTCTGCTTATTTGCAGAATACCAAAGATCAGGAAATCATCAATGGTATAGATTTGTCAGGCACCACCGGCTATACAAGTGCAGTAATTAATACTGGCGAAGGCCAAAATAAAGGAATCGAGTTTAGCTTAAACGCGGCACCGGTAATTGGATTCTCAAATGGATTTAGATGGAATGTTGGTGTAAACTATTCGTACAACACCAATAAAGTTTTATCGCTATATCAAGGTCAGAATCAATTGGGTATTGGCGACAACAACTATATCGTAGTTGGTCAGAGTTTTCCTTCATTACAGGTGAGTAGCTACCAAACAGACCCGCAGGGCCGCGTTATTGTAGATGCTAATACAGGATTACCAATTTCAAACCCGATTAATAAGGATTTCGGACAAACGAATCCAAGCAGTGTACTGGGAATTAACACCAGCTTTACCTTCAAAAACTTTACGCTATCAGGTGTTGCAGAATACCGCAGCGGTAATGTTTTCTACAATAGTTTCGCAAGTACACTAGATTTTGCTGGCGTTAGTTATACTTCTGCACAGGCTGGACGTGAACGCTTTATTTATCCAAATTCAGTAATTCAAACTTCACCAGGTGTATTTGTACCAAATACCAATACTACTACCATACAAGGGAATGGATCTTTTTGGGCTGATGGTATCCGTAACAACACCGCATCTAATTATGTAATGAGTGCTGCATTCTGGAAAATCAGGGAACTATCTTTGGCTTATCAGGTGCCAACACAATGGTTACAGAGCAAAGCGAAGTTTATTAAGAATGCAAGTATTGCCTTGATTGGAAGAAACCTGTTTATGTTCAGACCTAGTGATAACATTTATACTGACCCGGAGATTAACGTTGGAACAGGAAATGCACAGGGCGTGAATAATTTGAATCAAACGCCTCCTACACGTATTTATGGTTTTACCGCAACAATTGGCTTTTAACAATTAACAAAAAACATGAAAAAGAAATTAATATATGTGTTTATGGTATCGGCAGTACTAATGCTTGGTGCCTGTAAAAAGGGTTTTTTAGATATTAATGATAATCCCAACAACGCTACAAATGTTAAGCCTGCTTTAATATTAACGGGTGCTTTAAACAATACTGCTGCATACACTACTGGCGGTTCTATTTTTTACAGCTTTGCAGCCCTATGGATGAATTATTGGATGACACCGGGTGGTGTTTCTGGATGGTATGAAGAGCGTTCGTACAATTTTACTACCAACTGGAGTGGTTCCACCACACTTTGGGGCAATCTTTATGATAATCTTAACGATTACGCCTCCCTGGAAAAACAGGGTAAAGCGACAGGGCAAAATTTCTTTGTGGCTGTAGCCAAAACAATGAAAGCCTGGGATTACCAATACCTGGTAGATTTTTACGGTAATGTGCCTTACACACAGGCGTCTAAATCGGTTCTTTTTCTTAATCCTAAATACGATAAAGCACAGGCAGTTTATGAAGATCTTGCCAAACAATTAGATACAGCAGCAAATTTATTCAAAACAGCAACTGTAAGTCCATCGGATGTTTCAGCAGATATTTACGCTAAGGGAGACGTGAAAAAATGGGGTAAATTTGCCAATACGTTAAAACTTAGGATTCTTTTGCGTCAATCGGAAATACCTGGAAGGGAACAATATATCAGAGATGAGATTGCAAAAATTACGGCAAATGGATTTGGGTACATTGGAACAGGAGAAGGAATGTTTAACAATCCGGGATATTTAAATACATCCGGCAAGCAAAATCCATTCTGGGGAGTATACGGTTATGCTGCCAATGGCGACAAAACAGCATCACACACTTATATGCTAGCCAGCACATACGGCATGGATTTCCTTAAAAATAATAGCGATCCAAGATTAGGCAAGTTCTACAGCACAGTTAATGATGGTGCAGGAAGCTCCTACGTAAGTTTGGTTTGGGGACAGGATGTAAATTTCGATCAAACACTCACTACAGTTTCTGGCATTGGTAAAGGTGTACTAAAATCATTTGATCAATCTCAGCCTATTATGACAGATTTTGAAAGTTTATTCATTCAGGCTGAAGCGGCCCAAAGGGGTTATATTACCGGTAGTGCACAAGCAAATTATGAAGCAGCTGTAACGGCTAACTTTGTTTACCTGGGTTTAACCGCTGCAGATGCTGCAACTTACCTTTCCAATCAGTCTGTGGCAACCTGGGCAAGCAATACCGATAAAATTGCCCTGATCATTAAACAGAAATGGGCAGCAATGAACGGTACAAATGATATCGAACCTTGGACAGATTACAGGCGCTTAGAGCTTCCTGCTGACATGCCGATTTCTATTGCTTCAACAGTAACCACTAAAAAGATTCCGGTAAGAATGTTGTATCCGCAAAGGGAATATAACACTAACTCTGCGAATGTAATTGCAGAAGGTACAATTAACCAATTTACTACTAGAATTTTCTGGGACGTTAAATAAATCAGTTAAAACAATGAAAAATAAAAATATATTCAACGGACTTGCGGCAATGTTATGCATTGTAAGTCTTTCGTCTTGTTTAAAAAATAAGAACGAACAACCTGATTTTTCGGCTACAACTCCTGTTGTCGAAATCCCTGTTGGCTCGCCGGTTGGTGATGGCGGTGTAAATTCGTTAAGTACCTCGCTTATCCAGCAGGATACACCCAGTGATTACTTTTATTATATCAACTATGCTGCTTCCAGCACAAAGGCAACTGATATTAAAGTAACCTTATCGGTAGATCCTGCTACACTTGATAAGTATAATGCTACCCATACTGATGCACCATTAACCATAGTGCCATCGAATGCCTTCAATACCCCTATAACCATTACCATTCCTGCGAATACCCGTAGAGTACAGATTCCGGTGAAATTTGTAAGTACAGCGCTGGATCCTGCGCTTAGTTATGGATTGCCAATAAAAATTACTGATGCATCGGGAGAGGTGATCAGTAAAAATTTTGGTGCAGTGGTAATCAAGGTTGCGGTTAGAAACCGTTATGATGGAAAATATACTTTAAAAGGCTATGTTTTTAGAGAAGGTGACACTGGTGGTCTTACCGGGTACTTTAAAAATTTAAGTAAAGATTTGTCAAGTAATGGTGCCAATGCTGTCAATTTTGCTCAAATTTGGGCTGATGGAAATGGCGCAGGAGGTATTGATGGTTTAACCATTAATGTTAATCCTACAACCAACAAAGTGACGATGAAAAGTACAGGTAATGCAACTTTAGCTAACGATCCGGCTTACGATAACCGTTACGATCCGGCCACTAAAACTTTTTATCTTTCTTTTAAATGGGGTGCTAGTCCTACAAGCAGGTATGCTACAGATACACTTACGTATGTATCACCTCGTTAAGAAATAAAAAACATTTTTTCAAAGCCTCAGGGATTATTCCTTGGGGCTTTTTTATTGGATAGAAATAGTTTTACATCATAGTGGCGTTTAGGTACAGCTGTTGGTGCTACTATTTAGGGCTGCTATACGCCAATGTATAAGCCGTTCCATCGGAACGGCTTATGGGTAGAAAAAAATGTTTACATATTTTTTCGTTCCGTAGGAATGTTCGGTAACAGCAAGGGCCGGCAATGTTTACCATGCCAGCCCTTTGTTAAAAAATGCGATTTAATAACTATTCTTTTTCTAAATCTGCAGCACCTTTTTTAAACAGTTCGGCCTGTTTGTTCAGGTTTGTTTTGGCCTCTCCGCTGGCTGCTGCGGCCTGTTTTGCTTTGGCCTGTGCAGTGGCGGTATAAGCGCCTGCCAACTGTTTATTTAAATACGATTGCAGTTTTAATCTTTCAATCGCGCTGCTGATGTTGTTAATTCCTTTTTCGGTAATAGCAGGGTTTGTATTGGCCCTTAAATACTGGAAATACTGACCAATTACACCAAAAATTTTATTACGGTCGCCGGTGAGCATAATCTTCTCGTAAAATGCCTGGTGTTCATCTTTCGGATCGCTGATGTAAAGCGAAGCAATAGAAGGTGCAATGTGGTCTTTCGTATCCGCATCTAAAGCTGATAAAGCTGCAATACTTTCTTGTGGGGCCAATTTGGTTAAACCACTAATGCCTGCAGCCAGTACTTTATACGATCGGTCTTTTAGGCTTTCTAACATCAATGCCTTATAGGCCTGATCGCCGGTTTCTGATAATTTTATAATCGCAGCAGATCTTACCTCCGTATCTTTATCGCTTTTTGCCATTTGAAGCAAAATTGGTAAGGCTGCGGCTTTTATGTTTGCATCTTCCAGGTTGATGCCATCAATGCTTAAAGCACGTAAATCGCCTGATTTATCCTTTAATCCTTCCAACAATACCTGCTGACCGCTGTTGGCTTTGCTCTGCATAATAAATTGCAAAGCCTCAATCCTATTGGCATAGCTAGGTGCATTTTTATACTGGAAATAATAGTTTTCGGCTGTTTTATTATCATTGGATTCTCCAACGATGATTTTGTCTACGTCAAAATCGATCAGATCGGGTTTAGCGCTTACTTCAAAACTAAAATTCTGCTCACGGCTGTTGATCAGGATATCTTTTCTGATTTTTTTACCACCCGCATAAATGTCAATTTTAACCGGTAAGGTAAAAGTCTGTACGCTCGAATCCTGAGTTTGTTTCACTTTAATGGTTGCTTTACCGTTTTCATACCCATAATCGATGCTTAAAATCGGGTGGCCACCATTGTAATACCACTGGTTAAAGTAAGGGCTCCAATCTTTACCGGTCACATCCTCCATCGCTAAACGTAGCTGGTGAGTTTCGCCATTTTTGAAAGCGTTTGTAGTTAAATAGCGGTTAAGCGATTTGTAAAAAGCTGCATCGCCCATCTGGTTTTTAAGCGCATATAAAATGATCGAACCTTTGGCATAACTCACATTATCGAACATGTCTTCCTTGTCGTTATAATAAAAACGGGCCAATACCGGACTTTCGCCTTTCTTGGTTGAGCCTAAATAGGATTGAAGTTTTTCGTAACGTGATTTATCTTCTGCATCCTGACCTGCATCATGTCCATGCCAGATTACTTCGCCAAAAGTGGCAAAAGATTCGTTCATGGTTAGGTTAGACCAAGATTCGGCTGTTACATAATCGCCAAACCACTGGTGGAAAAGTTCGTGTGCAATGGTTCCTTCTTCATTCCCGTCTAATAATTCGCGGTCTGTTTTTTGTACCTGCTCACCGTGTAAAGTTGCGGTCGTGTTTTCCATCGCACCCGAAACATAATCTCTGGCCACTACCTGCGAATATTTATTCCATGGATAATCTACACCTAAAATATTGCTGTAAAACTGTATCATGTCGGGTGTTTTTCCGAAGATTTGTTTAGCATAAGGAGCAAATTTAGGCTCCAGGTAATAATTTACCTCTTTACCTTTATAGGTATCTTTGGTAACCTTAAACTCTCCAATGGCCATCATAAATAAATATGGCGAATGCGGCAGGTCCATTTTCCAGGTATCGGTTCTGGTTCCATCGGCATTGGCTTTCTGACTAACTAATTTGCCGTTAGAAAGTGTGGTGTATTTCGATTTTACGGTCATCGAGATTTCTTCTGTGGTTTTCTGATCAGGTTTATCTATCGTAGGAAACCAGGCTGATGATGATTCCGTTTCGCCCTGTGTCCAGATCTGTGTTGGTTTATTTTTATCGGTACCATCAGGATTGATAAAATATAGGCCTTTGGCATCGGTTATGGCTGCACTTCCTTTTACTTTAAGCTCATCTGGTTTGGCGGTATAAGCGATGTAAATGGTGTAATTTTCGGTATTGGTGTACTTTTTATTGAGCGTGATGTGCAATTTATTGTCGTTATACACATATTTAAGTGGCGTATTTCCTTTTGCGCCAACCAGGGCAACCGTTTTAATGTCCATGCCCTGCGCATCGAGGGTTAAAGAATCTGTAGGATAAAAGTGGGGTTTTAAAGTTACCCATTCCTTACCATTCAGGTAGCGTTTTGCGTAATCGAAGGATACATCGAGTTTGGTGTGCACCAGGTCGTTAACTTTGGTTGCCGTCACCCGGTAAAGGCTAAGGTTATTTGATTTTTCTACGGGTTGTTCCTGTGCGAAAAGTGGATGAGCCATAAAAGCTGAAACCAGTATTACCCCACAGGCAATAAATTTTTTATTCATTTTTTAAGATTTTATAAGTCAGTTATCTTTAAAGCAAGATATTAAGATTTGTGGTAAAAGTAAAGCACCAAATGTAACCTGCTTTAACTTAATTTTTTGTTTTTTTGTGTAAATCGTTAGATATATGACTACAGATATTCAATCCATTTTAAACAGATTAGGTATAAAAGCAGATAATGCAGCCTATAGTACGGGAAGCAATTGGGGCGGAGCAACGAACGCAGAAAAATTAGAAAGCTACTCGCCAGTTGATGGTAAACTGATTGCTTCAGCAAGCGTTGCAAGTGTTACAGATTATGATGCCATTGTGGTAAAAGCAGAAACGGCATTTAAGGAATGGCGTACTGTGCCTGCGCCGAAAAGAGGAGAAATTGTACGTCAGTTTGGCGATGCCCTGCGCGAAAATAAAGAGGCATTAGGTACGCTGGTTTCTTATGAGATGGGTAAAAGCCTGCAGGAAGGATTTGGTGAGGTGCAGGAAATGATCGATATCTGCGATTTTGCAGTGGGTTTATCGCGGCAGCTTTATGGTTTAACCATGCATAGCGAGCGCCCTAGTCACCGGATGTACGAACAATGGCATCCGCTGGGTATTGTTGGCATTATTTCGGCCTTTAATTTTCCCGTAGCGGTTTGGAGCTGGAATGCAGCTTTGGCTCTGGTTTGTGGGAATGTATGCATCTGGAAACCGTCAGAAAAAACACCTCTGACAGCCATTGCATGTCAGCATATTATTGCAAAGGTTTTTAAAGCCAATAATATTGCAGAAGGGGTTTGTAACCTGGTATTGGGCGATAGAAAAGTAGGTGAATTAATGACAAATGATAGCAGGGTTCCGTTGATTTCAGCTACCGGATCAACCCGTATGGGTAAAGCAGTTGGTGCTGCGGTGGGTGCTCGTTTAGGTAAAAGCCTGCTCGAACTGGGTGGTAACAATGCCATTATTATTTCGGAACATGCAGATCTGGATATGAGTTTAATCGGCGCTGTATTTGGTGCGGTTGGCACTGCCGGACAACGTTGTACTTCTACCCGTAGGTTGATTATTCACGAAAGTGTATATGACGCTTTTAGCGCGAAACTGGTTAAAGCTTACGGACAACTGCGCATTGGCGATCCACTGGATCAAAATAACCATGTTGGTCCGCTGATTGATACCGATGCTGTTGCAGCTTATTTAGATTCGATAGAAAAATGTAAAGCAGAGGGTGGTAATTTTGTGGTAGAAGGCGGTGTTTTATCGTGCGATGCTTATGCAAGCGGATGTTATGTAAAACCTTGCATTGCTGAAGTTCAGAATGATTATAAAATTGTTCAGCACGAAACTTTTGCGCCAATTTTATACCTGATTAAATATAAAACATTAGATGAAGCCATTGCCCTGCAAAACGGCGTTCCACAAGGTTTATCTTCAGCCATTATGACCTTAAATTTAAGAGAAGCAGAACATTTCTTATCTGCTAAAGGATCAGACTGTGGTATTGCCAATGTAAATATTGGTACCTCTGGTGCCGAAATTGGTGGTGCTTTTGGGGGTGAAAAGGAAACCGGTGGTGGTAGAGAAAGCGGATCGGATGCCTGGAGGGCTTATATGCGCCGGCAAACCAATACGATCAATTATTCGAATACTTTACCATTGGCGCAGGGAATTAAATTTGATTTGTAAAGAAGAATCGTCATTGCGAGAAGGAACGACGAAGCAATCTATGTTTATCAAAAAAAGGCGCTGAAATCTAAATTCAGCGCCTTTTTGGTAAAATATATGATGGAGTTAGAATAGTTTTTCTAATATATCTAATTGTATGTCATCGTAACGGGATTTGTTGTTTTTTGCCAAAAGTGGTTTTCCGGTTAGTCTGATACTAGTTTCCTGAGCAGTAAAACCGGCCATGTTTATTTTGGATGCTACACCCATTACAGCCAGGTGTGTATCGGTAGTACCTTCTAATTTTAAGGATGCATCATCTTTTACATTTGTTGATAAATTAACGGTATTGGCTTTAATATCTGCCGATGCTTCATCATTTAAAATAACGCTTAAGTTTAACAGGTTGAAATTTCCGGCAGTGCTTACACTTGCAGTATTTGAAGCTTCGATAGCGGTTAAATTATTTACATGTGCAATAACTGTTAATGTATTTTTATCGAATGAACTGATCCTCAATTCTGCTCCCTGTTGTTGTACCAAGGCATTTTTGGTGTAATATTGATCGTACACTTCAACACTTTCGTTAGCATCCTGAACAAGGATCAGTTTCACATTTCCGGATACCACAATTTTGCTGATGTTTTTAACTTTTGTTAATGCAGTGTAGCTGGCATTATTTTCTGTTGCGTTTGCTACTACTGTTGCGCTGCTAAGAGTAAGCATTACTAATGCTGCTGCGAATAAATTTTTGATAGAGTTTTTCATGATCTTAATATTTTTATGTTTATAAATCTTTATTTTAAATCCCTAATAATTAGGTGGTTTTGTAATTAAGACTGCGATCTGGTTAAAACGTTTCAGCCGATTATGGGCTATTATACCATGACCTTGTATTTATAGACGAACGCCAAAATAACCTATACGAAAACCTGCTTGTTTTTGAAACATCGACAAACAAAAAAGGCCAATCTGTATAAAGACCGGCCATTTATTAGAAGTGGGTATAACTTAAAGCTTTTTAATGAGCAGATAACTCTTTGTTTCACTCCAAAAATAATCCTTACCATCATCTTCGTAATAAGTGCTTTGTAAAGAGGTAACGATGATGGTGTATTGATATCCATTAATATTTTTAGAAACACTCATCAGCTTTGCGGGGTAAAGGTATTCTTGTTTTTTATTTGTCGCCTTTAAGGCACCTTTTTTATATGCATCAACTGCTTGCTTAAATACTTCTTTTAAATCAAGCTGCAGTGCTGGTTGATTATTAACCAATAGCAGGAGTTTTGAACCGATTTTATTAGTTGTTAAATCTGTCCCATAAAGTCGGGTTATTTTTTTTTCCTGATATCCATTCATTTCGATCAGGTAATCATAGCCCTTAACATTTAAAACCTGGTTTTGATCATTTTGGAGTGTAATGCTCACCCCGTGATCATATTCCAAATCACCTTTAATTTTAAAAATAGCCAATGCGGTATCAACCTTGTTCATGCGCATGCTGTACCGATAGCTATTGGTAGCATCTATTTTTTCTTCTATTTTACCAAGATCTCTTTTGGTAAAGGGTTGAAGGGTTTTTAATCCGTGGGTGTACACCAGATATCTGATTACCGCTGGTTTTTCTTTAATATCGTCTTTTTTCTTACTGCCCATGATCCGCTTTAAGCGGCTTAACTGCGAATATTTAGATACAGAAAAGGCACTTTGCGGACCATAAGTAGCCAATAGCGAAATGATGCACAAGCTTATCGGAATTACTTTAATATTCTGCTTTTTACTAAAAAGAAAATAGATGGTTATACCTGCCAGCCATAAAGCCAGTGCTGTTAAAATATACCGGCTTTCTGTTATACCGTAATGACCAACTCTTTTCCAAACAGCAAGCAATAAAAGCACCACTAATGGGATCATCATTACATAAAAGAATTTGGAAAATAATTTAATCCAACTGTTCCCAGCTGTTTCTTTAACCGGAAAAACCAGGAGCAACGATAGGATCCCAAAAACGGCATAACCCAAAATCAAGCTGGAAACCAGGCCTTTTGGTAGTTCCCATAACACCGCAATCTTGAGTTCGTAAACGAGTAAAATCGCTAAATAAATAGTCACCAGTGGAATAAGTACGAATTGGGCGAATATTTTTAAGCCTTTTGGGTAACTATGATCCTCTTCCAGCAGTTGATAATCGCTTGGGATGCCTGCTAAAAAGAATATCGTATTAAACCCCGCACTAATAATGGCAAATAGGGTCATGTATGTTTGCCATTTAATCTCCGCATTAAACAATCCGTCAATGGCAACCAAGGCAATAGCCAAACCAGCATATAGTACCGCAGAATAAAGTGCAGAGGTAAGAAACCGAAGAAAAAGGGCTTTATTAAACTGCCAGAACCCATTTACTTTGTCCTGCCCGATAAATGGTGCAAAGGCTACAAGCAAATGGAAGGCAAAAGCAAATAAGAAAATGCGGTAAAGATCTGCCGAATAGTTTGATGGATCGAGGCTGAAATAAAGCAAAACGCAGATGAGTACGCCACCTAAACGCAATAACCACTTTTTCTTTAATGCGTATTGGTTCCGTTCTGAAATTAAATCGAGGGCCAATAAGAGCGTGAGCGCCATGTTTAAAATGGCAATTGCCTTTATTAAATGATCTTTTAGATTTTCGTTCTGTTCTGAATAGTCCCGATAATCAGAAATATGGATATAATAGCACCAGCACAATGTTGCAGCAATTGCAAAGATAAACTGTAGCGGAAAACGTTTAACTACGTTTACAAATCCATTGTAAAGCTGTTGGAGAGAAGGTAATTTCATGTAATTTTTTTATTAAAGATAGTTGCTTTCAAGCTTAATGGCTAAGGCTAAAGATTTAATTTGTTAAAAAAGGTTAAACCATTAGCGGCAACTAATATATTAGTTTTATATTCGGGCTACAAAACCAAATCTTATCTATGACACGTCTATTACTCTCGTTGTGCTTTTTAGTATTGATCTCCTCCTACTCAAAAGCACAGGGCCTCCACACCATTAAAGGCCGAACGATTGACACGGCTTCCACCACCCTTTTATCCGGAACTTCCGTCGCAATTTTAAATGCAAAAGATTCTACGCTGGTGAAATTTACCAGAACAGCAGAAAATGGTACTTTCGAACTCAGTGGCATTAAAAACGGAAAGTTTATTTTATTGGTATCCTATCCGAAATATGCCGATTTCGTAGATCATTTTACCTTAGATTCTACCACACAGGTTAAAGATTATGGAAAGGTTAACCTTACCGGAATGGCTAAAATCCTTGCTGATGTAATTATTAAAGGAAACCGTACAGCCATAAAAATAAAAGGCGATACTACCGAGTTTGATCCCAAAGCATATAATATCGAGCCCAATTCGAAAGTGGAAGACCTGATTAAACAGTTTCCGGGTTTCCAGGTTGATAAAGACGGAAAAATTACGGCCCAGGGAAAAACGGTTCCCAAAGTACTGGTAGATGGGGAAGAATTTTTCGGTGATGATCCTACCCTGGTAACCAAAAACCTGCGGGCAGATATGGTAGAATCGGTTCAGCTTTACGATAAAGCAAGCGATCAGGCCAGTTTTACCGGTATTGATGATGGAGAGAAAACAAAAACGCTAAACATCAAATTAAAAGAAGATAAAAAGAACGGCTATTTTGGTAAAGTACAGGGCGGTTATGGAACCAAAGACTTTTACCAGGGACAGGCTATGTTCAATAAGTTTTGGGGTAAAAAGAAATTTTCTGCCTATGGTATTTTAGGCAATAACGGAACGGTAGGCTTAGGCTGGGATGACCGTGATAAATACAGTGGATCGAGCGGCTTAACGGTGAGTGATGACGGAGGAATGTATTTCAGCTATGGCGGGGGTGATGATTTAGACTCTTACAGCGGCCAATACAATGGAGTGGGTTTACCGGTAGCCAGAACAGGTGGTTTGCATTTCGACAATAAGTGGAATAAAGACAAAGAATCGATCAATACCAATTATAAAATTGGCTCGATCAGGGTAAAAGGCAGCAGGAATTCGATCAGCCAGAATAATTTAGCATCTGGCACACAGTTTAGCACTTCAGATGAAGATTTTGATAACGACATGTTCAGGCAAAAACTGGATGCGACCTACGAAATAAAAATAGATACCACCTTAACCATGAAAGTGAGTGTAGATGGAGCCCTGAAAAAAAGCAACACTTCAAACCACTATAAAACGACTACAAATGGAGAAAACGAGTATTTCTTAAATTCATCAGATAGAACGGTCACCAACGAGGCGGATGACCAGAATTTCAATATGAATGTGCTGTTAACCAAAAAACTAAAGAAAAAAGGGCGTACATTATCTTTAAATCTCAACCAATCAATTAATAAAAACAGTACTGAAGGTTATTTGAAATCCGAAAATGAACGACGTATTATAGAAACTGGTGCAATATTAGATAGTCTTACCAACCAGTTCAAGGTAAACGATATTACCAATAATTCATTTAAATTAAATGCAGCTTATACCGAACCGCTCTCTAAAACCTTAACGGTGATTGTGAACTATGGTTTAACGTTGATGAATGGGAAATCAGACCGCAGATCCTTCAATCAATCTGGTAGCGGCAGATATGATATTTTAGATACTTTATTCAGCAACAATTTCGAACTGAACCAAACCATTAATCAGGGAGGTGCCATTTTCAATTATAAAAAAGGTAAAACGGTAATCAATTTCGGTTCAAAATTTAGTGGAGTAAACTTTAAACAGGATGATGTTTACCACAACAGAACATACATCAGAAATTTTGTAAATTATATGCCTCAGGCATCTTACCAGTACCGTTTTTCTCAGCAGAAATCGCTTAGGATCAACTATAATGGAAATACCAATCAGCCTTCGCTCGATCAGTTACAGCCGGTTAGGGTAAACAACGACCCTTTTAATGTGGTTAAAGGAAATCAGGATTTAAGGCCGTCATTCAGAAGCAGTGTTAATGCAAGTTACAACTCTTACAAAGTGTTAACCAATCAATCAATCTGGTTAAGCGGTTCTTATAGTTTTACCTCAAATCCGATCATTAGTGATGTAAACACCGATGCTGCTGGTAAGAGTACTTACAGTTATATCAATTTCTCGGATAAAATGCAGACCAACTTTTACCTGTATGGGCAGGTTGGCCGGAAAATTAAGCTTCTGGACATGAACATCGGTTTAAACCTGGATGCGAACGGGAATTCTAATTATAACTACATTACCACTAACCAGGGCAGGACATTAAACAACACCAAGAACTACAGTTATGGCGGGGGATTAAATATTTCAAAATATGTAGAAAAGAAGTACAGTTTTTATGGCCGTTTTGGTCCAACGTATAACATGTCGAGGGTAAGTATTGGTACAAACAGCGATGGCTGGGGATTGGGTGGCTATTTCTCCGGAAATGTACAGTTGCCGGTTAAATTCGAAATCTCTACGGATGGAGAATACCAGTACAATGGAAAAACGCAGGTGCTTAATAAGAATTTTGAGCGTTTCATCTGGAACGCTTCATTAAGCAAAAAATTCTTTAAAACAGATAATTTAAGATTCTCTTTAACTGTAAACGATATTTTAAACCAGAATGTAGGTTTTGATCGCTCGGCAACAAATACCACCATCAGCGAAACCCGGAATACGACTATTCAGCGTTATTTTATGTTCTCGGTATCATGGGACTTCAACAAAATGGGCGGCGGCGTTAAAACACAGAAATAATCATGAAAACTACACTAAAATATATCATCCTATTTGCTGTTATTTTCATCAGCAGCGATCTTTTTGCCCAAAATGTACATTTCGTTCAAAATGGTGTAATCGAATTCGAGAAAAGATCCAATATGTACGCATTGATCAAAAAGAAGATCGATAAGGACAATGAATCTTATCTGAAAGAGGCTTTTGAGCAGTATAAAAAAAATAATCCCCAGTTTAAAGTTGCCAAAAGCACCTTAAATTTTAACAGGGATAAAAGCTTGTATAAATGGCCAACAGTAGAAGAAACAGTAAATAGCAACTGGTTAGCATCAGATGTACTGGCAGATTTGAAAAATACCATTGCCACAAATTTCGATCAGCAAACCAGTACAACGCAAAAAAGCGTGTACGAAGATACATACCTGGTTAAAGACAGCGTACGTAAAATTAACTGGAAAATTACCGATGAAACTCGTGAAATTGCAGGTTACGAATGCCGCAGGGCAAATGCCATCATTATGGATTCTGTTTATGTAGTGGCTTATTATAGTAACCAGATTGCCGTTTCGGGCGGCCCTGAATCTTTTACCGGATTACCCGGGATGATTTTAGGTTTGGCTTTGCCTCACGAAAACGTAACCTGGTTTGCAACTAAGGTGACAGAAGTAACGGTGCCCGAAAAAGATTTAACCGCGCCAACTAAAGGAAAACCGACCGATAATAAAGGTTTAAAAGCGATATTGCTTGGGGCGATGAAAAACTGGGGCGAATATGCACATCCTATTTTTAAAGCCTTTTCGCTTTAGCACGATAGAATAGGTTCTTATAATTATGTTTATTTTAGCGTAATCAATAGAATACCATGTATAGTGCACTTTATAGCCATATTAATAAATTTATAGATTTGAGTGCCGGTGAACAAGACATTCTTGCACCGATGCTCAAATCTTTTTCCGTTAAAAAGAAAGCATTTTTGTTAACGGAAGGGCAAACGTGCAGGGCAAATTATTTTGTGGCAAAAGGCTGCCTCAGGCTCTATTTTATTGATATTAAAGGCGCTGAGCAAACCACTCAGTTCGCCATCGAAAATTGGTGGATTACCGATTTAACCAGCTTCCTTTTCCAGCAGCCAACAGAATTTTATATCCAGGCGGCAGAAGCAACAGAAGTAATAGCCATTGAACACCATCATTATGATGAAATGTTCCATAAACTGCCTAAACTGGAGCGCTATTTCAGGTTGATCTTGCAGAAAAATCATCAGGCGTCACAACGGCGGATAAAATTCCTTTACAGCCAAACGGCTGAAGAAAGGTACCGCCATTTTAACAGTTTATTTCCAGAATTTGTACAACGCGTGCCACAATATATGCTGGCTTCTTATTTGGGTTTTACTCCTGAGTTTTTAAGTAAGATCAGGGCGAAGAAATAATCTTTTGTTAACCGCAAAATTAGGCTTACATTGATAATAAGCGACGGAAATACAGATTAACACGGAGGATTTGATTCGCGATGTGTATCCGTGTTTCCGTGCCTCCGTGGCTAAAAAAACACAGCTGTCTAACTTTGCGAAAGCCTTTGTGTCCTTTACGGTTAGAAAATTCATTTCTTAAACTACATTAAGTTTTTTGTTTTTTTTGATGCCGACCTTTACATCGTAATCAAAAAACAAATAAAATGGAAAACAGAATTGATATCCCAAAAGTAGAACCTGCAGCTTACCAGGCCATGTATGGTTTAGAGAAATATTTATCAACCAGTAAGTTAGATCCAATCCTTTTAGAGCTGATTAAAATGCGTGCTTCGCAAATTAACGGCTGTGCATTTTGTTTAAATATGCACTCTACCGATGCCCGTAAAATAGGCGAAACCGAACAACGCTTATATCTATTAAATGCCTGGAGAGAAACAACCTTATTCACTGAAAAGGAAAAAGCAGTTTTGGCTTTAACAGAAGAAGTAACATTAATTAATCACCATGTTTCTGACACCACTTACCAAAATGTAGCAAGCTTTTTCAACGAGCAAGAGGTGGCGCAGCTTATTATGGCCATTGTAACCATCAATGCCTGGAACAGGCTCGCAATTACTGCAAAAGTAATGGTAGGTAGTTAATTTCAGACCTCGCAGGTTTTTAAAACCTGCGAGGTCTATGTCTACAATATTAATTAGGCTCTCTTAGATGCACTCAGGTGACTTAGGTGGTCAATTTTTTTTTGAAAACAGCGGTTCAGTACGTTTTGGTCACTGTTTTCCGTTCTGCCAGGTTTATTTAACAAAAGTCGGTAGTTGTAAATTACCCACCATCCAGACCTCGCAGGTTTTTAAAACCTGCGAGGTCTAATTTTGTGCTCCGTTAATCTTCTTCAATTCCTCATATACCAACCTCGCAACTTCTTTAGCACCTTCTGGCTGGAAATGCGTGTTATCTTTCTGCCCTTTCGGGTAAGCTTCATATTTTGCCGAATCTAAATTCATGAAATAATGTTTGTTTACAAATTCGTTTCCTTTGGTGGTGAAAAAATCTGCTGAAAGCGAAGTAAGATCGATAATGGGTACGTGGAGTTCCTTTGCTATATCCTTTACCGCCTGTGGATATTCGCCATGTGCGCTGCCCAGTTTGCCGTCTTTCCATGGGTAATTGCGGGTAACAGGCGTAATAAGAACAGGCAAAGCACCTTTTGCTCTGGTTTCCTTCACATACATCCTTAAAAAATCTTTATAACCCGGAATATCTACGTAACGTTCGGGTTTATCTTTCGCCGCATCGTTGTGTCCAAACTGGATCAATACCAGGTCATTCTTTTCCAGGGTTGATAAAACATCTTTCCACCTGCCCTCTTCAAAAAAAGTCCGGGTACTTCTGCCGCCTTTTGCTTTATCAACAACCAAAGCGCTATCACTTTTAATCAGTTTGTTTAATTTTTTTAAACTGTCTTTTGTTAAAAACTGTTGAAAAACCTGCCCCCAACCTGTAATCGGATATTTCTTCTGCATATAACCTTCATCCAAAGTATAATCTGCAACCGTAGAATCGCCGATTAAATAAACTTTAACAGGTTTAGGTTTCATGATGAAAGACATTAGTAAAATAGCACCAAATGCTGCGATAAGAAATTTATATTTTTTCATCATATTTATTTTAAAGGTTGTACGCGGAACCAATCATATTCGGCAATTCCAGAATCGTTTGTTTGGGTATCTCTAATGGCAAATAATCCCATTTTTGCACCTATCCATTGCCCGGCAGTGGCTTGAAATTCATCACCTGCATTAGTGAAGTTTATGCCATCTTCGCTATAACTGAACTGGCATTTTGCGCCGGCAGAAACTTTTACGCGAAGATAAACCGGGCTCGATCCGATAGCTATCGGATTTAGTTTCGTAATCTCTTTTTCATTCTCTGCTTTTCCCTTATCCGCATTCTGGCAAACACCATACATGAGGTATAATCCGTCTTTTTTGCTTTTGATACTCATTTGCGCATAGCTGCGTCCCATGATTACTAAACCAGTTTTTTCACCATCTAATTTTGGATTAGGTTTAAAGTTGAGTTTCGTTGTTGCCATAAACTCATCAGCAGGGAATTTCTGCATCAGCAGGTTCGGAACGTCCCAAAGATTTTTAGCCTCATCAGGAATTTTCGCCGTGTATAATTTTAACAAACCCTTATCTGCATCAGTAAACAACCAGGTTGGCTGCGGATTGGCCTGCAATTGCCACTGCAGACCTAATTTTGCCGTACCAAATTCATCACTTTCTACAGGTGTTTCAATTGGGAAGACCTTCCCTACATTTGGTTTTTTATAGTTAGCTACTGGCTCACCTTTTCCGTCTCCATCTGCATCGAGGCCGATAACCGGCCAGTTATTGATCCATTTCATGGGTTGCAAGTGTAATACCCGGCCATAAGCATCTTTATCCTGAAAATGCAGGAACCAATCTTCACCGGTTTGCGTGTTTACCCAGGCACCTTGGTGCGGACCGTTTACCGCAGATTTTCCCTGATCCATGGCTACTTTTCTTTCATAAGGGCCATAAATGTTTTTACTTCTGAGAATCAATTGCCAGCCAGTGGAAACGCCACCAGCAGGTGCAAACAGATAGTAATAGCCATTGCGTTTGTAAAATTTTGGGCCTTCTATGGTGGGATCAAGTTCGTGCCCATCATAAACAATTCTGCCCGTTTCTGTCGCTTTTGAGCCATCGATAGTTAATGGCATAATCGCCAATAAACTTTTAATGCCTGCACGGCTACCTGCATAAGCATAAGCCAGATAAGCTTTGCCATCCTCATCCCAAAACGGGCAGGGATCAATCAATCCTTTGCCTTCGGCAACCAATTTAGGGGCAGACCATTCGCCGGTTATGGTTTTAGCCTTGGTTAAATATATACCAAAATCGGGATCCGGGTAATAAATGTAAAATTCGCCATTGTGGTAACGGATAGCAGGTGCCCAAACGCCATTGCCATGTTGTGTTTTTTCGAAATGCTCAAAGGGAGGCTGGCGTTTTAAGGCATGACCGATGATTTTCCAGTTGACCAGATCTTTTGAGTGCAAAATCGGTAATCCGGGTATGGCATCAAAACTGGAGGCGATCATATAAAAATCGTCGCCTACACGTATGGCATCAGGATCGGAATAATCTGCATTAATCACCGGATTTTTATAAGTCCCATTACCTAAATCAGACACCCAAACTTTAGAAACATAACGGTTATCTGGCGTTTGTTGGGCAAAGGCATTGATGCTAACACTTAAAAATAGGATTGAACTGTATAGATATTTCATCTTACAATGATGTTTTTTAATATTTGGTCTTACGTTATTCCCGCGCATGCGGGAATCTTAATGCAGCTTGTGGTTGGCATCAAGATTTTCAATTATTTGGGCATCAAGATGCGTCTATTGCCTATCAACAAGATTAAGCCTTTTTTTATTTTCAGGCAAGCTGATACTGTGCAATCGTTCCCGACATCGTTTGCAATGTTTAATGTGCTAAAAACTTCTTCGGCCTCGATATTAATGTTTAAAATTGTTCATCATATATTTTAAAACACGGCTGCGTTACAAAGTTTATACTTTTACGTGGCCGATTTTAATTTTAGCCTAACCAAATTGATATGAGAGCAATCATCCTATTTTTACTGATAAGCATTTCATCGGCAGTTTATGCCCTGGATGTTAAACCCGATTTTGTGGTAGCTGCTGATGGAAGTGGAAATTTTAAAACGATACAGGAAGCGATCCACGCTGTGCCCGATTTCAGGAATAAAATCACTATTATATTTATTAAAAAAGGCATTTATAAAGAAAAACTGGTATTGGCGGCCTCCAAAAAGAATGTGAAATTTATTGGCGAGAGCTTAAACGAAACCATTTTAACTTATGATGATTATGCTCAAAAGAAAAATACTTTTGGCGAAGAAAAGGGTACTTCGGGTTCATCAAGCTTTTACATTTATGGCGAAGGCTTTTCTGCGGAGAATATTACTTTCGAAAACTCATCTGGTCCGGTGGGGCAGGCAGTGGCCGTTTGGGCCGGCGGAGATAAACTGATTTTCATCAACTGCCGGTTTTTAGGTTTTCAGGATACACTTTATACTTATGGGGGCGGCAACCGTCAATACTACAAAAACTGCTATATTGAGGGAACAGTCGATTTTATTTTCGGCGCTTCTACTGCCTGGTTCGAAAGTTGCACCATTTTTTGCAAAAAAGCCGGTTACATTACGGCTGCCTCAACTGCCGATACCACAAAATTTGGCTATGTCCTCAACAAATGTAAAATCAAAGGAGATGCTCCTGTAAATAGTTTTTACCTGGGCCGTCCCTGGAGACCTTATGCCAAAGTTGCCTACCTCAACTGCGAGTTGCCAGATTTTATCCGCCCTGAGGGCTGGAATAACTGGGGGAAAGAAAGCAATGAAAAAACAGCTTATTATGCTGAATATAAAAGCACTGGAAAAGGTGCCGATCCTAAAAACAGAACTAATTGGTCGCACCAATTAACTGATAATGAGTATAAGGACTACATTTTGGAAAACGTTTTCCACGGTTGGCATCCGGAAGCAAAATAAGTGTATTAAGGAATTGATCTACAGTTGTTAAGCGCCTATTTGTTGGCGCTTTTTCGCCTTGTTCTCCGGTAACGATTGCATAGATTTCTCTTCTGTTTTAACTGCAAACAACGTACACTTGTTATTACAATAACCAAGTATAATTTAACAGCGCAAATAATGAAACATATTTCTGGTGGTTTATGCCATATAAAAGTAGCTCTCGCATGCTTAATTTTATCTTCTGCAACCGCTGTGGCTCAACAAAAGCAAAGTTTACCCATTATACAGCAGGTTAAATTTAAAAAAGATACAACGAGTATTGTCAGTTTCGGGGCAAAAGGCGATGGCATTACCTTAAATACCGAAAGCATTAATAAAACCATTGTCAGCGTTAGCCAAAAAGGTGGAGGTGTGGTATTAATCCCCTCAGGTTTGTGGTTAACCGGCCCGATCGAGTTAAAAAGCAATGTAAACCTTCACTTAAAACGCGATGCCATTCTTCAGTTTACAGCCGACTTTAACCAATATAAACTCGTTCAGGGAAATTGGGAAGGTCAGCCTGCATGGCGGAACCAGAGCCCGATTTCGGGTGTAAACCTCGAAAATATTGCCATAACCGGAAGCGGGATCATTGATGGCAACGGCGGTGCCTGGCGCATGGTTAAAAAAGATAAACTCACCGAAACACAGTGGAAAAACCTTGTTTCATCAGGAGGTATCGTTAAAGCCGATGGCAAAATGTGGTACCCATCTGAGAAAACCGTTAAAGGCTCAAACACCAAAAATGCCGGCGTAATTGAGGCAGGTAAAACTGCTGCAGATTATGATGATATTAAAGATTTCCTTCGGCCCAATTTATTGGTGCTAACGGGTTGTAAAAAGATTCTTTTAGAGGGTGTTACCTTTCAAAATTCACCCGCATGGAATTTACATCCTTTGCTTTGCGAGGATTTAACTTTAAGAAATTTACAGGTAAAAAACCCATGGTTTGCGCAGAATGGCGATGGTGTTGATGTAGAATCTTGCAAAAATGTATTAATCGAAGGCAGCACTTTTGATGTGGGTGATGATGGGATCTGTATTAAATCAGGAAGAGACGAAGCTGGCCGCAAACGTGGCGTACCCACCGAAAATGTAATTGTAAGAAATAATGTGGTTTACCATGCCCATGGTGGTTTTGTAATTGGCAGTGAAATGAGTGGGGGTGCTAAAAATATCTGGGTGTACGATTGTTCTTTTATCGGTACCGATATCGGTCTGCGATTTAAAACCACCCGCGGTCGTGGTGGTGTGGTAGAAAATATTTACATCAATAACATCAACATGATCGATATTCCTGGAGAAGCTATTTTGTTCGACATGTATTATGCTGCGGTTGATCCGGTTCCTTTGGCTGGCGAAAAACGTGAAGCAATCAAAACCGTAACCATTCCGGTTACCGAAGCTACTCCGCAGTTTAAGAATTTTTACATTAAAGATGTAGTGGCTAATGGTGCCGAAAAAGCAATATTTTTCAGGGGCTTACCAGAAATGAATATTAAAGATGTGCATTTGGAAAACGTAACCATTAAAGCCAAAAAAGGAATCGAAATTATTGAGGCAGCGGGGATTTTCCTGAAAAACGTAAACGTAATTACAGATAATACCAGTCCGGTGGTGATGATTCAGAACGGCTCTAATATTAACATTAGCAACCTTAGTTATCCAGCTAACAGCAAAGTTTTATTTGATGTTTCTGGTGAAAAATCAAAAGGTGTAAAAATTAGCGCAACCGATGTGTCCAAAGCGAAAACAGCTTCTGTTTTAGGGACCGAAGTAGATAAAAAAGCACTGGAAATTTCAAAATAATAAAAATGAAGAGATCAATTTTATATACAGCGGCTGCCCTCATCGGTTTTTCCATTTTATCACAAAGTGGATTTGCTCAAAAGAAATTATCAGAACAGTTAACCTTAACTGCGATGGAAACACTTTGGCAGGACACTACCGTTTTAAAAGGACCAAAGGGCCCGAGATGGTCCTACGATATGGGTGTGGTTTTGGAAGGCGCAGCAGCGGTTTGGCGCAATACCGGCGATGGAAAATATTTTAAGTACATCCAAAGTTCGATGGATGCTTATCTGGATAAAGAAGGTAATATCACCACTTACAAGCCCGATGATTTTAACATCGACAACATTAAAAATGGTCGTTCATTATTATTGCTCTATAAAGTTACCGGACAGCAGAAATACTTGTTGGCGGCAACTAAATTATACGATCAGTTACAAAAACAACCACGTACCAAAGAAGGTGGTTTTTGGCACAAGAAAATTTATCCAAACCAGATGTGGCTGGATGGTTTATACATGGGTGAGCCTTTTTACGCAGAATATGCCAAACTGATGAAAAAGGATGCTGCTTTTGATGACATCGCCAAACAGTTTATCCTCATGGAAAAAAACTCCCGCGATGCAAAAACAGGTTTGCTTTACCATGGCTATGATGAAAGCAGAACCGAACAGTGGGCGGATAAAACAACCGGGCGCTCGCCAAATTTTTGGGCCAGGGCAATGGGTTGGTACATTATGGCTTTGGTAGATGTGTTGGATAATTTTCCGGCCGATCATCCGCAACGAAAGGAATTACTGGCCATTTTAAACCGTACAGCAACAGCGGCGGTAAAGTACCAGGATCCAAAATCAGGTGTTTGGTTTGATATTTTAGATATGCCAGCCCGTAAAGGGAATTACCTGGAAAGTTCGGCATCGAGCATGTTTGTATATGGTTTAGCTAAAGGTGTTCGTAAGGGTTGGTTGGCGCCGTCTTTTATGCCAGCTGCAAATAAAGGTTATGCGGGTTTAAAGAAAGAATTTATAGAAAAAGCAGGCGATGAAAGGGTAAACCTTACTAAAACCGTTTCGGTATCTGGTTTGGGTGGAAAACCGAAATACCGCGATGGCAGCTTCGATTATTACATCAGTGAAAAAGTAATCACCAACGATCCTAAAGGAATGGGTGCATTTGTGTGTGCTGCTGCCGAAATGGAAGTCGACCAGTTGCCGAAACCTGGAAAAAATTTAACGGTTACTGTTGATAATTTCTTCAACAATGAATACATAACCGGTCCAACCGGAGATAAAATCCCTTTCCATTACCTATGGGAAGAAGATGATAACAATGGATTCTCTTTATTCGGAAAAGTATTTAACGATGCTGGTGTAAAAACCACTACCCTTAAAACTGCTCCAACTACTTCAAATTTAAAAGGAACCAACATTTATATCATTGTAGATCCGGATACTGAAAAGGAAACCGCAAACCCAAATTTCATGAATGCTGCACACGCCACACAGATTAGTGAGTGGGTAAAGGCCGGTGGTGTTTTGGTATTGCTGTTAAATGATGTTGGCAACTGTGAAATTTCAAAATTCAATGTACTGCCAGAAACGTTTGGTATCCATTTTAATGAAAATAGCCGCAATAAAGTTCAGGGTGCAAACTTTGAACAGGGTGCAATAAAAATCCCGGCAGGCAATTCTATTTTCAAGACAGCCAAAAAAGTGTACATCAAAGAAATATCGACCATTTTGGCGAAAAGTCCTGCGGTTTCTGCTTTAACCGATAAAGGAGATGTGATTATTGCTATTGCAAAATATGGAAAAGGAACTGTTTTCGCAGTGGGCGATCCCTGGTTTTATAATGAATATATCGACGGTAGAAAACTACCTGCAGAATTTGAAAATTTTAAAGCCACGAATGATTTGGTGAACTGGCTGATCAAACAAGTACCGGGGAAGAAGTAAGGTTAACCACAGATGAAAAGGATGAACACAGACCACGGAATGGAGACACGAACCATGGCGAATAAAAAAGAAAAGTCCTCCGTGTTAATCCGTGCCTCCGTGGCAAACAAAAACCATGGCACATGGAAACAAAAAGAAAATTAGTGGTCTGGACCACGGAACAAACAAAAATGATGAAAATAAAAATATTGTTCACCCTAATCTGCAGCACTTTATTACTATCGTGTTTTGCACAGCAACCTACCGATTCTACGGCAGAAAAAATGCTTGTTTATCAATTGGGCAATGGTGGCTGGCCAAAGCAACTGGACGATAAAAGTGTGGTTAACTATGGTGCGGCTTTAACACCTGAATTATTGGCAAAGATTAAAGCGACTAAAGATTTACACGCCACTTTCGATAATAAAGCCACCAGCAGAGAAGTGCTTTATCTGGTAAAAGCGTATAAAAAAACAAAGAACAAAACTTATTTAACCGCTGCCGAAAAAGGGGTAGATTATATTTTATCGGCCCAATATGCCAATGGCGGATGGCCACAATATTATCCTGATAAAGCTTTGTACCGTTCAGAAATTACTTACAATGACGATGCGATGATCAATGTGCTGAACATTTTGCAGGATATTGCCACGCAAACGAACGATTTCGAAGTGGTAAATCCTGCTTACATCAAAAAAGCGGAAAAAGCAGTTACAAAAGGCATCGATTGTATTTTAAAAACTCAGGTAAAACAAAACGGTGTTTTAAGCATCTGGGCTGCACAGTATGATAAAGATTCTCTGTTGCCGGCAAAAGCCAGGGCATTTGAGCCAGCCTCGTTGAGCACAAGCGAATCGGCAGGAATTGTCCGCTTTTTAATGCGGATGAAAAATCCTTCTTCGGCAGAAAAAAATGCAATCACTGCAGCAATAAAATGGTTCGATACCTATAAAATTGCCGGCTACCGCTTCGATAGACCGAGCGATCCTAAAACCAATATTAAAACCGCGGCTTTGGTTGCGGATAATACAGCCAATACCTGGGCGCGTTTCTATGACCTTGATAAAAATACTCCAATTTTTGGTGACCGCGACAATACAATCAAAACAAAATTAGAAGAGTTAAGTCCTGAAAGGCGTAATGGTTATGCATGGTACGGCAACTGGGGACAAAAATTAATTGAAAAAGAATACCCGAAGTGGTTAACCACAAATGGGAAATAAATAAATTATAACTCGTCAAAAGGAAAATATAAATCTCACTTTGTGCCTTCGTGCCTTGGTGGTTAAATCACATTACCAATGATTTTAAACAAAGAAAATTTAATAAACATTAGCGGCGACAAGGTTACAAAACCTACTGCCGAAATTTTAGCCTTACCTGAAAAAGTAATCCAGTTTGGAACTGGCGTTTTACTGCGTGGCCTGCCAGATTACTTTATCGATAAGGCCAATCAAAAAGGCATTTTTAATGGTCGTGTTTTGGTGGTTAAATCTACCTCAAGAGGCGGATCTGATGAATTTTCGAAACAAGATAACCTATATACACTTTGCCTAAAAGGGATTGAAGACAGTGTAAGTGTTGAAGAAAATTCAATCAATTCTTCAATCAGCAGGGTTTTATCTGCTTCGCAGGATTGGGCCGAAATTTTAAAAGCTGCACACCAACCCGAAATGCAGGTCGTAATTTCGAATACCACTGAAGTTGGGATTGTTAAAAGCGAAGATAAAATCAACGATAATCCGCCACAATCTTACCCTGGCAAATTATTAGCTTTTCTGCACGAAAGGTATAAAGCTTTTAATGGTTCAGATGAAAGCGGAATGGTGATTGTACCTACAGAACTCATCAGCGATAACGCCGATAAATTGAAAGAAATTGTATTGGATCTTGCCATCCAGAATAAATTAGGCTGGGATTTCGAAAACTGGTTAAAAACCGCCAATCACTTTTGTAAAACTTTGGTCGATCGTATCGTGCCGGGAAAACTTCCGGCGGCAGAACAAAAAGCGATCGAAAACGAATTGGGTTACGAAGACGAACTCATGATCATGGCCGAACCTTTCAGGCTTTGGGCAATCGAATCATCAAGCGAAAAAGTGAAAGAGGTTTTATCTTTCGCAAAAGCAGACAAAGGCATTTTCATTGTTCCATCAATCGATAAATTTAAAGAACTAAAACTTCGTTTACTTAACGGTACACATACCATTAGCTGCGGTTTGGCCATTTTAGCAGGCTTTAATACGGTAAAAGAGGCAATGGCCGATAAGGATTTCGCCAACAACGTATTAAAACTGATGAAGGAGGAAATTGCGCCTGTTGTGGTAAATGAAGATATTACTTATGACGAAGCCCTTTCCTTTGCCGAAAGTGTGGTCGATCGTTTCAGTAATCCTTTTTTAGAGCACCAATGGCAGGCTATTACCTTAAACTTCACTTCAAAAATGCAGATGCGCAACATGCCGCTCATCAGAAGGTATTATGCCTTAAAAAATGAAGTGCCACAACTTACCGCTTTGGGTGTTGCCGCTTATATTCTTTTTATGAATGTGAATAAAGATGGCGATACTTATACGGCCAGCGCTAACGGAAAAACCTTCCCAGTACAGGACGAATTTGCAGAAGTGTTGTACGAATACTGGAAAAATCCTGAAACTGTTGTAGATAATACTCTTGGCGACAGACGCCTTTGGGATAAAAACCTGAACAATTACCCCGGCTTTAACGCAGCCGTAAAATTATACGTTGAATTATTACAAAATAAGGGTGCAAAAGAAACTTTAAGTAACTTGCATTCAGAAAGAACAATTTAAAATGGTTACTAGAATTTTAAAAATCCATCCCAACGACAACGTTCTTGTTGCCTTGCAAAACCTGGCAAAAGGCGAAACTGTTATTTACGATGGAAATGAATATACTTTGCAGGATGATATCCAGGCCAAGCATAAGTTTTTTATGCAGGATATGAATGCCGGCGATCACATTATTATGTATGGTGTACTGGTAGGAAAAGCACAGCATTTCATCCTTAAAGGTGGTTTAATGGATACTGAAAATACAAAACACGCCTCCGATCCTTACGAATTCCGTCCATACCATTACGAGTGGCATGCGCCCGATGTTTCTAAATTTGAAGGCAGAACTTTTAATGGTTATATCCGTAGCGATGGCCGTGTAGGAACCGCTAATTACTGGTTGTTTATCCCGACTGTTTTCTGCGAAAACCGCAATTTAGATGTCATCCGTGAGGCTTTGCACAACGAATTGGGTTATGCCGTAACCGATAAATATAAATCGTACGCACACCAGTTGGTAGAGGCTTATAAAAATGGTGAGATTTTAGAAGAGGCCGATCCAGGTTCTATCGGAATGGCCAATCCGGCGGCCAACCGTGTTTTTAAAAATGTAGATGGCATTAAATTCCTGAACCATCAGGGTGGTTGCGGTGGTACCCGTCAGGATGCCGCCGTATTGAGCAAGCTTTTAGCTGCTTATGCCGATCATCCCAATGTGGCTGGTGTAACCGTGTTAAGCCTGGGCTGCCAAAATTTACAGGTGAAAGATTTTATGGATGATTTAAAACATCGTAGTCCGAATTTCGATAAACCATTATTCATTTTTGAGCAGCAGCAATCGCAGAGCGAAGAACAGCTGGTTAAAGAAGCCATCCGTAAAACTTTTATCGGTTTAACCGAAATCAATAAAATCGAACGTCATCCTGCACCATTGAGCAAACTGGTTTTGGGTGTAAAATGTGGCGGTAGTGATGGTTTTAGTGGCATCAGCGCCAATCCTGCCGTAGGTTATACTTCCGATTTATTGGTGGCTTTAGGTGGGACCGTGCTTTTGGCCGAATTCCCTGAGCTTTGCGGTGCCGAACAACAACTGATCGATCGTACTAAAGACGAAACCGCTGCCCGAAAATTTATCCAGTTAATGACGGCTTACAACCAGGCGGCAGAAAATGTAGGTTCTGGGTTTTTTATGAATCCATCACCGGGTAATATTAAAGATGGTTTAATTACCGATGCGATTAAAAGTACCGGTGCAGCCAAAAAAGGTGGAACCTCACCAGTAGAAGATGTATTGGATTATACCGAACCCGCCACTAAGCCAGGCTTAAATTTGGTTTGTACACCCGGAAACGATGTAGAAGCCACTACAGGAAAAGCCGCTTCTGGAGCGACCTTAATTTTGTTTACTACCGGCTTGGGTACACCTACCGGAAACCCGGTGTGCCCTACCATCAAGGTTTCAACCAATAATGCTTTAACCAAACGCATGGGCGATATCATCGATATCAACTGTGGACCAGTAATCGAAGGAGAAAAAACCATCGAGCAGATGGGAGAAGATATCCTGGAATATTGTATTAAAGCGGCCAGCGGTGAAGTAATCCCTAAAGCCGTGTTGCTTAACCAGGATGATTTTATTCCATGGAAAAGGGGAGTTAGTTTGTAGTCCAGAGTCTTAGACCCAAATGCCGTGGTGTGTCCTCACATTCCACCAATAGATAAAATCATAAATTCGATTCCGGTTTGTGGGGACACAGACCGGGACTAAATAAAAAATTATTAGATAATCGTTTTAATTATCTCAAACCGATTACCTAATGTCTCAAATCACATAGCATGAAACCTTTTTTAGACGAAAATTTTCTTTTGCAAAACAAAACAGCAGAAAAGCTCTATCACAACTTTGCAAAACCGTTGCCTATTATCGATTACCATAATCACCTTATTCCGGAGCAGATTGCCAATAATACCCAGTTTGCCAATATCAGTCAGGTTTGGTTGTATGGCGATCACTATAAGTGGAGGGCCATGCGTGCCAATGGTGTGGATGAAAAATACATTACCGGCATTGGATCAGATTATGAAAAATTTGAGAAATGGGCAGAAACTGTTCCTTATACCTTACGTAATCCATTATACCACTGGACTCACTTAGAACTTCAACGTTATTTCGGTGTAACTGATTTACTTTCGGGCAAAACGGCACAGAAAATTTATGATGAATGTTCTGCAAAATTGCAAACGCCAGAATATTCTGTACGTGGTTTATTGGCAAAAATGAATGTGGAGGCGGTTTGTACCACTGATGATCCGTTGGATAGTTTAAACTTCCACCAGCAGTTGGCAAGAGAAGGTGCAAACTTGAAAATGTTGCCTGCTTTCCGTCCGGATAAGGCGATGAACAGTGATGATATTGAAGGATTGAACGAATATATCAACAAACTGGAAAGCGTTGCAGATAAAACGATCAGCAGTTTTCAAGACTATATTGATGCCTTAAAAAGCCGTCACGATTACTTTGCCGATAATGGTTGTTCAGTTTCCGATCATGGTTTAGAGCAGATCTATGCCGAAGATTATACGGATGCTGAAATCTCATCCATTTTTGATAAAATTCGTGCTAAACAAGGTATTTCTTACGAGGAAAACCTGAAATTTAAATCAGCCATGCTGGTTTATTTTGCTGAGTGGGATCACGAAAAAGGCTGGGTGCAACAATATCACCTTGGTGCTTTACGTAACAACAATGCCCGGATGTTAAGGCAATTAGGTCCGGATACCGGTTGGGATTCGATAGGCGATTTTAGCCAGGCCCGTATGCTTTCTAAATTTTTGAACCGTTTGGATAATCAGGATAAACTGGCCAAAACCATTATTTATAACCTTAACCCTGCCGATAACGAATTAATTGCCACCATGATTGGTAACTTTAACGATGGTTCTGTTGCCGGTAAAGTTCAGTTTGGTTCGGCCTGGTGGTTTTTGGATCAGAAAGACGGTATGATCAAGCAATTAAACGCACTATCGAATATGGGGCTTTTAAGCCGCCTGGTAGGTATGCTTACCGATTCGCGCAGTTTCCTTTCTTTTCCCCGTCACGAATATTTCAGAAGGATTGTTTGTAACCTGTTTGGAGAGGATATCGAGAACGGAGAATTGCCTAACGATTTGGAATGGGTAGGCAAAATTGTTCAGGATATTTCGTACTTTAACGCAAAAAATTACTTTAAATTTTAACCAAAATCAGGCTTTAGGACGGTATTTCATTGGAATCAAATCATTTCAATCGTTTTCCTTCCATTTTCATACCGTTGCAGAAAACAGCATGAAATACGCCGATTAGATATAAAAATGAGCACCCAAATATTCGCTTCATCACAAAAAGGAAAAAAAGTTTTAAGCTTTGGTGAAATACTTTTGCGCATCTGCCCTGATATGGATGGTGCCTGGTTAAAAGAAAACAAACTTCCGTTTTATGTTGGCGGTGCAGAGCTGAATGTAGCCACTGCACTGGCCCTTTGGAATGTTCCTTCAGCCTATTTATCAGCTGTACCCGATAATTCGGTAACGAGGGAAATTGTTGAATATCTTGATGCCCGTAATATTGATACCACGCCGATGGTTTACCATGGCGAACGTTTGGGTTTATATTATCTCCCGAAAGGAAAAGACCTTAAAAATGCCGGTGTAATTTACGATCGTGCAAATTCTGCTTATGCTGATTTAAAGGTTGGCCAGATCAACTGGGATACAATTTTTGAAGACGTAAGCTGGTTCCATTTCAGCGCAATATGCCCGGCAATCAATCAATCTATTGCTGATGTTTGTCTGGAAGCTTTAAAAGCAGCAACTGAGCGGAATATCACCATTTCACTGGATCTGAACTACCGCGCCAAACTTTGGAAATACGGTAAAGATCCGATTGATGTTTTGCCAGAACTGGCTCAATATTGCACCCTGATTATGGGCAATGTTTGGGCAGCCAATAAAATGTTGGGTACCGCGCTTCACAAAGATTTAACACCAACCGATGGTTATGCAAAAGAAACGTTACTACAACAGGCAACAGATACTTCTAAAGAAATATTAAGTTTGTTTCCGGCATGTAAGGCGGTGGCCAATACTTTTAGGTTCGATCATGGCAAAGGCATCAGGTATTACACGGCCATTTATACCGATGGTGAATTAACCGTATCGGAAGAATATGTTTCGGACGAAATTTTAGATAAAGTAGGCAGTGGCGATTGTTTTATGGCAGGTTTGATTTATGGTTTTTACAACCAGTTATCGGCCAAAGAAACCTTAAATTTTGCCACAGCGGCAGCTTACGATAAATTATACATTCCAAGTGATGCTACAACCAGTACCGTAGCTGATATAGAAAAAAGAATAATACGCAATGATTAGCAACAAGCACAAAATTTTAGATGCCATTTTAGAGCAGGGTATGTTACCGCTTTTTTATCAGGATAGCGAAGCAGGTAGCGTTGAAATATTACGCACGCTGTATAAAGCGGGCGTACGTGTTTTCGAATATACCAACCGTGGCAAATCGGCCTTGCCGAACTTTAAAAAACTAAAGGAAGTACGCGATGCCGAAATGCCTGATCTTTATCTGGGTATCGGAACCATTAAAACCCCTGCTGATGCAAATGCTTTTATAGAGGCGGGAACAGATTTTATTGTGGCACCGATCGTAAATCCGGCTGTGGCCGAAATTGCCAACAAAATCGGAATGCTGTGGATTCCGGGCTGTATGACGCCGACTGAAATCAGCGTAGCCCAGGAGCACAAAGCCATGCTGATCAAAATTTTTCCTGCCAATATTTTAGGTCCGGAGTTTATTTCATCAATTAAGGATCTTTTCGCCGGACAGCTGTTTATGCCGACCGGTGGAGTAGAAATTAATGCCGATAACTTAAAAACCTGGTTTAAATCTGGTGTCTGTGCGGTTGGTATGGGAAGTAAATTAATCAGCAAAGATGTGATGAGTAAAGGACTTTACGAGGAGTTATTCGACAATACCAAATTAGCGCTTGATCTAATCCAGCAGAGCAAATAAAAATTTAACAAACCTAACCAAATGAACCAACCCCAAACAAGCAAATATAGATGGACCATCTGTTTGCTGTTATTTTTAGCCACTACGATAAATTATTTAGATAGACAGGTCCTTTCTTTAACCTGGACGGATTTTATTAAACCGGAATTTCATTGGGACAATAACGACTATGGAAATATAACGGCCCTGTTCTCTATTTTTTATGCCATATCGATGCTTTTTGCTGGTCGTTTAGTTGATAAACTGGATACAAAAAAGGGCTTTTTATGGGCCATTGGTGTTTGGTCGGTAGGCGCCTGTTTGCATGCTTTTTGTGGTATTGCAACTGCAGGTATCATCAATGGAAACTGGTTTGTAGGTTTTGAAGGTGCTAAAGAAATTATTGCCCGTGTTAACGATACAGGTTTAGTGGTTTCGGTAAGTGTTACGCTCTTTATTTTTGCCCGTTTTGTATTGGCGGTTGGAGAGGCTGGAAACTTTCCCGCTGCAATTAAAGCCACTGCCGAATATTTTCCTAAAAAAGATAGGGCATTTGCTACCAGTATATTTAATGCGGGCGCTACCGTTGGTGCATTGGCTGCCCCTATTACCATTCCTTTTATCGCCAAAGCTTACGGATGGGAAATGTCGTTCATTATCATTGGTGCATTGGGTTTTATATGGATGGGCTTATGGGTTTTCGTATATAACAAGCCAGAATTACATAAACGGGTAAGCGCTGAAGAATTGGCCTATATTCAACAAGATGTGATCAACGACCGGAAATTGGCCGATTACGTTGAAGAAACCAAAGAAAAAGTTTCGTTTATCGATTGTTTTAAATACAAGCAAACCTGGGCTTTTGCCTTTGGTAAATTTATGACTGATGGCGTTTGGTGGTTCTTTTTATTCTGGACCCCTGCTTACCTGAAATCGGTTTACGGAATGGATTCTACTCAAAGTGCATTACCATTATTTGTGCTTTACATGATTACCCTGCTTTCGATTATCGGAGGATGGTTACCCACTTATTTCGTTGATAAAAAAGGGATGAATCCATACGAAGGCCGGATGAGGGCCATGTTGATTTTTGCATTTTTCCCGCTATTGGCTTTGGCCGCACAACCTTTAGGCCACATTACTTACTGGATTCCGGTAATCATTATCGGTATTGCGGGTGCGGCCCACCAGGCATGGTCGGCAAATATATTTTCTACTGTAGGCGATATGTTTCCTAAAAAAGCCATTGCAACCATTACGGGTATTGGTGGTATGGCAGGCGGTTTAGGCTCTTTCATCATCAATAAAGGCTCTGGTTTGCTGTTCGATTATACGGGCAAAAACGAGATTGTTTTTATGGGTTTTAAAGGTGAAGAAGCTGGTTATTTCATTATCTTTTCCATCTGTGCGGTATGTTATTTAATCGGCTGGACAGTAATGAAATCCTTAGTGCCAAAATATAAAGTAATCGAACTAAAATAAACCAGAGGCTGATGTAAGGAAAGTTTTCTGGACCATCAGCCTTTTTATACAAACGAATCTATACTTAAACGATAGATTTAACATTAATTTAACCCTAACAACAACTTAAAATTGAGTACAACGCTAAACCTCGAAAGTATTTTCGTTGAAGAGAGCCAGATTCCAGATGAATTTAGGCTCACGGAAGAAATCAATCAAAAGGAGTTTCTATCAAATGGAGAGATGAAACCATGGAACGGACCGTTTAATGAAGTTTTTTCTCCAGTATGCGTAAAAACCCCTGAGGGTTTGAAACGAAAGCGTATCGGTAGTTTCCCGGTATGTACAGAAAAAGAATCTACAGAAGCTTTGGATGCCGCCGTAGCCGCTTATGACAACGGTCGCGGGCAGTGGCCAACCATGAGCGTTGCCGACCGCATTGCCTGTGTAGAAAACTTTACCCATAAAATGATTGAGCAAAAAGAAATTGTTGCCAAGCTCATTATGTGGGAAATCGGAAAATCTTATGCCGATTCGGTAAAAGAGTTTGATCGTACAGTTGAATACATCTATGCGACTATCGATGCATTAAAAGATATCGACAGACAGTCATCACGTTTTGAAATAGAGCAGGGAATTGTAGCCCAGGTGCGCCGTTCTCCGCTTGGGGTAGTACTTTGTATGGGCCCGTTTAATTACCCTTTGAACGAGACTTTTACCACGCTCATCCCGGCTTTGATTATGGGCAACACGCTTTTATTCAAACCACCTAAGCACGGTACTTTATTACATTACCCTTTATTGGAGGCTTTCCGTTCCAGCTTTCCTAAAGGTGTGGTGAATACCATTTATGGCCGTGGCAATACCATTGTTCCGGGGTTGATGAAATCAGGAAAAATCAATGTGCTTACCTTAATCGGCTCGAGTAAAGTAGCCAACGAACTTAAAAAACTGCACCCTAAAGTAAACCGTTTAAGGGCTATTTTAGGTTTAGATGCCAAAAATGCAGCCATCATCACCAAAGATGCTGATCTTGATTTAGCGGTTTCTGAAACCGTTTTAGGCTCACTTTCTTTTAACGGACAACGTTGTACCGCGATTAAAATCGTTTATGTACACCGCAGTTTGGCGCAGGAATTTTTAAAGCGTTTATCTGCAGAAGTAGAAAAACTGAAATTCGGTATGCCATGGGAGAAAGGCGTAAACCTTACACCATTGCCTGAGCTGAATAAACCAGAATATTTAAAAGAATGCATTGATGATGCCGTTTCGCACGGAGCGAAAGTGGTAAACAAAAATGGTGGACAAACTTTAGAAACCTTTGTTTATCCTGCCATTGTTTATCCGGTAAACAGCAACATGAAACTATACCGTGAAGAGCAGTTTGGTCCGATTGTGCCTGTTGTACCTTTTGATGATCTGGAAGAACCTATTGAGTATTTAATCGGTTCGCCACACGGCCAGCAGGTGAGTATTTTTAGCAACAATGCTGCGGTAATTTCTTCACTGATCGATCCTTTGGTTAACCAGGTAAGTCGTGTAAATATCAATTGCCAATGTCAGCGTGGACCAGATGTATTCCCTTTCACCGGTCGTAAAGACAGTGCCGAAGGAACACTTTCTGTAGTGGATGCTTTGCGTTCATTCTCGATCCGCTCTTTGGTGGCTACTAAATTTACAGAGGATAATAAAAAGTTACTGAACGAAATTGTGAGGGGAGATGATTCGAACTTCTTAAGTACGAAGTATATTTTCTAGTCGCTAATTAACTAGCGTACATCGTCATCGCGGGGAGGAATGACGAAGCAATCTTAAACGAAGAATTAATCATCAGTTCTAGGAAGATTGCTTCGTCGGCTGAAAAAGCCTTCTCGCAATGACGATTTTTTTTATAAATAATCCAATTTCAAGGTTGGTGACTCACCAACCTATCTAAGAACATTACTTCAAACTCTTCGCTAAATTCAACTTCAACTCTTTAATTCCTTTCACTACTAATCCTGCAACCTGTTTAGCACCCTCCGGACTTAAATGCGTATCGTCTTTTTTGCCTTTTGGATAATTTACATTTCCCGAATCAACATGGTTGAATAATTTAATTGAAGGCTCATCTCCCAAACGGGTCAATAAACTTTCTGTTTTAGCCAGCATATCAATTAAGGGTACATTTAGCGAATCGGCCACCTGACGGGTAATCCTGGGATAATCGCCATGCGAATCGATTAAAATACCATTTTTGAAACTTCTGCGCGAAATAGGCGTAAGTAAAACCGGAAAAGCTTTTTTGCTCCGGGTTTCTTTTACATAATTCACCAGATTGATCTTAAAATCGGCCAATGAAACACCAACTGTTGGCTTGTCAACTTTTTCATCATTATGTCCAAATTCTATAAAAACATAATCACCTGGCGCCAACTGTGCCAATATCGGATCCCAACGTTTTTCGGCCCTGAACGATTTGGTACTTCTTCCATTTAAAGCTCGGTTATCAACCGTAACATCGGTTTTAAAGTAGGCTTGTAAAGCCATGCCCCAACCGGTTTCCGGATAAGCTTTTTCTTCTTTATTGGCCGCGGTAGAATCGCCGATGATGTACAGCTTTGTTTTCTTTTGAACAAAAGTAAAAGAGAATAGAACTGCTAAAGTTATTGCCGCAAAAATCTTAAGGAAATTCGTTTTCATTTTAATTAATTTTTAAGAGGGTTCCATTGATCTGCCCCACCCAATATATTTTTTAAAGTATAATTTTTAGCCTCTTTATCAGTGAGCTGTTTCGTCCAGGGTAATCTTGTTTTAGACGATGCTCCTGCGCCGGTATTCTTATATTCAGCATAAAAAACCGTTAACTCTTTATCAGGAAACATCTTGTCACCTTTCCAGGCATTCCAGCCTTCAGGTAAAATGTGTTTTCCAATTTCGCAGTTTAAGAATACTGTTTTTGCATAAGGTCGCCATGGCCTGCCTAAATAAGCCTTCGTTACCGCGGTATCTGCAATGAGCTTACAATTTAGAAAAACAAATCCGAATTTCTGCTGTGCAGAAGTAGAGGCTGCCGTAACATAAGAGTCACTTAAACTTTTGATTGTACAATTCTCAAAAACAACGGTGGCTTTGCCAAAAATAAAATCGGTTGTACCCTCTATATAGCAGTTTTTATAATATTGACGGCTATTTTCGATAGCAGCATAAAGCGTATCCTGATTGCCCAAAAACCTGCAGTTTTTTGCTATAAAGCGATCACCTTCTACGTGCAGCGCAACAGCCTGGCCAACACGGCCGGCTGAATTGATGATGGTTAAATTTTCGAGGTGAATATCATTCCCTTGTATCAATACCGTAAAGGAAGTATAGGTGCTGAATTTCGCATTACCAAACTGGTCTTTACCTGCTGGATTTGGCTTTCCCGAATAATCATCAAAAGTAATGATGGTATTTTCAGGATTTTCTCCAATAATAGAAATCCTGATTTTCCACGAAGGGATAATCAGTTTTTCGTTATAAGTGCCCTTTTTGACATAAATATTTACTTCTTTCTCACCTAAATCCCTTACCGAATTTACAGCTTCCTGAATGGTCTTATAATTTGCGCCGCCATCTTTTGAAACGGTTATAGTTAATGGATATTTGGGATCCTGGGCATTGGCGTAAATAAAGGATAAGGTATTTAAAAAGAGTAGCGTAATCAGTTTAAAATAAGGTATTCTTCTCATTATGGTCAGTTAATATTAATGTTCGTCTTACCTCCTCGCAATGACAAACTTTTGCTATTTAAATTTCATTAAAAAAGGGCAGATTAAAAACCTGCCCTTCGTAAAATAAATTAATATGCCCACCTGGGGTCACCAATTGGCCCTCCAGTGCTTCCTGCGCTTCTGAGTGGTGAGGCAGCAGGCAAAGTAAAATCAGTTGTAGTGGCTGTCCAGCCTGCATTGATACTTTGGTTGCTCGCTAAAGTTGCCGTTCCAAAGGTTACGGCTGTTCCACCAGTTAATGCAGTGAATAAATTGAAATAGTTGCTGTTCGAAATTCTTAATGTGCTTCCCGCTCCTGTACCCCTAATGGCAGCAGCATTTACTGTACCTGATTTTGGTGTGTTTGCTAAAATGCTGTTTTGGATAGTAAAGTTGATCGGATTTGCATTGGCATCTAACAAGGCATACTTTGCATTACCACCAAAGCCATTAAAGGTAGAATTGGTAATCGCAACCGTTGGAATAACATCTCCTGTATAGGTGGTACTTGCGGTAACTAACCCCGGACCAGCGTTATAAAAAGTAGATTTAGAAACGGTAATGGTATTAAACTGCATTTTGTTTACATGGAAGGTATAATACGCCGAAGAACCATTTGCGCCCATATCATATACAATAGAGTTGTTCACCGTAATACCAGTTATTTTAAAATCGCGTGCTGCTGTTCCCCTGTCTCCACGTAAAAAGGCCGTTATAGCACCGTGGGCAATGCAATTATCTACTACCACATTGGTAAAAGTTGCTGCGGCACCATTTGATGCCTGTGTACCAATAAAGTTAATAAAATAAAGTGCTCCTGCAGAAGTTCCATCAAACTCAATGCCCGATAGGGTCACACCTGCGCCTGTTCCTTCTAAATCTATTTCTTTAAAATTAACCTTCGTGTCGGTAGGGTTGCCAGAGGTAGATTTGATGGTAATGGTTTTTTGGGTAATAAAAGTGGATAATGCGGTGATGTTGTAAGTACCGGGGTTTAAACCAATAACTGCACCATTGGCTGCTGAAGTAATCGTGGCGGCCAGGTCATCACCCGGATTTAATTTTACCGTGTAATTAGTAGGTGCAAGGGTGGTAAATGTGGTAATTCCTTTGCTCTTGGTGCCTGCAAACAGTTCCGCAGTGTACTTTGTGCCAGCGGTTAATCCTGTAATGGCTTTCAAACCTGCAGATGCTTCACCAGCGCTTAAAGTTGTAGTAGCAGCAGCACCTGTTGCCGGAGTTAAAACAATTGATGTTAGGCCAACTGTAGGCGTATAACGCAGGGTAATGCTGTTTTCTTTAATCTCGTTATCCCTGATCAGTAAAAACAATTGAATACCGGTTAACTGGAAAGCACTGCTCCTTACGTATTTCGATTCAGGCTGACTTTCTGTTGCATTGGCCTTTACCCTGGCATAATATTTTGTCCTAACGGCTAAATTATCTTCAGTAACCGTTACCCCTGCCGTATCGGCCGTGGTGGTATAGTTTACCGTTGCAAACAGCGAATCGGTAGAAAAATCGATACTGTATTTAAAGGTTTTTCCTGTCGACATTAAAGGGGTAGTCCAGGTTAATTTAGCCGAAGTTTCTCCTGACGTAATTTTTATATCGCTGGGCTTAAATATCCTGGCGGGATCTGTTGGTACATCATCTTCTTTTTTGCAAGAAGAAACCACCGTAATCATTAATGATAAAATGATCAGTTTAACCCCTAATTGATTGATAATTCTTTTCATGATTGATAATATAAATGCGTTAATAACCAAAATTTTGAACCATGCTTGGGTTTTCGATCAATGTAGTTTTTGGATATGGGAAAAGTTCCTTTTTGTTGGCTTCGAAGTAAAATGCAATACCGGTAGAAGTACTGGTGATCGAATTATCTTCAGTTACGGCTTTTCTCCAGTTTTTAGTGGTATAACCCGTTGGCGCTGTTGAGTTGTTTAAACCTGGTGAAGCAAACACATTGTTTGGCAAGCCGCCATAAAGGTCGAGTGTAGCCACTTCGTTTACACTGGTTCCCAATAAATAATTACTTTCTTTGGCGTAGATATAGTTTGGCACGTTTACATAATCGCCTGTTCCGGCAATTAAAGCACGTATTTTGGTACGTGTTTCATCAAATTTGCTCGCCAATAAATTCCAGCGGATTAGATCATATTTCCGAATGCCCTCACCACCAAATTCTAATAAACGCTCTTTAACAATGGCATTAAAAAATCCGGTTTTATCCATTGGTGTTACCGGGATCTGGGTTTCGAAGCCAGCATAGGCACGTTTCTGAACTTCCTGCAAAGCATTAACTGCAGCTGCTGATGGTGCACCATTGATTTCGTTATCGGCCTCTGCATACATCAACAGGATATCTGAGAAACGTAACATGGGCCAGTTAACCCCAAAAGTTTGCGAAGCAGAGGAATTGTTAAAAGCCGTCCACGATTTACGGAACTTTCCATCAGTCATGTTAAATAGCGTATTTACTATTTTTTTTGATGATGCCACAATTTCGAAGACACCGATGGTTACATCCCTGCGGCAATCTTTGGTTACGTCAAATTCATAAAAATAAGTAGGAATGGCATTCATACCGCCACCGCCAGAACCAAAAGTAGAGGCTGAGTTAAAACGGATCCCATTGTAATATCCCAATTTGCTATCGGTAGAAGCGTTACCACCAAAAGCAGCCACTTCGAACATCAGTTCGTGGGCGTCGTCATAACGGGTGGTGGTGTGCAGGCTTTTAAATACATTTTCGTATACCGGGTTTAAATTGTGCTCCGAACGGTGGTTCATAATATCCAGGCACTCATCAAAGGCAATTTTATAGTAGGTTAAATAATCGGAGCTGCGTTCCATGGTATGACTAGCTGATCTTAAGGAATAACCACCTCTTGCCAATGCAATCCTGGCCCTTAAGCCCTTAATTGCACCCTTTGTGTACCTGAAACTGCCATATTCGGTAATTCCGCTTCTCCAAGGAACCAGGTCTTCAGCGATTTTTAAATCGGCAATCATCTGATCGTAGGTTTTGTTGCGGTCTACATTCGGACCATATAATGTTTCTGCATCTGCCGATGGTAAAAAAGAAGCGGGTACATCTCCCCAGTTGCGGATGAGTTCGTATAAAAACTGTGCCCTTAAAGTAAGCGCTTCACCGTAATAACGTTTCATGATGGTTTTCTCTGCATCAGATCCACTAGCATATAATTTTGAAGCCGGAATGTATTTGATGCAGATATTTGCACGTTCTACGCCTGAATACAGTTGTAAAAATGGATTGATCAGGTCGGTATTATCAGAACTTGCACCGTACATACTAATCCCTCTACGGTCTGATGAGCTGTAACTTCCCGAGGTTTTAAAATCATCGGCAGTTAAACCAAATAAAGTAGAAATACGGCTTCCGTATCCATTATCTCCGCAAAGGCGATTGTAAATGGCAATTACTGCAGCATTGGTATTGGCTGTACTTTCGAAAACAACATCAGGAGAAGAAGTTGATGGCGACTGTACATCTAAATATTTTTTACAGGAAGTAGTTATGCTCAATGCTCCAACAGCAATTACCATTAAAGCCGATTTTATAAATTTATTGTTCATTTTCTTTAATGTTGAGGTTAAAATACCATATTAATACCAGCAAGAATATATCTGCTACGTGGGTAAGCTGCATAATCTATTCCTGGTGTAAGTGGGTTCGATCTGCGGGTGTTCGCTTCAGGATCGTAACCGGTATATCCCGTGATGGTATAAAGATTGTTAACTGTTCCATAAACCCTTAGTTTAGAGATGAAGCCTGTTTTTTTGATTAAACTTTGTGGTAAGCTATAACCCAGGGTTACATTGCTGATCCTTAAAAAAGATCCGTTTTCGATGGCGTAAGAAGTTAATGCATAATTTCCGGTGGTCGGTGTCCATAAAGTGGTATTAGCATTCATAGCCGTTAAAACTGCCGGATCGGTTACTTTCACCCCATTGGCATCGAAATTCTGCCACCTGTCATTCATCACCGCCAGTAAATTGTTATCCTTGACGTTATATTGTGAAGTAAATTCGAGTTTATTGGCGTTGTACACCTTACTGCCATAGCTAAAGTTTAAGAATACGGTTAAGTCGAAATTTTTGTAAGCAAACTGGTTGTTAAAACCACCTGTAAATTTTGGTTGTGCCGTACCTAAAACCGTTCTGTCGTCATCACCAATCATCATGCTGGATGAAGAAGAAAGTTTCTGAACTTTCATATCACCCGGCTGCGGATCGCGGTTACCCAACAATACCCTGCTGTTGGCCACAGTTGGCTTAAGTGTATAAGTGTAAACCCCGGTAGTGGCATTTTGCACGTAGGTAAAATCATCAACCGTATAACGTCCGTCAGAAATAAAACCGTAAAACTGGCCAACAGGTTTTCCTACTTCAACTTTAAAATCGCCCAAACTGTTTACCCAGCCAGATTGCGTGATGTAAGAATTTACACCATTCTGCAGCTCGACAATTTTATTTTTATTGAATGAAATGTTGAAACTGGTATTGTAGCTAAAGTTTCTGGTTTTTACAGCCTGGTAATTTAACTGCAGTTCGAAACCTGTATTTTGGGTTTTACCCACATTTTGCTGTTGGGTAGCGTAACCTGTAGTTTGTGGTACGTTTGCGTTTAACAATAGGTTTTTAGTCCGGTTATCGTAATAATCTAAATTAAGCGATAGCTTGTTTTTGAATAAATCGATATCAATACCCAGGTTTTTAGAAATATTGGTTTCCCAGGTAATGTTTGGGTTGGATAAAATGTTTCCGGTAGCTGTACCCGAAATCAATCCTGTTGAAATGGCACCATCTGTATCGGCATAACCACCAGTGGTAGAGCTTAGGTAAAACAAGGTTCTGAATAAATCCTGGCCAATGCGGTTATTCCCGGCGGCACCGTAACTAAACCTCACCTTAAAGTTATCCAGCCAGGTTAACTGCATGTCTTTGATAAATTTTTCTTCTGTAACCCTCCAGGCAACCTGTGCTGATGGAAAATAACCCCATTGTTTGCCTGCTGCAAATAATGATGAAGCATCTGTTCTGAAGTTGACGGTAGCCAGGTATTTATTTTGAAAACCATAAGATGCCCTTCCAAAAATCGAGAACTGTCTGGTACCCGAAATTAATGATGTTGGCCTGTCCTGAATGGTATTTGCCGGGGCACCGCTCACAAAAGCATCATCGGGAGAGATATTGATGGGTAAAAATTTAAGGACAGTTGTTCTCGAATCGATATCAACCATGTTGATTTCCTGCCCTACCAATAAATCTAAACTGTGGTCTTTACCCAGGTTTGGTTTATAGTTGATGGTATTCGTGTTGATAAACGATTTTTGCGCTACCGTATCCAGCTGGATGGCCGGCAAACCCGCATTGTTCCTGGCCACATTGCTTACCGGACCGTTAAAGGTATTGGTGTGCCTGCTGGTTCTGTTATAACCAACGGTACTCTTTATCGTTAAGTTTTTAAGGATCGAATATTGTATATAACCGCTCGAAATTAAATCGTTACGGTAATCGTATTTTAGCTCCTGGTTGGCCAAAGTAATCGGGTTGGTTAATCCGGTGGTTAAATAATCTGCATCGAAAAGATCGCCAGAATCGCTTCCACCCGAATAAGGTTGGTAACGCACCGAATTTCTTAAACGGTTGGTACCCTGCGAGCCTGTAGAACTTGTGCCTACACCATCAACACGTTGACGGCTGTAGCGTGCATTTAAACCTACCCTGAATTTATCTGAAAATTTATGATCCAAACGCATCGAAGCAAATGTTCTTCTATAACCAGAATTAAGCATAATGCCATCTTCTTTTGTATTGTTTACCGAAACATTATAAGTGGTTTTTGAAGTACCGCCCGATAGATTTAAAACTTCAGTATTGCTCCATGCCTGACGGCCGAAAACTTTATCCTGCCAATCGATATTTGGAATATTTTTGTAGATGTCAAGATCTTCAAAAGTGCCGTATTTCTTGGTAAAAGTATCTTTTACATCCTGATTGGTATTGTTATTATACAGCTCGTATTGATATTTGATAAACTCATAAGGGTTCATTACATCCAGCTCATTTACAATCTGCCGCGCACCCGCATAAGCATCAAAGGAGACAACCGGTCTCCCTTTTTTACCGCTTTTTGTTGTAATGATCACTACACCATTGGCACCTCGGCTACCATAAATCGAAGTAGAGGCAACATCTTTTAACACATCGATGGATTGGATTTCGTTCGGAGATAAAATGGATAAGGCATTTTCAACCTGGATCCCATCAACAATGTAAAGTGGCGAATTATCACCTGTAAGGGAGCTCCCGCCACGTACTTTTATTACAATTTCGGCACCCGGACTACCCTCCGTTGTGGTAACTGAAACCCCGGCAAGTTTACCTGCCAATGCCTGTGCAGCAGTACTTACCGGAAACTGGTCGATATCTTTCCCGGTAATTGAAGAAACAGAACCTGTTAAAGCCTCTTTACGCACCGAGCCGTAACCGATGTTCACCGTCACCTCTTGCAGGGTGTTAGCGTCTTCTTCTAAGTTAACATCAAATTTAGTTTGATCGGTAATGGTTACATTTTTGGTTTTGTAACCCACATAAGTAAAAGTGACTACTGCGCCTTTCGCAGGAATACTGATTTTGTAAACCCCGTTTGCATCCGTACTAGCCCCTGTTTTTGAATCTTTTACGTTCACACTAACGCCTACCAAAGGCTGCCCATCTGTTTTATCTTTTACAGTTCCACTAACCTGTCTGGTTTGTGCCTGTGCTACGGATAATCCAAAAAAAGAGAAAAATGCTAAAAAGAGTAGAACTCTGCTCATAAATTATTTATTTGAAGTGATTTGGTTATTTTAAGATGCTGCAATCGCTTGCACGTAGAATTAAATTCTATTTCGGGATGTTATTGTTTGTTTATATTTGGTTACGTTGATGTAACAATTTTACAAACTAAAAACCGTTTGAAACCATTTTTAACTAAAAAAGTGTGCAAACGTTCCCAAAAACGTCGATATGACGTTTATTAATGTTGCTGATCCGATCCCCTTAAAGAGATATTTTTTGTAACTTGTACGCATTACGAAAATGAGATTTGAAACATCTACCATAAAGGATATTGCTAAAGCACTCGGACTGTCAACTTCTACAGTTTCAAGGGCTTTAAGAGACCGTTACGAAATTAGTGAGGAAACCAAAAAACTGGTTTTGGCTTATGCGGAAAAGGTTAATTACCGTGCTAATCCCATTGCGCGGAGCCTAAAAGAACGCCGCAGTTATTCCATCGGTATCATCGTAAGCGAAATTGCCAACAACTTTTTTTCTCAGGTGATAAATGGCATAGAATCAATTGCTTACGATAAGGATTACCATGTCATTATCTCTCAAAGTCACGAATCTTATAAGCAGGAAAAACTGAATGTTGAGCATCTGGCATCACGTTCTATTGATGGTTTGCTGATTGCGCTGTCGTCTGAAACACAGGATATCGATTACCTGCGGAGTTTATATGCCAAAGGCTTACCAATTGTTTTTTTTGACCGCGTGCCCAAAGATTTTGAAACCCATAAAGTCATTGCAAATAATTTTAAAGGCTCTTTTGATGCTACAGAGCACCTCATTTTGTCGGGAAAGAGGACCATTGCGCACTTAACCAATTCTGAAAACCTTTCGATAACGAAAGAAAGACTGGAAGGTTACAAGGCAGCCCTGGCCAAATACCACATCGAATTTAAACCCGAACTGGTCAAATATTGCCAGCACGGTGGCATGCACAGTGCAGAACTGGAGCAGGCCGTTAAAGAACTTTTACCCTTAAATCCCGATGGGATTTTTATTTCGAGCGACCGCTTAACCACGGGCTGCATTATGGCGTTGAAAAAAACCAATCCCGAGGTAGCGCATAAAATCGCAATCGCAGGTTTTACAAACTCTAACCTTGTCGAATTGTTTAATCCGTCCTTAACTTCGGTTAAGCAGCCGGCATTCGAAATGGGGCAGGTAGCCACCGAATTATTAATTTCAATGATCGAAGCCAAAAGGCCAATCACCGAATTCGAAACCAAAGTTTTGGATACGGAGCTGGTGAAGATGGCAAAGCGGTAGGCGGTTTGCGTTCAGCATATAATTAAACGCTTAACGATAGTCGCCAAACGCTACTCTCATAAATCTTACATCCTCCATATTACATTTAACATTATCCCTCTTTTAATTACCTTTGCATCATGGTAGAAATCACATTAAAAAAGGGCAAAGAAAAAGCGGCTTTACAAAGACATCCATGGGTATTTTCTGGCGCACTGGAAAAAGTTAAGGGAAAACCTGAAGATGGTGATGTAGTAAAAGTTTTTGCTTTTGATCATGAATTTCTCGCCTATGGATATTTCAACAGCAATTCGCGTGTGGCCGTTCGTTTGTTAGAATGGGATGAAACACAAACCATTGATACCAATTGGTACCAGAACCGTTTAAAACAAGCCATTGCTTCACGTCAGTTTATATTAGGCGAACAGACCAATACCTGTCGCTTGGTTTTTAGTGAAGCCGATTTTCTACCAGGTTTAATTGTTGATCAATATGCTGATTTCCTTTCGCTTCAGATTCTAAGTTCGGGAATCGAAAAAGTAAAAACGGAAATCGTCGACATTTTAAGAACAGAATTAAAACCTAAAGGCATATTCGATAAAAGTGACGCCACTGCCCGTACCCACGAAGGTTTACCCATCGAGAACGGCCTCCTTTGGGGCGAAAATCCACCAGAATTTTTAGAAGTAAAAGAAAACGGAATTATTTACCACATCAATATTGCAGAAGGACAAAAATCAGGGTTTTACTGCGATCAGCGAGATAACAGGAGTATTTTAGCCAGTTATACAAAAGGTAAAAAAGTATTAGACTGCTTTAGTTACAGTGGTGGTTTTAGTTTAAATAGTTTAGCTAATGATGCAACAAGTGTTACCAGTGTTGATAGTTCTGCCCTGGCCTTAGAAACGCTCAAACAAAATGTAGCACTAAATAAATACGATGTAAATAAAGTAATAGCCATCCAATCGGATGTAAACAAACAATTGCGTGCATTTAAAGATTCAGGCGATGTATTTGATATAATTGTGCTCGATCCGCCTAAATACGCGCCATCACGTTCTGCATTAGACCGCGCTGCCAGAGCCTACAAAGATTTAAACCGTTTAGGCATGTTATTGCTTGAAAAAGGTGGTTTATTGGCTACTTTCTCTTGTTCAGGAGCTGTTGATATTGATACTTTCAAACAGATTATTGCCTGGGCAGCCCTTGATGCGGGTAAAGAAGTGCAGATCATTAAACAGTTCTGCCAGCCTGAAGATCACCCGGTTAGGATTTCTTTCCCGGAAGGAGAATATTTAAAAGGGCTGTTGTTAAGAGTCTTGTAGCGATATGTCATTCTGAGCGGAGTCGAAGGATCTTTGTGCTTTCGTGCCTTTGCGGTTCAATAGTTCATTTGTTATTCGTTCATTGGTTAGCATGGATCAGAAACTGATCCCACAATCCTTGGTCCGATCCCTTGGTCTGTGTTTCACAGGCCAATAATTTATAATTTCAGCCACGGAACCACAGATTAACACGTACATTATAGTTCAGGACCTTTAATACCGTCAACTGAAAATTGCAAACGGAAAACTTGTCTTTTGGTCAAAAACCACTAGATATCTTCCGAGTTTTCCGGCAATCGGTCGTATTCCCCTTTCCATGCATAAAAACCGAAAATCATCAGTCCTAAGCTGATCGGCAGAAAAATAAACAGGATAATTCCCCATTGCAGAATGGTATTGGTGCGTTCGATATCAGTGTGCGTTAAACCCACTTTATCAATCGCCTGTAAAAACAGGAAAGTCATGGTTAATGGACCTAAAACCATCCAAACCAAGCCTAAAAATTTCTTTAACGTATTCATCCTTTTTTGTATTAATCGTTAATGCTTTCGTCTCTTTTATTCGATAAATAAATGGTTCCTATAATTAAGCTAAGCGCTGCAATACCTATCGGATACCATAAACCTGATAATGGCGTAGAACCCGAAAAACTGGCAATTAAGGTCGCGATAAACGGAACAAGTCCACCAAAAACACCGTTCCCGATGTGATATGGCAGCGACATGGAAGTGTACCTGATTTTGGTTGGAAACAATTCAACAAGAAAAGCCGCGATTGGCCCATAAACCATCGTCACCAATAAAATCTGGAAGAAGATTAATCCCACAAATTTCCAGAAAACCGGTGTAGCCAAAACTTTATCTTTGATCACCTCTTTACCCAAAAGAATACCTTTTGTTGTAGAAACCGTATCTACCTGAACCTTGTTGAATGATGCGCCGTTTTTCAATAATACCTTAACGGATGTTGTTCTTAAGCTATCCTGTGAATCTGCAATTAAAACAGCGCTTACCGGCGCAGGTGTTGCTGATAAAATATCGGCCTGTTCAATTTTTGTATAATCTGTATCATTCAAAAATATTTGATAAATGGGACGGTAAAAAAGGATTCCCAGCAACATTCCGCTCAACATAATCCACTTTCTGCCTACTTTGTCGCTCCATGCCCCAAAAACCACGAAAAATGGTGTGGCAAAGGCAATACCCCAGAGCAAAATATACCTCGAATCGTTAAAATCCAGTTTGCAGGTATTCTCTAAAAAAGATTGGGCATAAAACTGGCCCGTGTACCAGATCACTCCCTGTCCCATGGTGGCGCCAAAGAGCGCCAAAAGCACCATTTTAAAATTTGCCTTATTGTTAAAACTTTCCTTTAACGGATTTTTAGAAACATTTCCTTCCGCTTTCAATTTTGAAAACATGGGTGATTCGTGCATCTTCATGCGGATATAAATCGAAACCACTACCAGTACAATCGATAACAAAAAGGGAATCCGCCAGCCCCAATCGCCAAAAGTTTCGGCACCTAAAATATTCTTGGTGATGACGATAATTCCTAAGGAAAGAAATAATCCTAAGGTAGCCGTCGTCTGAATCCAGCTGGTAAAAAAGCCGCGTTTATTTTTCGGTGCATGTTCTGCAACGTAGGTTGCCGCACCCCCATATTCACCACCCAAAGCCAGGCCCTGGATCAACCTTAATATCAAAACCAAAATGGGTGCTGCATAACCAATACTTTTATAGGAAGGGATTAAACCGATAAAAAATGTCGATCCGCCCATGAGTACCAAAGTGAGTAAAAAAGTGTATTTCCGGCCGATCAAATCACCCAACCTGCCAAAAACCAAAGCACCGAAAGGACGTACAATAAAGCCGGCAGCAAATATGGCCAGGGTATTGATCAACGCCGAAGCACCGGCATCTTCAGGAAATAACTGATGGCCAATGATGACCGCGAGGCTACCAAAAATGTAAAAATCATACCATTCTATCAGTGTGCCCAGTGATGAAGCACCAATAACTTTAAAAATGTTGTTCTTGGGTAACGTTTCGCTCATAAGAAAAAAGAATATTTGGTTCTCCAAGATAAACATTTGCATCACAATCGGCAACCTGTACTGTCTGTCATTTAATTTGTTACATTGTAAAACATTTCGGCTTTAGTTTTGTATTTTCAACCGTAAGAATTTGTTCCGCAAAAAAATATATGCTTTTAATACAAAATATCAGGTTAAGTAGAATTTTAAGAAATACATGGCATGTTGATCTGATTATGATCGCTTCTTGTACGGCAGCGTACCTTGTCCGCGAGTATTTAATCGCCCATCATTTCTCCATTCCATCCATTATTCCAACCGTTTTAGGTACAGCCATTGCCTTTTTTATCGGTTTTAACAATAATCAGGCTTACGATAGGTGGTGGGAAGCCCGGAAAGTATGGGGTGCACTTGTAAACGATTCACGCTCTTATGCGCGCGCTTTGATTAATTATGTTGATGAGGATGAAGAAAGTGTGAACCGCATGGTGTACAGGCATATTGCTTTTTTATATGCGCTAAAAGCTAATTTAAGAAACACGGTTGATGAAATTTATACCAAATACCTGACGGAGGCCGATTTAAATGAAATTAAAAAACACAACAATGCTCACAATGCCCTGCTTAACATCCAATCGCGTGATCTGCAGAAGTTAGCAAAGGCAAATAAAATCGATGGTTTCCGCTTTATAGAAATTAACGAAATGCTGACCCGTTTTTCTGATTCGATGGGGATGAGTGAGCGGATTAAAAACACGATATTTCCAACAACCTACACTTATTTAACCAAGGTGTTTATCTGGCTGTTTGTGGTTACTTTTACCCTTGTAATCAGTCAGGATGCCGGACCTGCAGCCATATTTTTGGGCTGGCTGATCGGTTTCGTTTTTGTATCAACACAGATTAATGGAATGAGTTTGGTTAATCCTTTCGAAAATAATTCGGCAGGTGTTCCGCTTAACCAGATCACCAGAACTATCGAAATCAATCTTTTACAGATGTTGGAAGAAGATGATATTCCCGAGCCTGTTAAGCCCATAAATGAAGAATACGTACTTTAAGCTTTTGCTGTTTTCTTACCTATAAAGATTACAATAATCGCGTTCAGAAAGGCTTTGGGGTAAACCAATTCTACTACATCGATAAACGGAAGGATATTTGTCCTGATCCATGGCCTGTGTCCTCACGGGCCATTAAAACCTATCAAATCCCTAACTCGGCCTTTAATTTTTCTTCAAAAAGGACCGATTTCGCTTTAAACTGAGGATCTGTAAACGAAATATTGGCCGTAGCATAAATGATTTTTCCATCCTTGCCAACCAAAATATTCGATGGAAAACCGTGATTAATATTTAACCTGCGGATTTCATCCATGCTCAACGATACAATCTCATATTTGTAGCCACTCTTTTTCTGAAAACGTTTAGCGTTTGCAGGGAGATCGTGTGTAATGCCTATAAACCTTACACCATTTTTGCCATATTTTATTTGTAGTTTATTTAATTCTGGCATTTCGGCAATACACGGTGGGCATTTTTCGAACCAGAAGTTAATCACTGTTACCTGATTTTTTAAATCAGCACTGCTGAATGCTTTTTTGTTAACGGTTAAACCTTTAAAATCCGGCAGCTCTTTGCCGCCTAAATCTTCGAAAAAGGTTTCCTGTGTGGCCCACTTAACTTGTGCCTCTTGGGCCAATACCGGTAAAGCAAAAACAGAAAGCAGAATAATAAGGTAAATTTTCATCTGCAATAAATATAAAAAAAGTCCTACCAATACGGCAGGACTTTATAATTTGTTTGGTTTGAAAGCGCTTATTTAAAGGTAACGGCTCCATATTCGGTTTTAACCGATACCGTTGAAGCTCCTCCGCTACCAATCTTGCCCGAATATTTTTTGGTTTCATCATCTTTGCTTACCGTGGTCGATGTTACGTTTGAGCCATATTTAAAGCCAGCATAAGAGGTAGAAACATTAAAAGTTCCATTATATCGGTCTGCAAAACCAAGGCTTACACCTACATATTCTCCACCGAAGCTAAAATTTCTGCAGGATGGTGTAATTTCGTTTACACTTAGCCGGTTGTAATCCATATTGATATTCGCATCACCATTTAAGGTGCCTAAAGTAACATTAGAATATTCTGCATTTACCGCAATTTTACCGGCTGAAGCAATATTTAAGTCGCCATAGGCTTGTTTGGCAACCGTATTTCCCCTAACGGTATTGATGTTTACTTTTGCATATTCCGAATTTAAAAGTAAGTTGCCGCCAATAGTACCAATGGTTAAACCCTTACCATACTGCACTTTAATATCGGCTGATTTTCTAATCGTATTAATGTTTACCGCAACATATTCTGCATCAAGCTCTAAAGTGCCAACAGCCCCAATTGTAACCGGACCATTATATTCGTGTTTCACTACGGCTGCATTAAGGTCTTGAATATCACATTTACCATACTGTACATTAATGTAGTTGTTGGTATTGCTTAGATTACCTGCAACCAGGTTCCCATACTCTACTTTTAAAGAAGTTGGGCCAGCAAAGTTGCCCATTTCTACATTGCCATACTGTTGAGAAACGGTTAGGGGATTTACTGCAGGCATGTATACCGTATAAATTACTTTAATTTCTCTTCTCCAGGTGGTTACCCCGTTTTTAACACTGCGGCCATAACGTCCGTTCCTATCGCCCATGTTGGTTTTAACAGAAACTACATCTCCATTTTTATTGGCGTCGATATTCACACCGTCAATCAACCTTTGTACATCGCTATCCGAATTGCTGTAAACTTTAATATCTACATCAACCTTTACTTCTTTCCTGTCCCAGGTTTTAATGGTGATTGATCCGTATTGGTTGTTTAAATTAACCTTATCGTTATTGTCTACGCTAAAACTCTTGCTATAAGACTTAGAACGTTCAGCATCGCTTCCTGTTTGTGTTGATTTTGAATAGCTGACCATTGCCAATGAAGTAGGTTGAGCAGAAGCTTCTGCAACTGCTTTTTCAGCTGGACTATTTAGCGCAATTTCTTGCGCATTGGTTTTTACGGCGATTAAAGCCATAAAGGCCAGAAATATTTTTATTGTTTTCATGTTGTTAATTGTTAAACATTTAATGGCTTAAAACCTGCCGGCTGGTAATAAGCAATGTAAATGTGGTGAGCGTACCCCTACCTGGTATCAAGTAGCGCGAATCGGTATCAAAACTGATTCTGCCATTATTTAATTTCGCTTCTGCTGCTTTAAATTTAAATCTGGTTAACCCTTTTGTAATCGTCAACCTGGTTAATAATTAATAATTGTTGTTTTAATAACTGTAGCTGTATTTCGCGGTTTTTAACCATGGCCTTTACCACAAAAGTTTGGTTGGGCGAGGTTGGCAGTTCTGCTTTTAACCTTTCGTAATCTTCATCAAGTTTTCTCAGGTCGGCAGTAAATTTTTTGTACAATTCAGGGTTTGCCGAGGCAAAAATGGCCAAACTGTCTCTTTTTTCGGTAATCAATCCCGCAAAGTGGACTTCTTTTTTTGCATAAGAAGCACTAACGTCGGCTATTTCTAAATCTTTGTTTTGTAACCTTCCGGCGTACAGCCAAACTAAACCGAAAACCACTACGATGGCTGCTGCTGCACTCATCCATAAATATAGCTTTACAGGTTTTTTTTTCTTTTTTGTGTCTAATTCCTGTTCAATTTTTGCCCAAAGCCCCGCCGATGGCTCCATAATATCAAAAGCCTTGCGGTTATCCTTTACAAAGGTTTCTAATCTATTATTCATCTCTCATCCCTTTCTGTTCTAAAATACTTTTTAATTTCTTTTTTGCCCTCATGTACTGTGTACGACTCGTGTTTTCACTTATTTTTAAAATGTGTGCAATCTCTTCATGGTCGTAACCCTCTAAAAGGTATAAACTCAATACTACCCTGTAACCATCTGGCAATTGGGTAATGGCCTGTCTTATTTCATCGGCCTGCAACCGCATCTCACTGTCATCAAAACTATCTTCGTCCGGCACTTCCGATATTTCGTCCGTACTCACAAATTCCATCTTGCGTTTACGCAGGTAATTGATGGATTTGTTAATCACAATCTGCTTTAGCCAAAGCCCAAATGTGGTTTCCTGCCTAAAATCAACAATTCTGGTAAAAGCATCCAAAAATGCTTCCTGTAAAACATCTTCAGCCTCTTCCTCATAATTTAAAATGCGCAGCGCCACATTATACATGGCCTTTGCATACAGCTTGTACAATTCAAACTGTGCTGCGCGGCTGCCCTGCATGCATTTTTTTACGAGTTCCAGGTTTTTATCGATGTATACGGCTTCCAAAATTTCGAATATTCTGATTATAAGACATGGGGGATTTTAAAACGTTGCATCAAGGTAGAAAAAAAGTTTAGAAATATGTTAAACTAGTATTAAGATTAGAATCAGCTGTGGTTGTTGTACTTAGAGATGATGTATATCGCTAATATCAAATGCAGCCTTTTCGTTTCCAGAATATGAAAAGCATTTTATAATTAATAGGAAATGAGTGGTTCTGTGCTTTTAGCATTTTCAGCCCTGCTTTCCCTCCAGCCAATTTGAAGGAAATTGGCGTCCGTCCAATCAGGTTTATTTAACCTGGGCCGGTGCAGGAAAGCCAAACCGCTGTTAACTAAACCCGACAAAAGCGTGCATCCCGATTTTTTCAATCGGGATAAAGCAGATGGCAGGGCTACAGCACCTATGAAACGCTATCCTTTCGTCTCCGGAATATGAAAGCATTTTATAATTAATAGGAAATGAGTGGTTCTGTGCTTTTAGCATTTTCAGCCCTGCTTTTTGGTACGAGTTCCGATGAATGATCGGAAGCTCTTCCCGACAATCGGGTTTATTTGACAAAGTTTGGTGTCCTGAAGCAAACCGCGGTTAACTAAACCTGACAGGAGCGGGCATCCCGATTTTTTCAATCGGGATAAAGCAGATGGCAGGGCTACAGCACCTATGAAATGCTGCTCTTTCATTTCCAAAACCTAAAAATAATTATACTCAATACAAAACAAGCAGTTTCACATTCTAACATTTGTGGAAAATCAGCTCCCTAATCATCATAAATTTGAAAACCCTGATACAAACCATTAACTTCATGCCATGGAAACCGATTTAATTATTTCAGCAATTAATGAGCTACACCAAAAAGCAAACCTGGCTTTAGAGAATAAAGATGCAACCGCGTATACAGCCATGTTTGATGATGGTTTAAGCTTCACTCCATTTGAAAAACCAACTATAAACAAACGCGATTTTACCATCGATTTAAAAAAATATTTGAGCGGGATTAAAGAAATCCATTCCAGTTATTACCGGATAAAGTCATCTATGGAAGATGATGTTTTTACCGAAAAAATTGCCCGTAAATCAGTTCTTTTAAAACCTAAAATGCTCATTTTATCTAAAAAACAGACCATACAGACGGAAGAAATATACCATTGGAGAAATATTAAAGGAGAATGGAAGATAATTGCTCTTGAAATTGTGCTGGAAGAAAAATATTAGTCAAGTAAAGTATAGCTCTTTCATTTTTTGACCTAAATCAAAGGTTAGGCCTTTTAATACCTGCATTTTTGCAGTATTAGAAAAACATAAAATGAAAAAAGAACACTTTAGATACATCAATACCTTGTTTGTGGTAATCCCCATGACTTTAATTATGGCTTTTGTAGGTTTAATGCGCAATTATGGTTTTGGCGAAGATTGGGTTTTGAAATTTTTAAAAGCATGGAGTGTAATGTTGCCGGTAGCCTATTTTGCTGCCTTTATCATTATCCCCAACGCACGGAAGCTGGCCGAAAAAATCACTTCGAAAACCTAAACATGATTATATTTGGTTAAGCCTAAATTTAAATGCACAAACAGCTTTCAGATTATATAAGAGAAAAAATCACAATCAGCGATCCGGATATGGAGACTGCATTCTCTTTTTTCAAAATAATGGAAGTGAAAAAGAATGAAGTTCTGATCAGTCCGGGCGAAACAAGCCAACGGATTTATTTTGTTGGGAAAGGCTGTTTGCGGATTTTTTTCCTAACTGAAGGTGGTACCGAAGCCACCAGGCATTTTGCTTTCGAAAACCAGTTTGCCACAGCTTTGGTCAGTTTTATTACCAACGAAACTTCAAAAGAATTTGTGCAGGCCATAGAAGATACCGAACTGTATTACATTTCGCAGAACGATTTTTATTACCTGCTTAAAATTATTCCCCAATGGGAGAAACTTTACCGGCATTACCTGGAATATGCGTATGTAACCAACACCAATCGCTTAATGTCGTTTATTACGCTCGATGCCACTGAACGTTACCGCCAGCTGCTGGCGCAAAACCCAAACGTGGTGATGCGTATGCCGAATAAAATGGTTGCCTCTTATCTGAATATTTCTCAGGAAACGCTGAGCAGATTGAAATCAAAAGCCTAGTTTAGGATACAATTTTAAATAAGCTAAATTATTTTCTCTAAAAAGTATCTATGCTGAATGAAGAAATACATCAGATGGAATGCTAAAATAATTTTTAAGTTTTTGAGCCATTTTTAAAGTGATATCTCTTTTTCCTGATAGTACGGCAGATACATGTCCCTTGCTTCCGATTATGGGTTCTAAATCTTTAGCTTTTATCCCCATTTCCTTCATTTTATATTTAATTACTTCTAAGGCATCTAATTCTGGTAGTTGATAATTTTTTTCATCAAAATCTTTTATCAGAACAAGTAATAATTCTAGCTCATCACTTTCAGGTGTGTTCGGTGTGGCATGAAAAATTTCCATCAATCTCATTGATGCTTTATTATAATCGGTTTCGTTTTTTAATATTTTCCAGTTCATCGTTATAGATCATTATCCGTTAAAATTCTAGTATCAAAGGCAATTGTTTCAACATCGATTTTATCATATTCCTTGTGTGTTCCAAACCAGATCACATAACAAGCCTGTTGTATAAAATTTACAGACACTACCAATCTAAAATCGTTGCCTTTAATGTTAAAGATAACCCGGTTGTTTGCTACGATACTTGCATTACCATATACATTTTTAAGCTGATTAAAATTATCGAATCGTATCTTGCTAAATTCATGAAACCAAACTAATAATGGCACTTCTGCTAAAGGGTAAGCTTTAACATAATACAAAATAGTTTTCTTCACTAAAATTTTCATTATCCAAATGTAATCAAAAGTTTTCAAAATGCAAACTTTTATAATTGCTGAAATACCTACTTCAAAAACCTTCAGCTATAGTGCCAACTTTAAAACAAAATCGGTATTTTTGCCGCTCAATTTAGATTACTATATATGTTAAGAACAGTAACTTGTGGTGCATTAAACCTAAACAACTTAGGCGAAAGTGTTACGCTATGTGGTTGGGTACAAAAATCAAGAGATTTGGGCGGTATGACTTTTATCGACATCCGCGATCGTTATGGTATTACCCAGTTGGTTTTTAACATGGACGATAATAAAGGGCTTTGCGAAACTGCGCGTACTTTGGGCCGTGAGTTTGTAATCAAAACGGTTGGTACGGTCGTAGAAAGAAGCAACAAAAATCCTAAAATGTCAACCGGTGATGTAGAGATTAAAGTTTCTGCTTTAGAGATTTTAAACGCTGCAAAATTACCTCCGTTTATGATCGATGATGAAACAGATGGTGGTGATGAGTTGCGTATGAAATACCGCTATCTTGATTTACGTCGTAACCCGGTACGTAATAACCTGGTTTTGCGTCATAAAATGGCACAATCGGTTCGCCGTTATTTAGATGCTTTAGATTTTATCGAGGTAGAAACACCTGTTTTAATTAAATCAACACCAGAAGGCGCAAGAGATTTTGTGGTGCCTAGCCGAATGAACGAAGGCGAGTTTTATGCTTTACCGCAATCGCCGCAAACCTTTAAACAATTGTTGATGGTTTCTGGATTCGACCGTTATTTTCAGATTGTGAAATGTTTCAGGGATGAAGATTTAAGGGCCGATCGTCAGCCGGAGTTTACGCAGATTGACTGCGAAATGTCGTTCATTGAGCAGGAAGATATATTAAATACTTTTGAAGGATTGATCCGTACTTTATTTAAAGAAGTACGCAATTACGATTTGCCAGAAGTGCCGCGTATGCAATATGCAGATGCAATGCGTTTATACGGTTCTGATAAGCCAGATACCCGTTTCGAAATGCAGTTTGTTGAGCTTAACGAATTGGTAAAAGGAAAAGGCTTCCCAGTGTTTGATAACGCTGAATTAGTGGTCGGTATCAATGCAAAAGGCGCTGCAAGTTATACCCGTAAGCAATTAGATGAGCTGACCGATTTTATTAAACGTCCACAGATTGGTGCTACAGGTTTAATTTATGCCCGTCATAACGATGATGGAACGATTAAATCATCGGTAGATAAATTCTTTAACGAAGAAGACCTTAAACAATGGAGCGAGGCTTTCGGAACAGAAAAAGGCGATTTATTGTTGATTTTAGCGGGTTCTACAGATAAAGTACGTAAACAGTTAAATGAGCTTCGTTTAGAAATGGGTAACCGTTTGGGTTTACGTGATAAAAATACATTTTCGGCCCTTTGGGTATTGGATTTCCCGCTTTTAGAATGGGATGAAGAAACTGAACGCTATCATGCCATGCATCACCCGTTCACTTCTCCAAAACCAGAAGATATTGCATTATTAGATACTGATCCTAAAAATGTGCGTGCCAATGCTTACGATATGGTAATCAACGGAACCGAAGTTGGTGGCGGATCTATCCGTATCCACGACCGTGCTTTGCAGGCGTTAATGTTCAAACATTTAGGCTTCAGCGCAGAAGAGGCGCAAAAGCAATTTGGTTTCTTAATGGATGCTTTCGAATTCGGTGCACCTCCACATGGTGGTATTGCTTTCGGTTTCGACCGTTTAACTTCAATTTTTGCTGGTTTGGATTCTATCCGCGATGTAATTGCTTTCCCTAAAAATAACTCAGGCAGGGATGTAATGATTGATAGTCCGAGCACGATTGACGAGAAACAATTGAAAGAATTGAAAATTAAAACGGATTTGTAGGTTCATGAGTTCACTGGCCAGTGGTTCATTAGTCATTGGTCATTAGTTCATTAGGCTGGGAGCAGAATACACCGTTTGCTAAAGGCTAATGATGAATAGCCATGATTTATAAATACTTAATCAACATGAAAAAGCCTCAGAATTTAAATCCTGAAGCTTTTTTATTTAAAGTCATTTTGGCATTTTGCTCACTAATGACTAATTAACTATTGAACTAATACGTTTCACTATCTGGCGGGATGCCATAATCAATAAACTTCTTGTCCTTTTTTTCTTTCTTTTTGCTAAACCAGCCTTTAACAGAGTTAAAAATGGCCGACAAATGTTCTGCATCTAACGATTTACCTACTTTGCCTGAAACCAGTCCAACGGCAGCTTTGGTTAAAAAGCCAGCACCTCTGAATATCGTTTTATTCATAAATATTGGCAAAAGCAATGACATAGCCGTGCCGCTGATGTTTAGCTTTTCGTCGGCTTTGAACAAGTTATTAGGCGTAGCATACTTTTTAATCAGTGCGCCAAGCGTAAACTGTTTAAAGAAAGTTTTAGTGTCCGATTTAAGCATATTCTGCTTAAGTGTATACTCAACCTTAAGTTCTAGTTTTCTGGCTTGCAGGTCGCTTAGGTTTCGAATGTCTTTATAGCTTCTCATCTTCCTCCTTATCTGCAAGTTTATCAAAGTATTTTCTAATCGCTACATTAATAATTGCTTTTTCAATGTATTTATCCTTGGTTAAATAAACGATTATGGCCAGTAAAATATAGAACAATGAAACACAACCAAAGCCTCCTGCATAACTGCCCAAAACGCTCGAAAGGTATAGTGCCAATGTTACTGACCCAAATAAAAAGGCCAAAATAAAGCAAACAATAACAGCGGTACTGGTTACCAGGTCGGCAAAAATTTTGGATGCTTTTTCTACAATATAAAGTCTGGTATACTCTACCCTGGCTTCTAAAAAGCCTTTAGCATCGTCTACAAGATCTTCAATACTTTTATCTTTATTCTCCTGCATAATTCAGATGAGATTTAACCGGGCAAAATACCCGGTTATGCAATATTTTATTTATTAAGCGTGTTCTACGTCGTCGCTGTATTCTTCTTCTACGCTTCTCAATTTGGTTTTGATAGAGCTTACCACTTTATCTTTAAGGCTGGCCAGGTTGTTAATTTCATCAGCAGCTTTATCTTTGATAGAATCACCCAGATCTTTTAACGATTGGCTTAATTTATCGCGTGTTTCATCACCTTTATCTGGTGCGAACAAAATTCCTAGGGCTGCACCGGCAGCTAATCCAGCTAAAAGGGCAACTACAACTTTTGAGTTATCATTCATAATCAATGTATTTTAAGGGTTAACAATTATGTACAATATAAAACTACTACATTATTTATTGCTAAGCTATATTATAACTCGTTATGCTCATTATTTGTTTTAATTCTTTCCAATCTTTCTGATGCGAGCGTACTGGTTTCGTAAATTTTAATGAGCAAAATAAAATAAGATAATAGCAGCGGGCCAAAAACAAGGCCCAATATTCCGAATAAAGGAATACCAATAATTACGCCAATTACTGTAATAATGGGATGAATATTTCCAACTTTTTTCGCAATCATGAACCGGAGCACGTTATCGATGTTAATAATCACCACAAAACCAAAAACAAGCATGGTCCATCCGGCAAAATTATTACCGTTTGCAATCTGCAAAATGGCAGCTGGTACAAAAATAACAGGAGGGCCCAAAACAGGAACAAAGGAAATAAATGTGGTTATAACACCCCAAAAAATGGGGTCTTTATACCCTAAAATATAAAAGGAAAGGCCCACCAACGAGCCCTGTACCAAACAGATCAATCCCTGGCCCAAAACATTGGCATAAGTAGTGTTGCGCATTTCATCGCCAAAACGAAGTGCATTCTGTTCTCTAAACGGAGCATATTTGATTAAAGAAAATTCGAATTTTTTCCGCTCGATTAACATAAAATAGAGTAAAAAGTACATCACGAGTAAACTTAGTACAATATTTACTGCACTTGATATAAGCGAAGGGAAAAGCTGCGTTGCCCAGTTCCCCAGTCTGTTCATACCATCCTGGATGAGCTCCTGGTTGATTTTAATAGGGATAAGGTGCTGTAATTTGACCAAAAGGTTTTTAAAAAAGATCTCGTTGCTTCGAAGTTCCGATATTTTGCTGATTACCATGCTGCTAAGGGCATAAAATGGTAATACAATTAAAATGATGCTAATGGTAATGAGGAAAATGGCCACTAATCTTTTATTCCATCCCTTATTTTCGGCCAGGTGGATATAAGCAGGCCGCATAATGGTATACAATACCAAAGTGCTCAGGATGGCACTAAAAATACTCTGCAACGAATAGGCAATTAAAACTCCAAGCGCAATAATGATAACAAGGTTAATGTTGTTACGCTGTTTATAAGAAAATACTGACATAATTCGGGATGCTTGGGATTATTCTTTAAAATGCTAAATCAGCCCATTTTGTTTTGTCGATTTTCAATTTGCTGTTCTTCGTTAAGGTTAATGGCCTTTATTTTATTGTAAAGTGTTTTTCTGTCGATCTTCAATATTCTCGAAGCCTTTGCTTTATTAAAATTAACTTCCCTTAAAACAGTTAAAATTACAGTGTATTCTGCTTCTTTAGTTGTTTTTTTGAGGTCTTGGGCATTATTTCCCGATTTTTTTAGAACTGGTAATTTTTTTTCGCGGTGAAGGATTTTAGTAGAACTTACTTTTTCAAATTCCAGTGGCAAGGCAGCTATTTCAATCTGATGCCCGTTGGTGAGTAAAGCGACCCGCCTGATTACATTTTTGAGTTCGCGTACATTACCCGGCCAGTTGTAATTTAAAAAACAATCTTTAACCTCTTTAGAAAAAGAGATGATGTTTTTGTTAAGTTCTTCATTTGCTTCTGCCAGGAAAAAGTCTGCGAAAACGAGGATGTCTTCACTTCTGTCTTTTAAAGAAGGAACATTGATCGAAAATTCGTTAAAACGGTGGTATAAATCCTCCCTGAATGTTCCTTTTTGTATACAATTTTCGAGGTTTTCATTGGTCGCAATAATAATCCTCACGTCGAGGTTGATTTCTTTTGTGCTGCCTACCCGTTTAATTTTACGCTCCTGTACGGCCCTTAGTAAAATGGCCTGGGTTTCGTATGATAGGTTGGCTACTTCATCCAGAAACAAGGTGCCTCCGTTGGCCTGTTCAAAATGCCCTATCTTCGTGGATAACGCCCCTGTAAATGATCCTTTTTCATGTCCGAAAAATTCGCTTACAGCCAGTTCTTTGCTTAAAGAGCCGCAGTCCATAGCCACAAATGGTGCGTTTTTACGTAAACTGTTTAAGTGAATGGTTTTGGCCACACATTCTTTCCCGGTGCCGCTTTTGCCATGTAAAATGATGCTGTAATTGGTTGGTGCAACCAGGTTAATCTGTTCTAAAAGTTTTATAGAAGGTTTGCTATTGCCTTCAATATACTTAGGGAAATTAGGTATTTCGGGAATATTTGCAGCTTTATGATTGGTATGATGGTGCTTTTTTAATGCTCTTTGGGTTTCCAGCGCCTTGTTTACGGTATTCAGGATCTCATCCGGATAAAGCGGTTTAACAATGTAATCGTAAGCGCCAAGTTTAATCAGCTCTACAGCAAGCCTGATATCCGAATAACCAGTAATAATGATAACACCTGTGTTAGGATAATTTTCCTTAACAAATTTTAAAATTTCCCTGCCATCTGTGTCCTCAAGGCGATAGTCGCATAAAATAAGGTCGAACTTTTCGTTGCTCAACATTTCTACTGCTGCAGTGCCTGTTGTAGTATTGGAAACCTCGTATCCGTTTTTAGTAAGGAATTTGGAGAGTAATAAACCGATGTTTATTTCATCGTCGATTATAAGTATTTTAATTTTCATCAATAGGATTTTTTATTGCTAAAAGAACCCTAAATAAATTAGTAGGATGAGTCAAAAATATTTAGAATTGTGCATTTTGAACCCTGCATAATTACTAAAAAATTATGATAGTGGGAAATATTTTCTACACTTTTGATTTTTTAGAATAGAATTAATACTACAGGGCTGTTAATGCCCTGTAAAATTGGCTTTTCTTTTTTCTACAAACGCGTTAACGCCTTCCTTAAAATCGGCAGTTTCAAAGCATTTACCAAAAGCTTCAATTTCTGTAGCATAACCATTAACATCATTTAAAGATGCAATTACGGATTTTATAGCGGCAGAAATGGCTAATGGGGCACGTTGCTTAACAACATTAAGGATTTCTTCTGCTTTGCCAATTAAATCTGGTTGTGGAACAACATGGTTTACCAGTCCAATTTTTTCCGCTTCTACAGCCGTAACCATGTTAGCCGTTGCAATAAGTTCAATCGCCTTTCCTTTTCCAACCAGCTGCGTTAAGCGCTGGGTACCACCATAACCTGGAATTAAACCCAAGGTAACTTCCGGCAGGCCCAATTTTGCGTTATCGGATGCGATACGGATGTGACAGGCCATGGCAAGTTCCAATCCGCCGCCCAATGCGAATCCATTAATTGCCGCTACAAATAGTTTTGGCGAATTTTCGATGGCGTTAAACACCTCGTCTTGTCCGCGTTTTGCCAGTTCTTCTCCTTGTTTGCCACTATAATCTGCAAATTCTTTGATGTCTGCCCCAGCAACAAAAGCTTTTTCGCCTGCCCCGGTTAAAATAACGCCTCTTACTTCAGCGGTTTTGCCTGCATAAGCAATTACGTCGGCCAGTTCGGTCAAAGTATCTTTGTTTAATGCATTAAGCGATTTTTCGCGGTTAATGGTAATGTATAAAATGTTTGCTTTTACTTCTGTGATTAAATTCTGGTATGCCATAGCTTAAAAATTTCTGTTTTCAGTAACCCAATTTTGAATATATTCTACAATACTTGCCATTGTTGTGCCCGGAGGAAATAATTCTCCAACACCCAGTTCGGCAAGTTTTAAACGGTCGGCCTCTGGAATGATCCCTCCTCCGGTTAACAACACATCATCCATCTGTTTTTCTTTCATAAAATGAATTATTTTTGGAAAAACCGTCATGTGGGCACCTGAGAGTATAGAAATACCAATAGCGTCAACGTCTTCCTGGAGGGCCGTATTTACCACCATTTCTGGCGTTTGGCGAAGGCCGGTGTAAATCACTTCCATACCGGCATCGCGTAGAGAGGTTGCGATTACCTTAGCGCCCCTGTCGTGGCCATCTAAACCAACTTTAGCCACCAAAACGCGTATAGGCCGATTTAATATTTTGCTCATAAATGAATATTAAGTTGTTGTAAATGTATTGATTTTATTGACGAATAGAGAAATTAGATCATGGTTGACGGTTCATAGCCGGGGCTTTTACCCACAGGGTGATGAGAAATAATTATCCACAGCCATTTATCCACTCAACAAAGTAATTCAAATGCATCTAAATATTAACTGTGCGCTAATAAACCGTTAATCATTGCATAAATACGCTCAATCTTTTTACATTTGCATTCCTAATTTACAGGTTTTTATGAGTGAAGAGAAGTCATTGAACTTTATTGAAGAAATTGTTGAGAACGACTTAAATAGTGGTAAGTATGAAACTTTGGTTACGCGTTTTCCACCGGAGCCTAATGGTTATCTGCACATCGGCCACGCGAAAGCAATATGCTTAAATTTCGGACTAACACAAAAATACGGCGGTTACACCAACCTGCGTTTTGATGATACCAATCCGGTAACGGAGAAAACAGAATACGTTAACAGCCAGCAGGAAGATATCAGGTGGTTGGGTTTTAACTGGAAAAATGAATTGTACGCATCAGATTATTTTGATGAGCTTTATGGTTTTGCCGTAAAACTGATTGAAAAAGGTTTGGCTTATGTGGATGAAAGTTCTGCAGATGAAATTGCTGCTTTAAAAGGCACACCTACTGAACCTGGTCAGGATAGCCCATACCGTAACCGTACTGTTGAAGAGAACCTCGACATTTTTACCAAAATGAAAAATGGCGAATTTGCCGACGGTGCTTATATTTTACGGGCTAAAATCGATATGGCCAGTCCGAATATGTTGATGCGTGATCCGATTATTTACCGCATTAAACATGCAGAGCATCACCGTACCGGCAACAAATGGTGCATTTACCCGATGTACGATTTTGCCCACGGACAAAGTGATAGTATTGAAAACATCACCCACTCGATTTGTACTTTAGAATATGTTTCGCACCGCGAACTCTACGATTGGTTTATCGAAAAGTTAGAGATTTTCCCTTCGAAACAATACGAATTTGCCCGTTTAAATCTTACCAGCACGGTGATGAGTAAACGTAAGCTGTTACAATTGGTTAATGAAAACCTGGTAAATGGCTGGGACGATCCACGCATGCCTACCATTTCGGGCTTGCGCAGAAGAGGATTTACGCCAAAAAGTATCCGTGAGTTCTGTGAGCGCATCGGTATTGCCAAACGCGAAAATTTAATCGAGTTGAGTTTATTGGAGTTCTGTATCCGAGAGGACCTGAACAAAACGGCTAATCGTGTAATGGCAGTTTTAGATCCTATCAAACTGGTAATTACTAACTACGAAAAAGGAACAGAAGATTTAATCGGCGAAAACAATCCGGAGGCAGAAGACGGAGGAGGTACACGTGTAATTCCTTTTAGCAATGAACTTTGGATCGAGCGCGAAGATTTTATGGAAGTGCCGGCAAAAAAATGGTTCCGTTTGGCGCCAGGTGCAATGGTACGCCTAAAATTTGCTTACATCGTGAAGTGTGAAGATTTTGTGAAAGATGAAAACGGAAATGTTACCGAAATCCGTTGTACTTATATTCCGGAATCGAAAAGCGGAAGTGATACCAGCGGTATCAACGTTAAAGGAACCATTCACTGGGTGAGTGCACCACACGCTAAAACTGCCGAAATCCGTTTGTATGACCGTTTATTTACTTCGGAAACACCTGATGCAGAAGAAGGCGACTTTAAAGATTATTTAAATCCTGAAAGTTTAACGGTTCTACCTAATGCTTATATCGAACCTGCTTTAGCAGATGCCGATTTAGAAGGCCGTTACCAGTTTATCCGTAAAGGTTATTTCTGTTTGGATAAAGATTCTACTGCCGATAAATTGGTTTTTAATAGAACGGTAACACTGAAAGATACATTTAAGAAGCCAAACTAGTTTTACCTTTTTGGCCACTGATAGGCACAGATGAACACAGATTAATGTGATTTGTCTGTGCTTTTTTGTTATTTAGGTTAATCGGTTAATTGTTTGAATTGGTTAACTGAGTAGGTTCATTCGTCATTAGCCATTGGTTCATTGGTAGGTTGTAACGCCAGATAATTCCATCATCCATTTTACATCTTCTATCATGAGCCCCAATGAAGCGACACAAATTTGCCTACCAGGGTGTTTTGCATCTAAGCTTCGGACCTCCGTTCTCTGACTTTCGGACTTATTTACGCTATCTGCTTAATACTTCGTATACACATTATACAATACCAAAATATCCACAGGTGTTAAAGTTGGCGTAATATCACTCTGTATAAAATGGATTTTAAAAGCTGTAATTGCTGCGGGCAGGTTGCTGGTGTCGTAACCGATGTATTTTAAAGCCATTTCTGTATTAAAATCCATTGGTGGGTTTTTCAGCACATCATCATACCAATAACCGAAACCTTTATCTGCCAGTTTTTTCCAGGGGAAGTTTTTCGGATCGTTTTTGCGTTTAGGTGCAATATCAGCATGACCGATAAAATTTGCGGTCGGGATGTTATAGGTTTTCTTTAAGGTAGCCAATAACTTCAGCAAACTATTAATCTGTGCATCAGGCCAAGGGTCCGTTAATCCGTTGTTATCCAGTTCAATACCTATAGATGAAGAATTAAGGTCGGTGTCTTTGCCCCATTTGCTTATTCCGGCGTGGTTGGCACGGAGGTAATCGTTAACCATGTGTACCACTTTACCATCTCTACTCACAACATAATGCGCACTGGTACCTGCTTTGGTAGAGAAAAATGTTTTGATGGTTTGTGCCAGACTATCCTGTGCGGTATGGTGGATTACCACAAAATTAGGCTTACGTATCCCAAAATTTACAGAACCAACCCAGGTTTGATTTGTTGCTTCTAATGAATCGTAAAGCTGACCTGCCGGAGGAGTTGTACTGATTATTTTCGAAAAATCTTTTGCCTTTTCTTTATATATTTTTTCTGTTGCAGCGTATTTATTGGTGCTGCAGGCTGATAAAACGAGTACGAACGATAAAGTAAAAACGGCTAATGATTTTGATAATCTGGAAAATAACATGGGCATGAATTGTTAGCAAGTTGAAGTTACAAAGTTATGCTAAACTTCAGGCAATGCATCAAACTTTATACAAAGCTTTCAAAATTTACTAATTTAGCACCGATATACTCTAATATGAAGAATTTATACAAATCTACCCTGATTTTCTCTGTACTGGCTATTGCGGCCGGATCGATTTCCTCCTGCACAGGGGATAATAAGCCTACCGATGGAAAGACTACCGCAACCGTACAAAAAGATAGTTTAACCAATTATGTTGCACAGCGTTTGGCCATTTACGAAAGGGTTAAATTAACAACCAATATCAATCAATTAAGTGTTAACGACCGAAAAATTTTGCCTTTATTGATCCAGGCGGCAGAAATTATGGACGAATTGTATTGGAAACAGGCTTATCCGCAAAGAGATAGTTTACTGGCTACCATTAAAGATGAAAAAACACGCGACTTTTTAAATATTAACTATGGTCCCTGGGATAGGTTAAATAATGATAAAGCTTTTGTTGAAGGTGTGGGTGTTAAACCTGAGGGGGCATCATTTTATCCTTATGGAATAACAAAAGAGGCGATTGAGAAATCTGATCTTGCCGATAAATTTGGGGCTTATTCTGTGGTTCAGAAAGACAGCGCAGGCAAATTAACTACCGTTCCGTACCACGTTTTATTTGCTTCAGAATTACAGAAAGTAAGTTCTCTTTTAAAACAGGCTGCTTTGATTACCGAAGATGCAGGTTTGAAAAAATATTTAAACTTAAGGGCAGATGCCTTGGTAACGGATAATTTTACTGCAAGCGATTACGCCTGGCTGGATATGAAAACCAACGGTTTGGATATCATTATCGGCCCGATTGAAAACTACGAGGATAAACTTTTTAATGCCCGGACCAGTTATGAGGCTTATGTTTTAATTAAAGATAAAGAGTGGAGCAAGCGTTTGGCCAAATATGTAAAAATGTTGCCGGAGTTACAGAAAAACCTGCCTGTTGCAGCTAAATACAAAACCGAAACCCCGGGAACAGATTCTGAGCTGAATGCTTATGATGTGGTTTATTATGCGGGAGACTGTAATGCGGGATCGAAAACCATTGCTGTTAACCTTCCGAATGATGAGAAAATACAACAGGAAAAAGGTACCCGCCGTTCGCAGTTAAAAAATGCGATGCAAGCTAAATTTGACAAAATTTTAGTGCCGATTTCAAAAGAGCTGATCGATGCAGATCAACAGCAGTACATTAAATTCGATGCTTTTTTTGCCAATGTGATGTTTCACGAAGTAGCACACGGATTAGGGATTAAAAAAACCATTACAGGAAAAGGATTTGTGCGTGCCGCTTTAAAGGAGCAATACAGCTGGTTAGAAGAAGGTAAAGCAGATATTTTAGGTTTGTACATGGTAACTGGTTTGCTTAAAAAAGGCGAATTAAAAGGTGATATCAAAGATTATTACACCACATTTATGGCGGGCATTTTACGCTCGGTACGTTTTGGTGTTTCTGAAGCACATGGAAAAGCCAATATGCAATGTTTTAACTATTTCCAGGAAAAAGGTGCTTTTGAACGTACTGCTAAAGGTACTTACAAAGTTAATTTCGAAAAATTTGCAACTGCCATGAACGATTTAAGTGCATTTATCATCACACTACAAGGTAATGGCGATAAAGTTGCGGTAGAAAAGGCACAAAAAGAAAAAGCAATTATACATCCGGAACTTCAAGCCGATCTTGACCGTTTAACAAAAAAGAATATCCCGGTTGACGTTGTTTTTGAACAAGGAGTTGATGTACTTGGAGTAAAATAGAAATTCTTACTCGAAAAAATAAAGGCCATAGGTATGCAGGTGTAAACTTGTTGATCTGTGGCTTTTTTTATTAGGTTCATTTGTTCATTTGCTATTAGTTCATTGGTAACTGCAACTTAGCCAATGGTTCATTTGTTCACTGGTCATTTAGTTAATTGTTTAAACTGGTTAATTGGCATGATTCAGATTTGAGTATTGCCAATTGCCAACTGAAAACTTCTTAGTGTCTTCGTGCCTTTGTGGTGAAAAGATCGTTCATTAGTAACTGCGAACTTCTAACTCTAAACTTCGGTCATCGGACCTCTGACTCCGGACTTTTTCAAAATCCTTGTAACCTTTTCAAAAAACGGTCGTCTTACCTATAACTAAAGAATAGAAACCTTTCGTTTCTGAACTAAACTGAAATATCGGGCTTTAATGAGAAAATGCATAAACATGTGTTATGGAAATCTTTTTGCCTAATTTTTTTACCATAATAAAACCGAGAATGAAAATATTATACGCGATATCACTTTCCTTAAGCCTCTTTTTAACCGCTTCAACGGCTTTTGCACAAACCAATCCTAAGCCAAACATCAGCGGGGTAATTTTAGATGAGAATAAAAAACCTGCCGATTATGTTACCGTTGTACTTTTCAAATCGGCTGATTCGAGTATCGTTAAAACGGCTTTTACCGATCCGAACGGAACTTTTGGTTTTACCGTGACGAATAAAGGAAGCTACTTTTACAAAGCCAGTAATATGGGCTATAAAACCTTTAAGAGCAAAATCATTGTTTTAACGGAAGATAATCAAAAGGTAGATTTCGGTTCAGCACAGCTTGTTGCAACTGCACAGAATTTAAAAGAGTGAGTGTGGCGGTAACCAAACCATTGATCGAAAGAAAAATGGATAAGATCGTAATGAATGTTTCTAACAGTGCGATTATGACGGGTTCTACAGCGCTTGAGGTGTTGCAAAAAGCTCCGGGTGTAACAGTAGATCAGAACGATAAGATTTCGATGATGGGCAAACAGGGTGTTTTGATTCAGTTGGATGGGAAACAGACCTATATGAGCAGTGCTGATGTGGCCAACCTGTTGCGTAACATGCAGAGTTCAGAAATCGAAAGTATTGAATTGATCACCAATCCTTCCTCGAAATATGATGCATCGGGTAATTCGGGGATCATCAATATTAAAACTAAGAAAAATAAAAACGGGGGCACCAATGGCAGTTTAACCGGAACGGCTGGATATGGTAAAAATTTCAGGGGCAATGCGGGTTTAAACCTTAACCACAGAACACAAAAACTAAATCTTTTTGGTAACTATAATTATGGTAAAAATGAGCGTGAGAATCAGATTGATATCGATCGGATTTCTAACGGTAAAACAAAGGATACCTATTTTATGCAGGTGGGCAGCAGCCTTAGAAAGCAACAGAACAACAACTTTAAAGCGGGTTTAGATTATTTTATCGATAAGAACAATACCATTGGCGTATTGGTAAACGGTTATTTTAACCACGGTACAGAAGCATCGGTAAATAATACGTTGATTGGCCCGTCTTTTCAAAAAGTAGATTCAATATTGATTTCGAATACGTTGCAAACCAATAAGTACAACAATCTTTCTTATAACTTAAATTATAAATCGGTTTTAGATACCGCCGGTTCAGAAATTTCGGCAGATGTAGATTATTCGAGATACAATGGCAATGATGGGTCAAAATATGATAACGATTACCTGTTTGCCAATGGTGACAGGATGCGTCCTATTGTTTACACCAGAAATAATACGCCATCTATTATAGATATTAAAGCTTTTAAGGTTGATTACAATGTTTCCTTGAGTAAAACGGTTAAACTTGAGGCTGGGGTAAAAAGCAGCTGGGTTAAAACCAACAACGATCTTCAGGCTGAAGAATTTGTAAACAATAACTGGAGAAACGATGTACGCCGTAGTAATCAGTTTATTTATGATGAAAATGTAAACGCGGCTTACACTAATTTAAATAAACAGTTTAAAAATACGAGTGTACAAGTTGGTTTAAGGCTGGAACAGACCAATTCGAAAGGGAATTTAATTACGACCAATACAGTTGTTGACCGGAGTTACTGGGATTTTTTCCCAACATTGTTTGTTCAGCAGACCCTTTCAAAAAACAACCAGCTGGGTTTCTCTTACAGCAGGAGGATTGATCGGCCAAGTTATGATGCTTTGAATCCTTTTATATATTACCTTGATCAATATACCTATAATAAAGGTAATCCTTTTTTGAACCCACAATACACCAATAATTTTGAGTTGAGTTATACTTTATTGCAAAAATATATGCTGTCAGTTGGTTATAGCAGGGTTAATGATGTCATTATGGAGGTGCTTTTGCCAGATACCGCTCAAAAAGCTTTATATCAGACCAATGCAAACATTGCCAAAAATATCAGTTATAATGCCAACTTGAATATACCCGTTCAGGTGACGAAATGGTGGCAGATGAACAATAACTTAAATGTTTTTTACCTGAGTTTCCAGGCACCGGATTTAGCTGGGAATGCATTAAAAACCGGAAAAACATCTTTTCAGTTTAAAACACAGCAAACCTTTACCATTATGAGCGGTTTTACGGCAGAACTGAATGGCAGCTACGAATCGCCGCTTGATTATGGTACTTTTGCCATCAGGCCCCGCTACTCTATTGATGCAGGCTTGAGTAAATCGTTATTTAATAAAAAAGCAAGTTTGAAACTGGCTTTATCTGATGTATTTAATACCTATAAAACCAATTTATCGAGTATTTATTCTGGTTTAACCTACGAAGTACGCCAAAAGAATGAAAGTCAGATAGGTAGAATCAGTTTCACTTACCGTTTTGGTAAAAACGAGATTAAACCAGCACGCCGCCGCTCAACAGGTACAGAATCGGAGCAGGGAAGGATGAAGAACTAGTAAGATAGTTAATGCGATGATCGTCATTCTCGCGCATGCGGGAATCTTAATACAATAAGCTTTAAGATTCCCAACCCGATAGCTGTCGGGTTGGGAATGACGATCCGACTATATCCGTCGTCAGAAATTAAAACTTATATTCCATTACATAATCATCCATAAAATAGCCCTCACCGATATCTAGTTTTACCGATTCTTTAATGGTAAAACCTCCTTTTAGGTAGAAGTCCTTGGCATTATTATGTTTATTTACATTAAGTTGTAGCGCACTTCCACCAGCATCTTTTACCTGGTTAAATACCTCGTTAATCAAGATTTTGCTAACGCCTTTACCGTGAGCAGAAGGTAGCACGTAAAGTTTGTGCAGCTTGTAAATCCGCTCTTCATGGTCAATAATGGAGTAACCTGCAAAACCAAATTGATTTTCGCCTTCTTCGGCAATCAGGAAAATATGCCCTTCCATCAATTGTTTTAACAGTTCGCCTCTGCTGTACATTTTATCCAGCATGTAATCAATCTGTGCCTGCCCGATGATATCAAGATAAGTTGATGGCCAGGTTGCAGAGGCAATATCCCTGATGATTTCTAAATCTTCTTCTTTTGCTTTTCTAAGGGTGATCATATCGGTTCGCTGATAAAAATAGGTTGTCCTGAAAAAGTAAATTCAACAAAACCGTCGTTAACCACTTTAAAAATTTCGTCTTCATCCTGCATCAGGTTGGTTACTTCTAAATATCGGTTCCCGTGGATCAAAAATTCACTTCCTGCTGGTTTCCAAACGGAAAAACCCGATTTGATGGGGTAATGTTTGGCCATTTCAGTAAATACGACAATATTGATTTTATCTTCAAAACCTGCGTATTTTTCTAAGTCGAATTTTCGCGTAATTACATTTACGGCAGGATATTTCTCTTCGTAAAGGTAATTAATCGCCACCATTAGCGCATCAACCGGACCCTGGATTACTTTGGTGTTTTCCTGTGTTTCAGTTTGTGTTCCGTTTACCAGAACATCAACTTTTAAACCCAGCGATAAGATTTTATCGTAGTTTTCTGCATTGACCAAAAGCGTAGGACTCCATTCTAACAGCTGACCTAAAAGCTCTTCGTTAAAATTTCCAAGCTCCTCTATAAATAAAGCTGGTTCTTGTTTTTCTTTTACAATATGGTGTGAAGACATACTGCGAATATATAAATTTCGCATTAAGTAGCATGCATGAAGAATCAGCTCCAGGTAAAATGATTATCGGTTATAAGGATATTCATTTACCCAGTGGAAGCCTCTGTTAATGAGCCTGAAATCTTTAGGATCCTTTCTTTTGAAACTTACAGAAATTGAATCTTTTCCTTTTAGGCCAGAAACAACTAATTTGTCTTTGCCGATGAAATTATAGCTTAAAATATATTGAGCAGATTCTTTATCCTGAGAATTTAGTACCATTTCTTTCTTTTTCTTGTTAAAAACAGTGGTGAAATTGGCGGTACTGTCATTCATTTTTTTAATCCTTGCATAACCTTCATAACTGATGATCATCTGTTTCCAACGGGTACTGTCGGTAGTTAATGGCGGTAAGGTTGTGCCTTTAAGCCTCATGCTTTCTACATTATAAATGCCATATAAAAATGGTTTTGGGGCTGCACTGCCATAAGTTTTTCTTTGCTGCATGACCGTGTATAGCAAGAAAACAACTGAAGCTGTGATGTACAGGTATTTTACGCTATAAGCCGAAATATAAAGCCATCGCTTTTTAAAGGTTGGGCGGTACATCTGATCAAGCTGTTGGCTTTCGTATTTAATAAAGAAACGGTAAAGTTTTAAAAAATGGGGTGCCAAAATAAAGAGACTCATTACTACCAGTGCTGTGGAGAGTAGTTTCACAGGAACATCGAAAAAATAATTCATCGACATTACATGGGCGGTTGCGGCTAATGAAAGCAGAGCACCAACAATTACTGTTCTGCGGAAAAACAATAAAACAGCAGAAACTTCTACAATTCCCATAAAAAGGTTGTAACCTTTAGAGAAACCGAGGAAAGTCCATGCCAGGCCCATTGGTGAGGCATCGCCAAAAGGTTGAAGTAGCCTGTTTAGTGAAGGATCGGGAAACTGGAGCTTGATTACTTTTACTGCACCATATAATAATAAGGTAAAGCCCAGGTAAAACCTTACCAATACCACCAGCCAATAATAGGCTGCATTGTAGCTTTTACGTTTGCGATCTAAAACCGACCAGATGATACAGCCTATTACTGAAATGAGAAACATAAAAAGTAACAATACCCAATCGTAAGAAGTATCGCCACTACCATTGGTGTGGATGCTAAAATCGTAATTGTAATGAATAATGTGTTTGGAAAACCAGGGAATAAAATCGTGCAGCAGTAAGCCAGGCAACTGCAGTACACTCGACAGCACCATGAAAGCACCGTTATTGTTAAGGATAATAAAAAGCGATAATAACAGAAAAAAGAACCTAAAGGAAACTTTTTTATAAATATTCCAGGGAGAGTTGGTTTGAAGCGCGTTATCAGACATATTGGTTTGGGTTTACACCAAAACTAAAAATTATCTAATGGGCATCAAACTATAAAATGTTAATTAACAGCGCTTTCTTTAACTAAACTGTAAAAATCTTGATAGGCTTCGATAAAATCATCAGCAAAATTAATTGCTCCGGAAACGGCTATTCCATAAATGCCAGTCTGCATTAGAGCCTCTACGTCGTAAATTTTGATTCCTCCTACCGCTAATAATGGGAGCTCAATAGCTTTGTTCTGCAATTCCCTTACGGTATGGTTGTAAGCTTGGATATCTATAAGCGCATAATTGTTGGCTTTGGTTTCGCTTACTGCATACGGACCATAACCGGCATAATCAGCGCCTTCGCTGGCCAGCCTGATCAAATTTTCGATGGTATTTGCCGAGCCACCCAATGTGATGTCATTGCCCACCAATTTGCGCAGGGCGATAAAATCAGCATCCATATCCTCGATGTGAAAACCCTGTATATCGGCCTTTCCGTTTAAATGAACATGATCGGTAACGATTAAAGTGCTGCCCCAATCATCGCAGATCTCTGCAATGGCATTGATATCCTGCAGCAGCTCTTCATCCGTTTTACTCAAACAACGGTATTGGATCCATTTTGCACCCGCCTCGCAGGCTTGCTGCGCCTGTTCTATGTGGCTTAGGTGTGGAATATCGTGTGTGATGTACTGAAATTTTTCTATGTATTTCATCTGGATCAGGATTGTTGAGATTAGAAGATTTTAAGATCAGGAGGGCAATATAAACAAAATCGCCATTGCAAGCGTACCCTGCAATGACGATCCTGGTGTTTTTAAGCATTAACCTTTTTGCTTTAGTCTTTCTAAAACTTAACGTTCAAACTTAATAAAAAGTTAGTTCCGGCCTGCGGATAGAAAAAGTTTTCGGTTATTCTGCTTCCCCCTGATTGGTAACCATAAGTATAACCATTGCTTTCGTATTTTTTGTCTAAAATGTTATTGACCAATAAACCAAGATTAATATTTTTAACGCCGGCAAATTTAAAATCGTAGCCTAAACGGGCATTATTTACCCAGTACCCGTTAATGGTTCTATCATTGTTTTGTGTATTGTCTAAATACTGTTTGCTAACATATTTGCTTTGTAAAGCGATAGCAAAGCCACTGATAGGTTTATATACCACCTCGCCAAAAAGTACCGTATTTGGAGAAAAAGAAATGTCGGTAAGGTTATAGTTATTTACTACCTGTCCGCCGTTATCGTAATCATCGTAATATTCGGTAAAGTTTTTGATTTTGTTACGGCTAAACGCAGCATTGGCATTTACAATAAACTGTTTGCTAATGGTATAAGAACCATCCAGCTCTACCCCTAAACGATAACTCTTATCTACATTCTGACGGAAGTTTCCACCAACATCGTTTATTTTCCCAGTTACCACCAACTGGTTTTTATAGAACATACCATAAGCATTGGCACCAATATTAAACTGATCATTTTTAAAACGGTAACCTAATTCTACATCGTTCAGGCGCTCTGGTTTAGGTGTAACACCTACTGTTGCATCGGTATAATCGTCGCGGTTAGGCTCTTTGTTGGCCACACTGAACGATGCATAAACATTGCTCTGCGGATTGATAAAATAGGTTGCGCCAAATTTAGGATTAAAAAAATTTAGGGTTTGGTTAATGGCCAGCGTATTCAATTTGTTTTCTGTTCCGGCAATATCATAATACACACGGCGGTATTGCAGATCCGCAAATAAGCTTAGGGCTTCAACCGGACTGTAGTTTACCTTACCATAAACGTTAAAATCGGTTTTGAAACCATCGTTATCGTAATAATGCCTGTCAATGTTCCCATTTGAAGCATATTGTGCCCAGATTACCTGCCCAAAATGTGCACCTTTATATTCGTTGTAAGCACCACCAAAAGTAAAGTTTAAATTCTTTTCGGGTACATAATTAAAGGCATAAGTAACTCCATAAAAATCATTATCCAACCAACGGCGACGAATTAAATCAGTATTGGTAACCGGAGTTCCTCCTGGAATAACAACCGGATTTAAGCCATAAGCGGCCAATTTATCCTGTACCCTGTATTCTTCATAATAACCCTCACCTTTAGTATAGTGTAAAGCTCCATTAAAAGAAAACTGATCAGAGAACTGTCTGGCATAAATCAGCTGATAATGGTTCTGTGTATAATTATCGGTCTGGTTATTATAAAGGAAACTATTGTAAGTTCTGCCCGAGTTTAAAAGGTTTGCTGCATCTTCGGTACTTAGTTCGTTTCTGGCGATATAGGCATTCATCCCGGCCGCATCATTTTCTAAACGTGATTGCGGGATTCCGTTCCACGATTGATAGGTTTTCTCATTTCCTGAAAAAACGTTTACACGCAATAAATCTTTATTTCCATGGTAGGCACCAGATAGGAAATACGATTTTAGTAAAGATGATCCGCGGTCTACATAACCATCAGAACTGATTCTTGATAAACGCCCGTCAAAACTAAAACGGTTATTAATTAAACCCGTACCAACCTTTACCGTATTTTTCCAGGTGTTGAAACTGCCATAAGTGCTATTTACTTCTGCATAGGGTTCTGTTTCGCTGGCAGTTGTTTGGATGTTCAAACTCGCGCCAAATGCACCTGCCCCATTGGTTGAAGTACCTACGCCACGCTGGATCTGCACATTATCAACCGAAGAGGCAAAATCGGGCATGTTTACATAAAATGTTCCCTGGCTTTCGCTATCATTGATGGGAATGCCATTAACTGTAACGTTGATCCTGCTGTTATCACTCCCGCGAATACGGATTCCTGTATAACCCACACCAGCACCGGCATCGGAGTTGACCACCACCCCAGGCGTATTCTGCAGGATAAAAGGCAGATCTTGTCCGAAATTATTCTGCTGGATTTCTTCCTTGCTAATATTTTTATAAGTAGTTGCAGATTTGTCTGTGGCGCGGGTTGCACGCACAATTACCTCATCGGCGAGGAAATTTTGCGGCGACAGGCTAAAATCCAGGGTTGTATTCTGTGTCAGTTCTACCGTTTTTTCTGTCGATTTATAGCCAACATAACTTACAGCGATGGTATATTTTCCGTTCGATAAGTTTGTAATGGTGTAGTTTCCGCTGGCATCACTCACAACTGCTGTTTTTTGATTTCTCAATTTAACAGTAGCGCCAGGAAGTGTCTGCTGGTTTTGATCGGTTATTTTGCCTGTAACCGAAAACTGTGCCGATGCAAAGAACGGTAGCATTGCAACAAGTGCTGCAAAAAGTAAATTTTTCAATGTTTTTGTTTTTAGTTAAACCCATCGGAAAAGGGGCTTCCCCGATTTCAGTTAAACTTCCATAACTCCAATCCCTACGCCGGCATTACCCGGATCAGGTGCATTCGAGGTTGATGGCTGGAGGGTTTTAAGGCTGATGGGGTTTACCCTCTACCTTTTTTACCTTCTGCCTTTTACCTCAAAATGGGTATGATCTCAGCCTGTTTTTGTGTTTATTTAAACAAGGCACCCCTAATGATGTGGCAAATGTAGAAAATATTTGGCAATTCGAACGGTTTTTGCTGTATTGTGGGGCAAATGAGCAAAAATTGACAGTGGAATTGGAAAATTTGTTGTGTTTTAGATTTTGAAAATGAAAGGTTCTGTGTCTTTGGTATTTTCAGTCCCGCTTTACGTTCCAAGTCCTCTCCCGATGAAAAATCGGGACCCGGTCTTTTCACTTCATCCGATAGCTATCGGATCGGGTTTAGGTGGGCCAGGCTGGTAGAAATTTTACGGATAATCACCAAACGTTCCTACGGAACGAAAACGCCAATTGTTAATTGGCTACCCATGAAGCGTCCCGTTGGGACGGCAAAGAAAATTATATCACAGATTAACCCATAGATTATCTCATGCAAGATGAATTGGCTATGGAATGGTACCGGATAGAGCATTCACAGATTGTCCCAACGGGCAATGTCATTAAGTTGAAGTTTTTGACCACAGATAAACACGGATTTTTACATTTGTGTATATCCTTTTTATCTGTTGTTAAATTATTTTCACCCGTGCCGTCCCATCGGGACGCCTCTTGGGTAGAAAAAAAATGTTATTTTTTTTTCGTTCCGTAGGAACGTTTCGTGTTTTGGCATCAGGGTAACAAACCCCTGTTCAATAAACCTGACAGCAGCGAACACGAATCCCGATTTTTCATCGGATGAAGTAAAGCGAATGGCGGGACTGCCGGCGGCCAAAAGCTACTACCAATTATTTCCAATAAAAATAAAACTTCCTATCTGCTCAAAAAACCATCAATCGCTTTAATGGCATTTTCTATTCTTTCATCACCCGATCCGCCAATAACTTTATAATTGGCATTAAGCGCCTGCAGTTCCTTGTGCCAAACCTGCATAAAATATTCACGTTTATCAGGGAAATCACGCAGCGGATCATCCTGCCAGGGTAAATCGATGTCCATTAGCAGGTAGAGATCATAAGGCCTTTTAGGCAAAGCATCGAGCACTACCTTTGGTGTTTCGCCAAGCACTTCATCGCTCCAGATTTTTACGGTAATAAAAGTGGTATCGCAGATGATAAAATCGCTTTCAGTTACAGCTAAAATAGCATCTTCGAGCGCAACCTGCCCGTAATACATATTTTCTTCATCCTGCAGCGTATAATCCGTAATAAGGTTTTCGCAGTAATAACGGGCATATTCTGGCACCCACGAAACTTTATAATGTTTTGCCAACAACAGAGATAGGGTAGATTTTCCCGTACTTTCCGGGCCAACAATAGCGATTTTTTTGATATTTTTATTCACGATGAAATTTTCTGAATACAATCAAATGTAAAGGAAAAAGCCTTAAAAGAAAAAATCCGGTTGAGGAGGGCTCCTCTAACCGGATAATAAACCAAACAAACTATTTATGAAGAAATCCTCATGGCGGGTAACTAATCCGCGGAGGAAGCTTTAGATCATTGTCTAAAGTATATACAAAACGCATATATGTTCTGCTTATTACAACATTATTGCCAATATTCCGATCATCACAACTTCGTGACTTAATTCTGACGCGTGAGGCTATTTTCTGTGAAATCTTTTAACACTAATTAACATTTGCGGTAATATTGTACATATTGATTTTACATCCGTGTATAATTTATAGTACATTATATGTTTTGGGTGTTCATTATTTAAAACTATTTGTACAAAATGGTGTTATTTATTTCGGACATTACACTAAAACGATATACCATGAAAAAATTATGTGTTGTATTATCATTGGTAATTGTATTTGCTTTAGGCGCCATTGCCTTTACAAATATTAAACTGGGCGGAATAATCGGAAAAATAAGTCCTGCTGATGCCGCTTCCTCTATTACGCTTGTAGCTGCAACAGACACGCTTAGAGCTGAAGTAAATCAGGGCGTTTTTACTTTTACCAACCTTAAACAAGGCGTTTATAATGTAGTTATAAAAGCCAATGCGCCGTATAAAGATGCTGTGATAGAAAAGGTTGCCGTAAAAGATAGTGCCACTACCGATTTAGGCGAAATTAAATTGCAACAGTAGTGAATTTTACAAAAGAAAAATCTAAAAAGAGGGTTCAATAAATCCTCTTTTTTATTTTAAAAAAATCAGCTTAAAATCCCTCTAAAGATGTATCTTTGCATCCCGACAGAACAGTTGGGATTTTTCTTCTTACAAGCACAAAATCTCGTTGCTTTCAGGGTATTTAAAATACCCAAATACTTTAGAATTTTAATTATTGTTTAAGCTTTATCATGCCTAAAGACACTTCCATCCGCTCAGTACTGATTATAGGATCTGGACCAATTATCATTGGCCAAGCCTGTGAATTTGATTACTCGGGTTCGCAAGCGGCCCTTTCTTTAAAAGAAGAAGGGATTACCGTTTCCATTATCAACTCCAATCCGGCTACCATTATGACGGATAAGGTTATCGGTGACCATGTTTACCTGCGCCCGTTAACTGTTGATTCAATAGAGGTTATTTTACAAGAGCACATCGACTCTGCAGATTTACCTAGAATTGATGCGGTACTTCCTACAATGGGAGGGCAAACTGCACTAAACCTTTGTAAAGAAGCAGAAGAACGTGGTGTTTGGGAAAAATACGGTGTTAAAGTAGTTGGTGTAGATGTTGCTGCGATCGAAAAAACAGAAAACCGTGAAGCTTTCCGCCAGTTAATGGTTGATATCGGTGTAGGTGTTGCAGAATCGAAAATTGCCAACTCATTTTTAGAAGGTAAAGAAGCCGCACAAGAAATCGGCTATCCATTGGTTATCCGCCCATCATATACCTTAGGTGGTTCTGGTGGTGGTTTTGTGCACAAGAAAGAAGAATTCGATGCGGCGTTAAAACGCGGTTTAGAGGCTTCTCCAACACACGAAGTATTGGTAGAGAAAGCGGTTTTAGGCTGGAAAGAATATGAGTTGGAGTTGTTAAGAGATAGCAACGATAACGTAATTATTATCTGTTCGATCGAAAACTTCGATCCGATGGGTATCCATACGGGAGATTCGATTACCGTTGCACCTGCAATGACCTTATCTGATCGTTGCTACCAGGAAATGCGTAACCAGGCGATTAAAATGATGCGTGCAATTGGTAATTTTGCAGGTGGCTGTAACGTTCAGTTCTCAGTTAACCCTGCAAATGACGAGATTATCGCCATCGAAATTAACCCGCGTGTATCGCGTTCATCAGCATTGGCAAGTAAGGCAACCGGTTATCCAATTGCAAAAATTGCGGCTAAACTAGCTATCGGTTATAACCTGGATGAAATTGAAAACCAGATTACCAAAACCACTTCAGCCTATTTCGAACCTACTTTAGATTATGTGATCGTTAAAGTACCACGTTGGAACTTCGATAAATTTAAAGGTGCGAACAAAGAACTTGGCTTACAGATGAAATCTGTTGGTGAGGTAATGGCCATCGGTCGTACTTTCATTGAAGCGCTACAAAAAGCTTGTCAGAGTTTGGAAATTAACCGTGCAGGTTTAGGTGCAGATGGCAGACAGGTGCGCAATATTGAAGAAATTATGGACGGTTTGGAGCATGCTTCATGGAACCGTTTGTTCTTAATAAAAGATGCCATGGTAATGGGTGTGCCTTTGGAGTCGATCCGTAAGGTAACCAAAATCGATAAATGGTTCTTAAACCAGATTCAGGAGCTTGTATTGCTTGAAACTGAATTAAAAAGATACTCTTTAAATAACATCCCTCAGGATTTCTTCGTAACGCTTAAACAAAAAGGTTTCTCTGATATTCAGATTGCCTGGTTGTTAGGCAATGTTACCGAGGATGAAGTGTACGATCGCCGTAAGGCTTTAGGCATCAACAGGGTGTATAAAATGGTTGATACTTGCGCAGCAGAGTTTCCGGCTAAAACACCATACTACTACTCTACTTTCGAAGAAGAGAACGAGTCGAAACCATCAGACAAGAAAAAAGTAATTGTATTGGGTTCTGGTCCTAACCGTATTGGTCAGGGTATTGAATTCGATTACTCTTGTGTACACGGTTTATTGGCCGCAAAAGAATCGGGTTTCGAAGCTATCATGATCAACTGTAATCCTGAAACAGTTTCTACAGACTTTAACATGGCCGATAAATTATACTTCGAGCCGGTGTTTTGGGAGCATGTGCGCGAAATTATCGAGCTGGAGAAACCAGAAGGTGTAATCGTTCAGTTAGGTGGACAAACCGCCTTGAAAATGGCTGAGAAATTAACAGAAAAAGGAATCAAAATTATCGGAACATCTTTCGAGAACATGGACATCGCTGAAGACCGTGGACGTTTCTCTGACCTGTTGAAAGAATTAGATATTCCTTATCCAAAATATGGGGTTGCAGAAAATGCTGAAGAAGCAATCGTTGTAGCAAACGAGGTAGGTTATCCGGTATTGGTTCGTCCGAGTTACGTATTGGGCGGACAAGGGATGAGCATCGTAATCAACGATGAAGACCTTGAAAAAGCAGTAGTAAAATTACTGGGCGATTTACCGGGCAACCGCGTATTGATCGACCACTTTTTAGATAGAGCAGAAGAAGCAGAATCTGATTCGATTTCTGATGGTGACGATGTTCACATTGTAGGTATGATGGAGCACATTGAGCCTGCAGGTATCCACTCAGGAGATTCGTTCGCAGTATTGCCAACCTTTAGCTTACCAGAAACGGTAACTAAGGCGATGGAAGAATACTCGATCAAAATAGCAAAAGCTTTAGATGTACGCGGATTGTTAAACATCCAGTTTGCCATTAAAGATGAGAAGGTGTATGTAATCGAAGCCAACCCAAGGGCATCACGTACGGTTCCGTTCATTGCAAAAGCTTACGATGTACCTTATATCAACATCGCAGCAAAAATCATGTTAGGCGTAGCAAAACTGAAAGATTTCACAATCGTGCGCAAGCTAAAAGGTTATGCGATTAAAGAACCGGTTTTCTCTTACGAGAAATTCCCTGAAGTAGCGAAAGAATTAGGTCCTGAAATGAAATCTACAGGTGAGGCGATCCGTTTCATCAAAGATTTGGAAGATCCTTATTTCCGCAAGCTTTACAAAGACAAATCGATGTACCTGAGTAAGTAATCTGCTTACGAAGGTTTATAAATAGCAATGGCCAGTGATTTTTCACTGGCCATTTTTTATAATATTGTATTTGGCGGCTCGTCATTCCCAACTCGATTGGGAATCTTAAAGCTTACTGCATTACGATTCCCGCCTGCGTGGGAATGACGACCGTTTTATAACTGCCCCTTTTATTTTTTCAACTTCGGAATCCTGGTTGGTGTATCAGTCCCGTTTACGATGGTAACAGCGCTTTTAGCAATGGCTTTAATGGTAGAAAGGATGTTTTCTACATCTAAGGAGCTGTATTCATCTTTCACACTGTGGTACAATTTATCGATATCGATTTTATCGGTACTGATGGTGTGTGCAGGAACGCCTAAGGCCGCTAAAGTAGCATTATCGCTTCTGTAAAATAAGTTTTGATCTGGATATGGATCCGGGTGGAAGGTAAATTCGGTTCCAGCCAGGTTTTTCTGTAATATCTTTCCGAAATCAGATCTTTCGTAACCGGTAATAAAGGCTGTGTTTTTGCCAAATTTAGAGTCTTTACCGATCATTTCGATATTAAACATAGCCACAACATCATCAGGATTTAATTTTTCTGAGAAATACCTTGCGCCAAAACCACCAATTTCTTCTGCTGTAAAAGCAACGAAGATCAGAGTACGCTCGTTATTTTTTTGTGCTTTGTAATATTTTGCCAGTGCAATCATCGCTGTAGTACCCGATGCATCATCATCGGCGCCGTTAGCAATACTGTCGCCTTCTACAGGTTTTAAGAAACCTAAATGATCATAGTGACCAGAGAAAACCACAATTTCTTTGGCTTTAGATTTACCTGGAATTACACCTGCAACATTGAACAAGGGCATTTGAGTTACCTTGCTTTTAAAAGTAGCCGAAAAATCTGATGCGGCATCTTTACCTAAAACAAAAACCTGTACAGCACTCGTGGTTGCCTTTACATCTTTTTCATCAACAGTTGCCGGTTTACCGAAATAACTTCTGTAACGGTTAAAAAGATCAGCAAATTTGCTGTCTACCAATACAATCTGATTCTTCCCGGCACCCATCATTGTTCTTAATTGAGCTACAAAAGGTTTCTCAGGATCTAATTTAACAACGGTAGTATTCGATTTATCAAGTGTTACACTTTCCGCAGTTACTCCCGAAACAATTAAATTTTCTGGTGCAATTTCTTGTCCATCTATTTTAACACTGGTACTTTGGTTGGCAACCTGGTATTTATTAAAAGTCTGGCGGAATGTTTTTTCACCTGTTAAGGGCTGCAGACCGATTTTTTTAAATTCTGATTCAATAAATGTCGCTGCTTTATCAATGCCTGGGGTAAATGTTGCACGCCCCTGCATATCATCTGCACTTAAAGTTTTAATCAGGTGATCGGTGTATTCACGCGTGATGATTTTATCAATGTTTTGCGCTTTAAGCTGCAAACTTGCCATCCCGACAAGGGTAAAGAGGAATATTTTCTTCATATAATAAGTTATAGAGGGTGAATTTAGGGAAAATTAAGATTTTTGACTGATAGTTATGCGATTTTTTAGTGATGATTTATTGGTTAATGGTTTGATGGTTTTTTGTTCACGGTATGATTGCTCATGGTTGATAGCCATAGTTTCAGACATGATCCAGCTTTGTATTGCAACATTCCAACCTTGAAACTTTTCAACATTACAATTTTTAAACCATGAGCGATGAACCGCCCGCTACCTCATCCCTCTTACATTATCCATCTTCCATCTACTCCCCGTCCCAATCGTATTTCTCCAGATCGCGGTAGGCTTTTCCTTTTATAATTTCTTTTTTCTTGGTTGATTCAGAATCGACCCTGGTTTCGTGAATATTATCAGCTACTTCGAAATGAAAATCCTTGTCCTTTTTCGAGTGATAAATCGCTACCTCATCACCATCCGATATGGCGTAATCATAAGGCCCGCGGGCACTCATTAGTTTTACAAACACTGGCAAACATTCGAAGAAAATAAACAGTAGCCCGATAAAAGTAACTGCAATGGCCGTATTGTTATCGCTGGTGCCATCTACATTAAATTTAAGCTGACCTAAAGCCCAGTTGCGGTCGGCAAAACCTGCAATATCCGATAAGCTATCTAACTGTTTCTTAGTATATAATTTTTCGGTAAACAAACCATCAAACTCTTTGCGTTTATCAACAAAACTTTCTGATTTATTGATGGCAGCTTTTAACGAATCAAGCTCGGTTGTACGCTGTGTAATTTCGGCTTCTTTACGTTTGGCATAAGGTCCATAACCCAATACCCCTGATGTTTCGGTGGTTTTATTGCCAAAAATCTCAAAATTCAGCTTTTGTCTGTCGGCTTTAATGCCTTTTTCGAGCGAATCTCTGGTCGCTTTTTGTTGGTTTAACCTGCCAAATTCTACCTGGTATTTTTTCTCGAAAGCTTTGTTTAAGGTATCAATTTTAGCACGCTGCCCATTCAGGTAACTTACTTTTAAACGTTCTTTGATTTCTTTATCGAAGATTTTCAGCTCGATTGGCCGCGATATTACCATACCGATCATAATGGCCAGTAAAATACGTGGTGTAGCCTGTAGCAACTGTTTATTGGTGCTTGCACTTTTATTGATACTCGAAACGATGTAACGGTCCATATTAAAGATGGCTGCACCCCATAAAAAGCCAAAAACAATGGCGAAGATTACGGCCAGATCGGCACCTTTAAATACAAAATACATGGCATAACCGCCAGAAAGTGCGGCAAATAAACCCGTGAAGAAGATTGTGGCACCAATGCCGGTATATTTATTTTGTTCCGAAGGGTATTTTTCCAGCGTTGGGATGTGCGCACCAGAGCAAAACCAAAAGAAACGGTTCAGTTTGTCCATTTGTAACTATTTATATTTAAACGCCTAAGGGTTTCAGTTGTTACAGTTTTACGCAAAATTTTATGGCATTTTTTTGATGGGGAGTGTAAAGCTGATTTTCCTATATTTGCATAAATACATTTAATAAAATGAAAGAAATATCGGTACAAGAACTAAAAGAGAAAATCGATAACAAAGAAGATTTTCAGTTAATTGATGTCCGCGAAACGTTCGAATATGAAGTTTCCAATCTTGACGGGGAAAATATTCCTTTAGGAGGGATTTTAATCGAGGCCGACAAGGTTGCTAAAGATAAACCGGTAATTATTCAGTGCCGTAGCGGAAAAAGAAGCGCAGCAGCTGTAATGCAGTTAGAGCAACAATACGGATTTGACAATCTTTATAATTTAAAAGGTGGGATTTTAGCCTGGCAAGAAGCTTTTGATCCGAATATGCAGGTATATTAAAATAATTATTGAATTTTGAATGAGAGGATGAATGAATTAGTTTAATCTAATCTCATTCACTCATTCAAAACTCATTCATTCTATCATTTAATTCTTCACTCATTCTATCATTCAATCCTTCTATTGTGGGTAAAAAATTTGCTTTAAATATCTTCTATAACCTCGCCATTATCCTTTCTATTTTCGGATTGGTTTGGTGTTATAATAATCATAAATATATACCTGCCGCATTTTTAGTTGGCGTGGCCTGCTGTTTATTTTATTTTAAGTATCAGTTAACTAAAGAGCTTAGAAAAAGCTTTAAAGAAAAAGATCCGAAGTAATACCTTCCAGTCCTAAACCGGGTAAATTTTTGAGGATATATTTTCCGTTCTCAAAAGCCGGATCGGTAAATGGATTATTTTTAGTGAGCCAGGGTCCGTCTAAATCAGCCCAATTACATAATGGCGCTAAAGCTGCTGCGGCTAAAGTTGCGCAGCTGGTTTCACTCATGCAGCCAATCAGCACTTTCATGCCAAAAGATCGGGCTTTTAAAATCATCTGGTGACCTTCGTACATGCCACAGCTTTTCATCAGCTTTACATTAATGCCGTGGTAAGCGCCTCTTAATTTATCCATATCTGCTAAACGCTGTACCGCTTCATCAGCCAATAATGGAATCGGACTACGTTCAGTAAGCCAGGCATTTCCATCAAGATTATTTTTATCCATCGGTTGTTCAATCAGAACCACACCCTGGTTATGCAACCAATAAATCAGGTCTATTGCTTTTATTTTATCGGTCCAGCCCTGGTTTGCATCTACATAAAGGGGTACGCTCGTCATACTGCGGATGGTTTCGATAATTTCCTGGTCGTTATCCCTGCCCAGTTTCACTTTGATCACTTTAAATGCTTCGGCATCTTTCAGTTTTTCGCGGATTACTTCCGGTGTATCAATCCCGATGGTATAAGAAGTTACTGGCATTTTTGCCGGATCGGCACCATAAATTTCGTAACAGGGTTTATTTAAAAGCTTACCTTGAATGTCGTTAAGCGCAATATCAATGGCTGCTTTAATGGCTGGTTGACCTGGAGCAAGGCTATCCAAATAAGCAATAATTTCTTCAAAGTTGAATGGGAACTGGATTTTATCCCAGTCTACCAGTTTAAGAAAACTGTTCGCACTTTCATAGCTTTCGCCCATATATGGCACCATAGAGGCTTCGCCATAACCCGCAACGCCGTCATGTTCGATCTTTAATAACATTAAAGGTGTACTGGTTCGGGTAAATTTCGAAATTGAAAAAGGATGTTTTAACGCTAATTCAAATTGCTTGCAACTAATTTTCATTATCAATCGTCTTCTAAATAAATGAGGTAATTGTCGTCTTACAAATTATCTTTGTTTATTAACGCAAATATTCCTGCCATGAAAAACATTTCAAGATTACGGTATTTTATTTATTTATCCTTAATAATTATTGGAGGATGTACCACAGGGAAAAAAGCCTTGCAAAAAGGTGATTATGATGCTTCGGTTGAAAAATCGGTAAGCAGGTTGCAAAATTCGCCAAAAAACAGCGAGGCAATGGAAGTGTTGAAAACCGCATACGGACTGGCTTTGCAGGATCATTTGCGGAAAATTGAGGAAGCCAAAATGTCGAACGATTTATTCAGATGGGAATCGGTGATGTACGATTATCAAAAAATAAATCAACTGGCGGATGATATCAATAGCTGTCCGGCCTGTTTGGCCATTGTTCCAAATCCTTCAAAGTACATTACCGAACTGGCTGATAGTAAATATAATGCTGCTGGCGCGAGGTATAGCTCTGGTTTAGGCTTTTTAAGGGAAAACAACCGTCAGGCTGCTAAAAAAGCATATTACGAGTTTGAGAAAACACTAAATCTTCAGCCTAACTATAAAGATGCCAAAGCCAAAATGGAAGATGCTTATTGGGCAGCAGTAACAAGGGTTGTGGTGCAGCCAATTATCGTAAACAGTGGCATGTACAAATTAAGCGCTGATTATTTTCAACAGCAGATCGATCAGTATATCGCACAATACTCGAGAAATAAGTTTGTGATTTTTTACGGGGAAGAACAGGCTACCAATCAAAAAGTTGTTCCCGATCAGGTACTAAGTTTGAACTTCGATGATTTTGTAGTTGGACAGACTTATGTAAAGGAAAGGGTTGAAAAACTTAAACGCGATAGCGTGGTGATCGGTGAAACCCGTGATAAAAAACCGGTTTATGGCACGGTAAAAGCCACCTTAAGCATTTTTGAAAAGAACATTTCCTCTTCAGGCTTACTGGATATGAGCATTACCGATTGGAAAACAAGAAAACTGGTACGCCAGCAGAAATTTCCTGGCACTTATGTTTGGAGGGATAGCTGGGCCAGTTATAAAGGCGATGACAGGGCTTTAAGTAACCAGCAATTGGCCATCACCAGAAGAAAAGAACAATTGCCTCCACCGCCAAGTGCACTGTTTTTAGAATTTACCAAGCCGATTTACAATCAGTTGGTGGATGATATTGGGTATTATTATAATAATTACTAACCACCTCACCCTGTTAAAGGAAGGGGTTTCATTTACTACAGTTACGTCCCTCTCCTGCAGGAGAGGGAAACGGTGGACACTGCTATACTACCTATACTACTGCCGCTCACTGGGTGAGGTTGTAATCCCTGCGTTAAAATAAAACATCGTTGCTTAGCCCTAAAAATATAATGGCTAATATTGCAGTGATGAATACCGGCTTATACAATCCTTTCCAGAATTTCGATTTTTTATATAAAACCTGCTTTTTAAGCGGAAAAACCTTTAATTCACCAGTAATTCAGGTGCCTTTACTCCCCAAATGGCTGTTGGAGCAGGCGGGTTTAAGCGGCGAAGAGCAGATCCAGTTTTTGGATGAAAGCATCCGTTCATACAACACCCTGGTGATTCCGGTAAACAGCGAGGTAAATGAGCAGTTTTTAAATCCCCTGGAAGATAAGATTGAAGCGGCATTTGCAAAGGGTTATGATGCGGTTTCTACACTGCCCGAACGGGATCTTTTTAACTGGATCGGTAAGTTCTTATATGGTTTTGTATACATCGAAATGCATTCGGCTTTGCGCAAAGAAATGACCGCAGATGGTTTGAATATGTCGCAATCGTTAATGATGAAATTTGCCAACCTGAATTTCATGATGCAGAACCTGTACACCAGTTTGGAGTTTGAAGATTTCTCGCCATGGTCTATAACGATAGTAAAGTTAGAAAATGGAGAAACGCCTTTTAGCTTTCGCGATGAAATTAATACGCTGACTTTCTCACTAAAAATGAAAGATTTTGGCATTATCGTCTGCCTGCAGGATAATGGCACCAATAAACGTTATCATCAGGACATTATCAGCGAAGTAAAAGGTAAATCTTTAACTGCAGAACAGTTTGAGGAACTGAGTGCCCGTTTCTATTATTCGGCCTACCTTTTTAACCGTTTACCCGAATATACGTTTATGCCTGTTGAAGGGACTACCTATATTGAAGCAATGCCTCTACGTGGCAACATGACCAAACCGCTTTTTGATGTTTGGCAAAATAAAATATATGCGCAGGTACTGGAAAATTTCTGGAAACCCTGGGGATATGTAGTGTTTGAGATTATTAAAAATCCTGATGAGCCGATGAGTTTCTTTGAGAAACCTTATTTGCCTACTGCTGGGTAGTTTTTTGCATACCATCATTCCCAGAGGTCAGTTTTTTTTGTAAAAACAGAGGAGTTTAAATCATAGATTTTTCTAAGGATGTCGTCATTGCGAAGCCGATTTTTCATTGGCTGAAGCAATTTTCATCGCGAGTTGGAAAGATTACTTCGTCGTTCCTCTCGCAATGACGCCAGATTTTTTGGAATCCGTCATCCTTAACTTGATTGGGAATCTTAAACCGAAAAATGTTATTGTATATTGCATTAGGATTCCCGTTTTCACGGGAATGACGATTCTTCCCAATGGATATTACCTCCCGCCTGTTAAAACATGGCAATAAAATTCTGTAAAATGCCAGGAACGAAAATAATGGTAAAAATCAATCCGGTTAGCGCTCCGAAAAAGTGTGCATCGTGGTTGATGCCATCTCTGGAGTTTCTAGAGGCGTAGTAGCAGTATACAAGATATAGTATTCCGAAAATATAGGCAGGAATATCGAATGGGATGAAAAGTATTCTTATTCCACTTTTCGGACTAAACAAAATAAAGCTGAAAAGTACAGCACTAATTGCTCCTGATGCACCTAAACTATTGTAATTAAAATTTTCCTTGTATTTAAATATCGTTGGTACATCACTGAGGATGAGCGCCAAAATGTAAAGCAAACCGAACAAGAAACTGCCCATTAGCCGTTCTAAAGTAAAAGCAAATGCAACAAAAGTGAACATGTTGAAGAAAAGGTGCATCCAATCGGCATGTATTAGTCCGCTTGTTATCACTGTCCAAACCTTGTGGCCTCTTGATACGCTATACGGATGCAGCATAAACTTTCCATAAATCGAATGATCGTAGAAAGCGTAAAGACTGGTAATAATGGTAAAAACGAAGATTAAGGATGCAACTGGTGCGATATTGAAGTATTCCATTAGTGCTATTTTAAATCAAGTTTTACGTCTGTAACCAAACGGGCAACCGGATATCTGTTATGTGTTTTTTCGTAATAATCAGAATTTTTATACACAAAATCAAGTTGTGCAGCACCATTCTTTGCAAATTCAGGATCAGATGACTTTTTAGCTTCCAGTTTACTTTTCAGTTCCGGGTTGTTTTTGAGCAGTTCTGTTGCGGTATCTTCAAACACATAAGCCGAATAATGCTCTTTCATATCCAGAATAGAATCGAAAAAATTCCAGTTGAAATAAGAATCGGTGGCCTGCGGTTCCAGTGTTTCTATAATATAACGGTTAACAGGCTGGTTAGTGTACACTACCAAGTCGCCGGCATAATACTGGAGGTTCTGTTTTACGGTATTCAATTTTACGGCCGAGTGCAGGTAATGTCCTTCGTAAGGTCTTGTACCTGTTTTAAAATCACCGATATAATAACTTTCTACCGCAATTTTCTGATCGGTTTTTAGCTCGCTGATTTTAACATTGTTCAGTTTAAGCAGGGCAATTACACGGTCCCAGGCTTTTGGAATAATGTAAGCAACCGGTTTTTGAACAGAAACTGCTGGCTCGAATTTATTCCATTCTTTTATCGTTTTTGTGTAAGGCTTGATACGGTCGTAATATAAACGGTCGGCACCGCTTACGGTACTGGGTTTTTGTCCGGCCTCAAAACCTTTAAACGTTAAATCGTTTACGTCTGTTTTATTTAATTTCCATTCTAAAGGAAATTCCTTTTGCGCAGCAACAGCTTCATCGGCTTTACGTTTATTCTCGCCGATAATTTTGGCATCACGTTCAACAATCCTGATGTAGCTTTCCAGAAGTTTATAAGTGGCATCCACACGCAAATCATACGATTTTAGCATGTGCGTTTCAGGCATAAAGCCAATGGTATTATGAAGTGTGGTATAACCTGTTGAGTAACGCGGAGGATCAATAAATCCGGTTATTCCGGTTTCCGGGGTTTCGCCGATCGAGTTTACATAAGGAATCATCGGATAACCTGCTTTGTCCATATCTCCGTAAAGATCAGGTACAAGGGTTTTGGTTAAATAACCAGCCAGTACAGAGTTCAACTTATCCTTTTGCGTCGGAATAAGCGTCATCACATATTGATAATCGGCACCGTTACTTGTGTGTGTATCTACAAATATTTCGGGCTGCCAGGTATTAAAAATAAGTTGAAATGCCGCCGAATTTTTCGAGTCTGTTTTAATAAAATCGCGGTTCAGGTCGAGGTTTTTGCTGTTGCCCCTAAATCCGTACGCAACTGGTCCGTTTTGGTTCGCTCTCGAAGTACCAGTACGGTTAAGGCTTCCGTCTATATTATAAAGCGGAATAATGCAGATGACCACATCTTTTGGGAGTTTACCCGCTTTAAGCAGGTCGCGGGCAAGCATCATCGAAGCATCTACTCCTTCTGGTTCGCCCGGATGGATCCCGTTATTAATCAATAAGATTCTTTTATTGCTTTTTCTGATCTGCACCGGATCGAAAACCTTATCGCGTGATAAAACTAATACATGCAAAGGTTTTCCGAAATCTGTACTTCCATAGGTAAGTAGCCTGGCTTCAGGGTGATTTTTAGCCAGGTTTTCGTAATAAGATATTGCTGCAGTGTAGGTTGTGGTTTCGGTTTTGCCGCTTAATTCGAAAGGTGTTTTTTGTGCGATGGCCTTTAGCCTCATCGATAGCAAACATAACACAAAGAGTTTTCTCATGCCTTAAAGCTAAGAAATGAAATGCTGTTATTAAAGTGTTTTACGATAAGATTTAATCCTTCCCAACATGTATTTAAAGCCTATGGTATAGGAGTTATAAACATCAGGGGAATAGTTTTTAAATTTCGTGCTCGAGTCGTTATAACCATCCAAACCTTCTCCAAAAGTGAAGTTCGATTGTGCATTAATGTTGATGATATACCGCATGTAACCGTAACCATCGTTGATGAAATAATTAAATCCGAAGTTTAAAGGAACTGCCATGTTCAGGCTTTTGTCAACACCAGGAAAAGGGCCATAACCAGGATCGTATTGCGCCCAGCTAGGCTTATACCTTACAATATCGGTAATGTTATTGTTGATTACGCCAATACCCAATCCCAGGTACAGGCCGCGGATGTTGTATAAAAATTCACTTTTATCATAATCCACGATTTCGCCAAGCATCAATTTTACATTCGCGGTAATGGAAGTATATTTGTTTACAAACTGACGGTTGTGAGGGTCGGTTTCAATGTTACCACCCTGAACCATTCCATACTGCCCCTCGAGTCCTATTGTTACAAATGGGGTGATGTGATAATCGAATACGCCATAAGCTGTGTAGCCAAAACTTCCTTTGTAAACGTCGGTATAAGATTTGTTCACTCCACCACCAAAACCGTACGACATTTTAAAATAGTTTGACTGGGCAAAAGAAAAACTTCCAATAAAAACAAGCAAAAGGGTTATATAAGTAGCTCTCAGCAAATTAAAAATCATATCGTTTTTTTACAAAAATAATATGTTTATCGAATATCTATAACTTTTACCTTTGAATTATGAGCACATACAGCAACTTTAACAAAACCTTAGAACAGCGTTTTATCAAATATGCAAAAATTGATACGCAATCGGATCCAGATTCTCCTACTTGCCCTTCAACTTCAAAGCAAAAGAATTTAGGAAGAGAGTTGGTACAGGAATTATTGGAAATCGGCGTTTCTGATGCAGAAATGGATGATAATGGCTATGTGTATGGCACTATTCCTTCAAATTCGGATAAACAATTGCCTGTGATTTTTTTCTGCTCGCACATGGATACTTCGCCGGATTGTAGCGGTGAAAATGTAAAACCGATTATTCATGACAAATATCAAGGGCAGGATTTGATCTTACCCGACGATCCTAAAATTATAATCAAAATGGCCGATCATAAAGATCTGAAGCACCAGATTGGCAATGATATTATTACTGCCAGCGGAACCACTTTGTTGGGCGCAGATAATAAAGCAGGTTTAGCCGAAATTATGGAAGCCGCGGCTTTTTTTATGAAAAATCCTGGTGTAAAACACGGAACCATTAAAGTTCTTTTTACACCAGACGAAGAAATAGGCAGAGGGGTAGATAAGGCTGATTTGAAAAAACTAGGCGCTGATTTTGGTTATACCATTGATGGTGAAACACTGGGCTCTATTGAAGATGAAACATTTTCTGCAGATGGTGCCACCCTTAAAATTTATGGCGTAAGTACCCATCCGGGCTTTGCAAAAGGAAAAATGGAAAGCGCCATTAAAATCCTCGCAGAAATTTTAGACACCTTGCCAAAAGATACGCTAACGCCTGAAGCTACACACCAAAAAGAAGGTTTTATCCATCCGGTAAGCATGCATGGGCAGGTAGAGGAAGCTGAAGCACAGTTTATCATCCGCGATTTTACCAATGAAAAACTTGCTGCACACGGACAGTTTTTAGAAGAAACGGTAAAACAGGTAATGGCGAAATATCCAAAATCAAACTATACTTTAGAAATTAAAGCACAATACCGGAACATGAAAGAGGTGCTTGATCAGCATCCAAAAATTGTACAATATGGAATTGAAGCCATTGAGCGTGCAGGTGTGGTAGCCAAGCAGCAAAGTATTCGTGGTGGTACCGATGGTTCGAGGCTTTCGTACATGGGTTTGCCTTGTCCGAATATTTTTGCTGGAGAACACGCTTTTCATAGTAAACAAGAATGGGTAAGTGTGCAGGATATGGAAAAAGCAGTACAAACGATTATTAATATTGCATGTATCTGGGAAGAGAAGGGTTAGTTAGTTTTGAGTTGGGAGCTTGGAGTTGGGAGTCATCATTCGCTTTAAACTCAAAACGCTCAATTTATATAATGTTTAATCAAATAAGGATACCGTTCTAGGGCGTAATGAACTCCAAACTCTCAACTCTGAACTCCCAACTGAAACAGGATTTCTTTTTTAATAAAAAACATATCTTTCCGAACATCTTTTTCCTAATTTAGATTGCAAATGATTACTCTCGAAAACGACTATATAAAAGTTAGCCTGGCGGCTAAAGGCGCAGAACTCCAAGGCTTATTTAGCAAAGAAACCGGATTGGAATATTTATGGAATGCCAATCCTAAATATTGGGCAAAGCATAGTCCCGTTCTATTCCCTATTGTAGGTTCCTTAAAAAACAACAGTTTTAATTATCAGGGTAAAAACTACGAATTGCCACGGCATGGTTTCGCGCGCGATCATGTTTTTAATTTCGAAAAAATAAGTGAAACTGAAGCCGTTTTTACTTTAACCCAAACAGATGAAACCTTAAAAGTTTATCCTTTTTATTTTGGATTGAAGCTGAAATATCAATTGATAGACCGCAAGCTGAATTTAACTTACGAAGTAATTAATACCGGTACCGAAGAACTTCTGTTTTCATTAGGGGCACACCCTGCATTTGCAGTTCCTAATACACCTGATACGGTTTACGAAGATTATTACCTTGCCTTTAATATCGACGAGAAATTAACTTATTGGAAGCTGGATGATGGTTTAGTAGCAGATGAAACCGAGAGCATTGAGTTGAGTTACCATAAATTAAACCTTAAACACGACCTTTTCTACAATGATGCATTGGTGTTTAAAACGCTGCAAAGCAACTGTATTAGTTTATTGAATACCAAAAATGATTACGGTCTTCACTTTCATTTTGAAGATTTTCCATTCTTTGGGATATGGGCTGCCACCGATGCACCTTTTGTATGTTTAGAACCCTGGTGCGGTGTGGCCGATGGCGTTAATCACGATCAGGAACTGGAACATAAAGAAGGCATTGTTAAGTTAGCTGTAGGCGAAAAGTGGTCGAGGTTTTGGGAAGTTGAATGTTTCTAGGCTGATTTTTCGAAAGAGTTCATTTCTTAATCTGGTTTAAGAAAGTTGTGATAGATAGGTGCTAAATTGCGGATATCCTATTCACTTAAACAAGATGAAAAACACACCGCATTTTGCACAATTATTTCTTAGGCTCGCTTTGGGCGTAGGTTTTATCCTTCCTGTTATGGACCGCTTTGGCTGGCTCGGAGCTCCAGGTTCTCCAACTGTGGGCTGGGGCAACTGGTCGATATTTGTAGATTACACCCATTCGCTTGTGCCTTATTTAAGCCGTACATTGGCCAATGTTATGGGCGTTATTGCCACCGCTGGCGAATTGATTTTCGGGTTATTGCTCATTATTGGTTATAAAATTAAACTGGCCGCTATAGGTAGTTTTTTGCTTACGCTTGCCTTTGCCTTATCGATGTTGATTTTTGCGAATTACAGGGCGCCATTTAATTATTCAGTTTTCGTGGTAAGTGCTTCTAGTTTAGTGTTGGCAAGCTTGCCAGGTTATAAATGGAGTATAGGAGGCTATAAATAGGTTTTTTGCCACAGATGTACACAGATAAACACAGATTTTGGAGTTGATCTGATCATTGGAGCAGCGCTAAGAGAATCTCTATTATACACCCAACTCTGTGTACTCCGTGCCTTTTTTCTGTGGTCTTTGTGGTAAAAAAGCCAAAGCACAGAAATTTTAAAGCGATAACCTGCTCAAAGTTTCCCTGGTTACCCCCAGATAAGAAGCTATAAGGGTTTTCGAAATCCGTTTCTGTAAAGATGGGTATTGGTTACGCCATTGTTTGTAACGCTCGCCTGCATTATTGCTCAATAAGGCCAGTACCCGTTTTTGCAAGGCCATATTCCCCGTAGTATATTTTTTTCTAAAGAAATATTCCATTTTTCGGGATGAGGCGCAAAGCTTTTCTTTATTATCAAAAGAGATGGAAAGTGTTTCAGTGTCTTCAATACAATCTACATTTAAAGTTGCCGGCATGCCCGTGTTAAAAGCATTCGGATCGGAAAACCACCACTCTTCCATTGCCAGTTGTAAAATATATTCTTTGCCCTCATGGTCGGTATAAGAAGATTTTACAATGCCTTTCACTACAAAATGTTCCTGACTGGCAACATCTCCTGCCTGAATAATGTACTGGTGCTTTTTGTATTTCCGTTTGGTGAAAAAAGACCGGGCATATTCAAACTCCTCATCTGTTAAACAAACGATCTGATGAATGTGCGCTCTTAAAAAATTAGTTTCCATGTTTCTCTGATACCAAAGGTAATATTTATTGAAGATTTATAATCCTGGTAAAATTGCTGCCCAATACAGGCGTGACAATCATCACATAAAAATAGTGATGTATGTCCTTTCCAAAAGTTTAACCCTGCATTATGTTTGCAGTACACAAACACACAATAACCAACTATAACACACAAATGAAACTTAAATTACTCACCTTAATTGCCATCCTATCTTACTGTATTTCTCAAAAAGCAAATGCCCAGAGCCTGGCTAAAATGAACTGGTTTAATGAACCAGATAAATGGGAAATTAAAGATAAAAATACCTTTAGCATGTTTGTTCCGGCTAAAACCGATTACTGGCGCATTTCGCATTATGGTTTCACAGTTGACGATGCTCCTTTTTACTATGCTACTTATGGGGGCGAGTTTGAAGTGAAGGTAAAAATTACCGGAAATTATGTAACCACTTTCGATCAGATGGGGCTGATGCTCCGCATAAATGAAGAAGAGTGGATTAAGGCCGGAGTAGAATTCGTTAATGGAAAACAAAATGTAAGTGCTGTTGTAACGCATAAAACCAGCGACTGGAGCGTGGTGGAACTGGAAAAGGCACCAGCATCAATATGGATGAAAGCCGTTAGAAAACTGGATGCAGTAGAAATTTTCTACTCTTTAGACGATAAAAAATATACCATGATCCGTACCTGTTATTTTAAAGATAATGCGCCGGTAATGGTGGGTTTGGTAGCCGCCTGTCCTGATGGTAAAGGTTTTAATGCCACTTTCGAAAATTTTAAGGTTACAACAACTCCCGATCAACGCAGGTTGGATTGGGCCAAAAAACAGCAGAATTAATTAAGTTTTCTTAACTAGTGAGATCGTCATTGCGAAGCCAATTTTTCATTGGATGAAGCAATCTTTAATGCAAGGTGCTAAAAGCATGAGAGATTGCTTCGTCGTTCCTCCTCGCAATGACGCATTCTTGTCACAACCTACTAAATTCCACTCAACGCATCAACCAAATCCTGAAAACCCGGTCGCTCTAAAGGCACTGCAACCAAACAGGCATCCCTAAGTTCGCTTACCGTTTTATACACTTCCTCACCAACCTTTTCATCTTTTAAAGAAAGTAAATCATCGAGCAGATAACCATAAGCACTTATTTCAATTCGCTCCAGTGCCTGCGCCGTTTTAGCTGTGTTATCGTAAAAACTAGCCGCGCCAAAATCACCGAATAAAGTACTGCCCTCCTCATCAATCAAGGTATTGTGAGCATATAAATCGCCATGCATAATGCCCGCTTCATGTAATTGAGCCGCTAAGGAAGCAATGGTTTTAGCGATACTGATAATCTGTTTTTCAGAAAGTTTCCGATCAGCAGGAAAAACATCCCTCGTACAGCTTTCTAAACTTGGTGGATTGCCGAGATTATAAAAATGATGTGGAATTAAATCCATCACCAGTCCTTTTTTTTCTTCCGGATGGAAGGCAATCTGTCCGATCAGGTTAACCAAACCCGGGTGATAACCGGCAGCAATATAAGCTGTCATTTCATCTTCAGGCAAACCGTCGCTGGTTACATTGCCCTTAAATATTTTAACCGCTACCTCGCTGGTTTCCTCTCCAATGGTTCTGTTGGCTTTCGAAATCACGCCCGAAGCACCTTCGCCCAACAAATGGCTGATTTCTAAATCGTGCCAGTTGATCAATGAAAGCGTTTCGACAGCAGGCGTTTTGCTAAAATTATTCCCTGAAAATGCAATCCACGAAAGTTTTGGCAGTTGCGTAATCCATTGAGGCAATTCGTGCAATTTATTGGCTGCAATGCGTAAAAGTGCTAAATTATGGCAATTGCTCAATTCTTCAGGCAGTGTGGATAAACGGTTACCCGATAGCATCAGTTTTTGCATCCTTTTACAAAGGCCAATTTCCTTAGGCAGTTCAGCAATGTTGTTATTTGTTAAAATTAACCAGCGTAAATTCGGGTTGATCGACTTAGGAGGTACCATTTCAATCCGGTTAGATTTAAAACCGACAATATCCAATAGAGGGCAATCGGCCAGTACTTCTGGTAAAACTGTGAAAAGATTTTCAGAACAGAAAAAAATCCTCAACTTTTTTAACCGGCCAAAATCTGTAGGCAATGAACTTAATTTGTTAAATGATAAATCCAGCACTTCCAGGGTATCGGCCAGCTCGAATATTTCCTTCGGAAACTCGGTCAGGTCTTCGGAAAGTTTTAACGATACCGCGCCCTTTATTTCGCCACTTTTTAGTGATAACAGGTTTTGCATAGGTGTACTGGGTTTTATAATTTGGAACGAAGATAAGGCTATATATTTATTTTAAAGATGAATGGTATGTTCAACCTGTACCTGGTTTAGAAAATATTCATCATGCGATATAACCAGAAGCGTTCCCTGATATTCGTTAATGGCTGAGGTTAAAATTTCTATATTCTGGATATCGAGGTTATTGGTAGGCTCATCCAATATAATAAGATCGGGCGATTGGTTGCTGATGGTTAACGAACAAAGGATCAAGCGCATTTTCTCGCCACCGCTCAAGGCTGAGCAGGGTTTATCGCAGTCGGTTTTACCAAACAAAAACCGGTTTAAACGGATTTTCACTTCATGCTCTTGCAATGCGCCCGAGTTGTAGTGCTGGGCCTGTTCGTAAACGGTAAGTTGATTATCGATCAACGAATAATCCTGATCAATATACATGGAGCTAATGCCCGCCAGCTTTAAACTTCCCATCGAAGGCTGCAGTTGACCTAAAATTAGCTTGATCAAGGTCGTTTTGCCTGATCCGTTCCGGCCTCTTATCACATAACGCTCACCACTAAAAACCTGAAAACTAATTGGCTCCTTCCAAAGGAACTGATCACGAAAAGCAAAATTGATCTCCTTAGCCTCCACAATACTTTTTCCTTTGTGCAAAGTAGCCTGATTGAAACCGATTTTCATTTTATCTGCATCAGGCAGCGCAGACCGGAGCTGGCTTAATTCAGAAGAAATATGGCCGAGCTTTTCGGCATGTACACTCTTCAGTTTTGCCGTACTTTTTTCTGCATTGTTTTTTAAAGTATTCATCGAAATGGTCGGTAATCCTGCTTTTTCTTGTTTTTTCTTCCCTCTTGCATCAAGCTTTTGCTGTCGCTCCAGCGATTCCTTTTCTACTTCTTTAGCCTTACGAAGTGCCTTTTCCCTCGCCTTTAAGTCATTGTTCAAAGCCTCACTTTCAATTTTCTTTTGTGCAGCATAGAAATCATAATTTCCACCGTACAGGGTTATTCCCCGCTGATTTAATTCACAAACTTTCTCAATTTGGTTCAATAAAGTCCGGTCGTGACTTACCACCACTAAAGTAGCCCTGGTCGAACGGATATAATCGTATAACCGGTTTCTGCCTTCTAGATCTAAATGATTGGTCGGTTCATCCAGCAAAACAATATCCGGACGATGTATGGCGATACCGGCTAAAAATACGCTGGTTTTTTGTCCGCCGCTTAAACTTTCCATTTTCTGGTTTAAGTCTAAATCGTCCAAACGCCAATAGCTTAGCGCTTCCGCGCAGCGTTCCTCAATGGTCCAGTCATCATTAAGCATAACCATGTTTTCATCAGTTACTTCTCCCTTAAGGATTTCGTTCAGCGCTTTCAGTTTATCTTCAATCCGGAGAGCCTGGGCAACAGTAAATTCATTAAACTGACCAAAAAGCTGTGGTACATAATAAGGTGTCGATTCTGTTTTAACAGATCCGGCAGTTGGCATGAGTTTTCCCGCCAAAATTTTTAAAAGTGTCGATTTCCCTGTACCATTATGGCCAATGAGTGCAATTTTTTCGTATTTGTTGATGGTGAGATTTAAATCTGAGAACAGTAAATCTCCATTAGCATGGATATAGCTAGCCCCTTGTAGATTAAGCATAAATTTCTTTTTTTTTTGGTAAATAATTGCAGCAACGGAAACGCTCTGCTTGTTATCTATTTTCTGAAAAGAAATGAATCTTACATGTATCGGAGATTTGGTGATGGTGCAAAGGTAGTGAATTTTTGCGTTTTGCGAAAAGCGGGTGGCCAGTCCATAGTCTTTAGTCATAAGTCGGCAGTCTGGGAAGCGAAGAATTAGCGTTCATTCCTTCAATTTGTCATCCTGAGTGCAACGAAGGATCTTTATTTTTCGAATTAATGATTTGCTTCGCAGAGCCTCCGGGTTCTTCACTGAGTTCGGAATGACAACAATACTACCAGTATCAAACTATAGATTTTATCTATATCAATTTTTATTTGTATTAGAAATTTAATCGCATATATTTACAAAAAACTTTAGGGGTGCCTACGTGCTGAGAAATACCCTTTGAACCTGATGCAGTTAGTACTGCCGAAGGGAAAAGTGAAAGCAATCTAATATTGCTGTCTTTTCGATCTCCATTTTGGGGCAATCTCTATAGTTTTTCCAATTTTTTACAATATGGAAGTAACTATCAACAATCAAAACTACCTGCTCAACGAGGCCTGTTCCATCGAACAGATGCTTGCTGCTGTCATTTCAACCGAGACGAATGGCCTTGCCATTGCCGTTAACCAAACCATCATTTCCAAATCTGTTTGGGATACGCATGTATTAAACCCAGGCGATCAGGTTATACTCATTAAAGCCACTCAGGGGGGGTGATACAAGGATTGAATGAGAGAATTTTGAATGATGGAATGGGCAATCTTGTATTCAAAATTCAGCCAATCCCTCATTCTCTCATTCATTCATTCAGTCACTCACTCATTCATTCCCTCATTCTCTCCTTCAATAAATCACATTCATCTTAATATGAAACAAGAAAAAACACCAAACCAGGAAGTCATCAGCCGTAGTCCGTTTCCGGCTTCACGCAAAATATTTGTACCCGGAAAAATCCACAATATCCAGGTGGCCATGCGCGAAATCAGTTTAACCGAAACTAAAATCCATAATGGATTTGGCCTGACCGAACCCAATCCACCCGTAACCGTGTACGATACCAGCGGACCTTATACCGACCCAAATGCGGTTATTGATGTGCGGAAAGGAATTCCGAGATTAAGGGAACAATGGATTAAAGACAGGCAGGATGTTACGCAGCTTGATCAGTTATCTTCTGCTTACGGGCAACAACGCCTTGCAGATGCCAAACTTGATGCTTTGCGTTTTAATTATACCAATAAACCTTATAAAGCCCGGCCGGGTGCCAATGTATCGCAGATGCATTATGCCAAAAAAGGCATCATTACCGCCGAAATGGAATACATTGCCATCAGGGAAAATCAGCAGATCGAACTGTTAAATGCTCAATTGGGCGATCAGCACGAGGTAATGAACCACCAGCACCATGGCAATAGTTTTGGTGCCAATACCCCAAAAGGATACATTACACCAGAATTTGTGCGGGATGAAGTAGCCGCCGGACGTGCGGTAATTCCATGTAACATTAATCATCCTGAACTCGAACCGATGATTATCGGCCGTAATTTCCTGGTGAAAATTAATGCCAATATTGGCAATTCCGCGGTTACCTCTACCATCGAAGAAGAAGTAGAAAAAGCTGTTTGGGCCTGCCGTTGGGGTGCAGATACCATTATGGACCTTTCTACGGGAAAAAACATTCACGAAACCCGCGAATGGATTATCCGCAATTCACCAGTACCCATCGGTACCGTTCCGATTTATCAGGCTTTGGAGAAAGTAAATGGCAAAGCCGAAGACCTGACCTGGGAAATCTTCCGCGATACACTGATAGAGCAGGCTGAGCAAGGTGTAGATTATTTTACAATCCATGCGGGGGTACTGCTCCGTTATGTGCCATTAACCGCTAAAAGAATTACCGGAATTGTTTCGCGTGGCGGATCGATTATGGCTAAATGGTGCCTTGCCCATCATAAGGAAAACTTCCTTTATACCCATTTTGAGGAAATCTGTGAGATCATGAAAGCTTACGATGTAGCTTTTTCTTTAGGTGATGGTTTAAGGCCTGGCTGTATTGCCGATGCCAACGATGCCGCGCAGTTTTCGGAGCTTGAAACCTTGGGCGAACTGACCAAAATTGCCTGGAAACATGATGTACAGACCATTATCGAAGGACCTGGTCACGTGCCAATGCACCTCATCAAAGCCAATATGGAGAAGCAGCTTGAACATTGTTCGGAAGCTCCTTTTTACACTTTAGGACCCCTGACTACTGACATTGCGCCGGGTTATGATCACATTACCTCGGCCATTGGTGCGGCTATGATCGGTTGGTTCGGAACGGCGATGCTGTGTTATGTTACTCCAAAAGAACATTTGGGTTTACCGAATAAAAAAGATGTGAAAGATGGTGTAATTACCTATAAAATTGCCGCACATGCCGCCGATCTGGCTAAAGGTCATCCTGGTGCGCAATACCGCGATAATGCTTTGAGTAAAGCGAGGTTCGAATTTAGGTGGGAAGACCAGTTTAATTTATCGCTCGATCCGGATACGGCAAAAGAATTCCATGATGAAACCCTGCCTGCCGAAGGAGCGAAGATTGCGCATTTCTGTTCGATGTGCGGACCAAATTTCTGCTCGATGAAAATTACACAAGACGTGCGCGAGTATGCCGCGAAACAAGGTGTAGAAGCAGATGAGGCTTTGGCCAAAGGCATGGAGGAAAAATCGAAAGAGTTTACCGAAAAAGGAAGCGAAATTTATTCTTAGCCTGTTATGGAACTGATTGTAATCGCAAAGCCAACGGTTTTTAAAGAAGAAAGTAACCAGATCAACCAGCTTTTTGAAGCTGGTTTACAGGTTTTTCACCTGCGCAAAGAAAATGTTGATGAGGCAGCATACCGGAAGATCATTGAAGGGATTTCACCCGAATATCATCCGCGTATTGCTCTGCATCATTTCCATTCGCTGGCCAACGATTACAATATCCATCGGATCCACCACACCGAAAATTTCAGGAAGGAAAGGAATAATGGGGAACTGCCAGAAAATAAGACCTACAGCACTTCTATCCATCACTTGGCTGATATGGAACAGATTGTACAATACGATTATAGTTTCTTTGGTCCGGTGTTCAATAGCCTTTCTAAACCTGGTTATCAGGGCGTAATTCCGTCAGATTTCCATTTGAAGAAAAAACAAGCCGCCCCGAAAATCATTGCCCTTGGCGGTATCGGTTTAACCGAAATCGACCAGGTTAAAGCAATGAATTTCGATGGTGTTGCACTATTGGGTAGCATCTGGAATGATCCTTCCCAGTCTGTAACTACTTTTAAAAAAGCACATGCAAAATGCCTTGCTTATGCTCAAAATTTAACAATATAACCATGATTCAGCCCTTACAATATATCTCGCAAGCCCCTAAAACAGGTACGCATATCGACGCCATTAAGCAGGTGCTAGAGGCCGGTGGTAAGTGGATCCAGCTCCGCATTAAAAACCAGGCCGAAGCCGAAATCCTGCCTTTTGCAAAAGCCGCACAGGCCTTGTGCGAAAGTTATGGTGCCAAACTGATTATAAACGATTATCCGCACCTGGCCAAAGCTGTAAATAGTTATGGCGTGCATTTAGGTCTGCAGGATATGCCTGTTCTGGAAGCCAGAAAAATTGTCGGCAAACACCAGATCATCGGTGGTACCGCAAATACTTTCGAACATATCCGGCAAAGGGTAGCTGAAGGTGCCGATTATATCGGTTTGGGTCCATTCAGGTTTACCCGTACAAAAGAAAACCTGAGCCCGATTGTGGGTTTGGAAGGTTACCAGAAGTTAATGGAAAAAGTGAGGAAAGCAGGAATCAATACTCCCATTTTCGCCATTGGCGGCATTGAAGCAGCAGATATTCCGGCTATACTCGAAACCGGAATTTACGGAATTGCCATCTCGGCAGCGCTCACCAACCAAACACAAACGGCTGCGGTTCTTGAAGAAATCAGCAGTAAATTCAGTATTCATTCGATTTAAAAATTAAAGATATGTTAATCATAGCAGATCAAACCTTTAGCTCCCGCCTTTTTACCGGAACCGGAAAATTCAGTTCGGCAAAAGAGATGGAAAGTGCCTTAATTGCCTCGGCATCCGAACTGGTTACCGTAGCGCTTAAACGTGTAGATTTAAAAGGAAAAGACGACGATATCCTCCATCACCTTAAATATCCGCATATTAATTTATTGCCCAATACGTCTGGTGTGCGTAATGCAAAAGAAGCCGTTTTTGCCGCACAACTGGCACGCGAAGCTTTAGAAACCAATTGGATCAAACTGGAAATCCACCCCGATCCGAAATACCTCATGCCCGACCCGATTGAGACCTTAAAAGCCACAGAAGAATTGGTTAAACTAGGTTTTGTGGTGCTGCCTTATATCCATGCCGATCCGGTGTTATGTAAACGTTTGGAAGATGTGGGTACCGCAGCGGTGATGCCATTAGGCTCCCCAATTGGCAGTAATAAGGGATTAAGAACGATCGATTTTTTAGAGATTATCATTAGCCAGAGCCGGGTGCCGGTAATTGTGGATGCAGGTATTGGCGCGCCATCTGATGCGGCCAAGGCAATGGAAATTGGCGCAGATGCCGTTTTGGTGAATACTGCAATTGCCATAGCTAAAGATCCGACCAATATGGCCATTGCCTTTAAGATGGCTGTAGAAGCTGGTAGAATGGCTTTCGAATCTAAATTAGGCGCGCAAACACATTATGCTGCGGCAAGCAGTCCACTAACCGCATTTTTAGATGAAGAGTTTTAACGAAATATTCGAATCCTACAATTGGGACGATACCAAAGCCAGTATTTATGATAAAACGGCTGATGATGTTGAAAGAGCTTTGAGCAATCCACAGCGGAATCTGGAGGATTTTAAAGCGCTGATTTCTCCCGCTGCACTGCCTTATCTTGAGGACATGGCGCAGATCAGTCAGCGTTTAACCTTAGACCGCTTTGGCCGCGTGATCCAGATGTACATTCCGCTTTACCTTTCCAACGAGTGTAATAATATCTGTACCTATTGTGGTTTCAGTTACGACAATAAGGTAAGGCGCAGAACGCTCAATCCGATGGAAATTATGCAGGAAGTGGCCGTGATTAAGGGTATGGGTTACGATCATGTATTATTGGTCACAGGTGAAGCTAACCAAACGGTACATACCGATTATTTTAAAAAAGTATTGGACCTGATCAGTCCGCATTTTGCCCATATTTCGATGGAAGTGCAGCCGCTGGATGTAGCCGATTATGAAACCCTGATTCCGCATGGCTTGAATACCGTGTTGGTTTATCAGGAAACCTATCACCAGGACGATTACCGTAAACACCACCCTAAAGGCAAAAAATCAAACTTTCTATACCGTCTAGAAACTTCCGATCGTTTGGGGCAGGCAGGCATCCATAAAATGGGATTGGGTGTGCTGATTGGCCTGGAAGACTGGCGTACCGATTCATTTTTTACGGCCCTGCACCTATCCTATCTTGAAAAACAATATTGGCAGAGTAAATTCAGTATCTCATTCCCACGGTTACGCCCTTTTAGTGGTGGTTTGGAGCCAAAAGTGGTGATGAATGATAAAGAATTGGTCCAACTGATTTGTGCTTACCGCTTATTTAACAGCGAAGTAGAACTCTCTATTTCTACCCGCGAAACGCAGGCATTCAGAAATCAGGTGATTAAATTGGGGATCACGGCCATTAGTGCAGGTTCTAAAACCAATCCGGGTGGTTACGAAGTAGAGCCTCAATCCTTAGAGCAGTTCGAAATATCGGATGAACGTTCGGCACAGGAAATTGCTGCGATGATTAGAAAACAAGGTTACGAACCAATTTGGAAAGATTGGGATATGAGTTTGATCAGTAAATCATGTTAATAAAGGAAGAACTGAACCGCTACAACAGGCAGATGATTTTGCCCGAATTAGGCTTAAAAGGGCAAGAAAAGTTAAAAGCCGCCAAAGTATTGGTTATTGGTGCCGGCGGATTAGGCTGTCCGGTATTGCAATATTTGGCCGCAGCCGGGGTCGGAACAATCGGAATTGTAGATGATGATGTGGTAGAACTGAGCAACCTGCATCGACAGATTTTATATAACCATACCGATATTGGCCGGCCAAAAGCAAAGGTGGCCGCTGAGAAACTCGCCTTACTCAATCTCCATGTTCAACTTGAGGCTTATCACGAACGTTTTACGGCTGATAACGCGATCGCTATTTGCCAGAATTATGAGCTGGTGATCGATTGTTCGGATAATTTTACCACCCGTTACCTGGTTAACGATACCTGTGTGAGTTTAGCTAAAACACTCATTTTCGGCTCCATTTTACAGTTTGAAGGTCAGGTTGCGGTATTTAATCATCATGGAGGGCCAAATTACCGGGATCTTTACCCAACACCCCCAACTGAAAACATTACCTGTGTAGAGGGCGGAGTAATAGGGATTTTGCCTGGAATAATCGGGTTATATATGGCCAACGAAGCGATTAAATTAATCTGTGGCATTGGCCAAACCGTTTCAGGAAAATTAATGACCATCGACGCATTAAACAATACGGTACTCGTATTCAAAATTGCTCAGGAAAAGCAAGTAGAAACCATTAAAACTGAAGCTACAGTTGGCGAAGCAAAGGAAATTGATAAAATAACTTTAGATCAATGGCTTTCTGAATCTCCGGACGAAATTTTCCTGATCGATGTACGTGAAGATTATGAACACGAAGAAGGGAACATTGGTGGAGTGAATATTTCCTTATATGAATTAACAGCTTCTCTTGAAACCATTCCGAAGAATAAAAAACTGGTATGTTATTGCCAAACCGGGCAACGGAGCAAAATGGCGGTGCAATTATTGGAGGAGGCTTACAAAGGGGAAGTGTATAGTTTGATCGGTTCCTTAGGTTAATCGGTTAACTATGGAAGGGCGCTCACCTCCCAGCGCCAAACTTTAGCCGTCTAACTTAATTGATTTAGTACGAACCTAAAACTTCTCTATTTTAGAAAAAATTGAATAGTTTAGCTAACTATACTATTATCGTATCTCAAATTCTAAAAATAGTGCTTCCGGCATGAAAAAACACCTTAAATATATTGATGGCAGTTCAGATAAATTCTGGCAGATCGAAGTACTCAACAATAGTTACACAGTTACCTATGGCCGGAATGGAACAAGTGGTACCTCGCAGGTCAAAAGTTTTGACGATGATGTTCAATGCTTAAAAGCTGCGGAGAAACTGCTAAACGAAAAAATAAAAAAGGGTTACTCCGAAACAGGAGAGGTGATAATTAGCCAGAGCATATCATCAGCGAAGAATAGCGATGGTAAAAAAACTGAAGAAATTCTAGCTGCCTATGATACCATTTTAGAAGAGAAAAATCTTGCAGCACTTTTACCATTTCTGCAGGAAAACACCAAAGGAAATATTGAAGTCCTTAAAAAGCATATCAGGGCTAAAAAGCGTTACTGGATGTCGTTTGTTGATCTAACCAAGGAGCCCCAGTTTAAAGGAAAAAATTATAGCTGGGGGACCAGGGGCGATGAAAAAATAAAGGAGATAATCACCCTTACGGCGATAGGTATAATGAGTAAAACAGACATTATGGCCTGGGATGAAGCTTTCGATATATTTGCCCAGGTTGAAAGAAAGAAAACTATTTTAACACTACTAGAGTGGGTGCAACCCGATTGGATTAATGATTATTTGCTCGATAAAATAAAAAAGAATGAGTGGCGGGGTTTCAGTTACCAAACCCTGCGGTTTTTAGAAAGCAATGATTTAATAACCGTACAGGATGAACTTTATGCGCTATGTTTGGCTAACTATAACGAATATACAGCAAAATTAAAATCAAGCGATTTTATCGGGTACATTTTAAATGATGAGCTGGCTTATAAACGCGACGTGCCCAATTTGTACAATTATGAAACAGGTTTACAGAACGTTCATTTCAGAGACAACGATACGCAGCCTTATAACCAGTTTTCTGTTTGGGGAATTATTTATAATACCCTTTTAAAGGAAGGGAAGTTAAACCGGCAGGAATTTATAAAACAATCGATTTTAATCCAGACCAAGGAATGGAACAATAACCTTAAATCTTTTTACCGCAAAAGATTAATCGATTTAAATCCAAGCCCTGAAGAACTTCTTGTTAATCAGGAGTATATTTTTGCCTGTTTGCAATATGCGTATGCACCTGTTGTTAACGGGGCTATGGAACTGATTAAACAGATTTATGGGGAGAAAAAATTTAATGTAAATTCTTTTCTCGATTGGCTCGAACCGCTAATGATGAGCAATGATAATAAAACGGCCATTAAAAATGTCTTACCTGTTTTAGAAAAACTCAATAAATTTCATCCTAAATTAAATAAAAAAATTACGTCGCTCATTGCCGATGTTTATGTGGTACCCGATCTTAACCTACAGGAAAGGGCAAATAAACTGCTATTAAAAATTGCGGCTCCAAAAGATGAAGCGCTGCGCGATAAATTATCGGGCTACGCAGCACTCATGCTGGGTAATGTGCGTACTGGATTAAGCAATTTGTTAAGTACAGATGATCTTCTGCCTGCAAATGATGATTTAGAAACTTATCATTTTGAACCAAAAGAGGAGCTGGTATTAAATGAAGCGGTTGTATTACCTCAAGATTGGAATGATATTGTTTACCTCTTCGGAAAATTTATTGCTTCAGAAGAAATAGCAGATGGCGAAATACTGTTAAATACCTACATCACACAAAAACATCTATTCCCGGCCGATTATGCTAAACAACTAGCACCTTACGGACAGCAAGTTGAAAAAAAATATTTTGAGAGTATTCATAAAAATTACATCAGCATATTTCTACGCGAAAAAATAAAAAATATTGATTCAGTTTTTACCATAGCGAAAAGCACCTATCACAAAATAAACACACTTTTGCTCATCAGGCCTTATTTAGATCTCGTGCAAAAGAGGATGGCTGGCAATACCGCTTTGCCCATGCTATCATTCCCTAGTCATTACCCACATTGGATAGCTCCGAAAGTACTTTTAGAAAGATTAATTGCTTATCAGCAAAATGGGGAAGAAATCCATCCACTCGATTTAACAATCGCCATAGGCCGGATGCCCCGCGAACAGGTAGAAGAAGCTACTCCTTTATTAAATAAGCTTAATGGAGAGTTTAAAGCTTTAATGGCTTTTTGCCTGGGCGTCACTAAAGAGATTGTTTTCAAATCGGATAACCTGTTTAATAAACTGTTAACTAAAATCAACAATACAGCAGATGCAAGCCTTAAAAGTGTGTGGGCAGTAGCAGCACGTACTTATTATCCTGAGGAAACTTTTATGGAATTTAAGAATACATATCTTAAAGATTATCCCATGGCTGTATCACCTTTTAAACCGGAGGTCAGGATCAAAGAACACTGGAATGAGTATATGAATTACCAGACAAAGAAAAAGGAAAGATCACCTTCCTGGTATGCAATAGAGTTCGATTCTCCTGTTTATACCGGTCAAAATGGATATTTCCTTTTTAGTTTAGACATTTATGGCAGAAAAAATAGCTGGGAATACATGACAAGTGGCGAGGGAAATATTTATTACTGGAACAGCCTGATACCGCAGAACAACGATGCATTGAGCTGGTTTATTTTGCGGTCGGCATGTGTGCATGCCAGTGGAGGGGTACAAGAATTAAAGGGTTTTCTAAATGTAACCAATGGTAAAGGCTTCCGTTTTTCTGATATTTCTATGCTTGTTTTTGCCTGTATGTTTTTTATGGATAAAAAAGAGATCAGGTTAATGGCTTCTGAGGTACTCATAAATCTTATTGAAAAAAGAAACATTGATATCGAACTTTTTGCCGTTAAACTGGCGTATCTGGCTTCGAACAAATATGGAGCATTTTTACGCCTGGTAGAAAGTATCAGCGCATTGAAAGATGTTTCTGCCTTGCATAATTCGGCTTTCCTGCAATTGCTCGAAGCCATTTTTAAGCACCTGATTGTATCCGAGAAACTTCCGGTAAATTTTAAAAAACTGGTTGAGCATTATATCGATATCCTTAACAAAACCAAAAAACAACCTTCGGTTTCAGCAATTAATTTTTTCGAAAGATGGAAAGATAATGCTTCTCTTAAAGGTTTAATTAAACAAATCATCAAGGCTTAACATGACCGATCTGCAATACAATTATAACGGGCTTTCTACTTTTACCAAAACAAAAGGGATAAATAATCTGGTTTTGGCCCATCAAACTGAAATAGAATCTGTAAACAATATCCCCTGCTTTTTTTGGGGCAATTTAACCGATCCTTATATTACAGCTAAGTGCTGGAGCACCATTGCTAAAGTAGTAAGATCAAGCTTTGGACCAATTCCTCCAAGCCTTCGCGATCCCATTGTTACCGCTGGTACCGAACGCATCAGGTTCGAAGGTTTTTCCTCATGCAATGGCGTATACGTTAGACTCGATATGAAACCCGAATCCATCGATGGTGAATTTATTGCAAGTGGTACTACTAATGTCGATTTTAACGATCCCATGTTAAATGCCCTGAACAGTATTCAGAAAAACGAAAAAGTAACCCTGGCCGTTGGTCAGCAGGAAGTACAGGTAGTTACGACAAAAAGCAAAGTAGTAGAAAAAAAGGTAACGCTGCCCACCCGTTGGATTAAAGGTTTAACCAGTGTACAGCTTTACCTTGCCGATATGGAGCTAAAGTTTGTGCTAAATAAGATACAAACCATACAGCTTTTCCAAAATATGCCGAAAGGGACGGTTAAAGGTGATTTCTTCATTTCGAAAAGGGCAGGTAAATTTATGTTTTCGACACTGGCAACTGCTGATGCTGTGCGTATAGGTGGCTTACACCGTCTGCGTTTATTGGATGGGGTTTTGGCCATTGCCGATAATGTTTACATTTACGAATCGGCCGATAAGCAAACAGTGGCTTTTGTATACGAATTTGGTAAAATGCAATTGCTGATGGCTTTCTCTCCTGATGCATACCGCGGATTTTCGGGTGAAGGTAAGGCACTTGAACAGATGAAGGAAAGCTTACCGGTTGAGTGGGTATATGGACTGAATAGTTTACTTAAAGCAAACGAAAATTTCGATCCTACCTTACTTTCCATAGAGCACGATATCGATTTTGGTACAATGGACCAGCTTACATCGAGTTTATCATCTATTGGTTTGCTTGGTTACGATGTTGTTGGCAGAAGCCATTTTTACCGTCAGCTTCCTTTTAAAACCGAAAGGATTTTAAGTTTAAACCCACGACTTAAAAATGCTAAAAAACTAATTGATGAACAGCAGGTTCAGATCCTAAAAAAAGAAAACGATTATATCGAAGCCCAGGTTAAAGGAACAGGTGTAGTGCATAAAGTGGTTATTAATCAGCAGGGCTATCGCTGTACCTGCGAGTGGTTTACAGCCTATCAGGGCAAAAGAGGCATCTGTAAACACATTCTCGCAGTAAAGATGGTTGCCGGATAGCTATTTGATATTAGCTCATTTAATCGCAATTTCGCAGAGAGCAGGAGCAGATAACACAAAGCAGGTGGCTATTTATGCGCTATTACCTTCAGACCCCCGGTCCTCCGACTTTCGGACTCCTTGCATTTTTTTACCACAGAGACCACAGAGAAAAAGCACGGAGAACACAAAGCAGGTGGCTATTCATGCGCTATAACTTCGGACCCCGGTCTTCCGACTTTCGGACTCCTTGCATTTTTACCACAGAGAAAAAGCACGCAGAACATCATGCTAGTTGATTATCTTAATGTTCTTAACTTCTTAATGGTAAAAACAGCTTTTGTAAACCAATTCCAAACTCCCGACTCTGGACTGACCAATCGATCAGGTACTTACATGATCTTATATAGTAAAAACTCAAAAACGGCTCAATCTTTGCTCCTACCGAAGCTTAAATTTAATAAGGAAAACCCATTTAGATCATGAACACATTACAAGCACTATCCCAAAAATCAAGATTCGCTACTTTAATCCTCTTAACTCTTTTTTTCTCCGCCTGCTCCGAAACCCCTGAACGTTTCTTCGACATTGCCATCCTGAACACCAATATGATCAACGATTTTGCCAGCGCCGATCTGGCCCGTCATATTAACGATGAAACGAAAGAATATCCCGATATTCCATCCAGTAAAAAGAAAGGCGACGAAGCTGCCACTAACCTCAATAACAAAATATTATACCTCGAACAATCGCTCGAAAAAGTGAAAAAACTTTCGGCTTCAAGTGATGAAGAAAAGGAAATTAAAGCCCTTTCGCAACAATTGTACGAACTGGTAATACCCGTTTATAAAAATGAATACCTGGCTTACGCTAAATTATGCGATAGTAAAGGCAGTCAGGACGCTAAAGATGAAATCATTAAAAATATCGATGAAAAATACGGAGCTCGTTTCGAACAACATTTTAATGCATTAATGGAAAAAGGCAAAATATATGCCCAGGAACACAATATCCAGGTAAACTGGGGAAAATAAAACTATTCTTAACCTTTAAAACACACCTTTATAGCCCAATAGTAACTAAGTTATTATTGGGCTATTTGTTTTAGTAAATCCTGAATATGACTATTGCTCGTTTCATTCTGATTGCCACCTTTTATTTTCTTTTTGGTCTTACTGGCTCCGATACCGCAAAGAGTTACAAAAAGAGCTGCACATAAAAACCACACTAAACGGGTAAGCATATACCTGTAATTGGAAGTGTACTTGGTTAAAATTGTGTTAGTAAGTGGTTTGAGTATTCTTTGTGTATCTAAAGGATATGCACCGCTATCAGTAAAATATTCATGATCTTTTACAAAACCCTTGTACCATACTTTACCTAACGAATAGGTGGTTAAGGTATCGGGTAAATTAATTTTTCTTTGATGCTGTAATTTTTTTAGATCTAAGGGAATTATAGTAACCCCGTTTATTTGTGCATCACATTTAACTGGCTCGTAATGGTCGCCATCCCAATACATACATTTCTCATCTGACTCGGGCATCCTAACTGCTGTAGCACTATTCTCCCAGGCCACAAATGAAGTACTACTGATAAAGAGTAGGATAATTGAGGCAACCGTAATGTGACGGATTGAGAAGCGAGGTATATAAATTGGTTCAAAATCTTCTTCCTCTAACTCTTCATCATTTTCTAATTCATCACCACTTTGATCTTCCTTATCTCCTCCACTTTTTAGTTCACCGCTATCATCTTCTTCTTTGTCTTCATCATCTTTGTCTTCATCATCTTTTAGTTCATCATGATTTTGATCTTCATCCGTATCTTCCTCGCTTTTTAGCTCTTCATCATCTCTAACTTCCTCTATGTCTTCTAGATCTTCAGTTTTTTCTTCTTTATGCTTTTTAGTTGCATCCTCAAAAATAAATTCCTTTTTTTCCTTATCAAATTCTCTCCATTCTTCATAAGTTGGAAAATCTAATAACCATGCAAAAAGCTTAACATATTTATCATTTCTGATATTCCTATTGTCTATTGTTAAAAAGCTTATTAGTGGTCTAAACTTATTTAAATCAAACCTTTCAATACATTTCTCTAGATCTTCATGCTGCCTTCTAGGATCAAAAATAGAACGGATTAAATCTTTATCTTTTTGTGCTTTTTTTTTCTGAAAAACCTCAATGCATTCCGCCCTTAATCTTTCCCTTCCCAAGGGAGCTAAATTATCAGGAAGTAGATAGTTTTCTTTCTTTATCTGATAGAATTTTAATAAGTCCTTTTTGTAATCCTTAAACATTTCATTAAAAATTTAGCGTAAAAATAGAGTGGAATTTCCGGAATTTTTACGGTTTTCCGGAATTATGGCGGAAAGAAGGGAAACATCGGAATGTATTGATAATTAATCTTTTGCCTCACCCCATATTTGTAATGTCATTCAGCAGAAGCGGCGACTTATTATCAACGCTAATATAAAAAAACTGATTGACAAACGAGTAGAAATCGCGGTCGTTATTAGCCGGTTTGGGAAGCAGTTATTAGCTCCCGCGACAGACACTCACCACTTCCCAAAAATTTCAGAAGGCCTTCTGATTTACAGTTTGTAGCAACCCCCACGCATGGGGCGTGGGGAACTACTTGTACATCACTTTTTAAATTTTTGAATCATGTTTTTACCATTATTTATTGCTATCCTTTTAGGATTTGCAAGCCCTTCAAATACAAATAACAATTGCAGCCACAACAGTGGTACAGTAGTAAGCACCAACGATACCGATCCTGGCGATACCGACCCAGGAGATGGTGGCGACAATGGTGATGATACAGGGGGCGATACAGGAAATAACCCTCCAAGATAGTATCTAGAATACGGGCAAAATTGCCCGTATTTTTTTTAAATTAGAGGATTAAATAAAATACATTGAAAAACTATCTAACGCCTCTTCTCTTTCTCTTGCTTTCATCTTGCAGTAAGCATAAGCCTGAAAATCCTACCAATAGTGATAATAAATATTATGACAAAGCTTGGTACTTTTCAGATCACAATATTCCTGATAGTAGTTTTATTTATTTTAATAAAGCAAAGGAAGATTACTTGAATCAAAATGATAGCGTTGGTGTAGCCAAAAGTTTAATAAATATGGCTATTATCAGCGGCGACCAGAACGATTATTTCGGAAGTCAGGAAATATCGTTGTCAGCAATAAAATATCTCAATATCAATTACGAAAATCAAAAGGAGATATTATCTTCTAATTACAACAATCTAGGTAAAGTCGCACATCATTTAAAAAGATATGATGAAGCTGATCAGTTTTATATTCAATCTATCAAACTGGCAAATAAAGAAAAATCTAGAGTGATATATATAAGTAATTTGGCTATCAATTTATCCGACCAAAAAAGATATCGTGAAGCGTTATCGTATTTTGAAAAAATAATAAGAAATAAAAGTCTTACAAACGATAGCAACTCATTTCCTCGTGTATTAACGAATTTGTCTTTGACAAAGTGGCGTCAAAATCCAAATTACAATCCAGTCGCTAACTTTTTAAAAGCTTTGCATATCCGTCAGAAAATCAATGATCAGTGGGGGCAAAACTCTAGTTACGCACATCTTGCAGATTATTATATCCAAAAGCAATCAGACTCTGCCTTATTTTATGCGAATAAAATGTATCACGTAGCTCAAGAAATAAAAAGTGCAGATGACCAACTTGAAGCTCTACAAAAGCTCATCAAACTAAGTCCTCCCAAGGAAACGAAACATTTTTTCAATGTTTACGAAAGTTTAAACGATAGTGTCCAAACTGCTCGCAGTGCTGCCAAAAACCAATTTGCGCTTATCCGTTACGACACGGAAAAAAGCAAAGCCGATAATCTTGTGCTGCAAAAAGACAATGAAGGCAAAAGGTATCAGATCATTATACTCATCATTGGTATTCTTTTACTCACTATCGCTGGTACCCTTTGGTATAAAAAAAGAAAACAAAGATTAGAACTCGAAGCTCAAAACTCCATCCGTGAAAATAAACTTAAAACCTCTCAAAAAGTACACGATGTAGTTGCAAATGGATTGTACAGGATCATGAATAAACTCGATAATCAGGAAAGTTTAAAAAACAATCCTATTGTTAATGAAATAGAAGAACTTTATGAGCAATCGCGTGATCTCTCTTACGAGAAACCAAAAACCAAAAACCAACCCTTTAACGAAAAAATATCCGAACTGTTAAAATCCTTCGCTTCCGAAAATACAAAAGTGATACTTGTAGGAAATTCAGCTCAACTTTGGGAAAAAGTATCCGAACAGGCACGGGAGGAAATAGAACATATCCTTCAGGAACTGATGGTAAATATGGGCAAACACAGTCAGGCAAGCGATGTGGTGATCAAATTTGAACAGGCACAACAAAAAATAAATATCCATTATACCGATAACGGCATCGGCATTTTAGGTGAATTGCAGCCTAATAATGGACTCACAAATACGGGAACCCGTATTGATGCAATTGGCGGTACAATTACCTTTGATACCAAAGTTGAAAAGGGGCTTAAAATCCAAATCTCTTTTCCGGTTTCCTAATTGTATTAAATATGTTTAAAAGAATACTTATTGCCGAAGATCAAGAAACACAGAATATTTCGCTGCAGAAAACATTGGCCGATCTGGGTACAGAAAAACCCGAATATGTTTATTATTGCGATGATGCACTTACCTGGATAAAAAATGCCATTAAAGCTGAGCGTCCTTACGATCTGTTAATTACCGACCTCTACTTTGAGGAAGATCATAACCGGCAAAAAATTGCCGGAGGTGCCGAACTCATCAAAGCGGCAAAAGAGTTGCAGCCTGATTTAAAAACACTGGTATTTTCGGGAGAAAGTAAAACGGCAGTTATCGATATGTTATTTAAAGAAATGAATATTGATGGTTATGTACGTAAAGCCCGTCACGATGGCCAATACCTCAAACTGGCCATTAATGCCATTAATAATCATAAAAAATACCTTTCGCCTGATTTAAAACTGGCCAGAAAAGAAAATAATTCGCACGATTTTACAGACCTGGATATCGCCATCATTTCTCAACTGGTTGATGGAACCCCTCAAAAAAACATTCCTTATTACCTGCAGGAAAACAATATTAAACCCTCTGGCCTCAGCAGCGTTGAAAAACGTCTGAATTTGATGAAAGAGGTACTTGGTTTCTCCAAAAACGAACAACTGATTGCCTATTGCAAAGATGTAGGGATAATTTGATTAGTCCTAAGTCTTCAGTCCATAGTCTGGAGTCAATTGATTTCAGTTAATTCCGCGCGCTTGTCATCCTGAGGGATAATTTATTGCATAAAAATCGATATTGATGACAGACAAATCCTGGCGCAATGATAAGCCGCCAAAAGTCGTCATTGCGAGAAGGCTTTTTCAGCCGACGAAGTAATCTTACAACGATCGCTACCTCGCGTGCGCATTAAGATTCCCGCTTGCCCGTCATCCGATAGCTATCGGATGACGGGCGTGCTAATGGATTTTGTCAATGGTAGCATAGTTGAAGGATCTTTTTCGATGGAAAGTGAATCTTAGCCATTTAACAAGCGCTATGCTCTCCGTGCCCTTCTCCATGGTTCTCTATGGTTAAAAAAAGCGCTTGTCATCCTGAGGGATAATTTATTTTATAAAAATCAATATAAATGACAGTTGGATAAGAAGCTGAATGCGCTCAAAGCATCGTCATTTCGACCGCAGTGGAGAAATCTTTTAAATTTGATTTCGATAACTTGATAAATAGATCTCTCCATTTCGCTGCGCTACAGTCGAGATGACGACTTTTCTCTTGGATACTGTCAATGTTAGCGGAGTCGAAGGATTTGTGGTAAATAGGGCTAGTGTTTGGATCAGTTAACCAATTTCAACAATTAAACAGTTAACCCCCCCCTCACTACGGTTTCCCGTAAGGATCCACCACATTCCCCTCATACTTTTGAGCAGCTAAAAAAACTTAACTATGGGAAAATTTATCATTACCAAAAGAACAAACGGCGAATACCAGTTTAACCTTGAGGCATCAAACGGCAGGGTTATCCTCACCAGCGAAGGTTACACTGCAAAAGCATCTTGCAATAAAGGTATCGAATCCGTAAAAACCAATGCGCCAACCGATACCAGGTACGATAGAAAAACCGCTAAAAACGGTTCATCCTATTTCAACCTGAAAGCCGCAAATGGCGAAATTATCGGTACCAGTCAAATGTACAACACTGCCGAAACGCGTGATAACGGCATTGAATCGGTTAAAGAAAATGCGCCGGATGCATCAGTAGAAGATGAAACCATTTAATGCAAAAAGTTATGGATCTTAAATTAAAGTTAGAACAGCTTCATCAGCGTGTGGTCGGGTTAAAAGATCAGATCAATACCGAAGAAGCCACCAAAAATGCATTCGTAATGCCTTTTATTCAAATCCTTGGCTATGATATTTTTAACCCAACAGAGGTGATTCCCGAACACATCTGCGATATCGGCACCAAAAAAGGGGAGAAAGTAGATTACGTGATCCGTAAAAACAATGAACCTATCCTCATTTTCGAATGTAAACACTGGAAAGAAAGTGCCGATGCCCATAATTCGCAGTTGCACCGCTATTACCATGTTTCGAAAGCCAGGTTTGGCGTATTAACCAACGGTACCGTTTATAACTTTTACGCCGATCTGGAAAAGCCGAATATTATGGATGAGAAACCTTTCCTCACCATCGATATCGAAGACCTGAAAGATAATGCCATTAAAATACTCGAAAGTTTTACCAAAAACGAATATAATTTAGAGACTATCCTCGATTCGGCCGAAGGTTTAAAATACATCAAAGCCATCAGGAAGGAATTTGAAAAAGAGATCGACAACCCTTCTGATGAAATGGTAAAATTACTGGTAAACCGGTTTTTCGACAAGCCCCTCACCGCAAACCGGATGATCGCTTTTAAAGAATACGCCAAAAAAGCCCTGGCCATTTCCATTAACGAATCGATCAGCGACCGTTTAAAATCGGCGCTGAATATCAATGAGAAAATCGAGAAAAAGGAAGAGGGTAAAGTAATTCCTGTTATCGAAGATCCTGAGGCTTCAAAAATTGTAACCACTGAGGAAGAACTGGAAGCTTTTCAGATTGTAAAAGCCATATTGCGCGAAAAGATTCCTTCCGCACGCATTGCCGCCCGCGATACCCAATCTTACTTTGGCGTATTACTGGATGACAATAACCGCAAACCGATCTGCAGGTTCCATTTTAATACGGCTAATAAATACCTCGAAACTTTTCAGAACGGAAAGGATGCAGGCGAGAAAAAACAGTTGTTTAGCCTTGATGAGCTCTACAACTACAGGGATCAGCTCCATCAAACCATAGCGAATTATTAATTAAACGCTCCACTCTCACAAAAATGCAGGGGTTGCTTTTTAGTCTGTTTTGGGAGCAGACAGGGCAGCCTCTCATTTTAAAATAATCCCCGTCTCGAAGTCTGTCACCCTGAGGGATAATTAATTTTATAAAAATCAATATGAATGCCAGAAGAATCTTCGCGCAAAGATAAGCCGCTAAATTCGTCATTGCGAGAAGGCTTTTTCAGCCGACGAAGCAATCTTTCTAACAAGGATCGCTAGCAGAAAAGATTGCTTCGTCGTTCCTCCTAGCAATGACGACCTTTATAAATCTGTCTATGGTAGCGGAGTCAAAGGATTACCCTAAGGTTAGCCGTAAAGAATCCATTTTCAGCCTGAATACCTTAGCGCTATGAAAAACATTATCATACTGTTATTATTCACCTCCGCGATAGCAACCGCCCATGCACAGAAAATTTTAACCTATCAGTTAATGGAACCTGGTTTTAACACCAAGGTAATTAAAGGAACCATCAGCGAAGTTTATACCACCAAACGTTATGGAAAAACCTTCTGGTGGGTATGCATCGGGAAAGATACCATTATCCACGTATGGCCCAGGCACCTCGATACGGCCACCATGAAACCCGGCATTACCCGAACATTTATGTCTGTTAAACGCCTCGATAACAATTGGTGGAAGAAAGAAAAATCAGAAGATTATATTAAGCCGAAGGAATAATTTGAGATGATTCGTCATTGCGAGGAGGCTTTTTCAGCCGACGAAGCAATCTTAAACGATAGGTTTCGTGAGGTCGTCATTTCGACCGCAGTGCTCCAAAGGAGCTCCTTTGGAGGAGAAATCTGCTGAGAAAATATAGTCATACTTCTTTTACTGTTTACTATGATTTAAGTTTTGTTTAACTGATTGATATTTAGTGTTTTTTAATGTCTGTTTAGATTGCTGGCATCATGAAAATAGTTTTTTGCGTTACGGGTTCCCGTAAGGAAAGCCTCTTTAAGCTACATAGTTTTGGGGTATTAAAATTAAAAAATCTATTCATTTCTAAATAAAATCCCATGCTCACAGAAAATACCCAACTTGATCAGCAAGTGTTGCAAGACAACAAAGAGATTTTTGCCCGGATAGTTAAAGAGCTGGAGGGAGCCGATTTCGAAATTCTGATTGCCAGTGCATGGTTTACTGACGAGGAATTATTCGATATCGTTAAAAGTAAAGCCGCTCAAAACGTAAAGGTTGAGCTGATTATTGCTGATAATCAGGAGAATCTGAAGTTGGATTTTGATGAACTCGTTTCATTGGGTGCTTCAGTAACTAAAATAAAAAATGTGGGTTATGGCATCATGAACCAAAAGTTTTGTGTAATTGATAAACGGATTGCACTGCATGGCTCTTATAATTGGTCGGTAAATGCCAGAAAAAATAATCATGAAAGTATTATCGCAACCAATCATGAAGAGACTGTAGCGCATTTAATCGCCAATTTTAACGACATTAACCATAAGGCAGCCCTGCAACGGGGCGAAACGGTTGATGTTCCCATAGTACCTTTAAAAGTTGAGGCAAAAATCGAAACCCACACAGCCAAAGAACATGCTATTTCTGAGTTTACCAAAGTGCTCGATTCGATGATTGCTGCTGAGATTGGAAATTTTGATCGATCCATGTTAAGGGGGCAAGGTTATGAGCGTTCCAAATTTAATAATGGGGATCATCAGGTACTTACTAAATCATTAGATACAGTTTATTCTGTTTTTATAAATGACATAGATGTAGTTGAAGACAAAAAGAAACGTTTAAAAACAAAGATTGATGAGCAGGAAGTAAAGAGCCTTAATGCATTTGAAGAAAATCTTAATTTACAATTGCAAACCGCTGAGGCAGAATCAGAAAATGAAACACTAAATGCCAAAAACCAGCTCATTAATCTCAAAGCAGAGACTGAAAAAAATAAACAGGAAATCCAGAGCCTTAAAGAAAATAAAATTGGTTTTCATGAAAATATTATTGCTGAGATAAAGAATAAGATCCGTATTGCGCAAACAGATTTTGTTAGCCCCAAGTTTAAATGGTATGAGTTTATTCCGGTATTGTTCGCAAATGTCTGCCTAATCACTTACCTCTTCATCTTCTATTCTTCAGCATGTTACATTTTATTGTTTGCTATTGAAGACTCGAAGGCAGCCAAGGCTGCTGGGCTTGATGCAATTCCGATGGAAATATTTAATCCTAAAGCATTGTCGTTAACCTTATCAAAAGGCGGGGCAGGTATCATTTTTATCTTGCTCTTCGTAAGTATACCCCTTTTCTGCGCACTGATCAAGCTTTTTACAAAGCAAACATGGGTTATTATCTGCATGTTCCTCGTTGGAATTGTATTGGTTGATACAGCAATAGCTTACAAAGTTTCAGCAGCCATTTATCAAATGAAATATGATATAGGAGATGCCACTGAGGTCTGGCAAATATCAATGGCTTTTAAGGATCCTAATTTCTATTTAGTGTTTTTATTAGGAGCCTTTGGTTTGCTGATGCTAAAGTTTGCTTTTGAAAAACTCATGTCAATTTTTGACGAAAGAAATCCTGATGTTGCTACGTTAAAAAACAACCTGCTCATTAAGCAGATGGACGAGGATTTAAAGTTAGAAGAACAAAAAAGTCTATTGGTTAAAGGTGAAATCTACCTGATAGAAGGAAAGAACATTGGTTTAGATGCTCAATATAAGATCACTGAATCTAAGCTCGCATCTATTCCAATTAAATTAAACTTATTGCGGGAAATTAAAAAAACAGACTTAATTACAGGAAAACAACATATTGTAGATATTGCTACGATATACAAAAGCCATGTCGAAAATGACAACCTTCCAATTTCAATTGATTCGTTAAATGATAGGATCAATATCTTTTTAGAAGGCTGGAACGATTACCTACACGAAGAATACGCAATTATAAAAGCTACAGAAAAATCGCGCGAGGCATTTGATACTGCTGTAAACTGGCAAAATGAAAAGGTAAAAAGTTCACAAATAGACAAACGGGTAGTAATCTAATGAAAAAGTATTTTTTAATAAGCGTTTTGATATGTTCGGCCTGTACACATTTAGCAGCCCAAAAAACAAAAGAAGTTAATGATTATAACATCGTCTTCGCACCAGATCTATCAAATCGGTTGAACGCTAAATTTTATCCGAAAGCGGTAAACGATTTGGATATTGTACAGGGTGTATTGAAAAAAGTTTGGCCAGACATATTGAAGTTCAAACGAACAGATGACCAATTAGACCATTATAGTGTCGATTTTATCAATAAAGGATTAATAGGGTTGTATAAAATCAATACGAGTCTATTAAGTATAGACCTTCAGCAATTTGATAAACAGGTTGATAGAATTAATTATATATTAGAGAGAAATAAAGTTACCTCTTCATTCCCTAAAGACATTAATAGCTTTACTGCAGAATATAGGAAGTTTAATGACAAAGCCGCAATCTCTAAAAATGGAGCAGATATTTGGACCTACTTTCAATCAGGTATCGATGATCGCATTATTCTGCCAGATGTAGCTGTTGGTAAAATAACCCACAAATTTCGCAACATCATGGTATTAATGACTGATGGTTATATTGAGGCAGGTATTTATAATAAAGGCTACGATTTAAGTGCTAAAAAGATTGAAGATTTTCGAAATGCCTTTTTGAAATCGAAGGGTGGGGATATGGCTTTATTTCTATCTAAAAACATTAAGTATAAAATTAATCCGGCAAAAAATCCATATTTAAAAAACCTTGAGGTGATCGTGATCGAAATGTATGACCGTTCACTTTCTAAAACGGGCGCAGCCACAAAACATCCAACTGACATGGAAATCATGCGGTTAATTTGGGGCGATTGGATGAAAAGCTCAGGTGTAAAACGATTTGAACTCAAGCCTGCCGCAAGCAACCAAGCCGAAGCCGTGAAATATATTTTAGACTTTATAAAAAAATAATCATCCCCTCATCATGAAAACACTCTCTCTACTCATCTTCTTCTTCGCTAACATGATTACCTGCAAAGAAAATACAGCCGTCTACATCTGCAACAGTCCTGGCGCTAAAAAATACCACAACACTTCCGATTGCCGTGGTTTAAGTAACTGTACTTATAAAATTGTAAAAGTGGATATCGAAAAAGCCAAAAAAGACGGCAAAACACTATGCGGCTGGGAAAAGTAAGCCTGCTGCTGTTGTTGCTCACGCTTCAGTCCTGCTTTATCCAGCCAGCTGGAAATAAAGGCATCAATTATAGTCAGCTGGTTTTTACCGCCAGGGTAATCCGCATTTTGGATGGCGATACCATGGAGGTATTGTATCAGGACCAGCCCATTAAAATCCGTTTGGCGCATATCGATTGCCCCGAGAAACGTGGCCACCAGCCTTTTGGTACTAAAGCCAAACAAGCCCTTTCCGATCTGTGTTTCGGGCAAATGGTAACCGTGCAGGGCCAAAAATACGACCGTTATAAAAGATTGATTGCCGTAGTGATTAACGATAAAAAACAGGTGCTTAATCAGGAAATGGTTAAACTGGGCATGGCCTGGCATTTTAAAAAGTACTCAAGCGATTCGCTGTATGCGCAATTGGAAAATACCGCCAGGGAGAATAAGGTTGGTTTGTGGAAGGATAGCACTGCAGTAGCACCGTGGGAGTGGCGGGGAACGAAACATGCTTTGGCGAAGTAGGTATATTAAAGCATGCATCAATCTGTTCCGACGAAGCTAGTACAAGCTTTTAAACAACCTTCTGAATATCAGTTGCTTGCAAAACACAATTACGACTCACTAACGATCCAAAATGACTGTTATTGGGCTCAAATGTTATTGCTTAAATTTACGAAATGAATTCGTTTAACATGAGAAAAATGATCTAAATACAACTAGCTACAAAATATCAAGAAAACTAATAAATGATTTTTACGAAAATTGCGGTAACAACAACACATACATTTACCCTAATTCTATTACAATTATCAAATATATTTACCCTAATTCTGTGACGGAAAAGTAGTTGATTAACCCTAATTTTGTGACAACAAGTAGTTTTGGAATTAAAGTTTGTCAAATGTTTGATAGATAATATTTACAGAGTTAGAAAAATGGTTTACCAAATTAAATCGTAAGCCATTAGTGATATGAGGTGCTAGACAGATAGGTAAGACGACCGTTGTTGGGCAATTTTCAAAAAAAATATGCGGTATATCTACCTCGATTTGGAGCTTGCTGTTGACTGAAAGCCTTTTTAAGAGTTCACAACGATCGAATTATTCGTTCAGTCTGTGTTTTTTAACATCCTATAGATTTTCTACTGCTTTACGGTCTGCACAGAGACAATTTATGTTAAGCTTTATGTAATCATTTTATAATAAATGGCCATAAAAACAGGGCCTACCTCATCAACATCAAACTACCAGAAATACTTTTACAGTTTGTCGCCAGATGAATAGTATAGTAATATACCCCCACTGGAAGGATTTTACCATTACTTTGCCCATCAAATGGGATTCCATAACCCCTGCTATTAAATACCACATTGCCTAAACGGTTAAAAACCTTTACCATGGCTTGAGGATACTGTTCAATATTCTTAACTATCCAGGTATCATTCGTCCCATCACCATTTGGTGAAAATGATGAAGGAATATCTACCGCTTTCTCAGCAAAAGTAACCGGCACTGCAGTACGCTTGCTTTCACAATTTCCATTAGCTAAACTCAGGAAATACGATTTAGATTTTACCATTTCCAATGTAAATAAACCCGTATTGTTTTCCATCAATGCCTGGCCGCCAGTTTCAAATTGATAAAGTTTATAGTTGCCTGCAACAGGGTTTAAGACCCTTATAGTTCCCTCGCCTTCGCTACACAGCTTAACATCAGCTACTGCTGGTGCTTCAATCTCCTCTCCAATATTGTCTATTACAAATCCTTTTTCTACAAAATTACAGCTGCTACCGCTGTTATCAGTTACCCTGAGTTTATAAAATCCGTATGGTATATTTGCTAATATTGGCAGCCTGCCCACAACCTCTTCTCGGTCGTTCAGCCACTCGTACTGATAAGGCGCAACCCCGCCCTTAATCATAATATTACTAATCTCTCCAAGGCCCATGGCGCAATGGTCGGCCTTGTTATTTACTTCAGCTAAATCCATTACCAAAGGTTCAATACGCAAAACTGTGTAGTCTTTATAATGTTGTTCACATTCTTTTTCATCCGTTAAAAACAAACTGTATTTACCGGTTTTCAATCCCATTATCGTATTTGTATGGCCAATGGTAGCGCCTGTTGCATCCGTCCACCGCAGTTTTGTTCCTGCATCAATACCCGAAGTTTGAACCGTGATCATACCCGAATCTTCACCACATGCGGCATCTGTAATCTTGTAAGTCAGTTCTGGAAAAATCTTTGCACTTTGCCTGATAATATTATACTCGAGCGTTTTGATACAGTAAGTATTTGCAATGGTTAATATATACTTACCTGGCGAAAGGTTTACAATGTCTAGTTGATGGCCAATATCCAATCCAGCATCATTTGTCCACCTGTAGGTTAACCGATCAGAAGAACTAATCTTCAGGTTTTTTATCCAGCCATCATTGGTTGTACATCCTGCATTTCTTAAATCGTATGCCGAATCATCAACCGTTATTCCATTTTTTTCCTCGATGATAAAGGAATAAAAAAGTGATCCGCAAGTACCCTGATCTTTAACTTCAACGGTATATTTACCAGCAGGTACTCCGCGTAAATCCGCCTCAGTACCGACAATATCCTGCTTTTCATTTCTCCATGTAAAGGTTATGGCTCCTTTTCCCGAAGCAATTAAACCCGTTATGCTGCCATTTTTACGATCACAATCTGCATGTTCAGTCGGCATTTTTGTAAGGTCTGCAACCGGAGCGCCTTCCGCAGGGATATTAAAGGGGCCAAAAACAACTGTACAGTCGTCGGTGGTAACCACTTTCAGCCTGTAATTACCCCCTTTTACATTTTGTAAAGCAAGCGCAGTTCCCTTAACCTCATCTGCATCATTTAACCAGCTAATAGACTTCGTTTTTGCGGTTTCCAAATTCGATAAAAAAACATTGCTAATTCCACCGTTTTCCAGGCTACAGGTAGCAGGCTGTGTTTTCATCAAAGCGGTATACAACTGTGGCGTAATATCTTTTAGCTCCCAGGTAAAGGTTTGTGTTTTACAGGCCGTACCCAAAAATGCAGTAAAAGAATAGGTTCCAGGCAACAGACCTTTTAAATCGGCATTGGTACCCACTAACTTTTTTTCTGCGTTTCGCCATTCAATGGCTGTAGCACCCTGTACCACAATTCCGGTAATTGAACCATTTGCCTGCCCGCAAGTAGGTTGTTTAATAACATAGTTGCCCATTTGTAAACCCATCCCTAAAAACTCTGAGGTACGGTTATTTAATGTAGCCGATGCCGTAAAGCCTACATTTGGCGGAATGGTCATCTTCCAGTTTCCTCGCGCATCAGCAGAAGTACTCCCTAAATATTTCTTTGCATCACACTGATAACATTCTCCGTCCGAAAACACTTCAATCTCTGCATTAGGAGTAGCGGTTCCCTTTAAAGTACCATTATCGTATTCATCAATTTTAATAACCGGGATTTCTACTTTCGATTTTTCTGATTTATAGGTAATGGGCATGGATGAAATACAATAAATCGCATTTCGTTGCAATAATATGTCACCACAGTTATTTGCCCTTACACCAGGTGTTCCCGGACCAAAGCTTACCCGGTTGGCCATTACATTTTCTTCACCAGGATTTTTCCCGCCAATAATCATATTGGAGCAGTTTTCCAAGTCTATTGTACTGTAAACATACGATTTGCTTCCATCACTTCGTATCCCCATCCGGTTTCCCTGTATCTTTCCAGAATTGTAGATATTTTTGAAATCGAAACCACCACTCCCCAAAAAGGAATTATTGATGAGTTCTACATTTCTAAAATCCTGAATATATCCGCGGGCACCAATACCTACACTTACGCTCTCTAACCCAAAATTGTTGTTTTTAACGATACACTTCTCGCCGGTAGCCTCTACAGCTTGTGTGGTGGGGTTAATCCCCGATATCATCACCCCATAATCTCGAAAACCCCAGAGGTTTCCTTCCTCCTTCGTATCGCCACCAACCATTATATCATCACATAACCTAAAATTAAGCGTACCACCAAAGGCAGGGCCAACCGCTGTTTTTTTATCTGCTGCAATACCAAACCAATTGGCCGAAACTTTAATGGTTTTACATTTAAACAAGTAAACATCATAATCGCAGGTTAAGAAAATATTCCCCTTTCCAACAGCTCCAATGGTAATATTGGTGCCTTGTGCAATATAGATCGGGCTAGCGCCACGGCCTCCAGCCGAAAAATTTGAAAAACTTAAACCATAAATTTCAATACGGTTAATAGCAGTCCCTTTCAGTGCCGTTCGTTCCGTATAATCGGTATAGGGAATCAAGGTTTCGATCGTTACCTTGGCATCAGATAAACCAAGCGCCGCACCTGGTAGGGTAGTCCCGTCAATAACAAGATGAGAAGAAAGTATTAGTGGCGATTTCAAACTAATGAGCCTGGCTGTAGCCGTAAAATGTATATAGTCAGTTTCAGCACTTCCATTGGCGCCCGCTTTTTCTAAAGCTTCTCTCAACGTGCCCGGTCCGCTGTCGAGTTGACTGCTCACCGTAAATATCTCCGCATGGACCACACCAAAGCTTGATAAGAATAACAACAAGAGCAGTAATCGAAACATGGTGAGGGCGCAGTTTGTTAATAAAGCAAATGTAGCAGAATTTAACCTCTTTTTACTATCATGAAATAAGAACAAGCTGTGGTAAGGCGGAAATTTCAATCATTGCAACTTTAGAAAATAGTTCCATATAAACCTTCAACAGAGCCATTATTAATAAATAAAAAAGATTGAGTTCCCAATCTGAAGATCAAAGCTTCAGCCAAAAATTGAATAAACTTAAGAAAGGAAACCCAGAAGCATTCTACTATTGGCACCAGATTTCGGTCATAAAAACGACTTAATTTAAATAAAAACTATCGGCAGTAATGGCGCTTTACTGCCGATAGTTTGATAACAAAATGCATTTACTTAAAAAAAAATCATCGCGCATTTGTTAGGAGATTTGGTTCAAAGCGTTAATTTTAAATACTACAGGTTGTAATGTCGACATAAAATGTTGATCATTGAACTCATGTTACTTTGATAGGTAAGGCAAAGTTTTTGAGAGATAAAAGATAATGAAAAACAGACTTGTTCTTTTTTGACCAAATATCAACTTATCTAAATAACTTCATAACTTTCATATCACCAGTATCCTCTTCTTCCTTTCCAGAAGTTTCTCCTGTAATGCAGACATCTCAGTACCAACTTTCGTATCGATCACCTTCGCATAGTGCTGGGTTGTTTTCAAGCTATTATGTCAAAGCATTTGGGATACTGTTTCAATCGGCAAACCATTTGAAAGCGTAATAGTCGTCTCGAAAGTATGACGAGCTATGCCTGGGCCTTTGCCGTTAAGCGCGAAAACAATGTGGTCTCTAACATTCAAACCTGGGCAGTTTTACCCTGCCACACGCTTAACGATTAAACCCTGCCCTGGCTGGCGATTATACCCGGTTGGAGCAGTGTTTATTAAAATTTTTGTTTTTTTGAGCTACACTTTCCTCACTGCCGTTTTTAATACCGAGAGGAGAAAAAGGACTAGAAACATGATGATCACAGGTGCAAAAACTTCTAACCAGCCAATGCGCCCGAAAATTATCTTGATGATAAAGAGGATGCAGCTAAAAAGCACCCCCAATAGGATTAAGATTTCTTTAAAACCCCGTTGTTTTGTTTTTCTGGTTCTTCTTTTTGCCATTAATTCTTTAAATAGTTTAACTCATAACTTGAGTCTGATGAATCTTTATGAGTTTTCGGATTTATAGCAATGTAATCTCAATACGCCTGTTCCTTTTCCTCCCACTAACAGTATGATTTGAGGCAATCGGATTTTCAATGCCTTTTCCTGTCGTGCTTATCCGGCTTGCTTCGATATTTAATGCCGTTAAATGATTTTTAAATGCATCGGCCCTTGCCTGCGATATCTGCTGATTTAGGGCGATCGGACCATCGCTGCTGGCATAACCATCAATATGAACGGATACTGTAGGGTTTTTGATCAAATAAGCGACAATGTGTTTAATTAAAGTTTTGTTGGTGCTTGCAAAAGATGATGAACCCTGAACGAATGTTACCGGCACGCTATGGTTTAAAGCTTTGAGTGCCTCTGTTGGTAATTTGGCAGGGGCTGCATCAATACTGGTTTTGCTGATCGAATCTTCTTTTATCTCCGTTGATTTTACCTTTGCAACAGCAGTGGTATCCATACCGCTAACTTTTTCTTTTGCTGGTGAAGCAGGTACAACAACCGAAGCCTGATCGGAAGAAACGTTTGGTGCAGATGTTTTTGCTGCAGGATCTGTTTTGCCTGATGCATAATACCAGATACCGCCACCAACAACCATTATCCCCAATAAACCGATTAACCAGCCGCTCGATTTGCCAGCGGGTTTTTCGACCTCTCCCTTTGAAAGATCAAATTTAGATGGCTCTTTTTTAGCGCCATCGTTTTTATTTAAATCGAATGCCATAATTTTATTTTTTAGGTGTACATATCAACCAAAGTTTGCAAACTGCCCGTATGTGCCCTGCCCATGGCTTCAAACTCCCAGCTTTCGCCAACACGGAACAAACGCCCAAATTCTACTGCATCTTCATTGGTATATTGGTCTTTCAGGTCGTAACGCAGTATTTCAGCACCATTGCTTTCATCCACAATCCTGATGTAGCAGTCGTTCACTTTTCCAAAATTCAGGTCTAATGTTCTCCGGTCTTTTTTATTATCGTGGGGGTATTTACAGATCGTACAGCATATAATAATCTGTTCGATTTTATCGCTGACTTTGGATAAATCAATAAACATATCTTCATCATCGTCGCCATCACTTCTGCTGCCGTCCGGATCATCAATGGCGCCAATAATTGCCCCGTCTTCGGTAAATGGTCTGAAGAGGCCTTTCTCTACCTTATCCTCAATTTTATTACCCATACGGATTTGCCCGTAAAAGGTAAAGTACGAATCAGAAGGGATCTTGAAATCGCCACCAATCGAAAATGCCGAAACATCGAGGTCGAACTCCGGACCGCCGGGTTCTTCGTTAGGATCCCAGCCCATTCCTATTTTTACAACGGTTAATCCAGGCGCTGCCTTGGATAGAGAGAACCTGTCTCCCTTATTTAAATTAAAACTGCTCATCTATTGATATAATTCTATTAGTGTATTTAAACCGCCTGAAAAGGCCTGGCCAAGGGCTTCTACATTCCATGCTCCCCCGTTTCTGGAGATGGAAGCAATCATCAGGGAATCTTCATTGGTAAATTCCTCTTTGAGCATATATTGGCATAAAACCGATTTATCAGCATGGTTCCTGATATTGAAATAGGAGTTTTGAACATGGCCAAAATGGTGACCCCTTTCTTCACTCTGATCAATGGTTACGGCGAAATAAAGGAACTCCACTTTCGGATCTATTTTGGATAAATCGATATGGATTACCTCATCATCTCCATCACCTTCGCCACCCCTGCTATCGCCCGGGTAATGGGTAGAACCATCGGGGCTCGTGTTGTTGTTGTAAAAAACAAAGTATTCATCAGCAAGGAGTTTACCGTTTTCGCCCAGCATAAATACGGAGAGGTCGAGGTCTACCGGATGCCCGTTTACAACAGCGGTATCCCAGCCCAGGCCTGCAATGAGGTGATTTAAGCTTGGTTCTTCCCCGATCAGGGAAACGGGTTTTCTTTTTTCTATTTGTATAGCCATTTTGTTAAGTTTTAGATTTTATACGCGCTAATTTTTTTTTGGAGGTAAAGGCGGTGGTTTTACCGGATTGTTTTTAGTATTTGGTGTTGCTTTTATTTCTGGTAACCTGGGGATGTTTACCGGTTTCGGAACATCGTTTTGCTTTTTGGGTGGTAACGGCGGAGGCAGTTTTGGTGTTGGAAGCGCTGGCCGCTGCAGTACCGGAGGCGCAGTGGGTACTTTTGCTTTAACGCTGTAACCGGCATTGGCAATGGCCTCAAAAATAGCCAGCATGGTATCTTTAACATCAACAGGCTGCAATGCGATAACATGATGATACTTTTTAAGCAGTTTATCAGAAAAATATGCGGTGCTGATTTCTTCTGATCCAAGCAGGATCATTACCCCATCGGCCTGTAAATTGTTGGCCCTCAGCAGATCGTCTGTTGCGGCAAAAATCATCCCGTCATTAGCATAATATTGCAGCCTGTCGTTCAGGTTTCTTTCCCTTACATTAAACCAATACAGGTTTCCATCAGATAGTTCGGCTTCGCCTTTAATAATCGGACTGATGTTTTGGAGTAAAGCAGCGCAAAAAGGCAGCAGTAAAGCGATTTCGGCATCTTTATTAATAGACAGATAAGAGTTTTGCAGGATGATGTATTCTACAATCATATCGGCCAAAATTTTTACCCTGGGGTCGGCACCCTGACCTGGCAGTTTGGCCGATCCAATCGGTTCGGCTTTTACACCTTTGTAAAGGTTTAAATAAAGTACATCATCAATGCCATTCATGAATAAAATAGCCTTGTTGTTTGATAAAGTCTGCTTTAGGGTAAGTATATTAAAAAGGGTATGGTGATATGCAATGCGGTCTAAATTAAAGTAGCCAGCCTCCTGAAACAGGTTTTCAATCAGCGATTTCTCATTGTCTTCAATATCATCATCAAATAAAAAACGCAAAGGGAACTGCTGCCTGTACGATTCGATAGAATCGGATTTATATAATACGGTGTTTAAAAAGTGCGATAAATATTGTTCAACACCATAATAAAAGAGCTGTTTAACCGGTTTTTTGTTGCCATATATACTAAAATGTTTTGCCGGATCTTTTACAATTTCGAAATAATTGCCATAAGCGTAGGGATCGTTTTTGTAAAAGCGTTCCCTGGCGGCGGCACCAAAAATAAAATCGTTGCCATTTACATAAAAGTATAAGGGAATCTCGTTCGATTCCCTTATTTTTAATGGGGCATAAGGGTTACTGTCTGATTGATACCAGAAAGTAACCGTCCGCTTCGATATTTTTGCCAATACACAGAATCCCATCGCCATTATTGTTTTTGAATGCCCTTAAGCAGGTGTTTTTCGAAGAATTTCATCCCTTCCAGAATGATAATCGGCGCTACATAATCGAAATCTTTCTGATCATCGTGTTTCCGCTTTTGCGCTTTAATAAAATCCGGCTCTCCTTTGATGTAGTTCTCGATGTTCATATCCTGAAAACCCGCCATAAAATCTGTCGCATTCATTTTTAAACCGAACATGCTCGATGATACTTTGTAAAACAGATCCGCAAAATCCATAAATCTTGGGCAGTGCGGTTTGCCTTCCTGTGGCAGGCAGATAAAATGATTGCCAATGTGCTCCAGCATTTCCGGCGTAATGGAATTGGTTGATTCGAGGTATTTAAATTCGCCATTTGGCGTAACCACACAGAAATTATCTTCGCCCAGGATCTCAATGGCCTGTTTGTTGGTCGGCACCAGAATGCTGGTGATATTGGTTGGGATGGCCAAACCTTTCGATACTTCATATTTAACATCGGCATTATCTGTTCCGCGTTGCGAATTGATATCGATTATCTTTAATGGACTGGTGGTAATCGGACTAATGGTTTGTTTGGCCACTGCTTCTCCGCCCATCCCCCTGATAAACATCTGTGTATAATAATCATCTGCTGCAGCGGGATTTACTGCAGTAAACCAATCGAATATCCTGGCTCCTTTGCCTGCAAATGCAATTTTTATTTTAGGGGGAATGACTTTAACCGCTGGTGGTGCATCTTCTGATTTTACAATTTCATTCCGCAGTTTATAAGCCAGCTGACCTGCGTAAAACATAATCAGGCCGGTAACGTAAAGGTTAATGCTCATCATTTCCTTACATTCAGCAGCGATTAAGAGATAAAAAGTTTCAAAATCTGAAGCTTCTAAACGGTCGACAACCTGTTCGAAATAATAGGGTGCGGTATTTTCGTTAAATTTAGGTGTGCCGGAATTTAGTCCCTGAATGGATATTTTTTTCTTTTCGCAAATCCTGAGCAGCACGTTTTTAAAGTTGGGCGAAAATTTGGTGGCCTGTGCTACACGTTCAGCCGCAAAACGGATGGAGTTCTGTTTAATCATTGCCTTTCCACCTTCCATTTGGCACAATGCGGTAATATCGGTTGTACTGCCACCAATGTCGAAACAAAGCACCAGTTCTCCGGGATTAATGGAGTAACCCCCATTTGGGCGTACGAGGTAATTGGCTACGGCGCAGGCTTCGGATAAGGATTCTTCGTTGCTCAACTTCTTGAAATCGAACCTTACGGGACCAGTTTCGGTTTTGATATCTACCGCTGTAAGTGTTCTTTTAGCCTCATTGCCCCATCCTGTAGCAACAACTTCTTGGGCTTGTTCGCCCCAGGTGCTATTGCCAGTGCCAGTTGAACCCCATGCTGGTGTTGTGGCGGCAGGTGCTGAAGCCTGGCTGCCCCAGCCACCCGATTGAGTTGTGGGAGAGCCCCAGCTGCTGCTGCCTGATGTATCGCCTATATCAGAAAGATCGGAAGGAGGGAAGGTTTTTAATTTAACCTGGCTTTCAATCGGTGATATTTCTTTAAGCGAATCCCAAATACCCCTGTATTCGCTTAATAATTCTTTACCCATTGATGAGGGGTACGACCATTTTAAGGTGTGCGGCTCATGCCCTTCAATAAATAACTGTGCATACACATGAAGCAGTAAGGTGCTTAAATAGGCGGTTTTGTAACTTTTATCAATCTGCTGGGTAGACCATTTCATATTGTACACCAGCTCGGCCCTGCCAATGCGGTTATAACCTAAAATGTAGCGGTTGTTTTCTGCATTTTCGATGGGCAAGTTTTTTTCAAAACAAGGGAAACCACCCTTTACGGCCTGGGCCATTAAGGAGTTAACTTGGATGTTGCCATCGTTTACCACTCTTCTCGAATCGTGGATGGTTAAAACGGATTTAATGGAATTGGTGAGGATTTCGTCGTTCTGAAAAAAGAAAATTTCATCTTCCACCGCAGGCCGTTCGTCATTGTTTTTGCTGTCACTGGCCAGTAATGATACCCTTTTATTGGTGAGTTTCAGGTTTTCGCAAACCTCGTTCCGCTGATCGGAAAAATAAGCGATAGAAGAATTTGTACTACCAAAATCAACACCTAAAAAGGCCGGCGATAATGTTCTTGGCGCGTTTAACATATTCACCGGTAAAGCCTGCGTATTGCCCGATCCATCGTAACGGATAATCCCAAAACCACAATCAACCCCTGCATGTGCAAACTTTACGCCTTTAAAGGGTTTATTGCTTTCGTATATCTCGTATTTATATTTATTGTCGGCCACCGCATTATTGGATGCGATATGCAACTGCGCTTTAATGTTGCCGTATTTTCCGGAGATTACCGCTGCCTTTCCATTATTGGCCAGGTATAAAGGAATACCCTTTTCATCCAGTACAATCCTGAAAAAATCGTCATCCACATTTCCGATAAATGGCGTCGCCTGAAACTTGGCATCGTTATGCGGTATTTCGGAATACAGAAAATAGCGGTTCCATTGTTTGGAAATAAAATTCGGCCACATTAAAATGTCCTTACCACTTATAGATTCGGAGGTTACCCTGTAAATTACCTCTTTAACAATTTCGTTCCCAGTTTCGGTATATAATTTTAACTGAACAATCAAACGTTCGCCATCTTTATCCGTGGGGTCGTAAATGGCGGTAATCCGCGATTTTACGTTCGATGATTCTGAAATGCCCACCAATGCATCAAGTGTAGCACCAAAAACATTTAGCGCCAATGGTGTTAATGGCAAGGTAAAATAAGCGTAACTGTTCAGCTGTCCTTTGGTTTCGGCCGCCAGTAGCAATATGGGTTTGGTTTTCAGGAAATTACGGGTTTCCATGCCATCCCTGCCAAAATCGATCTGGGCAATTTCTGTAGTATCCGGAAGCAGTAAATCTTTCGGATCGAACAGGATACTTCCTTCTTTCGATTCGTTGTAGATAATCCCCTCCGAGCCGAATAATGCTGTAGAATAGTTAAAAAGAAGGCTAAAAGGATAATTGAACAGGGAGCCCACTTCGGGTGGGGTAGATTTATCGAGTTTAGGGTATCCCTTTGCCTGCTGATAAATAACCATATCATTTATCCAGGCCTGGATACAGGTAGAAATATTGCCATATTCGGGCCTGATTAGCTCTTCTACACCGGCATAATTTAATCTGAATCTTTCAATATTATCCAGGATATGTTTGGCGTAACCATAAAGGGTGAAAAGTTCCTGCGGATTAATCTCCGATTGTAAAGGATCGATAAATTTTCCATTCTGTACGTTGATAAAGGGAAATTTTTCCTTAATCTGATAGGATACTGAAGTAAAAACAAAACTATCAGGAGAGGTTCCGCCGATAACATTGCCTTTAAAAGAAATGACATCAATAAAGGGTATTCTATCTGCATTATTGGCCAAAGATTGATCGCACCATAAAGGTTTACGCTCAAATAACATATTGCCAAATGCGCCCGTAGGCTCGTATAGGTTTGCAGTTGTACTTAAATGTCCGCCGTCTGAATAAGATAGATGGATTCTATTTGCTTCTATATCTTTATAGTTTAAAGCTATACAGCTGATCAAGCCTTTCCATTCGCTGATCAGGGACTTATAGAACAACATCAAACCTGAGGCTTCGGCGTGTTTATCGCGGATATTATCTATGGCATTTTTGAATAAATTGGCCCGGGCAAATACAGAAGGTATGCCAGATACAATTGTTCCGATATTAACAGCAGAATTACCGTCCTGATCTACAGCGATTTCGGGTATCAAGATGTTTTTGGTAAATACTTCAAGCTGGGGGATTTTATCCCAAGCAAATTCGACACCATTCGGCTCTGTTTTGGGATGAACTTTTATGGCCAGTGCTTTGATTCTTTTATCTGACATGGTGCTTTAGTTTATATCGAAGTTTTGTGAAATGGTAAGTGCATTAAAAATGTGCGCGAGGAATTTCTCTTTGGTGGTATTTACTTTTTGCTCATCTTTTGGGTTGGTGTTGATCAGTTTTTCAACAAAAAGATCATAACGGTCTCTGAAAAGTCCGCCTTTACTCCAATGGTGTTTTTCATCCAGGAAAATGGTGCCGACATCCAGTTTTTTTAGTTCTGTAGGGTTATCAGGGAATGCCTTGCTATCGAAAAGGAACCTGCCCGGGGCAACGGAGTTTCTCACCTGGTAAAGCCAGCCCGGTATAAATTTGGCATCTTTAAATGTATAGGCAAAGAGTTTAAAATATTCGTTGATGTCTTTACACTCCGCATCGGTAATGGTACTATACTGGTTGAGTTTTTGGTTTTCGCATTGTTTAATGAAACCTTTTATACCGGCATCATCAAAAGCCCCACCGTTTTTGGTTAAAGAAATGTGCGCCAGGGAGAAAAAAGCACCCAGCTTGTTTACAAATATTTCACCTGATTTATTTTCGTTTCCTATAAAGTCATCAAAAGAAAAATTGAACGAATTATCTTTAAATTCTACTGCTTTATAGAGGTAATCGGCCTTTGCGCTGTTAAAACCATCATTACGGGTAAAGAAATCGTAAGCGGCACAGGCACATAACAACTCTGTAATGTGGCATGGATTTTTTTGCTCGCTACCGCCAGTGATGGTCTGATTAGAAACATTGTTGCCATCAATTTTTTTGCTCTCTATAGGCCAGCCGATATGGTAAAGCAGTTTATAACATTTCTGAACGGTAGGGTCGCTTTGGTAAAACTGCAACGCTGCCTGACTGTTTAGTGGAAAAAACGACGAATCGGCGATTACGCTATTGGCTTTGCTGGCTTTTTGTTTATCATCGGGTTTATTAAAAGTGAAATACTCTGTTAATAAAGTAGAACCAAACTTGGCCTTAGCGAAATCGATACTGGCATTGCCGTTAGAACGGATTTTTACAAAATCCTGTAATGCTTTCGGGATTACCGGAATAGATGATGCACCTGTACCACCGAATATAGAACCAAATATAAAAACCCTGGCATTTGCACCTGCGCCCTCCAGTTTACCCATAAAAGTATCCAGTTCGCGTTCCTGCGATTGTACCGCAGCACCTTTGATGATATTGCGGGCGGCTTCTACTATGCCATGGTACATCAGCATCGAACCTAAGTGGGTTTGTGCCCGGTAGCCATGATCTAAAGCAAATTCCTGTACCGAACTATTGTCTAAAAACAGATCAGAGATTAATTTATTAGCTTTCTGCTGCTCGGGCGAACCTGTGGTAATTTTGGTAATGTTTTTATAAGTTTCTCTTCCAGGACCAGCATAATTAGTGAAAAACCGGTGTAAATTCAGTTTGGCTGAAAAGAAAGTATTTGCATTTGGTGTTCCGCCAACACTGGTGCCGGTTGTTTTGATCCGGTTGTAAAGGCCGATCAGTTCTTCAACCCGTCCTTTGTTCCCGTTATTTTGATCGGTATCGAGCGTGAGGATTTCGATTTCCTGATTGTCGAACATCCCGATTCCACACAAGTGGGTAAAAGCTTCCAAACAGCGCATCCCGGTACCGCCTATGGCGATTACGAATAATTTATCCATTGATGTTTTGATTAGGGATTAAAACCAGTGTCCGATTTTTCCGGTGGCAAATATTTTGCTCATTACAAAACCGATGATGATGTAGAGTATAAAACCGATAGCTGTACCGATACTCAAAGCCGTTACATAATTATTCAATACCATAATATTTGCATCTGGTTTGAATACATAATAACCCAATAGAAAACAGACTGCCGGATTTAAGATGGCCAATACCCAGAACCATGTTTTGCGTGCCTGTGGGTCTTTGGGATTACTCCCCCCTTCAAATTTGATGGCGTTTGCAATGATTGCAGATAAAAGAAGAAAGATTAATGCGGTGATGATCGAGATGATGTAAGCTGAAGTTGATTCCATTTTAGAATTTATTTTTAATGATGTTGAATTACTGTTTAGTTTTGATGTAGTACGAATACACGACTTGATCTACAGGTTTTAGCTCCTGTAAGGTGTTTTTGATCGATTCTGCTAAAGCAGTATTAGGGGTATTTTTAGCGTTTACCCACTCGAATTTGGACATTTTAGTGCCCTGTAGATTTGGTGTGGCCGTGTTTGATAAAATATCTACCTTAACTAATCCATCAGGATTATGGATGTTGGCTACACTGAATTTAGGGTCGAAAGCAACACCAAATTCTACATGTTTTGGGTTAGATGCCCTGGTATTGGTAAAAAGGGTCTGGTTGAGGGTAAAAACCTCATTAAGGGGGTTTGATGCCTGTGTTTTATAAATCCATTGTGCCTTTAGTTTTCCGTCGGTATTGTAACATGCCATTGCAATTTCATCCTTTTCCTGATCAGAAAACTTGGCCTCACCGTTATTCCCTTTGCTTAATTTGGGTTGGTGTTTTTTAGCTTCTTCTGCTTTGGCAAAATTTTCGAAATCAGTGGTCACATCCGAAACTTTTACACTGAAATTTCCAAAAGTGTAACTATCCTCATTACTCAGATCGATAAAAAGTTTCCGGAAGAAATCGTTAAACTGATTTTGGGCTGCGTAAGTGCTGTGGAGTTGATCGATGTTTTTCCAGTCTAAGCCGAGTGGATAATACTCAAAGTTCTGCCCGTTTTTAAGGCCGTTGATGTAACCCTCTTTTAAATCGAGTACATTTTTGGCTTTGTCTGATTTTGCACTTTCATCATAAAAAATACCACCCGATTTTTCTGAAGGATATGCTGTAGATAGCTGATAAGCACTGTTCGATAAATCAAACCTGGTTGTGGATGGGGCAAGTTTTGATTCGAGTTTTGAAATCATACTGCCTGCATCCGGATGCCCAGAGCTGAATATGGTGAAATAAAGGTGTTTATTAACCTTGCCTTCTTTATAATCGGCAATAAAAAAGTGAATGGAATTTCCTTTTTCGAGCCACTTAGAGAATGGGATTTTTAGAAAAGCGGTGTTGGTAACCTCTATGTTTTTTTGCCACTCCTCAAAATCGGTGATCAGGAGGGCATCGCTGTTACCGTCAACAATTTTTTCTACTGTTGCTTGCAAAGGTGCCCAAATATCAGCGTATTGTTTTGGGTCGCTTACCTGTTGCCCCAGTTCAGTAGTATTGGCTACGTTGAGTAATGATATTTTGTTGGAGCCTAATTTGTAAACTTCAAACTTTTGTGCGAGAACGGTGTTGAAGCAGGCCGACATCATGCTTTTAATCGTAGGATCGTTAAAAGCCTTATTTATTCCAGATGAGAAATCAATATAAAGTGCCGGAGTACTTCTTTTCTGATTATTGCCCGGGGTTATGGCCTTATTGTATACTTCGATACGTTTTCCTAAATCCTGGTCATAAGGGCTGAAATTTGCAGCAGCGAAGGGATCTTCTGACTGGGATCCTCCGGAACCTTTACATGCTGAAATTGCAAATAAGCCCAGTAATCCCATTATCCTGAAGAAGTTCAGGGTATTGCCTGTTTTCATAATTTATACATTTTAATGCTTTTAGTACTGTTTAGTTGATCAAAAGTATAAGCATGGGAACGGCAATCCTTACGGAAAACCGTAAAGTGGAGATTAGGGGAATAAAAAATTGAGATGATGTTTTACGTGTGCCGGTTTATTTGATTTTAATGCCGCATCCCGTAAAAACTCAGGTGCTCTCAGGTGACTCAGGTGGTTATAAAATAAAGATTGCGCGGTATAATTTACCACCTTATTCACCTGAGAACAGCTAACTGTAAAATGGCATGAGCCAATACAGGATTGTAGATAAGGGGTTTTACTATATTAATATAAGGACATGCATGCTTATATGGTGCTTAAATGTCTTATATGGTGATAAAAAATGTGTTAATTTTTAGTCTTTCAGTTTATCGTTTCAATTCTGTAAAACTCAGGTGACTCAGGTGGTTATAAAATAAAGATTGCGCGGTATAATTTACCACCTTAGTCACCTGAGAACATCTAAGATGTTAAGTGGCATTAGCCAACCGCACAAGGGCTTTACGATATAAGTAACATAAGGGCATATAAGCTTATATGTTCTTAAATGCCTTACATGGTGATGAAAAATGCATTGATTTTTAGTCTTTCAGTTTATCATTTCAATTCTGTAAAACTCAGGTGACTCAGGTGGTTGTAAAATAAAGATTGCGCGGTATAATTTACCACCTTAGTCACCTGAGAACAGCTAAGCTGTAAAATGGCATGAGCAAATTGCAGAATTGTGGATAAGGGGTTTTACCATAATTAATATAAGTACATGCATGCTTATAAGGTGCTTAAATGTCTTATATGGTTGGAAAAAAGCGCTGATTTTTGGCCTTTAGGCTTTAGTCTTTATGCTCTCCGCTTATCGCCCTCCGCTTCACGCTTTATTACCTTATTCCTCTCTACCAGTAACAGCTTCATATACCGAGTTAAAAAAAGTTTTTCAGCCAGCCATCCTAAAATGCCTAATGGTGCTTTAAACTCAAAAATGTCGGTCATTTCGGTTTGTGTGCCGATAGTTTTAAACAAGTGTTGATGATGAAGTTTATTAAAAGGTCCCCTCATCATTTCATCGGTAAAAGAATTTGGGTAATCCATAGCTGTAATTTTATTGGTCATTTCGAAATAGTGGCCAAAATGTTTGGCCCGCCAGGTAACCGATTCATGGAGCTTGATCAATCCATTTGTTTTTCCGGCTATTGCTTTTTCTCCGGAAGCTTTCATCGACTGCACATGAAGATCGATATCTCTGGATAGATCAAAACACTGCCCGATTGGCGCATTGATTAATGTTTTTAAAATGATGGTATACATAATTAATCGTAATCATTGTAATCTTAATTTTTTCTGCCCACGCTCTTGGGCTTGCCTCGGCTCGCCGCCGCCGAAAGGGCTCTTTCTTTATCCTTGATGATAAAGAAACAAACAATCAAGGCTTGCATCCTTCCTTGTAAAAAGCTATGGAAATCTCTATTGCGGCAGTATCCAGGCTCTTACCTTTACTTTATCCCATCGCTCCCGCTTGATCCTGCCTTGGGCTGTGGTGTACGTGGGGTAGTGCAAAGATTTCAATGCTTTTTCCTACGGAAATCTGCTAGGCCGAATTGCATCATGCAGAGGAGTTTCTCATCAAAGATGTTTTATAGATCGAAACGCCACTCTATAAGCACATTGATTATTGTTTTTAAAATGACTGTAGGCATAATTAACGTTTGAGTATTTATCTATCGGGTATATTTTTAAGAATAGTTTGAGGCGCTATGCTAACTTGCTTTAAAAACTCCACTGCATTTACCGAAGCACGCCGTCAATCCCAGGGGCCGGACGAAATCAAAAAACAGTTGCAAAACAGAACCAATAGCAGTACCAAGCCTTAAACGCAGTGGTTTTGTGTTTCATAGCTTGCAAACACTTTCGACTCGCTGTGACAAACAAAACGAAGTGCCGCTGTTTTTTGATGTGTGTAAGGATGGTGTGAAAGGCCCATTGCTGGATTGACACAGCGCTTTGGCTACTTTGGCGCTCCAAAATGCGTAGCATTCTTGAACACAATTAAAAACAATTATAATTGGTGAAAAACTAGAATGCCTCCGCGGCAAAGAGCGGTAAAAATAAATATTGCACGCATAATAATAAGCCCTTCGCTTATCGCTCGTCGCTCAGCGCCCTCATCGCCTCATCAATCTTTCCGTACCTAAATTCGAATCCATTATCTAACAGTACCGCTGGTTTAACCCATCTGCTTTTTAAAATCAGTTCCGTTTCTGTTCCGATAACTTTTGCACCAATGGCTAATAACCAGGCAGGAGCAGGCAGGCCAAAACTACGACCAAAAGCTTTCCGTATGCTGTGCATAAAAACATGGTTTTTTACCGCCTCTGGAGCCGTACAGTTTACAACTCCTTCACTTTCTGGATGATTAAGCAACCATTCAATGCTTCTGGCAGCATCTTCTTCGTGGATCCAGCTCATGTATTGTTCGCCATTGCCCTGTTTACCACCTATGCCCAGTTTCACCAGGTTAAGCAAGCGTGGAAATGCGCCATCTTTCAGACCTAACACAATGCCCATCCTAAGCGCTATTTTTCGGGTATGAGGTGTTTCATTTTCGAAAAAACTTTTCTCCCAGGCTTTGCAAACTTCAATAGAGAAACCATTACCGATTTCACCCGTAAACTCATCTTGTGGGCGGTCTTCCGCATGGCGGTAAATAGTGGCCGAGGTAATGTTGATCCAAAGTTTTGGTGGATTTTCCATTTCTTTGATCGCTTTGCCCAGTAAACGGGTGGGGATCAATCTTGAATCGAAAATTTCTTTTTTGTTTTTTTCGGTGTACCTGCAGTTTACATTTTTGCCGCAGAGATTCACCAACAGATCTGCCCCTTGTAAGCTGTGGGTCCACTCACCCATGGTTTTGCCATCCCATAACATGGTTTTGATATTGCCGGTTTCGGCTTGTGGTTTTCTGGCCAGGATAATCACTTCATTAGCCAGACTGCTAAAATGTTTCGCCAATACGCCACCCAAATAACCATTTCCACCTGCCAGTATAATTTTTCCGTATTTCATGATGTTATAAACTTAAGATTAATCCCAAAACAATTAAGCGGTATAATGCCCAGCTAATGCTCATTAACCAACCTAAATTCAATAATTTACTCCTTCGGATATGTTCTAAAAACATCAGTCCTGCAACCATTAAAAAGTATAACGGAAAAAATAAAGGAGGAAAGCTGAAGTATTTTGCCAGGATTATAATCGGCAAGAGTAAAAGTGAACCTGCAAAAGAAATGGTCATCATATTGCCCAGGTAATCCCAAAGTTTCTCTTTCCGGTAAAAACTTATGATAGCACCCTGGAAAAATAGCTGCCCACCACAGATGAAGTATTCACGGTATTTACTGCCCAGCGGTACAAAATCGGTAAGCAGATGCGCATAATTTGTTAATATAAAAGCGGTAATCAGCCAGGTGAAAAGCAGATAAGCGATGCGGTAATGGAGTTTAAAAGTTGGTTGTATCGTATTTTCTTTAAACTCAGCCGGAATAATCACTTTGCGGTTGTAAGAAATAAAAGCATAAAATTTACGCATCAGATAAATAAATGGACCGAACAAAAACAACGGCCTAAAGAAGGGCATGGCGTGTGCAATAATTTTGAATAAACTCTGGATGCCATAACTAACTTCGCCGGTTTCGGTATTTACGAGCGCAATCTCATTGGCAGCCCTTTGCTGATCTACTAATGGACAAATGTTTTGTGGCATTTCCTGGTAAGCCTCTCTACCATCTTGTGCCAGCATACCTGTTTTTACAAAAGCTTTGGTATAGGCATAACACATCGGGCATTCATTGTCAAATAAAATCACATGGTTTTTAAGCGTTCTCATTTTATTTAAATTTTAATACTTTCAGTAAAATATGAAAGATAGGTTTAAAAAATTAAGCCGAACTGTAGGTAAGGCTTTTTGGGGTTTGAGGTGTAAGGTTTAGGGGTATAAGGTTAAGGTAAATTTGTCTTGCTATTTGATACTCCTGTCTCAAATCTCGCCCCTCATCTACTTAAACACCTTCATCACCGAACCCCAGAACCAACTTTCTTCCGCCTTTAGCATCGTTTCTAAAGTTTTATCTACGTTTCCGGCTAATTTATTAATGTCTTTGATCGATTTTTTGAAAGTAATAAACTCAGGGTCTTTCTCATCGCCATTAACCGTGGAGAGTTCGTTCAAAATTTTTAAAACAGGTTCCAGTTCTCTTTTTTTGCGCTCTTTGGCTACCTGACGGGCAATATTCCAAACATCCTTATCCGCAAAAAAGTATTCTTTCCGCTCACCGGCCTTATGTTGCTTTTCAATCAGTCCCCAGCCAATCAGGTCGCGGAGGGTCATGTTTGCATTGCCCCTTGAAATGCTAAGCTGCTCCATAATTTCTTCGGTGGTTAATGCTTCAGGCGAAATTAACAACAGCGCATGTACCTGGGCCATGGTGCGGTTAATTCCCCATTCTGAGCCTAATTTGCCCCAGGCTTCTATAAACTTTAATTTTGCTGCTGCTAATTCCATATACAAATATAAAGTTATTTTTAAACTTTCAAAAATTATTGAAACTTTATTTAATTTGAAAATATTTTATTGCTTATGCTTTAATTCGTCGAGTACTTTTTGCCAGTTATTGGCGTTTCCACCTACATTTTTCAGCAGATCGGTTTGTGCAGGATCAAAATAAACCGATAACCTTAAAACGGGCAAAGCCAGACTAGGTTTAAACATGCTTCCTGGTGCAAAGCCTGGTTCGTTGTTCTTGGCTCGGTCACGATCGAATTTAACCGTGGTATTTACATATTCTTCGTGCTGCTTTTCGCCTTTGATATACGGGATCAGCCATTCTACAGATTTTTTGATCGACGAACCTTTCGGCGATTCGTAGGTGTAAAAATTGGCCCCCTTTGCCCGGTCGATCATAATAGCCAGTTTTAACATCGGTTCCAGATCGTAAATATGGTAATGCATGGCATCACGCTCTTTAAAATCCAGACTGGTGCCATCAGCATAGAGATTAATGTTGATGTGACTTTTCAGGTTGTCGATCGTCCAGGTGATGAGTTCCTGGTTATGGAGTGCATAACCAATTTCGCCAACTACTTTTAAACGGTGCGCATTCCAGTTGTTAATGGCCGTGCCCCTGCCTGGTTTCATGCGCTTGCTGTTGATTTCAGCCCAGGCCGTTTCGCTCAGCCATTGCTCAATCTGTTTTTTATCCGCAGTTGGGATGTCTTGTTTGATCAGATCATAAGCCTCAACCACCGGATCGAGATTGGTATCATCTATGGGATCGCCATTTGCTTTGTTGGTTTTTGCCCATGCCGAAAGAAATTCTACACATTTGTTTAAATATTTTTGATCACCGGTGATCCGGTACTGTAAAGCCAGCGCAAAAATTTTATTCATATCGCCCAGGGCCAGTTGGGTTTTTAACTTTTTCGGATTTCCTTTCAATAAACCTTCCGTTCTGATGGTATCAATAGGGCTGGGCTGTTCGCTCAAGAATTTTAAAGTCGATTTTTCGAAGCCCTGATATAGTTTTTTAATTTCTTCATCGTTTTTGATCCCGCTTTTTAGCTTTGCGGTTTCAGCGGTAGTTAAACTTACAATCTGCCCGAACGAGGCAAAAGACAGGGAAGCGAGCGCGATTGTAACAACAAACTTTCTCATAATAAATGGGTTGAATTTTTATTCTCTGCTACAAATCTAATTTTTTATTCAGCATGCATTTAATTTATTCCTTTTTTATACCGCCCAAATTTTTATTTTTGACGTTCGTTTAAACTTAAACAAACCTTAATGAATAACTGGTTTAATAAAAATGGCGTACACCTGGCCATTATTGCATTTTTTGTAGTCATCACTTTTGCCTACTTCAGTCCTGTTTTACAAGGCAAAGCGCCACAGCAAGGCGATGTTTTGCAGGCTAAAGCCATGCAGAAAGAAATTATGGATATTAAGGCTAAAGATGGTAAAGGACCACTTTGGACCAATCAGATGTTTGGCGGTATGCCCGCTTATCAGATCTGGGTTCAGTATCCGCTTAACATTACTACTTATGGTATCGATGTAATTAAAGGCATATTTCCTGATCCGGTAGGAACCGTATTGCTTTATCTTTTAGGTGCTTATTTATTATTCTGTGTATTAAAGATAAATCCATGGCTGGCGGCAGCGGGTGCCATTGCCTTTGCTTTTACCTCTTATAATTTTATCATTATAGCAGCAGGGCACAGCAATAAAGCTTTGGCTATTGGCTTCTTCGCTCCTATTTTAGCAGCCATCATCCTCACCTTAAGGGGAAGATATTTGGTTGGCGCAAGTTTACTGGCGCTGTTTATGGCTTTGGAAATCCGTTCGAACCACATCCAAATGACCTATTATTTATTTATAGCGTTATTTATTTTAGGCTGTATCGAGCTTTATCATGCCATTAAGGCAAAACAGCTTCAAACGTTTGGTAAATCGATCGCTTATATTGTTGCTGGTATTTTCTTATCAGTGCTTGTAAATGCGGGTACGCTGTGGACTACTTACGAATATGGTAAAGAAACCATCCGTGGTAAATCTAACTTAACAACCGATAAAGCCGAACCTGCAAATGGTTTGGATAAAGAATATGCTTATCAATGGAGCCAGGGTGTTGGCGAGAGTTTCTCGTTCCTGATCCCGAATATTTATGGTGGTGCAAGCAGTATTGATGAAATGATCAAACCTGAAAGTAATACCTATAAAGCGGTAGAGAAAAATCTTCAGGGTGTAGATCCGCGTCAGGCCATTGGTTATGTTGCACAGAATTTGAACACTAACCAATATTGGGGCAATAAACCGGGAACAGCTGGTCCATATTATTTTGGAGCAATTATCTGTTTCTTGTTCGTTTTCGGCTTGTTTATTGTAAAACACCGTTGGAAATGGTGGATCCTGGGAACCAGTATTTTGTTGTTGTTCTTATCATTCGGACAAAATCTGCCATTTATCTCCGATATCTTTTTTGATTACCTGCCAGGTTACAACAAATTCAGGGCAGTTGAATCTATTTTGGCTGTTGTTGGCTTCCTGGTTCCATTATTGGCAATATTGGCCATTAAAGAAGCACAGGATGGTAGATACGATCAAAAATATTTGGTACAGCGTTTAACATGGTCTGCAGGTATAACCGGTGGTTTCGCATTGATTATTGCGGTAATCCCAACCGCATTCTTCAGCTTTACCCAAGCTAACCAACCACAGGTTTTAGATGCATTGGCTCAAACCTTACAAAACAACCGCGCTGCGGCAATGGAAATTTTAAATGGCATTGTTGCTGATCGTGTAGCGTTGGCCCGTGCTGATGCGTTACGTTCGTTATTGTTTATCGCAGTAGGATTTGGTATTACCTGGGCCTTCATTACCAAAAAAATGAACATGCAACTGGCCTTTGGCTTATTGGCTTTGTTTGTACTGATCGATTTATGGCAGGTAGACCGTAGATATTTAAACAACCAGAATTTTGTAAGTAAATCTGATCTTGACAATCACTATCAGCCAAGAGACGTAGATAATTTTATTTCGGCCGATAAAGATCCAAACTTCAGGGTTTTCGATATGTCGTTGGGCGATCCGTTTAAAAGTGCAGAAACTTCCTATTTCCATAAAACGGTTGGTGGTTTCCACTCGGCAAGGTTAAAACGTTTCCAGGAGCTGGTTGATAACCAGTTAACAAAAAGTATTAACCAGGATGTATTGGATATGTTAAATACCAAATACATCATTACGCAGGATCCTCAAAACGGCTCGTATAAAATGCAGCGTAATCCAACAGCAGCAGGTAATGCCTGGTTTGTACAAAGCGTGCAGTTTGCTAAAAATGCCGATGAGGAAATGAAAGCCATCAGCAGTTTCGATGCCAAAAAAGAAGCCATTGTTGATGAAAGCTTCAAAAATGTAATCGATACCAAACGTTTAGGTACCGGACAGGAAGGTTTTATCAAATTAACCAATTATAACCCTGATCATTTAACTTACGAATACTCTACCGCGAAAGATGCAATTGCAGTATTCTCAGAAATCTATTACAACAAAGGCTGGAAAATGTATATTGATGGTGTAGAAAAGCAATATTTCAGGGCCGACTATGTTTTACGTGCCGCGCAGCTTGAAGCTGGTAACCATAAACTTGAATTTATTTTCCACCCAACTTCGTACTATATGGGCGAGAAAATCTCTTTAGCAGGATCAATCTTGTTATTGGCGGGCTTAGGTTTCGGTTTTTACTCAGAAGAAAAGAAGAAAAAGAAAGCCGTTAAGGCTTAATTCTTTCGTTAGATAATTATACACCCCGTAGGATTTATTTCTTGCGGGGTTTTTTGTTGCCGGTGTTTTTGCCACGATTATTTTTCAAGGAAGGACAGAAACACGGAATATTTCTCGGGTTTTCATCCTGAAGGGATAATTTATTGTATAAAAATCAATATAAATGACAGGAGGTTTTAATACGGTTTATTGGCCGGGAGGAACCGTCATTGCTGACGACCATTCCATAGGAATCTTTCAATTGCAGCTTAGTCGAGGATCTTTAGCCGCTTACTCAACCAATTTAAACAATTAACCAATACCCAGTTTTCAATGGGCAGTTTGCTTTACCAATAAACCAATGGCAAATGAACTACTGAACTAATTAACCGCCAAACTAAAATTTAACAATGTCGTAACATTTGTTTGATATACAGTGTCTTATCTTTGTAATGAAAAATCAGGTAGTATGTTAGAGTCATTCTTTGCCGTATGTTTATTAATTGTTGTACTTTATTTCTTTAGCCCTTTTGAGGTAAAACTCGATGAGGAAGAAGAGTGGTAGCAAAGTTAATTTATCTCTAAACTGCTCAAACCGGGCGGTAACAATACCCTTCCCCCTAAAATTCCCCTTTTATGGATAAAAGAAATGTCGATGTAGTCGTAATCTCCGATGTACATTTAGGCACCTATGGCTGCCATGCAAAAGAACTTTTAAAGTATCTGAAAAGCATTAAACCCAAAACTTTAATCTTAAACGGCGATATCATCGATATCTGGCAGTTTAGCAAAAGTTACTGGCCCGAATCGCACATGAAAGTAATCCGTAAACTGATGAAATTCGTTTCAGAAGGTGTTCAGGTGAATTATCTTACCGGAAACCACGATGAGATGCTCCGCAAATTCGACGGTATGGAAATGGGTAGTTTTCACCTCCAAAATAAATTGATTTTAGAGCTCGATGGCAAAAAAGCATGGTTTTTCCACGGCGATGTTTTTGATGTAACCATGCAGCATTCTAAATGGCTGGCCAAACTGGGTGCGGTTGGTTACGATACGCTGATCCTCATTAACAGTTTTGTAAACTGGGTGCTTACGGCATTTGGAAGGGAAAAAATGAGCTTTTCGAAAAAAATTAAGGCAAAGTTTAAAGATGCCGTTAAATTCATCAACAGTTTTGAGCAAACAGCAGCCGAGCTGGCCATCGAAAAAGGCTATCAGTACGTGGTTTGCGGTCACATCCATCAGGCCGAGCAACGCGAGATTGCAACTGAAGAAGGAAAAGTGACTTATCTGAACAGTGGCGATTGGGTAGAGAGTTTGACCGCTTTGGAGTATCAGAATAAAAACTGGACAGTGTTTAAATATGAGCATCAGCATTTTACCAAGGACGAATTGGATGAAGGACTCCTTTCGGACGCCGAGGATTTAAAAAGCAAACTCGACATAAATATTCTTTTACAGAATATAAAATATGAAATTGCCCAATAATTTTAGATATTCGGGCATAAATGAAGATATTATACGCAATACAGGGAACAGGAAACGGTCATATCAGCAGGGCGAGGGAAATCATCCCTTTGCTTCAAAAATATGGTGAATTGGATATTTTGGTGAGTGGCACACAGGCCGATGTAAAATTAAGCCAGCCCGTTAAATACCAGTTACATGGTTTCAGTTTCATTTTCGGAAAAAAAGGTGGTGTTGATCATTATAAAACCTGGCTAAACATGAATCTTTTCCGTTTCAGGAAAGACATGAAAAAACTGCCACTTAAGGAGTACGATTTAATTGTTAACGATTTTGAACCGGTAAGTGCCTGGGCCTGTAAACTGCAGGGCATCGAATGTGTATCCTTAAGCCATCAGGCTGCATTTAAATCGAAAAAAGTGCCTCGTCCGAGAACCTTAGACTGGGGAAAACTAATTTTAAGCCGTTATGCACCTACCAAATACCATATTGGTTTCCACTTTGACCGTTATGATACTTTTATCCATACCCCGGTAATCAGGGCGGAGATTAGAAACCTGAAAAGTGAAAATTTAGGTCATTATACCGTATATCTTCCTGCCATTGACGATAAACGTTTGGTAAAGCTTTTTTCACAATTACCCAACATTACCTGGCAGGTTTTTTCTAAACACAGCAAAGTTGCTTATCAGGAAGGGAATGTTTTTGTTGAGCCGGTGAACAACGAAAAGTTTAATAAAAGTTTGTCGACCTGCGAAGGTCTTTTTACCGGAGGTGGCTTCGAAGGACCAGCTGAAGCACTTTATTTAAAGAAAAAATTATTGGTTGCCCCTATGCGTTTCCAGTTTGAGCAGCAATGTAATGCTTATGCTTTAAAACAGTTTGGTTTGCCTGTAATCTGGGGAAGTACCCGTAATTGGTTTCCAATAATTAAAAACTGGGTAGAAAACCCTCAAAAGCACGAATTTGATTTCCCGGATGAAACCGCGCAGATTATAGATGATATGGTGAAGAAATATAGTAGGGTTAGTCTGGACTCTTAAGTCTATAATCCAAAGTCTGCAGTTCAAAGTCGATTATTCTTGTTTTGTCATGCTGGGCGTATTCGAAGAATCTGGACGTTTAGTTTTGAGTCTACAATTTGCTGTCATTCTGAACGCAGATCTTCGACTCTGCTCAAACTGATAATCCTATAAATATCTGACTATAAATCCTCGCTTTATTCTTTCCGCTTTTATCTTTCTTCCCCTACTCTTAAATTATTTTCTTTACTTTGCCTACTCTTTAAAAAGGCATGATTAATCAGTTTAGAAAGCTAAATCCAATTAACCTCGTATTCTTGCTGGCATACACGTTCTTTTTGCGTATTGCCATTTTTCATGAAACGCATGATAAGCTGAATTTTGATTTTTTAGAGCCATTTGCCAGGTTGCTGATCAATATCGATTTAGATAATGCCTTTGCACCATCTACCAACATCTTTTTAGCCGGGATGTTGGTTTACATCCAGTCCTTAATTTTTAACCGGATCGTAAATAACCATAATTTATTAGGTAAGCCCAGTTTTCTCCCGGCTTTGATGTTTATTACGGGCACAAGTCTGTTTATGCCCTTCATGATCCTTTCTCCGGCATTGATCTGCAATTTTTTGTTGATCTGGATTATTGATAAATTTTTAAAACTGGGTAAAAGTGCCAACTCCATTACCACTGTTTTTGATATCGGGATGATTATCGGCATAGGTACATTAGTTTATTTTCCTTTTATGGTGATGTTACTGATGATCTTTTTGGCTTTATTGCTCTTCAGGTCGTTCAACTGGCGCGAATGGGTAGCAGGGCTGATCGGATTTATTACCGTATTCTTCTTTTTGGCAGTATTTTATTACTGGAACGATAATTTAAGTTCGTTTTACCAGATCTGGAAACCATTGGGCAATAAGTTCCCATCAGTGTTTAAGGTCAATTATAACGATTACCTGGTGTTAATCCCGGTAGCGGTGATTATTATATTGGCATCCTTACAACTACGCGAAAACTTCTTCAGGAGTTTTATTAGTACAAGAAAAAGTTTCCAGTTACTGTTTTTCATGTTTATTGTTTCTGCAGCGAGTTTTTACCTCAAACCTGATTTCAGGACCTGGCATTTTTTACTCTGCGTGCCTCCCGGTGCGGTGCTGTTGGCCTACTATTTCAGCAACGCCAAAAAACGCTGGTTTTACGAAACTTTGTTCCTTTTATTTGTGCTTTCCATCCAGTATTTTCTGTTTGTTTAACCTTTTTTAACAAATAACTAGAACGAAACTTGACAAAGATTAATAGCTTTGTGCATGATTTTAGAATTAAAGCCTTTTGGGTTTTAATCAGATGGATAAAAAATGGAGTCATTGGAATTTCTAAAGAACATATTATTTGCAGAGGGAGATTTTAAATGCGCAGGTTAAGCATTGATATTGGAAATTCTTCTGCCAAGGTTGCAGTTTTTGCAAATAAGGAAATTGTTCACCATCAGCGTTTCAATAAGCTGGGCATAATTGATTTAGCGCAGTTGATCGAAAAATTTTCACCAGCAAAATCCATCATCAGCAGTGTAAACCAGGAAATTGCACCGCTGGAAGTATTTTTAAAAAAGCATACTGAATACACCCGTTTTTCAACTTTGTTGACCAATGGTGTTCAGAATAAATATAAAACACCTGTTACTTTGGGTTTGGACAGATGGGCAGCAGTTTTGGGTGCAAACGGATTATACCCGGCAAGTGCAAGTTTGGTGGTAGATGCCGGGACCTGTATTACCTACGATGCCTTAAGCCGGTCAAAAGAATATTTTGGCGGAAGCATAAGCCCGGGCATCAAAATGCGTTTTAAGGCGGTACACGAATTTACCGGCCGTTTGCCTTTGGTAGAATGGGATGAAAGCGAAGGGATAACAGAAGGAACCGACACCCTGTCGGCAATCAAAAATGGTGTTTTACAGGGGATAATAAATGAAATTGAAGGCTTTATTGCCCTTAATAATAAAAAAGAAAGTGCCTTGAGGGTGATTATAACGGGGGGCGATGCTAATTTTTTGTATAAGCAATTACAAAACAGCATCTTTGCGCCTCAAATTATAAAAGATCCTTACTTGGTATTAAAAGGATTAAATGAAGCTATTGCAGATTAAAATGTACAGAAGAATAAATTATATTGCAGCCATACTCGTTCTAGTTTGTGGTTTTGGTGCGCAGGCACAGGTTACCACATCATCACCATATTCAAGATATGGGCTTGGAAATATAAAAGGATCTTTATTGCCACAATTTAGGGCAATGGGCGGAATTTCTACTGCTGTAGGCAAAGTTACCGGTTTCAATAACATCAATATGCAGAATCCTGCATCCTATGCGGGCATTAACTTAACGACGATTGATATTGGTATGACCGCGGGGACGACCAATTTAACAAGAGGGAATTTAAGCCAATCGAGTTTTAACTCTACTTTTAGTCACCTGGCTTTTGCAGCACCGGTTACCAGGAGATCGGCATTAAGTTTTGGTATTTTGCCTTACTCTGATTTAGGTTATTCTTATAAAAACACTGTAAAAGTTGATACCACAACAGTAAATCAGCTTTATGAAGGTGAAGGTGGTTTATCAAAAGCCTATTTGGGTTATGGTTACCGTTTTGGCGACCACTTGAGAATTGGTGGTAATTTGGAGTATATTTTTGGTAACCTGCAAACTACAAGGGCAACTGAATTCCAATCGGTTGGCGCCATAAATGCAAAACTTCAGAATAAAAACAGCGTTGCTGGATTGAATTACTCTTACGGAATCCAGTACGATTTTAACGTAGGTAAGAAAACATTGGTTACTTTAGGTTATTCTGGTAGCACTTCGGGCAAAATAAATTCGACACAAACATTCTTTGCTACACAGTATACAAGAGATCAGGATGGTAATGAAAACACCGCGATTGATACTTTAAGTTCAATCAATAATGGGAAATCTAACCTTACCCTGCCATTAACGCATAATTTTGGTATCGCGATTCAACAGAATGATAAATGGTTAATCGGTGCCGATTTCAGAATGAGCAAATGGTCTAAAACCACAATCAATAACGTGAGTCAAGGTCTGCAAGATAGTTGGGGAGCATCATTAGGTGGTCAGTGGACGCCTGATGCTTATTCCTACAACAGTTACCTGAAACGTATTGATTATCGTTTGGGCGTAAGCTACGATAAAACCTATATCCAGATCAACAATCAGGACATCAAGCAAATGGGTGCATCATTAGGTTTTGGTTTCCCTTTACCTACGGCAACAGGCGGTACTGCATTTTATAAAATCAATTTTACAACAGAAGTTGGACAAAGGGGAACCTTAAACAATAATCTGGTAAAAGAGCAGTATATCAACTTTCACTTAGGCTTTACTTTGAACGATACCTGGTTCCGCAAGTACAGGGTTGATTAATGAAACTTAAAACATTTTTATATGGTCTTTTTCTGGTGTTGCCCTTGTTTTTGGCTTCATGTGGAGACGACGATCTAAAAAATGTAAGTTTGGTTTCTGTTAATAAGACCATCTTATCTCGTGATCGAACAATAGGTGTTGATATCACTTATAGCGATTCGGCGAGGGTAAAAGCAAAAGGTTACGCACCGATACTGGATAAAGTTACTCCTACAAACGGGAGTACTTATCAGGAGATGGTTAAAGGCGTAAACATCGATTTTTACAATCCCAACGGAACCATTGACGGAAACCTGGTTTGCGATTATGCCATCAGAAAAGATACTGAGCTTAAAACCGAGTTCAGAAAAAATGTGGTGGTGAAGAACAGCAAAGGGGATACCTTCTCTTCTCAGGAACTGATCTGGGACGAATCGAAGAAAATATTCTATTCCAACCAACGGGTATACGTAAAAGGTGCCGATGGCAGCATAGGTGAAGGCATTAACTTTAAAGCCCCTCAGGATTTTAGCACCTACGAAATGGACAGCGGTAACGGTGAGCTGAATATGAAAGAAGGCGTAGCGCCTTAATATAATGATTGAATGAGAGAATGGTGAACTGATTGAATGTTTTAGTGGATCTATTTTTTGATATTTTTCAATAATTCGTTAAATCAGTCCTCCCCTAATTCTGTCATTCTATCAATCAATAATTCATTCCTTCAATCATTAATAAGAGACTTCCATTACCCTAATAATTAAGCGCTTGATAAATAAAATTTTGTATTTTCTTTTTTAATGCAAATTTGTATCTTGCGCCCTCTTAAAAAAGAACTAAATAAATTTATAATTACAATATGGGATTAATGACATTTTTGCGTAACCGTGCGGGCTACATCCTAGTCTTCGCTATCGGTTTTGCAATTGTTGCATTTTTAGTAGGTGATGCAATTAACGTGGGTAAACCTTTTTGGTCGGCAAATCAAAAAGTTGTAGGGTCTATTGATGGTAACGATATTAATATCGACGAGTTCGGACCAAAAGTTGATCAGGGTGTAAACCAGATGAAACAACAATATGGCGGTAGTGCTAATGCACAAATGACTGCAATGGCGGTTGATCAGGCATGGAATGCAGAACTTGCTAAAGTTTTGTTGACCAAAGAATATGACCGTTTAGGTTTAAGCGTATCAGAAGATGAGTTATTGGATTTATTACAAGGACAAAACCCTAGCCCGCTGATCAAACAATATTTTTCTAATCCTCAAACCGGACAGCTGGACCGTGCAACCTTGATGAACTTTTTGAAATCAAAAGAACCTCAGGCTTTGCAACAATCTACCATGTTACAGGAAGAAATTAAAAACCAGGCATTACAGACCAAATATTCTAATTTGATCCGTAACTCGGTTTATGTAACTTCATTAGAAGCAACAGACGAATATACCAACCGTAACAAACTGGCTAACTTTAAATATGTAAGTTTAGATTACGCTTCTATTCCAGATAAATCGGTTAAATTAACTGATGGCGATTATTCTGAATATTACGATCAGAACAAAGCACGTTTCAACAATCCTCAGGAAACACGTGCTTTCGAATATGTTACTTTCAGCATCAGCCCTAATAAAGCAGATTCATTAGCAATCAAAACTCAGGTTGATAAAATTGCTGCTGACTTCCAGGTGGCTAAAAACGATTCACTTTTCGCAGCGATCAATTCAGATGTTAAAGTTCCGTTTACTTATTTAACAAAAGGTAAATTAGATCCAGCGGTTGATTCGGCAGTGTTTGCTTTGCCAGCAGGTAGTTTCTATGGCCCGAAATTAACCGGTAACTCATACAAAATTATTAAAGTAGTTTCTACCCGTATCTCTCCTGATTCGGTAAAAGCAAGCCACATCTTAATCGATCCTGCTAAAGTAGGTGGCGAAGATAAAGCCGTTAAATTAGCAGATTCGTTAAAAGCATTAATTTTAAAAGGTGGCAACTTTGCCGAACTGGCTAAAAACTACAGCGTAGATGGTTCGAAAGATAAAGGTGGCGAACTAGGTACTTTCGCACGTGGTGCAATGGTTCCTGAATTTGAAAACGCCGCTTTTGATGGTAAAACCGGAGACATTAAAGTGGTAAAATCACAGTTTGGTTACCACGTAATAAAAATTGAAAAACAGATCGGTTCTTCTAAAGTAGCTAAATTGGCTTACGTAGAAAAAGCATTGGCAGCAAGTAGTAAAACCCAGGCGGCAGCTTATAAAGCAGCAAGCAGTTTCTTAGCTGATGTAAAAGGTAACGATTTCAGCAAATTTGCAACCCAAAAAGGATTGAAAGTAGGTGTAGCGGATAAAGTAGCCGCAACCCAAGGATTTGCAGCAGGTTTAGACAACCCACGTAAACTGATCCAGGATGCTTATGCAGCAGACAAGGGTGACGTTTTACCGGAAATTTATACCATGAGCAATGCTTATGTGGTAGCACGCTTAACCAACATCAGTCCTAAAGGAATATTATCATTGGCTGATGTGAAAAAAGAAATTGAACCGATGGTAATCAACGCAGTTAAAGCAAAACAATTAAAAGAAAAACTGGCTGGTGCAGGTTCAAACTTAGATCAGGTTGCAGCTAAAGTTGCACGTCCTGTTAACCCGGTACAGAATGTTGTATTTGCTAACCCTGTAATTCCAGGTGTTGCACAAGAAAATGCATTGGTAGGTAGCGTATTTGGTTCACAGCCAGGTAAAGTATCTGCTCCTGTTCAGGGCGAGCGTGGTGTATATGTATTTACCGTTGATGGTTTTACAAGCCCTGCTCCAATTGCAAACATGTTTAAACAAAAAGAAAGCATGTTGTTAAGTTTAGGTCAGCGTTCATTAGGATCAGCTTTCCAGGCTTTACAGGAAAATGCCAAGATAAAAGACAATCGCGTGAAATTCTATTAATTAGAAAATACGTAATTTTGTAACCGTTCCGATCTATCATCGGAACGGTTTTTTTATTTAAGGCCATGGAAATTCAAGAGAACATCGTAAATAAAGTTGCCAGCAGCGGTTTAATCACCTTAAACCTCGAAGACTTTTATCACAAAGGCGAAAGAGTAGTGTATGATATTGTAGATAATCTTTTTCATGGCTTAATGCTGAGGGAAAAAGATTTCAGGGCTTTTATCAAAGATCACGATTGGGCACAATACCAGGATAAGAATGTAGCCATTACCTGCTCTGCAGATGCCATTGTTCCTACCTGGGCTTATATGTTACTGGCCAATAAACTACAGCCTTATGCCAATGAGGTGGTTTTTGGTGGCTTGGATACTTTAGAGGCGGTATTGTTTACCAAGGCCCTTTCTCAAGTTAATCCGCAGGATTATGCCAATGAGCGAGTGGTGGTAAAAGGATGTGGTGATATCGATGTACCTGTTTCTGCCTATGTAGAAATCACTAACCTGCTTACCCCGGTGGTAAAAAGCATTATGTTTGGCGAGCCATGCTCTACAGTGCCTGTATATAAGCGAAAAGATTAAATTTTGGTTTGCTTTTTGTATATCTTCATGATGAAAAGGAATTTGACCGGATTTTAAAGAAGCCTGATCCTTTCTCAAACACACACAAATGAATACAAAAGCAATGAAAAAGATATTGATAACCATAACGGCTAGCTTATTTAGCCTTTTTGCAGTGGCTCAGGAACTTCCCCTGAAGAAGGATGCTGTTTTTCAGGAAGGTGAAGTTTTACAATATAAACTGAGATACGGCTTCATTACGGCGGCAGAAGCTACCATTAAAGTAAGCAATTCTGATTTAAAGTTTGATAATAGGCCTACCTATAAACTCACGGTTGATGCACAGACGTCGGGAACCTTTGATGTATTCTATAAGATCAGGGACCATTATGATTCGTACATTGACAAAACTGACCTATTGCCTTACTTTTATCAGGAAAACATCCGTGAGGCTAGCTATAAACGGCAGGATAAAGCACGGTTTAATCAGGATGGGAAAAAGGTAGTTTCCAACAGGGGGACATTTTCCACGCCAACAAACCAGACTTTCGATCTCGTTTCGGCTTATTACTTTGCCAGAAGCCTTGATATCGGTAAAATAAAAGTTGGCGATAAATTTAAACTAAACTATTTCTTAGGTGATGAAATTTCGGCCCTGGAAGTTGAATACGTTGGTAAAGAAACAGTGAAGAGTAAATTAGGCAATATCCGCTGTTTAAAATTTAGTCCTTCAATAAAGCCTGGTAGAATTTTTAAAAAAGACAGCAGGTTGTATCTTTGGGTTACTGACGATGGAAACCGCGTACCGGTAAAGGCTCAGGTTGAGATATTGGTGGGCGCAGTAACCATGGAATTAAAATCGGCCGATGGCCTTAAATACGCTTTAGCGAAAGAATAATGATGATAGAAGTTGAACAGGTGCTGGTGCACGAAGATGTGTTGAAAGAAAACTTTGTTTGTAATTTAAGTAAGTGCAAGGGGATCTGTTGTGTGGAAGGTGATTCGGGTGCACCCTTGGATAATGATGAGAAAGGTATCCTGGAAGAGATTTATCCGAAAATCAAACACCTGTTAAACGAAAAAGGCATAAAAGCTATTGAAGAACAAGGTGTTTATGTTGTTGATGAAGATGGCGATTTAACGACTCCATGCGTTGATAAAAATAAAGAGTGTGCTTATGTGCTTTTTGAAGGAGGCATTACCAAATGCGCTATCGAAAAAGCTTACGAGCAGGGAATAGTCGACTGGCAGAAACCAATTTCCTGTCACCTATACCCTATCCGCATTACCAAATATCCTGAATTTGATGTATTGAATTACGATCGCTGGCATATCTGTCACGATGCCTGCACCTTTGGCCGTGAGCTTAAAGTACCTGTGTATAGTTTTTTAAAAGGGCCACTTATTAGGAAGTATGGAGAAGAGTGGTATAAAGAGCTTGAGAGTTCTGTGGCTGCGATGTAAGCGCTTGATGAATTGTAAGTGCAGTTTCTTGGTACGATCTTTTACTGATCATGTATTTATAAAATTGCCTTATAAATCTATGTGTTGATTAACTTATGAAACTTAAGTTGCCTATACGAGCTCTGAATGGTGATGATATTTATTCAATCGAAATATCATTTCTATACCAATTCAGGAATCAGTTATTTAATGGTCGAACGATAAATAAGGGTATCATATGAAAGATTAGTGCGAGAATTATATTTTGTTCTAAAAAATTTCTCCAATTATTTATCGTACTTTTCTTTATTTAAATTGATTATTCCAACAATTTTTCTTTCCGTTTCCTCTTGTAAAGTATTGATAATAGGCTGTTGAGCAAAGCTGTATCTGCCTCATCCGAGCCCACTTAGGCTATCGTTCCGAATTCTATAACATTAGCCGATTATTGTGCCTATGCAACTCATTTTCTGAGACACCACATCAACTATTACTTTCCAAACGGAAGAATGAAAATCTTTTTGAGCCGATGACAAAAAGTTATTCCAGCGCACACTATAAGGAGGGGTTTGCTATATGTGAAATGGATGCAGAAGACTTGTATCAGGCTTTATTATCCTTTCTTGAATTTGCGAGAACTATGTTTAAAAAAAAATTGATTTGTTGCAGGCTAAGGCCTCGAAATATCGACTTTCACAGCAGTCTTGGGCAAGCGCGCCCTTCGATTCAGTCAGCATCCATAAATAGGAGTATATTTAATTATTCAGTTAATCAGGGTCATAAAAAAACTAAAAAAAAACAAACAAAAAGCAAGATCTTAAATCTTGATAATGATGAAATCATAAACCCACTAACATTTCAGGATGCCTTATTTAATTAATACTGCAGGTTTACCCGAGCATTTCGATATGTTACGGAAATGGCGTGATGTTGTTGCTTTTGGTACTGACAAAAAAAAACAGGTCCTGCAAACTCCGTGTATGATCAGGAGCTGACTATTAAACTCAATAAGGCTTACTTTGGCTTCTAATAAAAAGCAAAATTGAGAAAATAAATATCGAAAAAGGACAAGATGAAGTTGTATAAAACTATTATCAAAATTAGCGGCTGGAGTAACAAATTAAAAAATACTAAAAGTCCTAAATCGATAGGTAATAAATACTAATGCTAATTAATTTAGATTTTTATCAAGGTTACTTCATTTTTTAATTGAAATCAATAAATCCCTAGGTTCAATATTAAGGTATTCACCTATCTCAAACAATCTTTTTACTGAAGGTTGAGCTGAGTTCGTGCACCAACTCGAAACAGTTTCAGGAGCTATATTTAGAGCATCAGCTAAATCTTTATTTGTTTTTCCTTTCTCGGCTAATACCGACTTGATGCGATTATAGATTGTCTTACTCATTGTAGCTGTAGTAAAACAAATATAAGATTCAGAAAATTACTGATTAAGTCTTAAAATTAATGTAAAAAGTCAATTAATTTTGTTTTTAAATTATTTAATTTTGCTTTTACATTACTTATTGTTATTTTTGAAAAAAATGATAATAAATTAAAGTTATACTTTTGCATTCCGAGAACTAGAAGGATTGCATACGAGCCTCGCAGCTAAATCTGGTAAATTTAATCTCAGCGAGCGTAAGTGTAGCATTGCCACCCTATGTAAGAATAGGGCTGGTGCTCGCTTATGTCTGTTGTTGAGATCCATTCCGAAAGGTTTGGCGGTTTACCAGAACCATGCTGCAACGAACTAAGTGGGTTACCAGCCCTATTTTAATTGGTAAATACTTTGTTCAGGCTTATTTTATAAAAATTAAATAAGGCCAGCATGCAATCAACCAGGGTTTCATTCATACCGAATCAGAAAAAATATTTCGCCGAGTTTAAGGAGGGAAATGAAAGGGGACTTGAATTTTTCTATAAAAGGTTATATTCATCCATATACTATTATAGCTTTAGGTACATCAAAGATGATATCAGTGCGGACTGCATAGTAAGCGAAGCCTTCCTCAGGCTCTGGCTATGCCGTCAAAACATTACCTGCATTGAACATATCGAAGCCTTCTTAACAAAAGTGACTGCTGAAGGTTGCAGGGCATATTACAAAACTAACGCTAACAGTTTCCAGCGCAATATGCTTAGATTAGATGAAATTGAAAACTATCAGGAGTTTAAGGTTGGGTACAATCCGGACTCTGACTGGGAAGAAAATGTCATCTATCATCATGAACCACTGGATGAAGAAAAAAAGCAATGGGAGAGGATTGAGGCCGTTCTGCCCAATCTCAGTCCTGATCAACAGCTATTTATCCGGCTATGTATAAAATATTCATTTGATTACCCTCGCATGGCCTGGCACATTGGTGGCATCTCCGATTATCAGGTAGCAAGAAAGGTGGAGCGCACGCTTGAATACCTGAAAGCAGTTATCAGCGATGCAGAGAATTTCAATAAACTGGAAAAGACCACTAAGTTCAGTTTTGAGGGCGAAGTGAGCGAAGAAGAATCTAAAATCCTCAATATGCGCTATGAGCTACAGTATAGTTTCAGTCAGATCGCGGTAGCATTAAACCTCGATCAGGGATATATACAGAGGGCGTTCGCCGCCGCTTCGCTCAGAATCACAAAAAGCAGAAAAAGGTGATATGGAAAAGAACATGATGATCGTAACCCGTAAAATACAGCTGCGGATCGATTCCAGTGACAAGGAAACAGTCAGGCAGACAATAGGACAGCTGTACGGCTGGCAATCAATCTGCTACCGCGCGGCCAACATGATCATGAGCCATCAGTTCATACAGGAAAGAGTCAAGGATTTTTTCTACCTGACAGAGGACATCAAGCTCAAGATCGCCGACGTTAAAAAGGAGGAAAATGGGATACTAAAATCCTCCCGGCAGAATACTACCTACCGCTTACTGTCCGATCATTTCAAGGGTCAGATACCCACCAATATCCTGAGCAACCTCAATAATACTTTGATTGCCTATTTCAACCAGGAAAAGGATGCCTACTGGAGAGGTGAGAAATCCCTCAGAAACTATAAGCATAATATACCGCTGCCCTTTGGCGCAGAAATCATTTGCAGACTGTCAAGAACGGCCGACAACCGTGACTTTACCTTCAGGCTTTTTCAGATCCCTTTCAAGACCTACCTCGGGAAGGACAGGTCGGGCAAAAAAAAGATATTCGAACGGATGATCAACGGCACGTTAAAACTCCGTGCAAGCCAGATACAACTGGACAAAGGAAAAATATTCCTGCTCGCATCCGTACCGGTAGAGAAAGAACAGCATGCCCTTGACCCTGCGATTATTGCCGAGGCATCACTTTCCATCGAACATCCGGTAACGGTCAAGATCGGGCAACATGAACGTGTGATAGGCAACAGGGAAGAGTTCCTCCACCGCAGGATGGCCATAAAGGCAGCAGTCAACAGGGTCAAAAAGGCTGTGCCCTTCAACAGCGGCGGTCACGGGAGGAAGAGAAAGATGAAAAGTGTGGAGGATTACAGGCACATGGAAAAACGCTACGTCGATCAGAAGCTGCACCTTTACAGCAGGATGTTGATCGATTTCTGCGTAAAGCACGGCGCTGCAACACTCCTGCTTGTTAATCAGGAGGAAAAAGAGGAAATGGCAAAGGAAGACCCTTACCTGCTACAGAACTGGAGCTATTACAACCTAAAAGAAAAGATCAGCTACAAGGCAGAATTGGCAGGTATCCAGGTAATCATAGAATAAACAATAAGGAGGTTATTTGCATAACCACAGGGTGAGACATATATGTTCTCACAAGCCCAATAGAAAGGGCATTGCAATGGCGAGCTCATGTAAGAAAGAGAGAACATATCGATGTTAAACTGCGTTCGGATAGAGAATAGTTTGTAAAGCATCAGGGTATATATGTTATAATACTATACCCACGGCTACTTATGCTGCAGAAGTTCGGCCGCAATGCGGCACAAGCAGACGTATAGATGATCATAAGATAAAAAGAGGTTTTTTGCAGAACCGTAGGGTGAGACATCCATGTGCTCACGAGCCTATAGATAAGGCATGCAATGGCGGGTTTCATGTCAGCGTTTGATAACGTATCACCGATCCCAAAAAATAATATTCCGGAACGCTCGTTGCCTGGATCACAGTTACCCTAAGACCGATGCATTTGAGTTGGGTTTTATCGGAAACCCTATTTCCCTATTTGCGAAAAGCTAGAACAGCGGGGGGCAGGGCAAAATTACTTACTTAGATTGAAACAAAAGTAAGACAGCTACTTTTTTTGCATCAAGATGTTTAATCACTGAACATCTTGGTGTTCCGTTTGTTATTATGAATTCATTGCGGAATGTTTTCCATTTTAGCTACGCACCGAAATACTCAGTTTTTATTGCGATTTGATGCATATTTTAAGTTTTTGGCAATAATAAAAAAACTGCAGATGTTCGACTTCCATCGTTTTGACATCATTTGATATTGATTTTTTAGCCTGTAGAGACGAATACGCCTTTTTTTCAACTATCTGCATGAACCGTTTCTAACCGCGAACTGGAGTTTCTGCAGAGTGCAAAAGTGATGGACTGTATGAGTGGGTTCCTGTTCTAATATTATCGGCATCTGAAAGCATGTATGTTTTTCTTAGACAGTTTACTTTGCTAAGGGCTTTACTGTCAATATCATCCTGTTCTTTTATTTCTAATAAGGACATTTCATCTTTGGCCTATAACCTAATCAATATAAGATTGATGGATTTCGTGCAATATTTCTTTGTCCGCAAGTCGTTCTATGATTAATTCAATATTCGATCCCAAAGCTGGCTTTTTACTTTCATCCTTATGTGCGCTGCTCCTTGCCATCTTGATCGCTACCTTTTCCTCCAATTTAAGCTTTAAGAAGGGCGCAACCAGCGGTTGCTGATTGATTGGCTTTAATGAGTCAATGCTTCGGTTTGAAAGCCCCTCATTTTTATCAGGCGCATATACTCCAGATACGATCTGAAGTAAAGGATTATGGACAGCAACAGCGCAAGTCAACCAGGAAGTTTAATGAGTACTTAGCTTGTTATTTAAGGTAGCTCAGTATCGTGAACGAAGTGAAATATCTTTAAAATTTCTAGGTATTGTTATGGGTATTGTCAATAAAAATGAAAAATGATGGCGAATTTCATTGGCGTTGACCGGACTTCAGGCTCGGTTCTTAGTGAAAAAAAGTGTTATGAAGAAACCATATAAAGTTAATGAATTGCGAAGCCGAAAAGCAATATGCTGTATGACAGATAAAGAGTACACCGAGATGAAAAAAGAAATCTCAAAGCTCGGCGTCACGATGTCCGAATATATCCGGAGAATATTATTTGATAAGAGGGCACATCTTTTACTTGACTCAGCTCATCTGGTTGAGTGGCTGGATCGCGTTGCGATCGATTCGGGTTCCTCGACATTTGCCATCCGAAATTTCGTACAAAAATGCGCTATCGAATCACCAGCCGATAAGTATTACATGAATGAATTAATTTCTTTGGTCGCCAAGTGTTATGAATCACAATATAATATAGGGAAATGCATGAAAAAGTTAATTAAGTTAATTGGCAGTAATTAATTACAATTTCAGTTTTTATTTAGATCCGAAATCATGATAGTTCAGTTTCTTTCATCTAATAGCCGATTTGCGGCAATTAAATATAATGCAGACAAAGTATCCGCAGGAAAGGCCGAGCTGATATCTGTTAAAAACTTCCAATCGCTATCAGTATTGGACAGGCCTAAGCCCTCGGATTATCGGTCTTACTTGCGGATGATTGGGGCGCTTAACCCAAAAGTTAAAAACAAGCAGCTTCATGTAGTTATTATGGCTAAAGGCCACTCATATGATAAACATCAGTTAACGCATATTGCCGGGCTTTGGCTCGAAAAAATGGGCTATGCAGATAATCCCCATCTGATCTATTTTCATAATGATAATCCCAACAATCATGTACACATTGTTTCAGTAAGGGTGTGTAAAAATAGAAAATCTGTTGAATCCCGCTATGAAAAATTGAGAGCATCTCTGGTATTACATCAGCTTATAGGCTTTGACCCCGTTGTCCAGGCTGAGATGGATTATTCAAAAGCGGTTACTTATCAATTTGCAACAATGAATCATTTCATTATTCTATTAAAGACTATGGGGTATTCGGCTTACATTAAAGGTACAATCCTTTATATGGTGAGGCACTCCAGATCACTTCGAAAGGTAGATCTGAACATTATCGAGAAGATCATAAAAAACTATAAAGACAACACTGTCGAAGTCGGTGCACTTAAACAGGCAATTGAGCTGGTTTTGAAAGTTGTATCCGGTGAACCGGTCCGCCACCCTTCTTTCTGGCATTCTTATCTTCGAAAAAACTATAGATCTGATCTTTCTGAAGTGTTTCGTGATAAGCTAAATATTGATATCATTTATCATAGCAAGGGCGAGGATGTTACTGGCTTCACCTTAATTAATCATCGTACAATGAAGGTTTACGACGGAAATGCGATTATTGATTTTAAGCGCTTGGTCAGGCCATTATTTCGTCCGGAAGGATTTTTTCAGGGTGATAGAATAATATTTTATGACGATCAAGAACTAAATCAACCTAAACATGTGCCCAACCTGGAGGTGAAGATCTCAGGTGGAGCGTTTGATTCACAAAACAAAACGACGAGGAAGGGAAGATAATTTCGCTAGACGCCCAACCTCTAAATAATATCCTTTAGATGCGTTTATCATTATTGCATCAACGAATAATGAAACATAAATCTGTCTTTCATCTTTATCTTAGTTTACTCTGTAAACCATTATTCTTTCAAGCATTCAGGAAATCCGTAATCAATAGCTAGTTGATTTTGTGAATAATAAATTTGTTTTTTGGTTATCTTTTTAGTTTTTTGGCGGTTATAATAATAGTTTCAGCCGCTTTAGGTATGGTTAAACTAATTTACGGAGATAGGTTTATAATGCAATTTTGTATTTTTAGCTGAATATTTCATTAGCAATGTCTCTAATCCGAAACCATAAAAAATGGTGATGGGAAAGAAATGATCATAATAAAATCGATGCTTCCAAATACGATTCGAGGAATGTGATATCTTATGGTTTTAAAATGGCAAATTATTAATCTACTTAGTTTTGTTGTATCAAGGTGCCGTACCTTATATAACAAAGTGAATAGCAAAATACGGCATATTAAAATTGCTGTTGTCAAAATTCGCTACTTGATTTCTTCGCCTTTTGGTAGGGAAATTTTAAGAATGTTTGCTAAAAGAGGTTAATTATAGGAAGAAAAGTATTAATTAAATTTCCCATCATCGCTGGAACTCTTTTCAGCTGAGAAATAACAGTAATGCGTAAGTCCGAAAGAAATAAAATACGTGTGATCAAAAGAAAAATGCTCACATGTCGGTTTATAAGGTTGGCGTAGTTATCAAGTCAATTTATTTGCAATTGCCCGTTCTAACATATTTGTTACTTATTAAGGATAGCAGAACTGCTTTTTTAATACCAAAAACTAATTAAATAGTTTTTGGTTTGTCGTTGAAGTTTGGTTGCGGAAGAAAAATTAGTAATTATGAATGCCAAAATTAGTTGTAAATCAATTAAATCTAACTTACTTTAGCGAATTGAAAATCATTTAATAGCTGTGAAAAAAATCTTAATCACTGGCGGTGCGGGCTTTATAGGCTCCCATGTAGTCCGCCGTTTTGTAAATAACTATCCCGGGTACGAAATCGTCAACTTAGATAAATTGACCTATGCAGGTAATTTGGCTAATTTAACTGATATTGAAAATAAGCCAAATTACAGATTCGTAAAAGACGACATCACAGATGCTAACGCGATGTTTGATCTGTTTAAAACAGAAAATTTTGATGCAGTGATCCACCTTGCGGCAGAAAGTCATGTAGATCGTTCTATCTCTGATCCAACAGCTTTTGTAATTACCAATGTAATTGGTACGGTAAATTTATTAAATGCGGCACGCGAATATTGGAAAGGTGATTATGATAAAAAACGTTTTTATCATGTAAGTACTGATGAGGTATATGGTGCTTTAGGCGAAGAAGGTATGTTTACAGAAACTACAGCTTACGACCCACATAGCCCTTATTCGGCATCAAAGGCCAGCTCAGATCACTTTGTGAGAGCTTACCATGATACTTACGGCATGGATTGCGTAATTTCAAATTGCTCCAACAATTATGGCTCGCATCATTTTCCAGAGAAGCTGATCCCATTAGCCATTAATAATATTAAGAATAACAAACCTGTCCCTGTTTATGGTAAAGGTGAAAATGTTCGAGATTGGTTATGGGTAGAAGATCATGCAAGGGCAATCGATGTGATTTTCCATAATTCGAAAACAGGTGATACCTACAATATTGGAGGACATAACGAGTGGAAAAATATCGACCTGATCAATTTACTTTGTACGATCATGGATCAAAAATTAGGTCGCGAAGCAGGGGAATCAGCTAAACTGATTACTTATGTAACCGATCGTGCAGGTCATGATTTACGTTATGCTATTGATTCTAGTAAGTTGCAAAATCAATTAGATTGGGTACCAAGTTTACAGTTCGAAGAAGGTTTAGCCAAAACGGTTGACTGGTATTTACAAAATGAAGACTGGTTAAACAATGTAACTTCAGGTAATTATCAATCCTATTACGAACAACAGTATAACAATAAATAATGGAAATTGAGCAAACAGGATTAAAAGACTGCTTGATTATTAGACCAAGGGTATTTGAAGATCCAAGAGGCTATTTTTTCGAAAGCTTTAACCAAAATACTTTTGAAGAAAATACGGGTTTATCAGGAAGGTTTGTACAGGATAATCAATCTTATTCTTCTTATGGTGTAATCCGTGGTTTACATGCGCAAACAGGAGAGTTTGCACAGGCAAAACTGGTGCGGGTAACCAAAGGTGAAGTATTGGATGTTGCCGTTGATGTACGCCCGAGCTCACCAACTTACGGCAAACATATCGCAGTACGTTTAAGTGCTGAAAATAAATTGCAATTATATATCCCAAGAGGGTTTGTCCATGGCTTTTCAGTATTAAGTGAAACGGCAGAGTTTTTATATAAATGTGATAATTTTTTCAATAAAGCTTCAGAAACAGGAGTCATTTATAATGATTCGGATTTGAATATTGATTGGTTGATCCCGGAAAAAGATCAGGCAGTATCTGATAAAGATCTACTTTTAAAACCATTTTCCGAACTACAGCATATATGAGTAAAATATTAGTAATTGGTGCTGGTGGACAATTGGGCCAGTGTTTAAAGGTAGTTGCGGAGCGAAGAGGACTTACGGAAATTGTTTTTCCTGCTGAGCAAGATGCCAATATTTTAAATGAAAGTGGTTTAAATGATCTTTTAGCTAAAGAAAAACCTGCTTATGTAATCAATTGTGCAGCGTATACCGCTGTTGATAAAGCAGAAGACGAGGTCGATCTGTCCAAAGCTATTAACGAAACTGGTGCCGCTTACCTGGCTTCGGCTTGTTTGGCCAATGGCGCAATACTTGTACATGTTTCTACCGATTTTGTTTTCGAAGGAAATGAAGTGAAATTGCTTAAGGAAGCTGACGAGGCTAAGCCGATCAATGTTTACGGCTTAACGAAACTTGATGGAGAAAAAGCTGTAGCTTCAATACTACCTGCCCATTTCATCATCCGTACCAGCTGGTTATATTCTGAATATGCTAATAATTTCGTAAAAACGATGTTGAAGCTTGGCGCTGAACGTGATGAGCTAAATATTATAGCCGATCAGGTAGGTACACCAACCTATGCTATAGATCTTGCAAATGCGATCTTTGATGTGATTGCTTCTTCATCAAGTTCTTATGGTATATATCATTACAGCAATGAAGGCGTAACCTCATGGTTCGATTTTGCCAAAGCTATTTTTGATATCAGTGCAACAGCCGTTAAAGTAAATCCTATTCCAGGATCTGCTTATCCAACTAAAGCTACCCGTCCGGCATTTTCGGTAATGGATAAAACTAAAATAAAAGAAACTTTTAATTTGGAAATCTCTTATTGGAGAGATAGTTTGGTGGAGTGTATAAAACAAATTAATAAATAGAAGTAATACAGATATTGAGATATAGCCATTCGTCTCAAATCTAGTGTCACAAATCTCAAATCTAATAAGAATATGAAAGGTATAATTTTAGCTGGTGGCAGCGGAACGCGTTTGCATCCTTTGACCTTGGCTTGTAGTAAACAAATGATGCCGGTATATGATAAACCGATGATCTATTATCCTTTATCTACCTTAATGTTGGCTGGGATAAAAGAAATACTCATTATCTCTACACCACACGATCTGCCTAATTTCGAAAAATTATTAGGCGATGGGACTTCATTAGGTTGTAAATTTAGCTATGCTATACAGGCAGAGCCTAATGGTCTAGCACAGGCCTTCGTAATTGGGGAAGAGTTTATTGGTAAAGATAAAGTAGCCCTGGTATTGGGTGATAATATTTTTCATGGTGATGGCATGGCGAAATTATTGCAGGCCAGCTCTAATCCTGATGGCGGTGTAGTATTTGCTTATCAGGTATCCGATCCTGAACGTTATGGTGTAGTAGAGTTTGACGCCGATAAAAAGGCCATTTCAATTGAAGAAAAACCTGTTGATCCAAAATCTGATTATGCAGTGCCGGGATTATATTTTTACGATAATGAGGTAGTCGAAATCGCAAAGAACATTAAACCCTCGCCACGTGGGGAATATGAAATTACCGATGTAAACCGTGTTTATTTAGATCGTGGTAAATTAAAAGTAGGTTTGTTAAGTCGTGGAACAGCTTGGTTAGATACGGGAACATTTACTTCGTTAATGCAGGCAGGGCAGTTCGTCCAGATCATAGAAGAGCGCCAAGGCTTAAAAATTGGATGTATTGAAGAAATCGCTTATCGTATGGGCTTTATCAATGCAGAACAGCTAAAAGCTATTGCGACCCCTTTGGTTAAAAGTGGTTATGGTAGTTATCTGTTAAAACAGATTAAGTAATTTTTATCTAAAATATTATCCTTGTTAATCTCCGGTGAATACAATTGTACTTACCGGAGATTTTATTTTTATAGCCTTGTCATTCTGAGGGATAGTTATTTCATAAATCAATATAAAAGACAGAGCTTTTTGGCAAATTAATAGGCTGCTCGAGATCGTCATTCCCAACCCGATAGCTATCGGGTTGGGAATCTTAATACAACCCTCTAAGATTCGCGCCAGCCCGGGATCCGATAGCTATCGGATGAAGGGCGTGCTAATGGATTGTGTCTATGGTAGCGAAGCAAAGAATCTCTCAATGTATAAAATACTTTATTTAGCTCAATCCATCTTTTCACATTTTTATTTTTAAGATTTTATGACTCAAAATTCCTCCAGTGATAATCAATTGAATTAAAGCTTTCGTATTTATTTTATCTTTGCCCAATCACCGAAGGAAAAATGAATACAAAAAAGCAGATTGCCATTATAGGTTTAGGTTATGTCGGATTACCACTTGCAATAGAATTTGCTAAAAAGTATAAAGTCATTGGTTTTGATACAAACGAAAGCCGTGTTGAAGAACTAAAGCGAATAGAAGATCGTACTCATGAAGCGAATCTGGACGACTTGAAAGTTGTATATAGTTCGACAGGTAATGATACTGGATTAACTTTAAGTTCGAGCTTACCCGATCTAGCGGCTTGTACGATATATATAGTTACTGTGCCCACACCTGTCGATCATCTTAAAAGGCCCGATTTGGAACCATTAATTGCAGCTAGTAAAATGTTAGGTATTGTGCTTAAAGTAGGTGATATTGTGATTTATGAATCAACTGTTTACCCAGGCTGTACCGAAGAAGATTGTGTGCCTGTTTTAGAGAAAATTTCAGGGTTAAAATATAATATCGATTTTTTCTGCGGTTATTCACCAGAACGCATTAACCCAGGAGACAAAGTCAATACACTTACCAAAATTAAAAAGGTAACCTCGGGCTCTACTCCTGTTATTGCAGAGGAGATCGACCAACTGTACGCGTCAATTATTACGGCAGGAACTCATTTAGCACCTAGTATTAAAGTTGCAGAAGCTTCAAAAGCAATAGAAAATGCGCAGCGAGACGTCAATATCTCATTTGTCAATGAATTGGCTTTAATCTTCGATCGCATGAATATAGATACTGCAGATGTTTTGGCTGCTGCAGCGACCAAATGGAATTTCCTTAATTATAAACCTGGTTTAGTTGGTGGGCATTGCATAGGCGTAGATCCTTATTATTTGGCGCATAAATCGGAGGCTTTAGGCTACAAGCCGGAAGTAATTCTTTCTGGACGAAGGGTGAACGATAATATGGGGATGTTTGTAGCCACTAAGGTAATCAAGATGTTGGTAGCCAGAGATAAAGTTATCAATGGTGCCAAAGCACTTATATTGGGTTTTGCTTTTAAAGAAAACTGCCCAGATACCAGAAATACGAGGGTAATAGATATTTATAAAGAACTGAAGTCTTTTAGTATGGAGGTGGATATTTATGATCCATGGGCTAATGCTGATGAAGTGAATGCGGAGTATAATATTCAACTGATTGACAACAACCAATTTATGCATTATGATGTGCTGATTTTGGCCGTTGCACACCAGCAATTTTTAGAAATTGATTACCGGAGCTTTAGAGAAAAAGGTGCTATAATTTTCGATACCAAATCTTTTATAAACAGAGATTTGGCAGATGCCAGATTATAACCATTCATCAATCGCTATTTTAAAATATTCAGTATGTTTGTAGCTCTTAAAATATATCAATAAATATGAAGGTTGCTTTAATTACAGGTGTTACAGGACAGGATGGAGCTTATTTGGCAGAATTTTTACTGAAAAAGGGATATTTTGTACATGGATTAAAGCGGCGTTCATCATCATTTAATACCGATCGCATCGATCACCTTTATCAAGATCAGCATGAACAAAATGTTCATTTTAAATTGCATTATGGAGATTTAACGGATTCTACCAACCTTATCCGGATAGTTCAGGAAGTACAACCTGATGAAATTTATAATCTGGCGGCAATGAGCCATGTACATGTAAGCTTCGAGATGCCTGAGTACACTGCTAATGCAGATGGTATTGGTACCTTACGTTTATTAGAAGCAGTACGCATTTTAGGTTTAACCAAAAAAACCCGGGTTTATCAAGCTAGCACTTCTGAATTATACGGACTAGTACAAGCTGTTCCTCAGAGCGAAACCACTCCTTTTTATCCCCGCTCTCCATACGCTGCTGCTAAAATGTATGCATATTGGATTACGGTTAATTACCGTGAAGCATACAATATGTTTGCTTGCAATGGAATTTTATTTAATCACGAAAGTCCTTTAAGGGGCGAAACTTTTGTTACCCGCAAAATTACAAGGGCTGCAGCTAAAATTGCTTTGGGTCTGCAAAAATGCCTTTATCTAGGTAATCTTTCTGCTCAGAGGGATTGGGGCCATGCCAAAGATTATATCGAGGCTATGTGGTTAATTCTGCAACAAGAAAAGCCAGAAGATTTCGTTATAGCTACAGGTATTACCACCACTGTTCGCGATTTTGTACGTATGAGTTTTGCTGAGTTAGGTATTGATGTCGAATTTTCGGGGAAAGATGAAAATGAAAAGGGTATAATAATTGGTTTAAATGAAGAACTCTTGAATCAATATGGATTAAGAAGTGATAAACTATTCTTGGGTAGCACAATTGTACAGGTGGATCCTAAATATTTTAGGCCAACAGAAGTCGATTTATTATTGGGAGATCCAACTAAATCTAAAACCAAATTGGGATGGCAGCCTAAATATGATCTTGCCGCTTTAGTTAAAGATATGATAATCTCTGATCTTCATTTGATGAAAAAAGATGAATATTTAAAAGAAGGTGGTTTTAAGACCCTGAATTATTTTGAATAATATTTTATATTCTAAAGATGTGATATTGATTTCTTTCTAGATTTGGGATTAATGTGTAAATTTTTAGGGGCGATCATTTCGACTATTTGTCTGATTTAATCTACTCTTTATTGGAAAACAGTATAAAATGTTTTAAATTTATATAGTTAATTTGATTATTCATCTTTTTCCTTTTAATCTATAAATGAATCAAGGATTAGTTGAAGTGATTAATATTAATCATTAGTAATTGATTTAAATAATTATATGTTAAGCTTTTTTAGCAAGAAAAATAAAATTACCGATATTTCATGGCTTGGGGTAGATATACACTCTCATATTTTGCCTGGTATTGATGATGGATCCCCAGATGTAGAAACATCAGTTCGATTTGTGAAATCACTTACCGAACTGGGTTTTGAACAGTTAATTGCTACCCCTCACATATTAAAGGAACTATATCCCAATACGCCAGAAAGTATAAATGAGGCCAGACGGGATTTACAAACAGCACTTGATAAGGCTGATATTTCGACAAAGTTAGGTGCTGGAGCAGAATATATGATAGATCAGGACTTTGATCTGAACGAAACTCTATGTACGTTGGATCAAAAACATTTGCTGATTGAAATGTCTTACTTATCAGAAAGCCCAGGTATCAGCCAAACTATATTTGATGTAGAGATTAAAGGCTTTAAACCAGTCCTGGCACATCCTGAGCGTTATACTTTCTATTTTAGAGATAAAAGTCGTTTGAAGCGTTTTAAAGAAAAAGGCTGTTTGTTACAACTGAATCTTTTATCGGTTTTGGGATATTATGGTAAAGAAGTTAAACAACTCACAGACTTGCTTTTAAAAGAGAGAATGTATGATTTAGCGGGTACGGATTTACATCATGACAAACATTTAAATGTATTGAAAGAAGGGATACAATCTGGTAAACTTTATGATTTAATTGGCTCTTATGACTTTAGAAATCAGGAAATATTTGGATCCGTTTTGATTTGATCTTCATTTATGCAACAATAAATTGAAATTGGCATCATTTTTATACATAATGCTCAAATTAAACCAATCATGATTAATCTGAAATTATGCTTTTTAGATATTACAATTAAATGATTAAGTTTGCAAGCTGTTCATCGTGCACAATATTGTAAGAACAGATTTATACCTATGAATAAAAAATTTAATGTGAATAAGGGATCGAAGTTGGCAGTTCTGCTTCTTGCGATTACCCTTTCTTGTTCTTGTGTAAGCAATAAAAAAATAGCTTATTTTCAAGACATTCAATCTGTTAAACAAGCAAAATTAGATAGTGCAATTGCTTTTATAGAACCGGTAATACAGCCAGATGATATTTTAAGTATCAACGTCTTTACGCTTAATCCTCAAAGTGGTGCTATCATTAATCAGGCAGCTTCAACGCCTACATTAGGCGGGAATACCAATTCCAGTTTGGCTGCCCAAAATACCGGTTTCTTAGTTGATAAAAATGGAGAGATCGAACTTTCTCTTATTGGAAAACTAAAAGTGGCTGGCTTAACGACTTATCAGGCAAGAGAACTAATTCGTGAGAAAGCAACAGATGTTTACAAACAGCCCAATGTTCAGTTGCGTTTTGCAAACTTTAAAGTAAGTGTGTTGGGTGAAGTAAATGCACCTTCCGCGTATACGCTTCCCAACGAAAAAGTAACTATTTTAGATGCTTTAAGTTTGGCTGGAGATCTAACCATTTATGGGAGAAGGGAAAATGTACTAATTGTTCGCGACAATAATGGTAAAAAAGAATTTGCAAGATTAGATCTTAACTCTAGCAGCATTTTTAGTAGCCCATTCTACTATTTGAAACAAAATGATGTGGTTTATGTAGAACCAAATAAACGGAAAGTTTCAGCATCTAATTCTGCACAGATTCAAACAATAGGTGTAATCGCGTCTGTAATCTCAGTAATTGTTTTGGCTATTACTAATTTTAAATAATATTAAGCTTTTAAATGAATAATAATACTGAAATGAATAAGGCGCATGACCGTGATGAGGTTGAAATTAATTTAAAAGACATTTTTGGTAAACTTTTTGAAAAATGGACTTGGTTCCTGATCAGCATCTTCATTTGTCTAGTAATTGCATTTATATACTGTCGATATACTGCTCCTACTTATCAAATTAAGGCAAAGTTAATTGTGAACGATGATGAAAAAGGGGGCGGGGTTGGAAAACAAGCAGGTGCATTAATGGATTTAGGGGGACTAATGGGTTCTAAAAATTCTGTGGACAATGAGATTGAGATCTTAAAGACGAGATTTTTGATGGAACAAGTGGTAAGGGAGATGCAACTAAATATCATATATTCTAGGAGAATAGGGTTAGTTGATCGTGAATTGTACCAAGCTCCATTTAAAATAAATATAATAAAAAGCGTTGATACTATCAAAACAACAAAATTGGGAATTATTAAGGTTTCTAATAATAGACTTTTAGTTACCACCAATAATTTTAAAAAAGAGATTAGCTGGAATGAAGAGGTCCATATTAATGGCATCGGTGTATTACGTGTTGAGCCAAATGAAAATGCCTTAATTAATAGTGTCGACTATGCTGTCACAGTTACGTCAGTCGATTCGAGGGTAGCTTCTCTGATGGGAGACTTATCAGTTTCTGCGAGTAATAAGCAAGTAAGTATCATTGACTTGCGACTATCGTATGCGTTACCGAATAAAGGAGAGGATATTTTAAATACGCTGATCAAAAAATATACTCAATCCAATTTGAACGACAAAAATATAGTTGCAGATAGCACTTATCGCTTTATAAAAGAAAGGTTGAATGTTATAGCTTCTGAACTAGGGGATGTTGAAAATAAGGTTGAAAATTTTAAACAGAGAAATCAACTAGCTGATATGAGTGAACAGGGAAAATTACTAGTACAAAGTTCTGGTCAGTTTTCTTCTGAGCTAGCTAAGGCAGAAACACAAGTTAGTGTAATAAATGAACTTGAGGAATATTTAAAAAATAACGGAAATAATCACCGTGCATTTCCATCTTCATTAATTCCTCAAGATATGGTGTTTTCCAATATAATGGAACATTATAATTCTCTCTTAATCGAGCGCGAAAAGCAGTTGTTGAGTGTAACGGAACAAAGTCCATTTATTAAAAACATAGATAAGCAGATTGAGGAATTGCGTGGTAATATAATGTCCAATATCCAAAGTACTAAACGCTCATCTTTACTAACTCGAGATAAACTTAGGAGTCAGTTAAAAACTGCTGAAAATCAGATTTCAGGTGTTCCGCAGGTAGAGAAAAATTATTTAAAGCTTGCTCGTAATCAGCAAATCAAACAGGAACTTTATATATTTCTGATGCAGAAAGCCGAGGAAACCAGCATTTCTAAGACTGCTAATATTTCAATAGCTAAAACCATTGACCCACCCAAATCAGATGTCATCCCGATTAGTCCTAAAAAAAGTATTATATACGTAGTTGGCTTGATTGCGGGGATGATTTTTCCGATTGTATTGATATTCGGAAAAGAATTGCTAAATACATCAATTGAAACAAAGGAAGAAATTATTGCTTTAACCAGCGTTCCTGTAGTTGGTGAAATTAGTCACAATTTAAGTGAAGATAATTTGATAGTAGCTAACCAAAGTCGTTCAGCCATTTCAGAACAATTTAGAGCATTGCGTACGAATCTTTCATTCTATCTTAAATCCAAAGATGAAAAAATCATCCTTTTAACTTCGAGTATGAGTGGTGAAGGTAAGTCTTTTACCGCAATTAATTTAGGTAACATTTTAGCTTTAGCTGGGAAAAAAGTCTTATTAATGGAATTGGATTTGAGGAAGCCTGGGTTATCTGCTAAACTAGGTGTAAATAACGACATTGGATTCAGTAATTTTACCATTAGTCCTGAGGTAAAAACGGCCAACATTATTAAACCTTTGTCCATTAATAAAAATGTGTTTATAATTTCATCAGGGCCACTTCCACCAAACCCAGCCGAAACATTAATGAACGAAAACGTGCCTCGGTTGATTGATGAATTGAAGGAACAGTTTGATTATATTATAATGGATGCACCTCCCATTGGCATTATTGCAGATGCTCAATTACTTTCACGTTATGCAGATGTTACGTTATATTTAGTAAGACAAAAAATTACACAAAAGAGTCAGCTTAAAATTGTAGAAGACCTATATATTGATAGAAAAATGAAAAATTTAGGTATTGTTGTTAATGACATCCAAAAGGAATATAATAACTATGGCTATTCTTACGGTAACTACGGACAAGTTGAAAGCAAAACAAACTTTTTTAAAAGATTTTTTAAGAAATAATAAGCTAAAAATTTTATAAATATTATAATTATTAGTGTCGACGTAATTTATTTCTCAGCTATTAGAATTGATATTATCTTCTTAAGTAAGTGTTTTACAATGAAAATGGAGTTAGCCAAAATAATACACCTTCCCAAGATACCTGATGAGCGGGGAAATCTTTCCTTTCTGGAAGAAAATAAGCATACGCCATTTAATATTGCGCGAACCTATTGGATATACGATGTTCCCGGAGGAGAAGTTAGAGGTGGACATAGTTATAAAGTAAATCAGGAAATCATTATTGCTTTATCTGGAAGTTTCGATATTGTTTTAACAGATGGTACAGCTACAAAAACATTTTCACTAAATAGATCCTACTATGGGCTATATGTGCCAAGTGGCCTTTGGAGACACATGGAGAATTTTTCAACTAACTCTTTGGCGTTTATAGTTGCTTCAACAGTTTATGATGAATCAGATTATGTAAGAGATTTCAACATCTATCAAGAAAATGCCAAATATATTTAATTGTAATGTTATTGAATTGGCAAAAATTCATAACCGTGCGGGTAATATTACTCCTGTAACTAGCAAAGAAAACATTCCTTTCGATATAAAGAGAATATACTATTTATACGATGTACCTGGAGGCGAGGTTAGAGGTGGGCATGCCCACTACGAACTAGAGCAACTCATTATTGCTGCTAGTGGTAGTTTTGATGTGATTATTGATGATGGTAAAAACAAGAAGACTGTCACGTTAAATAGGCCGAATTACGGCTTGTACATGACACCTGGAATATGGAGGGATTTGGTGAATTTTTCATCAGGGGCAGTTTTACTAGTATTAGCCTCTATGCCCTATCTGGAAAGCGATTACATGAGAGATTATACAGAATTTTTGAATTACGCAAATGAAAAATAAAATACACAGTTTGGCTGATGTACAATCGGAGGATATTGGCGTTGGAACCTTTGTTTGGCAATTTTGCGTAATCCTAAAAGGAGCCAAGATAGGTGAAAATTGTAATATTAATTGTAATGTATTTATTGAAAATGATGTTGTTATTGGTGACAATGTTACCATTAAACCAGGGGTGCAGGTTTGGGATGGTATAACTATAGAGGATAATGTTTTTATTGGGCCAAATGTAACTTTCACAAATGACCTTTTACCTAGATCTAAATCAATAAATTGGATATTAGAGAAAACAGTGATTAAAAAGGGCGCTTCGATAGGTGCCAATTCTACTATTCTTGCGGCCGTGGAAATAGGCGAGTCTGCTTTTATTGGGGCAGGTAGTGTGGTAACCAAAGTTATCCCACCTTATACAGTTTGGTATGGAAATCCAGCCAAACAAAAAGGATTTATCACTGAGAATGGAAAATTGCTTGGAATGGATCTAATTGATAAAAAAACAAATGAAGAATATATATTGGTAAATTTTAAACCTACTAAAATAAAATGATTAAATTTTTAGACTTAAAAAAGATTAATGAAAACTATAGGCAAGAGTTTTCTGATGCATTTAATCGTGTTTTAGATTCAGGGTGGTACATTATGGGAAGTGAGTTGGATAACTTTGAAAATAAATTTGCTAGTTATTGCCAAGTAAAGCATTCTATTGGAGTAGCAAACGGTTTGGATGCATTAATTTTAATAATAAGAGCATATAAAGAGTTGGGTGTATTCAGCGATGGTGACGAAATTATCGTTCCTGCAAATACATATATTGCTAGTATATTGGCAATTTCTGCGAACAATCTAGTACCTATATTAGTAGAACCTGATTTAGAAACTTATAATATAGATCCGCATCTAGTCGAGCAAAAAATCTCACCAAAAACAGTCGCTATTTTACCTGTTCATTTATATGGGCAGCTTTGTGAAATGGAGTTAATAAATGATATAGCTCAAAGACATAATCTAAAAGTTATTGAGGACTGTGCGCAAGCCCACGGTGCTCAAGATAGTACAGGAAAAGTGGCAGGTAGCTTTGGAGATGCCGCTGGTTTTAGTTTTTATCCTGGTAAAAATTTAGGTGCTTTAGGAGATGCAGGTGCAATCACAACAAATAATGATGAATTGGCAACTACCTTAAGAGCACTTTTAAATTATGGTTCACATAAGAAGTATGAAAACTTATTCAAAGGAGTTAATAGCAGACTTGACGAACTTCAAGCTGCTTTTTTGTCCGTCAAGTTAGCCAATTTAGATTTTGAAACGCAATTGAAGCGCAAGATAGCAAATAGGTATATCTCAGAAATAAAAAATCTGAGAATTTCATTGCCAAAAGTCAAACAACAAGATGCTCATGTTTGGCATCTATTTGTAATTCGTTGTGAAAATCGCGTGGAACTTCAAGATTATTTAGCAAATAATGGTATACAAACTGTAATCCACTATCCCATACCTCCTCATCAGCAAGAAGCTTATGCGGAATTAAAAAATTGTAGATTTCCGATATCAGAAATGATTCATAGAGACGTGTTAAGTTTACCAATTAGTGCTGTTTTATCTGAGGAAGAAGTTACTCATATAATTACCTCGTTAAATAATTTTTAACGATGAGAGATAATATTCCCCCTCTGATCTCAGTCATAATACCTGTCTACAATGGGTCAAAATTTCTTTTGGAAACTTTAACGAGTCTTAAAAACCAGACTTTTTCGAATTTTGAGGTAATATGTGTCGATGATAGTTCTACAGATGAAAGCCTAGAAATATTGAGAACATTTGCCTTGAATGACAAAAGGTTCAAAGTATTCACTAAAGAAAATGGGGGTATGGCTGCTAAGGCAATTAATTATGGATTAAAAAATGCAAGTGGAGAATATTTTATGTATTCCTCACAGGATGATTTGTTCAGCGATGATTTATTGGATAGCAGCTATAAAAGGATTACAGAAACCGGAGCCGACGCCGTGGTCCCCCAACTTATTTTGTACCATGGCGAAGAATGTCTGAAAAAGATTGATTTCAATGTAAGAGAAACGGAGTATACTGGGCGTGAGGCTTTCTTTTTATCATTAGACTGGCAATTACATGGATTCGTTTTATGGAGTAGAAAGAATCTTCCTGAAGATGGTTTTTACGAGTTTGGCCTAAACAGCGATGAATATACTACTAGAATGCTTTTTAACAACTCTAAAAAAGTGGTTTTTAGTTCAGGAATATTTTACTATAGGCAGAATAATCCAAACGCAATTACTCAAAAGTGGAGCCCGAATCTATTAGATTATATTAAAACCAACGAATCTCTTCAGAAGTTCATCTTAGATAACTGTTTTCCTGAAACATATATTAACGTTTTGGAGAAAGCTATTCTCCATGATTTAATTAGAATAAAACTAATCCTCAATAAGCACCGATTGAAAATTGAAAAACAAGAAATTGAAGATGCAAATTCTAAAATAAAAATTTCTTTTGAAGAACATCACTCGAATTTTAGAAAATTAGTAGCAAATGGATTTCTAGATAATTTCAAGTTAAAATTCCAAACCTATAATTACACTACATTTACCTTTTATTGTAAAATAAGGCAATATAATCTTTACCCAACCAAAAAATGAGCACCGAAGATAGTAAATCTAGCTACAGGCAAATAGTCAAAACTACCTCGTTATTTGGAGGTGTCCAAGTTATACAGATACTCTCTACAATAATTAGAGGTAAAATCGTAGCGATTTTGTTGGGCGCAATAGGAATGGGTATTAATACTATGCTCAATTCAATTGTAACTTTGATTGTACAACTTGCAACTGTTGGGTTGAACTTTAGTGCTGTGCGAGATATTTCTAAAGCAAATGACACAAATGATTTTTATTCGCTAAGTAGAATTATTACTGTGTTTAAGCGAATGATGAATTATTGTGCTGCACTCGGTGCAATAATAATCATTTCGTTTTCTTTTCTAATAAGTAAAATAACCTTTGGGAATTATAACTATACTTTTGGATTAGTTGTATTATCAATAGTTGTCGTACTAAATATTTTAAACAGTTCAAATATTACGATTTTACAAGGGACCCAGAGATTGAAGGAGATGGCAAAGGCATCCTTATATGGGTCAGTTTTTGGATTAATTTTTTCTGTTCCCTTCTATTATTTTTATGGGCAAAAAGGAATTATTCCGGCTTTAATCACAGGAGCAATCATTGCATTTATTTTGAGTACTTTTTTTGCTAGGAAAGTAAACATAGCCAAAATTGAATTTGGAATTAAAACAGTTTTTAAAGAAGGTTCTGAAATGGCGAAATTAGGTTTTGCTATGATGATTTCTACTTTAATAGGTACGGCGGTAAATTATCTAACAAATGCGTATATTGGAAACGTGGGCTCACTTTCAGAGGTCGGCTTATATGGTGCAGGGATAAGTATTACAAATCAATATGTCGGTGTAATATTTACCGCTATGTCAGTAGACTATTTTCCTCGTTTGTCAGCAGTTTCAAATAATAAGGATAAGGTAAATGAAGTGGTTAACCAACAAGCTGAGATCGTTGTATTAATCATTGTTCCGTTATTAATTTTAATGATTCTCACGGCGCCAGTGTTAATAAGAATATTGTTGTCCAAACAGTTTTTGGTAATTTCTAATTTCGTATGTTGGGTTGCATTCGCGTTGTTATTCAAGGCTGCGTCGTTTGCATTAGGGTATATATCATTTGCAAAAGGGGATAGAAAAACATTTTTCATATTTGAGGGATTGATTGGTAGCTTTCTTATTCTATCTTGTAATATTATAGGATATAGAATTGGTGGGCTGACTGGCATTGCCATTTCCATTTTAATAAGTTATATAATTTATCTCATTGCTGTAAATGTTTTAGTATCAAAAGTTTATAAATTTAATTTAAGTATGAATTTCATTAAAATGTTTGCTTTTTCTGTAGTTCTGATGGCTGGTACTTTATCGCTAAGGTTATTATACCCAAATTTTATTGGCTATGTTCTTGGAGCAATGTTATTAATAGTATCCATAATTTATTCATTTTTTGAACTAAATAAGAGAATTGGAATAAAGACTTTGTTTTCTAAATTTAAGTCAAAGGCAACTTAAAGTTTATGCTATCAAAAAAAGTAAAAGTCACAAGGAAAATAATAATTGATGACTATAACCGATTTGTCTCTGTAGCCGAAAGACTTACTCATGACAAAAATTATAATGAGGCATTAGTCTTTATAGAATCTTGTGCAAGAATCGCTTATAATTATAATATAATATATTTTGACAAAAAATTAGAAAAATGTTTAAAATCTATCAGTGAATCTGTTTTGCCTAATCAAGAATTTGACGGAGTTCCTGAGAGATATGTTTTTTATGATTATTTTGGAAATACTAAAGTTCTAACTCAACAATACTTGCGTGCTTTAATGGCTTGGGGTGTCGAATTTATGTATATACATGAAGGATCTGAGCCCTTTTCAGAGGTGCTGAAGTCAGAGATTGCTGATTATGGTTTAGCCAAAATTGTACAGCTTAAAGCTGCGAATTCTATTGAAAAGATGAATGAGGCAAAAACATACATTACCAATTATAAGCCCTCAAAGGCATTTATACATACAGCACCATGGGATGTGATGGGTATTTGCCTATGGAATTCAATTACCCAAGTTGATCGATATATGATCAATTTAACAGATCATGCATTCTGGCTAGGTAAAAATGCCTTTGATTACGTGTTAGAATTTAGGTCCTACGGGTATAATTTGTCATACCAGGCGAGAGAAATAACAAAAGCTAAATTGCTTTTACAACCATATTACCCTATACAAAACGATATGCCTTTTGAGGGTTTTCCAATCAATATTGAAGGAAAAGTAGTTGGATTTTCTGGGTCTTCATTTTACAAAATATATGGTAGAAATGGCAAATTCCTAAAGCTCATTAAAAGAATGCTTGATGAAAATTCGGATTTTGTTTTTTTTCTAGCGGGATGGGGGATAGACGAACCAATAAGGGAGTTTATAAAGCTCAATAACTTTGAGGATAGGTTTATTATATTAGGAGAAAGAAAGGATATTGATCAAGTATTTAAGCATATAGACCTTTTTATCAATACTTATCCATTTATTGGTGGTTTGATGACGCAGTTGGCGGTTGTAAATAAAAAGGCAATTATAAGTTATACTAGTGATGATCTTACATTTAACTTTGTTGAAGATTTTTTGCCAATAGATAAACAAGTTGCCGGATCGATTAAAGATGAAGAAGTTTTTATAAAGGAGGCTGGGCTCCTTATTCGTAATGTAAACTATCGATCACAAAATGTTAACTCATATAGTAAAAGTGTACCAAGTGTAGATGAGTTTAATAATTTGTTATTTACAAATTGCCATTCTCACCCATCATACAATTCGATTCAATCAATAGAAATCAATTATGATGCTATCGCAGATCTTTATCTCGAGGTAGATAACGATTACTTGCATTTATACCAGAAGCTGAAATTGGTAAACCTTGGTTATTTATATTTCAAGTATTTGCCACTATCTGCATTTAAATGCGCAACTTTAATTTTGCTAACGGATTTCAAAACAGTAAGGAAAAATGTTAAAAGTTACCTCAGAGCAAGAATAGGATGAACCAAAGAAAGTTAGGGCAAACATCCTCATTAAGGATTGGTATAGGAAAGAAAATGGTTGAAAGAATATTTCAATATTTTGGACTTACTCTTTTTTTTCTTATGCTTATCGCTCCATTTGAATATTATGAGGTTAAAATTTCAGTTATTACATTACTTGTAGTTATTTCTATAGCGACAATCGCTAGACAAAAAAAAATAAACCTGAGTCCGGCGGTGATGACCTGGTTTATGTCTTTTATCGGGTTTGGCTTATTTTTTTCATTGTGGGCCTTGATTTTTCCTGGCAATAACATCTCCTACGTTTTTAGGTCAATGCCAGTGAATATTCTTTGGCCTGTTTTATATTGTTTAGTCACTCCTTATATAAGATCAGAAGAGATGATCAAGATGCTTCATAAAACAATGATTTTAGGAGCTTTTTATATCAGCATATATTTAATTTTAGCTGCCTTAAGTTATATCGGGCTACTACCCATTCAACCAGATTTTTTTTCAGCAGTTAAGCCAGTTGTTGGGAAATATGACGCATCTATTCAACTCTTTCTACCATCGACGACCTCGTTGCTTTTTTTAATACCTTTTTTGATGGCTTACCTATTAATGCAGATTTACAAATTTCATAATATCAAGGGTATATATGTAATTGTGGCGCTTATTCTAGGTGTTGCAGCAATTATAATTACTGCCAGAAGGGCACTATTGCTTAATCTTATTATCTCTCCACCCTTAATATTCTTTTTTCTCCATTTTGCACGTGTGAAGCTCGATAAAAAGGTAAAAAGGATGTTAGTTGCTTTGTTTTTGGGGTTTTTAATAATTGGAACATTGGGATGTATAATATTGATTAAGTACGAAATATTGAATTTGGATACATTTATAGAACTATTTGTAAATGGATTTGATTTTAGTAAAAATTCTCAGGATGAAGGTTCGATTGCTCGAGCAGAACAGTCAATTGGGCTTGTACAAAGCTGGCTAGATTATCCAATTTTAGGCTCAGGACTTGGATCAGCTTCTCAATATGTAAATAGAAGCGAAAGCACACCATGGGTTTATGAATTAAGTTATCTTACGCTTCTTTTTCAAACGGGAATTGTTGGAGTACTTATTTATTTTAGTTTATTCTTTTGGATTTTTTATAAAGGTGTAGTATTAATAAGAAGAAATGGTCAAGCGATATTTTTAATTCCTTCACTAGTTGGTTGCTTATGCTTTTTAATTGGTAATGCGTCGAATCCATATTTTGTAGCCTTTGATCATATGTGGGCTATATTCTTGCCCGTTGGCTTTATTAATTTTTGCAGCTATAAGCTTAAGTAACTATGAGTGAAAGTATTAGTGTGAGTATTTTACTTAGCACATACAATGGTGACAAGTATATTTCTAGACAATTAGATAGTTTGGTTGATCAGACTTTTCAAAATTGGGAACTGTTAGTAAGAGATGATGGATCTACTGATCAGACTGTGCAAATTATTTCTAGCTATATGGAACGGGATAAGCGTATCAAATTGCTAAAAGATGATTTTGGTAATTTGCGGAGTTCCCAAAGCTTTGGAAAACTTATGCAGAGTGTGTCGAATAATGCAGAATATATTATGTTCTGCGACCAAGATGATATTTGGCATAAAAATAAAATTGAAAAAAGCTTACTTGCAATGAGTTTGCTAGGCGATAAAAATTCTATTCAGCCATTGATGGCTTATGGAACCTATAACTTGGTAGATGAAAACGATCGACCACTTTCATCAATTTCACCAGATTATTCGCGCTATCCAACATTAAACTACTTATTGGCGCAGACGTATATTTATGGCTGTACTATGATTATTAATCGAACATTGTTGAATCTTTCGATTCCAATCCCATCCACGGCAGAAAATCATGATTATTGGATTTCTTTAGTTTGTTTAATCCATCAAGGCAACTTTGGATATATGGAGAATCCACTAATACAGTATAGACAGCATACTAATAATGTTTCGGGATCCTTCAGGGACGCATCATTTGGTAGGAGATTAAGTCGTCTTTTTAGCCATAGTGAATCTTTGACAATTTTGAAACGATTGAAAATGTTTGAGTCTTTACATAACAAATTTATAAATATATCTAATTACGATACAAAGATGCTAAAAGGCTACATTGAGAGTTTTAAAAGTGGTAGATTTAGCGCCGTTAATTTTTGCATTAAAAACAACATAATAAGAAATGGCAAGTTTCAAACCCTACTCTTTTATTTTAACATCTTAAAAACAAAGTAGTCATCCGCGATTTAAATTTACAAATAGAAAAAATGCTTAAGACAATAGTTGTTAATGCTACCGCCGCTCATACTGGCGGAGCCTTGACAATACTTAGAGACTTTCTTGACGCTATTAGTTATCAGAAAAAAGACCTAAGTTATAAATATATTATTTTTACCTCATTTGATGTGGAGTATGAGATTTCTTCATCTATTTCCATAGTTAATGTTGGTAAAAAAAATTACCTGCAAAGACTTATATGGGATTATATTAGCTTCTCCAGATTCTTATCTAAGCAGAAGATTACACCGGATCTAATTATTTCATTTCAAAATACAGGGGTTGTCTATAGTCGCACATGCCCACAATTGATATACTTTCATAATTCATTTTCCTTGTTGCCTGAGAAATGGAGCCCTTTCGTGAAAAATGAAAGAATATTATGGTTTTACACTAATGTTTACCCCTTTTTCGTTAAAGCTTTAATAAAAGGTAATACATTATTTGTGGTACAGGCGGAATGGATAAAAAATGAGTTTGCTAAGAAATTTAATGTGAGTGATAATAAAATCTTTGTGATCAAGCCTGATGTTGTTGGTTTACCAGTTCTTCAAGAATTATCACTAATTGGTAAAGATAAATTATCATTTTTCTTCCCTGCCACAGCCTTTAAATATAAAAATCATCAGCTTATATTCTCTATTTTGGATGAGATAAAAAATATCAACCCAGAGGTAAGTAAATTAATTTCAATTAACTTAACATTAACAATTGAAGATATTGACCAATTAGGTTTAACAGATCGATATAATGAATGGAAAGATAGTATAGTACTTTTAGGCTATATTAGTAAAGAAGAAATGATTAAGCAATTTAACATTTGCAGAGCGTTGCTCTTTCCAAGTCGGATTGAGACATTAGGCTTGCCCCTTTTGGAAGCTGCGTCCATTGGTAAATTTATTATTGCCTCAGATTTAGCTTATGCGCATGAAACATTGGGTGAATACAAAAGCGTTAGTTTTATAGATCCTTATAACGCAAATGAGTGGGCTATGAAAGTGATCGATTGCTCGAAAAATGAAAATCATACCATAAAAAAACAATTACCTAAAACTAATTCTTGGTTAGACTTTATTAACCTAATTGATACAATAACAGAATAAGCAATGTTTAAAAATAAGATTTTATTGATTACAGGAGGTACGGGTTCCTTTGGGAATGCTGTACTAAATAGATTCCTAAATACAGAGCATTTTAGTGAGATCAGAATCTTTTCTAGAGATGAAAAGAAACAACATGATATGCGGGTCGCACTTAACCATCCGAAATTAAAGTTCTATATTGGAGATGTTCGGGATTACACTAGTGTTGAAAATGCGATGAGAGGTGTTGATTATGTATTTCATGCCGCAGCGCTTAAACAGGTTCCATCTTGCGAATTTTTCCCCTTAGAAGCCACAAAAACTAATGTTTTCGGAACACAGAATGTTATTGACGCTGCTGTAGCAAATCAGGTAACTAAAGTTATATGCTTGAGCACGGATAAGGCCGCTTATCCTATTAATGCAATGGGAATTTCAAAAGCCCTTATGGAAAAAGTGGCTATAGCAGCCTCAAGAAATATCACTAACAATATTACAACCATATGTTTAACTAGATATGGTAATGTAATGGCATCTAGAGGTTCTGTAATACCGTTGTTCTTACAACAGATTCAAGACGGCGAAGATATTACGATCACAGATCCTGCAATGACTAGATTTTTGATGTCACTAGATGAAGCAGTTGATTTGGTTTTATTTGCATTCGAGCACGGAAATCAAGGAGATCTATTTGTTAATAAAGCCCCTGCAGGTACAATAGGTGATTTAGCGCAAGCTCTTAAAGAGTTGTGTAACTCTGAGACTAAAATCAAGGTCATTGGAACTAGGCACGGGGAAAAGTTGTATGAAACGCTTTGTACCCGTGAAGAAATGCTAAAAGCAATGGATATGGGTGAATTCTATAGAATTCCTGCAGATAACCGTGACTTAAATTATGCGCAGTATTTTTCTGAAGGAGAAAAAGACATTTCAAAAATTGAAGATTACCATTCTCATAATACCAAACAAGAAGACGTTGATGGAATGAAAAACCTACTCTCAAAACTCCCTTTGATAAGAAAAGAGGTTTTTAAAGAAAAAAACATCACTCAATATCCTGGATAATTAAAATGTAAAACTTCATGCAGATAAATTTAATTAAGGGCGGAACACATCAAGATCATAGGGGCATTTTAAAGTTTTTTAACGATTTTGATATGACTAGGATAAGACGGTTCTATATAGTTGAACATGTTGATGTAACTACAGTCAGAGCTTGGCAAGGTCATCAAAAAGAACAAAAATGGTTTTATGTAACGGAGGGTTCTTTTAAGATAGTATTGGTTAGTCCAGATGATTGGAGACAGCCCTCGGAAAATTTAGCTTATGAAGAGATCGTGTTAGATTCAAAAAACAATGAGATTCTTCATATTCCTGCTGGATTTGCAAATGGTTTTCAAGCATTAGAAGAACCTTCAAAACTGACTGTTTATTCTGATGTAACATTAGAAGAATCTTTAAATGATAATTTTAGATTTAGTGAAAGTTTATGGTATAAGTGGTAATAAAATTGATATAGATTAGTTAACAAATGAAAAAATTAAAAGTTGCCACAATAGTAGGCACTAGGCCAGAGATTATTAGATTGGCAGAATGCATAAAAAAATGCGATCAATTTTTTGAACACATTTTAATTCATACTGGTCAAAACTATGATTATGAACTAAATGAAATATTTTTCGAAGATCTTGAACTAAGAAAACCAAATTACTTTTTAAATGTAGCAGGTAATCATTTAGGAGAAACAATAGGAAATGTTATTGCAAAGTCCTACGAAGTATTATCGAATGAGATGCCTGATGCATTGCTCGTTTTGGGAGATACCAATAGTGTGCTTTGTACCATTGCAGCAAAACGGTTAAAAATTCCAATATTTCATATGGAAGCTGGTAATAGATGTTTTGATCAAAATGTCCCAGAGGAAATTAACCGTAAAATATCTGATCATATCAGTGATATTAATTTATGCTATACTGAGCACAGTAGAAGATATTTGCTAAGTGAGGGATTTAGAAAAGATCATGTTTTTGTTACTGGATCCCCACTCAGAGAAGTATTGACAAAATATTCTGACCAAATTCAGAGTTCTAATGTCGTAAATAAGCTGAGTTTAGAAATAGGTAAGTATATAGTAGTTAGTGCGCATAGAGAAGAAAATATTGATTTAAAAAATCATTTTGATATACTTGCGGAAAGCCTTAATGCAGTTGCCGAAAAGTATCAATTGCCTATTATATTTTCAACGCATCCCAGAACACAGAAAAGAATTAATGAAAAGAATATTGAATTTCATCCTCTAATTCAAAACGTACAACCGCTTGGTTTCTTTGATTATGTTCATTTGCAGCAACAGTCATTCATCGTATTATCAGATAGCGGTACAATAAGTGAAGAAGCTGCTATGATGAATTTTCCAGCAATTAGTATTAGAACTAGCACAGAAAGACCTGAAGCTATTGATGCAGGGTCAATAATTTTAGGAAGTATAAGTAAGGATCAAATTATTCAGGCAATTGAAATTGTAAAAGGAACACAGGATAATGGAAATGAGTTGCCTTGGGAATATACTGTTGAAAATACATCAGATAGGGTAATCAAAGTAATTCAGAGCTATACATCAATTGTTAACAGGGTAACTTGGAATAAATGAGAAAAGTATTAATAATTGGCTCGAAAGGGATGGCTGGTCATGTAATCTATAATTATCTAAAAGAGAATACTGATTTTACCATTGTTGATGTTGCGAGAGGTACTGAAGGTCATGTACCAACACATCAAATTGATGTGACTGATTTTAAATTGTTAGGTAGTATCCTTGAAAGGGAAAAACCAGAATATGTGGTAAACTGTGTTGGTGTACTTAACAGAGATGCCGAAGATAATCCTGAGAAGTCAATTTTACTAAATAGCTACTTTCCTCATTTCTTGGCTAAAATTGGTAAGACCAATAATTTTAAATTGATTCACATTAGCACTGATTGTGTATTTGATGGGAAAAAAGGTGGATATACCGAAGATAGTATCAAGGATGGTAAAGGTTTTTATGCCGAAACAAAGGCATTAGGAGAAGTTATCTATGGGAATAACCTAACAATAAGAACTTCAATTATAGGACCAGAGTTAAAAGAAGACGGAATAGGTTTGTTTCATTGGTTCATGCAACAAAATAACAAAATTAGTGGTTATACAAATGCTTATTGGACAGGAATTACTACCATTGAACTTGCGAAAGTAATTATAAAGGCTATTGAAGAAAAAATTTCTGGTTTACATCACGTTGTTAACAATGAGAAGATAAATAAATTTGATCTGGTGAACCTTTTTAAAATCGTTTTTGATAAAACAAAACTAGAAATAGAGCCCTTTGATGGTTATAAAGTAGATAAATCTCTCATTAAAACAGATCAGACTTTTAATTACACTGTACCTACTTATAAAACGATGATCAACGAAATGAAAACCTGGATTGAAAATCATCAATCTTTTTATAAGTTTTATTAACTGATGAAAATTCTGATAGTTACTCAATATTTTTGGCCAGAAAATTTTAGGATAAATGATATTGCTTTAGGCCTTGCACAACGAGGACATCAAGTTGAGGTACTAACTGGTAAACCTAATTATCCTCAGGGCAATTTTCACGAAGGATATTCTTTTTTCTCTAAAAAAACAGAATTCTGGCAAGGTATTAAGATACATAGAAGTAAATTAATTCCAAGAGGTAAATCTGGTGGCTTGAGATTGATGATCAATTATCTTTCCTTTGCGTTTTTTAGTTCTATAAGGGCCTCTTTTTTAAAACAGAATTTCGACCGATTGCTGGTTTACGAGCCATCGCCTGTAACTGTGGGTTTACCTGCTATTGTTTATAAATTTATAAATAAAACTCCTATTTATTTTTGGGTACAAGATCTATGGCCTCAAAGTGTTACCGCCGCAGGAGGAATTAAAAATAAATTGGTTATTAATGTCCTAGAAATGCTCACCAAATGGATTTATAAGAAAAGTGATAAAATCTTAATACAATCAGAAGCATTTAGAGAAATTCTGCTCACTCAAAATGTAGGGAATGACAAAATCATTTATTATCCAAATTCAGTGGAAGAATTCTTCAAGGTAAAACGGGCAGATCCAATAGTACAGCAATCGTTGCCTGATGGATTCAAGATTATGTTTGCAGGTAATATTGGTGAATCACAGGATTTTGAGACCATAATTGATGCAGCAAAAATTGTTGCTCAAATTAATTCTAAAATCAAATGGATTATCCTTGGAGATGGTAGAAAAAGGTCTTATGTTGAAGAGAAAATAGAGGAATTAAATTTGAATGATCAAATTTTTCTTCTAGGTTCACATCCTGTAACAGAAATGCCCAGCTATTTTTCATGCGCCGACTGTTTACTGGTAAGCTTAAAAAAAGATTATATTTTTAGCTTAACTATTCCTTCGAAATTACAGTCCTATTTAGCTTGTGGTAAGCCAATATTAGCTTCCTTAGATGGAGAAGGTGGGCGAATAGTGCTTGAGGCTCATGCAGGCTTAGTCAGCGATGCTGAAAATCCATCTTTGCTAGCTGCTAAAGTAATAGAAATGGCAAATTTATCTCTAGATGAATTACAAGTGATGGGCCATAATTCAAGAGCTTATTTTGATGCTAATTTTGAGAGAGAATTATTAATTGATAAGCTAGAAAATATTTTTAATAATGAGTAATATTTTATTGACAGGGGCATCCGGTTTTGTAGGGAAAAATTTAGTTCCCTATCTCACTAATCTTATGATTAATGTTAAGCAATTAACCCGCGGCGAGCTAACTGCTGTTATAGACTTACAAAATAGTAGTGCAATTATACATCTTGCAGGTAAGGCACATGACTTAAAGAAAACATCTAATCCTGATGAATATTATGAGGTCAACTTCCAATTAACTAAAAAGCTTTATGATGCATTTCTTGCATCTACAGCTCAAAAATTTATATTCATTAGTTCTGTGAAAGCAGTAGCTGACATAACTGAAGGTACTTTGACGGAAGAAACCATTCCAAATCCGCAAACGGACTACGGTAAGTCAAAACTAATGGCTGAAGAATATATAAAAAACCAGGCTCTACCAGATGGTAAGTCTTTTTATATTCTTAGGCCATGTATGATTCATGGCCCGGGAAATAAGGGTAACCTGAATCTTTTATATAAATTTGTCCAAAAAGGCATTCCTTATCCTCTGGCTGCATTTAAGAATAAACGTTCATTTTTAAGTGTCGAGAATTTATGTTTTGTAATTGCAAAACTACTTGAGAGAGATGTTTCATCTGGGATTTATAATGTTGCAGACAACGAAGCCTTGTCAACGAATGAGGTTGTGGATATTTTAGCGAAATCATTAGATAGAAAACCTAAACTTTGGGCTATTCCTACTGGAATGATCAGGAAATTAGCTAAAGTTGGTGATCTTATAAGGCTACCGTTAAATTCGGAGCGTTTAAAAAAGCTGACAGAAAATTATATAGTAAGTAATAATAAAATAAAAAAAGTAATAGGTAGTGATTTACCTCTTAGAACAAATGAAGGATTGGAGATTACAGCAAAATCTTTCAATAGACCTTAACGATATCAAGCTAGTCTCATCTATAATTTTAATCCCTATCATGTATAATAACATGGAACCAACTTTTATATTAAGTATCCTTATTGGTCTTTTTTTCCTAGAAATATTCTATTTCAAAATTGCTGATCATTTTAATATCATTGATAAACCAAATGCAAGAAGTTCTCACCAAGCAATAACTTTAAGAGGAGGTGGGATTATTTTTACGTTGGCAGCAATTATTTTTTTTTTCGCCTTTGGATTTAAATATCCGTACTTCATATTCGGTTTATTTTTAATCAGCCTGATTAGTTTTTTAGATGATATTTTCACCCTAAACAATAAAGTAAGATTAAGTATCCATCTTTTATCGGTGATTCTGATGTTCTATCAGTGGCAGCTTTTTAGTTTAAGTTGGTATTGGATTCCGGTGGCATTAATTTTTGTTATAGGAACCATTAATGCCTATAACTTTATGGATGGCATCAATGGAATTACTGGTGGTTACAGTTTATTGGCAATCGCAACCTTATATTATATTAATGACCAGATTATCTCATTTACCTCTTCAGATTTATTAATTACAGTTGGACTATCATTACTTGTATTCAATTTTTTTAATTTCCGGGAAAAAGCCAGGTGTTTTGCCGGTGATGTAGGAAGTGTAAGCATCGCTTTCATTATTGTTTTTCTGATAGGTCAGCTGGTGATCCAAACAAAGAACATCAATTACATTTTATTATTATTGTTTTATGGAATAGACGCTGTAACCACTATTGTATTTAGGGTAATTAGAAAAGAGAATATTTTTGAAGCGCACAGAAGCCATTTTTATCAATTTCTTTCTAATGAAAAAAAATGGCCTCATCTAGTGGTGGTGAGCATTTATATATTAATCCAATTAATCATCAATATCGTTCTTATTTTATTTGTGGGAAAAGATTCGCTAACGGCACTGTTTTTGATTGTAACGTTGGGAATTATTTTCCTTGTTGTCCGTTTCAAAACGGAGGGGAAAGAGAGATTGATAAAATCAGTAACAAATGAATGATTGGGTAGTTTATGGTGGCGGAGGCCATGCCAGAGTAATTGGCGATGCAATTAAATTAAATAAATGTCGGTTAATTACTTATTTTGATGACAATAAGGATTTGTCTTCCATCAACAGTATTCCTGTTTTACCATATCACGAAAATGTAAAACAGCAGGCTAAGATGATTATTGGAATTGGTGATAATGAAGTACGCAGAAATATAGCCAAATACATCGTTCACGAGTTTGGAACAATAGTTCATCCAAAGGCTACAGTTGCTTCTGATGTAATTATTGGAGAAGGAACTGTTGTTTTGGCGGGCGCAGTAATTCAATCAGGTGCTATTATTGGTAAACATGTAATCGTTAATGCAAACGTAACCATTGACCATGATGCCGTTATTGAAGACTTCTGTTGTATTTATCCGAACTCTTATATAGAAGGAGGTGCTAGAATTGGTGCTGGTGTTAGTATTGACGCCTGTTCTAGTGTTGAGAGACTTACCGAAATTCCGAGTGCTTTTAAAGCAGATAAAGTTGTCGAATTAGATTTGTATTAAACTTGTTATAATGCGTATCTTTACTAAAATTTAGCCTGTTGTATTTTGTTTACACAAATTAATATTGTCCCCCGCTGGGTCATTTTCTTATTAGATTTGACCATTTGCACTTGTTCTCTAATATTTGCTTACTCTCTTAAGCATAATTTAGATTTAACAGCAATCGAATTACCTGAGCTGGCGAGAAATCTACTGATTATTGGTACAGTTAACATTGCTGTTTTCTTTCATATCAGAACATTTACAGGAATTATACGCTATACCAGTGCACAGGATTCTTTTCGAATTTTGATTTCTGTTATAATTGGTAATGGTACTTTTTTCATACTAAATTTAATTGCAATTACCTTTTTTAAATATCCATTAATCTCTATTACGATATTGATTACAAATGGCCTAACCAGCTTTTTGTTTTTAATGACCTATCGGGTCCTGATTAAATATTTCTTTATTTATGTTAAAAATCTTAATCTGGATAAAAAGAAAGTCATTATATATGGAGCAGGTGAAGCAGGTTTAGCCACTAAAAGGACTTTTGACCACGATGGAAGTGTAAACAAAAATATTGTCGCCTTTGTTGATGATGATCCCCGCAAGGTAGGAAAAACCATAGATGGGATTAAGATTTTAGATGCTGCAAATCTTGATTATTTGATAGGTGAGCATGAGCTGGATGAAATCATTTTTGCATCTTATACTATACCGGATGAAAAAAAAGATCATATTGTTGACTTGTGCTTGGAGAATGATATTAAGATATTAAATATCCCCCCACCTGATGTATGGACCAATGGGCAATTGAAGTCTACACAGATTCAAAAGTTAAATATTGAGGATTTGTTGAACCGTAAATCCATTAAAATTGATATTGATGGCATTGGAAATATGCTTGATAAAAAGCGGATTCTAATTACAGGTGCGGCTGGATCTATCGGTAGTGAAATTGTTCGTCAGCTTTCTAAGTTTAATGTGGGTTTGATCATTTTGTGCGATCAATCGGAAACAGCCTTGCATGAATTATATTTAGAGTTGGAAGAAACCAATAGCAATAAAAACTTTCACGCCTTTATTGGTGATGTCCGCGATGAACAGCGCATGGATAAACTGTTTGAAACATATAAACCACATTACGTTTATCATGCGGCTGCCTATAAACATGTTCCTTTGATGGAAGATAATCCTGCAGAGGCCATCAAGGCAAACGTATTGGGGACCAAAACCATTGCAGATAAATCTGTTAAGTATGGTGTTCAAAAATTTGTGATGATTTCTACCGATAAAGCGGTAAATCCTACCAACATTATGGGTGCTTCAAAACGGATTGCTGAAATATATGTCCAATCACTTAATAATTCTTTGAGCACTGATGGATTTATCTTTAGCAATGGATTACAATATATCAACGATCTTAATGTTAAACCAATTACTAAGTTCATCACTACAAGGTTTGGTAACGTATTAGGATCTAATGGCTCTGTAATTCCTAGATTCAGACAGCAAATTGAAAAAGGCGGTCCGGTTACAGTAACTCACCCTGAAATTACCCGTTATTTTATGACTATTCCTGAAGCCTGCCGTTTGGTACTTGAAGCAGGCTGCATGGGCAAAGGCGGTGAAATTTTCGTTTTTGACATGGGCAAGTCTGTTAAGATAGTTGAGCTAGCAAAAAAGATGATTAGATTGGCTGGTTTAGAGCCTAATGTGGATGTTAAGATTGAATATTCTGGTTTACGTCCGGGAGAAAAGTTATATGAAGAACTGTTGAATGATAATGAAAATACTATGCCTACCCATCATGAGAAAATTATGATCGGAAAAGTAAGGGAATATGTATTTGCTGACGTCGAAAAACAGATATACGAATTGATTACCTCTGCCAAATCAGATAATGATCGGCAGGTAGTAATGAATATGAAGAAATTGGTTCCGGAATTTAAGAGTAAAAATTCGATATTTGAAGAATTAGATAAGGTTATAAACAACTAAATATGATTAAAAAAATCTTTTTAATGGCCTTTATGGCCATTTTTGCTTTAGCTGCTGATGCACAAAATCCTACTCCAAATCGTAATATTCCCTACGATTATCAGTTTTATCAAAAATTAAATCCTGCTGTTTACGATCAACAATCTAAATTTCATTCGGCCATTAAAGGTTTCTATTCAGATGACAGTGCTTTGCAGATGCATTATGATTCTTTGATGAATGCCGGGACAGATAGCTTGAATAAAAGAAGCTGGGTTCACCGTAAATTGTTCCAGGAGCATCTATTAGAATTTAAAAGTGATGACTATAATATCTATGCAGATTTTCTTCCTGATTTTCAGATAGGAAAGGATTTCAGCGGGAACAGGTCAACATGGCTAAATACACGTGGTTTCCAGGTGGGGGGTAATGTAGGAAAGCAGTTTTCATTCTATTTAAATGGTTTTGAAAACCAGGGAAAATTTGTCGATTATGTAAATAACTTTATCATAGCTAATCAGGTCGTGCCTGGTCAAGGTTACGGTAAGTTAGCTACAAATACACAAGATTGGTCGTATGTTACCGCCTTGTTGTCTTATACGCCTAATAAATATTTAAACTTTGCTTTGGGTTATGATAAGAACTTTATTGGAGATGGTTACCGCTCTATGTTATTATCGGATGTTTCTTCCAATTATTCTTTCTTTAGGGTTAGGGCAACTTTAGGAAGCGTCCAGTATCAAACCATATTTGCCTATATGCTTGATCCAGGAGCACCTAAATTAGCCAGTGATAGAAGATTAGGTGATCGGGGAAAATGGATGGCTGCCCATTATGTAGATTGGAATGCCACCAAACGTTTTTCAGTCGGATTTTTTCAGGCAGTTACATGGGCTGATGCTGAACCGGAAGGAAAAAGAGGATTCGATTTCAACTACATCCATCCTTTTATGTTTTTACGTCCTGTTGAAAACACAAACACTACTTCGCCTGATAAGATGCGTTTAGGGATCAACCTTAAATACGAACTATTACAAAAAACAACTTTATATGGTCAGTTCATGTTTGATGAATTTACTGCCAAAGAATTTTTTAAAGGAAATGGTTACTGGGCCAATAAGTTTGCTGTTCAGTTTGGTGTACGGGGATCTGATCTTTTTAAAGTACAGGGTTTGAATTATCTTGCCGAATTTAATACAGCAAGACCGTATACTTATGCGCACTTCGATAGAATTTCAAACTATGCAAATTACAACCAATCTTTAGCGCATCCACGTGGTGCAAACTTTAGAGAGTTTTTGGGAATCATGAATTACAGTTATAAGAGATTTGATCTTCAAGGTGAAGCCTTATATTCCAGATACGGAATTGATCCTGCAGGCATGAATTATGGAAGCGATATTTTTAAAAGTTATGATACGAGGTCTGTCCAGTATGGTAGTCACATCGGCCAAGGTATTGGCACCGACCTTTACTATGTAAAAGGCCAGGTAGCTTATTTACTAAACCCTAAATACAATTTAAGGTTAGAAGTAGCAGGTACGTACAGAAGAGAAAGTAACGAATTGGGCATCAATAAAACGGGGTTGTTAACCATTGGTTTAAGAAGCTCGTTTAGAAATATATACCACGATTTTTAATTGTTTTCATCACTGGATTTTATCCAGATTTTTTGCTTAATTTATCTCTATTTAAAGATTGGTTAAATAAGAATCCAAAGAAATTAAGAACAGTTTTGGTAATTAGGATTGATTTTTTAAACGTTTTCATTACTATTTTATTAAGGTTTACTGGTATAATAACAAATATAATACCAGTAAACATACCAACTTCAAGATTGTTTAACGATCTAAGTAGATTATTTGGATAATAAAATCGATTCTGATCATCTATAAGTAGTTATGATATATATCAATACTTATTATTAAGTATTTTCAGAAATGACAACGGAAACTTAATTATTTGTTAACCTAAAAATAAAATTTAAGCGAAAAATTAGGGTTGAAAATTAACCGGCCATAGTATCGGTTGTCCTTTTTACTGCAACCTTTCTTGCTGCTTCAATTATCGCATTTTTATCATAACCACATTCTGCCCATAGCTCAGCTTGTTCACCATGTTCGATAAAATGATCTGGAATACCTAAACGGATTACATTAGTATGATAACCATGGTCGGCCATAAATTCTAATACTGCAGAGCCTACTCCACCAGGTAGCGAACCATCTTCTACCGTAATTACATGTTTGTATTTAGCAAATACCTCATGTAGCAAAGCTTCGTCTAGAGGTTTCACAAAGCGTAAATCATAATGCGCCGGATAAAATCCTTCACTATTTAATTCGGCACGTGCTTCAACTGCAAAATTACCTACGTGACCAATGGTTAATAAAGCAACATCTTCCCCATCACATATTTTGCGTCCTTTGCCGATCTCTAACGCTTTGAAAGGTCTTTTCCAATCTGGCATTACACCATTTCCACGAGGATAACGGATTACAAATGGGCCAGTATTTTCCTGCTGAGCAGTAAACATCAGGTTACGTAGTTCCTCTTCATTCATTGGAGAAGAAATTACTAAATTTGGTATGCAGCGCATGTAAGCAATATCGTAAGCACCATGATGAGTTGCACCATCAGCACCAGCCAGGCCTGCCCTATCTAAGCAAAAGACTACATTCAGTTTTTGTATAGCCACATCATGGATCACCTGATCATAAGCCCTTTGCATAAAGCTTGAGTAGATGTTGCAGAAAGGAACTAATCCTTGCGTAGCTAAACCTGCCGAGAACGTTACCGCGTGTTGTTCGGCAATACCTACATCAAAGGCACGCTTCGGCATCGCTTTCATCATAATATTTAATGATGATCCTGAAGGCATCGCTGGCGTAATTCCTACAATTTTATCATTAGCTTCCGCCAGTTCTACCATGGTATGCCCAAAAACGTCCTGATATTTTGGTGGTTGTGGTTTATCTGGAATGCTTTTTTTGATCTCCCCGGTAATCTTATCAAAAAGTCCTGGCGAATGCCATATCGTTTGATCTTTTTCTGCCAGTGCGAAACCTTTTCCTTTCACCGTAATGCAGTGAAGAAGTTTTGGGCCTGGAATGGCAGATAAATCCTTTATCGTTTGGGCCAAACGCTTTACGTCGTGGCCATCAACAGGGCCGAAATACCTAAAGTTTAAAGCTTCAAATAAATTACTTTGTTTGAGTAGCGTTCCTTTAATGCTTTTCTCTATTTTCTTAACATACTTATGTGCATTTGGACCTAATTTAGAAAGTCCGGCCAGTACATGAGAAATATCATCACGGAAACGGTTGTATGATTTAGAAATGGTGATGCTGGTTAAATATTCTTTGAGTGCACCTACATTTGGATCGATAGACATGCAGTTATCATTCAGGATAACCAGCACGTTACTGTTTTCGATTCCGGCATGGTTTAATCCCTCAAAAGCCAGGCCCGCAGTCATGGCGCCATCACCAATAATGGCAACGTGCTGTCTGTCTGTTTCACCTTTTAGCTGCGAAGCCACAGCCATACCAAGAGCAGCCGAAATGGAAGTAGAAGAGTGACCAACACCAAAAGTGTCATATTCGCTTTCAGAGATTTTAGGGAAACCACTGATGCCTTTATAAACACGGTTGGTGTGGAATAAATCCCTGCGACCAGTTAAGATTTTATGGCCATAAGCCTGATGACCTACATCCCAGACCAGTTTGTCATATGGGGTATTTAGTGCATAGTGTAAGGCTACTGTTAGTTCAACAACACCTAAACTAGAAGCGAAATGGCCTCCGTTAACACTTACTACATCAATAATGTACTGTCGTAATTCCTGGCTTATTTGTTCTAAGTCAGATTCACTAAATTGCTTTAAATCAGCAGGATAGTTGATTTTAGATAATAGGGGGCCAGCTTTTACTTGCATTCGAAATTTGTGGTAAAAAACAAGATACAAAGTAAGGTATTTTTGTTTTAATATAGAAACGAAAAATAGCGGTTTATTCTTGATGGTTAAGCGGTTAGTGTTTAGTGGGTTAGGGTTGCGTTATTAAGGTTTAGTGTTTGTGTTATGAGGATAGCAGTAAGTGATAATGGTATAGTATTTTCGATTAGGGTTTAACTGTAAGGACCTGAAAAATTTCATTATGTTTGTCCTTTCACATGCAGGCAGAGAATTTTGAAATAAAACTTCCGGTATTCGAAGGGCCCTTCGATTTGTTGCTGTTCTTTATAGAGCGCGATGAGCTAAGTATTCAGGATGTTGAGATCGCGAAGATTACAAACGACTTTTTAGCTTACATTCATCAGCTCCTTGCGCTAAACGTTGAGGTGGCGAGCGAATTTATTCTCGTCGCGGCAACTTTGATGCGCATTAAATCTAAAATGCTTTTGCCTAGGATTGAGGTTGATGAAGCCGGGAATGAAATCAATGCTGAACAGGACCTGATCGCGAGGCTTATTGCCTATAAACAGTTTAAATCTGCTGCAGAAGAGATGAAGGGTTTTGAAGAGGGGCGTTTAAAACAGGACCATCGCGGAAACATCGCTTTCGATCTAACCCTCGCTGCTGCGTCTTCCTCTCACCAGGATGAACTTTTATCGCTGGATCTTTATAAACTTTTGACAGTTTACCACCGTACAATGCAGAAATATGAACTGCGTAGTGAAGAGGTTAAGCATACCGTGGTACAATATCCTTATACCATAGAGCAACAGAAACATTTTATTGCGAACCTGCTCGATATCAACAAACAGATCGATTTTGCCCTGGTGCTTAAAAATTCGGAGAATAAAGTACATTTCGTTTATAATTTCCTGGCTATTTTAGAAATGTTGCAACAACAAATCGTTGAGATCACTATTGGGAGCGGCTTTAACAACTTTAATGTGAAAGCATTATCCTAATACGGCCTAAATTAAATTTGAAATCCTTACTTTTGCCAAAAAAATACAAACCTAAATATACAATGACACGCGACAACCAAATTTTTGAACTTATCGATAAAGAATTAAACCGCCAAGAGCATGGTTTAGAGCTTATTGCATCAGAAAACTTTGTAAGCAAGCAGGTAATGGAAGCTGCCGGATCGGTACTAACCAATAAATATGCTGAAGGCTTACCAGGAAAACGTTACTACGGCGGTTGCCAGGTAGTAGATGTGGTAGAGCAAATTGCGATCGATAGGGCAAAAGAATTGTTCGGTGCAGCGTGGGTAAACGTTCAGCCACACTCTGGTGCACAGGCCAATGCAGCAGCAATGCTAGCCGTTTTGCAACCAGGCGATAAAATATTGGGTTTTGATCTTTCTCATGGAGGTCACTTAACACATGGTTCGCCAGTTAACTTTTCAGGTAAATTATATCAACCATTCTTTTATGGTGTTGAAAAGGAAACCGGACTGATCGATTATAAAAGATTAGAAGAAGTAGCTTTAGCTGAAAAACCAAAATTGATCATCTGCGGTGCATCTGCTTACTCACGCGAGTGGGATTATGCATTTATCCGTTCGGTAGCTGATAAAATTGGTGCTTTGGTTTTGGCAGATATTTCTCACCCTGCAGGTCTGATTGCTAAAGGTTTGTTGGCCAATCCACTTCCACATTGCCATATCGTAACCACAACAACCCACAAAACTTTACGTGGCCCACGTGGCGGTATGATTATGATGGGGCAGGATTTTGAGAATCCATGGGGGTTAAAAACACCAAAGGGAGAAATTCGTTTGATGAGTAATCTGCTTGACATGGCTGTTTTCCCTGGTACGCAAGGTGGTCCGTTAGAGCATATTATTGCAGCAAAAGCAATTGCTTTTGGCGAGGCTTTAAGCGAGGAGTACGGAATTTACATTAAACAGGTTGCCGCTAATGCACAGGCTATGGCCAAAGCATTTGTAGCTAAAGGTTACGGCATTATTTCGGGCGGTACTGATAACCACTTGATGCTGATCGATCTTCGCAATAAGAATATCACCGGTAAAGTTGCTGAGAATGCTTTAGAAAAAGCAGAAATCACAGTAAATAAAAATATGGTGCCATTTGACGATAAATCACCGTTTGTAACTTCAGGAATTCGTGTAGGTACTGCTGCTATTACTACCCGTGGTTTAAAAGAGACTGAAATGGAACAAATTGTGGAATTAATCGATAGGGTTTTAACCAACCCTGAAGATGAAGCTAACTTAAATAGAATAAAAGCAGAAGTTATTCAATTAGTAAGCGCCTTCCCTCTTTATAAATAAGAACTCTTCTAAGTTAATTTAAAAATATAAAACATTAAAAAGCAGCTACATTAACGTGTAGTTGCTTTTTTGATTTAACAAGTTTTTTAGTGCTGATGCTATAAAACAAACGTTTGTTTTATATATTTGGCAAATTAATGTGTAATAAAAACTTATGTGTGGAATAGTAGGCTACATTGGCTATAGAGAAGCTTGGCCAATCGTATTAAAAGGTCTTAAAAGATTAGAATACCGTGGTTACGACAGTGCTGGTATTGCACTGATGAATAAAAGTGGTCAGCATATATATAAAAAAGCAGGAAAAGTTGCTGTTTTAGAAGAATTTGCTGAGAACGAGGACAAATCAGGAACAAGTGGCATGGGGCACACCCGTTGGGCTACGCATGGTGTTCCTTCTGACCGCAACTCCCACCCACATACTTCAAATAACGCTAAGCTTTCTATTATACACAACGGTATTATCGAAAATTATGCTACGCTAAAAGAAGAATTAGCCAGCCGTGGGCATGAGTTTAAAAGTGATACGGATACAGAAGTATTGATCCATCTGATTGAGGAAATTCAAAAAATTGAACAAATTGATCTTTTAGAAGCTGTTAGATTGGCTTTGCATGAGGTAAATGGCGCTTATGCCATTGTTATTATGGATAAAGATCATCCCGATCGTTTAATCGCCGCCAGAAAAGGCAGTCCGATGGTAATTGGTGTGGGGCAAGGAGAATACTTTATTGCTTCCGATGCTACACCTATTATTGAGTATACCAAAAATGTAATTTACCTAAAAGATGGTGAAATTGCATTGATGACCAGGCAGGATCTTCTAATTAAACAGTTAGATAATGTTATCCAAACACCACTTATACAAGAGTTAGAGCTAAAACTCGAAATGCTGGAAAAAGGTGGTTTCGATCACTTTATGTTGAAGGAGATCTATGAGCAACCACGTTCCATTAAAGATTGTATGCGTGGCCGCATTTATCCAGAAGAGGGTAAAGTGCAGCTTGGTGGGATTAAAGAATTTGCAGAGAAATTAAAAAATATAGATCGTATTATCATTGTAGCCTGCGGAACATCGTGGCATGCTGGTTTGGTTGGTGAATATTTAATAGAAGAATATGCCCGTATTCCAGTTGAGGTTGAATATGCTTCAGAATTCAGGTATAGAAATCCAATCATCACCGAAAAGGATGTAGTTATCGCGATTTCACAATCCGGAGAAACGGCCGATACTATGGCCGCTATAGAAATGGCTAAGGAACGTGGTGCAACCATTTTTGGAATTTGTAATGTTGCCGGCGCATCAATTCCGCGTTTAACCCATGCAGGTGTTTACACTCACGCTGGTCCTGAAATTGGTGTAGCCTCTACAAAAGCATTTACAGCGCAGGTAACGGTTTTAACTTTGATGGCTTTTTACATGGCGCAGCAAAAAGGTACCATTACCACGTCAAAATTAATTGAGCTATTAACCGAACTGGATCATATTCCTGAAAAGATACAGGTTGCTTTAGAATCTAACGATCTGATTAAAGAAGTTGCAGAAAAAATTAAAGATTCTACCAACTGTTTATTCTTAGGCAGGGGTAGCGGTTTCCCTGTAGCATTAGAGGGAGCCTTAAAACTTAAGGAAATTTCATACATCCACGCAGAAGGTTATCCTGCAGCAGAGATGAAACATGGTCCTATTGCCTTAATCGACGAAGAAATGCCGGTAGTGTTTATCGCTACGCAGAATTCATCATACGAAAAAGTGATCAGCAATATACAGGAAGTAAAAGCAAGAAAAGGGAAAGTGATTGCCATTGTAACACAAGGCGATACAGAAGTGAAGAAAATGGCCGATTATTGTATCGAAATCCCGGATGCTAATGAAGCTTTCTTGCCGCTTTTAGCAACTATTCCACTCCAGTTATTATCGTATCACATTGCGGTAATGCGCGGCTGTAACGTAGATCAGCCAAGAAACCTGGCGAAATCAGTAACCGTAGAATAATTTACAACAAAACAAATAGATAAAGCAGTTGCATTAACTTGTAACTGCTTTTTTGGTTATAATAATACTTAAATACTGACTTTGTTAATTAAGTCCGATCCGATAGTTATCGGATGAACGGATGCCGTTTTGAACTTTATGTTTTTAATATCGATAAATTAAAACGGCAGGAGGAAAAGCGGGACTGCAGGCAACCAATGTTCACTTTCAAAAAATAATACTACTGGGAATAGATGGATTCAAAACTAACCTAAAGAATCGAGCTGCAATCTTAAAATTCTGATAAAAAGTAAAGGGCCGATATCCTTTAGAAGAAATATCGACCCTTACCATCTAAATTAACGCTCTCATGTATATAAACGAGATTACTTGACGATTTGTTTTCGGAAAATGAAAATAAATGATTATTTCTCGTAACTTCCTAAGGTTGAGGGAGAAATTCTTGCATTTTCTTTTATATCGTTATTAAGGTAACTGGTAAAATAAGGATCGTTACTTAAATCAGCACCTTTCTTTCTGGCCGGACTGTTCGCCGAGAGCTCAAAATTTTCCATTTCCTTGTTGATAAAGGATGGATCAATATTCAAAATATTACCGTTGCTTTTATAAGTACTGTTGGTAGATCGAATTAAATTGCTCCATAAATTAGCCTGAACTGCTGCGGAGGTTTTCTTTTGAATATCTAATTCATTGGTTAAACTGCCCCAAATAATATTGTTTGTTAAATCTAACTGAAGCTTGTTGTAAGCATTGGCCGATAAATAATCTGAAAAGCTTAGTGATGCTGTTTTGCGGGGAAAATTTAAATTATAACCAGCAAATGTATTTTGTTTAAGGTTGTAGTTTCCTCCTCCAACAGCATATAAAAGGTAATTGCCACAATTATACATCAGATTATTAAAGGCCAACAGCTCCGAGTGGTAACCAATATAGGCCGCTACCTGCATATTTTTGATAATACTGTTGCTCAAAATCAATTTAGGATAAGCGTTTGATGATAATGAATCAGAAGTAATCCCTACCGAAGCATTTTTAATTATTGCATTTTTAACTGATCCGTTCCCTGTCCTTTTCAAAAAAATCCCTTTCCATTGGCCTGGCTCTTCAGTATACAGTTTCTCCAATCTATCGCTACAAAACAATACCGGGTCGGTAACCGTTCCATTAACCCATAAATTTCCTTCTATATTTAAGCTGGCATCTTTATGGAAATATACTTTAGTGCCTGGTTGTATGGTCAGCGATGATCCACTATTAACCGTTAAAGCCCCATTGATAATATAAGGTAGCGATTTTGTCCAGATGGTATTGGCAGCAATGGTTTGGCTGTTAATAAATACCGCATTCTGGCCATAAGCTAAAAGATTTACAACCTGTCTATTCCCATTGGTGTTTAATATAACAGAATCCTGCACTAAAAAGGGTAAATTCTCCGTATTTGGGTTTATGGTAACCTTAACAAAAATATTAACGGAATCCTGTCCATTTATAACCAGGTCGTTTTTGCTAGATGTATTTTCTCCGTTGATATTAATATTGAATGCAGAACCACTTCTTCCGGCCAGTAGGATTTCTGAAACCTTTACCGCATCCTTATTATTGTTTACGATGGTTAGCCGCTTCGTTATAGAGCCAATGGATGTAAAAATGGTATCGAAAAGCAATTGCGGATTCGCAATAGTTAGTTTTGCTGCTGCATCGGTGGTAATGCGTTCCCCTTTCCGACAGGCAGAAAACAGAAACAATGTCAGTAGCACTAAACTAATATTTGAACGCATAAATCAAACTTAAAAAATTCTTTGAGTACTTACAACAGTACCAGAAGATAATCAGGTTATTCCGAGAAGGTCAATGTGGCAGCACTTACTTTTGCTGCGCAGCTATTCAGTAGCTTATCTTTGCAGGCAGCTCAAGCCGCATGCGTTATAATTCATCATCAACCAATTGTACAGATTAAATGCTCGCTACGATATAATGCTATACCACAGGAATTGCAGAGGTTTGGAAATAGCAAACTATATGTTTTTGAAACCTGATTTCTTAATTAAGCGGTCTAAACACCTATTCTTTCAAAAAGTTTTGCTTCTGGCGAAACTTTTTGTTGCTGAAAACCATCAACTTACGTTAAAGCTTGAGATATTCCCTAAATATCCTTTGGTGTTGTAGAGAATTTTCCTACTTTTGCATCCCGCTTCGGAGGAAGGGTTTTGTTGAAAAGATGGCTTAGTGATAAAG